>Ga0163144_10000106_pt1 | contig 191556 bp, 156 predicted proteins | sample OliLak19BULKMAT1_FD_123175 | JGI IMG/M metagenome (GOLD analysis project Ga0163144, IMG submission 123175) | Freshwater microbial mat bacterial communities from Lake Vanda, McMurdo Dry Valleys, Antarctica - Oligotrophic Lake LV.19.BULKMAT1 | ecosystem: Environmental > Aquatic > Freshwater >...
CTCATGCTTCCGTTTACCCAATGCCATGTGCATCCTTTCACAGAAACTGCGTGCGTCCGACCGCCGAAATTGTCGCAACCCGCGCCGCAGCGTCAACCAGGCTTTTTCAACGGACTGCTAGGGGCAATTCCGCGTTTGCATCAAAAACCGATATAAAGGGAAGTCGCCACTCCTTGGTGAAAAGTGGTCCTGCTTTCACAGCGATTCCATTGCACACCAACCCACCAAAAGCCATAAGAGAAGTTTGCTTTCGGCTTCCCCGTTTGAGTTGTCGGTTGTAGGTCCAATGCACACCAGCGAACCGCCCAATCTTCTCAGGAGCCAGCTGGTGAAATCCCTTCTCATTCAACAACTCTACAGACGTGTCGGCCCCCGGAAGCGCGCAGAACTGACTCAACTCCATAGCATTGTCTGTCTGCTTGACTCGCCGTATGACCTTCGGATCGCTCAGACAATACCAATCCCAAGATTCCGAGTACTCACCTATCGGGACGTCTTGCTCGGTTTCCAGTATGATTCGCTCCCGACGCCGCAACTTAACGGATAAACGCGTCCCCACCGGTAATGACAAGGGTCGCAATGCTCCAATCGGCGGTCGCTCTACATCTAAACTAATCATCTTTCGCGAAAGGCTCGCAGAAAATCGGACGCAGGTGTCTGAGTTGGCATTTCTAGTTGTAACTTGAATTTCGTCGCCCAATAGGAATGCAGATAGCGCGCCGACGCCGAACCGCCCCGTTCGCATCACGCTCGACGCGCCACGCTCGTCGAGAAACGCAGCCTTCCACTGCTCGGACTCACGATAAGACTTTCCCGCAACCAGAAAATAACTCTGTATGACGTCCACTGTCATTCCAATTCCTCGGTCTTCTACATGCAGCCAGTCCACGCCATCCGCGCCCTTCTCCAGAGTCACCAGCACATCTGCATCAACACCATCGATTCCGCGAACTTGTTTTGCTGGATCAAGAGATCTTAACTCCAGTACAGCATCAACCGCGTTTTGCACCAGTTCTCGTACGCCTATGCTAGGGCTGTCGCCATATAGTGGGCCCACAAGGCGTTTTAAGACCTCGGAATCAGCAATTCTAAACCTGACGACTGCTGGGACGTAGCTAACAGATTGTGCAAATGCTGAACTGTCGTCCAGATTGGAACGAACTCGACGGATCGTCATGGTCAGCCGCTTCAGGCCGTCGAATCGTCCATTCAACTCATCGAGGACCTCCCAGGACGCATCAAGTTCAGATTGAATGCCACGGAGCCACCGTTTGATGCCGGACCATGTGGTGACGGACTTTGGCAGTGCGTGGACGAACATCGCCCGGGGATCCTCATGACTTTGCCGAACGTCCCGGACTGCATCATGCGTATCCCACTCGCGCCGAGACCGGCGACTTCGCAACTTCACTGTCTTCAAGAAATCACCAGGGGCGCGTTCTGCCTGGATTTGAAGGTAGTCGGCGACGCGCAGCAGGGCCATGAGGAACACTGCATGAATCTTTTGATACTCTCTCACGTCATAGTTGCGTTTCATGTATGGCAAGCAATCCCGCAATTGCATCGTGTGGCTTCGCGCAATAAGTCCGCCAATATCGCGCATCTCGGGCGTTATGGCGTCGATGATACCCAGCGATTCGCCGTCAACCGCCGGAAGTCCGCATAACGCGACTTGATGCGCCAGCTTTCCGTGGTGAACGCGAAGAAACTGGTCGCCGATTACGCGTCGCTGAGTCCCGGTCCATGTCGCCGGATCCGCCAAGGCTCCGTGAACACATATGCCGTCGAGGGGGTTGCCACCATACTTTCGAGTTGCGATCCAGAATTGCTCCCACAACTCGCACCAAGCCCGATCGCCGGGCACAACATTGCAATTGGCGTTAGACCGGGATAACTCAACGAATCCATCCTCGGACAGATACATCGCGATATCATGGCAGATTACCGCGATGATGAGCGCGGCCGCGTCAGCAGGCGTGAACTCGAGCCAGGCTTCGTCAGAGATCAATGCGGTCGCGGTTGTCAAAACATCCTGAATATGCGCAACCCCGTGGTCCGTCCACTCAGGGAAGAAAACCATCGAACTACGCGCCATCCACCTTTCGACTTTCTCAAGACTCAACATAATTGCGCCGTGTAAGCGCGGGTCTGCGGACAGTACTTCTGCAAGCCGCTTGGGAATTCTCATGGTGCACAGATGCCGATTCGAAGGTGTTGTGTGTATTATTTCGCTGGACGCGGTCGCCAGCCTATATGATGGTTAAGATGAAAGTCAAAACTTTGACCGCGAAATTGATGCGACGGGCCTGGCGGCACGAAAGCGTCGCTACCCTTGCAATCGCACTATTCTTCGGTTATTCCGCGCTGTTAACAGGACCGTTACCGGCCGCCGAGACCTTCGCCTTGCCGACCGAGCCCGGCTATCGCGGCATCTGGTACTTCAATCAGAAGACCGGCGACGAGTATGTCTACAAGTACTCGGGCGGAATGGCCACGTATCCGCAGCAGCATGCGCCGATTGCCATCTATGCGCCCGCGGCCTACAAGACGTTCTTTGTCTACGGCGGCACCCGGCCTGGGAACAAGACCTTGCTGCACATGGTTTCGTACTTTGACCACGCGACCAAGACCGTGCCGCGGCCGCGGCTGCTCCTGGACAAGCAGACGACCGACGCCCACGACAATCCGACGCTGGCGATCGACCAGGCGGGCCACTTGTGGATCTTCTCCAATTCTCACGGGACTTCGCGACCGTCGTATATTCACCGCAGCGCTGCGCCGTATAGCATCGAAGCCTTCGAGCGCGTGTCGACCACGAACTTCTCATACTCGCAACCGTGGGTCCTGGCAGACGGCAGCTTTATGCTGCTGCACACCCGATACAACCACGGCAAGCACCAGGGCAGGGGGCTGTTCTGGATGACCAGTCCCGACGGTCGCGCGTGGGGCGACCCACAACCGCTGGCCCGCGTCGATCAGGGTCACTATCAGGTCAGCACTTGCCTGCGGGGCCGCGTGGCCACGGCGTTTAACTACCATCCCACGCCCGGCGGGCTCAACGCGCGGACCAATCTGTATTACGTCGAGACCCGCGACCGAGGGCGCACGTGGAGCACGGCCGACGGTCGAACGGTCGACACGCCGCTCATGGAGGTCGACAATCCGGCACTGGTGCACGACTATCGCTCCGCAGGTCTGCTGTGTTATCTGAAGGAAGTGCAGTTTGACCGGGGCGGGCGTCCGCTCATTTTGCACCTCACGAGCCGCGGCTTCGCGCCGGGAGCGGCCAACGGACCTTATACCTGGCGATTGGCCCGCTTCACCGGCCAGCGCTGGGAGCTGTCGGACATCACCACCTCGGACCATAACTACGACTATGGGCCGTTGTATCTCGACGACGACGCGGCCTGGACCCTGATCGCGCCGACCGATCCCGGCGCGCAACCTTTTGGCACCGGCGGAGAGATGGTGGTCTGGACCAGCCCCGACCATGGCGCGACCTGGCAGAAGACGAAGGTCCTGACGCATGACGCCGAGCAGAACCATTCCTATGCTCGCCGGCCGCTGGCATTTCACCCCGACTTCGCGGCCCTTTGGGCAGCCGGCGACGCCCGGCGACCCTCAGAGTCCGCGTTGTACTTTACCGATCGCGCGACGACCCACGTCTGGCGTTTGCCCAGCGAGGTGTCGGTTGACGCGGTGGCGCCGCAAGTCGTACGGTAATGGCACGTTGCTTCGCCGTTACAAGCGGTTACCGTTGATGCGTTTAGATACGTGACATTCGCACCCATTTTTCGTCCTAGATTGTAGAGGCAAGGGACGAACGATGGAGGCGATGTTGCATGAAGAGGCACAGAACAGGACGACTGCAGCGGCGAGGCAATTTGAGCTCGATTGCTCCGCGGCAACTTGGCCGCGGGATGCGGCCCGCGCTGGAGGCATTGGAACCGCGCTATCTCTTGGCGAGCGACACCGTTTGCTCGCTGGACGACGATAGCGATGACACCACACCATCGGCGATCTTCGCCAGTGCGTCGACCTCGACGGCGACCGACACGCTCTCAGCCAGCGCCATCAGGGCCGCCGAAGCAGGCTCCACCTTTGCCACGGCCTACGACCTGGGCGCGATCAGCGGCACGCAGACCTTGGGCGGATCGGTGGGCGGTGCCGACCCTAGCGACGTCGTGAAGTTCACGGTTTCCACCCAGACCAAGGTCACGCTCGGACTAAGCGGCTTGTCGGCCGACATCGACATGGCGCTGTACAACGCCAGCGGACAGCGCATCGGGTTGTCCAACCGGTCGGGTTCGGCGTCCGAGTCGATCTCACAGACCCTCTCGGCCGGCACCTTCTACATCTACGTCGCCCCGTGGCGCAGCGCCAACAGCAACTACGCGCTCACGGTCGGCGCAACCGCTGTGCAAACCACCCCGACAACTCCGACCACGCCGACGACTCCGACCACGCCCACAACGCCGACCACACCCACCACGGCGTTCCCCGACGTGCCCTACTACGGCAGTTCGACGGACTGGGCCGTCAACTCGATCAACGCGCCGGAGTCCTGGGCGAAAGGCTACAAGGGCAATGGCGTCGTGGTGGCCGTGGTCGATACGGGCGTCGACCTGACGCATCCCGATCTCGCGTCGCAAATCTGGGTCAACGCGGGCGAGATCGCCGGCAACGGCATCGACGACGACCACAACGGCTACGTCGACGATTCCTCGGGCTGGGACTTTGCCGCCGGCGACAATAATCCCACCGATCAGAACGGACACGGCACGCACGTGGCCGGCATCATCGCGGCGGACGACAACGGCACGGGCACGACCGGCGTTGCCCCCGATGCCAAGATCATGCCCGTGCGCGTGCTAGACGCCAACGGCTCAGGCACGGCCAACGCGGTGGCCGCAGGAATTCGCTATGCGGCGGCCAACGGCGCCGACATTATCAATCTGAGCCTCGGCGGATCGTTCAGCTCGGTGATCCAGACTGCCATCCAGTATGCCCAGCAACTTGGCGTGCTGGTTGTGGCGGCGGCCGGCAACGAATCGGCGGCGACGCCATCCTATCCGGCCCGCTTCAGCGCGTCGCTCAACAATGTGCTCTCGGTCGGAGCCTATTCTTCGTCCAACACTTTCGCGAGCTTCTCGAACCACGTGGGCAATTCGGGTGCCGTGCAGGTCGACGCGCCTGGCGTGAGCGTCTATAGCACGTACCTGGGCGGCCGTTATGCCACGCTCAGCGGCACGAGCATGGCCACGCCCGAGGTGGCGGGGCTGGCGGCCTTGGCCCTCTCGGCCAATCCAGGCCTCTCGGCCAGTCAGCTGCGCAACCTGATCGTCCAGGGCGCCTCGCACACGATCAGCGGATCGGATTCTCGCGGGGGCATCAACGCTGCGGTGACCGTGGCCTTGGCGGCCGCCGGCCAGACCAGCTCGTCAACCACGACCAGCAGCACGGCGACCCAGAGTGCGAGCGTGCAAGTGGTGTCGATCCGCCGCCTGTTGTCGAGCGCGAGCGTTGACACACCGACACCGGACCTGGCATCGAACGCGACGTTGGCAGCCGTCCAGCGCGCGGTTGCGACGGGAACGACGACTCCAGCGGCGACGGCCGCTTCAGCTGCCGACTCGGCCGGCAACTCGCCCGTCGCGGCGGCACGCGACTCGGCCTTGCTGGCGCTGCTCAGCGCCGATGACCTGGCAGGCGGCGAAACGGACGAATCGACCGCGATCGCCTGGCTGTCGGCGGCGATTGGCGATTCGCCCGACGCGGACGTCGAACCCGACTGGCTCGCAGCGATCCGCGCTTAGCGCGTGCGGAGTGCGAGTGGGGTCCGTTGAGCGGCCAACAGAAAAAACCGCGCGTCGAACGATTCGACGCGCGGCTCATTTTTTGCTGCAAAGTTATGACCGATAGACTAGCCGCGCGAGCGACGAGCCTTGCGGGCAATCGCCAGAGCGCCGCCCAGTGCACCCATCGCCGCCAGCGCCAGGCTGGACGGTTCGGGCACTTGCGGAGTCGCCGCCAGGGCGTCGGTAAACAGCGTTACGTTGCTGCTCCGCTGCAGAGCCTGGTTGATCCGATCGCCCGGAGCCGGAATGTCCGGGCTCAGTGGCAATACGGTCGCCAACTTGGTGACGTTCAAGAACGTCTCCCAGCTCGTCAGCAAATCCGGGTTGCCGCCGCTCTTCAGATAGATCAACTGGCCGAACGAGTTGCTGATGTTATCACCAGCGTACGCATTGCTCGCGACGTACTGCTTGTTCTCGGAGAAATGCACGAGCGTGCCGGGAGCGGAGAGCTCGCCGACGGCCGTGCCGAGCAGGACCGCGCCGTTGCCGCCGTCGCCGGCCGAGGTCGAACCCGATCCATTGCCGCCGTTCGGCTTGATGGTGCTGGGATTCCACGACGACGGACTGACGCCGAACTTGGAGACGATCCGCACGCTGGTGGTCAAGTTGGTCGTGTTCACGGGATCGCCCGTGAAGGCGCTACCCCAACCGGCGGTGACGCCGTCGGTCGACTGGATCTTGCCACCCATGCCCAACACCAGGTCGTTGACTGCATAACCAAGGGCAATCAGCGGCGAGCCGGGCTCGACAGTGAAGCTCGTGGTGTACAAGTCGTAACCGAAGTTGCCCGCTCCGCGTATATACACGCCGTTGTTGAGCGAGTTGCCGGCCAAAGTCCAACCGCTATCCGCAGATGGGTTGCCGGTGATGGCCACGGCGTGAGCCGTTGACCCAGATAGAGCGACCGCGAGGGCCACTAGCCCGGCAGTCATAAAGCGGCTAAGCCGCTGGCGCGCACTTGGCGCGCCCCAGGTAGAGCCGGCGAAAGTCGCCGGCAAGTCACACTTTGGTTCCTTCATTAGCGTTCTCCAAACGTCTTGGGGGTAAACGTCTTGGTGCTACGTCGAAAGACGCCAAGCCTCTCTTCGCCGGTCTAAGCACTAAGTTGTGAGCCTAGTGTGAGCGTGCAACTACACATCGTCAACCACCCATATGTGCTAGTAGGGCACACTATCCACCCACCATCCACACCCCCCAATGGTGAAATGGCAAAATCCTGGGCGGGAATCCAGCGTGTCGCTGGTCGTTGCGCACTTTAGCAATATCAGATAAGTCGGCGCCCGAGCGAGCAACCTAAGTAATGCCCGCGTGCCGGCAATCACTCAACGATGCGGATGCCACGACCCGCGACCTCAGTTGCCGACCACCGCGTCTGCCCACTACCACATCCCCACTACCACATCCCCACTACCACATCGTGGTGTAGGTATTCGGGCGCGACTTCTTGGCGGCTTTGGCCGGCTTGGCGTGGCCTGCGCTCTTGGCGCTGCCTGCCGACTTAGCGCCTGCCGACTTTGCCTGGGTCGACGGCTTGCTGGGCCGGGTCGCCTGCGCAACGCCCGCCATTGCCGGAGCGCCGTTGCCCGAGGCACTCCCCCGCTTGCGCCGGCGCGAACGCTGGCGACCGTCGGCCGGACCAGAGGCGTGCGGCTTGCGCAGCTTGGGTCCGCTTTGCTTGCCGCGGGCTTCGCGAGCCTCGCCGCTGGCCGATCCCGGCTTGGCCACGGGATACTCGGGATGGTCTTCACAGACCGGGGTCTTCTTGCGGAGCAGCTTTTCGATCTCGCGCAGCTCCTCACGCTCGTCACGGTCACAGAATGACACCGCGATGCCCGTGGCCCCGGCGCGGCCGGTGCGGCCGATGCGGTGCACATAGGTTTCGGCGACGTTCGGCAGGTCGTAGTTGACGACGTGCGAGACTTCGTCGATGTCCAACCCTCGGGCGGCCACGTCGGTGGCGACCAGCACGGGCGGGTTCTCGGATTTGAACTTGGCCAGCGCGCGCTGCCGGGCGTTTTGCGTCTTGTTGCCGTGAATCGCCTCAGCACGAATGCCGGACTTCTCCAGGTGCCGGGCGACCTTGTCGGCGCCGTGCTTAGTGCGCGTGAAGACGATGGCCCGGGTCATGCCGTAGTGCTCGATCACGTGCGTCAGCAGGGTCGGCTTGTTGCGCTTCTCGACGTGATAGACGGCCTGCTCGACGGTGTCGGCAGCCATGCTCTTAGCCGCGACCTCGACTCGCACCGGCTGATTCAAGATCGCGTCGGCAAGTTGGCGAATGTCTTCCGGCATGGTGGCCGAAAACATCAGCGTTTGCCGCTTCTTGGGCAACGCCGAGACGATCTTGCGAATGTCGCGGATGAAACCCATGTCCAGCATGCGGTCAGCCTCGTCGACTACCAGCACCTCGATGCCGGAGAGCGAGACAAAGCCTTGCTGCATCAGGTCCATCAACCGGCCAGGCGTGGCCACCAGGATGTCGACCCCGGCGCGGACCGCACTGACCTGCGGATTCTGACCGACGCCGCCAAAGATCACGGCCCGCTTCAGCCGGGTGTGACGCCCATAGGCGGCAAAACTGTCGCTGATCTGCGTGGCCAGCTCGCGGGTCGGCGAGAGCACGAGCACCCGGGCCTTGCGGCCGCGCGGCAGCTCGGCGATCTTCTCCATGCGCTGCAAAATCGGCAGCGCGAAAGCTGCGGTCTTGCCGGTGCCGGTCTGAGCCACGCCCATTACGTCGCGCCCTTCCAGCACCAGGCCGATGGTCTGCTGCTGGATCGGCGTCGGCGTCTCGTAGCCCTCGTGTTTGACGGCCTTCAACAGCGCGTCGCTCAATCCCAAATCTTCAAACTTCATAAAACTACCTGGTCACTTTCCGCGCCGTCGCAAGCGATGGCTCCGCGGCGCTTTGACAAAATTACTCAGCGCCGTTGGACCAGGTCTGCCCCGCTCGGCCGTCCACGGCGCGAGCGTAAGAGGCTGACCTACAGCCGCGACGCACAAATGTTCATCAATTCGGGAGATCCACGCGGCCCATGGCTAACGCCGGGCCTGCGGTCCGATCTCGTGGAACAGAGAATCCGCGTAACAGACAATCTCGTCGACCACGAAAATGTGACGAGATCAATCGCGGAACTGGGCGGTGAACATCGCGTGTTTGACGCGGCAATTCGCCCAAAATGCAATTAAGACGATCGGCTGCCGCCCTTATGGGCAGGTTCATGTTGCCGATCGCTCTCGCAACATCTTGATACCACAAGCATAGCATGCCGCCTCTGGGGGACAATGTCAAAATCGGCAAAGTCGCCGCACCGTTCGGTGGTCGTCACATCGCGGGACCGTTATCATCAAACGCTTTAGGCTTTCGCGCCGGCAGGACCGTCGCAGCCCGCATTTCGCACATTCTGGTGTTCCATGCCCAATTTCTCGGCCGGCGCTCTCACGGACTTCGCGACCCGACTGCTCACGGCCGGCGGCATCGGCCGCGACGAGGCCGAGCGGATCGCCGATAGCCTGGTGGGCGCCAACCTCCGCGGTCACGACTCGCACGGCGTGATGCGCATCCCCAGCTATCTCGACCTGCTGGCCAAGGGAGAGGTCGTGGCCGGCGCGCCGCTGAAACCACTGCGCGAATCGGAGAGCATCTACGTTGGCGACGCGCACTGGGGCTTCGGCCAAACACAGGCTCAGCGTTTGACCCGCAAGCTGATTGAGATGGCCGGGAGCTCGGGCCTGGCGCTCGGCACGCTGGTGCGGTCCAGTCATGTCGGCCGCTTGGGTGAGTATTGCGAAATGGCCGCCGCGGCCGGCTTCGTCTCAATGATGATGGTCAACACCCACGGACACGCGCGGCGAGTCGCTCCGCCGGGCGGCAAAGCGCCGCGCCTGGGCACAAATCCTTTGGCCATCGGCGCTCCCGCTCCGGGCGGACCACTGGTGCTGGACTTCGGCACCAGTGCCACCGCCGAAGGCAAGGTCCGCGTCAAGCGAATCGCCGGCCAGACCTGTCCCGATGGCTGGCTGCTCGACTCCGAGGGGCAGCCGACCAACGATCCGCGCACGCTCTACGGCACCCCGCCGGGCACGATCCTGCCGATGGGCGGCGATCAGGGCTACAAAGGTTTTGGCCTGGGCCTGATGGTCGAGGTGCTCACCGGAGCGCTCTCGGGCGGGGTCTGCATTCGCGAAACGCCAATCAATCAAAATGGCAACTGCGTGTTTTTGCTGGTCATCGACCCGGGGCACGTCGGCGGCGCCGAGCACTTTGCCCACGAGATTTCCGGTCTGACCGAGTTTGTCCGCGGCTGCCCGCGAATCGATGGGGTCGAAGAAATCCTGCTGCCTGGTGACCCCGAACGACGCACGCTCGATCGCCGCACCGCCGACGGCATCCCGCTGGACGACGGCAACTGGCACGAACTGGTCAAGCTGGCGGGCAAGCTCGTGGTCGACGTGCCGGAATGACCCAGCCGCGGCCGCTTTGGTTGCATGGCCGCTCCGGCGGGACGTATCATAAGACGCGCCGGCTGGAACGCTTCCGACCTCAACTGCCAGGAACGCCCGCTATGTCCCGCCCCTGTCGCATTGCTATCGTGCTCTGTCTCCTGTCATTTAGCACGATCCTCTCGGCTGCCGAGCCCTTGCCGATCGTCACCGACGTAGAGCTGCAACCGCTGGCCGCCGGTGCGAAGCGCGTCGCACAGGCATTGGAATTTGCCGGCGCTCCTTTGAGCGCTGCCCAGCAGGCCGCGCTCGACAAGGCCGTGGCCAACCCCGACAAGGCCGCCGCCAGCCGCCAGATCCAGGAGGTCTTGGATCCTTTGTGCCTGGTCGGCGTGAACATCAATCCCGAGAGTCGGGTGAAGGTGGCCGCCGGCGCCGCGCCCGCCTTGCTGCTGCAGCAAGGTCGGCGGCTGTTCCTGGTGAAGGTGCACAATGAGGCCGGCGTGACCGGCGTCTTAAGGGTCTCGAGCCCCAACGCCGCGCCGCTCTACGAACGGTCGCACAACGGACCCTCGCCCGAGCTCAAGGTCAAACCGCAGGAAGTCGGCGACCGCTGGCTGGACGTGGCGATGATCGACGGCCAACCGCTCAACAAAAGCCTCTCGGGCCTGCCGCTGGAGTATCGGCTGATCGAGCTCTATAGCCGCGACGTCGGCCGCCGCGAAGGCAAGCTGGTGTTCGACGTGGGGCAGGGGACCCAGGATCTTGGCTTCCGCAACGAGGCCAATATCCTCTTCAACTGCGAACCGGCGGTCGAGGTGATCCTGGAAGTTTTGGACGTCGACGGGCGGCCGACCACGGGGCACTTTGTGTTCAAGGACACCAAGGGTCGGATCTATCCGGCCATGTCGCGTCGTTTGGCGCCGGACTTCTTCTTTCACGAGCAGATTTATCGTCACAGCGGCGAGAGCGTGATGCTGCCTCCGGGCAAGTACCAGGTGACCTATGGTCGTGGGCCCGAGTATCACGTCGGCTCGCGCGAGCTTGAGGTGCCCGACTCGGTCTCTCACAAGGAGACGTTTCGCCTGGAGCGTTGGATCAAGATGATGGACCGCGGCTGGGTCTCGGGCGACCACCACATCCACGCCGCCGGTTGTTCGCACTACGAATCGCCAACCGAAGGCGTGCAGCCGGTCGACATGATGCGGCACATCCTGGGCGAGGACCTCAATGTCGGCTGCGTGCTCTCTTGGGGACCGTGCTGGTACTTTCAAAAGCAGTACTTTGACGGCAAGGTCCACAAGCTGTCGCAGCCTGGCAACCTGATGCGCTACGACGTCGAGGTCTCCGGATTTCCCAGCTCGCACACCGGGCACCTCTGCCTGCTGCGGTTGACCGAAGATGATTACCCCGGCACGACCAAGATCGAGGAGTGGCCGAGCTGGGACCTGCCCGTGCTGCAATGGGGCAAGTCGCAGGGGGGAGTGGTCGGCTTCTCGCACAGCGGTTGGGGACTGGAGGTTGAGGGTCAAACCCTGCCGACCTACGAGATGCCCAAGTTCGACGGCATCGGCGCCAACGAGTACATCGTCGACGTGGTGCACGACGCCTGTGATTTTATCTCGGCCGTGGACACGCCGGCGATCTGGGAGCTGAACATCTGGTATCACACGCTTAACTGTGGTTACACCTGCCGCATCAGCGGCGAGACCGATTTTCCCTGCATCTATGGTGAGAAGGTCGGGCTGGGTCGAGCCTATGTGAAGCTGGAGGGGGGCTTGCCCTTGGACTTTGACAAATGGGTCGAACGGCTGCGAGATGGCCGCAGCTATTGCACCGATGGGCTGAGCCACCTGTTCGACTACTCGGTCGGCGGACTGGGGGTCGGCGAGCCCGGCGCCGGCAAGCGGGCCAGCGTGCTGACCGCGAAGTCCGGCAAGCCGCTGGAGGTCAAGGTCAACGCCGCGGCGCTGTTGGCCGAAACGCCGCGCGAGGACATTCGCTCGAGGGAATGGGACCAGAAACCGTACTGGCACGTGGAGCGAGCCCGCATCGGCACGACGCGCACGGTGCCCGTGGAATTGGTGGTCAACGGCAAGGCTGTCGAGCGGCGCGAGATTCCGGCCGACGGGAGCGTGCAGGAAGTGGCGTTTAATTTCACGCCCGAGCGGTCGAGTTGGGTAGCGGTGCGCATCTTGCCGAGCTCGCACACCAACCCGGTGTTCGTGGAGGTCGACGGCCAGCCGATTCGCGCCAGCCGCAAGAGCGCCCAGTGGTGCCTGGACGCAGTGGACGTCTGCTGGGCCAAGAAAGCCCCCAAAATCAAGGCCGAGGAGCAGGCCGCGGCGGCAGAAGCTTATGCTAAAGCGCGCCAGGCATATGCTAAGATTCTAGCGGAGTCTCAGGTGGACTGATCCTGCCGCCCCCATCCTCCCGAATCGAGCCTGGAAAGAGTACCCAAAGCGTGTCGCTCCACTTTCGCTTGCTTTCGTTGGCAATGCTGGCCATGGCGCTGTGGTCCGTGCCAACCATCGCCACCGTCGCCGCAGGACTCGACCCCGAGGGTGATACCGACAGCTTCAACCCGGCCGTGCAGTTGTATGAGTTTGGCGAGGCCAATCGGCTAGAGGCCGTCTCGCGTCAGCTCGAGCTGAACAATCGCATGATGTGGTCGACCTATTACGTGCCGGGCGACCTGTGGGGTCCGCCGGCAGGCTGGCCCGTGCGACAACCGGTCGGCCACGAGACACGCCAGACGGCGCCCAACCGCTGGATGTATCGCCCGCTGTACGACGGCGAAGATTTGCCCGCGCCGGATTCGGCTCAGCCCCTGCCGGTCCCCCAAGCGGGCGCGCCGGCGAACAACCTGCCGGCTCCGGCGGGCGGTTCGGGCGCTTCGCGACCTGCGCCGAGGGACGCGGTTCCGGGAGACTACCTGCCGCCACAAGCCCGTCGGCGCGGGCCGCGCGAATTCTGATTGGCCCGCAACGGGAATGCTTTAGCCCGGACGATCAAGCAGTGCCGACTTGTTGTTTCCCGGCTCGGGAGCGCTCGGCAACGGCACGGGCAATCGCGGCGCGGCACCAGCCGGAGGCTTCTTCGGTTTCACACCGCCTGAACCTGGCTGGGCCGGTGTCTGGATGGGGTCTGCCGCGTCCTCGGACATTTCACCGTCGGACTTGGCATCGTTTGGCGAATTGCCGACTGGCGGCTTCTTGGGATTCGCGTCGTCGCCGCTCGTGTCGTCGCTCTTGTCACCGCCGGGTGCTGACGGTGGAATCGCGGGCAGGTTCTTGATCGCGGAATAACCGGAGTAGATCGGCAGGTGTCGGTAGTAGACCTCGAGGTTATAGATCGACAGGCAGGTGACAAACAGCCGGCCAGCGGTCATGCCCCACTTGTCCTGCATGGGGTCCCAACTGCCGCCTTCGTCGCCACTTTTGATCTGATGCTCGGGCAACTCCTTGCGCAGCGCGGCGTTCCATTGTTCCCAGACCGCTCCTTCCATGTGATGCGTGACCTGCGTGGCGTAGTACCAGTAGTACACGTCGGGCAGACCGTTGTCGCCCTTGTAGGAGACAGGTTCTTTCAACAGCAACTCGGCGCCTTCGACCAATCGAGGGTCGTCGCGCTGCCAACCCAGGTACTGGCGACACAGCAACCCTTCGGCTGCGACCGCGGACGTGGGGTTGCCCAGCTTCCAATAACCATAACGACGACCGTCGTCGATGGCCTCGCTATCCAAGAAAGTCATCACCTTGGCCAGCGTATCGTCGGGCACGTCGAGGTTGGCCATTCGCGCGCTTTGCAATGCCATGACAAACCAGCCCGTGACCGACGTGTCGGAATCGTAGCGGGGCTGATAGCGCCAGCCGCCGCGTTCAGGATCCTGCACCGCCACTGCATAGGCAACCGCGCGTTGCGCAGGCGCTCGAAATGCCGAGTCGTTGGTCATGCCCAGCAGCTCGCAGATCGCGATCGTGCATTGCGCATGCGTATAGAGCAACTGGGTGGACTCGACCATCTGCCCGCCCGAGAAGCTGCCGTCTTTTTTTTGCATCTTCAACAGCGCGTTCCAGCCCTTGGCAACGACCCGAGCGTGGCGGCCCTCTCGGTGGGTGTCGCCGTGACCTTGAAAGGCCAGCAGTGCCATGGCCGTGGCCGCGGCGACATTTTCGCTGCGCGCGCCGTCGCTATAAGGGCCTGCTAGACTCCACGAGCCGTCCTTGCGCTGTTGCCTGACGAGCCAGGCCAGCCCGCGTTCCACGGCGTCCTCGGTGCCGCGCGTGCCGCCGTACTTGCCCAGCAGCCCCGCTTTGCTACCGGCCCTGCGGCCGGATAACGCCAAGCCGATTCCCGGCGCCGACTCCGTGCCGGTCCCGCCGATCGGTGCGGCGCCCGGCTCGGTCGTCAACGGCGCGGCGATGCTCATGTCGGTCAGCGTGGGCGGCGCCACCAGCGGATCGTCGACCGCCGGGAGATCCTTGGGCGTCAGAATGGCCTCGTCGCCGCCACCCAGTGGGTCGATGCCGGCAGATTCCAGGACCGAAGGGTCATCGAGTTGCACGCCGCCATCGCCGTCGATCGCGCTGCTGAGCTCCACTTCAAACTTATTCGCCTTGACCGCTGCCCCCACGGCCAGCAAACCCAGGACGATCAGCAGCAGCATGTGAAAGACGGTGCTGACCAGCCAGGCCGGCGCGTTGCGGATGACTTCGCGCAGCGACGCCGCGTCCTCGTCTTCCTCGTCGGCCGGCTCGTCGTCGGCGTCAACCAGACCGCCGCGAGCCTTTGCGGCCAAGGGAATGGGCCGGTTAGCCTGGCCCGGATGACCGGCAACGCCTGCCGCCAGCGGCCGCAACGGCGCAGAGCCGGCGGACGGGGCATTGCGCGGCAGATCCGAATCGGGCACGGCCATCCACTCTCTCCTGCGGCGCGCGCCGCAACTTCCCGACAATTCCTGTCAGGAAAAGCGCGACGCGCTAGCAACCTCACGATTTGCAGCGCGCAGCCTGACACGCCTGCCAAAACAGGCAACGTGCCGAAGCGCTTTGGCGCCGATGTGGGGGGCGACCGCAGGCCGAGTGTGCCGAATGAACAAACGCGATAATGACGGAGAATGGCTGGGTCGCTGACCCAACCTGAAGTTTATCAATGGGCCCTGATCGCGCCAAGCAAGAAGGCGTTCGGCAGCCACGACTTGCGACGCACTTGGTGGGATATGCTGCCGCCTTGCCAGAGGATTCTGACTTCCGCACGGCTTTGGTTGTGTTGCCGGTCGCCCTTGTGCCGATACAACTCGGTCGCTGCTGCGGGTTCGGGGCAAAATCGGCCCCTCGACCGCGCGGCGACGGCCGGCTATAATGGCCTTTGTCGGACGCGAACGAAACCTCGTTCTGCCGTCTGACTGCCCGCTGCACCGGCCGCCTTTCCCAGGGACAAAGCGGCCCGATGCACCAAGCAGGTCAATACACATCGCGGGGTGGAGCAGCCCGGTAGCTCGCGAGGCTCATAACCTCGAGGTCGCAGGTTCGAATCCTGTCCCCGCCACTAGAAGAACCCCCGGGTCGCATCAGCGGCCACGGGGGTTTTTTGTTTGGAGCGGGGGTTCTGAACTTTAACGCCCTAACTGCGCGGAATTGCCCGCGCAAGATTCGCAGGACCGGGTGATCGACCGGAAGCCGCGAGATTCTCACCCGGCGCGCGCACTTGTCGCTGGCCACATTCTTACTGCGCTACCCCGGCGCACCGCGCGCTACGCTCCCGGCTCCTTGGCCGCGACGCCTTTCTGGTACAGGGAGTAGACATAGACCGGAATCTCCAGCTCGCCAAGATTGGCACGGATCAGCGGCAGCACGTCCGACCAATCGAGGCCGCCGACCCCGGTGGCGAGCCGGGGCAGGGCGATGCTTTTGATTTCTGCCCGTTCCAGCTCGTGTCGCAACCGCCTCAGACTGTGATTGACGTTGGCCAGAGTGGCCTTGCTGGGCCTGGCGCCCTCGTGATGTTCGCCCTCTTGCGTCAGCAGGTTGAAGACCCGGGCGCCAAATCCGCCCCAAGCCCAAACTTCGCCGGGCTGCGGATGACACTGGTGGGCGTAGTGGCGGAAGTCCTTCGCCATGATCGGCCATTTCTCTCGCAACGCTAACGCCAACCCCTGATCAAAGTGATCGTTAGGAGCCACGCCATGGGCGACCGCCTGGGCCTTGGTGAGCAAGATGTCTCCGGATACTTCGTGAATCATCGTTTCCTCGTTGTTGGCAGCAGAGAGACGCCTTCGATACTGCCAGACCCTGAGGGCAAGTACCGTGCCGACGCCCAGGACCTTCGATACTCCCGCTGTCGTCCGCGGCTTCGCATAACAGGCAGCACAGAAGTGTGCGGGCGTGACCCGAAACCGTGCGTGGAGCCCACCGACCCGCGACCGGGTCAGAATGTCGCTGTCAAACGCCCGGGAGGCGGGGCGACTAGCCGGCCAGGTAGCGCCCCGTCATTGCGGCGACGGGGTCGGCAGGCAGGCTGCATGCCGGGTGGTCCGTTTTCCAAACAGGTCGATTGGGTGTCAATGATTCTGATTGACATCCGCCGGGCCCCGCCCCCAAAATGCTAGTTGGCGACGACAACCACATCTGAAACGCGATTCGACGGCCTGGGCATTCTGGTTCGGGAGGAGGGCGTCCATGCGATCGGCCGGACCTTGCGTCCTCATTGGCCTCATGGCGTGGATCGGGGTTGCGCAGTGTTCGACCTCCGTCGCGGACCAACCGAGCACGACGGTTGCCTTGCGCGCACTATTTGCAGCGGGCCGCAAGAGCACCCCGACCGCGGTCGCCGATGCCCAGGCAAAGTACGAAGCGTTGCGCGCCACTGTGCACCGTGACGCAGGCATCGAGTACGCCTACGCGATCGTGCTGATCAATCAGCGTAAATATCGCCAGGCAAGCGAAGTTCTTTCGCGTTATCTAGCCACTGACGAACCTCTGCTGAGCGCCTATCGTTTGCAGATCACGGCGATTATACCCCTTGGGGATCCCGGCGAGGTGATCCAACAGACGGCCGCGCTGGCCCAGGCGATTCAGCAGCCCTCGGCCCGCGAACCGGCGAGCGAACGAGAGGACGCGGCCCGGTTCCTGGGGCTCGTGTATCGCTACCTGGAGCTGCCGCGCAAGGGCGCGGTCGACGCGCGGGTCTTGGACGAGCACAAGCGCGAAGTATTGGCGCTACTGGACGCACCGTGCACTTCTGCCTTTGACCAGGGGTACAACGCACTGGCCCGGCAATACGCCAAGTTCCAGGCCGAGCACAACGAGCGAAACCAACAACTGGCGGCATTGATCAGCGACCGCAAGGATTTGGACGTGCGGAAACTAGAATTGGCCAAGGCCGCCGGCGAAGCGGCCGATGCCAAGAGCGAGTTCAGCCAGGACCAGCTGCGCGAGTTGCAGGCTCAGTACACCGAGCTGCAAAAGCAGATGTCGCCGTTCGTCCAGCAGCGCTCCACCATCCAAGCGGCGATTGTGGCGCGGCTCGCTCAGATCGAGCAGGACCGCCAGAACCGCAATCTCAGCCAGACGTTTGAGCAGGCCCTACGCCGCGAAATCAGCGTGCTGGAGGGCCAAGTTGACGACCTGGACCGGCGAATCCGCCCGCTAGGTGAGAAGGCCGCGGCGCTGGAGGCCAAGGCCAACCGTCAGCAATATTCGCTGCTCCAAGCCGAAAACACGGCCCGCAAGAGCGAGCGAGTCGGCCTGCAGGCGGCTCGACAAATCGAGCGCGCCAAAGACAAGCTCCGCGGGCGCTCGACCGCCATCGACAGCAAGTTGACGTTGTTCTCCAGCTACGCGCCGTTCTCGTACGACGTCGAATGCCAACGCGTCCTCGACTGGTTTGAAAAGTAGCACCGCCGAAGACCGGAACCGAAGAGATCACAATCATGCGACGGATCCATTTCATGCTTCGGTGTGCCCTCATCTTAGGTATCTGCGTTTTTGGTCTCGTGCCGGCCGTTGCCCAGACCAAGACCTCTCATCAAAACGAGGCTGCCGAGCGGCTGGTGCAGGCGGCGCTGGAATCGGAGTGTGGGGGTCCGTCCGCTGCGCGCAAACAACTCTTGAAGCAGGCCTTGGCGATCGATCCTGACTTCGCGCCGGCTCGCTGGCAGTCCGGGTTTGTGCGCTGGGACGGACAATGGCAGAGCCTCGATGTCGTCGCCCGCATGGCGTCCACCGACAAGACGCTGACCGAGTATCGCCGGCTCCGCGAGGGGATGATCGACACGGCCGCCAACCATCGCGCGCTGGCCGAGTGGTGCCGCAAACACCACCTGGCCGACGAAGCGCGGGCCCACTGGCTCAAGCTATTGGCCTATGAGCCCAACAATGCTGTGGCTCACGCGGCCCTGGGCCTCGAGTGGTTCGAGGGGCGTCTGCTCACCGCCGCGCAGATCAAACAGGCAAAGTCGGCCGCGAAGGAGCGGCAGCAAGCGATCCGCCGCTTCCGTCTGATGCTGGCGCGTTGGCGGACAGCCATCACCAGCGGACCTCAGAAGCAGCGGGAGGAGGCCCAGCGCGAACTCGGCGAGTTGGTGGACACCGCCGCCATTCCTGCGATCGCCCTGGCCTTAAATCCGGCCGCGGATTCGGTCGCCAGCCGCGAATATCAACAGCTCTTGATCGCAGCTCTGGGTCGAATGCACGACGCCGAGGCCACCGAACTGCTGGTGCGGATGGCGCTGATACCTGATTCGGTGGAACTGCGGTCCGCCGCGGCCGATCAACTGAAGCAGCGGCCGATGTTCAGCTATGTGCCGCAGTTGATCGCCGCCGCGCCTGGGCAAATGAAGAACGAGTTTCAAGTGATGACCGGAGACGATGGCCAGATCGTCTGCCGCGAGCGGATCATCATCTCTGGCGACGGATTCGATTACACGATCAATCACAGCACCGTTCATGGTCCGATCATGGACGCCATCGGGGCGCCATCGCAGACCCTCGTCGCGCAACCGTCGCCGGGCGTGGTCACCGCCGAGCTTCAAGGCGACCAGCAGTCGCCCGCCGCGCAGCGTTATCGTCGCTGGAGCGATGACGTCAAAGGGCGAATCCAGTTCGCGCTCCAGCGGACCACGGGCTTCAAGGAGTTCAACGACCCGCAACTCTGGGAACAGCAATGGAACGAGTACAACGGTTGGAAACACGCGCCCAGCGCCCTGGAAGCCCGCCGGCAATTCGGCGCCGAGACCGCCGATTACACGCCGCTGGCCATTTTCACTCCGCTGTTTGTTGGGGAGATGAAGGCCGTGAGCACCACCCGGCCGGGGCCGACGACTCCGCAACCGAAAATGTGGGGGTTCACCCAGGGCCCCACCCGGCCGGTCAGGCCCTGGAGCTTGCCACCGTCACGAGTGCCGATAGAAAGGCAGGTGCACGTCTGCTTTCCGGCCGGCACGCCGGTGCGGACCTTGTATGGCCAGGTCGCCATCGAGAAGGTTAAAGGCGGCGACCGTGTCTTGTCGCAAGATCCCCGCACAGGTGAGCTGCTTTACAAGACGGTGCATGAAACGTCGCTTCGTCCCGCCACGCCGCTGGTGCAGCTCACGTTTGGCACGGAAAAACTCCACGCCACGCCGGGCCATCCGTTCTGGATCGTCGGCGAAGGCTGGCGTGTCGCCAGGTTCCTGCAGGCCGGCGACGTGGTGCACAGCATCCACGGCGCCGCGGTCATCGACGCGGTCGAGGAAGCTCGGCCGAGCGAAGTCTATAACCTGGTCGTGAACGACCTGCACAACTACTTTGTCGGAGACTCCGCTTTGCTCGTTCACGACAATTCGACGCTCCTAGAAACCACGACCCGTGTGCCCGGGCTGGCCGCAGGGCCCGTCGCGCCGTAGCTTGCACTTGGAACACAGCGTCGCAGGAACACAGCGTCACCGCAAAGCCGCATCGATCGAATGGCCAACTCACGCCGCGGCTTCCTGGTCCTGGCCATTGGTTTGACGTTGGGGTGCGATCAAGACCTGGCTCATGAACCCGCGCCCGGGCCGCGCTGGGCTCTGACGATTCGCAGGCGCGGAGCAGGGCGGTGTCGCGCGTCGACTTCCAGCAGCTAGAGCTGGTGCATAACGGTCAGGTCGTGCAACCCATGGCGAGCCGGCCCGATGGCACGATCGCCAAGCAGTTGGCGAACGTCGAGCGTTGAGCGGACCGCAAACGCACCTGACATAAGGGAGGACCTGGCGATTCCGCGCCACGGTTTTGTCGCAAGAAGACATCAGCGCAGCGCGGGCAGGTTCGCCCGACGAGAAAACATGCAACTTCCGTCACCATCCCGGGTTGCCCGGGCCGTGACCCTGCTATGATAGAGGCGTGGCGTTGTGCCAGACGGCAAATCGTTCGATAACAAAGGAAAGTTTCCATGAGCGGTATGCACCAGTTCGCGACGCGGCGCCTTTTTCTGGGCTCGATGGCGGCGGGGGCCTGGGCACTTTCTGCGCCGGGCGCATTTGCCGAAGAGTTGTCGCGCACTCCCAAGCAAACGGAGGGACCGTTTTATCCCGACCACCTGCCGCTCGACACCGACAACGATCTGCTGATCATCAACGACGCCTCGACCCCGGCGATCGGCGAGGTGACGCACTTGCACGGCCGCATTCTCGATAGCGGCGGCGAGCCATTGCGCAATGCGCTGGTGGAAATCTGGCAGTGCGACGCCAACGGCGCTTACATTCATTCTAAAAGCGGCAACCGCGATTCCAGCGACGGCAACTTTCAGGGCTTCGGCCGCTTCCTGACCGGTTCGACCGGCGAGTACTACTTTCGCACGATCAAACCGGTGGCCTATCCGGGCCGCACGCCGCACATCCACTTTGCCGTGAAGCACAAGGGCCAGGAAAAGTTCACCACCCAGTGTTACATCAAGGGTCACGCGCAAAACGAACGTGACATGGTGCTGCGCGGCACGCCGGCAAAGTTTCGCGACCTGCTGGTGGCAGACTTCGCCCCGCTCAAAGAATCGCGCGCCGGCGAGCTGGCAGCCAAGTTCGACATCGTGCTGGGATATACGCCCGAGCAGGGTTGAAGGCACTACGTGCCAGCCGTGTCGCTGGCTCTGGAAGATTCTACCGACGGTCCGTCGCAGTTGCTGTGCGCGCCATGGAGCTTGTTCGCAATGGATGCGCGGGCCGTTGGACCCGCGCCGCCGGGCCAGGTGGCAGACGTCTGAGCGACGAGGAATTGGGCGTTTCCTGGAACAGGTCTTCCGCTGGCGCGTCGGGGGGCGGCGCTTCCATCTCGTCGTCCTGGTCCGACGGCGCTGGCAGGGGATTTCCTACCTCCGGCGCGATGGTCGGCCCTGCACCCTGCGAGGGTTCGTCCTCGCCAGTAGCCGGCGACCCAGCCAAGACACCCAAGTGCCCGCACAGACACCGCAGCCCTGATGGTGTGACGTATCCGACCGTGAGATCAGGCACGACGCCGTCGATGGTCACTCCCGCGGCAGCCAACTTGTCGGTGATCGAGATCCCAGCCACAGTGACCACGTACCTTCCCTTGGCGGCAAGTTTCAGCTTAGCGCCGCTCATCGGGACGCAGACCACGGTTCCACGACCCTCGACACGAATCGATAGACTGACGTCGATTTCCGGTGCTTTCACCTTGGGAGTGGGCGTGACGAGTTTCGCGAGCGCCTCGTCTTTTTCGGTCGTGATGAAAAGCGCGCTCGCCCCGGCCGGTTGTTTGCCAGGGTAAAACTCGCCCTCAACGTCGTTTGGCGACTTCTGGCAGCAATCATTTGCCGTCGCTCCACTGCCGGCGGGACGGGGTCGGCAGGCTTCGGGACAGGTTCCTTGCAACGGGATCACCAGGGCATTGGACACGCCGGCCGGCGTGGCCACGTAAACCGACACGCAGCAATTGCTCAATTGCGGATTGATTCCGGTCAGCTTCACCCGCAGTAGCTCGCGACTGATGACAACGACGTCAGCGACCGTGGGTGTTTGCATCACGGGGGTCAGCTCGGTTGTCTTGACGGCCGTAGCGCCGGTCGCAGCAGCCGCCGCCGGGGGCGCCGAAACCGTGAACGTCTCGGCCCGAGCCACGACCTGGATCGGTGTCGCGTCGATTGAGTCGCTCTTTACGCCGCCGGCGATGACGTGCGTCTGTGTCGGATGAAAATGGCGGCCGGAGATGAACAGATAAACCGCGCCTGCCCCGGCGGCCGGGTCCGTTTTCTTGGCGTCAGCAGCAGCGGCGGTTGTCGCCGTGGCCTCGGCCGAAGCGGCGTTGTTCACCACGTTGCTCAAGATGTTGGCGCTCGCGGGCGCCTTCGCGGCCTCCGCCGGCCTGGCGTCACCCTTGGCCATCGGCAGCCATTCGATCCCGTAGTACTCCTTGAGCTGCGGCGGCAGGTGCAGGTTGCCGTTGTCAAACAGCTCGCTTCCGCCGAGCACATAAGGGAATGGCAGGCGGACAAATTGCTGTTGCAAGGGGAGCATTTTTTCGAGCTGCTCCACCCGGCTGCAGAGGATGTCGTAGTCCTCGGGCCGGTAGCACTCCTGGTCTTGCACGCCCGCCGAGTAGTGCATGGCCTGCTGAATCTTGGCGGCCTCGTTGACCATCTTGACGTAGTCGACCTTGATCGCGCCCGGCTTCACGAGCCGTTCCCAGTTGGTGGTGATGTCGATCTTGATCGAGGGCACGAAGGCCGGCATGACGATCACGGCCTCGCACTCGCGCATGCCGGGCTCAAGCTGGCGGTTGCAGAGGTCGTACCTCCGCGTCGGTCCCGTGGACCAGATTAGTCGTGCCAGCGCGGCGATGTTGCTCGACTCGGTCGGCGGCGATTGCAGGCGCGGGTAGAAGTACCAGCCGAAGGTGTCGTTGTCGTGGGCAAAGGCCACGGCGGTGCGATTCAAGCCGACTGTCAGCATGTCCATTGAGAGTTGCCGCGTAAACCGCACGGCAGCCGCTGCGCGCATCTCGCCTTTGGCCACGGCGGTTGCCATGGCCAGTTGCAGCTCGCGTCGTCGGCTGAAGGCGTCGACGTAGTTCTGCTGTTCGACCACTGGGTCGAGCGTGAAGATGTGCACGGGAAACATCGATTCGATCAATTGCTTCCAGACGGCCGAGGCCTCTGCGTAACCGTCGCCGGCCGGTTCGAAGAACCGCAGTTCCTCGATCGGCATCTTGCAGGTGCCCGCCTGACCTTCGACCAGCCGTTTGATGTCGCGGTCCAACAGGGCCGATTGAGCCAACAGCAGCCAGGTCAGGGCGGCCATTTTCGGGGCGTCGCAGTCGTCCAGACATATCGAAGATTCATCATCTTTGCACGCGCCAAAAAACTCAGTCAGACTTGCGAGAGCTTTCAGCTGCGCACTTTGGATCTCATTGAGGCACCCGCGCGCAACGGAACTTTCCAGTTCCAATATCCCCCCAGCATAAGTACTAAACACTCCCTGGGCCTCAAGTGCGCCTTGCAATTGCAGAAGCAGGGCGAAGACGTACGCCTCGAGTTGGTCCGCTTTCGGTTGCGACGCGAAATGAACTTTCACGATGTCGAGTAGGCAATTGAGATTGTCGTCCCCGTATAGCACTCGCATCGTCCTATCGTCCACCGCCATTGTGGGAGAGCCGACGCGGTTGCCAGGCGCATTATCCGAAAAACCATATTTGCGAATGGCGGCCGGCACTTTCGACGTATCCGCGTCCCAATTGCGAACGAGCCATGGTGCTGTCCGCGCTGCAAAATCCGAAATCGCCAACCGCGGGAACGTGTCGTGCAGGTGGTTCTGTTCGAGCGCCAGTCTCGCCCTTATGGTGATCACCGCCGCGCAACCCTTGTAGGTCTCGCGGCCCGGCAATACCGACACGGGAAACCGCACCACGTACGATGTGTAACCCGGCTGGCGGCTGTTGTCGTCGCCCAGGTTCGTGCGCCTAAGCGCTTGGTTGACCTTCAAGAACACCGAGTGCTCGCGGGTCTGCTCGGTCGGCTCCAGCGACAATGTAACGCCGCTGCTGGGCAGCGTGTTAAACGGAGTGCCCGGCGGCGCCATGAGGTTGACGTCCACGGGAACGGCGATCGTATCACGCGAAACCACGCTGTTATTGGTAGGCGTCGAGTTGCCGATCGCCAACTGCGCTTGCAACCCCGCCTGGTCGCTGCGGGCCAGATAGCCCTGCATGCCGGCCTGAAAGTTGGCCGCGTCGACGCGCATGTAGCGCTCGTATTCCTGCACCATCGACATCAGCGTGGTCTCGCCCCAGACGTCGGGGGACTTTACCGTGATCGTGCCGTACTTTTTCAGCTCGTCTTCCAGGTTGGTCACCAGCCGTGCCAGGCCATTCATCGTCGGCGGCTTCTTGGCGCTGGGCGGAGACTTCTTGCGGATGAGCGTCGGCAAGTCGGCCACCGCTGTCCCCGACCCAATCACCAGCAGGGCGACCAGCAACCAACCGATCCAACTTCGTGCGACGTTCCGCATGATCTGTGCTCCTTCACGCTTGGAACTCCTCGGCCAGGTCACCCGTCGCACGATGCTAGGAACTGGCGGTCCCCACGGTCATTGGCAATGCGCCCGCTTTGAGTGGCTGTACGGATTCGACCCGACAACCAGGACACCTTGGATACCCCCAAAAGGGCTGACCAGCACTATCATCGGAATTGGCGAACTAGGTACTTTAATCTGAAAGCATCAACTCTCCTGCCTGGCGAAAGTTTGCGGGACAGAGCGAGTTTGCCGCGATTCTGCGCCGTGGCCAATCCTCTCGCCACTTCGGCAAGTATTTGATATCGTTGCAGTTGTGGCCCGGTCTCGGAAACCGGTTAACGTCAGGGTCGCGCTGGCCCCAAGTGAACTGCAAGCTGTGAGCTGCGAGCAATAAACCGTGAGCCTACCCCGCAATCCCACCCGTCGCGTTCGCATTGGCACGGTCACTATCGGCGGGGGCCAGCCGATCGCCGTGCAAAGCATGACCGCCACGCACACGCAGAATGTGGCCGCCACGGTCGCCCAGGTCGAGGCCCTGGCGGCAGCCGGCGCCGACGTCGTGCGGATCGCGGTCGACAGTACCAAGGATGCCGAGGCCCTGGCCGAGATTCGCCGCCAGACCCGGGCCAACCTGTCGGTCGACCTGCAAGAAAACTACCGCCTGGCCTTGGACGTGGCGCCCCACGTCGACAAGATTCGCTACAACCCCGGGCATTTGTATCACCACGAGCGCGAGAAACCCTGGCAGGACAAGGTCAGGTTCCTGGTCGACACGGCGGCCGCGCACGACTGCGCGATCCGCGTGGGCGTGAACTGCGGCAGCGTCGACCCGGCCAAGGTCGAGGCCCACGGTGGCGCCGACTCGCTGGCGCCCTTGCTGGCCAGCGCCTGGGAACATTGCGAACTGCTGGACAAGCTGGGCTTCACGCGCTACTGCGTCTCGCTAAAAGACTCCGACCCGGCGAAAGTGATCGAGGTCAACCGCCGCTTTGCCGACGAGCGGCCCGATGTGCCGTTGCACCTGGGTGTGACCGAAGCCGGGCTGCCGCCCGACGGCATCATCAAAACCCGGATCGCCTTCGAACAACTGATCAGCCGGGGTCTGGGCGACACGATTCGCGTTTCGCTCACCGTGCCCAACAGCCGCAAGCCCGAGGAGATCGCCGCGGGGCGGCAGATCCTGGCCGATATCGCGGCTGGTCGGGTTCGCAGCGTGGTCGACTTTGGTCTGGGCACGCTCAACATCATCAGTTGCCCCAGTTGCTCCCGGGTCGAGAACGAGGCCTTTATCGAGCTGGCGCAAGACGTTAAGGAAATGACCCGTTACGCCCAGGAGCATGACATCACGATTGCTGTCATGGGCTGCCGGGTGAACGGACCGGGCGAGACCGACGACGCGGATCTGGGCTTGTGGTGTGGGCCGAAATTCGTCAATCTCAAGCGCGGCAGCCAAGAATTGGGAGCTTATCCCTACGACGCCATCTTGCCTCGTTTGAAGCAAGAGCTCGATCAGTTGATTGCCCAGCGTGCCGCCGCGGCTAGTTGAGTAAACCAGCCGCTCTCTTTCGCGCCCAACAGGTCACGGATGACCGAGAACGTCAAGCATGCGCGGCTGGTGTTCATCGCCCTGGTGGCGCTGGGCGGTTGCGCGAATTGGTCGCACTGGCGAGCGCGGCCCACGACCTTGCCCTCGCGCAACAGCCTGGTGTTGGACCAGTTGGTGGTGTTCAGCGACACGCCGCTGCCTGAGCATCACCGGTTGTTGGACGAACTGCGCGTGCAAAGGTCGCTCTTGGCCACGAAGCTGGCGCTGCCGACCTCGGATGAGCCAATCCACGTCTACCTGTTTCCCACGTCCGAGCGGCTGGAAGCATTCATGACCGTGGAGTTTCCGGCGCTGCCCAAGCGGCGGGCGTTCTTCGTCGAAAGCGACACGCGGTTGAGCGTCTATGCGCACTGGGGCGATCGCGTGGCCGAAGATCTGCGTCACGAAGTGGCGCACGGATACCTGCACGCCGTGGTGCCGCGGCTACCCCTCTGGCTGGACGAGGGTCTAGCCGAATACTTCGAGGTGCCGCGCGGCATGAACGGCGCCAATCGGGCCCACATTGAGCAGCTCAATGACGACCTGACGCGCGGCTGGCGCCCCAACCTGCGGCAGCTTGAGCGACTGCGAGAAACCGGCGAGATGACCCAACGCGAGTATGCCGAGAGCTGGGCCTGGGTGCACTTCCTGCTGGAGACGTCGCCCGAGCGGCGGCTGCTCCTGCAAGGCTACCTGCTGTCGTTGCGCGGCGAAGCCCCGGTGGAGCCGCTGTCGACCCGCTTGCCGGGCGTCGACACGGTGATGACGCAACAACTCATCGAGCACTTGCAACGGCTGCGCCAGTCACTCCAGTAACGCCGCTCCAAGAGCATGCGGCGTGCAATTTGTAGCGCCGGCCATCACGGCTTGGCGTAGTGCACCGCGCGATCGACGGGCTGGAAGCCAAGCGAGGCAAATACCGCCACGGCCGGCGAATTGCCTTCGGGCACGTAGACCTCGACCATCGCCACACTGTGCGAGTGCAGCTGGCGAAAAGCCTCGCCCATGAGAAATCGGGCCAGCCCTTGCCGCTGCCGCTCGGCCGAGACCAGCAGGTTGACCAGCCCCACGGCGTGCAGGCCCCAGGCGCCGGTCATGGTCTCCATATTCCAAAACTGCACGCTGGCCGCGGCCGGACCTCGCTCGCGGGGCGCCAGGAAACAGAGCGTCCGCTCAAAGGCCTCATAGGTGCAGGCGTCCCACCAACTGGTGGCCGGCGGATCCACGTTGCTCTCAAACGACGTGTGCCGGCGGATCTGCATCTGCTGGCGGTCGACCGTGGGCCGGAACGTCGCCAGGTCAAGGTGCATCACGGTCCAGATCTGGCGGGGCAGATACCCGGCCGCATGAAACACCTGCTGCATCCGCGGATCGGAATCTAGAATGCCTGTAAACTCGCTGCCACCGTACAGGCCAAAGTAAAACGGCGCCGAGGGAAGCCCGCCGCCGGCAAACAGCTCCTGGGCGCCGGCCGCGCGCAGGTAGGCCTCGCTGCGGACCAACAGCTCGGCGGACACCGCTGGGTCGGCCTCGGGCCGGGTCATCACCAGACAGGTCACGCCGCGGTCGCGCGAGAGACTCTGGCCGTCGGCCGTCGGGCCAAAACCGGCATGCGCGAAACCAATCAGCTTGCCGTCTGCCGCGGCGACGATCAGACCGTCGCGCTCGAAGTAGGGCTTGGAGAGCACGAACCGCTCAAACAGCAGGGCGGACATCGGCTGCATCAGGCCGCGCTGGGCCCCTTGCACGCGCCAGATTTCGGCCAGTTGTGCCAGATCGGTGTTGCGAAACGAGCGGTATTCGATCAAGGTCGGTGCGATGGGTGCTGCGGTGTGTGCCGTCACTGCAAGTGTACCAGGATCCATTCGCCTTCGACACGCGTCTCAAACCGCGGCTGCTGAATCCGCGGATTGAGCTGGTGCTGGCCGCTGGTGACGTCAAACTGCCAGCCGTGCCAAGCGCAGGTCACGATCGCGCCACACAGCGAGCCTTTGCCCAGCGGGCCACCCTGATGCGGGCAGACGCCGTCCAAAGCGTAAAAGGTTCCCGCGACGTTGAACAGGGCCACGATCCGCTCGCCCGCCACGCGCTCCAGCGACGTGCCCAGGGGGCATTCGTCCACGCGGGCCAGGGGAATCCACTGCGACATGCGGTTTGACCGTCGGCAAATATCGGGAGATGGAATGCGGGCAAATCGTGCGATTGGGGGGTAACGATCCGTCGGCCCAATCACATCAAGGTCGCCGGACCTGTCAGGCTGCCTGGCGATGCTTCTTGCGCGGGCGAGGGTCTTTCCAGCGGCGATGAACCCACCAGTACTGTTCGGGCACCGCACGAATCGTACGCTCCAATTGCTGCGTATACCACTGGGTCACGGCCGGCACGGTGCGCATCTCGGCCCCCGAGGTCTGCGGATCGAGAACGCCGTCGGCGCCCATCACGTGGTGCAACATCGCGCCGGTGCGGCGGGTGTAGCAGAAGACGGCCGGGGCGTCGGCGCCCAGCGAGAACAGCGCGATCGCCTTGTGGCTAGAGGCGGGCCGGCCGAAAAACTGGGTCCAGCAGCCTTTGCGACCCGCGTATTGGTCACCCAGCAGCGCCAAGATGCCGCCGCCGGCCAGGATCCGTTCGACCTCGCCGGCGCTGCCCATCTTGGAGAGAATGAACTGCCCGGTGCGGCCGCGAAAGTTATTGATGAAGCGGTCGAGAAACGGATTGTCCAGCGGCCGGGCAATGGTGAACGACGGAAAGCCCAACAGAGCCAGCACGTAGCCCGACAGCTCAAAGTTTCCGTAGTGGCCCGAGATGATGATGGTCGGGCGATCGAGAAAGCAGGTGCGAATGATCTGATCGGCATTGTGCAGCGACACATAGTCGCGCCAATTAGTGTCGTGAATCTTTCGCGGCGCGTGCACGACTTCCATGCCCATCAGGAACAGGTGCTCCCACATTCCCAGGGCCAGTTGGTGCCGCTGGGCAGAGGTCATTTCAGGAAATGCCTGCCGGAGATTGTCGTCGACCACGTCCTGGCGCACTCGCAGCACGCCGCCCACCAGCCAGGCCAGCCAGCGAGCCAGACGAGCGCAAGAGTCCAGCGGCAGGATCTCGACCACGCACAGCAGCAGGCGGATCACGACGTACACCAGGTAATCGACGACGTACTGCACGCAGCGGACCTCGACGGCTCGGCAAGGATGATAGCAGTGAGGCGACATTCTGCCACGCGATGCGAAATGGCGGAAGAGCGGTTCGCCACCGGCTACTGTTTATGCCGTTGACACTCTACGGCATAAACAGTAGACTTCGCCCGCGATCGAGCAAATCACCGAGATTCATCGCGGAAACAAGGATACCTGCCATGGCCCGACCCAAACACGATCAACCGACCCCCGGCGAACTGGAAGTGCTGGGCGTGCTCTGGCAGCGCAGCCCGTTGTCGGTGCGCGAAGTGATGGACCAACTCAACCAGGTCCGCCCTCGGGCCTACACCTCGGTGATGAGTCTGTTAAACGTGATGGTCGAAAAAAACCTACTCGCCCGCAAGCCGGCGGGCCGGGCGTTTGTCTATGCGGCCAAGGCGAGCCGCAAGCGAACCATGAGCCGGATGCTCTCCGACATGCTCGGCCGGGTGTTCGACGGCTCGGCCCAGTTACTGGTCGCCCATCTGCTGGAAGAGGCCAACCCATCGAGTGAAGAGCTGGCCGAGATTCGTCGCGTCATTAGCCAGTACGAACAACACGCCAAGACAGGGAGATAAGCATGGACGCTGCTGGAAACGCTTGGATGCTCGGAGCCTTGGTCACGGCGCTAGCCCACTTCGTCTGGCAAGGTTTGCTGCTGGCGGCGGCCGTGGCCGTCTTGATGCACATTGCGCGGCCCGGGCGACCACAGGTTCGCTATGTGGTCTATTGTTCCGCGCTGGTGTTGCTGGCGTTATGCCCCCTGGTCACGTTCTGCCTGGAGCTTGGCAACGGCGCACCTCTCACCGCGATTGTCGATTCAACAGGGCTTCAAACCGTCGGCGGTGAGCCCCGACCGGCCATGGCAGATGGCCACCGCGCGACCCTCACGCACGAAGCGAAATCGCTAATGGGTGTCTGGCGGGCGTCGACCGCGGCTTGGCTCGCCCAACATCGAGTGGCGATTGCCGCGATCTGGTTCGCAGGCGTGGCGCTCTTTGCCGCGCGGCTCTCGATCGCCGCGGTCTGGCTGCGACGCGTGCGGCGAAACTATCTGCCGCTGCCGCCCGCGCTCTTACCTAGAGCCGCCCTGCTGGCCGAGCGAATGGGGTTTGGCGCCCCGCCAGAGGTCCGCGTGGTCGCCGGTTTGACCCAAGCCTTGGCCGCGGGCGTCCTGCGTCCACTGGTGCTGCTGCCGGCGGCCTGGCTGGCGGAACTGGACCCGGCGACGCTCGAAGCAGTGTTGGCTCATGAGCTGGCGCATCTCAGTCGCTGGGACCTGGCGGTCAATGCGGCGCAGCGGGTTATCGAGAGCCTGCTGTTCTTTCATCCGGCCGTCTGGTGGTGCTCAGCCCAGATCCGCCGCGAGCGTGAAATGTGTTGCGACGAATTGGCCGTGGCCGCGCTCAACGACCGAGCCGACTACGCCCGAGCGCTAGCCAACCTGGCCGAGCGGGTCGCGCTGGGCGCTGCTCCGGCCTGGAGCGTTGGCAGCGGCGGTTCGCGCGGGCTGCTCCTGGCCCGGGTTCGTCAATTGCTGGGCGTGACGTCGGCAGCCCGCGGACCCTGGTATGGTCCGACCTGTGCATTGTCGGGCGCGATGGTCGCGTCGCTCGTTTGGGGTCTGATGGTGCTTCGACCGGAGGTTGCGTCGTCCCACGCGACGGCCCCGAGCCCGGTGGAAGACACGCCAGCCACCGAGATTCAGATTCCGCCGCAATCGTCAGAACGACAAACCTTTTCGTTCTTTGTTGGTTCGGCCGAGGGATCGGGGGCCAACGAAGGGGCCGCGCCGGCTCAACCTCCCACGGCGCCGCCGGTTGTTCGCCCGCCGCACGAACACCGCATGGTCTCGCTGCCCCCGTACACCATCGAGCCGCCGGACATTCTCAAGATCGAGCTCTTGGCGATGTCGCCCGGTGAGAACTATCGAGTGCATCCGGGCGACACCTTCGCGGCTCAGGCCAATGCACCTGGCGAGAACGGCGAACCGGTTCACTGGGTCGTCGACAAGCAGGGCTTTCTCGACTTCGACGAGCCAAAGCTTACCAATGTTAAGGTCGGCGGGCTCACGGTCGCCGAAGCCGTGACTCTGATCAAATCGCGGATCTTTGCGACCGTGCCGAAGGACAAATTGCCCGAGGACATTGATCTTCAGATTTGGCTCGAACGCGCCGCGGGCCTCGCGCCGATCAAAGGCGAATTCCTGGTCTCGCCCGACGGTCGCGTCAATCTGGGAGCGGCCTTTGGCCTGGTACATCTGGCGGGCATGACGATCGAAGGGGCCAAGGCGGCAATCGAGGAGCAACTGGCCAAGACGCTCGACAAGCCCGAGGTCTCGGTCAACGTGTTCGCCTACAACAGCAAGGTCTATTACGTGATTTCGCAGAACTCAGAGAAGGGAGACCAGGTCGCGCGATGCCCGGTGACTGGCAATGAAACCGTGCTCGACGCCTTGTCTCAGACCAATGGCCTTGAGCATCTGGAAAAGAAAAAGATCTGGATCGCGCGGCCGTCGCCCGGCAAAGGCCAGGCAGACAGTATTCTGCCAGTGAGCTTCCAGGAGATCGCCCGCGGCAGTGCGGCCGGAACGAATTATCAGATACTTCCCGGCGATCGGATCTTCGTCGCCGAGCCGATCTCGCTGGCGCCGCAATCAAAACCCGACGACGGCGCGAGCAACCGCCCCTCGAGAAACAAAAGCGCCGAGCGCTAGGTCGTGTTGCAACTGCGACAACGCCGCTGAGAATTCGCTATTTCTTCTTCCGTGCCGCCAACACCGGGTCGCTGGCCAGCGGCAGCTTCACGACCTTGCCGGTCTCGGCCGCCTTGTACACGCCCAGGATGATTTCGACCGAACGGCGACCTTCAGGACCGTCGACCGCTGGGGCCCGGTTCTCGCGAATCGCCTCCAGCACGTCCTTAAACTGCTCGGTGTGTCCGTGATGGCCGATGGCCGAGGGATCGGCAGCGCCGCCGGCGGTGCTCACTCGGGCTTTCATCTTGGCCAGCACGGCCGCGTCGCCGCGCCCCTTCTTGGCAAAGTCCCAGGCCACGACGTCCTCCTCCTCCATCGCCGCGCTCCCCTCGGACCCGTGCACCTCGATCCGCTTGAGGTAACCGGGGTATACGGCGGTGCTGGCCTCCAGCACGCCCAGCGCGCCCGAGGCAAACTTGAGCGTGGCGACCGCGACGTCCTCGACCGCGATCCGCTCGTGCGCGATCAAACCGGTGTGGGCCGTGATCTCCACCACCGGGCCCATCAGCCAGGTGAGGATGTCGACCGAGTGGATGGCCTGGTTCATCAATGCGCCGCCGCCGTCCAGCTCCCAGGTGCCGCGCCAGGCGCCACTGTCGTAATAGGCCTGCGTGCGGAACCACTTGACGTAGGCCTCGCCAAGCGTGAGCCGGCCAAAGCGTCCGCCGTCGACCGCCTTCTTGAGCTCGACGGTCGACTGGTGAAAGCGCGAGGGGAAGATGGCCGAGAGCTTCACGCCCGCCTTCTCGCACTCGCGGATAATCTTGTCGCAGCGCGAAAGCGTGATCTCCAGTGGCTTCTCCACGATCACGTGCTTGCCTGCTCGAGCCGCCGCCACCGCCGGCTCCATGTGCGCACCGCTGGGAGTGCCGATCGTGACCACGTCCACCTCGGGGTCGGCCAACATGTCTTTCAGATGGTGGTATGGCTTGCAGCCCTGGGCCGCGGCAAACCGATCTGCCGAGGCGGGCACCGCGTCGTAACAGGCCACGACCCGAGCGCCGCGAAGATCGCCGACCGCCTTGGCATGAAAGTTGGCGATCATTCCGCAGCCGATGATACCGAAACCAAAGCCACGCGATTTTCCCACAGCTGCATCTCCCGGATGTGTCGGCAAGCAAAGCGGCAAAGTGACGATTCTAGAATATCGCCCGCGGTCGACGCCAGGGGCACGATCAGCGGGCTCTGCGGGCCGGCGCGGCCCTACTTCGAATTCGCGAAATATCGAACCCAGAGCTCCAGCATCGCCAGGCTGTTGACCAGGGCGTGCATCACTAGCGAGGGAAAGATGCGATGCGTGCGCTGGTAGACGTAGCCCATGAACATTGAGAGCACAAACAGCGCCACCCAGTCGGGTCCGTTGGCCACGTGCAGCAGGGCGAACACGGCCGAGGCCATGGCGATCGGCATCCAGCCCGCCGGCTGGCCGGGCAGGCCCAATCGCTCGCGCCGCTCGACCTGCTTCTTTTCGAGCCAGCCTTGCAGCACGACGCGGAACATGAACTCTTCGACCAGCGGAGCGATGACCGCGGCCAGCACGGTGACCAGCACCAGCATGCCCAGGCTGCCGTGGTCCGCGGTCACCTTGACCAGCGGGTGCTCGGACTTGAACTTGGCCACCTGCGTGAGCACAAGCTGGATGCCATAGACCGGCACGATCGCCGCCAGGAACGCGCCGGCGCCCAGGCGAATGTCGTAACCCAGCTTGCGCGCGTCGAAGCCCAGGTCGTCGGCATAGGCGCCGGTCTTGCGCACCAGGTAGGTCAGAGCAAATGCCAGCCAGGCCAACCGGCCGACGGCGTGCATGATCAGGCTCGACGCAGAAAGCGCACGCGGCGCATCGGTGCTGCGCGGGGCCACGACCAATTGTGCAGCGGTCTCGATAAACAGCACCGCGGCGACCAGCACGATGACGTCGGCGCCCCACCAGGGCACCTGCAAGCGGCGCTCGTAGGGAACCAGAGTGCCTATCCGCCGCTCGCGCCAGAGCAGCAGCCACATCGTGATACAGCCGCCGGCCAAAGCAAATTGCAGCATCCCCATGGCGACGACAAGCGGATGTTGCATAGTGGTGGCGATTTCTGCAGATCGAAACGCAAGGGCAATATTGTAGGTCAGGCATTTGCCTGACAAGGCATCACCCGGCAGGCTTTGTCAGGCAAATGCCTGACCTACGGGCGGCGTCAGCGGCTGAGGATCGTGATCGCCCGTTGCACGTAGGTCGCGCCGGAGTAGACCGTCATCAACACGGCGGTCCACACCGAGAGCGTCAGCGCCCAGTCGAGCTCTGCGGGATACGGCGCGCCGTGATACAGCGCGTACAGGCTGACCAGGACAGCCAGGCACTGAAAGACCATCTTGAGCTTGCCCGACATCACGGCCGAAAAATCGGCGCCCTCGCCTTCCAAATAACTGCGTAGCGCCGTGACCAACAGCTCGCGACCGACGATCAGCACGGCCATCCAGGCGGCCACGCCCGAGCCGGCGATCGTGGCCAGGTAAACGAATGTGCCGCAGACGATAATCTTGTCGACGAATGGGTCGAGGATGCGACCCAGCGTGGTGACCTGGCCGTATTTGCGGGCCCAATAACCGTCCAGCCAGTCGGTGCCGGCGGCCACGGCAAACACGAACAACGAGGCCAGGTAATATTCGAACTCGATCAGCACAAACAAACCGAGCGAGAGAATCAGCCGGGCAATCGTGAGCTGATTCGGTACGTTCATCACCCGCTGTTTGGCAGGCTCTTGCTTCGTGGCGACCGACATGATCTCCGCCCTCCACACGCTAACGTGGCTTGCCGACGGCGACGCCGACCAGATCATACCCACTCGTGGCGACGATCTCCGAGGGCACAATCTGGCCCGGGCGGAGCTTTTTTTGACCGGAGACATAAACCACGCCGTCGACGTCCGGAGCGTCGGCATGGCTGCGGCCGACCCAGGCCTGCTTCTCGCCGGGCACGGCCCGATCGATCAGCACGTTGTGGCGGCGGCCAATCTGCGACTGGTTCCAAGCGAAGGCAATCTGTTGCTGCACGGCCATCAGCTGCTCGCGGCGGGCCTCCTTGACCTCGTCGGGCAAGTGGTCGGGCAACTTCGCGGCCGGCGTGTTCGGTTCAAACGAGTAAGTGAACACTCCCAGCCGTTCGAACTTCTGCTCCTGGACAAACCCCACCAGCTCGTCGAACTGCTGGTCGGTCTCTCCGGGAAAACCGGTGATGAACGTGGTCCGCATCACGAGATTGTCGATGCGGCTGCGGAGCTTCTTGAGCAGCACCTCGGTCGAGGCGCGGTCCACGCGGCGCTGCATCCGCTTGAGCATCGTGTCGTTGATGTGCTGCAGCGGCAGGTCGAGATAGGGCAGAATCTTCTTGCTGTTGGCGATGCGGTCGATGACGTCGTCGCCAAAGTACATCGGGTAGAGGTACATCAGCCGGATCCACTCGATGCCGTCGACCTTCTCTAGCTCGGCCAGCAGCTCGGCCAACCGCGTCTTGCCATACAGATCCAGACCGTAATAGGTGGTGTCCTGAGCCACGATCACCAGCTCGCGCACACCGTCGGCCGCCAGCTCTCGGGCTTCGGCCACGACGTCTTCGATCGGCTTGGTGGCGTGCTTACCCCGCATCTTCGGAATTGCGCAGAAGGTGCACAGCCGGTCGCAACCTTCCGAGATCTTTAAGAAGGCAAAGTGCCGCGGCGTGATTCGCAGGCGGTTGCGGTCATCCAGCGGCCGGGAAGGGGCCGGCTGAAACACGGTCCGTTGCTCGTCCAGCCCGGCGATCAGGCGGTCGGCCACTTTGGTCACCTGCTCGCGGCCAAACACGCCCACCAGGTGGTCGATCTCGGGCAGGGTCTCCAGCAGCGTCTCCTTGTCCCGTTCGGCCAGGCAGCCCGAGACGATGACGCCGCGAATTTCTCCCTTGCGCTTGAGCTCCAGCATCTCGTGGATCGTGGCAAACGACTCGGCGCGGGCCCGCTCGATGAACCCGCAGGTATTGACCACGACAAAGTCGGCGCCAGACGGCTCGGGCACGAGCTGGTAACCGTCCAACTGCAGCAGGCCCAGCATCCGCTCGCTATCGACGAGGTTTTTGGGACAGCCCAGGCTGACGAACGAATAGGTGCCCTTGGCGACCTGCTTGCCCTGGGCGTCGCGCGGCTTGATTTGGGTGACTTCGGTCAACAGTCGGTCCTTTTGAATTGCGTTTGCTCGCGCGCCCGCGTTCGTTGGCGGCTCCCTCGCTTTCCAACTGCCTGGCAAGCGTCGGATCGCATTTGCAACCTTTCCAATCCTACCCTATCGCCGCTCGGATGACGAGTGCTGGCGGCTGATCGTAAGCCGAAACGCGACGGTCATTTCCGACCAATCCGACGCAAATGATCACGGCGATTTGGTCGCTGGCTTAGGCATCAAAACGCGACTGCGGCCGGGCCAGACTCTTGCATCGCGCAACCGTGTGGCTAGAATAGTGTACACATATACACTATCGCGAATTCGCAGAGGCTTTGCCATGTTGCCCGAGCTGACCCAGGATGAGTTGTCGATCGCGTTAGACACCGTTGCCGAGCGGGCAATTTTGGCCTTGGGACAAGACGGACCGCCGGTCAACGCGCTGGTGCTGGCCCGGGCCCTGGGTCTGGCGATCGCCTGGGACGAGCGGCAGGCCGGCCGCGGGCGGATCGTGCGGCTGGGCGAGTTTGTTGGCGATCGGGCCCGCGGGTCGATCCTGTTGCGACCCGATCCGCGCCGCGAACGGCTGCAATGGGCGATCGCCCATGAAATCGGCGAGCTCTGCGCGGTGCAGGTCTTTGACGAGTTGCGGATCGATCCCCGCGAGGCGCCCCCCGGGGCTCGCGAAACGATCGCGAACCAACTGGCCGGTCGGCTGCTGCTGCCGCGCGATTGGTTTGCCGCCGCGGGCGAGGACTGCGGCTGGGACCTGGCAGAGCTGAAACGGCGATTCTCCACGGCCAGCCATGAGCTGATCGCGCGGCGAATGCTCGACTTCAGCCCGCAGATCGCCATCACGATCTTCGACCACGGTCGTCGAACGTTTCGCCGCGGCAACCTGCCTGGCCGGCTGCCGCCGCTGGTGCCATTGGAACAAGCCGCCTGGCGCGCGGCCCACGAGCAGGGCGAGCCCACTTTAGAGGCCGACCATCGGTTGAGCGTGCAGGCCTGGCCGGTGCACGAGCCCGAGTGGAAGCGCGAGATCCTGCGCAGCGAATGGCACGGCGGCGACGACGACGCGGCGAATCTGAACGACGAATACTGCTGCGACGAACGATACGACGAGTCGCGGGCTTAGCGCGACCATGGGCTTAGACCGGCAGTGGGCTTAGACCGGCAGCGTGATTAGAACGGCAGTGGCCGTCGCGCGTCAGCCAACCGACGCCAACGGCCGGGAGGTTGCCGTGCCGTGGGCGAGCTGCCACCACAGCTCGCGGACGACATAGGGCTTGCTGATGACCGCTGCCACGCCGGCCGCCATCGCTTCTTCAACCTGGTCGACCCGCGGGAAGCCGGCGACGACATAGATCGGCGCCCCACCGGCAGCTCGCTTCAAACGGTTGACCTGGGCGGCATCGCAGGCCGCCTCGATCGGCGTATCCCAGAGGATCGCCAAAACATTCTTTGCAGCAAACCGCTGCCGCTCGGCGACCACCAGCGACTGGTAACCGCCGCGCGTGCAAGCATCGGCCAGGGCCCGCGCGTGTTCACTCCGCGCGGCGCACACGACGACAAGGCCTGAACCAGCATTCCACGGTTGCTCCACCAACTGGGCGATCCGCTCGTCGGCCGTCGCGGTCAGCGGCAGTCCCCAACCCGGGCATCCTCCCTCGTGCCAGCGGTCGAGCTCGCGGGCAATCCGCGCTGACCACTCGTGCCAATAGCTCGCGGTGCAACCGGCTGGTGGCCGACCGCTGCGCTGCTCGCCTTCCGACCAACTGCCGAGCACCCGCCAGATTCGTGCCAGCGGGACCAGGCGGCGGAGTTGCTCGATCTCGCTCGACGCAAACTCACCGGGCCGCGATTCGACCAACAGGACGAGGTCGGCCGTGTGACCCGCCGAAAGATGCCGTTGCGCTTCCGGCAAGTCGGCAGTGCGCATGACCTGGACAGGCTCAGACGTGCCTGCGAATGCCGCCTCGACCCAGGGCAAGCCCTCGGCATCGTCCGCGGCGACAACCAATACACTCAGCGATTCCATCGGAGTGAGCCTACAACCGGTTTTCGCGATCGGCAATGACACTGTGCACCGCGCGGGCATCATCGGCAGCGCGGATCTCGGCGAGCAAGTCGGCGTCGGAGATCAATCGGCTCAGGCGTGCCAGCACGCGGAGATGCTCCGCGTCGTTGGTGGAGCAGATCAGAAAATACAAATCCGTGAGCTTGCCGCGCGGCGCGCCAAAGGGGATGCCGCTGGCCGTGCGGCCGAACGCCAGAAACGGTTGCGCGAGGATGCCCGGCAGAGGTCGCCGCGGATGCAACAGCGCCACTCCTTGTTCCAGGGCCGTGGGCACCATGTCCTCGCGGGCGCGCACGGCCTCGGCCATTTTGGCGGTGTCCCACAGCCATCCGGTTGCCGCGGCCAGTTCGACCATCGACGTAATCACGCTGCCGCGAGTCCGCGCCGCCAGCGGCACGGCGATGGCCGACAGCGGCAGCAGTTCGGCGATCGAGATTGTCGGCTCGGCTTCGTCGCCGGCGGCGAGCCGGAGCACGCCCTCCATTTTTTCCAGCTCGTTATCGCTCGACAGGCCGATCCGCTCTTCCAGCCAGTGATGCACCTGCGCGGGCGCGAATCGCCACTGACCGCCGACCTTGCGGCCCGGCAGCTTGCCGCGCTCGACCAGCCGCAACACCTGGGCCGGGTCCAGGTGCAGGTACTCGGCCAGCGACTCGATGTCAAAATCGTCGTCCGCCATAGATAGCTGCCTGACGATAGCTGAGGAGCGCTTTATGCAAACCGCAATGAGCCCGGTGCATCGCCGCGAGGGTTGGGGAGTAGCTGCCACGCGAGCTAAATCATTTCGTGGCAACGCTCATTTGTCCAGCGCAGTCCGCCGCTGGGGTCGACAGAAAACGTGTCTTGACAGGTCCGGGGAAATCGCCAAAATCCCGCCGCCATTTCGATCGCTACGCGGAGAAGCCTGGCCACGGATTCGGCCTGTCGACCGCGAAGTCGGAGTACGCCTGGCACGGAGGCCAAGCGCCCCATGTTGCATTCAATCTCGTCCGCCACCGGACACAGCCTGCGCGACGTGCTGGAAGACGCCGAAATTCACGGCGCCGGCGACGTTCGCTTTTGCTCGTGCACGTCCGATTCGCAAGCGTGCCAGTCGGGCGATGTGTTCGTGGCGATCGCCGGGTCCAATTCCGACGGCCATGACTTTGCCGCCGAGGCCGTCGCCCAAGGCGCCGTGGCCATCGTCGCCGAACGACCGTTATCCTCGCCGGTGCCGACCTTTGTGGTCAGCGACGCGCGAACGGCGTTGGGCCGTGTCTGCCAACACCTGGCCGGCAACCCCAGCCAACGCCTGCGAGTGATCGGCATCACCGGCACCAACGGCAAGACCACGACCACTCGGCTCGTTGCCGCGATACTCAATGCCGCCGGTCGCCGCGCCGGCACGCTGGGCACCCTGGGTTATTGCGACGCAGAACTAACCGAGCCGGCCGAATTGACCACCCCCTCGGCCCCGGCGCTGGCCCATTGGCTCGCGCGGATGGTAGCCAACGATTGCACGCACGCCGTGATGGAAGTCTCCAGCCATGCCCTGGCGCAGCGGCGCGTGGCGGGCATCGAATTTGCCCAGGCCTGCGTCACCAACCTTCGCCGCGACCATTTAGATTTTCACGGCACGCTGGCCAACTACCACCGCGCCAAGATGCGATTGTTCGACCAGTTGCGTGGCGACGGTCGCGCGGTGATCAACGCCGACGACGCGCTCAGCCGCGAGCATGCCCCGCTCTTGCCCGGCGCGGTCATCTCGGTCGGAGTGGCCTATGGCGCCGACCTGAATGCCACGCTGCTGGAGCGGACCAAGAGCGAACAGACATTCCTGCTCTCCTGGAACCACCTCACCGTGCCGGTGCGCACGGCGATGATCGGCGACCACCACGTGACCAACTGCCTGCTGGCCGCCGCGGTGGGGCTCGCCGAGGGCATCGATCTGATGACGGTCGTGCGCGGGCTGGAATCAGTGGACTGCGTGCCGGGCCGGTTAGAACGCATCGAGTGCGGTCAACCGTTTGGCGCGTACGTTGACTTTGCCCACACGCCCGATGCCCTGGCCGTCTCGCTCGATACATTGCGAGAAGTGACGCCGGGCCGTTTGATTTGCGTGTTCGGCGCCGGCGGAAATCGGGACGCGGCCAAGCGTCCGCTGATGGGCCACGTAGTCGAGTCGCGCGCCGACGTGACCGTGGTCACCACCGACAACCCGCGGTTTGAAGATCCGCAAGCGATCGCCTCAGAGATCCTGGGTGGTCTCGAAAAGCCAAGCGAGGCCCGCTGGATCGCCGATCGCACCGAAGCCATTCACTATGCCCTCTGGCTGGCCGGCCCGGACGACACGGTGCTCATCGCCGGTCGCGGGCACGAGACCACACAGCAAGTCGGCGACCAACGACTGCCGCTCGACGACCGCGAGGTCGTGCGCAGTTTCCTGTACAACCTGGCCCCGGCTTCGCGCTATGGCGCGCTGGCCGGCGCGGCCCCATCGTGAACGAAAGCGTGACCTGTCATGCGTAATCTATCTGTCAATAAACTTCATCAGATCGTCGGCGGCCGCTTGCGGCTGGCCACGCTCGCGCCGCGCGACGGCGAAGCCACGGCCGTGCGCCAGGTGGTTACCGACAGCCGACAGGTCACCAAGCGAGACGTCTTCTGGGCCTTAAGCGGCACGCGATTCGACGGCGCCTCGTTTGTCGAAGAAGCCTTCTCGCGCGGAGCTTCGGGGGCTGTTTCCGGTCGCTATATCCAACCTTGGCCGGGCTGTTGGGGACTGCAAGTCGACGACGCCCAACAAGCTTTGCAGTCGTTGGCCGCATGGAGCCGCGACCAATTCGCCGGCCGGGTGGTCGCGGTCACCGGCAGCGTAGGCAAGACCACCACGCGACAGATGATCCATGCCGTGCTGCGTACGCAGCTGACCGGCTCGGCGAGCCCGAAGAATTACAACAACCACGTCGGCTTGCCGTTGAGCATGCTGGCGGTTGATTCGAACGATCAGTTTGCCGTGTTCGAGCTGGCCGCCAGCGCCCCGGGCGAGATCGGCCGGCTCGCCGCGTTGTGTCGGCCGCAGATCGGCGTGATCACGCGGGTGGGCGACGCGCACCTGGGCGGCTTCGGCTCGCTCGAGGCCGTGGCCGCCGCCAAGACCGAGCTCCTGGAATATTTGCCCGCCGACGGCGGAGCCGTGATCGCCGGCGATGACGCGCGGCTGCGCAAGCTCGCGACCCGATCTCGCGCAGGCGTCGTGACGGTTGGCCGCGGACTGGACAACAACGTCGTAGCCGACAACGTGCACTATCAATCGGGCGAGCTGCGTTTCACGGTCGACGGCACACAGATGTCGGTCGGTGTGTGGGGACGACACCATTTGAGCGGCGCGCTGGCGGCCGTGGCCGTTGGGCGAATGTTCGGCATTGCCGATGCGACGATCGCCGCCGGGTTGAGCCGCTTTCAGCCGCCGCCGATGCGCTGCCAGATTCGCCAGGTCGCCGGGGCCACGATCATCGACGACACCTACAACGCCAGCCCCACGGCCATGACCGCGGCGCTGGAGCTATTGCGCGATTTTGACGCGCACGGCCGCCGGATCGTGGTCTGTGGCGACATGCGCGAACTGGGCGACGCGACCGAACAACTGCATGCCCAACTGGGCGACGAGGTAGTGACCGTTTGCGGCGCCGACCTGCTGGTGGCCTGCGGCGACCATGCCCAATGCGTGGTCGAAGGGGCGCGGGCAGCCGGAATGCCGCACGACCGGGCCTTCGCCTGCAGCGACCTGGAAGAAATCCTTAGCTATTGTCCCCGCGCGCTGCGGCCGGGAGACGTGATGCTGATCAAAGGGTCGCGAGCGCTGGCCATGGAACGGCTGGTCGCGGCGCTGGCCACGGGCGCGATGTGCGCCGCCTGAGGCGCGAAAAAAATCAACGAACGGAGACCCTGACCATACATTTGTGAGCTCCATCGACGGTGTAGAGTTTGCGGGAACTCGACACTACCCTCCCTCCTGGGTAGAGGCAATTTCTTGCCGGACCAAGCGGTTACTGGGTCAACCGCTCCGGCAAGCGCTTCGCGATGGAGCTTATGTACTGAGCACCGGGGCGGCTTAACCAGCCGCTCCGGTGACTCAGGGAACACCGCGGGCAAGGTTGCCGGACAATTTCGGCGGCGCCGAGCCATGCGACACGTTTGCCGCGCCGGCGATTTCGCGGCGCGGCGGCGACCATTTCACTTCTCACGCTTCTTCGAGCGATGCTGCTGTTCTTCCTCGATTGGCTCTCGGCCTGCTGGCCGGCCAGTGATCTGGCTGCGCTGGCGAGGATCACGCCGCGCGCTGCGCTGGCCGCCGCGGTCAGCTTTCTGTTGGCCATCGCCTGCGGGCGCCGGATGATCGGTTGGCTGGCCGCGCACTTCCGCGAGCCGAACAAGAGTGCCTCGCCCGACATCGAGCGTTTGCACCAGGCCAAAGCCGCCACGCCGACCATGGGCGGGTTGTTTATCGTCAGCGGAACCTTGGGCAGTTGCGCCCTGGTCTGCGATTGGCACAATCCGTATCTGCCGATCACGATCGGCGCGGTGGCGGCGCTGGCAACCTTGGGCGCGTGCGACGACCTTGTCAAGCTGCGCACCTCGCGCCGGGGACTGCGTGCCCGCACGAAGTTGATCGTGCAAACGGCAATCGCGCTGGCAGCGGCCCTCTTGATCTATCGTGTGAATCTGGCGTTCGACGGCCGCTTGGACCTGGTCGTGCCGTTCTCGGGTCGCACGATTGCGCTCGGCTGGTGGTTTGTGCCACTGGCGGCGGTGACGATCGTCGGTTCGTCCAATGCCGTAAACCTGGCCGATGGGCTCGATGGCCTGGCCGGCGGCTGCATGATCTCGGCCGGCGCGGCGCTGGCGGTGGTGACCTACGCCGCCGGACACGCGACCTGGTCGGCCTACTTAAATGTGCCGCACGTGCCAGGCGCCGGAGAGTTGACCGTGGTCGCCGCGGCGACGCTCGGCGGCGTGCTGGGATTCTTGTGGTTCAATTGCCACCCGGCGTCTGTGTTTATGGGCGACACGGGGTCGCTGCCGCTCGGCGGTCTGTTGGGACTGCTGGCGGTGATCGCGCGTCAAGAGCTGTTACTCGTGGCGATTGGCGGCGTGTTCGTCGCCGAGGCGGCCAGCGTAATCTTGCAGGTTGCCTGTTTTCGTTTAACGAAAAAAAGAATTTTTCGTTGCGCGCCGTTACACCATCACTTTCAACTCGGCGGCTGCCCGGAAGATAAACTGGTCGTGCGGTTCTGGATAGCCGCGGCGCTGTGCGCACTGGTGGGCCTTACGGGATTGCAAGGGCGTTCGGCCGATCTTCCTGCTAAAATCCAACTTACGGCGATCGACGAAACCTCGCGTTAGCCGTCGAGGTATCCTCCCGAGGGAGCCAACGGTGCGCTGCCAAGATGGTGCGCATTTTTGCGAACTAATGTCAGGCGACGAGCGTCTGAAAGCTGTAGAAACCCTGCCTACTCCCAACATTCATTCGAGCGCGCGGTCGAGCACGATGCTCGCGGGCGGCCGCGGCGAGAATCTGAAACCCTAGGAAATAACTGCCCCGCCGCGCCGCGAACTAGCTACAGGATGTTCGCGGCGCGTTCGAGGAAAACTGCATGAAACCTTCTCTCGATCACATTGTGTTTGCCGGCGGCGGAACCGCGGGACATCTCTTCCCAGGTTTGGCCGTAGCCGAAGAATTGCATCTGCAACTGCCGCACGCGCGCATCACGTTCGCCGGAACCGGCAAAGCTTTCGAATCCGGACAGGTCCAACGCGCGGGCTTCGACTACGCCGCGTTGCCGTGCCGACCGCTGCCGCGCAATCCGCTGGAAGCCGTGCGGTTCGTCGCCGAGAACCTGAGCGGTTACTACGCCGCCAAGCGCTACCTGCGCGGCACCCAGGCCACGCTCGTCGTCGGTCTCGGCGGATATGCCAGCGTGCCGGCGGCGCGGGCCGCCGCGCGTTTGAACTTGCCCTATGTCCTGCTTGAGCAGAACGCCGTGCCGGGTCGCGCCACGCGTTGGCTCGCCGGCGCAGCAACCGCCATTTGCGCGGCGATGGACGAGGTGCGGCCGCACTTTCGTGCCAACGCGCGAGTGCGCGTCACGGGCAACCCGTTGCGAAAAGAGTTCGTCGCCAATCAGGCGCCTTCGCATTACCTGCCCGACCGTTTGGGCCGCGCGCGGCGCCTGGTCGTGCTGGGCGGCAGCGGCGGATCGTCGACGCTCAACACCAAGGTGCCGCTGGCCCTCTACAAGGCCGGGCCGGCCGTGCACGATTGGCAGATCATTCATCAGACCGGACCGCGCGACGTGACCGCCACCACCGAGCTTTATCGCAAGCTGGGTCTGCGAGCCACCGTCGCCGCGTTCATCGAGAACATGCCGGAAGTGATGCGGGCCAGCCATTTGGCGGTGTCGCGCGCCGGCGGCACGACCTTGGCCGAATTGGCGGCCAGCGGGTTGCCGGCCATCGTCTTGCCATATCCGCAAGCGACCGACGACCACCAGCGGAAAAATGCCGACGTGTATGCCGCGGCCGGCGGCGCCAAGACGATCGACGAGCGCGAGCTCGACGGCCGCTTGGACAACCACCTGGCTACGGCGATCGTCGAGCTGGCCACGGACCATCATCGCCGCGTGCGCATGGCGCAGGCCATGGCCGAATTGGCTCGGCCCGACGCGACCCGACAAGTGGTCGAGACAATCGCCGCGCTGTGCCACGCCGGCGAGTTGGCCACGGTCGAGGCGTAAGGCCGAATAACCAGGAACGCTGAATAACTTCAAAACAAGGGCAGCGAAAAAACCGGGGCAAGGTTTTCGGGGCGTCAGCCTGGCACAACATGCCGGGCCTGACGTCCCGATTTTTTTGCGCAGGCACTGCTAGCAAGCCTTCGATTGACACGCGTCGCACAACGCGCGTATGATCGCCCGCCGCAAGTTTGCCCCGCCTCGGTCAACCAGCAAGGAAGCTAACCTTGACCATCACCACGATTCCCGCCGCGCGCGGTCAGTTCGCACCGCGCATGCAGGCTTCACCACGCGCTCACCTGGTCGGCATTGCCGGATCGGGCATGCGGGCTTTGGCCGACGTCCTGTTTGCAGCCGGCTGGACGATCAGCGGATCGGACCTCCGCGCCGACGCGCTCTCCGCCCTGACTTACACGACCTGGACCGGCCACGACGCCGCCGCGGTCAACGACTCGCTGGAGTTGATCGTTCACAGCGACGCCGTACCGACGGACAACCCCGAGCTAGAGCGTGCCCGCGCGCTGGGCGTGCCGGTGCTCAGCTATCCGCAAATGCTGGCCGAGTTGATGAAGCCCCGCCAAGGCGCCGCGATCGCCGGCACGCACGGCAAGAGCACGACCACGGCCATGGCGGCCGAGATTCTCAGCGTCGCCGGGCTAGACCCCACGGTGATCTATGGCGCGACACCCGTCGCCCCGCACAGCGCCAGCCGCTTGGGACGCGGACGGTGGCTACTGGCCGAAGCCTGCGAGTATCGCGCGAACTTTCGCCATTTGCAGCCCCAGACCGCCGTGATCACCGGCATCGAACTGGACCATGTTGATTGTTTCAATTCACTTGCGGACGTCGAGCAGGCCTTTGCCGAGTTCGTCGCAAGGTTGCCTGCCGAGGGGTTGCTGCTGGCGAAGGCCGAGTGCGAAGCGACCCGCCGAGCCACGCGCGACGTGAGTTGTCCGATCGAAACCTTTGGCTGCACCGGAGCTGCGACGTGGCGAGGCACGATGTTGCGCGAACGGCGCGGATATTTTTCCTTTCAACTGCGGTGCCGGGGCCGGCTGGTGTGCGACGTGAAGTTGTCGATGCCGGGTCGCCATAATGTGGACAACGCCTTGGCCGCGGCGGCGCTGGCCAGTCACTGCGGCGCCGGGGCATCGGCCATTCGCCAGGGGCTGGATCGGTTTGCCGGTCTGCAAAGGCGGCTGGAGGTGGTGGCCGACAACGGGTCGATCGCCGTGGTCGACGATTTTGCCCATCATCCTACCGAGGTCGCAGCGGCGCTGGCCACGGTGCGGCAGATTTATCCCGATCGGCGGATTTGCTGCGTGTTTGAGCCGCACCAGGCCTCGCGCACCGGCCGCCTGCTGGACGATTTCGCCTCGAGCCTGCACAATGCGGATAAGATCGTCGTGGCCGAGATCTATCGGGCGCGAGAATCGGGCGAGGTGCCCGGCGGCGTGACAGCGGCCGAGCTGGCCGCGCGGTTGACCGAGCGCGGCGCCGACGCGGTGCACTTGCCCACGCACCCTGAAATCGAACGACACATGCATGACCTGTTGCGGCCCGGCGACGTGCTGGTGACCCTGGGAGCCGGAGACATCGGAACGATCGCCCATGGCATTGGACAAGGGATTCGAGAAATTCGTAAAGCGGGCTGAGCCGCTTGCGCCGCACACCTGGTTTCACTTGGGCGGTCCGGCTGAGTACTTCGCCGAACCGAACACGTTGGACGAGTTGGCGGCGATTGTGCGCCGTTGCCACGAGGCTCAGCAACCGGTGCGCCTGTTGGGCGGCGGTTCTAATCTATTGGTGCGCGACGAGGGAGTGCCAGGCATGGTCGTGCGACTGTCGGCTCCGGCCTTTAGCGAGATCGCCATTGGCAAGGGCACGGTCACGGCCGGCGGCGGCGCCAAGCTGGGGCTCGCCATCAGCACTTCGGTCCGCGAAGGATTGGCGGGGCTGGAGACCCTGGTCGGCATTCCCGGCACGATCGGCGGCGCGCTGCACGGCAATGCCGGCAGCCACGGCGGCGACATCGGCCAATGGACCTGCAAGGCCACGGTCATGACAAGGGCCGGTGAAATCGTCGAGCGGCCTCGCGAGGAACTCGTGTTTGCCTACCGCGAGAGCTCGCTCGATGAGCTGGCGATCTTGAGCGCACAGTTTGAGCTTGAAGAGGACGACCCCGAGGAGCTGACAAAGCGGATGCAAAAGCAGTGGATCGTGAAGAAGTCGAACCAGCCGTTGTCGCATCAGAGCGCGGGCTGCATCTTCAAAAATCCGCGCGGCATGAGCGCCGGCATGTTGATCGACCAGGCCGGGCTGAAGAACACACGTTACGGACATGCCGAGATCAGCGAGCGGCACGCCAACTTCATCGTCGCCGAGCCCGGCGCCACGAGCGCCGACGTGCTACGACTCATCGAGCTGGTCCGCGAGCGCATCGCTGAACGACTGGGCATTGAGTTAGAAACGGAGATCGAGATCTGGTGAAGGTGCAAACGAGGTTTGTAATGCAAGATCTGTAGCCGGGGTCTGCGACCCCGGTGCGTCAGGACAGGTGCTCCGGCCTCACAGAGGCCGGCTACAGAAGATGAGTCGGCGACAGAAGAAGAGCCGGCGACAGGAAGGACGACCCCAACGACTTGTGATGTTATCTACCCGTCAAGGAGGACGGCCGATGCAATCCAGCGCAGATCCTAATTCACTTCGACTGGCCGTATTAGCCGGCGGCGATTCGCCTGAGCGGGCCGTCAGCCTGCGATCTGGTGCGTCGGTTGTCGAAGCTTTGACCGAGGCCGGCCACCAGGTCACGCTCTTCGATCCGGTCGCGCACCGCTTGGAGCGCGTCGACTGGTCGTCGTATGACGCCTGCTTCATCGCCTTGCACGGCGGGGCAGGGGAGGACGGTCGCGTGCAACGCGCGCTGACCCGGCTGGGCGTCTCCTTTACCGGCAGCGGGCCGGAAGCGTGCCGGCTGGCCATGAGCAAGTGTGCCAGCAAGGAGCGGTTTGTCGAACATCACGTGCCGACGTTGCCTTGGGCCATGCTCGACGCGCACGACCCGACCGCCGATCTGCGTGCCCGGATGGCACGGATCGGCTTTCCGCTGGTCGTGAAGCCCGACGCGCAAGGGTCGAGCCTCGGCGTGTGCGTGGTTCGCTCGGCCGACGAGCTGCCGGCGGCCATTGCGGCGGCGGCCAAGTTCGATTCGATCGTTTTAGTCGAACCGTTCGTGCAGGGTCGCGAGTTCACGGTGGCCGTGCTGGGCGACCGGGCCTTGCCAATGATCGAAATCGTTTCGCCTGAGCCGCTGTTCTCTTACGACGCCAAGTACGCCAGCGCGCAGACCGAGTATCGTTTTGACTTTGACCTGCCGACGCGGACCAGGGTCGAACTGCTGCACGCCGCCGTGGCCGCCTGCCGTGCCTTGGGCACGCGCGGTTTGGCACGGGTCGACCTGATGGTCGACGGCGACGCTCAGGTCTGTGTCTTGGAGGTGAACACGGTGCCCGGCATGACCGAGCGCAGTCTGGCGCCGCTGGCGGCGCAGCGTGCCGGCTGGCCGATGGCGCGGCTGTGCGATGACCTGGTGCGCGAATGCCTGTTTACGGCGGAGGTCGCGTGAACGCCAAACGCAAAGAACCCGAGACAACCGAGCGCGGCGGGCTAATGAGCCTGCTGGGCAACCGCGGCGGACGCTGGCTGGCTGTGGCAGCGCTGATCGTATTGGTCAGCGGCGGCATGGCGCTGGCCGTGTGGAATCAGGTCCGCGAACACGTGCTGGGCAGCAGCCAATATCAGGTTGACCCCAGCGAGATTCACATCACGAGCCTGCCCCCCTGGATTCGCACCGACATCCGCGCGGAAGTGATCCGCGAGGCCAGCTTCAACGGGCCACTGTCGCTGTTGGACAAGGAGCTCACGATCCGCGTGGCCAGCGCTTTTGCCGCGCATCCCTGGATCGCGCGCGTGGAGCGGGTGAGCAAACGGTTTCCGGCGGGGCTCGACGTGATCGTGACCTATCGCAAGCCGGTCGCCATGGTCGAAGTGCCCGAGGGCGCGCTGCCGGTCGACGTCGATGGCGTGGTGCTGCCCACGGCCGACTTCAAGCCGGGCGAGGCCGACCTGTTTCCGCGGATCGGTGAGATCCACACGCCGCACGCCGGCCTGGTCGGCACGCGCTGGGCCGATCCGGCGCTGCCGGGCGCGGCACAGGTCGCCGCGGTCCTGCACGACGACTGGCAAAAGCTCGGTCTGTTTCGCATCACGCCGGCGGGCAAGCGCCCCGGCGGACGCGGCGGGGTGGAATATGCCTACGCGGTCTTCACCCGCGGCGGCACGCGCATCGATTGGGGCCTGGCCCCCGGCACTGCGGTGGCCAACGAACCGCCAGCGCTCGAGAAGGTGGCTCGGCTGCAGAAGTTTCTCGCCGAAAAAGGCTCGCTCGACGGCGAGAACCCGCAACAGCTCAGCTTCAGTGGCGTCGGAGACCTGGTCGCCACGCCCAAACAACCGCTCCAAGCGCTACCCGAGCGGGAATGAGCAATCCACCGGTTGCTAAGCGGCCAGACCGCGTCTAGGCCTTGGCGTACACGGCGTTGGCCGCGGCGATCGACGCCCCATGCGGGAACTTGTGCTTCTGCTCCGCCAGCAGTTCCTCAAGCGCAGCCAACAGCACGTAGACGTTGTTGGCCCGCGAGCCATAGCCCATCAGGCCAATTCGCCAGACCTTGCCTTTGAAGGCGCCTAGCCCGCCGCCGATCTCGATGTTGAAGCGGTTGAGCAAGCCGTTGCGGACCGCGGCATCGTCGACCCCCTCGGGAATGCGCACCGCGTTGAGCATCGGCAGTTGATGACCGGCCTGAGCGGTGTACTCAATGCCCAGCGCCGCCAGCCCCGCCTTCAGCGCCTCGTGATTGCGACGATGCCGCGCGAAGCAATTCTCCAATCCTTCTTCGTGCACCAGCCGCAGCGCTTCGTACAGGCCGTAGGTCATGTTGATCGGCGCGGTGTGATGGTAAACCCGTTCCGAACCCCAGTACTTGGCCAGCATGGTCACGTCCAGGTACCAGCTCTGAACCTTGGTCTTGCGGTTTAAGATCACATCCATCGCCCGGGCGTTGAACGAGACCGGCGCCAGACCCGGCGGACAGCTCAAACACTTTTGCGTGCCTGAGTAGATCGCGTCGATGTTCCAACGGTCCATCTCGACCGGCACGCCGCCCAATGAGGTCACGGCGTCTACCAGCAAGAGCGCGCCGGCGTCGTGCACGAGTTTTGAGATCTCTTCGATCGGCTGCCAGGCGCCGGTCGAGGTCTCGGCCATGACGATGCCCACCAGCTTGGGCTTGGCTTGCGCCAGCGCCGCCTTGAGGTCGTCAGGCGAGAAGACTTCGCCCCAGGGTTTTTCGACCTTGGTCACCTTGGCGCCGGCGCGTTCGGCGACGTCGACCATGCGGCCGCCGAACACGCCGTTGACGCAGACGATCATCGAGTCGCCCGGCTCGATCAGGTTGACCACCGTGGCTTCCATACCGGCCGAGCCGGTGCCGCTCACCGCGATGGTCATGGGATTCGAAGTGCGGAGCAAACCTTGCAGCATCCGCTGCATGTCGTTCATGATTTCGAGGTAGTAGGGGTCCAGATGACCGACGGTCGGGCGCGACAGGGCCGTGAGCACGCGCGGATGAATGTCGCTCGGACCGGGCCCCATCAGGATTCGCACAGGCGGATCGAGCGGCGGGGCGACTGCACTGGCAGTGGTCATCGTACGGTTGCTCCTGAAGAGGTTGGTCGGCAGACTTGGCAAGTGGCGAAGCAGCCAGCGGCGGCGGCGAAACAATCGCTCGCACTTAACCCTCGGGCGGCTGCTCACGCACCAAAGCGCTGATTTTCTTGAACGTGGGCGTGCCGGAGACCTGGCACCACTCGAACAGGGCGCTCTCGGTCGTGGTCAACGTGGCCCCCGCCGATTCCATGCGCTTCAGCCCGGTCTCGCAGTCCACCGCATAGCGCGATCCCACCGCGTCGACCGGCACAAAGACCCGGTAACCGCTGGCCAACAGGTCGAGCACGGTCTGCTGGACGCAGACGTGGGCCTCGATGCCCGCGACGATGACCTTGCTGGCTCCGCTGGCCAGCAGGGCCGCGACGAAGCCCTCGCAGCCGCCGCAACTGAAAGTGCTCTTGGCCGGGATGGTGCCCAATCGCTCAGCCAACTCCGGCACGGTCGGGCCGAGACCTTGGGGATACTGTTCGGTGGCCAGGACACCCAGGCCAACCGCTTCGGCGCCGTCCAGCAGCCGGCGGAGGTTCCAAAGAATCCGCTTTTCGCCGGCGATCAGCGGCATCAGCTTCTCTTGGACGTCGACCACCAGCAGGACGGTGTCCTGGGGGGTCATCAGTTCAGGGCTGCGGGGCAGGGTGGTGGCAATATTCATGGCCCCAGCATAGCGAATAGAAATTGGACCTTCTATCGCTGTTACTCATTGGCACACTCTTCTTTGCGACGTCGGCGCAGACCGCACATTGGGACCACCTGGCACGGATCAACATATCAACACTTCTCGGCAAATATGCTTGCAAGTTGATGGGGGGGCTGGGATAATCGACGGCCGAGCCCCGGGGACCCACCTACTACAGCCCTCGATGTGATTTCCAAACTGCGGGACTGGCCCGGCCTTGCTTTGCAAGCCTGCCGAGCGTGTCCTCCTCGCCGAAACAGTTTGGGAACGAAGTGTTTGGGGATCGAGGAAGCCCACCAAAATCTGGGAGTAACCGCATCATGAAGAGTCGGACTCAACGGCTTGCCCTGACCATCACGCTTTTGACCGCAGGACTGCTGTTTGCCGCCGGCGCCGGGATGGCCGCCGAGGTAGCAGTGGCCCCGGCCACGCCGGCTGATACAGCCACGCCCGCCGTGCCCAAGGCACCCGGCCTGGGCGACCCCGGCGTGCTCCAAGAGGTGGTCGTTGAGAGCGGCCGCAACGTCGACGGCGGTTTCACGCTCGACGGTCAGGACGCCCGGCAGCAACTGGTGGCGACTGGCAAATTTGCCACCGGCCAGGTCCGCGATCTGACCGGTTCGGCCGGCTACGAGGTCGCTCCCGCGGGCATTTTGACGGTCGATTCCTCGGGCCTGGTCACTCCACTGGCAGACGGCACCGCCACGATCACGGCCAAGAGCGCCGCCGGCCCGGCCGGATCGATCAAGGCGACCGTCATTCACTTTGGCAACGAAGCTCTGGTGAACTTTCCCAATCAAATCGTGCCGGTCTTTACCAAGCTCGGCTGCAATAGTGGCGGCTGCCACGGCAAGGCCAGCGGCCAGAACGGCTTTAAGCTATCGCTGTTGGGCTTTGAGCCGACCGAAGACTTTGAGCATCTGGTCAAAGAGGGTCGCGGCCGGCGATTGTTCCCGGCCGCCCCGGACAAGAGTCTGCTGCTGCTCAAGCCGATCGGCGAAGTGCCGCACGGTGGCGGCACGCGGCTGGAGGTCGACACCCATTCTTATCGCTTGATGCGTCGCTGGATCCTGCAAGGTATGCCCTATGGCAGCGACGCCGACCCGACGGTCTCGCGGATCGAGGTAGTCCCGAACGAGCGGACGATGGCCGCCAATAGTCCGCAGCAGCTGCTGGTGATCGCTCACTACACCAACGGCGCGACTGAGGATGTCACAGGCACGGTGAAGTTTGAGCCCAACAATCCGGAAATGGCCGAGGTCAGCGCGACCGGCCTGGTCAAGACACTGGACCTGACCGGCGATGTGGCGGTCATGGCCCGCTATCAGGGTCAGGTCGGCGTGTTCCGCGCGAGCGTGCCCTTGGGCGTGCCGGTAGAAAACACTCCGACGCCGAAGAACTTCATCGACGACCTGGTTTTCAAGAAACTGAAGACCCTGGGCGTGCCGCCGTCGGCGCTGTGCGACGACGCGACTTATGTCCGCCGAGCCGCGGTGGACATCGCCGGCCGGTTGCCGACCCCGGAAGAGACCAAGGCGTTTCTGGCCGACACCAATCCGAACAAGCGCGACGCCTGGGTCGACACGCTGCTGGCAAGCACGGACTATGCCGACTTCTTCGCCAACAAGTGGAGCGCGATCCTGCGCAACAAGCGGCGGACCGAGGCTTATGCCCGGGGCACTCGCATTTTTCACGATTGGATTCGCGACAACCTGAATGCCAACACGCCGTTCGACCAGATCGCGCGGCAGTTGTTGACCGCCACCGGCGAAATCGGCCAGAACCCGCCGGTCGCCTGGTATCGCGAAGTGAAGGACGCCAACGAGCAGGTCGAGGACACAGCGCAGCTCTTCCTGGGTTTGCGCATCCAGTGTGCCCGCTGCCACCATCATCCGTTTGAGAAGTGGAGCCAACAGGACTACTACGGTTTCTCGGCGTTCTTCTCGCGGATGCAGCGGAAGCCGGGCGCTCAGTTTGGCGAAGAGCGGATCGTGTTTGCCCGAGGCGCCGCCTCGGCCACCAACCCCAAGACCCAGAAGGCCGTGACGCCGACCGGGCTGGGAGCGCCGCCGGCCTCGCTGACCACCGAAGACGATCCGCGGCAGGCGCTGGTCGACTGGATGACGGCCAAGGACAACCCGTTCTTCGCCCCGTCGCTGGTCAACCGTTACTGGAAGCACTTCTTCAGCCGTGGGCTGGTCGACCCGGAAGACGACATGCGGGTGACCAACCCAGCCACGAACCAAGAGCTCCTCTCGGCGCTGGCCAAAAACTTTATCGAAAGCAAGTTTGACCTGAAGAACCTGGTGCGCACGATTTGCACGTCGCAGACCTATCAACTGGCCTCGACGCCCAACGACTACAACACCAACGACAAGCAAAACTATTCGCGCTACTATCCCAAGCGGCTGCCGGCCGAAGTGCTGCTGGATGCGATCGACACGGTGACCGAGTCGAAGACCAGCTTCAACGGTGTGCCCAACAGCGTGCGGGCCGTGCAGTTGCCCGACAGCGGGTTCAACTCGTACTTCCTCACGGTCTTTGGCCGTCCGGAATCGAGCAGTGCCTGCGAATGCGAACGCTCGAGCGAAGCCAACCTGGCGCAGAGCCTGCACCTGCTGAACTCGTCGGAAGTGCAGAGCAAGCTCTCGGCCGGCGCCGGCCGCGCGGCCCTGTTGGCCGGCGACAAGGAGCGCTCGCGCGAGGACAAGGTCCGCGAGATTTACCTGCGGGTTTACTCCCGCGAGCCAGCCGCCGACGAAACGGCCGTGGCCGTCGAGCATCTGGCGAAAGCCAAAGACGAAAAGCTGGCCTACGAGGACATCTTGTGGGCTCTGATCAACACCAAGGAGTTTTTGTTCAACCACTAAGGCGAGCCAATTTGGCGAGGTTGACGCTCCGAACAAACTGATTCGCTTTTCAGTGCGGTGGTCGCTCACTGACCGCCGGCACAGAAGAGTGGACCAGTCCCACCGCTTAGGTTCCCCACCTACCAGGAATCCAACCCGTGAAAGTCCTGCACTCGGTCCTCTGCTGCGCGGTCGCCCTCGTGACCGGCTCAACCGCGACCTGCTCCACGGTGGCCATCGCCGCCGACGGTCCGATTGCGATCGCCGAACTCAAGCACGAAGGTCCGGTCGACTTCGCCAAGGAAGTGCTGCCGCTATTGCAGAAGAACTGCCTGGCCTGCCACAACGCGCAGAAGTCCGAGGGGGCGCTGATCCTGGAGAATCCGCAGGCAATTCTCAAAGGGGGCGACTCGGGGCCCGCGGTCGTGGCCGGCAAAAGCGCTGAGAGCCTGCTGCTCAAGGCCGCCGCGCACCAGGAAGAGCCGCACATGCCGCCCGCCGGCAATAGCGCCGGCGCCGTCGACATGAACGGCGGGCAGTTGGCCCTGATCAAGCAGTGGATCGACGAAGGAGCCACCGGCGAGGTGAAGGACGCAGCCATCGCCTGGCAGCCGCTGCCGCCGGGCATCAACCCGATCTACGCCGTGACACTCACGCCCGACGCTCAGTTTGCCGCCTGCGGTCGTGCCAACCAGATCTTTGTCTACAACGTGGCCTCGGGCGCGCTGGTCACGCGATTGACCGACCCGCTTTTGATCAAATCGGGTCCCTATCCGACGCAGGGGGTCGCGCACCTGGACCTGGTACAGGCCTTAGCCTTCAGCCCCGACGGCAGCCTGCTGGCCTCGGGCAGCTACCGCGAAGTGAAGCTCTGGCGACGACCGGCAAACGTGCGCAACCGCGAACTGGCCGGCGCCGGCAGCGTGCTAGCCACCAGTCCCGACGGCACGCTGGCCGCCACGGGCGATGCCGCCGGTGTGATCAAGCTGTGGACCCTGGCTGACGGCAAGGAGCTGCGCACGCTGGCCGGTCACACGGCCGCGGTCACCGCGATCAAGTTTCTGCCAGGCGGCGCGCGGCTGGTTTCCGGCTCGGCCGACAAGACCTTGCGAGTTTGGAACGTGGCCGACGGCGCGGCGATCGCGCAATTAGAAACGCCCACGCCGATCGCGGCCGTGGCAGTCGTGGCCGAGGGCGCCCAGGCAGCGACAGCCGGCGGCGACAACAGCATCCGTCTCTGGTCGCTGCCCGCGGAAGCCGCCGGCGCGATTGCGCCGGTGGCAGAGCTAGCGGGCTCAACGCAACCGGTCGTGGCGCTGGTCGCCTCGCCGACCGACAAGACGCAGCTCATCTCGGGCGGCGCCGACGGTCTGATTCGCTTCTGGAATCTCACGAACAACCAACAAGCCCGCGAGATCAACCACGGCGCGGCCGTCACGGCGTTGGCGGTGCGCGGCGACGGAGCGCAAATCGCTTCGGCTGGCGCCGACAACCTGGTCAAGCTCTGGATCGCGGCAGACGGCAAACCCTGGGCGCCGGCCGACAAGCAGACGCTGGCCGAATTGAAAGGCGATGCCCGGTCGCAGTTCCAGGTGGCGACGTTTGAGCGTGCCGTCGCTGCGAGCACAGCCAAGGTAGCCGACGACAAGAAGGCCGCGACCGACGCCGAAGCGAAGATCATCACGTCCTCAGCCGCCGTGACCGCCGCGACGACCGCCAAGGAGGCGGCTGCCAAGGCGCTCACCGAGAAGCAGGCCGCGGTGAAAGCCCCGACCGACGCCAAGGCCGCCGTGGACAAAGAGCTGGCCGACGCGACCGAGGCCAACAAGGTCGCGGTCGACGCGGCCGCCAAGGCCAAGGAAGCCGCCGAGAAGGATGCCGCCAACGCCGACCTGGCCAAGGCTCGCGACGCGGCCGCAGCGGCTGCCGCCGAAGCCGATAAGAAGGTCAAAGAAGCCGAGAAGAAGGTCACCGACGCGGCCGCCGCACTGGCCAAGGCAACCCAGGAAGCGACCACGGCCGAGGCCGCCAACATGGCCGCCGAGCAGGCGCTGCAGGCCGCCGTGGCCGGCATCAAGAAGTCGGTCACCGACGTCCCCTTGGCCGAGGCGGCCTTGAAGAACTCCGAAGCCGCGCTGGCCAAGCTACAAGCGGAAACCGAGGCAGCCAAGAAGGTCGCCGCCGAAGCCGACAAACCATTCCGCTCGTTGGCCTATTCGGCCGACGGCACGCAACTGGTCGCCGCCGGCGACAACGGCCTGGTGCGCACCTGGGCCGCCGACACGGGCATGCCCGTCGACACGTTTGCCGGCCACCAGGGTCCGGCCACAGCCGCCGCGTTTGCCGCCGACGGCACGGTGGTCTCCTGTGCCGCCACGGGTCCGGCCATCGTTTGGAATCCCGCGCCGCAGTGGACGCTGGAGCGCACAATCGGGGGCTTCGAGACGCCGGCCACGTTTATCGATCGCGTGACATCGCTGGCCTTCAGTCACGACGGCAAGCTGCTGGCCACTGGCGGCGGCGAGCCCTCGCGCAGCGGGCAACTCAAGATTTTCAACACGGCCGACGGTGGCCTGGTTCGCGAAATTCCCGAGGCCCACAGCGATACGATTTTCGGCCTGGAGTTCTCGCCCGACGACGCCTTCGTGGCCTCATCGGCGGCCGACCGCTTTGTGAAGGTCTTCAACGCCTCGACCGGCGCCCATGTGAAAAGCTTCGAAGGTCACACGCACCACGTGCTGGACGTGACCTGGCAGTGGGACGGCAAGGTCCTGGCCAGTTGCGGCGCAGACAATGTCATCAAGATTTGGGACTTCATCACCGGCGACCAGCGGCGCACGACCCAGCCCTTCGGCAAAGAGGTGACCTCGCTGGGCTTCATCGGCGCGACCTCCAAGATGCTCTCGGCCTCCGGCGACAAGACCGTGCGGCTGGTGAACATGGACAACGGCGCCTATGAGAAGCAGTTCTCGGGCCCGAACGACTTCATGTATGCCACGGCCACCAGCGCCGACGGTCGCCTGGCCATCGGCGGCGGCCAGGAGAGCACGCTCTTCGTCTGGCAGATCGACAACGGCCAACTGCTCCGCTCGCTGCCGGCCCCCAAGCCAGATGTCAACAAACCGGCCACGCCGCAGACCGCCGGCAATTGAGCGGCGGCGGGGCAGAACAGGGTCCAACGGCTTGGCGTGCTAAGCCGCCAGCGGATCGTAACCGGACCGCGAGGCCTCTTCGTCGTCCTGAAGTCTGAAGCCTGACGCCCGTAGCCTTCCCTCCTACATCTCTCCCAGCAGCGTCAACCGCAACAGGTTCAGCGCTCCCTTGGCGGCGCGGGGCACCCAGATCGATTGATGCCCCAGGAACGTCGAGGCCTTGACCGTCACCTTGTCGGGCGTGGCCAGGGCGAAGTGAAAGACGTTGTCTGGCCGCTGATTGCGGTCGGCCGGAAACGGGCCCACCGCCAGGGCATAGTCCGCGCCGCTTTGGGCGCGCAGCCGGGCGGCCAGCGCCTCGGCCACCTCGCGTGAGGCCGGGCCAAACTGCTCGACCAGGTCCAATGCCGGACCGAGCTGCTCGATCATCATTGCCGGACTGTGTACCACCTGGCCGCCCAGGTAGTGATGCCTGGCCCCCGAGGCCCGGCTGAGCCACTCGGCCACGGCGCCTTCGGTGGCCATCTCGACCGTGGCCAGCGTGCGGCCGCTGGATTCCAACAACTGCACCACGGCGTCTTCCAACTCGTCGTCCTCTTCGCCGAAGACGAGCGAGCCCAGACATTCACGAATCGTGGCCGCGGTCGGTTCGATCGCGGTCTGGCATTCCTCGGGCGTGGCGCCGGCAGCGGTGATCCGCAAGGTGATCGTGGCGGCGTGCACTGTGATGCCGACCGAGGGCTGACGTCCGCGGCGAATCAAGTCGGGCAGCATCCGCTCCACGTGGCTCTCGCCGGCGCCAAAGCATTTGATGCGGCGGTGACGGATCACGCGCGGCGCGCCCATCAGCCCACTCACGGCCGGCGCGACCGAGTGCTGAAACATTTCGAACATTTCGGCCGGCACACCGGGCAGCGCGTAGACGTGGCTAGTGCCCTGGGCCGTGGTGCGGCCGATGTCCATGGCGATGCCCGGGGCGGTGCCGTTGGGATTGTCGATGATCCGGCTGCCGGCGGGGAACAGCGCTTGCACGCGGTTCTGCTCGGGCATGTCGCGCTTGTGACGGGCAAATAGATCGCGAATGTGCTCAAGCGACGGCTCGTCGAGCAGCAGTTCGCAGCCCGCCACGGCCGCCAGCACCTCGCGCGTCAGGTCGTCGGCCGTGGGCCCGAGTCCGCCGGTGGCCACGACGACGTCGGCCCGCTCGACCGCCGCGCGAAAGACCGCGATATTGGCCGCCAGATCATCGGCCACGGTGGTGTGATACAGCACGCTGATGCCCAACTCGCCCAATCGCTGGCTGAGCCACTGACTGTTGGTGTCCAGCCGCTGGCCGCTGGTCAGCTCGTCGCCGATCGAAATCACTTCCGCGATCATGAAATCCTCTCGCTTGCAGCTACTTACCTGGGTCCGCGCTGCCGACCATTGTGCCATCTATTGGTCCCGGGGCCAATCGGCCCACTTGCCGGAGCACGCTATACTTGTGCAGCGCAATACCTGCGCGGGCCGGGAGCCAGACCATGACGCGAATCGAGCTGCCCGTTGACGGGATGACCTGCGAACATTGCGTGCGAACGGTCACCGGCGCGCTCAAGGCCGTGCCCGGTGTGCGCGAGGCGAAAGTCAGCCTGGCTGACCGACGAGCCACGGTGGAGGTCGACGACGGCCAGACGACGCGCGACCAGTTGGCCGCCGCGGTTGTCCAGGCCGGGTACCGCGTGAACGAGCCGGTGACGATCGGCATCGGCGTTTCGGCAAAGCCCGCTGCCGCCCCTCATCAGCATGCCCACGGCACTGCGGTCGCGCCGGCTGCGGCGTCCCCGTCTGCGAAACAAGTGGAACCGCTGCCGTCGGCCGAAGAGACGGTCCTGCTGGACGTCGAAGGCATGACCTGCGCCAGTTGCGTGGCGCGGGTCGAGGGCGCCCTGGCCAAGGTGCCCGGCGTTACCAGCGCCCGGGCCAATCTGGCGACCAACCAGGCGGCGGTCGAGCTCACACCGGGGCGCGGAAAGCTCGATGAACTGCTGGCCGCGGTCCGCCGGGCCGGATACAGCGCCAGCCCGGCCATTGAAGATGAGCACGCCGGGCATCACGCGTCGATCCGCGTGGAAAACGAGCTGGCGACGTGGCGCGGTCGGTTGCTGTGGGGCATGGGCCTGTTGGCCGTCGTGGTGTTGCTGCCGATTGCCGCGCCAACCTGGCCGGCGACCCCTTGGATTCAGTTGGTCGCCGCCACGGTCTTGCAGGTTTATGTCGGCTGGCCGTTTTATCTCGGTGCGCTCAAGCGGGCACGCTACCTTTCGACCAACATGGACACGCTGGTGGCCATCGGCACCTTGGCCGCTTATTGCACCGGGGTCTATGAGCTCTGGTCGGCGAGCCAGCATGCCGGTCATGCCACCAGCCTGCTCGACCATCCGATGAACCTGATGGACGCCGGCACGATCCTGACCTTCATCACGCTGGGAAAATACCTGGAAGCCCGGGCCAAGGGTCGCGCTTCGGCCGCGATTCGCAAGCTCTTGGACCTGGCGCCGCCGGTGGCCAACGTCGAGCGAGACGGCCGCGTGGTCAGCGTTGCGCCAACCGACGTGGCGGTCGAAGAGACCATCGTGGTGCGGCCCGGTGAGAAGGTGCCGCTCGATGCCGAGGTCGTCTCGGGCACGTCGAGCGCCGACGAGTCGTGGTTGACCGGCGAGTCGATCCCGGTCGACAAGCAGCCGGGCGACAAGATACTGGCGGGCACGATCAACGGCAGCGGCTCGCTCACCGCTCGGGTGCTCAGGCCAGCCGGGCAGACGGCGCTGGCCCAGGTCGTGGAGCTGGTGCGCAAAGCGCAGGAGTCGAAGACCGAGGTACAGCGATTGGCCGACCAGGTCGTGGCCTGGTTCGTGCCGGTCGTGTTGATCGTGGCCGTCATCACGCTGTTGGTCTGGGGAGTTTATGTTGGAGAGTGGATATCCGGACTCTCGGCCACGATCGCCGTATTGGTCGTGGCCTGTCCCTGCGCGCTTGGCCTGGCCACGCCCACCGCGATCCTCGTGGCCAGCGGACGCGGCGCGGAGCAGGGCATCTTGATCAAGGAAGCGCACGCGCTGGAGCTGGCCGGTCGAGTGACCGACGTCATCCTGGATAAGACCGGCACGATCACGCTGGGCAAGCCACGGGTCACGGAGGTCATGCCCGAGCAGGGCGTCACGGCCGACGAGTTGTTGGCCACGGCCGCGGCGGTCGAACAACTCAGCAGCCATCCGTTGGCCGCCGCCGTCACCCAAGCTGCCGCAGAGCGCGGTCTGCGATTGCCGCTCGCCACGGCACTGGCGGTCGTGCCTGGACAAGGAATCTCGGCCACGGGCGAGCGCGGTGAGTTGCTGGTCGGCAATGAACGGCTGCTGGCCGCCAAGGGCGTGGACGTTCGCAAGTACGAAGCAGATTTTGCCGCGCGGCGCGCGGCCGGTGCTTCGCCGCTACTGGTCGCCGCAGGCACGCGATACATGGGCCTGATCGCCGTGACCGACCCGGTGGCGCCGCACAGTCGCGAGGCGGTCCAAAGGCTCAAATCGCAGGGTTTACAGGTACTTTTGCTGTCTGGCGACCACCGGGCAGTTGCCGAACGAGTGGCCCGGGAGGTCGGCATCGAGCAGTTCCGAGCCGAGGTTCTGCCCGACGAAAAACAGCAGGTCGTGGCCGACCTGCGCGCTCTAGGCCGCGTGGTCGCGATGGTGGGCGACGGCATCAACGATGCGCCGGCCCTGGCGGCGGCCGACCTCGGCATTGCGATCGGCTCGGGCTCGGACGTGGCGATGGAGACGGCCGAGATCGTGATCACGGGCGACGACCTGCGCGGCGTGCCGCGGACGATCGCGCTGGCCCGCGCGACCTTGCGCACGATCAAGCAAAACCTGTGGTGGGCATTCGTCTACAACATCGTGTTGATTCCCGCGGCGGCCGGAGCGCTGGTGCCGTTGTTTGGTTTTCGCTTGCCCGGCATCGCGGCGGCCGCGGCGATGGCGGCCAGCAGCGTATCGGTCGTGACCAACAGTCTGCTGTTGCGCTGGCGGCGCTTGGAGTAGCGCGGCGCGGATTACCAGAATCGCGCCGCGCGTGCGATCGCGCGTGTTGACCTGATAGGGCGCGTTCGCGCGCGAGGGATCACAAATCATTTGGAAAGTTTGAAAACTGTACTTGCATTATCTTGATAGCTTGGTCCATAATCGCACCAACCAAACGAGTTGGTTTGGTCCGTGGCGCTTGCCGAGGTTTTGATCGCCCCCAGCGCGGTCGCTCGAATGCGAGTGCCGGTAACACGAAGTTAGGAGGACACAACGTGGCCAAGAAGAAGAAAGCTGCCAAGAAAGCCGTGAAGAAGAAGGCCGCCAAGAAGAAGAAGAAGTAGCTTTGTTAGCGAGCGAACTTGCTTCGCTCCTGGCATAAGATACTTCTCGGCGACCCCGCGACTTTATGGCCCCGTGTTTACATGGCTGGCCGTGGCTTTGCGGAAACACCGACGAGAAAGGGGCATCCAGGCTCAGCTTGGATGCCCCTACTTTTTTGTTGGGTGCAGGTTTTGACGGCCCCAGGTTTTGACGGCCACTGACTTTTGACGGATCGCGCCTGCGGCCGGTCGCGTAGGGTTGGGTGTCAAAAAAAATTGAACCGCCAGACGTGAAGGGCCCAAACGGAAGGGGCTCAGTCCGACGGGAAGGGCACGGTCTCGCCGTTGAGCTCGGCCAGCGCGTTCCGCGCGGCCCGTTGCTCGGCCTCTTTCTTGTTCCTTCCCCAGGCGGGCTCATAGCGCTGCGAGCCGATCTGCGCCGAGATTTTAAAGCACTTGCTGTGGTCCGGTCCCTTCTCGTCCAAGAGCAGGTAGACCGGGGTCGAGCCATTCTCGCGCTGCGACAACTGCTGCAAGAGCGACTTGTAGTTGCCCCCCAGCTCACCGGCGGCCGCCAGCTCGATTTCCGGACCCATATAGCGCTGGATAAAGTCGCGGGCAGCCGCGTCGCCGCCGTCCAGGTAGATGGCCGCGGCCAACGACTCGAACACGTCGGCCAGCAGCGAAGGCGGCACGCTGGGGTGCACGGTCATGCCCTTGCCCAGGATCAAAAACTCCTGCAAACCCAGGGCTTCGCTGATCTTGGCGCAGGTCTGCCGGCTGACCACGACCGACTTGATCTTGGTCAGGTCGCCTTCGAGGTACTCGGGATACTGGCAGTAGAGGAGCTCGCAAACGACGGCTCCCAGGATGGCGTCGCCCAGGAACTCCAGCCGCTCATTGGAAGCCAAGCGGTGTTGGGCCCCCGAAGCGTGGGTCAAGGCGGCGCTCAATAACCCTTTGTCCCGAAATTCGTAGCCAATCCGCCGCTCGCAGCGTTCCAACACGGGAATCTGCGTCTCTGCCGGTGCGGTTCGGACGGTATGAGACATAGGCTACAGCCTTCCAACCAGGCCTGGGAAATGAGGCATCCTTACGTACGTAACCCTAGCCAAGCTATTGGCTTTTGTCAATCTCTCGATCGTTGCAAGCGATCTTTCCAAGTGTCGAACTGACCTTGGTCGGCCGCCCCCGGTTGTCAAGAATATCCCCCTGTGCAAACCTCGCCCCAGGATGCCGGGCAGGGCTAAAAACCAAGAAATACCTGACCGGGGTCGAAATCCCTCGGACGAACCGCCGTGGAACAAATTGCGTAGGGGACAAAAGAGCCGTCATAATCCCCACCCGACGACTCGACTGCAATTAACCCTATCGCATCGCATCGTGCACGCACTCAAGCAACTACCAAGGAGGACTTCGATGTCCGCAAGCCGCTTTCGCAATCATCCCCGACTGGTGCTCACCGTAGCCCTGTTGGCCGCCGTCGCCGGAGCTGCCGCCTGGCAGCGCGACGCCGTCATCGGTCAAGAGCCGACCAAGCCCATCAATAAGGACGCGCTGCGACATGCCGAGTCGCTGTCCGACGCCTTCAATAGCGCGGCCGAAGTGGCGATGCCCAGCGTCGTCACGATCCGCAGCCGCACCAAGGCCCAGCCTGTCTCGCGTAATCGGGGCGGCGGAGGCAATGGTGAAAACCCCCTCAAGGGCACACCGTTCGAAGGCCTGTTTGACGGCCGCGACCCGGACGGCATGGCTCCCAACCATCCCCGCCAGGGCATGGGCTCCGGCGTGATTATCGACCGCTCGGGCATCGTGCTCACCAACAACCACGTGGTGGAAGGGGCCGATGAGGTCATCGTGCACCTGGCCGACGGACGCGAGTTCAAGGCCGAAGACATTAAGACCGACGAGCAGACCGACCTGGCCGTGCTGACCATTAAGGGCGCTGGCTCGCTGCCGGCCGCCACCATGGGCGACTCGGACAAGCTGCGCATCGGCAGTTGGGTGATGGCTATCGGCAACCCCTTCGAGCTCGAGCAGACCGTCAGCGCGGGCATCATCAGCGGCATGGGCCGCGACCTGAACACCCGCAGCCGTGAGATCCGCGCCCGCTTCCTGCAGACCGACGCCGCGATCAACCCGGGTAACTCCGGGGGACCGCTGGTCAATCTGCACGGCGAGGTCATCGGCATCAACACGGCCATCGCCACCAACACGGGCACTTATTCGGGCATCGGCTTCGCCATCCCGATCAACGTAGCCAAGTGGGTCACCGGTCAGTTGATCAAGAAGGGTCAAGTGGAGCGCGCCTATCTGGGCGTGGGCATCAAGCAGGTCTCGCCCGAGCTGGCTGCCAAGTTCGGCGCCAAACCGGGCTCGGGCGTGCTGGTCACGCAGGTGCATCCGAACACTCCGGCGGCCGAGGCAGGTTTTGAGGCCGGCGACGTCGTGGTGAAGTTCGGCGACCAAGAAGTGAATGGCCCCAGCCAACTGCAGAGCTTTGTCGAGCGGGTGCCGATCGACTCGAAGAACGCGGTCGAGGTGCTTAGAGACGGCAAGCACGTGACGCTGAGCGTGACCGCACGGCCGCTGCCCAAGGAATTTGCCTTGGCGGCCCGCAACACGCCGCTGCAAGCCGAGAAGCCCCAGCCGGAAAACGCTTTCGAAGCCGATGACCTCGGCATGGAAGTGGCCGACCTGACTGTCGACAAGGCGGAAGAGCTGGGCCTGAAGCCCAACGCCGGCGTGGTCATCACGGCGGTGAAGCCGGGCACTCCGGCCGGCGAGCAAGGCCTGCGAGCTGGCATGGTCGTGCTCAAGGTCGGCAAAAAGGACGTCAAGAGCGTCGACGAGTTTAAGTCCGCGATTAAGGGCGAGAGCTTGAAAGAGGGTGTCCTGCTCTATGTTCACGCCCGCAACGGCAACGACTTCGTGTTGCTAAAGGAGTAGCAGCTCGCGAACCCACAGGACTCGCGAGCAACTTATTGATGCCTGGCAAACTAACGGGCTTGGCAAGACAAGCTCAAGCGGCCTATTGCCCGGGGCTTCCATTGGTCGCCCCTGGCCCGTTATCAACCTCGGACTCAATATTGGCCTGCACGACTGCCATCCAGGAGCCACCCAGCCGGTCACGTCTCCGACCGGCACCACGGTAGCCAAGGCCCGGGGCGTCCGCATTACGGTGCGGACGCCCCTTTTTTATTGCGCGAGCACTAAACGGCGCCGCCAGCACAATCGCACTCCCCCCTCCGCGGAGTTGCCGCTTGACCCCGTCAAGCCATGTCCGAACAATTCCAACGGAATCGATCGTTGCTCCGCTGGCGCGGCATTTTTGGGATCGCCCGACCGAGAAACGTATGCCGCACCAAGACGACCCGAGCAACGAATTATGCCCACCGGTTCGCACATGAACACCGCACTGCCTCGCATCGCCGTGGGAACGATCCAAGCCGGAGCTGATGGCACCGCCATGCACTGGGCCCTGATGGGCTCGCTGGAAAGCGCGGGCGTGCGAGTCCAGAGCTTTAACTCTCGTGCTCACTTCTCACCGCGCGACGCGGCCACCGCCATCACGGGGCTGGCGCCGCGACACCTCGACAGTTGGCTGATGAGCGAAGAGACCTGCCGCGCTTTGTTTGTGCGCGGCTGTCGCTTGAGCGACCTGGCCCTGGTGGAAGGGTCGTTTGTGAGCTCACAGGGATCCGCGGAGCGACAAGGGTCTGCCGAACGGGGCAGCAGCCTGGCCCGGCTTTGCGAGTGGCTTGATCTGCCGGCCCTGGCCGTGGTCGACGCGCGGCGGCTGGAATGTTGCCGCTTGCCCCAGCGACCCCCGCGAGCTGCGGGCATCTTGCTGGACCGGGTCCGCGACCCGCGCGAAGCCTGCCAATTGCAGACCCATTTTGAATCGCTCTGGAACATCCCGGTCGTGGGCTGGCTGGGAACGCTCTGTGGCATGCGATCTGCCATCGACGCCCTGCCCAGCGGCAGCCGTGCGCCGATCGACCTGTGCCACGCTCTCTGTCGCGAGCTGTTGCCCAAACTCAAACTCGGCCGGATCAACGGCCTGGCGTCACAGCGCCCACTTTCGCATTGTCCCGAGTGTCCAAAGGTCGCAGCGGGTACAAAACCTGTCTTGCATGTTGCCGTGGCCTACGACGACGCCCTGCGGGCCTATTTTCCCGACACGCTCGACCTGCTCGAAGCCCAGGGCGCCTCGGTGACAGACTTCTCGCCGCTCCACGATGACCGTCTGCCGTATGACACCGACGTCGTGTATCTCGGTTGCGGGCATCCCGAGCGCTATGCTCAGGCACTGTCTGAGAACGACTGCATGATGCTGGCGCTGAAGAATCACTTGTGTTGCGGACGGCGGATTTTCGCCGAGTGCGGCGGTCTGGCCTATTTGTGCCACGAACTGGAGCTGCCCAATGGTGAACGTTGGCCGATGGTCGGTGCGCTCGACGTAACCGCACACTACCGCGAGACGCCGAGTTCACCCGATCCGCTGGAGCTGACGTTGGCGGCCGACACCTGGCTGGGCGCCAAGGGCCAGCGATTTCGGGGCTATCGTAATCCTCGCTGGAGTATCTCGCCGCACGGCGCCGCCGATGGCTGCGCGGCCGAAGCTGGCCACGAGTTGGACCTGCTGCACCGCCACCAGGCGGTCGGTAGTTGTCTGCACCTGGATTTTGCGGCTCAGCCGGAACTGATGGCGCGGTTCTTTGAGCCGCACGAACAGGGTCGCCCGCTGGTCGCCTCCCACCAGGCCTGAACCTGAGTTCTGTCGGTCACGACACCAGGCCCTGCGAACCTTGGCGACGCCGCGCGTCTCTTGTCGAAGCGGGCACGCCCCTGGCCAGTCCGCCGACGGCCCGTCATACTGGGGGCGAAACGGCTCGCGAAATCACCAACTAACTTATTACCGACCTTCACGGCGAAACGCATGGCGGAACTGGGAGTCAACATCGACCACGTGGCGACGGTGCGGCAGGCCCGCCGCACCACCGAGCCCGACCCCGTCTGGGCCGCCACGCTGGCGCAACTGGGCGGGGCCGACGGCATCACGCTGCACCTGCGCGAAGACCGCCGTCACATTCAAGATCGTGACCTCCGCGTGCTGCGCGAAACGGTAACGGTCAAATTGAACCTCGAATTGGCCGCCAATCCCGAGGTCGTGGCGATCGCCTGCGAGACCCGCCCCGACCAGGTCACGCTGGTGCCCGAGAAGCGCGAAGAGGTGACGACCGAAGGTGGTCTGGACCTGATCGGCAGCCATGCCCGGGTGGCAGAGGCCATTAAAAAGCTGCGCGCCGCGGGCATCTCGATCAGCCTGTTTCTCGATCCCGACCCGCGGCAGATTGCCTCCGCGGCGCAGCTCGGAGCGGACGCCGTCGAACTTCACACCGGCGAATATGCATTGACCACCGGTGATGAACGGCAGGGCGCCGAGCTGGCCAAGTTGGTCGCCGCCGCCAAGCTTGTGAAGAGCGCCGGACTGGTCTTGCACGCCGGGCATGGGCTGACCTATCGCAACGTCAAGCCAATCGCCGCGATCGAGGGCATCTCTGAATTGAACATCGGCCACAGCATCGTCGCGCGGGCCATCATGGTCGGATTTGAGCAGGCCGTGCGCGAGATGAAAAAGCTGATCGCGTAGCCTGCGGCCGCGACGCAAAGGCCGTGCTCGATGGCCTGCCTCCGCGGGCCAATTGCCCTCGACCCGGGGCGCGCGGTAGGATGCTTTCCCCCAATTCCTTGACCCACCGTAACCGCAAGCAAGCTGGACGCCGATGGCAACCAAAGGTGAAGACTACGCCGGCCTGAGCGTGGCCATAACTACGCCCTTTCGCGACGGCGCCGTCGACTACGAGGCGCTTCGCACCCAGGTCGAGTTTCAGATCGAGGCCGGCACCACCTGCCTCTGCCCGGTGGGCACCACCGGCGAGTGCCCCACGCTCAGCCACGATGAGCACGAGCGCGTGATCGCGTCGGTGGTCGAGTTTTCCGGTGGGCGGATCAAGGTCATGCCCGGCACCGGCTCCAACAGCACAGCCGAGGCCTTGCGGCTGACCCGGTTCGCCAAACAGGCTGGCGCCGACGCCGCGCTGGTCGTGGCGCCTTATTACAACAAGCCGACGCAAGAAGGTTTTTACCAGCATTACCGCGCCCTGGCCGAAGCGGTCGACCTGCCAATCTGCGTCTACAACATCCCCGGCCGCACGGGCAAGAACATCGAGCCCGAGACGATCGCCCGGATGGGTGAGCTGCCGAACATCACCATGGTCAAGGAAGCCACGGGGTCGATGGACCAGGCCTCGGCCATTATGGCGCTGTCGAATCTGACTGTGTTGTCTGGCGACGACAGCTTAACCTTGCCGCTGTTGTCGATCGGCGCTCGTGGCGTGATCTCGGTGGCGGGCAACATCGTGCCGCGCGACGTGATCGCACTGGTCAAGGCCTTTGACGCCGGCAACCAGGCTGAGGCGCTCGCCTGGCATCGCAAGCTATTTCCGCTGTGCCGCGACATGCTGGGGCTGGCCACCAACCCCATCCCCATCAAGGCCGCGATGCGGATGCTGGGGCGCGACACTGGCGAACTGCGCATGCCGATGACGCCCCTGGACGCTGCGTCCGAAGCCAAGCTCCGCGCAACCCTGGGCCGCTACGGACTGCTATAGGTCGGTTTCGCTCCATCGCAACTCCGCCGCGCCCGCGCTGTGTTTTTCCGCCGGATTGCTCCGCTTCCAGTTCGCCCATGCACCGCACCTGCTAACGGTCTGGCCCCGGCCCGCGCGCAGCGCAGTCAGTTCGCCTTCTCGGCGATAGTTCAATGGCGGCGCCGAGGCACCTCTCGCGATCTGGTTCGGCCTTACTCCATGACCTTGGCCCGCGCTGTGTCGTAATAGTCGAAATCTGTGCCGTTCACCGAGTAGTACACGTGAAAGCAATCAGGCGCGGAGAGGATGCGCTTAAATTTCCAATGCGTCACCGGCAGTGCCGGCGTCGAGTCCACCACTTCATAGGTGAGGTCGAAGTTGGTCGAGATGAACTTTATTTTGAGCAACTCGAGGTAGCGATGGCAGCATCCCTTTGCATCCACAAACTGGTATGCGCCCGTGCCATCGATATCGGGCCCCTTGTCCAGGCTGACCAGATGGAAGGTCGAGTGCCAGCCCTTCATCACCCGCTTGCCTTTGTCCTCTGGCTGAGGGCAGGGGTTCGGGCACGGATGCGGACACGGCGACGGACAGGGCACTGGACAGCACGTCACCGTCGGACAGCAATGATGACCGTGATGTCGCCAGCCGGTTAGTCGAATGAAAGTCGTGTTCGCAGCATCGCTCGCGGCTTGGTTTTCTGGAGTTGTTGTGGACGTATCCATCCGCGGCATCCGGTAACCTAGCGTCGTGGCCTCTGTGCGCAACGTCGGCATTTTGGCCGTCGAGGAATCCAGCGATTCGACGTAGGCCCGATCGGCGTCGCTGAGTTGCTCCAGCAGGACCGTATAGGTCTTGCCTCCCGTGCCGCTCAGCCAGACGCGGCCGTCTCGCTGGTAAAGAAACTCGGCTTCGCGATGATGCTGGCCTGATAGGTCGGTCCACTCGCGGGCCGGCAACGAACCGGGAAACAACACCGCGACACCCAAAGCAAGAACCGCCGACACCCGAATGTGCAGTCTCATCGCGTTACCCCTATTGGATATAAGCAAATACCCCCAACAACGGTGGCAATGCTAGCAGAGATTGCCCAGCTGTCAACAATTCCCGGGGCTGTGACGTCTACCTATTTTTCGAAGTGGGGCCGCAGGACGTTCCGCCGGCGCTAAGTGCTTGTCACCGCGACCTATCAGCGTCTCCTGGCGGCGATTTGACCGCCGTGCCGCCCGCCGGGTAATCTCCAGCGGCAGGTACCACGTATCGCGACGCTGGCCCCCTCATGGACTATTTATGAATCTCACCCTGGCCGACGTCATCGAGGCTAAAAACCGTATCGCCGACGGGATTTACCACTCGCCCTGTCCCGAATCGATTCCGCTGTCGGAGGTCGCCGGCGGATCGATTTATTGCAAGCTCGATTACTTGCAGCGGACCGGCAGCTTTAAAGAACGCGGTGCCCGCAACGCGCTAATGCAGCTGAGCGACGACGAGCGTCGCCGCGGAGTGATCTCCGCCTCGGCCGGCAACCACGCCCTGGGCCTGGCCTATCACGGCAAGTTGCTCAAGATAGACATTACCGTGGTGATGCCCCGCTACGCCCCGCTGATCAAGCAGTCAACCTGTCGGCGGCTGGGCGCTCAGGTCGTGCTCCATGGCGAAACGTTTAGCGAAGCATTCGACCATGCCCACGAACTGGCTGCCAAACAGGGCCTGCGTTACATCCATGGGTTTGACGACCCCGAGATCATCGTCGGCCAGGGGACGATGGGGCTGGAGATTCTCAGCCAGGTGCCCGACGTCGAGGCGATCGTGGTGCCGGTGGGTGGCGGCGGATTGATCGCCGGGGTAGCGCTGGCCGTCAAGAGTATCATGCCCCAGGTGCAGGTCATCGGCGTCGAGCCCGAGCGCGCGGCCAGTTTCACCGCGGCGCTAGCGGCCGGCAAACCGGTGCGCGTCTCGACCGAGCCGACCCTGGCCGACGGCCTGGCAGTCGCCCAGATGGGCGCGCTGGCTTTTGAGATCGCCGCGCCGCGCGTCGACCGCGTGGTGACCGTCAGCGAAGAGGGGCTGGCCCTGGCCATGCTGCGGCTGATCGAACTAGAGAAGAGCGTCGTGGAAGGCGCCGGCGCGGCCCCCTTGGCGGCCTGCCTCTCGGGCAAATTGCCGGAGCTCGCCGGGCGACGGACCGTGCTGGTGTTGTCGGGCGGCAACGTCGACCCTTCCATCCTGTCGCGCGTGATCGACAAGGGACGCGTCAGCGATGGGCGATTGTGCCGATTCACCGCGGTGGTCAGCGACCGGCCCGGCGGACTCGCCCGGCTGACCCGGCTGATTGCCGACGCCGGCGCGAGCATTCAAGAGATCCAGCACGACCGGGCCTTCTCGGGCCCCGACGTCGCGGCGGCGCACGTGCTGATCACGGTCGAGACTGAAGACCGCGACCACATCGCCCAATTGTTCCAACGGCTCGCCGAGGCCGGCATCAAGATCGTGCCCGGCCGCACGAGCTAACCAGCCAACAAACACTTCAGGAGTCAAGGATGACAAAGACGACGGTAGACCGCGCCGACTTGATCCGCAAAACCGAAACGCACATCCGCGAGCTATTGGCCCAGGATAGCTCGGGACACGATTGGTGGCACATTCACCGTGTGCGGGCGAGCGCCCTGGCGATCGGCCGCCGCGAAGACGCGGACCTGTTCGTGGTCGAGCTCGCGGCGCTGTTGCACGACGTGGCCGACTGGAAATTTCACGGCGGCGACGAGAACATCGGCCCGCAGCGAGCGGTCGAGTGGCTCAAGTCGTTGGGTCTCGACCAGCCGACGGCCGATCGCGTGGGGCAGATTGTGTCCGAGGTAACCTTCAAAGGCGCCGGCGTGGCCACGCGGCCATCGACGCTCGAAGGCTCTGTGGTGCAGGATGCCGACCGGCTGGACGCGGTGGGCGCCATCGGCATCGCCCGGGCGTTTGCCTACGGCGGTCACGCGGGGCGCGCGATCCACGACCCCACGGTCTCGCCCGAGGAGCACGCTTCGTTTGCCGCCTACAAAAGCTCGACCGGCCCGACGATCAATCACTTCTATGAAAAGCTTTTGCTGCTCAAAGATCGCATGAACACCGACGCCGGTCGCGCGCTGGCCGCCGAGCGGCATCGCGTGATGGAGGATTTCTTGACCGAGTTTTTTGCGGAGTGGAAGGGGGAGAAGTAGTTATTGGTGACTAGTTGTTGGTTGTTAGTTTGGGTGCGGCAGGATCATCTGCCCTGGCCTTAGCGGACATGTCGGGCAATAATTGAGCACCTTCCTTGCGGCCCACGCCTGGCGGTCTCGGGTTGCTTTTCGATCCTCCCACGTTGATTGCCAATCCTGATGTCTGAGCTGCACGCGATAATTTTTGACTGCGACGGAACCCTGGCCGACACCATGCCCAGTCATTACGAGGCCTGGATCGAAGTGCTGGCCCGTTATGAACTGGAGATGAGCGAAGACCGCTTTTATGCCCTGGGGGGCTGGCCGACTCGCAAGGTCGCCGAGCTCTTGGCCCGCGAGGCCGGTCGCACGGTGGACATCGACCAATTGGCCGACGAGAAGGAATCGCTTTTTGAGAAGTACGTCCACCTGGTGCAGCCGATCGGGCCGGTCTTGAGCGTGGTCGAAACCCATCGCGGCAAGCTGCCGATGGCCGTGGCCACCGGCGCGGTACTGCCGGTCTGCCGGCGGATCCTCGAGCAGATCGGCTTGCACGAGTCGTTTGACACGATCGTCAGTGCCGACGACGTCGAGCGGCACAAGCCTGCCCCAGACGTGTTCCTGGAAGCGGCCCGCCGGTTGGGCGTTGCCCCCGAGCTGTGCCGGGTTTATGAAGATACCGACCCGGGCATCGAGGCCGCGCGGCGCGCCGGCATGGAGCCGGTCGACGTCCGCGAGTTTTACACGCCCCGTCGCGTGACCTGAAACGTCGCGTGACCTGACATACTGATTGCGGAGACAGCCGTCATGTTCGATTTTGCCGCGACCTTCGACAAGGGTCTGCTCTACGAAGACTTTCTGCACACGCACGGCACCGAAGAGCATCGCCGCCGCTGGCAGCAACTGCACGAGCGCATTCGCCTCTCCGACGCCCAGCGGAGCCTGCTGGCATCCTTCACGCGCGAGATGAAGGTGTTGTGCCTGGCCGGCGCCTGGTGCGGTGACTGCGTGAACCAGTGTCCGATTTACGATCATTTTGCCCGCGTGAACTCCAAGATCGTGGTTCGCTATTTCGACCGCGACACACATCCCGAGTTGGCAGCCGAGCTCAAGGTCTGCGGCGGCGCCCGAGTGCCAGTGATCGTGATTCTGAGCGAAGACGGTTTTGAGGTCGCTCGCTTCGGCGACCGCACGATCTCCAAGTATCGCAAGCTAGCGGCCGATCAGCTGGGCCCGTCGTGTCCCACCGGCATCGTGCCGCCCGAGCAAGACCTGCTCAAGAGCGTGACGCAGGACTGGTTGGAGATCTTTGAGCGCGCGCAGCTCATCCTGCGGACCAGCGCCCGGTTGCGGACGAAGCACGGGGATTAGAATTCGCGCGTGAGCCGGCCGATCTCTACGTGCCGCGCTTGCTGCTCGCGATATGGGCTGTGTGACGACGTGCTCCAGGTGTGCCCGACGACGTGGCCGGCGGCGTCGGTATACAGGCGAATCACGCCGCGGCCGACGCCCGGGTGAAAGTGACCGCTGGCGCTATGGCGGGTGTCGCCCTGACCGTGGTCGCTGGTCGTCGAGTCGATGATCGAGACCTCCCACTGCCGTGTGCCGGCGATCACCGGCGGCGTGGCAGGTCGGGCTCTGGGCACATCGGCCACGATCATCACGTGCCCCGTGTTGCCCGATCCGCGCGGATAACGGATGGCGATGATGTCGCCCGGCAACACCTCTTCGACCCTCGTGATTCGTTCAAAGCCGTTGCGCTCGGCGATGGCCCGATGGTAACTCGACGCCTTCGGTCGGCCGCTGTCGAGCCAGTGGTCGAGCTCCGCCGGCGCGATGCCATAAGCATGTTCCAGCAGCCGGTTGACCAGGCCGCTGCAATCGGCGTGCGATTCGTAACGACCTCGACCATGGTCACCCCAATGAACCAGAGTATGTCGATGCTGGTAGCTAGAGTCGACCGGCTGCACGTGCTCGACAAGCTCTTCGGCAGCAACGAGGTGCGGCGGCGCCGAGTGACCGGCAGCCGTCGACGGCCCGACCACCGTCAACGCAACGAACAGGCAGAGCCAGGCCAGGCGTTGCCGCAACGTCCCCATGGTCGAAAATCCCATTCGTGAGTCGCCGGCCGTCTCACCACGGCCACCAGGCAAGTCTAGTGCGCCCGCCGACAAAAGTTACCGCAAACGGCAGGTCCGGCTGTAGCGAAGATGCGGCCGCTGCGAGATCGCCAGAGCGAACGCCCACTAATACAGGGCCGTCGACAGCCGGCGGCGATAGTCGCTGACCAGCAGCGAATCCTCACCGAGCAGGCGAAAGATGTCGACCATCAGCACTCGGGCTGCGTCGAGCGTGTCTTTCTGGTGCAGTTGCACGACCGCCAGCGCGGTTTCCAGCGCTTCTTCATACTGCTGCCGTCCGGCGAGCGCTTCGGCCAGCGATAGCTTCGCCTGTGCGTCGGCCGGCTGCTCGGCCACGGCACGACGTAGTGCGTCCAGGTCCGCGCCGGCATTGCCCTGCGCGGCCAGGTGCACCTGCGCCTTGACGCGTTCGGCCTCGGGCTCCATGAACCCGCGTGCTTCCAACTGGGTGACGATTGCCCGCGCGTCGTCGAGACGACCGTCTTTCAAATACAGCTCGGCCAGGCCAATCGGCGCCGCGGCCAGGTTGCTGTCCAGCGCGGCGGCTTCGCGATACTTCGCTTCGGCCACCGCGGCATCGGTCTCGGCCAGCCGCCGCGCTTCGGCGACCAGGGACTCGGCCGGCGTGGGCAGCAGGCGGTCGACCCAGGCTTGGATTTGACGCTCGTCACGCAGCCCGACGAAAAAATCGATAATCGCGCCGTCGCGCACAGCATAGACGGCAGGAATCGACTCGACCCCAAAACCCGACGCGATGCCCGGCAGCTTTTCGGTCTCGGCCTTCACCAGCAGGAACTTGCCGTCGTAGTCGCGGGCGACCTTCTCCAACAACGGCCCCAAGAGCCGGCAAGGCTGGCACCAGGTGGCCCAAAAGTCGACGACGACCAGCAGCTCACGCGATCGTTCGACGACCTGCTGTTGAAACGTGGCCTCTTCGGCTTCGAGAACCCAGGGCGATTGTTCGGTCGATTCCATGCGGATCAGCTTCGGGGAGAGGAGGGGTGGTGAGCGCGGAGAAGGACAGCCCCATTTTGCTGTGCAACAATGGGACAGTCCCTTAGCCTACCAGATAGCGGTCGAACCATTCGAGCACCAATTTGCGCATCTCGGGCGTTTCTTCGTGACCGCAGTTGAATAGCTCGATTCGGCAGTCCGCCTCACGACCATGGCGGCGATAAAGGGGCATGAGGTGGTCGCGAATGCGCTCCACTCCGTCGGGCGGGGTCAACCGGTCGCGGCGGCCGTTTAAGCTCAGATGCGCCCTGGGCACGATAAGTTCGTTGACCTCGTGTGCCTGAAAATGCTTGAGCAGACCGGGCACAAAGTAGTACAGCCCATGACCGCGGAGGTTTTCGATCTTGATCAATTCCTCGTAGTCGGTCAGGCAGCACAGATCGACGCAAAGCTTCACGCGGGGGTCGAGCGCCGCCAGCCACCAGGCCTTGGTCGAACCCATCGAGAGGCCAAAGGCGCCAACGCGCGCGGGATCCACTTCGGCGCGGCTGGTCAGATAGCTGACCGCCTGCACCTCGTCATACATCATCATGCCCCACAGCACGCGGCCGCGCCAGAGCATCTCCTTAAACGCGTCGCTCTCACCCTGTCGTCCGTCGGCCTGGCGCTTCCGCTGTGAGAAACACCAACTGTCGATGGCCAACGTGACGATGCCTTTTTCGGCGACGACCGGAGCATAGGCCGGCAACACGGCCCGGCCGCGCAGCAACTCTTCCTTGCCCAGCTCATAGGTACCGCCGTGCGCGTGGATGTAGACCAGACCCGGTGCTTTGGCCGCTCGCTTGTCGGGAAGCAAGAGCACCGCGGGCACGCTCTCCAGACCATTCAGGTCCAGCTCCAGCCACTCCAGCGTGTAGCCATCGGCTTTCTCGGTGCGGATCAGCCGGGAGGTGATTTTGCGGTCGCGCGGCGGGAGGTCGCCCAGCAAACCCCACAGCTCTTCGCGACGCCGGGCCTGCGTGGCGAAAAAGTCGTCGTCGGCAGCGACGGACCGGGAGGCGCCTGATAAGTTTCCCAAGATTCCCAATCCCCACGCGCCGGCACTGGCCGCGAGAAAACTACGGCGAGAGGCCGGCAACATGTCACAACCTCGCTGGGAGCATGAATTTGCCGACCGCCGGGCAGTCCCAACCCGGGGTGCCGTCTCGCACGTCGGGTCACGCTTTTGCCGTCCGGCGGACGATAAACTAATATGGATGGTAGAGCGCGTCGCGCCAAGTCGCACCTCGACTGCGAACTCGGCAAGAAACCCCCGCGCCACGCTCCGGGCAGAGCTTCCCCTCAATGCCCGGCGCCGACGATGGCCCTGGTCGCATCGCGAGGTCCCGCCTGAGATGAGCACCGTCGCCACGCTGCACACGCCGCTACCCCGACCCGTGGAAGTGGCAAACACGATCACCCACGGCATCGGACTGGCGCTGGCCGTGGTCGGCACCGCGGTGTTGACCCAGGCCATGGCCCGCTACGGCGACACGCTGCAATTGGTGGGCGTCAGCATTTATGGCGCGGCGCTGATCTCGGTCTATGCCGCCTCGACCCTGTCGCATGCGTTTGAACGTCCGCGGCTGCGGCACTTTTTTCGCACGCTGGACCAGGTCTGCATTTTCCTGCTGATCGCCGGCACCTTCACGCCGTTCGCCCTGACCTATTTTCGCCAGGGCTGGTGCTGGGCCTTGCTGATCTCGATGTGGACCGTGGCCCTGGGGGGCATCATCTGCAAGTTGTTCTACACCAAGCTGCACAACGTCTCGGTCTCGGCCTATGTCATGCTGGGCTGGATGCCGATGGTCGCCATCAAGCCGATCATCTCCACCGTGCCCGAGGGGGCCCTGTGGTGGATGCTCATCGGCGGGCTGTCTTACAGCGCGGGCGTCTGGTTTCTAATGCGCGACGAGCGCGTGCCGATCTATCACGCCGTCTGGCACGTGCTGGTCATCGGCGGCAGCGCCTGCCACTACTACGCCATGATGCGATTTCTGGTCCCATGGCCGGCGGCGTAGCACAGCGACGCAAGTCCCTGTAGCCGGGGTCTGTGACCCCGGTGGCGATCTAGCAAGGCTCCGGCCTCACAGAGGCCGACTACAGGACAGAGCATCCATCAAAACGGGAGGGCGAGGCTCCGGCCGAGCCACGAAGCGCCGGATCGGCGGAACATCTCCCGGCAGTTGGAGCCGCGCGAAAAACAAACGTCTCCCTGCAGCGATTGGCTCAGCCGGAGCTTCGCCCTCCCGGACGAACAATGGCAGCGGCGGCCTTCCTTCGCGCCTTTATTTCGGCGCAACCAGTTGAATCGGGCAGCCGACCACCTTGGTCTTTGCCACACCGATGGGCTTGCCGGCCAACAGCTCGTCGAGCGCTCGCTCCAGGTCGCTGGTGATCTTGGCGCCCGGCTGGCCGCCGCCGGCGCGGTAGCGATCGTCGATCCGCCCGCGGTAGACAATGGCCCCGCTGCGGTCGAACACGCAGACCTCGGGCGTGACGCTGCAGCGTAGACTTCGCGTCACCTTGGCGTCGGTATCTTTGGCAAAGGGAAAGTCGATCTTGTTCGCGTGGGCGTACTCGGTCATCGCCGCCAAGGTCTCTCCGGCGTTGGGGTCAATGCCGACCAGCTTCACTCCCCGCTCGCGATAGCGCGCCGCGGTGGCCTGAATGGCCGGCAGATATTCGATCGAGATCGGACACTCGACCGACATCGTGACCAGCACGGTCGCCACCTTGCCACGTGACGACGGCAACGACAGCTCGCAGCCCGAGGTGGTCGGCAACGTCGCGTCGGGATACTCGCCCAGTTCCGTCGGCTCAGCAGCAACGAGAGCGACCGAAGTCAAAAGAACGACGCAGGTCACGAGCAGCGAAGTGGAGACAAACAGACGACGCATGGCAGGGCGGTTTTCGTTCGGCAGGTAGGCAGGGTAGGGGTGACGCAGCGGCGATTGATCCGCGGCGGGCGATCCAAGTATATTTCCGCCGGCCGTCTCGGACGAGGCGACTTTTGTCGCGGCGTCTACTTCTTGCCGCCCTGGTTCCAGTAAATCCGCACGTTGCTGGAAGGACCAACGCGGGATCCTGGCATTTTGGGTGGACAGGCTGCCAAACGAGGCTATCGAGCCGACTGGCCAGCCCTGGTCGACAGGACGGGGGCTGGCAGGCTGGCGGCTAATTGCGCTGCGCCTGGTGCGGAAATGGGCCGCGGGTCAACGGAAGCGGGACGTAGGACTTTGTCAACTCGGTGCGCCACGGTCGTGGACAGTCAAATCGTCGTGTCGGTTGCCACGGCTGCGACACTTGCCTCGCGGCCCGACGTCGAGAGGCCCCCCAATTCGGTCTGTTGTTCGGACATCAAGTCATCAGTGCGCCGCCATTCTGCGGGAAATGGAAGTAGACAACAACACTCGCAACGAGGCTTGAACTTGCTGCGGTACTCCACGTTATCGTGAAATTGCTTGCCGCTGTTGCTTGAAACCACCCAGTTCTTTCAGTATACACTACATACCCCATTGGCCGTATGTCCCTTTCTCGGGCGGCCGATTTGCGTGGGGAACAGCGTCAATCGGACGAAATTGGAGTGCAGCCATGCAGTCAAACACGGAATCAAGCGATGGGAACGGGTGGTCCGCAGATCCTGGCGTGCCGACGGGGAGCGCATTTCAGACGAACATCATCGTGCGAAATGAGTTACCTAACGACAAGCTCTCTTACGTCGAAGTGTATCTGTATAGTCCTTCCGGCCAGGAAATCTCGCAACGAATAAAGCTCAACAACACACTGATCAGCGACAGCAACCCGCTCGCTCCCGGTGTACAGGCCGACAGCTTTGCCGCGAACGATCCGCAGGGATTTCGGAAGGTCTCTCTCCGTTACAAAGTCGAAGGCTCGTCGTTGTTTGTTTATGCAGCCTTAATCACCGTTGGCAAGAATTATGCAGACAAGTTCCAGCACTATCTGCAGCAAGCTATAATCCTACCTCGAACGACGAATGGTAAACAGACAGTGTGGCAGATTGACGAGATGCAGGTGTAAAAAGCGCGCGCAGACCAAAAGCCTCTTGCACGTCCGCCACCCGGTGCCGTCAAGCGCCGCGGCGGAGGCATCAAATTCAGCATCGGCAAATAGACAAGCCCCGGCGCGAGACTGTTTAGGGGCTAACCGGCGGGAGCGAATCCGCCGCCAGGTGGGAATCCGCCGCCAGGTGGGAATCCGCCGCCAGGTGGGAATCCGCCGCCACCGCATGGATCGCAGCAGCAGGGATCCGGTCGAGGGCAGCAAGGGTTGTAACAGGCTCCTCTGTTGCGAGAACATCCGACGGCCAACGACGCGGTGAGCGCTATTGCAATCAGGATAAGGCGCTTACACATCACAACTACTCCTACCTGAGACGACGCGGGAATGTTACGGTGAACAGCACACAAGGCTAGTCAACTATCGACATGACGGCTAACAGCCTTAATGCGTACTGAGCCTTACGAGACTTTCGCCAACTTCTTTCGCATTACATGTGATACTCGCTAGCGCGCATGGTCATTTCGTCGTACCCGCGCAACTCGTCAGCGATTCCGCAGAGCCTTCCACTGTCGATCGCGAGGCAGCGAAATAAGATTCCGAAGCAAACGCGTTATGAACTGCAAATCTCGCCTCACCCTGCTGCCCGCTCATACTGACTCATACTGAAATGACCTTTCGCCGAGAGCGTCCAAACTGCCCACGAGTGTTATACGAGTGTTGGCTTTCAGCGGGCACCGAAACCTCGCCGACCGTTTCGCCGTGTAACTTCTTTATCAGTAATGGATTCCACACGATCATCGTTTACTTCTTAGCCCCCTGATTCCAGTAAATCCGCACGTTCTTGGTCTGGCGGCCCGCCGCCACCACATCCGCTCGGCCGTCGCCATCCAGATCGGCCACCGCCAGGTCCTCGATCGCCACACCGCCCGGGTCGACGGCCTGAGCCGTCCACTTTTGGCCGGTCGCGTCGGCCGGATCGTAGATGCGCAGTCCGCAGGGATGGTCCGCGTCGAGCGTGTCGCGGACGCCGATCACCAACTCTTCGTCTGCGTCGTCGTCCAAATTGGCACACCCCACGGCGTGGCCCCACTTGAGCTTGTCGTCGAGCACTTGCCGCGGCCAGAGACCATCGGCCGAAGCACTGGACGCCTCCGGTCGCGTGTACACCACGACCTGAGAGCCATGCCAAGGCTCGATCGTGGCCAGGTAGTCCGCGCCGCCAGCCAGGCGACCGCTCTTGATCTCGCTCGAGCCGCGGTTGGGAGAGGTTTCCTGATTGCCCGACCCAAGGTGCTTGCGCGCCCAAGCGCCGTCGCGGGAGCGCGTGAGCAGGTTGACCCCCTCGAAGCTGGCCACCAGCACGTCCAGACGGCCGTCGCGATCGAAATCGGTCGGCCAGAAGTTGTGCGCGACGTGCAGCTCTTCATTAATAACTTTCGGCGTCCAGGGTCCGGCCACTGGGTCAGCCGGAATCGGATAGGCCAGCAACCGCACCGGGGTCTCGGCAAAGTGAGGCGAGGTCGTCGCCCGGCCAAACAGCGGCAGCACCAGCAGCTCTTCGCGACCGTCGCCGTCGAGGTCGGCAAAGCGAATACGATGCGCCGTGGGCTCGGCGCCGATCGGGTGGACGGTCCACGGTTCATCGGCACTCTTGCCGCGACGAATCCATTGCAGCGAACCACTCATCTTCGTGTCGGCCGGGCGCCAGTCGGCAGCCAGGGCAAAGTCGACCTTGCCGTCGCCGTCGATGTCGGCCGGTGCGATCGAGACATTATCCGGCAGCGTGCCGCCCGAGAGGATCGTGTGCATCTGCCAGGTTGGATTCTCAAACCAAATGATCCGTTTGCTGTCGACCACCAGAACGTCGGTCCGGGCGTCGTCGTTCATGTCCAGCACACGGACCGCATAGCCGACCGTCAGGTCCTTGGAGATCTCCTGCGTGCGAAACGACAGCTCGGCCGCCGTCAGCGAGACGCTTTGTAGACAGACGACGCAGCCCAGGAGCCAGCGCATGCGGTGCATCATGATGACATCCAGCGAGGAAGGGTCGTTACTCGGTGAGAAACGCTACTCAGTCAAGAATTTGGCCAGGCTCTCGGAGTTGTAGAACTCCTTGCCGCCGTGGCCCAGGCCGGGAATGATTTCTACTGCCGCATCGCCGCCGAGCTGGCGGTAGCGCTCCACGAACACCTGGCTGTTGGGCGCCAGCGGCACGACCACGTCCTGGTCTCCGTGAATGTGAAAGACCTTCACGCCCGCGCGAGCCAAGGGGGCCAGGTTGTCGATCGGGTTGAACTCGGCCGCGCGGCGGGTCAGCTCGTCCAACGACAGGCCATAGCTCAGCGCCGGCTCGGGAAAGGTCACGACCTTATCCAAGCCGGGCCAGGTGCGAAAATCGGTGGCCGGATAGATGCAGCCAATCCGCTCGACCAATTCTGGATGGCGAAAGGCCCAGCCGTAGGTAATCAGGCCGCCGTTGCTCTGCCCCAGCAGCCGGGCCTTGGGGTTCAGGCCGCGCTCGCGGGTCACGAGTTCATAAAACTTCTGATAGACCTCGGCCCCCGCCGGGCTGCCGCAGGACACGCCGACGTCGACCCCCGCGACGTGCAGGCCGGCTTTCAGAATCCGGTCGACGTACATCGCATGCTCGACCTGTCCAGCGTCATTGGCCCCGGCCAGATACATGGGCGCCACCCAGACCCAGCGGCGGGCCGCGTCGACCTTGCCGGTCGGTTTGACCAGAAATCCGCGTCGGCCGGCGACCTCCAACAACTCCAGCTTGCCGCCGTCGTACTTGTCGGCATACACACGGTCATCGGCAGCCGCCAAGGGACGGGCCGAGAGCAGGGCCAGGCAAATGACCGTGAGCGGTCGCAAGTAGTGATTGGTCATTGTCATGCATAAGCTGGGGGTTGTTGGCTTAAAGCTTAGCGCGATATCGCGCGGGGCCGCTCCGCCAAGGGGACGCCGTCCTCGACACACCCCGCTCACACCACGTCGGCGTCGAACACTCGGGCTTTGGCCCAGTGGTCTTTGTTTTCGGCGATAAATTGCACGTGCCGCGGGTGGGTCTGGTAGACGTCGTGCGCCGCGCGGTTGGCGAAGATCACGTGCAGGCTGACGTCAAACTCGCGGTCGTTCACCTCGCGGGTCAGGTCGGAGGTGCGGGTGCCGATCGAGAAGTAGACGGTGCCCGGGTGATCGGTCAGATATTTGCGGCACGCCGCGACCTGCCGCTCGATGCTCGCCGGCGACTTGTCCTTGAGCGTGAAGTAGACCATGTGGGCCAACGGTGTCGACGATTCGGCCATCGGGGTGAAAGCTCCTAACCGGGCAAAGATAAGTGAGGGAAAGTATCCGGGCGAGGATAGCACCGGAGGCAACGCCCAACAAGCACCTTGCCGAGCTCGGCGCAGCGGAGGGCTTTTGGAGGGCCTACTTGGTCAGATAGAGCTTGCCCGAGGCGGTCAGCCGCAGCCGATACCGCTCGTTGCCATGCTCAATCCAGACCTCGCGGGCCCCTTGCAGCAAATCCTCAGACCGCAGCAACCGCGCCGGCTCACCCGGCGCTGGAGACGCCGGGGAGGGCTGATCGGTGGGAGTGGGCTCGGAGGGAGTCGGTTGTTCCGTCATGGAACCTGATTGTGCAGAGGTCGCGGCGCCGAAGTGGTCTTCACTTCCTGCTGCGCCGCGCCGTGTTAAGACCGAGTAGCAAGCTGCGTGCCGAGTGGCTGCCGATTTCGACTCACCGGAGTTGAGACCTACTGCAGGCCTAAAACAACAAGTGGCAGATTGGCAGCCGCCCTGCACGCGGTGGTTTCTTCACCACCGAAGTCAATTATTACGTCGACCCTGTCGTGGGAGCAAGGACCCCCCAACAGCCACACGGCGACTGCCATTTAGTTTTCGCATCGTTTGCTGCGCAAAAGCAGACCTGTAAACGCACAAAACGCGGAGGCGCCGATCGCTAACACGACGTGCGCGCTGGGACGAATTGGCAGACCCACGGCGCTCTGGGCTTACGCGCCCGCCGGGGCGACGTCGCTGGCGTCAGGATCAGCCGGCGCGATGTCGCTGCCGCCCGGGTCAGCCGGCGCGATGTCCACGGCCTTGCCGTTGGACTCGGTCCGTTTATTGATCGAGGGGCCGATCAATTGTTCGATGTCGGCCTCGTCGAGGACCTCGGCTTTCTCCAGAGCGTCGGCCAGCCGTTCCAGATCACCCCGGTGCTGCACCAGCAATTGCATGGCTCGATCCGAGGCGGCATGCAGGATTCGCGAGACCTCCTCGTCGATCAATTGCGCGCTGTGCTCGCTGAACTCGCGCTGCTCATAGATTTCCTTGCCCAGGAACGGATGCTCCTCGCTGGTGCGATAAGCGACCGGACCAAGCCGTTCGCTCATGCCCCAGGCGGTGACCATGCGGCGTGCCAGCCGCGTGGCCTGCATCAGGTCGTTCTCGGCGCCGGCGCTGTACTCGTGAAACACGAGCTTCTCCGCCGCGCGGCCGCCGAGCATAAAGCACAGACGGCCGTGCAGTTCCGACTCATTGATGTTCAGCCGGTCTTCCTCGGGCAGCAGCTGGGTCACGCCCAGCGCGCGGCCGCGGGGGATGATCGTCACTTTGTGCACGCGGTCCGCGCCCGGCACGATCCAGGCCAGCAGCGCGTGCCCCGATTCGTGGATAGCGGTCATCGTCTTCTCTTTGCCGGCCAGCACTTCCTCGCGCTTGGGTCCCATCAACACCCGGTCTCGCGCGTGCTCAAAATCGGCCATCGAGACCTTGTCTTTGCCGTTGCGCGTGGCCCACAGCGCGGCTTCGTTGACTAGGTTGCGAATATCCGCGCCCGTGAGTCCCACGGTGCCGCTGGCCACGCGGTCCAGGTCGACGTCGTCGGCCAATGGAACGTCGCGGACGTGGACCTTGAAGATCGCCAGCCGACCCTTGTGATTCGGCCGATCGACCGTGATGTGCCGATCAAATCGCCCCGGACGCAGCAGGGCGGGGTCCAGGACGTCGGGTCGATTGGTCGCGGCCAGCACGATCACGCTTTCGTTCTGGCTAAAGCCGTCCATCTCGCTCAGGATCTGGTTGAGCGTCTGTTCGCGCTCGTCATGACCGCCGCCCAGGCCGGCGCCGCGCACCCGACCCACCGCGTCGATCTCGTCGACGAACAAGATCGCCGGCGAGGCCTCCTTGGCGGTCTTGAACATGTCGCGCACCCGGCTGGCGCCGACGCCGACGAACATCTGAATGAACTCAGAGCCCGAAATGGAGAAGAAGGGCACCCCGGCCTCGCCCGCCACGGCCCGCGCCAGCAAGGTCTTGCCGGTGCCGGGAGGACCCATCAGCAAGATGCCCTTGGGCACGCGCCCCCCGAGCCTTTGAAACTTTTCCGGATTCTTGAGAAACTCGACGACCTCTTCCAGGTCGTGCTTCACGCCTTCCAGGCCAGCCACGTCCGAAAAGGTCACCGGTTTGCTCGTGGTGTCGTAGCGTTTGGCCGGGCTCTTGGCGAAACCGCCCAGGATGCCGCCCCCCATGAACTGGTCGCGGGCCCGGCGAAGGATGAACATGAACACGCCCAGCATCAGCGCGAAGCCGACGACGTAATACAGCAGCAGCAGGCCCGCGCCGTCGGTGGCTCGCTCGGCCTTGACCGCGACTTTTTTGGCCAGCAGCTCTTCGTCCAACTTCTCGCCGACGATGGGCACCAGGTTGACCGAAAACTCCGGTCTCAACTGTTTTTCGATGACCTGGTCGCCGCCGGCCGCCGCTTTGAGCGTGGGGACCTTGGGCGGATCGCGGAATTTGCCGATCAGGTGCTGGGAATCGACGAACTCGACCTCTTTGATGTTGTCGCGGTTCAGCTCGCCCCGGAAGAAGCTATAGGAAATCTCGTCACGCGATTGGGTTTCGTTGTTGAACCACAGAAACCCGGCCAGCACCAGGAACAATAGCGTCAGCCACAGGCCTGTCGAGTTGAAGCGGGGCCGCATCAGATTCTTATTCGCTTGCGGCGCGTCGCCGGGGGGCTTCTCGACAGACATGGACACGATTCCTTTAAGGCCAACGAGGGTCCGTGGGGGGAGCGACCAAAGGGTCGCCAAGGCCCGGCGGGTGGACTGCGAGAATTGTATCCCATCGACCGGGGATTTTCGAGGCCGACGCCCGCACCCGCTCAGCGTACGTATCCACTGCTTATTGCATCGGCGCAGCCGGAAAGCGTGACTTCAGCACCAGCAGCACCTCTTCATAGCGCGTGCCGCGTGGCAATCGTTCGACAATCGCCCGCAGCCGGCTGCTGGGCGTGGGCCCAAGCTCGCGCTCGATCTCGGCGACGAGCTCCGCGGATAAAAACCAAGCCGCGTCGATCTTCAGCCCCTCGTCGGCAGCGCGCAAGGCATGGTCCAACACGACCTCGGGCGCCAGGTTGCGGATCGCCGCGCATTCCTCGGGCGAAAACCCTCGGTCCAACAGGCTCCAGGTCCAATGGTGACTCGGCCGCCGCGGCAGCATGGTCACAAGTGGCACGGGGGGCACCAGCGGCGCAGTGAGCGGCGGCACGTCCGCAACGACCGGCTCCCCATCCACTTGGACGGCGTCGAAGAATGTATCGGGCTCGACCCCGGCATCCCCGTCATCGCCGATCATGTCATCACCAATGATGTCGTCGCCAAGCTCTTGATAGCTGGGATCGAACGCAGGCTTGGCAAACTCCGTCGAAACGACCTCGCGCGGGCCACTCACGCTGTCCGCATTGCCTGAGAGCAGCGCCAACAATTGCTCGCCGTATTGCTGGATCTTGATCGGGCCGAGACCCTTGACGTCGGCCAGCGCGCCGAGGTCGCTGGGCTTGACGCGGGCCAACTCCTCGAGCGTGGCATTGGACAAAACGCGGAATGCCGGCAGGCCCTCAGCGCGGCTCGCCAGCAAACGCCACTGCTTCAGGCGGTCGATCAGTGCAACGTCGCCCGCGGCCAGCGGCGGCGACAAAGACTGCGCCGGCGACAAAGACTGCGCCGGCGACAAAGACTGCGCCGGCGACGAGCCGCCCTTGACCAGGTGGGGAGCGAGCCGGCAAATGCTGTCGATTCGCAGCACGGCATCGAGCGCGCGGTCGTCGCGACCTGCCATGGCCTCGGAGCCACGCTCGGTCAATTGCACGACCGGGCGAAACTTCTCGACCTCAGTTTGCTCCAGCAAGCCACAGACCAACAGCGCGTCGATCAGCTCCACGACCTGCGGTTGCTTCAAGTGGGACAACATGCCAAAGGTGCTCAACTTGTCCAGGCGGTTGCGCGTGACCGTTTTTGAACTAGACCCGCAGAGCATCTGCGCGAGCAACGTCTTGCCGCAGCCAAAACGGTGCGAGCGGGCAATGCGGGCCACGCCGCTGAGCACGATCTTGACCGCATCGTTCACCGGCCCGGCCAGATGCGCTGGCGCCGACGAAGCGACCGACTGGGTTGCCCCTTGCCGAGCACAATTGTCGCAATGGCCACACGCCTCGGCATCGCGCTGACCGAAGTATTCCAGAATCAGCCGCTGCCGGCAGCCGACCTGCCTGGCAAATTGCAGCACCCGGTCCAGCCGATCATATTCGGCTTTTTTCTGCCGCTCGAGGGTGTCGAAGTCCAAGACTAGCTTGGCAAACGGAATGTCATGCTTCCGCATGTGCACGGCTCGGCCGCGAAAGGGGGGCACATAGTCAAACGCGTCCAGCTCTGAGAGCGAGCGGAGATGTCGACCGAGCGCGGCGCTGTCCATCTCGGGCAACTCGCGCAGCAGGGCGCGGGGCGGCAGATAACACCACTCCAGGCGTTTGGCGCCAATGCAACTCTCGACCGCACGGATCACTTTGCGCTTCACCGTCGCGCTCCTGGGCAACAGGTCTACCAGCGTGGGCAGCTCGCTATTGATCCGCAGGGCAGCCAGGTTTTCGTTCGTTTCCAATCGCTCCAGCACGCCGGCGCTTTCCAAGAGCTTCTCGCAGGCGCCCACGCCGTCGCCCCCGATCTGCAGGCCCAGCGTTTCCTTGATCTCTTGCTGGGTCATCTCGATGGGGGACTGATCCAGTCCGCGCAAGAACTCATACACCTGCCGCACGACCTCGCGCGAAGGATAGGCGCTCTCGATGAAGAACTCGTGAATTCGCCGGTCGGCCGAGCCGGCCAACAGCAGACACGCGGCCGGCAATCCGTCGCGTCCGGCGCGGCCCGCCTCCTGGTAATAGGCCTCGAGGCTGCCGGGCAGGTTGTAGTGGACCACAAACCGTACGTCGGCTTTGTCGATGCCCATGCCAAAGGCCAGCGTCGCCACGGCGATCTCCGTGCGACCCTGCATGAAATCTTCCTGAGCCGCGCGGCGCTCATCCGGAGACAGGCCCGCGTGATACACGCTGGTTCGCCGACGGCTGCGAGCGGCGATCTTCTCGCCCAGCTCCGTGCACCGCTTGCGGGTCGAGGCATAGACGATGCCCGACCCGGGATTCTCGGCCAGAAAGGCAAACAGGGCCTCGTCCTTCTCACGGTCGGTGTTGCAGACCTGCACGCTATAAAACAGGTTTGGCCGGGCAAAGCCGGTGATAAACACGCGCGGGTCGCGGAGGCTCAGTAGCTCGATAATGTCACGGCGCACCGCGTCGGTGGCCGTGGCCGTCAGGGCGATCGTGGGCGGATTGCCCAACTGGGCGCGAAAGCTTCCTAGCCGGGCATAGTCGGGGCGAAAGTCGTGGCCCCATTCGCTCACGCAGTGCGCTTCGTCAACGGCCAGCAGCCGCAGGTCGCTCTTACGCACCGCCTCGACAAATCTTTGGCTGCGGAACCGCTCGGGGACGACGTACACCAGTTTGTATTGGCCGGCGACCATGCCCTCCAACCGCCGGGTTTGTTCGTCGGGACCGATGGTGCTGTTGATGAGCGTGGCCGCGATGCCACGGCCGGTAAGCACGTCGACCTGGTCCTTCATCAGCGCGATCAGCGGCGAAATGACCAGCGTCAGTCCGCCTGAGGCCAAGGCCGGCAATTGGTAGCAAAGACTCTTGCCGCCGCCAGTGGGCATGACGCACAGGCAGTCCTGGCCGGCAAGCGCCGTTTCGATCACCTCGCGCTGGCCGGGTCGAAATGAGGTCAAACCGAACGGCGCAAGCAGCGCGGCCAGGTCTTGCGGCGTGGCCGTGGCCATAGGGTGTCGTTCCGTGCGGTGCGGCAGGGCGAGGGCCCCATGACAATGAGGAACCCTGAGCGAAGTTGCCGGGCATTATAGATTTCAGCCGCCCGGGCCAGCAAGCAAGAGGCCGCGGGTTGAATCGTTGCCGGCGAACGGCTCGGATATCGCAATGCCGCTCGACGGGCCCAAGCAAATCGGCCACGATGGCGAGAATGACGCCCGCAGACGACCCCATGCTCCAGGTTCCTCGCCGTCGCGGCGCCGTGGCCGTGGTCGTGCGCCAGGAGAAGTTTCTGGTCATCTGCCGGTCTCAACTGGTCGTGGCGCCCGGCGCGTTTTGTTTTCCGGGCGGAGGCATCGAGCCGGGCGAAAGCGAAGAACAGGCCCTGGTGCGCGAATTTTATGAAGAACTCGGCGCCGAGATCCGGCCGCTGCGTCGCCTCTGGCAGAGCACAACCCGGTGGCAGGTGGAGCTGGCCTGGTGGCTGGGCGAGGTGCCGTCGCAGACCGTGCTGACGGCGAATCCGGCCGAGGTCGCCAGCGTGCACTGGCTTTCGCCCGCTGAAATGCTGGCCGAGACGCGGATGCTCGACAGCAATCGCGGGTTTTTGGCGGCCCTGGCCGCCGGAGAGTTCAAGCTGACCTGAATTGCCGCGAGCTACTTGCTCAGATAGCGGCGATTGAACAGCTCGGGATCGAAGGCGTCCTTGGGCACGAAGCCGTCGAGAGCCGCAGGCAGCGGCGGTTTCTTGCGGACCTGCTCGGTCGCGCGCTCGGGCCAATTGGCGCCCTTGAGGGTGGTGGTTGGTGCTGCGGCGGGATTGACGGGCAACGGTTCCCCAGCGCCGGCAGGTTCCCCAGCGCCGGCAGGTTTGACGGCGTCAGATTCGTCCTTAACTTCGTCCGGCTTGGCAAACGTGCCTCGCTGGTCCGGAAAAATCTCGCTCCAATCGCGATTGGCCTTGGCTGCGGTTCCGCCCGGGGCGGGCTTGACCGCCGTGTCCTTCGGGCCGCGCTCCATCAACACTGACGAGCGACCGGCGAGCGACGGCGACTCGGCCGGATCGGCCTCGGGCAAACCGCCTTCGGGTGCGCCGCTGGCGGGCGGCGCGTCGGGTGCGGCGTGTTTGCCGCGAGACAAGTAGTAAACCCATTCCACGAGCTGGCGATATTGCGCCTGGTCGCGGTCGGTAAAGATCGTCAACCGCGCGGGCGAATGCGGCCGGATTGGCACGGTCAATAGTTTGCTCTGATCTGGATTCTCGCGGTCGACCATCGCGAGCACCGCTTGCAGGTTGCGCTGGGTCGACTTGCGGCCGGTGTAACGGTTGGGGGCAATCCGTTCCAGCCGCATCGTGGCCGTGGACTGCGCGCCGTGGCAGCCGCTGCGCGTGCAGGTATTGAGCAGCAGCGGTTGAATATGATTGGTGTAGCTCTCGACCGCGCCAGGAGGCAGGTTGCGCACCACGGTGTCCAGGACCTCGGCGCCGGGCTTCTTGACCGGCGTCGCGGCGACCTCGTTGTATTTGGGAGCCTCGCGCGCCAGACGCAGGCGGGCCTCGACCAGCGGAATCTTGGGATGCGTGCGGTCGGCGACCCTGGCGGCCGCCAGCTCCGTCTCGGCCTCGGCCAGCATGGCGTTGCGCAGGCACCATTCGGCCAGGTCCAGCCGATCCATGACCCGGTTGGGGTCGATCTCGGCCAGCTTGTGCTGGTAGCAAGCGCGGGCGTCGCGGGCGACCAAGGCCACCTGAGAGCGTTTCACGCGGATTTCGCCGTCGCGCTGCACGACGTCATAGCGGTCGCCAGCGGCAGAGATCGTGCCTTCGATCAATTGGCCGTTGGTCAACAGCAGCACCCCGCGCTCGGGCGTGAGCGCTAGGTCGCCGGCCGCCAACAGAGAAACGCTCGCGACGGCCGACGATAGCGCGAGTGTGAATACGAGATTTTGCCAAGACATGAGGCCGCGGAGAGTAGAACAACCGCTAGCCCGGGTCAAGAGCGGCCGACGCGGGTCTGGCGGGGTTGGAACCGGGTGTCCGGCGACCCAATTGCCCGAGTTATCCTGGCCGTAGCGGGACCGATTGGTTTTCACTATTATGTGAGGGTGTCAGCCGGTCAGCGTGATTGCAACCTCCGGCAACACGCGCTGCGCAACTTCCCCGGTTCGCGCAGCAAAGAGTCTTGGGTCGTGCTGGCATTGCTCGCGTGTGACGCCACTCACCGCGAGCGACGAGTGCGACCAACGCGCAAGACCTTTGTCTCGGAGGGAAAACCGAGCGGTTCGGCCCATGGCCATATTGCAGCTATTCAAGACCCCCAGTGGCACCGAAGACTTCACGATCGATGACGATCGGGTGGTCCTGGGGCGTCATCCCGATTGCGACATCGTGCTGGACGCCGCCAGCGTCAGCCGCCAACACGCGCAGATCGTGCGCGATGCCGGCCAGTTTTTTCTCGAAGACCTGCACAGCCGCAACGGCACCTTCGTCAACGGCCAACTGATCCAGGGACGTTACTCGCTGCAAGACGGCGACCGCCTGAAGATCTGCGACCTGTCGCTGGCCTTCTACATCTCTCAGCCCAGCGACAAGCTGCCTGGCGGCATCGACCTGTCCGGCTCTTCGTTGGCGATGATGGTCGACGACGGGCCAGCCGTGGGCACCTCGACCATCATGTCCAAGCTGGACATCGGCACCAGCCGCTCGGGCGTTCGCCTGCAAGTGAACCCTGAGGTGAAGCTGCGGGCGATGATCGAGATCGCGCAAAACCTCGGCAAGGCGGTCAGCCTGGACGAGGTGCTGGTCAAACTGTTGGACAGCATATTCAAAATCTTCATTCAGGCCGACCGCGGGTTCGTGATCTTGCGGACGCCCGAGGGAAATCTGGTGCCCAAGGCGGTCAAACATCGCCGGCCCGACCAGGAAGACCAGGCGCGAATCAGCCGCACGATCGTCAACCAGGTGATGACGAACCAGGAGGCCGTGCTGTCGGCCGACGCGGCCAACGACTCGCGGTTCGATACCAGCCAGAGCATCGCCGACCTGCGCATTCGCTCGATGATGTGCGCACCGCTGGTGGACAGCGACGGCAATTCGTTGGGCGTGATCCAGGTTGACACCTCGGACCAGCGGCAAAGATTTCAGAAAGAAGACCTGGAAGTGCTGGCCAGCATCGCCTCGCAGGCCGCGATCGCGGTGGACAACGCCCAGCTCCACGAAAACGCGCTCAAGCAGCAGGCCATGAACCATGACCTGGCCCTGGCTCACAAGGTGCAGCGCGGACTGTTGCCGGCGGCGCCGCCAACGGTGGACGGTTATTACTTCTTCGACTTCTACGAACCGGCCAACCAGGTCGGCGGCGATTATTACGACTACGTCGAGCTGCCCAACAATCGACTTGCCATCGTGCTCGGCGACGTGTCGGGCAAGGGAGTCTCGGCGGCTTTACTGATGGCCAAGCTCTCAGGCGAGGTGCGCTATTGCCTGGCTAGCGAGCCCGACCCGGCCACGGCCATGAGCCGCATCAATGCCAGCTTCAGTCGCAGCGGCTGGCAAGACCGGTTTGTCACGTTCGTATTGGCCGTGCTGGATGCCAAGGAGCATCAGTTGACCATCGTCAATGCCGGGCACATGGCGCCGTTTTTGCGGCACGGTCACGGCCCGGTCGAGCCGATCGGAGGAGACGACTCGGGCCTGCCGCTGGGCATCGACCCTGACTTTGAGTACATCGCCAACACGCGCACCTTAGAGCCTGGCGATTTCCTGGCCGTATTCACCGATGGCTTCAGCGAGGCCATGAACGCTGCCAGCGAACTTTACGGGTTGGATCGTCTGAGCGCCCAGTTGGGCACGCCCGCGGTGCCGGTGAGCGACCTGGGCAAGTTGATCCTGGCCGACGTCAAGCAATTCGTCGGCGGCCGGCCGCAGAGCGACGACATGTGCCTGGCCTGCTTCGGCCGGATGCACCTGTAGGATATTCTGACGGCCCCAGCGCTGACGCCGAGTGGAAGGGAACAGTCCCCAACGCTATGATCCGCACGCACTCAAACAAAGTGGAGCTTGCGCAGCGACTGCAAAAACTCCATCAGCGGCTTGGGGCGGTCCGCGGCGTCGAACAATCCGCCGTGCGGAAAGGTGTGCGGCTGGCTGTCCAACAATTGGTTCCAGATGATGCCCTGCACCGGCTGTCGGGCCAGTAGCGCCGGCAGATATTGCTCGGCCCAGGCCCGCTGGGCCGCCGGCGTGATTTGACTGCCGGTGAACGGCGTGATGCGATCGGCCCGGCCAGCCAGCGGATCGGGGTCCGTGCTGCTGGGCACGCTCAGCGTGACCAATAGCGGCAAACCCAAGGTGCCGAAGCGATCCAATTGACGGCCAAATTCCAGCACGTCGCGCGGCTCGCTGCCGTGCTGGGCATAACCAAAATTAATCTCCAGGCCGATGCCGGCAAGTCCCAGCTCAGCTCGCACCAGGGCATCGGCAAAGTGCCACGGAGAGAGCTCGTACTCCTCGCGGCCCATGAAACCGGCCCAGGGTTGGTCGACCGAGATCACGAGCGGAGTGCGGGGGTCAACGCGGCGGATGCACTCCATGGCCAGCACGGCCAACCGCAGCCGTTGTTCCTCGCCGTGGCCAAAGTCGTTTCTAATATTGAGCCGCGCGGCGCATTGCCAGAGGTGCACCTTGCCGCGATATCGGCTGACGACTTCCTGAATGTGCTCGGCCACGCAGGTGCGAAAGTTATCCTCGTCCTCCTCGCCCCACAAGTACATCCAGTCGGGCAACGACCACTTGTCTATCGACAACAGCGGGCCAGCACAAATCTTGAAGCCATGCGCGCGGCACCAGTCGATCTGAGCGTCGCTGGTGGACCAGTCGCGCTTGCCCTCGTGGGCCTCGATATCGCGCCAAACCATTGGCACCATCGCCGTATTGAAGGCCGTGGGCAGCATGGTGGCCAGCGCGCCGCTGGGGCTCCAGGAACCCAGGTTCACGCCCAACAGCGTGTTGAACTTGCCGCCCTGCTGGTGCCGGGCGACCAAAACCTGCTCGGCAAACGCGGCCGTCAGCAGGTCGATGGCATGCAGCGACGAAAGCAGTGAGGCCTGCGAAGCCAAGACTGCCGCCGGCGGATCGTTCTGCCGCGTGACCGCCTGGCCGAAGTGAGTCAAAGCCTCGTGCGCCGCCTGCCGCACATTCTGGGGCACGGTCAAGCCTGACAGGTCCCAGCCCGACATTTGATTGCGCAAACGATTGAGCGTTCCGCGCGCCAGTTCGACGTGCAGCAAATAGGGGCGTGAGCGTTCCATCAGGCTGGCGGTTGAGAGCACCAGCTCGCCGCGCCCTTCGACGGGGCAGGGAATGTAGAGGTTGCCCGAGTCGTTGGTATCGCGCTGGACGACCAGACCGTCGTCGTTCCAATGGATGTGGGCCAGCCAGGGAATCTCGTCGATGCCGGCCAGGTAGGCCCGCTCCACGGCATCGGCGGCAAGCAACTCGCGCCGCGGCACTAGAAATCGCATCAGGCCCATCGGCACCAGGCATCCACAGCAGGTGAGGATCCCCGGAGCTTACCCCGCCGGCGCACCGGGAATGTTGGCGGGCGCGGCGGCAGGCCGCACCAGCATCTTGCGTCGAATGCCGAGTCTACCCCAGCCCGACCCGCCAGACAACCGCAGCACGCTTACCGATCGCGTCGTGCGCCACGGGCGACCCGCTGACGCGGCAGCATGGCTCACGCTCTCGCGGGGGTCATGCCCGCGTCACGGATGCTGTGGTATACTCGCCCCTCGTCAGCCTTTTGCGCGATGCGCATCGCCGACGGGCGCCTTGACCATGTCCCTGCCTGGCACGACTCGATGGAACCTCCCATGCTGCAATCGTCACTCGCCGATCTGCCGGTACGCCGTGGTAAAGTCCGCGATATCTACGACCTGGGCCAGGAACTCCTCTTGGTTAGCACCGACCGGATTAGCGCCTTCGATTGGATCCTGCCCACCGGCATCCGTGACAAAGGACGCGTGCTCACCCAGATCAGCCGCTTCTGGTTCGATCGGCTCGACGAGCCCAACCACCTGATCACTTGCGACGTCGACGAAGTGGACCTCCCCGAGGGCATCGACCGGGCGCCGCTGGCCGGCCGCAGCATGCTGGTCCGCAAGACCGAGGTCGTGCCGATCGAGTGCGTCGTCCGCGGCTATCTCTCGGGCTCGGGCTGGAAGGAGTATCGCGCGACGCAAAGCGTCTGCGGCATCAAGCTGCCCGCCGGCTTGCGCGAGAGCGACCAGTTGCCCGAGCCGATCTTCACCCCGGCGACCAAAGCCGAGAGCGGGCACGACGAGAACATCTCGTTTGATCAAATGGTCGACTGCGTCGGCCGCGAAGTTGCCGAGGAGCTGCGCACACGCAGCATGGCGGTGTACGCGCGCGGCGCGGAGCATGCCCGCACGCGCGGCATCATCATCGCCGACACCAAGTTCGAGTGGGGCAAACTGGGCGATGAGGTTATCTTGATCGACGAGGTGCTCACGCCCGACAGCTCGCGGTTTTGGCCGGCCGACAGCTACGCGCCGGGCGGACCTCAGGCGTCGTTCGACAAGCAGTTCGTCCGCGACTGGCTGGAGACAACCGGCTGGGACAAGAACAGCCCGCCCCCGGCGCTGCCGCAGGAGATCGCCGAGAAGACCCGCGCCAAGTACGTCGAGGCGTTGGAACGCTTGACCGGCGAATCGTTCGCGTGGAAATGAGCCGACGGTCTACTGGCGGACCGTCGTGACCCGGGCGGCTTTGCCCGCGGGTCGCACGCCGCGGATGCGGCCTTCCGGTCGGCTGCGGTCCAATGAGACGGGTTCGGCCCGGTCAACGGTCGTGAGGTTCCCCGCCTCGTCACGAATCTCCAGCCGCAGATAGACCAGCGCCGGCACCTTGCCTTCGATGTGCCAGGTGTAGCTGCCCGTGTTCTCCAGGCCCGAGGCGATCGGGGTCCAGGGGCCGCGGGCTGCTTCGCTGAACGAGAGCGTGATCGGCCGGACGTCCAAGGCGTCGTCGCCGGCATCCCAGGTGATGACCAGCTCGGTGCCATCGTCGCTGGGCTCGGCGGCGGTGAGCGTGCCGACCGGTTTGCTCAGGTCGACGCCGATCCACAGATCGGCCGGATCGCCTTCGGCCGGAGGCTGACCGCCCAGGCCGCTGCCGCTGACCACGGCGATGCGAAATCCATAAACCCCTTCGTGGTCCACTTTGACGTCGAGCGGACTCTGATTGTCGGTATCGACGCCGAAGACCTGCCAGGTGCGGCCGCCGTCTCGGGTGCCCCAGAGCTCGACCTTGCTGACGCCTGACGAGCCGACCGATTCCAGCTCGTATTCGAGCTCGAAGCTGCGGACGTTTACCATTCGCGCCCGCTCTCCGCTGGGCACCACGGTGAAGTCCAGCGGCGAGGCTGTGACCGCCGCTTCCTTGGGCTGACTGACCGGCTGCGCCGCCAATCGCGGCGCGCGCTCGTCGCGCGGCTCGGCAGGCGCCGCGTGGCGCCACTCTTCGTTCGCATCGCCGGGATCTGGCGCGCCGGACTTATTGGTCGCCGTATCTCCCTGGGGACCGGCGTTGGCCTTTTCGCGACCTGTCGAACGTGGTGGGTCGGCCGCTCGCGGGTCAACTTTGACCACGGCCTGGTTGAGCGCGGGGTTGCCAGCCTGATCCGTGATCTCGGCGCGGACGGTTACGTTGCCGCTGCCGGCCTTGGGCCACCAGGTCGCCTCGCCGCTGGTGGTGTGGCGCATGGCATTGGGCCGCGCGTCCACGGCCACTCGTTCCCACGGAGCGCCCGGGCTCGATTGATATTCGAGCTTGAAGCTGCTGGGCTTCAGGTGCGGATCGACCGCCTGCCACCGGACTACGATCTCGCCGGCTTCGCCACGCGATGCAATGATGTCCAAACGGGGCGCCACCGTGTCAACCCACACCTTAAGTTGCGCGGCCAGCTGCCCCTCGGGCTTGACCGCGCCGCGGGCGTCCACGGTGCGGATGGCATACCAATACTCACCGTCGTGCGGCGCGCGATAGACGAAGCTCCCTTTTTCCGGCTTGACCCGCGAAGCCACTTCCCAGGTTGCGCCTTGGTCTGCCGAAACGTGCAGCTGCACTTCCACGGGTTGCTCGGCCGGCGTGCGCGCGGGCTCGATGCGAAAGGGAATCGTAAAGGCATGTTGACGCGTGGCATGTTCGACCGGAGCGGGCGGCTCGGATTGCGCGACGAGCAGGCGCGCAGCGCCCAGCCCCTGGCAACAAGCAATCGCCAGCGTCGCACTCCAGACGAGATATCGTCGGACGTCCATGCCACCTACGAGCGACCGTTCTTGGCCGCCCAGCGCGAGGTTTCCCGAGAGCGCGCAGCATCGCGCGCTATGTCCTAATCCCAACATCGGATGAGCCGACCTTGCCGCTTGAGCAGGACCTAGCGACGCTTCGGAAAAGCAAGGTGGGGCAAGCTGGGGCACCGCGGCGACTAGGAGGCTCAAACGCCCAGGGCAACCTCAGAGAGCTCGCGCTTGCTGGACGATGGCGACATATTGTCGGGCCAGCTTCTCGATCTTGCCGAGATCGCCGGCCGCCACGGCCTTGGGGTCGACCAGCGCGCTGCCGACTCCCAGGGCGAACGCCCCGGCGTGCAAAAAGGCCGCGGCCGTGTCCAGGTTCACTCCGCCGGTCGGCATCAGACGCACCTGCGGGAAGGGGCCCTTGAGGGCCTTCAGATAGGCCGGGCCGCTGGTGTCCGAGGGGAAGATCTTCACGATGTCGGCCCCGTTTTCCCAGGCCGTGATGACCTCGGTAGGCGTCAGCGCCCCGGGCATGACCAGCTTGCTGTAGCGGCGACAAAGCCGGATGACGTCCAGGTTGACCGCCGGCGAAACGACGAATTCGGCCCCAGAAAGCAGGGCAATCCGCGCCGTCTCGGGGTCGAGCACCGTGCCGGCGCCCAGCAGGATTCGCTCGCCCAATCGCTCGGCAACCCGCTCTAACACGCGATGCGCCTGCGGAACGGTAAACGTGACCTCCATGACGTCGACGCCGCCGGCCACCAGCGCCTCGGCGACGTCGGCCAGCAGCTCGCCGCGATCGGAGCGGATCACGGCGACGATGCCCGAGTGTTGGATGCGGGAGAGATTGCCTTCGGGCGTCATGTTGCGAGGGGTCCGTGTTGGAAAGTGAGTGCTCGGGTCCAAACTAGTTCGCCGCGCGGGGGGCTGTCAACGTGCCGTTGGAGCGCACCGCCTCCCCAGGCCAAGCGAGGAACTGTCCTGTGGTAGCGTTCGGGGCGCCGCGGCGAGAGAATGCCGAGCCGGCAGGGTGATTCTGGACGCCCGGGAGCCGGCCGTGCATAATAACCAACGAACGGGGGCGACGCGGGCGTTTTTGGCAGTTGGGTCGCGATTGGCAGAACTTGTCGGGCAGGTCTTGTCGGGTCGACAAGCGCGATGGCCGAATTCTTCTCGAACCCCGTAGTGAACCTGGTGCTGTTAGCCGCCGTGGGAGCGGCGTTGGTGGCCGGCGGCATTTACGTGATCAGCAGAGTCCGAGCCGGCATCAACAGCAAAGTGCCCCCAACCAACCAGTGGCTGACGAAATTCAAAGATTTGCATGCCCAGGGTGAGCTAAGCGACGAGGAATACCGAACAATAAAGGCTGTGCTGGCAGAGCGATTGGAGCACGAGTTAAACAGTACGGACGAACCACGTTAGAGAAGCCTTGCGGAGCGGGTCGCTGCCGCGGGTAACGAGGGTCGCCGCGAGCGTGCTGAAGGTGCCAAGTGACGTGACAGTGTCAAACGAAGGGACAGTGTCAAACGAAGCGACGCTGCCGACAAGCGTGACCGTGGCAGAGAGTCTGGTTGTCTTGCACCTATTTTCCTCGCACCCCGTTTCTCACTGGCAAATCGCGGATTTCAAACCATCAACTGCTCGAAACTATTTCGGACAGGGAAGATTGACGGCCAATGCAATGACGCGCCCTTTTGGCCACTCGAGCGACACCTTGGATTTCGGTAACCTGGAGCTGCGTGCCACATCGGCGCGAAGCCAAACCAGGGGACTCTGAAAGGAGTAGACATGCCCTCAGGTAGGGACGTCAACGCTGGTCGACGGGGCGGCGGGACCACAAAAAAGAACGCATTCTGTTCCTTCTGCCGGAAGAGCTACCGCGATGTCGGGCCTCTGGTGGAAGGTCCTGGGGACGTGTACATCTGCGGCGAGTGCATCGAGCTTTGCCAGTCGATCCTGGAACAGGAACGCCGGCGGCGCGGCACCAGCAAGCAGTTGTTCAGCAAGGTCCCCTCGCCGCGTGAGATTGTCACGCAGCTCGACGAGTACGTCATCGGCCAGGAGCACGCCAAGAAGGTGCTCGCCGTGGCCGTGCACAGCCACTACAAGCGGCTGATGCTGGGCGCCGAAGGCTCGGAAGTCGAGATCGAGAAGTCGAACATCCTGCTGCTGGGCCCGACCGGCTGCGGCAAGACCCTGCTGGCCCGCACGCTGGCCAAGATCTTGAACGTGCCGTTTGCCATTGGCGACGCCACCACGTTGACCGAGGCCGGCTATGTCGGCGAGGACGTTGAGAACCTGTTGCTCAAGCTGCTGCACGCGGCCGACTTCGACCTGGAAGCGGCGCAGCGCGGCGTGCTCTACATCGACGAGATCGACAAGATCGGCAAGACCAGCCAGAACGTCTCCATCACCCGCGACGTGTCGGGCGAAGGCGTGCAGCAGGCCTTGCTGAAGATGCTCGAAGGCACGCTTGCCAATGTGCCGCCCCAAGGCGGTCGCAAGCATCCTGAGCAGCAGTACATCCAGATGGACACGAGCAACATCTTGTTCATCTGCGGTGGCACGTTTGTGAACATCGACAAGATCATCGGCAAGCGGCTGGGCAAGCGCACGATCGGTTTCGGCCAGGAGAGCGGCACCCGAAGTGACCAGGACGTCTCCAAGCTGCTGCCGCAAGTCACCAGCGACGACATCCTGGAGTTTGGCTTGATCCCCGAGTTGGTCGGACGGTTGCCCGTGATCTCGGCCCTGACGCCGCTGGACAGCAACGCCCTGGTTCGCGTGCTGACCGAGCCCAAGAACGCGCTGATCAAGCAATATCAGCGATTGTTCTCGATGGAAAACGCCGACTTGCAGTTCACCGACGAAGCGTTGACAACGATTGCCCAGCGTGCTCAGGAAAAAGAAACCGGAGCCCGTGGTCTGCGGTCGATCATTGAGCAGGTGATGCTCGATATCATGTACAACCTGCCCGAAGAAGGGCAGGGGAGCCGCTACGTCATCACCAAAGACGTGGTCGAGGGACGCAAGCCCGCGTTTCCGATCTCAGAGCCCAAGAACAAAAGCGCGTAACGTTCAAGCCCGCTCGCTGCATAAGTCAGCGGGACCTTCGAGTTTCGCGCTCTATCCAAGCGACAGCCCGGGACGCCCCAGTGGTATCCCGGGCTGTGCTTGTTTTTGGACCGGCCAAAGTCGCGCGGCCTGCTAGCGCCAATCTGCTGCCAGGAGTCTGCGGCCCGTGAGCGCAATTGCACCTTGGCGGCGATTGTGGTACTTAGACCGCCCATTTCCCGGCAGCGCCTGCAGGGCACCACGTCGACGCGCTTGCCGCCAAGCTTGTTTACTTCCCAGTACGATCCGGCCCTCGAAGCGTGACCATGTCTCGTTTGCGCGCCGACTCTTGCCGCCGTCCGCTCGCCGGCAGTCTGCTGGCCGTGCTCTTCTGCGCCGTCGCCGGCTGCGCGAGTCGCGACTATCACTACGGCCGGTTCAACGACGTGGTTGTGTCCGATCAACCCGACGGCGGCGTGTCGGTCGAGTACGGCGGCCCCAGCGAAAAGCTCGACCGCATGAAGCGCGTGGTCGACGCCCCCAAGCGCCTCTTTCGGCACAAACCCAATTCAACCGACGCTGTCGAGCCACACGACGCGCCCGAGCGAGTCGTCAGCTATCTGCAAAAAAACGACCTGACCGACGTGCCGGTGTTTGTGAACCACTACGACCCGCGCGGTCAGTGGGTCCGCCTGCGATCCAACCAGCGCGTGGCGGCCGGTTGGCGCTACACATTCGGTCTGGCCAGCCTGGTCGGCTACACGCTGCTACCTAACCGGGTCTTTGAGCGGGACCATTACGATCCGTTCTCCGACACGCTGCACATCAATTCCGATTCCCCCGCGGTCGCGCTGCACGAGGCGGCCCGCGCCAAGGACGTCCGCGACCGGCCGCACCCCGGCACGTATGCCGCGGTTGGCAAGCTGCCGTTTGTCTCGTTGGCGCGCGAGAGCAAGTATGCCAGCGACGTCATCGGCTACAATCGGGCCGAGCACGACTGGCCCGCGGAACGACAGGCCTATGTCAAACTTTATCCCCGGGTCGCCAGCGACGGACTGGCCAACAGCGTCGGGGCACTGGTGCCTTTCTGGTGGGCCGGTCCGATTCTGGGACTAAGCGGCGCGGCGGCCGGCACGGTCGCGGCCAAGGCCGTGATCGCCAAGCGCGACGCCGAACGCGAGCACGATCTTGCGCCAGAACTGCCCCAGGACGAAGTGCAACAGGCTAGCTATAGCGAACCGGTTGACGACGAGCGGCGCGACGACGAGCAGCGCGACGACGAGCAGCGCGACGACAAGCCGGCAAATCTTCGCTGGCCGGCCTCTGGCGCCGCGCGCCGCTAGGTAATCTGCAACAGGCCGCGAGCTTCTTCGCACCCGGCCGCGGGTCGACCATATTCGCTGGCCGTCACCCGGGCCAGTGCCGTCAACTGACGCCAGCGAAACGTGGGCCGCGACGCAGCGAACTCTTCCGAGACCGTGCGATAGTACTTCTCCCCGTGCAATGCGCCGTCCTCGCTGACGGCATATTGCAGCAGCAGGTCGAACACTCCCCGGGAGGGATGCCCCAACTCACCATAGCGATGCACGACCGCGGTGGCCTGCGCTTGCAGGTTGCCACGCACGGCCGCGTCGAGCTGCACGAGCAGAGCATCGGGTTCGCTCGCGGTGACCCGATCAAGATGCCATTTCACCGGCAGCGGCTCCCAGTGCTGGAAATCGCCGCCCCGCTGCATGCGGTCGAGAGCCACCTGGTAAGCGCCCAGGATCAGGCAGGCGTAGACGTTGCGGGGTTGACCCACGCGGGCCATGTTTCGCCAGGCGTTGGCCGAGTCGCTGGCGTGCACGCCAATCGAGTCGCCATGGACGCTGCCGATCGGCTTGCCGGGCGATTCGGCATTGGGCGGGCGCCCCACGTCGCGCAGGACCAATTGGTTGGCGGCCAGCGAAATCGCTTCGCCCACCGCGTCGGGCGTGAACCCTTCGGCCAGCGCCGCAGCGGCGGCCTCGGCCGCTTGTTCGGGGCTCGCCTGAAAGAAGGTCTTGGCCAAGGCGTCGACCCAGGCGTCGTCGGCAGCGCGCGTGCCCGGCGTGCGGCCGGCCAGGCGATGCTCGTCCATCAGCTTGGGCAGCAGCACGCGCGGCAGGTCGCGCGTGGCGTTCGGAGTGCTTGAGTCGTTCTTGATGCAATAGCGCACGCTTTGTCGCAGCAACGTGTGGGCGTGCTCCGGTCCGATCAGACCCAGCAGGTCCCAGGCGCGGTAGGGCATGACCACGCGGTGCACTTCGGTGGCGTCATCCACCGCATAGAGCACGTCGTTAAAGGCGTCGGCTGCCGACTGTTTGGCACTGGCCGCCAACAGTCGCTCGGCCGCTGGCAGATCATGGGCCCGGACCAGTTCGCGCAGTGCCTCGCCGCGGTTGCCCGCGGACTGTGCCGCGTCGGCCGTGACCGGGTGCAGGACCTCGCTGGCGGCGCCGCCGTGTTCGTGGATGCGGTTGGTGTTTCGATACAGGACCTTGAGCACTGGCAGCGGGCGCCGCTCGCTGGGCAGCTCCAGCGCCATGTGATAGGCCGGCGCCAGGGCCATCATCGTGTGAAAGCCGACGTAGTCCTCGCCGCCAAACGTGCGGGCATTGGCCAGCGCACCGGCGGCCACCAAACTCGAAAGCTCGGTGCCGCTTTGCAGCCTCAGGACCAAGGTCGGCAGCAACCGTTCGATCGGCGTCTCTTGCAGCAGGGCCACCAGGGGCTCAAGCGGGCCAAAGGTCAGGCGGTCTGGGACGTCATCGGCCCAAACCCGGGAGAGGCCGAGGTCGCCGGCCAGGCTTGCGCCGACCTGGGCCACCAGCATGCCTTGACCCACGGAAGAAAGAAACTCGCGGCGCGTATGTCGCGTAGTCATCGCAGAGCCTCCCGCAAAAGAAGAATGCCGGGACGGCAGTCAGCGCCGCGGCCCCGGCAGGGACCGCCCAGACTCGATGAAGTGAAAGCATACCGCGCCGGTGGCAGAAAAGCGAATTCAGAACTGGGTACAGCAAACAGAGGCCTGAAGCGAATACCCTCGCCCACTCGTGGGAGAGGGTGGCTTGCGCGAGCAAGCCGGGTGAGGGGAAATGCGCGCAGAACCACCCAGCACCAAAAAAAGTGCGCCGCCGTGTCCTCCCGCGGAGCCGGGGCATCGCTTGTGACGCAAAAAGAAAAAAAGCCTCCGGCCTCTTTCGAGGACACGGCGGGCACGGGGCGAACGCCGCGATGTCGTACCGCGCCGTTTCCTGCATCACGTCGCCCGACTAGCAGGGGCGCGGTCCGGAGCGGTTGCCTCTTCGGCTTGTTCGCAAGGTCTCACGCCGACTGCGCCTGGCCATGGTTTCCAGACGTCGCCGTCGCCCTTGCGACCGTGGGGTTCATGCCGACTGCCGACGTACTCAAAGCAGGTCCGCGGGCTACTTCAGGACAAGCTCCCTTTTTGCCCGCGAGACACGATCGGACACTCCTGTGCGTCACCGTGACGCAAGCCCACAACTCCGACTTGAGCTAGGAGGCATTATCGCAGAAGAGTGGCCGAAAACGAAATGGGAGAGAGGCTGTAGGTCGGAAAGACGAGAAGCGGTTTGGCGCCAGAGTGCGTAGCGATTCCTCGGTTGATCGAGCGGCCTTCGGCACGGCACCTTTGGAAAAGGTTTGCGTCGAACTTATTACCATTGGTTCTAAATTTTTTGCCCGAAACGATTTGCGCGCCAATTGCCCCGCGCGGGAAGTTCTTCGGCGGGGCGGGTTAGAAGCGATTCGCCACGCCCGACCACTGGCACGCGCAAGATCCTGCCCGAGCGATTTCCCTTTCCGCTCGATCGCCCGGTTATTTTTCTTTTCCGATTCGTCGCCGTTTAGGTCCTCTGTTCAGTAGGAGGCCCCGAGTCTTCCGAGAATACAGAGGTCGCAAACCCTTACGGCAACCGTCGTCGTGGCTTGCGTCTCCTTTTCCCCCACTGAATTTTCCCGACGACAACCAGCCCTCGCTCGCTACGCGAGACAGCGTTTAACGTCACATACAAGGGAGCCGCTAATGCGAAAAGTTGCACTTGCATTCCTGATTCTTATCTTCTGCATGGCCGAAATGGCCCATGCGGCAACATCGATTTCCGTTGGCAACTACGTGCTGCTGCCCAACACACCAAATCAGGAAATCCAGATTTTCGTCACGGGCGGAGACCAGATTCAGGGGATGAACCTCAATGCCCAGATCGGTCCTGATCCGTCGTCGGCGATCACTCCGGTGTTTCAATACGACGCGAATCAGCACCTGGTATTCCCCGGAGCGAACCTGAGCACCCTGCTTGCTCCCGGTTCCATTTTCAGTCCCCCCGCCGGTTTTGGTGAGAACGACGTGACGTTTTTCCCGGCCCTGTGGCAAGCGGGTTCGGCGACCAGTTCCGGCACGGTTGCCGCAAACGGGTTATTGGCCAAGTTGTATATCGACACGACTGGCTTTTTTCCGTTGTACACAGACCAGGTTTGGGCCTTGAACTTGTTCGACACGATTGGCGGCCCGACCGATTGGGCCGGTTCGCTGTTCCAAGGGAACGAAGTTCCAAATCCGATTATCACCGACGGCACGATCCGCATTGTCGGTGTGCCGGAACCGAGTGCGGTCGTCATCGCTATGTTTGGCGTGGCTGGATTGGTCGCTTTCGCAATTCGACGTCCTGCTCGTCGCAACGGAAACGCCCGGCGGGCGAAAACACTCGCTGCATACTAGGCGTCGTGAACGAATCGATTGTCGAAGCTTATTGCGTTGCTGACATACCCCAAGTTCATGCTTCCCTGACGAGCTTAGCGCATCGGAATCTAAACTCATTCACCTTGAAAGTTGACCAATGCTACGACTTACAGCACTGCTCAGGCGTTCAACTTATCAATTGCACCTCGGGCACCGCAAAAACCCCGGCCCTTGGTTCCAACCGCGATTGGGAGCGGAGGCCCTCGAAGACCGCCATCTTTTCAGCGCCGCCCCAGTCATCGATCTGATCGGGCCGGCCGATGGCGGGTGGACGGGTGCGGAGCCCGACAATTTCGTCGAACCCGCCAACGCGGCTCTCTCTGAGGCCATCGCGAGCACCACCGTGGTCGGTCGTAGACTGTTCTACAACCAGTCGGGCACAGCCAGTCCGGTGCGGTACGACGGTAACAATCCTGCAATCAACGCCGATGACGACCTGGCGATCGCCACGGACAAGTCGGCTTACTTGCCCGGTAGTGGTTCGGCGACGTTCGCCAACGTCTCCAGCTACACCAAGGGCATCAACGGAATCATGATCGACCTGCAAGGCACGCACGGTACGATCACGACCAGCGACTTCATCTTCCATGTCGGCAACAACAACACGCCGAGCAGTTGGGCTTCCGCTCCGGCTCCCAACGCGATTTCCGTTCGTCCTGGTGCTGGCATCGGTGGCTCGGATCGCGTGGTGCTCACCTGGCCCACCAGCGCGATCCAAAAGAAGTGGCTGGAAGTCATCGTGATAGCCAACGCCAACACGGGCCTGGACCAGAAAGCCGGCTATCCGGTCGGCCAGGGCGACGTGTTCTACTTCGGCAGTGCGGTCGGCGATACGGGCGCGGGCGACACGGCGACGCAGGCCAACGTGAGCGTGACCGATGAATTGGGCGCCCGGAACAACCCTGCTTCCTTATTCAGCAATATCCCGGTGACTAACGTTTACGATTTCAATCGCGACGCCCAGGTCAACAGTAACGATCAGTTGACGCCGCGCAACAACGCTACTTCCATCGGCACCGTGACGCGGTTCATCAACGTTTCCAGTCCTCCGCTGGCCCCCGAGGCCACTCCAGCCACCGCCGATGCAACAGTGCTCCCGTTGACGGATACCTACAGCGCGGTTGCGGTAGGATTGCTCCGCGAAACGATCAATGGAACTGAGTACTCGGCCTTGACAGCGCCTTCAAGTCGATCCGGTTCGATTAGCGACAAGGCCTCGCCAGCGGCCAATTCGCTGGCAGGCCTTAGTACGAACAAGATCCGTCTGGACGCCGGCACGGTCGCTCAAGCTCTGTGGCAACTTGATGCTGAGTCTGACTGGCTCGACGACTCGAAAAAGAAGGACGAAGAGCTTGGTGCTCTCGCCAGGCCTTAGTAGAAAATCTCGACGCGTATGAGATCATGACGTTGTGGATCAGCGCCATCAAGCGGAGGTCGCGGCACTGGGGTGATAGGTGCGGCCGCGGGCGTGGCTGCCCTGGCGGCGATTGATCGGGGGTAAGGGTGAAATAAAGGCGACCCCGTCGGGAAGAAAACGCCGACGCGACCGGCCGCCGGAAGCTAAACTTCAGATATGAGCAAGCTACCGCCTCGCGAGCGTGCTGCGCTTCTCAAGCGGGTCAAGCAGATCAATGCCGAGATTCAGAACCCGCGGCTGACTATCGAGAAGTGCGACGCGCTGCACAAAGAGCGTGAAGAGCTGGAAAAACGGTTGCTCGCAGACCGCGAAGCCCGCTGACGGTGGAGTTGCCGTCGCGCGTTTCCTCGTTTCAGCGCCCGTCTCAGTATCCGTCTCAGCGCCCGTCGCGGGCTAGCTTGCGCAGGATCTCCAGCCCGCGCTCCAGCGTGGCGTCGGAGGCCGCATAGGAAATGCGAAAGTGCGTGTCGCGCTCGCTGAAGATGCCGCCGGGAATCACCAGCAGCTTGTTCTCGATCGCCCGGTGGACAAACTGTTCGCCGGTGCCCCACGGGGCCTTGGGAAACACATAGAACGCACCGCCGGGGGTCACCAACTCGTAATCGTCCTTAAGCCCGGCGACGATCAGGTCGCGCTTGCGGCGGTAGTCGTCGATGTGGCGCGTCATGTCGACGTCCAAGGCCGCGATGCCGGCCCACTGCACCGGTTGCGGGGCGCAGACAAATGTGTACTGCTGCAGCTTGATCATCTGCTGAACCACTTCGGCCGGGCCATGCACATAGCCCAACCGCCAGCCGGTCATGCCGTAGGTCTTCGAGAACCCATCGATCACGATCGTCTGCGGATTGTAGCGCGCCGGCGAGACGAACGGCCGGTCGTAGCAAAACTGGCTGTAGATCTCGTCACTCACCAGCGCGATGTTGCGCTCGTTGCAAAGCTGCGCCAGGCCGCGAATCTCTTCGTCGCTGGCGGCAACCCCGGTCGGATTGGCAGGGCTGTTGAACAACACCGCCTTAGTCCGCTTGGTCATCAACTTGGCCACGCGGTCCAGGTCGATGCGAAAGTCAGGATACGTGTCGACGAGCACGCAGTTGCCGCCGACCAGGCCGACCAGCGACTTGTACATGACAAAATAGGGATCGAACACAATCACTTCGTCGCCCGGGTTCACCAGCGCCATCATGGCCAGCACCAATCCGCCGCTGGTGCCGCTGGTCACCGCGACCTGCCGCGTGGAATGGCTGTACTGGGCGCTGACCTGCTTCTGCAGTTTGTCTCGCAGCGACGCCACGCCCTGCGTCGGCGAGTAGCCGTTCTTGCCCTCGGTGATCGCGCGGATGGCCGCCTGTTGGATCGCCTCGGGCACGGCAAAGTCGGGCTGACCGATCGAGAGGTTGACCGGGTCGGTCATCGACGCGGCCAGGTCGAAGACTTTGCGGATGCCCGAGCTGTCGAAGTGCTGCAAGCGGTCGGCGATCCAGGGATGAGACGTCATCGTCGAGATCCGAGAGGAGGGAACGAAGCGGGCGAATAGGACGCGGGGCAGGGGGGCCGCGTCGACCAACGCCATTTCCCCAACCCAGATCAAGGTACTTTGTACCCCAAGGCTCAGTTCCCGTCGAGGACGTCTGCAAGCGGTCGGTCCGACTGGCTGAGGATCGACAACAGCAGGCCGACGGCCAACAGCGCGTCGGGCAAGGGGGACTGTCCGGCGAACCAAAACCGTCCGCTCGGTCCGGCGGCAAACGTCGCGCCGCAGCCCTCGATCGCGCGGCTCATCGCTTCGCGCGTGTCGCCTCCGACCACGACGCTGGCGCCAACGGCCTCGAGCGCGCGGCGCGTGTCGACCATCGCGGCGGGCTCCAGCGCCACCGCCGCGCCTGCTTGCTGCTGGCAAACATGGCGCGCGAGCAACCGACAGAATCTCTCTCCGTTCACCGTGTCGCCGCGCTCATCGATCAGGCGGCAGGTCTCGCCGGCGCCGTCGACCCAGATGCCGAAGTGGCAGCCGCTGGCAACAACCCGGCGACCGATTGATCGCAGTCGCCGCTCCAGCCAGCTCTCTGCAACCCGCGGCAGCAGTTCCGGCGGCTCGGGTCCCCCGGTCCGCACGATCTCGCAAGCCGCGCGGTTCGCCAGGCGATTCATCGACGCCAGCCAAGGCTCGCAGGTAGTATCGACGACGAACCGCAAGGGCCGCAGCGCATGAAACCAAGATTCCAAGGGCGCCAGGTAGTCTTCGGTGACCTCTGCCCGCTCGAGTCCGCCCCCGCCGCGCTTCGGTCGTTGCGGAAGCGCTGCGACCAAGCTGCGCACCGCGTCGAGCTCACCCGGCGACGACCAGGGTCTGCCGCTTCCAAAGCAGCGCAGCGCGATCGCATGTGGCATGCCGGTCGCGTTGCCGATCCACAGTGCGGCATCGCAGCCGCGGGCTTGGCCGCCGCAGGCCAGCGCGGCGGTTGTGACTGCGCCGACGTCAACCGCCTGGCAGCCGGCCCAAACAAGAGCCTCGCTGGCGGCATGGACGAGGTCGGCCGTCGACCAGTGGCCATCGCTTCCGATCAGGACCTGGGGAACGCTAGCCGCGGCGGTTTGCGAGCGCCAGGCAACGGTGCCCAGTGCCAGCGCGACCGCGCGCACGTCGTCGATTGTGAGCGCGCCCGTCGAGCGCGCCTCGTAGCCCTCGGCCGTAAAGCTGGCAGCAACTTCAGGTCGGTTGAGCACTTCGCTCCAGCCGCGCGCGATCGGCGCCGGCAACAGGCGGACGTCGGCCCGGTGTGCACACTCGCGGCAGGCAGGATAGTACGAGGCCAGCCGACCCAGGTGCACCGCGCGCGAAATCGAGTACGCTTCGCCCGGACAACGAAACTCGTCGCAGGCGGCACGCGGACTATCAGGCCGGGCGCCGGGCGAGAGGGCGACATTGGTTCGCGATCGAAGGTCTTCCATGACCGGCTCGCTGCATTGGAGCTCGCGCAGTCCGCTCGCCCATTGGCGATGGATGCGCGGGCGAGTTATTCGTCGTCGGCGCCGCGGCGCATTTTGCTGCGAGCGCGGCTGAGCGTCGGCCCCACGCTGTTCTCGGAGATGCCGACTGCCGAGCTGATCTCCTGGTAGCTTTTGCCTTCGAGATGATACATCCGCACGATCCTGGCCTCGGCGCCGTCGAGCTCGGCCAGCAGCCGTTCAACCTCCTCGCGATTGCTGACCCGCTGTTCACCCTCGCGGCCAGCGCTCAAGCGGTCGGCGGTGACGTTGTTGGGTAGCGGCGAAGGGGGCCGCGTCTTGAGCAACTCCCCGACCACGATCCGCCGCGCGATCACGGTCAGGTAAGTGGCCAGGCTGCTCTCGCCACGAAAGTTTCGCAGCACGGCGAGATCATCTTTGACGATCGCCAGGAAGACGTGGGCCACCAGATCCTCGCGGTCCTCGGGCGTGAGCCGCAGTGAGCGACTCTGGGCCGAGTGATTCACGACGTGGATCACGAGGCCCATAAATCGATCGACGAAATCCTCCCAGGCACGCGGCTTGCGTGCCAGGCATCGCTGTAAGAGGTTGCGGTCGATCTCGGACAGTGCCACCGAAAGGATCCTCGCGCACCAGACAGGTCGCCGCCGGCGCATACGGGACCTTCCTGGTCACCGGCGGGAGGCGCGGCAAAGCGTTGACTCCTTTGATTTTAAGTGGGATGTCGCAACGAGGCAAGCCGGACCGTGCCGCCGGGCTCGCCGTTCGCTTGACAGTCTTTCCAGGCAGCACTAGAATTCGCGCGAATGGTCTAGGCGGACCCTTCAAGTGCTTTTGTTTCAAGCACTTGACACTTTTGACCGAAAAAAGTGAACTGAGGTCCAGCGGAAGCCAGTTCGAGCCGTGCCCTGAGCAAGCCAAGTGACGGCGCGGTTCGCGATGGCATCCGGCAATTGCCTAGACCCTATACGCTGTACTGTACAAGGTCTGTTTTCCGCGTCGCATCTGACGCCCAGATGGAGAGAACTGTCAATGACTCACGTTGTTGCCGAGCCCTGCTTCGCCTGCAAATACACCGACTGCGTCGTGGTCTGCCCGGTGGAGTGCTTCTACGAAGGCGAGAAGATGCTGTATATCCACCCGGATGAATGCATCGATTGCGAGGCTTGTGTTCCCGAGTGCCCGGTCGAGGCGATCTTCCACGAAGACAACCTGCCGGCCGAGTGGAAGGAATTCACCGCCCTGAACGCCGAGATGGCGCCGCAGTGCCCGGTGATCACCGAGAAGAAAGAGCCCCTGGCCGGCGCGTAGTTCGCGCCGCGGTGGTCAGCTCGCTCTCTTGGAAAGAAACGATCCGCAATATCCAGCGCGCGGGCGAAAGCCAGCGCGCTTTTTGTTGCGCGGATACCAAGCCCGCGCCCTTCTTGGACGCCGAAGGCGTCGAACAAGAGAGCCCAGGCCAGCGGCCTGGGTACACGCAATGCGATCGAAGTCTATAAGCCCCGCAGGGGCGCGACAAAGATCTAGTCGCCGTAGTGATCTGATAGCCGTTGTCTGGCGGCCAAGTTGTTGCGCCCTTGCAGGGCTTTAACCCGCGGCCAGAAAACGATTCGCGACCCAGGCCGCTGGCCTGGGCTGACATGTGAGACCCCTGCGGGGTCCACTCTTACTCTAGGTCCACCGGCCAATAAGTCCCTACTTCAGGTCGACGGGCCAATAGGCCCTACTTCAGGTCGACCGACCAGTAAGCATTGTCCAAGAACGTCTTCCAGCTCTCGTACTTGGGATTGCCCAGCTTGAGGGCCAACAGGGGGCTGCGCTTGGGCTTGGCCGGCAGGCGGATCAGCTTCATGTTGGCTTCGTGCGGCGTGCGTCCACCCTTGCGGACGTTGCAGGCCACGCAACTGCAGACGATGTTTTCCCAACAGGTCGTGCCGTTGCGGCTTTTGGGCACCACGTGATCCAGGCTCAGTTCGCTGGTCGGAAAGCCCTTGCCGCAGTATTGGCAGCGGTTTCCGTCGCGGGCAAACAGGTTGCGGCGATTGAAGCGAATCGTCTGCTTGGGCACCCGGTCGAACGACAGCAGGCGAATGACCCGGGGCACCTGGATTTCGAAATTGACGCTGGAAATCCAGTCGTCGTGCGGCTCCTTGTAAGAGGACTTCAGCTCGCTGATTTCGCGCCAGGTGTCGAAGCTGTAGTTGGCGTATTGGCCTTCCTGGATATGGATGACCTCGGCCAGCTCGCGAAACAGCAGGCCGAAGGCGCGGCGCACGTTCACCACGTGCACGGCCATGTAGAAGCGGTTTAGCACCAGCACGCTGGCGCTCAAGGGATTCACGCTGACGGCCGACCCGGTCATGTAGCGCTCCTCAAAGAAGGAAACGATCCACAGCCGGCCGTGCGGTGTTGCTAGTTCGCCATACGATACGCACTAGAAATCAGGTGCGCTTCGCTGGCGCAATGGCCGGCAACCGATCGAGCATCCGGCCGCGGTGCCAAATTCCAGCGCCTGATGCCACACCTTACCCCTTCATTGTAACCGGCCCCCAGGCGCGAGACTAGTGCAGCGATTGCCCGCGGGGGGTATTCCCCGGATGGTCCCAACCGACCTGCCGCAGTCGTTGGCGCTCAGGACGCTGGCTCTTAAGACACCGTTAAGACACCGGCTCTCAAGACACCGTCGCTGCCTTTCAAGCCGTCGGATGCTGGCGCGCGACGTGCGGCAGCACGCGAACAGGCAAATGTCAAGCCGCGCGGAACAATAAAAACATCAGGCCAGAAACGTTTCAAAAAACCTCGATGATGCCTTGCCCTCGCTTGAAGGCTCGCATTAGGATGAAATCCGGCGGTGGCGCCCGAGCGTTCTTTTCGCTCGGGCAGGACTCTTCCTGTCGCGGGGAAACAGCCGATGATTCATTACTCGTGTGATTGCTGCAAGCGAAGCCTCGACCCCGAGGATCTGCGTTACGTCGTCAAGATGGAAGTTTACGCGGCGATGGATCCGGAAGCCGCCGACGGTGCCGACGACGACCGCGACCACCTGCAAGAGATCCAAGAGATCCTGCAGCGCTGCGAGGACGCCGCCGACCCGCAGATCGGCAGCGACGTCTACGAGCAGCTCCGCTTTGACCTCTGCAGTGAGTGCCGCAAGAAGTTCGTCAAGAACCCGTTGCCGCGCGAACTGTCGAAGCACTTCGACTTCAGCAAGAACTGAAGCAATTAACTGTTGGCGATTGCCGTGCACACGCCGTCGCGCCGACGCTTTCGCCGCCAACCTTTGCGACTGATCGTCATCGTGCTCTCGATGATCGTCGTGCTCTTGGTGCGTTACTTCAACGGACCGCCGGACGTCGACCCAAGGCAAGGGGGCGATGCCGGCCCGCGCACGGTTGAGCGCGTGGTCGACGGCGACACGCTCATCGTCGAGGGAAACGTCCGGGTGCGGCTGATCGGTGTCAACGCGCCGGAGAGCGTTAAGCCGGAACACCCCGTGGAACCCTGGGGCCCCGAGGCGTCGGAGTTCACCCGCAACTTCCTGGCCTCCGGTCCGGTGCGGCTGTCGTTTGACCGCGAACGGGTCGACCAATATGGACGGCAACTGGCTTACGTCTGGGTCGGCCAGCGGCTCTTGAACGAAGAGCTGCTGCGAGCGGGCCTGGCGCGCTGGGAGCCGAACTATCAATACCAGGAACCGATGAAGCAGCGTTTTCGCAAGGCCCAGAAGGAAGCCCAGGCCGCGCGACGCGGCATCTGGAGCGACGACAAACGGTCGCAGCGATCGCCGGCGTTGGACCCGATCGCATTCGGCATCACGCGGCCGATTTCGCGATCCGCTATATTGGCGTGCTGAATTCATTTCCCCCTGCGCCAGCTTTCGCGGAGACCCTGACCATGCCCGCCCCGGTGAAACCGATTCCCGACGGCTACCACGCGATCACTCCCTACCTGATCATCAGCGGTGCGGCCGCGGCGATCGATTTTTACAAGCAGGCCTTCGGCGCCACCGAGGTGCTGCGGATGCCCGACCCCTCGGGCCAGAAGATCGGCCACGCGGAGCTGAAGATCGGCGACGCCTCGTTCATGCTGGCCGACGAGTACCCGGACATGGGTCACCGCAGCCCGGCCTCGCTGGGCGGCACACCGGTATCAATGCTGGTCTACGTGGAGAACGTCGACCAGGTCGTGGCCCAGGCCTTGGCCGCCGGCGCCACGGAGCTGCGGCCCGTGGCCGACCAGTTTTACGGCGACCGCGTGGGCATGGTCGCCGACCCCTTCGGCCACGTCTGGAGCATTGCCACCCACGTAGAAGACGTGCCCAGCGACGAGTTGCTATTGCGAGCCGCGGCGGCGTTTGAGCAGTGAGGGGTTGATCCGGCATTACCGGGTGATTTGAGTGTGCAGTCGAGCTCATCCTTCGCCCCGGCCTTCATCAACATACAAAGAACCCATTATCCCACCCGGTTCGCACCGGACTTCAGCGCCATAAGAAATCATCAACACGCTGGTCGCACACGATCCATTTCAGAACCCTAATTCAGTCGCAACACACTAACCGCCCATTACCAGGAGTCGAACGATGACTGACAGAGGTTTTCTGACGGGTTGCTTTTCCTTGGGCATTTGCTTACTCATTTCGGCCGCCGCAATCGCGATGGCAATAAAAGCCGGTGCCAATGCCATCGCCACTGTTGCCGTCAATGCCGCCAGCGACAATCGCGCTCAAATCGGCCGGTATCAATTCCACCCTTCGACACCGCCGGGTGCTATTTGGCGGATCGACACGACAACTGGGATCGTCCGACCCGATAACCCGGGTGCGCCATTCGAGAGCAAACAATACAAATTCGATTGACCTCATGATGCGCAGTGTCGTCTGCACGCTCAAGTCCACCACTACGCGACCTGCCGCCAACTTGTGACCCCTGCTGCCGACTGCTAAAATCGGCGGTTTCTTTCGACCCTTACCGTCTGAAACTGAGGTTTGTCTTGAACGCGAAAAACGCTCTCCGCATTGCCGTGATTGGCGGCGACGGCACTGGCCCGGAAGTGGCCGCCGAAGGTCTCAAGGTGCTCAAGGCCGTGGCGGCTTTGGACGGCTTTACCTACGAGACGGTCGATTTCGACTATGGCGGCGAGCGCTACCTGCGCACCGGAGAGACCCTGCCGGTCGGCGCGGTCGACGAGCTGCGGAAGTTTGACGCCATTTTCCTGGGCGCCGTCGGACATCCGGACGTCAAGCCGGGCATCCTGGAAAAGGGGCTGCTGTTGGAGCTGCGGTTCCAGCTCGACCAGTACATCAACCTCCGCCCGGTCAAGTTGTTCCCGGGTGTGGAGACGCCGCTCAAGGACAAGGGTCCGGCCGACATCGACTTTGTCGTCGTGCGCGAGAACACCGAGGACATGTATTGCGGCGTGGGTGGTTTCTTGAAGAAGAACACGCCCGACGAAGTGGCCAGCCAGACCGCGCTGTATACCCGCAAGGGCTGCGAACGGTGCATTCGCTGGGCGTTTGAGTTCACCCGCAAGCGGAACAATCCCAAGAAGATGCTCACGCTGGTCGCCAAGACCAACGTGCTGACCTACGGCCACGACCTGTGGTGGCGCACGTTTCAGGACGTGGCCAAGGAATATCCGGACATCAAGCCGGACTACAACCACGTCGATGCCTGTTGCATGTGGATGGTGAAAAACCCGGAATATTTCGACGTGATCGTGACCACGAACATGTTTGGCGACATCATCACGGACCTGGCCGGTATTTTGCAGGGCGGTATGGGCGTGGCCGCGGGCGGCAACATCAATCCCGACCCAGGCGGCACCAGCATGTATGAGCCGATGGGCGGCAGCGCTCCAAAATACACGGGCAAGAACGTCATCAACCCGGTGGCGGCCATCAACGCCATGAGCATGTTGCTGGAGCACTCGGGCCACCCGAAGAGCGCGGCCCGCATCCAGCAGGCGATCCAGAAGGTGACCGGCACCAAGATGAAGAGCCAGGCGGCCGGCAAGATGGGCTTTAGCACCCAACAGGTCGGCGACCTCGTGTGCGAAGCGCTGGGTTAACGAGTTCCCGCCGCGATTTACGAGCAAAAGGCGATACCGATGGTCCACCCGTTGTTTGATCTAAAGGGGCGCGTGGCGCTGGTGACCGGCGGCAGCAAGGGGCTGGGCAAGGCCATGGCCCGAGGTTTTGCCGAGTGCGGCGCCGACGTGATCATCTCCAGCCGGCATGAAGACGAGCTGCAGCAGGCCGCGGCCGAAATCGCCGAGGGCACCCAGGCCAAGGTCACCTATTTCGTGGCCGACATGACCCAGCGGGCCGAGGTGCAAAAGCTGGCCGACCGAGCCCTCAAGGCCGCCGGCCGGGTCGATATTTTGGTCAACAACGCCGGCAGCAATACGAAGCAGGCCATCGACAAAATCACCGACGAGGCCTGGGACCGGATCGTCGAGCTCAACCTGTCGAGCTGCATGGCCCTGTCGCGGGCCTTGGTGCCGCAGATGAAGGAGCGCCGCTGGGGCCGGATCATCCACATCTCGTCGATCATGGGCGTGGCGTCCAAGGAAGAGCGCAACGTCTACTCGGCGACCAAGAGCGCGCTATTGGGCCTGGCCCGGGCCAGCGCGCTCGACCTCGGCGAGTTCGGCATCACGGTCAACTGCATCGCCCCCGGTCCGTTCTTGACCGATCTGCCGGGCAAGATTCTTTCGGACGAAGAGAAGCAGGTCTTTGCCCAGCGTACGGCGCTGGGCCGCTGGGCAGAGCCTCGGGAGCTGGCCGGTCCGGCGCTGCTGTTGGCCAGCGACGCCGGCAGCTACATCACCGGCGCGGTGCTGGTCGTCGACGGCGGCTCGACGATCAAGACTTTTTAGAAGAACTTTGGGGACTGTCCCAGTTTTTCGGCGCCCTGGGAGAAAACCGGGACTGTCCCCCTCTGGAACGCTCTTGGTATCGCGGCACTGGCAGGCACTCCGAGTTGAGGCGCGGCTGCGTTACCCGCTGGGATATCGCCGCACGCTCACTTGCGCAGAATTAGCTTGCCGCTGCGCGTGACGCTCAACCGGTAGGCCTCATCGCCGTGCCGGATCACGATCTCGCGCTCTCCCTGCATCAACTCGCGCGAGTCCACTTCGCGCTGTGCTGGCAGCGGCGGTCGAAAATCGGACGGGACGTTGGATTGATAGGGGGTATCGGTCGTCACGGCACACTCGCTAGCTGCACATGGGTAGAATGAGCACGGCTGCTGGTTCTATCCTTATTGAGACTCAATGTCAACAACGTGACAGATCTTCACCGAAAAGATTCCAAGACCGCAGTTTAATTGCGACACAACCGCATCACATTTAACGAGTTAGGAACGCCACGAAATTCCGTTGCCAGTCGTTGACATTCCACGTGCTTCGTCTATCATGGCACCCAGTTGAGACGTGTTCTCAATATTTGAACGCGGACTCACAATTTGACTGAGAGCTAGCCCGCCACGGCACTTGCCGATTCGCCCGCCACGCTCGACCTGCGACAGACACACGAAGGCGCATCCCACCGCGAGAAGTTTTGTCTCGCCCGCGCAGCCTGTCGCCGGCCATCCCAACAGAAAGGAGATAGCTACTGAGGTTGAGCGTGAGCGTTGGTCAATTGTTCTTCGAACATCCAGAACAAGGAAAGAATCGTCATGAATCGGTGCGGTCTCATTACAACTTTGATGTGCATTCTCTTAATTGGCGCGGCCACCTGCTCGGCCGTGACCGTAAACGTCCCCACGAATCAGGGAACAGGTCAGGACGGCATGATTTATGCGAATCCCGGCGTGCCTTTTCCGTTGAGCAGCTTTTACTCGATCATTGCTGTCGGCGCCACCGGCGGTCCGCACGACACCGTGGCGTTGGCGATGTTTGATCTTTCCACGGTCGGCCTCACCTCGGCTCAGGTTTCGTCGGCAACGCTGACGGTCTATTCGGCCTCAAGCAAGGCCGTCAATGCAACGAACCTTGACCCGGATGCCAACAACCCGGTAACGGTCGACGTCTCGCCGGTGACCAGCGCGTGGAATCGAGCATCGATGACTTGGGCAACCCAACCGACCCATGGCCCCGTCGAGACCAGCTTCTCGGTCAATGCGCTTAGCCAGCCGTTTGTCGTCGACATCACGTCGCTGGTGAAGGGCTGGCTCGATTCGCCGGCTGCGAACTTTGGTTTGTGGCTTAGCGGACACAGCATCCAAGGCAGCGGCCCCAACCAGGATCAGTCGCCGTTCTACGCCATCGCCTTTAACTCGGGCTTTCAGGCCAACACCGGACAACCGAATGCAAACGGACCGTTGTTGACGATCAACGCGGTCCCCGAGCCCGCCACGTGGTTGCTGATGGCTTGCGCCGTTCCGGCACTGGCCTGGGCGCGTCGCCGCACTTTGCGGTCGAAGAACTAGGAAACGTTAAGTCATTGCGGAATCTCTCCAAACCGGCGGCAGTCAGTTCAGGCTTGCTCTGGCTGCCGCCGGTGTTTGAGTTTTGTCAGGATTACCGGCAGGCATGAAGCTTTTCCGAACTACGCCCCGAATATCGCGATCGAGGCGCCCCCGCGGCTTCTCGCTTGTCGAGCTGCTGGTTGTGATCGCGATTATCGGCGCCTTGGTTGCCCTGCTGCTGCCCGCCATCCAGGCGGCCCGGGAAAGCGCACGCAACTCTTCCTGCAAGAACAACCTGCGGCAGATGTGCACTGCCATGCAGCTCTATCACGACGCGGCGCGACGGTTGCCGCCGGCGCGGATGAGCGATACGGGGTTCAATAGCGCCTTCTTGACCATCCTGCCCTATATGGAAGAAGGTAATCTCAAATCGCTATTCAACGATCGCCAAAACTATAAAGCTGCCGGCGGTAACTCGCTAGTGTCGAACACGTATGTCCCCGTGTATGTCTGCCCTTCGATGAACATCCCGCGCCAGGTGCCGGATACGGACCCGTCGTGTGACGAAACCGGCGCGATCGGCAGTTATGCCGTCTCCACCGGATCAACAACGTCCGCGGGGCCGGTGAGCCCGGGATTAAACCTGCCGCCGCACAATGGCGCGATCATTCATCCGCGGTATGGATTCACTTCGTTGGGCAAGATCGGCAATGCCGACGGCACCTCCAAGACGTTCCTGATCGGGGAGATGAACTACGGCCTCACCAACTACAACTGGGACTGCCGGCCGAATGTTGCCCGTTGGGGAACCACCCGCTGGGCGGTCGGCTACTACGGCATCACTTGGGGCGCCACGGCCGGTCCGCTCAACAGCACAAAGCTGGAAAAGTTCGCGCACCCGCTGTTCTATTTGGAGTTTGACTCGTTCCGCAGCGACCATCCGGGCGGGGTGAACTTTGCCATGGTCGACGGCAGCGTGCGGTTCATCGCCGAGACAATTGAAAAGTCCGTGCTCGATGGGCTGGCCACCCGGGCCGGCAATGAAACCGTGGATACCAACTATTAGTGCTCTAGTGTTTTTCGCCCGCGCGTGCGACCTCGTCTCGCGACGGACCTCAATATCCCACCCAAAAATTTCGAGTTGCTTGTAAAGGATACCCTCATGCTCGCGCGAACTACGGCGGCTTTGATCTGTTTGCTCACCCTGGGCGCGGCGTCGGCCGAGGCCCACTTTGTCTGGATCGACCTGGCGCCGGCCGCCGGCGGCCAACCGCAGGCGCGGTTGTATTTCGGTGAGCAGCCCGAGCCGGGCGAACCGCACCTCGTCGGCAAGATCGCTCACACCAAAGCCTGGTCGCGCACCGCGCAGGGCGAATCGGTTGAGCTGAAAGTCGGCACTCCGGAAAGCGAAAGCGGCGTGCTGCCGCTGGTGGGCACGGCGACCGCGCCTGCCAGCCTGGAAGCCATTTGCGATTATGGCGTTTACCAGCGCGGACCCGCCGGGTTGCTGTTGCAGTACTACGCCAAGCGACTCAGCGGCGATTGGGCACAGAGCGGCAAGCTCGCTCGGGCCGAGCGCCTGCCGCTGGACATCGTGCCGGCGGTCGCCGACGGTAAGCTGAACCTGGAAGTGCTGTACCAGGGCAAGGCCAGCGCCGCTAGCGAAGTGATCGTGATTAACCCGGCCGGCAAGGAAAGCGAATTAAAGACCGACGCCGAGGGCAAGGTCGCGGTCAAGGTAAGCGAGAGCGGGCGCTACGCAGTGCGCGCCGCACACCTGGAGACCGACAAGTCCGGCACGCGCGGCGACAAGAAATACGCCCAGACCTGGCACTATTGCACGCTGCTGGTGGATGTGGCCGGCGATCCCGCATCGGCCGACAGCGCCTCGGCCACCGACATGCTCAAGCGGGCTCGCGACGCCCGCGCCATCTGGAACGACTTCCCCGGGTACACAGCCGACCTGACCGTGACCAACGGCGCCGAGTCCATCACGGGCCAGGCCAAGATCGACGCCAACGGAATCGTCGAGCTGAAGCTGCCTGAGAGCAAGCTGGCCGATTGGGTTGAGGAGCAGCTCAACTCGCTGGTGCAGCATCGCATGCCCGACGGCGAAGTGAACGAGGGGACCGTGACCTTTGCCGAAGAGGCCGCCGCACATCCGCTGGGCCGCAAGCTCGACCTGGGCGATCCGACCTTGCAAAGCGCCTATCGGATCAAGGACGACGTGATCATGGAAGTCAACCGTACTGCCGGACCCGCGATGCGGTTCACCATCAGCGTGCTGGAAGTGGAGTGGAACGCCGAGCACAAGTATCTGCCCCGCGCATTCACCATGAACTTCTTCAACTCGAAGAGCGGCGCCCTGGCGGTCAGCAACGGCTACTTGAATGAGTGGTCCCGGGTCGGCAGTTTCGACCTGCCCAAGACCATCGTCGAAGTGAGTGCGCATCCGGGCGGCACTTCGACCCGCAAGATCGCGTTCACCAATTGCCAGCTCCTGAGCGGCAAGTAGAGGCTGTTTCAAAACCGCCTCGGAGAAGGGGACAGTCCCATTTTGCTCCGCGGACTGCGCAAAATCGGGACCGTCCCCGGGGAGTTTTGAAACCAGCAATTATTCATTCGATCGGTTCGTTGCCTTGACGCGCGAGAAAGACCATCGCGGGGCCGGCAGACAGAGAAGACGCGGGATTGCGCGAGAGCGCGTCTCGGCGGCGAACTACTTTTATGCTTGCGGCGACGCTCCGCTTAGCTATGCATCCGCGGCAGCTCGTCGCCCTCGGCGATGATCTCGGCCTCGGCCGCTGAGAGCTCCGCCAGCCGCGCGCGGACCTGGCCCTCGGGCGCGAACAGGCAAGCCATCTGCACGTAGGTCGCGTGGTGCCGGGCCTCGCTCTCAAACAGACTGCCGTAGAATTCGGCCAGCTCGCGATCCGCCACGTGGTCGCGCAGCAGTGAGAATCGCTCGCAACTGCGGGCTTCGATCAGGCTCGCCACCAGCAGCCGGTCGACCGTCGACTCCGGTTCGCCCGCCCGAACCAGGTCGTTCAGCTTGCGGCCGTAGCTGGCCGGCTTTTGTGCGCAAAACGGAATGCCGCGCTGCTCCAACAGCGCCAGCACCTGGCGAAAGTGGTCCAGCTCCTCGACCACGATGTCCGAGAGCTCGCCGCAGATTTCCGGCCGCTTGGTGCCATAGGCGAAGATCAGGTTCAGGGCCGTGCCGGCCGCCTTCTTCTCGCAATGCGCGTGGTCCACCAGGATCGACGGCAGGTCCGCGTCGACCTGCTGGAGCCAGCGGGGCAGGGTGGTGGATTTGAGGGTCAGCACGACAAGACCTCGTTGTGGGAGCGTACCAGATGGAACGCCTACGTTATCTCACCTGGTCACCGCTGGACAGTCGCCGCTTGTAGCCCCGCGAAATGATCTTTAGAAACGTCCGGGGCATCAGCCGCTTGAGCCGCCAAAAGAAGCGGGCCATGGCCGGCGCGAGCACATAGACCTGTTTGCGCTCCACCGCGCGGACGATTCGCCGGGCGACCTCGTCGGCGGTCAGGTTCGATTGCGCCATCAGCGCGTCGGCCATCTTGCGTTGCCCCGGCGCTGTGAATCGCCCGCTGTTAATAATGTTGGTCTGAAAGAACGTGGGACAGACCACGGTCACGCCGATATTGTCCGCTTTCAGCTCGCCAAAAAGGGTCTCGGTCAGGGCGACCACTCCGGCCTTGGTCACGTTGTACGGCGCCATGCCCGGTGCGCAAACGATCGCCGCCATTGAGGCGATATTGACGATGTGCGCCCCACGCGGGTTTTGCTTCATCCAATCGACCGTAGTGTGGCAACCATAGATGCCGCCCCACAGATTGATGTCCATGATCCACCGCCAGTCTTCCAGCGACAACTCCCCGACGTTGCCCCCCACGCCCACGCCGGCGTTGTTTACCAGCAGGTCGAGGGCGGGCCAGGCGGCTTGCAGTTTTTCCACCAGCGCGCGCCACTGGTCGATGCTGGTGACGTCCAGATGCTCGACCTGGCCATCGCCCCCGGCGGCCCGCACCAGCGAGAGCGTCTCTTGGCTGCCGGCGTCGTTCAGGTCGGCCAGCGCGATGTGCCAACCGCCGCGTGCCAGCTCGATCGACAGCGCGCGTCCCAGTCCGCTGGCCGCGCCGGTGACGATTGCGTAGCGTTTTTGACTCATAGAGGGGATGATCCGTCACTCGCGCCGGGGTCGGATGAGGCGTGGCTCGAACAAGGCATCAACGTACCCGTAAACAGCTCTGATGCAAACCGGTCCGCGGGAAACGGCTGAATGCCGGGAAACATTGCCTCAGACCTTCTTCAGCGAATCGCGGATCTCTCGCAGCAGCAGCACTTCCTCGCTGGGCGGCGCGGGTGCTTTCTCGGCTTTCTTCCGCAGGGCGTTCATCGCTTTAACGACCAGAAAGATCGCCAGGGCCACGATCACGAAGTCGATCACGCTCTGAGCAAAGGCGCCCCAGCCGATCTGCGGCGGCTTCATGCCTTCGGCCAGCTCGGGCACGGGCAGCGTTACCGTGCGATCTTTGAAATCGACGCCGCCGGTCAGGTAGCCCGTGATCGGCATCACGATCTTTTCGACCAGCGAGCCGACGACCTTGCCAAACGCGGCCCCAATGACCACGCCCACGGCCAGGTCGACCACGTTGCCGCGCATCGCAAATTCCTTAAACTCCTTAACCAGCGACATCGTGGCGCCTCCTGGTAACGAACGGGACATGAGAAATGGGTAAAGTGACGGGCCAGTTCGTCGCGACCAGCGCCGCGGCGCTCAACCTGCTCAGGCGAGCAGTTCCGCAATCGGCGCGCCCTCGGTCAAGATGCGCAGCGGCCGGCCGCTGCGGTCGTGAAACTCCTGACTGGCGTCGATTCCCAGAAAGCCATAGACGGTCGAGAGCACGTCGCCCGGCGAATAGGCATGGGACGTCGGGTACATGGCCCGCTCATCGGTGGCGCCCAGCACGCGGCCCACGCTTAGACCGCCGCCGGAGAACAGCACCGAGAAGGCACCCGGCCAATGGTCGCGTCCGGCGTCGCGATTGATGCCTGGCGTGCGGCCAAACTCGCCGGTCACCAAGACCAGCACGCGGCGGTCGAGACCACGCTCGTACAGGTCGGTAAACAGCGCGGCCAACGCACGATCGATGGGCGGCACCGACGTCTTGAGCAGACTGAAGTTGTCGCGGTGCGTGTCCCATTCGCCGCCCGAAAGGACGGTGACAAAGGTCACGCCGGCCTCGACCAGCCGCCGGGCCAGCAAGCAGCCCTGACCCGCCGAGGTGCGGCCGTAGCGCTCGCGGGTCGCGGTTGACTCTCGCTTGAGATCGAACGCAGCCTGAGCCTGGTCTCCACTGACGATGTCCAGTGCCTCGCGAGCAAAACGGTCCACGCCGGCCAGCTCGCCAAAGCGATCGGCCCCGGCGCGCAGCCGGTCTAACTGCGTGAGCAACCCGCGACGATCGTCGACCCGCGCCGGGTCGACGCCCAGCGGCAGGTTCAGGTTGCGGACCGTAAAACTGTCTGAGTTGGGATCGCTCTCGGGTGTGAAGGGGTTGTAGGCCGGTCCCAGGTAGGCCGATGCTCCCAGCAGTTGTCGCCGCGGGATGCTGACGTAGGCAGGCAGGCTGGCGACGTTGGGTCCGCGGGTCCGCGCCACGATGGAACCCAACGAAGGATTCACATTGCCAGAGGTCGAAGGGGGCGGTTGGTGGCCGGTCATCATCCAATGCGACGCCGGCAGGTGGCTGGCGTTGCCGTGAGTCACCGAGCGGACCAAGGCCACACGGTGCATCACTCGGGATAAGTGGGGTAACAGCTCTGAGACCTGCACACCGGGAACGCTGGTCGGAATCGGCCGAAACTCGCCGCGAATCTCGGCCGGGGCCTGCGGCTTCATGTCGTACATGTCGATGTGGCTGGGGCCGCCGCCCATGAAGACCTGGATCACTGAGGTCGGAATATCGTTCGCTGCCGCCGGGGCCGCTTGAGCCCGGTTCCGCAACAAGTCGCTCAGGGTCAACCCGCCCACGGTAAGTGCGCCGACTTGCAGCATCGTTCGCCGCGAGAGGCGATCGTGCATGGCGTTGGCAGGAAACAAGATATCTGCGGGCCGACTGGTCAAAGGATTCTCCGCACAGGTCGCACAAGCTTGCCAGCGGCCAACTTACGCTCAGCGAACTGATGTGTCAATTTCCATTGACCCGCGGCGGGGGATCGATCGCGAACTTAGCCGGGGGCATGCCGGACACATAAAGCTCCCACATCCGCTCGTAGGCCGCCTCGACAGACCGCGCGAAACGGCCGCCATCGAATACCGCGGCCGCGGTCCGATTGGCAGCCAGACGGGCGCGCAAGTCGGCCAGCCGGGTCGGATCGGTCGCCAGTTGGACGGCCAGTTTTTCGTACTCCTCGAGATTGGTGGTGATCAATTCCGGTAGACCGACCGCGCGCAACAGGCTGCCCGCGACCCGGGCGACCAGCGTCTCGCCGGCCAGGGTCAGCAGCGGGCAGCCGACCCAGAGGCTTTCGCTGGCCGTTGTATGCGCATTCACCGGAAAGGTGTCCAGGAACAAGTCTGCCACCCGAAATCGCGCCTGATGCTCGGCCAACGGCAGCCGCGGGGCAAACACCAACCGCTCGGCCGAGACGCCCCTGGCCACCGCCTCGCGTCGCAGGTTGGCCGCTGCCGTCGGATTGCTCTCAAACAACCACAGCACGCTGCCGGGCACGGCTTGCACTATCCGCATCCAGGCCGCAAACACCTCGGGCGTGATCTTGTAGTTGTTATTGAAACAGCAAAAGACGAATCCTCGTTCCGGAAGACCGCACTCGGCACGCGAAGGGGTGCGATCTGCGATCGCGCGACGGCGATCGTTCACCTGGTAGCAGCCCGGCAGGTGCACCAGACTCTCGGAATAGAACGGCTGCTGGTCGGGCGGGGCGATGAAATCGTCGACCAGGATATAGTCGATAAACGGCGCGCCCATCGTGCCCGGAAAGCCCAGGTAGTTGACCTGGATGGGCGCGGGACGCTCGACCAGGATTTGAGTGCGCGCCCCCCAGGTGTAACCCTTCAGGTCGATGAGGATATCGACCTCGTCGGCGGCGATCCGTCGCGCGGCATCGACGTGCGACAGGTCACGCAGGTCGACGAACCGATCGAGAGCCTGGACCAGGCGATGACGCATCGGGCTGTCGTCTGGCCGGCCATAGGAGTAGCCGATCACTTCAAACCGACCGCGGTCGTGCTTCTCAAACATCTCGACCACCAACATCGCCGTGGCGTGGTAGTGATAGTCTGACGACAGGTAACCGAGCTTGATTTTTGGCTTGGCGACCGAGCGGCGCGGGCGTGTTGGCTGGTTCGGCAGGACCGCCGGTTTCACGAGCCCGGCGACCCATTGTTGGGCGCAGCTCAGCTGTTGCTGGGCCGTAGTGCTGATAGGTAACGCCAGAAAAATAAAGGGCGACACACCGGCCTTCGTGCCTTGCACCGCGCCCGCAACCACCGCGTCGACCACCCGCCGCGCCAACGCGTCGAGACCTTCCCAATCGCAAATCTGTTGCAACTGGTGCGTGAGCGCCGCGGCGGCCATGGGATAATCGGGTTGCAGCTGGAGCGCGCGGCGGTAGCCGGCAATTGCTTCGTCGCGAGCGCCGGCCTCTTGCAGAGCATTTGCCAGGTTGTAGTGGGCCATGGCCGACGCGGGGCGAAGTTCCAGCGCCCGCGAATAGCTGGCGACCGACTCCTCGAGCTGACCGAGATCCTTGAGCAGCGCGGCCAGGCTGTGGTGGGCTTCGGCAAAGTTGGGCGCCAGCGCGATCGTCCGTCGAAAGCATGTCAGCGCTTCGGCCAATTGCCCGCGGAGTTTGAGCGCGACGCCGAGGTTGTGGACGGCCTCGGCGAAACTCGGGTCAAGCGATACGGTCTGGCGGAAGCAGGCAATCGCCTCGACCAACTGGCCTTGCCCATACAGGGCATTGCCCAGGTTGTAGTGTGCGTGGGCAAAGCGTGGGTCAAGCGTCAGGGCTCTGCGGTAGCAGGCGACCGCCTCGTCGCGCTGGCCCAGCTCATTGAGAGCGACTCCCAGGTTGTGATGGGCCTGCGACAGTTTGTCGTCAAGCGCCAGAGCGCGGCGGTAGCAAGCGATGGCCCCGTCGCGGTCGCCCAGCTCCTTCAGCGCGTTTCCCAGGTTGCTGTGATAGAACGCTTCGTCAGGCTTGAGGGCCAGCGCCCGGCGCAGACAGTCGGCTGCCTCGGTCCACTGGCCGCGCTGGATGTGGGTCACGCCCAGCAAGTTCCAGGCCTCGGCCTGCCGCGGGTCGAGCGCGAGGATCTGTCGGTACGACGCCTCCGCCTCAGGCAAACGCCCCGCCTGATGCTGCTCGACGGCGACGGCAAAGAGTTCGGCAAGGGAGGGCATGGGAACTATCTTGGCAAGGCATGGTTGAGTCGAACCGAAACCACTAACCCGACGCGCAAGCGAGGGCTCTTAGTTGTCACGCGCACAAACGCACCCCACCGTCAGTCAGTCGCCTACCGCTGAGCGTCTTGGCTGTGGCGAACATAACAAATCGCTGCCTCCAGGCTTGCCATGTCATTGATGTATCGATTGCTGCCGCGTTCAGCCCACCAGCCTGCGCGAATCTCCACTGCGGGGCCGTACGGAGCCGTTTGTTTCTGAAGGTCCTTAAGTCGTCGCGTACACCAGGCTTTGAACTGTTCACGCACGATACGTGGATGTTCCGGAGCGGTAACCACGACGTGGACGTGATTCGTTCGACAGTTCACGGCATGAAGTGTCCAAGCCCGCTGCCCGCAATGCTCGGCGATTGTTTTCTCAACGATGGCACGTTGTTGGGGACTGAGCCGACAAGCTGCCTCGGACATCCGCGCCGTGGCTTCCACCACTTTGATCGGATCAGGAGGCTGCCAACCGTGCGATCGCAGTATCCAGCCGCGTGTGTCGCCGGGGAGCCAAGTGCCGTAAGTCGGCCAAGTCAGGAAGTAGGCCAAGGGGTCTGCATGGGGGATCGACCCTGCGTCGGGCATGTCGAAGGTCCTGACGAGCTATTTCTCCACGCGACTGTCACTCCAACGCAGTGCGAAGAGCCCTCGCTTGCGCGTCGGGTTGGTGTTCGCGGCCGATGAACGATCCGAAGTTGTCTCCGAAAAAGCACCGATCCGCGATCGCAGGCCGGCCGCGTCCAGCACGTGAGCCAGATACCGCAAGAGCTCAAGGGGTTCGATGGAGCAGCCTCCCAGCCACGCCTTCCTGAAGCTCCTGCACGCTCCACGCCGGATGTTCTACTCGCAGGTGGCTCAGCAGCAAAGAGCGAGCACTGGCGAACATGCCCTTGGCGATCTGCAGCCGCTGGGCCCCCGACTTGGACCGCAGGACCGCGACCATTTCGGGATCGATCACTTCAATGACCACCCGTGACGGATGTGGTTCGGCGGCGGGAAGCATCGAGAAGTCCCCTTTGGCGCAAGCCGCTGTAGGGGTCGTCATCAAACCGAAGTAAGACAAAGCGAGGGTGAAGGGACTCGAACCCTCGGCCTCTAGCGTGACAGGCTAGCGCTCTAACCAACTGAGCTACACCCCCTTGATCGTGGGTCGACGCGGGCGTTTGTGCCCCCGGTCACCCCTGCCGATCAGGTCGAAAACAAATTATAGCTGGCCCTAAGTGGCTCGCAAGTGCCGCTCGCCGGGCCGCCCCGGCGAATCGAATATGCCGATCGCACGGGCTGTGAGGCGACCCGTTGCCAGCGGCCCCGGCGGCCCCTTTTTGCATCACGCTTTCCCGCTGCGCGGGGCCTAACGTGACCTAGGATTTGCACAGAGAAACAGCCATTTGTTGGGCGTGAATACCATGTCGCCGATTGTGCAATTTTTTCAGAACGCTTTCACGCGGCTTGAGAACCTCGATTTCCCCCAGCTCAGCCTGCTGGTCCTGGTGATCGTGGCGTTCGGCTTTTGGTGCTTGCGCGGATTTGGCTCGCGCTCGAACTATTGACCTCCCATCCGCAGCCTCCGGTCCATCGGACCAGGGATATGCGGCCGGATAAATACTTGGGGCAGTTGAATCATTACGTTGGCAAGCAAGAACGGTTCCGTCGAGAGAGCGCACGAACATGGACTTTCCGTATGAGATCCCGCTGCCGGTCGCGCTGGCTGTGATCGCGGTGTTGGGTTACCTGGCCGGTCGGTCGTCGCGCGCCCAGGCCCGCAGCGAGGCCGACAAGGCTCGCCGCGAGCTGCGCCGCGCCAAGGCCGTGGCCAAAGAGCTGGAACAGATCGCCGAAAGCGTTCGCAAGCAGTTGGCCGCGCACCACACCAGCGTGGCTCGCTTCAAAGATCGGGTCAGCGAGCTCAGTGGCCAGGACAACGAAATGGCCTGGACCGATCTGTGTCGCGAGGCCGAGCAGATCCTCAAGCCCACGCTCCGCCTGGCCGAGCAAATCTCGCGAGCCTACGACGAGATTCGCCAGCAGTCCAACCACCTGATGTCGTTCACCGAGGTCCGCACCGACCCTTTGACCCGGGTGAGCAACCGTCGCGGCCTGGACGAATCGCTGGAAGCCCGCTTTGCCCTGTTGGACCGCTACGAGCAGCCATTCTCGTTGGCCATTTTCGACATCGACCACTTCAAGCAGGTCAACGACAGCCACGGTAACCTGCACGGCGACCGTACGCTGCAAGCAGTGGCCCGCATCCTGGACGACACGGTGCGCGACACGGATGTGGTAGCCCGCTACGGGGGTGAGGAGTTCGTGGTCGTAATGGCGATGACCACGCTGGACAATGCCTGCCAATTTGGGGAACGGGTCCGCTCGCTGGTCGAGACCAACCTGGGTCTGACCATCAGCGGCGGCGTGGCAATGGCCCTGGACGGCGACAACCCGCAAAGCTTGCTATCGCGGGCCGACGAAGCCCTGTATGGCAGCAAAGCGGCCGGGCGCAATCGCATCTATCGCCACACCGGCACAGGTATCGAGCCGGCCGAGACCGCCAGCGAGCCCAGCGCCGCGGCCGTCTGACCAGCCAGCAGCGCACCGCTCGGGCCAAGTGCCCAATTCTCGCGTGTCTCTTACCATTGCCGGTAAGATCAGCGCACGATTGCGCAACAAATTGTCTGACACCCCCTCAGCGATTGCCCAGTCCTGCGTCCACCGGCGGTGGCCGTGCGTTGACGAACCGCTGCCCCAGTTTGTACGATTTACCGTTGGGAGCACGGGTCCAAGAGAGCGACGCCGCCGTTCGAGGGGAGAAGCGGCAAGCGCGTGGGCAGCGTGAGCCTGCTCAACACGTGGTCGGTTGGCTTGAGTAAGAAACCCAACCGGCAACGCACCGCCCTTTCTCACACCGCCGCGCCCTGACTCCGTTGCCGCCGCCCAAGAATTGCTGGCCGAGACTGAAACTACTCACCCGAGTATATCGTCGCTACGACGTCCCCTAGGAGGGTCTGAATCATGCCTTTGTTCGAGGTCGAAACCGACAGTCACATCATCATCACCTGGGCTTCGGATGAAGACGCCGCCTCGGGCGTCGTCAACGAAGCGTATCCTTCGGACCGCGTGATCCGCCTGACCAAGCGACCCCGCGACACCTGGGTGATCTCGAAAAGCGCCCTGGGCATCATCCGCGAGGCCGACGTCTGCTCGACCGCCCGCGACTGCCTGGCCAAAGCCGCCGGCGACAAGGTGCACGCCATCCGCTTGTACATGCACGAGACCGGCTCGGACCTGGAGCGGGCCCGCAAGGTCATCGAAAGCAATATGGTCATGGGCTGGTAGGTCACGGGCCATCAGGTCCCGGGCCATCAGGTCACGGGCCATCAGGTCACGGGCCGCGAGGTCCCGGGCCGCGAGGGCCGACTCTCGCACTTGACCACCTCAGGCTCACCGAGGCGCGGCGTCCATCGGTTGCGCCGAGGCCGGCGGCAGGTTTCCGCCGCGTGACGCTCTCCGAGCGCCCCGCTTCAACTCCTTGGCCAGGTCCCAGGCATACAGGTTGGTATCTGCCTGCATCGTGTGCCGCCGCGTCGAGACAAAGTGCGCGTTGGCCACGCGCTGGTCGCGGTCGATAATCTTCCGCATCTCATCGTCGCCGGGCAACGCGTACGCGCCGGCAACGTAAGCTGCCAGCCAGCGGGTCTGGATCTCGACGAACTTGATGATGCTGGGCACCGCCTGGGCAAACCCAACGAAGATCAGATTTGGCATCCCCGGGTGAAAGGCCCGCTTGAACAGCGGGAGGTCGTTGTCCTTGGCCGCCAGCAACGCCGGGTCGAAGAACGGAAACGTGATCTTGTAGCCCGTGGCATAGATGATGGCGTCGAACGGCTCACTCGTGCCGTCCTCAAAGCGGACCGTGTCGCCTGCGAGCATCGCGATGTTTGGCTTGACCGTGATGTCGCCCGAGCCGGCGCGAATCAGAAACTCGCTCGACACGGTGGGATGCGTCTGCCAGATGCGGTGCTTGGGCTGCGGCAAACCGTAGTTCGACATTCGCCCAACGGCCAGGCGGATCAGCAGCGAGCCGAACATTCGCTGCGGCCACATCGGCAGCCAGGGTCGGCTGCGCACGACCGCGTCCAATGGCCTGCCAAAGAGATACTTTGGAATGATGTGCGCGCCGCGTCGCGTGGAGACCACCAGCCGCGCGGCCACACCGCGGTGACTCAGCTCGCAGGAAATATCCATGGCGCTATTGCCCACGCCGACCACCAACACCCGTTTGCCGTGCAGGTCATGCGGCGTGAACGTGTCGATGTATTGGTGCGAGTGGATCTGGATGCCGTCAAAGTGGCCGGGAAACGGCGGGTCGGGCCAACGGGCGTCCCAGTGATGTCCGTTGGCGACCACCAACAGGTCAAACTCCTGGACCTCGCCCGTGTCGAGGGTCAACCGCCAGCGGCCGCCGGCAATCGGTTCGGCCCGCTCGACGCCGGTGTTGAAGCGGATGCCCTCGCGCAGGCCAAAGTGGTCGGCATAGCCTTGAAAATACGCGGCGATCTGCGTGTGGTGGGGAAAGTCGGGGTAGCCCGGCGGAAACGGAAAGTCGTCGAACTCGATCGAATAGCGCGACGAGTCGATGTGCAGCGAGCGGTAGGCGCTCGACATGCCGTTCTTGTTGCGAAAGACCCAGTTGCCGCCGATCTGGTCGCTCTTCTCAAAGGTCGTGTACGAAAGACCTCGGTCGCGCAAAGCCTTCATCATGGTCAGGCCGCTGACACCGGAACCGATGATTGCGATGGTGGGCTGACGCTTCATCATTTCTCCCGCCGGGACTTCACCGCCGCTTGCAGCTCGTCCCATTGCGGACCGCTGACCTGCTCCAGGTGGTTGAATTGCCCTGCGCCGCGCAGCCAGGCGCCGCCGTCGATCGTGACGCAGGTGCCGGTGACAAAGCCCGCGAAGTCGGACAAGAGGTAGGCTGCCAGGTTCGACAGTTCCTGGTGCTCGCCCACGCGACCCAGCGGGATGCGACCGGTGTTATCAAAGGCGTCGCCCAGCTCTGCCGGCCGCAAACGCGACCAGGCCCCCTCGGTCGGAAATGCGCCGGGCGCGATGGCATTCAACCGGATGCCGTACTTGCCCCACTCGCTGGCCAGCGACCGCACCAACACCAGCGCGCCGGCCTTGGCCATGGCCGACGGCACGACATAGCCCGACCCGGTCCAGGCGTAGGTCGTGCTGATGCTGAGCATCGCCCCACGCGTGCCGGCGGCGATCCAGCGCTTGCCGAGCGCGAGCGTGCAGTTGTAGGTCCCTTTCAGCACGATGTCGACGACTGTATTGATGGCGTTGTAACTTAGCCGTTCGGTCGGGCAGACAAAATTGCCGGCCGCGTTGTTCACCAGTCCGTGGACCGTGCCAAAGCGGGCCGTGACCGCTTCCAGAAACGCCTCGACCTGTTCGGCATCGCGGACGTCGCAGGTCAGGCCCAGCGCTTCGCCGCCGGTGGCAGCCGACATTTCCTTGGCCGCCGTCTCGACCACCTCGCGCCGGCGGCCACAGATCGCGACCCGCGCCCCCAACGTCAAGAAGTACTCAGCCATCGAACGTCCCAGGCCCGTGCCGCCGCCGGTGACGATCAGCGTGCGATCGGCAAACGTGTCGGCGGGCAACATTGGCCGGGTGTATGCAGAGGTCGACATGAAGAAAATTCCTAGGCTGCGGAAGTGGTGCGCGGGCGGCAACGAACTCCGCCCGTTCGCCCATCATGGTACGCCAGCCGATGGGGTCATTACAAACGATCCGCCGGCGCGACGAGACGACAGTCCCAAACGGTTCGACAGCCGCGCGGCAGGTTTGGTACAACAGCAGCCATCACGTCTGGGAATGGCCCGTCGAAAACTATCTCGGCAAGTCGCCAAAAAACTCCTGAGGTTTCCGCTCATGTCGACCGCGTCGCATTCGTCTGCCCAGCCGCGTGTGATCCTGATTACCGGGGCGTCGTCGGGCATCGGCCAGGCCTGTGGGCGGCACCTGGCGACACGGGGCTGGCGGGTGTTTGGCACCCAGCGGGCCGAGCCGTCGGGCAACCCAGCGCACGGAGTCGAGATGATCTCGATGAACGTCGATGACGACCAGTCGGTAGCGGCCGGTGTGGCCCGGGTCGTGGAGCGAACCGGCCGGCTGGATGCGGTGGTGAACAACGCCGGCTATGCGGCGGCCGGCGCGATCGAAGACACCTCGATCGCCGAGGCCAAGGCCCAATTTGAAACCAACTTCTTCGGCGTGCTCAGGGTCTGCCGGGCCGCGCTGCCGATCTTCCGCGGCCAGGGCGGCGGGTACCTGGTCAACATCAGTTCGCTGGCGGGCACGTTTGGCACGCCCTACGCCGGCATGTACAGCGCCAGCAAACACGCGATTGAAGGCCTGAGCGAGAGCTTGCGGTTTGAGGTCAGCCGCTTCGGCATCAAGGTCGTGATGATCGAGCCGGGCGACTTCAACACCGGCATGACCCAGCGAAGGCGGGTCACGGCAGAGAGCGCGACCAACCCAGCCTATCAAGAGGCGTTCGCCCGATCGTTGGACAAACAGAACCGCGACGAGACCACGGCGCCGACGCCCGAGTCGATCGGGCGGCTGCTGGAGCGAATCCTCAACGACCCTCGCCCCAAGCTCCGCTACCCAATCGGCATGGCCAGCCAAACCATGGTCGGCCCCCTAAGGCGTTTCTTGCCGCAACGCGCCTTCGAGTGGCTGGGTTTCAAGTTGTTGGAAACGTGAAGGGTCGGAGCGACACGCGATCGCATAACGCGAATTCGCGCTTCACCCAAACAGCGTCAACTTCTTCTCGCGCGGGCCCAAGACATTGACCGGGTCCACGCTGAGCCAGTCGGTTAGCAGCGTGGCGTAGACGTCGCGGAAGTCGATCTGGTAACGCAGGTCGTCGTCGTCCAGGTCGGCCAGGTTGGGCAGGCCGCCTTGCAGGCCGCCTTTCACACCATCGCCCAGCAGGAAGACCGGGGCTGCCGCGCCGTGGTCGGTGCCCACGGATCCGTTTTCGTGGACCCGACGGCCGAACTCGGAGAACAGGAACACGGCGACCCCCTCGGACAACTTGCTGGCCTTCAGCCCGTCCAGAAAACCTGCGACGCCCGTGCTGACGTCTTCCCACAGGTTCTCGTGCGAGTTGGCCTGCGCGGCGTGGGTGTCGAAACCACCGAGCGACGTGTAGTAAATCCGAAACGGCTGGTCCTGCTCCAGCAACGCGCGGATCACGCCTAGTCGATCTGCTAACTCGTTGCCGCCTTGCGCCGCCGGGTTGGGTTCTTCCTTGGGCATCGGCAACCGGGCCGACAGGTCGCGGGCCGACTGCAATCGCACGGCCACCGCAGCCGCCAGGTCGTCGCCCGCGGCGGCGGTCGCCGCCAGCACGTCGGCGGCGTCGGGCAGCAACTTCAAATCGGCCAGCCGACCGAGCGATGGAACGGCGCGCAACCGTCGCGAGAGCGCGTGCGGCACGGCGCCCTCGCCCACGTAGCACAGCTCGCCGGCCGCGGCATTGTCTGCCGCGCGACCCAGCCAACCCGCGGGCACGATAGAGTCAAGCTGGCCGGCGTGCCAGATGTCCATCGACTCAAAGTGCGAACGGTTCGGATTAGGATAGCCGCAGTTTTCGACGATCGCCAGTTGTCCGGCATCCCAAAACTTTTGCCAGGGCTTCATCGCCGGGTGCATGCCGAGTTGATCGTTGAGCTTCAGCACCTGGTCGGGCATGATGCCCAGCGAGGGCCGGGCCTTGTAGTAGAGGTCGTCGGTGAAAGGAACGATGGTGTTCAGTCCGTCGTTGCCACCTTCAAGCTCGATGACCACCAGCCGGCGACCGGTGGTGTTGGCCGCAGCGGCAGCGGCCACGGTGTGCCACCACGTGGGCGCCAGTTGCTCCACGCCCAGGCAGCCACCGCAGGCCGCGGTCACGCTGCGAAGAAACTGTCGTCGGGTTCCCATGCGTCGGTCCCTTTCGTAGCCAGGTGATGGTCTTTAGGCCAGTTGCGCCGCCGGCGCGCACAACAGAGTTCGAAACATTCTCGCCCGCGCCACCGGCTGGGGTTTGGCCAGTTCGGCGGCCAGCGGTCCGCGTTCGACCGCTGTGGGCGTGCGTCCCCAGGCCAGACAGGTCCAAAAGTCGATCTCGGCGTCGCCAGGCGACACGCCATAGCGCGCCGGCAACTGCGACCAATGATCGGCCGCCACCTGCGAGGCGTCGCTGGTGAGCCAGGCGGCAAAGTTTGCCCGCGCGACCAACGCTGGGTCGGTCAGCCATTCCAATCCGCCCGGCCAGCCGGCGACGTTGGGCGGCTGAAACAGCCACTGGCCCATGCGGTCGGTGAGCGGAATGACCTCGGCCAGGTCGGGGTGGGGCGGAAAGGTCTGGCCGACGCGCAGGGCCGCGACCACCCACTCCACCGGACTGAGCACGCGGCGGCCGGCATAGCAATCAGAATGGAAGAGCCGGCTGCGCAGCAACACTTCCAGGCCTCGGGCCACGTCGACATCGCCGTTGACTCTCATCGACGCGGCCAGACCTTCCAGCAGCTCGGGCGAGGGGTCGTCGACGTCGGAAACGAACGTCCGCCACAACCGCCAGGCGATCCGCCGCGCGGCGGCCGGGTGCGCGCTGGCGATCCGGGCCAGGTCCTCATCGTGCCAGGCGCCTTTTTGACCCAAGATGGCCTTCTCGCCCGGGTCGTGCAGGGCCTCTGTGTATTTCACCCGTCGGGTTCGCTCATAAACCCGCTGCCAGCCGGTCAAGGTCCGAGCGGCGTCCTTGACGTCGGCCTCGCTGAAGTTGCCCACGCCCAGCGCGAACAGCTCCAGGAACTCTCGGGCCAGGTTTTCATTGATCGATCCCCGCAGATTCTGCGCGCCGTCCAACCAGGTCAGCGTTGCTTCGTCGCGAAGCATGGCCAGTTGCATCTGGCTCACCGGGGATCGCCACAGCTTGCGCTGGGAGAGGTGTTGGTCGGTCAGGGCCTCTTTGTCATAGACCTTGCTCTCACTGGTGGCATAGTGGTTGTGCCAGGCCAGCAACATCCGCTCGCGGAGCGGCCAGGCGCTAAAGACCATGCGGAAGAACCAGACCTGCCGTATGCCGCCGAGGCCCTCGCTGCCGGCGCGATACGACTCGCTCATGGCATCGGCAAAGGCGTCGATCGCGGCGCCTGCGCGGCCATCGGGGCCTTGCGGTGCGCCATTGAGCAAGTGGCCGATCGCGGTCTCGTGTCCCGCGGCCAGGTCGCGCTGTGCCTCGGCCCAGGTGGCGCCAAAGCCCGCGCGGCGGTGCAGCCGGAGCACCTTGGTCAAATCCCAGGGGTCGGCCGGGCTGGGTTCATAGGGCCGCCAGGCTTCCGCCGGATCATGGGGCCAGCGCGTTTGCATGGGACAACTCTCGGGGGATAGTGTTGACGACCTCAGTTGGGACGAATAACGACCTCACCCATTTCTTTCACCTCACCTGCGCTCAGGGCGCCGACGTCCTTGTACTTCTTACCGTCGGCAAAGTTGTAGTTGAGGCTCAGGTACAAGAACACGCCGGGCACGACGCTGGTCAGCTCAAAGTTGCCGTCGGCGTCGGTCGTGCGTTTGGCATAGTCCTTGGGTCGGGCGAAGTTGTCGTAGAACGGCAGGCCGTGGATGTCGGTGTCTTTGCCGTCGATCGCCTTGGCCGGGTCGGTGCGGAAGTGTGAAAAGTTCGTGACCTCCGGGGCCGGCGTGCCCCCTTCGTAGACATAACGACCGCGGATGGTCGCGCAGGGTTCGAGCTTGATCTCGATCGGCTGGCCATCGGCCGGCGCGATGATCTCGGCCACCTTGCCGGCGTTGGCGTCTTGCGAGAACAGGAAGACGCGATACATCCGCCCCGGCTCGACCGCGTCGATCTTAAACGTGCTGTCCTGAAACTGCTTTGCCGAGAAGAAGCCCTCCAGCTCCTGCTCGACGTAGGCCGCGGAGAGCTCCTTGACCGGCTTGCCATCGGGGTCGGTCACGTGCGCCACGAGCTGCGGTCCACGCTTGAGCTTGATTGTAAACTCCGGCGCCTCGCCTTCTGCGGGCACGTCAACCTTGAGCAAGCCGGTTGGGTGGTAACCGCCGCGGTAGGACTTAACGATGTCGTCATCAAGGTGCAGCCGGTAAAAGCCCTTGGCACCGTCGACCATCAAGTAACCTCGGCCTTCGGACCCGGTCACTTCGAAACGGCCGTCATCGTCGGTGCGAACCGGCTCAAAATTGGCGTTGATGCGCGGCTTGGCGCCCTTTTCCAGATGATAGACCACCTGGGCCATGGCCACGGGCTCGCCGGTATCTTCGGCCACCACGCGGCCACGTAGCACGCGACCCGGCTTGAGCTTGACTGGGTAGTCGAACTTGCGCTTCTTGCCGGAGAACTGTTCGATCTGCCGGCTGCTGATGCTCTGCTTGATGCCCGCGTAACCCAGCGGCGGATGGATTTGCACCCAGTAGCTGTCAGCCGAACCGAGCACCAACTGATACTGTCCCTGTTCGTCGCTGGTGGCATGGACCGTGTCGATCTGGTTGCCGCCACGGCGGTTGTGCATCGGCATGACCTCGACCTTCACGCCGGCAATCGCCTGCCCGGTCTTCTGATCGGTGTATTGACCGGTGACGACGTAGGGCGTCTCCAGCACCAGCGTGAACTTAGGATCGCGGCAGACCTGCTCTTTCCATTTGTGCGATCGTTCGTGCGCCACCGACAAGCGGACCTTTGGATACTCGGGTGCCTCGACGGTCAGCTCGGTCGTCGCCGATTCGGGCACGACGTCGTCAATGCGGAAGCGCCCCTCGGCATCCGTGCGAAGCGCGGCGGGCCAATAATCGGGCTGTTTCCCGGCGGCCTGTTGCTGCCGCGACAATCCCATTCCCCAACCCTTCTTGCGCCCTACCTCGTCCTCGCTATCGTGGGATCGGTTGATGGTGGTCAACAAGACGCGGGCGTCTTTGACCGGTTCGCCATTGGGCGTGAAGACCGTGCCCTCAATGGCATATGCCGGGTCGAGCTCCAGCTCGATCGGCTCATCCAGACCCTTGAGATCCAGCTCCTTCGAGCGGACGCCGCAACCCTCGGCCCGGACGACCAATTCGTGGTTCAACAATTTTGCAGTAACCAGCTCGGCCTCAATGCGAAACTGGCCCTCGGCGTCGGACTGGGCGCGGGCGAACTCGGGCCGCGGAATGTCCATCCAATCCTGCGACTGATCCGGGTCGGGTTGGTACATGCCGACCCAGTACAACTGCGCGCCCGCGACGGGCCGGCCGTCGCTAGTGGTGAGTCGACCCGTGAGGGTTATTTTTTTCGGCTGGTCGTCGTCGGTGCTGGGCTTGTTGACATCGGCTACGGGCTGGCCGGACTTCGCCGGGGCTTTCATCTCGGCCTTCGGGGGTGCGGCCACGAGCACGCCGCGCTGGCAGAGCGCGGCGCCAATCACCGCTGCAACAACCATGACCATCACGGCCAACGACCACAACCTGCCCGGTCGCGGGCGGGGCACTGCGGAAGTGAGTATGTGTCGAATGCGGCCCGGCAAGCCCGAGTGCCGCGACACGGCAGCCAGCGCCAGACCCGAATCGCCTTGCGCCACCAGCCCCAGCAGCGTCTCGGCATACAAGGTCGGTGAATTGCCGGCCGCCAGCGCCCAATCGTCGCAGGCTTGCTCGGCCGCCTGCGCCAACCGCCGCTTGGCCCACCAGGCCAGGGGTTGCCAGGGGAGCAGGCAACAGGTCGCTTCGGCAACCAGCGCCGTCCAATGGTCGCGCCGTTTCCAATGCGCCAGCTCGTGACAGAGGACGCTGGTCCACTGACCCAGGCTCCACTCGGCCAAAGCGCCGGGCGGCAACACCAGCCGCGGCCGCCGTCCCCAACACCAGATCACCGGGCAGTGCACCGCGTCGGACTCGGCGACTTCCACGTCCAGACCACCCAGGTCCAGACGCTGTCGCGCCGCGGCCAACGCCGTGGTCACGGTCGCATGCTCGCAGGGTGTGACACGACCGAGCAGTCGCAGTCCGGACCAGACCCCGCGGGCCAAACGAGCCGCAGTCACGAGCGTGGCGAATATCCATACGGTCACGAGTAGCGCAGCAGAGATCACGGCCCAGTTCCAGCGGGTCGCTGTCGGGGCCGGGTCGATCATGCTCACGAGCGATTGTGGCGCCGCGGGGCGAGGCGGATTGATTGTTGTTGTCGGCGCTGCCGCCATGGCGGGATCGCTCATTTGCAGATCGCGCGCGTCCATGGGACGAGGGTCGCGGTTCTGCCCGCGGCCGCCGGCCTCGTGATTGGTTGGATCGGCGACGGTGGCAGGCGAAAGTTGCGCCGGCGAGGCGTCAACGACCGCGATCACCTCAGGCTCAAGCAGGCCCCAGCCGCACTCGCGGACCAGGGCGCTAGCGACCGGCGCGGCCAGCGCGGCGACAAAGGTCAGCACCAACACGGCGTGGGCCCGGGCCGGGTGCCGCGAGAGCAGGGTCCGGGCGACCAGCAAGCCGACCAGGAAGACAGCGGAACTCTGCCACATGGCATCACGCACCAGCACGCTGAGAGCGGAGGTAGTGTCACTCATCGCGAAGCTCCTTACGGCGTCGTTCGAGCATTTTGCGAAGTTCGGCAAGTTCGGCGGCGGTCAGACGGTCGTCGTCCAAAAGGTGTTCAAACACTACGAGCGGATCGCCGCCAAAGAGCCGCTCGGTGAATTGGCGCAAGGCGCTCTTGCCCGCATCGTCGCGCGAGCGCTTGGGCAGATAGACGTAGCTGCGTCCGTCGGTGCGATGCTTGAGCCAGCCGGCCTTTTCCAGCTTCTGCAACACGGATAAGACCGTGGTGTAGGCCAGCTCCTTGTCGGACGCCAAGCGGTCGCGCACCTGCACGACCGTGGCCTCGCCGAGATCCCAGACCGCGTTCATCACGGCGGACTGCAGGTCTCCCAGATCATCCAGAGATCGTTTGGCCATCGCGAAAGTTCCTGGGGCCGTACTCCTGGCGGCCCCGTTTTCCTCGGGCCGCGAGCTACTACTGGCTGACGTACTACGGAGTGTAGTAATTAGGTTGGGGCTTGTCAATAAAATCCCGACAAAGTTTTTTATCCCGTCGCGACGATCCTCCAGGTCACCGGTGGCCGTTCGCAGCGACGCCTTCGCGCGCTAACTTCCGGACGCCTGATCGCGCAGCACGCGGCGCAGGATCTTGCCGATGTTGCTCTTCGGCAAGGTCGGCAGGAAGTGTACCCGGCTGGGCGCTTTGAACTTGGCCACGTGACGATGCACGTGCTCGATCACTTCGATCTCGGTCACACTGGCGCCGGCGCGAGTGACCACAAACGCCACCACGCTCTCGCCGTAGACCTCGTCGGGCTTACCCACCACGGCGGCCTCGGCCACGTCGGGATGCTCGTGCAAGATGCTTTCCAGCTCGGCCGGAAAGATATTCTCGCCGCCGCGAATGATCATGTCCTTCTTCCGGTCGACGACGAATATGAAGCCGTCGTCGTCCAGGTAGCCGACATCGCCGGTGTGCAGCCAGCCGTTGCGAAGAATCTCGGCGGTCTCCTCGGGCCGCTTGTGATAGCCTTTCATCACGGCCGGTCCGCGCAGGCAGATTTCTCCGCGTTCGCCGGCGGGCAGCGGTCGGTCTTCGTCGTCCAAAATCGCCAGTTCGTTGTTGAAATACGCCGGTCCTGCCGAACCGGGTCGATAGGGCCGGCTGCGGCGGTTGGCGGTGCCCATGCCCGAGGCCTCGGTCAGGCCATAGACCTCGCGAATCCGCGCGTGCGGATAGCGGCGCATGAACGCCTGGGCCAGCTCGACCGGCAGCGGCGCGCCGCCGCAGATGATCTCGCTCAAGCTCGAAAAATCCTGCTGGGCCGCCAGCGGGTGCTGCAGCAGCACGGCCAGGATCGTCGGAACCGAGGGAAAGGTCGTGCAACGATGCGCCGGGATCAGACGGATGAACGACTCGGGCTCAAACCAGCGCATCTGGATCAGCCGGGTCTGGTCGGCCATGTGCTTGGGAATCATCAACAGGTCGTTCATGATCGCCACGCCAAAGATGTGCGCGATCGGCATGGCGCTGAGCGTGATCCGCGGACCTTGCCAGGTGTCGAGTTCGGCCGCCTCGGCCACCGCCTCGGCGCTGGCCAACAAGTTGGCGTGCGTGAGCAACACGCCCTTGGGCCGCCCGGTGGTGCCCGACGAATAGAGCATGACCGCGACATCGTCGCCGGCGATCTGCGGCAGCGCCGTGCGCGGATCGGCAGCGAGCAACCCATCGAGGCTATGCTCCGGCGGCGACGCCTTGAGGTCGTCTTGACCGCCGGCGACCAGGATGTGCCGCACGTGCTTGAGCCCGGCCACGGCTTCGCGGACCACTGGCAGCCGCTCAGGCTCGGTCACGATCAGCACCGCTTCGGTGTCGGCCAACACGTAGCGCAATTCGGCAGCGGCGGCTTGCGGCATCACCGGAACGCCGGCCGCACCCAGGCGAAACAAACCTTGCAGCGCGGGATAAACCAGCGCGTGGTTCATCATCAAGACCACGGCCCGATCACCGTGCTTCACGCCCAGCTCGGCCAATGCCGCGTGCAGCCGCTGACTCCGCTCGAGGATCTGCCAGTTGGTGTAGGTCGTGTTGTCGATCGTGTAGTTGGGCTGCTCGCCCAGTAGCTCGGCCGAGGCCTCGGCCAATTCCGCCAGATTGTGGACCGCCATAAATCCTCCGAAGTGTCCGCCGCACGCATCACGCCAGAATTGGCACGAAATCAGGATAGCGAATCGTGCGGCAAATGCCGCGCAAAAAATGGCCGCACGTCGCCAGGCCGGACCGGGCCGGGTCGCTCAGTTGCCCAATCACTCAGCCGCCGAACAGCCGCCGCAGGTGGGCGTTCAAGAATCGGCCGTTGGGATCGAGCGTTTGGCGGACCGCTTGAAAGCGGTCCCACTCGGGATAGAGCGGGGCCAGCTCGGTCGCGGCCAGACCGTGCAACTTGCCCCAGTGCGGGCGACCCTGGTGCCGGCGAAAGATCGCCTCGGCATCGGTGAAAAACGACCGGTAGGGCAGGGCGGCAGCCTGGTGGATCGAAATGGCGACGGTCGGTCGACCCTGGGCTGCGCTGATCAGGATGTCGTCGGCCGCTTGCGTGCGATATTCGCTCGGCCAGGCGACGTCGGGGTGCTTGCGGCGCATCAGGTCGCGGATTTCCAAAAAGCATTCCACACCCCGCGCGGCTGGCAGGGAGTACTCCATCTCGTTGAAGCGATTCTCGCGCACGGTCGGAAAGATGCGCCAACTGTCGTCCACCCGTTCGCGCTCGGCGCTGGCCAGGCCGGCCCCTTGGCCAGTGGCCGGGTCGGCAGCCGGAGTGCGCGGCAGATCGGTGGGGTTGAGCGCCTTGGTAAACGCGCAATCGTCTGCCGGGTACCAGAAGAATTCAAAGTGCCGGTTCGCCGCGATCCGCTGGTCTAACCCGGCCAGACAATCGTCCAGTGGCTCGCGACGGCAGACCTCGTGCAGGCGATACGACGGCAGGCATTGCAACTCGATCGCCGTGAGCACGCCCAGCGAACCGAGCGAGACCCGTGCTGCTTGAAAGATCTCGGCATCGCGCTCGCGCGAGCAGGTGACGACTTTTCCATCGGCCGTGACGATTCGCAGCCCCACGACCTGCGTGGAGATATTGCCCAGGTCGGGTCCGGTGCCGTGGGTGCCGGTCGAGACGGCGCCGGCAATGGCCTGCACGTCGACATCGCCCTGGTTGGCTAGCGCCAAACCGTGCACAGCCAGCGGCTCGCCCAGGGTATGAATCTTGGAGCCGGCACGAACCCAAGCTCGCAGAGCAGCGACGTCGACCGCTTCCACACCGGCCAGGTTGTCCAGCGACAGCAGGATGTCGTCGGTCGCGCACAGCGGAGTGAACGAATGACCGCTGCCCGTCACCCGCACGACCTGACTTTCGGCCGCGGCGCGCTCGACGATCTGGCAGACCTCGGCCTCGTCACGTGGCGACAGAACCTGGTCAGGGCTGCAAGTGACTGAACCCGACCAGTTGGACCAGGTGGCTGCCATGAAAATGACCTTCAAGCTCGATGAATCTGTGCACAACCGCTCAACAACTCCAGTGGTACCGCACCGTGCGCAAGCCGGCAAGCCACCGCGGGGAAGTTGAGACGGCCGAGACCGGCAGATATAGTGCACGCTCACCCGCTGGCGACCTGCCGGTCGCTGCCCGCCCTCGGTCACCCGATTGTCTCCCCCGGTACTCAACGATGAACGACACTCTGCGACGTTTTGCTCAACCAAACCTCGGCATCTACCAACCCGACGCGCAAGCGAGGGAGCAGCACATCGCGTGTACCACTTCTCCCTCGCTTGTGCGTCGGGTTAGCTGGGAAGGATCACTGGCGTCTATCGCCACGGTATTGATAGCCCTGTTTCTGGCACCGGCAGCGGTTCCTGCCTTGGAAATTGGCGCTCCGGCCGGCCCAGTGGCGCTGACCTCGGTCTTGGGTCCGCAGATCGTGATGGACAACTATGCCGAGCGCCCGGCGACGGCGGTCATCTTTATGTCGAGCCGCAGCGAGGCGACCGATCGGGCGATGGCCGACCTCAACCAGCTCTACCGCAAGCACCGCCTGCGCGATGTGCTGTTCGTGGGCGTCTGCCCCAACCCGGCCGAGAGCGGCGACGAGTTGCGGGCTTTTACCCAATCGCGGGATACGATCTTTCCGCTCTATCGCGACCCCGAGGGCAAAGTGACGAAGCAGTTTGGCGCCAAGTTCGCGCCCGAGGTTTACCTGCTCGACGGCAGTGGCGCGCTGGTCTTCCACGGCGGACTGCAAGACGAGACCGCGCGGGGTAACTTTGCCGCGGCGATTGAAAGCGTGCTGGCCAAACGTCCGATCGCGGTCGCCACGACCAAGGTCGAGGGCACGCCGCTCGACAAGCCGGGTCCCAAACGCACGGTGGACAACCCTTATGGCTCGATCTGGTATGCGGCCGAGCAGGTCTTTGAAAAAATTCCGCTGGCGCCGGCCCATCATTGCTCGACAATCTGCCAGGCTGCCAATGGCGACTTGTTGTGCCTGTGGTATGGCGGCAGCTACGAAAGTGCCGACGACCAGGCGATCTTCCTGGCCCGCAAGCGGCCCGACGACAAACGCTGGAGCACGCCACAGGTGCTGTTGCAAAACGCCGCGGCGCCGCCGGGCAACGGCGTGATCTTCCGCGATACGGCGGATAAGCTCTGGATCGTCTGGTGCCGCATGGACGGCACCCGGCCGATGCGGCGCGGCAGCGGCTGGGATCGTTGCCGGTTGTTCGCGCGGACCTCGGACGATCACGGCGCGACCTGGAACGAGGACCGGCCGCTGTTCGAGGAGGAGCTGTGGTGCGTGCCGCGCAATCCGCCAATCGCGCTGGCCGACAAGACGCTGCTGTTGCCGGTCGAAGGCATTCAAGGCAAGGTCGAGGGTTCGTACTTTCTGCGGCTGCCGGCCGGTTCGTCGACCTGGCAACGGGCCGGCTTTACCGACGGCGGCAGTCAGCCCGCCATCGTGCAGCGTGCCGATGGTTCGGTCCTGGCCTTGCTGCGCCACGCCCGGCACATCACGCAGATCGAATCGACCGACGGCGGCCAGACCTGGACCAAGGGGGTCGACACGCCGCTGGAGAATCCCGACGCCGGCATCACGATGGCGCGGCTGGCCAACGGTCACCTGGTGCTGGTCTACAACGACACGCCCACCAGCCGCACCCCGCTGTCGATCGCCCGGTCGCTGGACGAAGGCCGCACTTGGGAAAAGCCCCTAAGATTGGAATCCAACCCGGGCGAATATTCGTACCCTTGCATAATTCAATCTGCCGACGGTCGCATTCACGTGACCTACACCTACCGTCGTTACGCGATCAAGCACGTCGAGTTGAACGAGGACTGGCTGGTTCACATGAACCGGCCAAACTGAGTTCACTCCGTAATGCCTGCCACGATAAATCAACCTTGAGGAAAGCCCGATGACCGCTGCGCGCTATGCCGACCGCACCGACGGTGTGCCCGACAAACTGCGACTGCTTGCGGCGGCCCATGCCGAGGGCAAGCTCGACCTGGCCATGTCGTTGGCCGAAAGCGCCAAGGACACGCTCGGTTACGAGCGGCAGTTGTTGCCTCCGGTGGCCGCGACGACCGTCACGGCCGACCAATGGCTGGCAACCAGTGACCTGCCCAAGCCCTGGGCCGCCTCGTCGGCGGGCTGGACCCACGTTCGACCGCTGGACCTGTTTGAGACGGTGGGCATTGAGCGGCGCGGTGAACCGGTCGAGATCACGCTGGCCGTGCCGAGCAAGCTGACCACGGACCTGGCCCGCGAAGTCCGCGTGGCCCGCTGGGAGAAATCGTCGAACACGCTGGTCGAGGTCGCCTGCCAGGTGGACGACGAAACGGCGCTGGCCGGCGAGCGCCACTGCCGCTTGATCTTTCCGGCCGATGTCGCGGCGCACCAGCAAACGACCTACCTCGTCTTTTGCGGCAATCCCTGGGCGGAGCGCACCGACTATGCAACCGACCTGGACGTGCGGGGCGAAGGTTATGGCTTGGACATAGAGAACCATCACTACGTTGCGCGGATGTCGCGGCAAGTGGGCCAGCTCGAGCGGTTGACCTCCAAGCGGCAACACGGGCTGGAGCTGTACGCCGGCGGCAAAGGTCACGGCGAGCCAGCCGGCATCGACTGGGCGCACGACTACGTGGACGTCGACCATTTCCAGAAGCTGCGGATGCGGAACTGGCCGAGCTGCCCCAATTATGAAGTGACCAAGGGTCCGCTTTGCGCGCGGATTCGCCGCTGGGGATTTCCCTACAGCCCTTTGCACCCGGTGTTCACGCCCAGCCGCGTGCACATGGACCAGACCTACCGGTTCTATGCCGGGCTGCCGTACTTCTTCAAAGAGAGCCGGTTTGACGTGGTGAAGGACGTCGACATCGAGGCCATGCGCGACGACGAGTGGGTCTTCTCTGGCTACTCGTTCACCGACACCGTGTGGTTCGACGCGCAGGGCAAGCTGCATCAGGGCGACGTGCCGCCGGCTCAGTCCAATAAGCTGTGGGGCGTGGGCTTTTTCAATCGCACGAGCCACGACGCCTTCATCGCCTTGTGGTTGGAGCACGCGGCCGAAGGGCATGAGATCCCACACGGCGGCGCGCCGACCCTGCACTATGACGGACACGGTCAGCTTTGGAGCCGCTACCCGGCCGAGCACGCGCACTTGAAGGCCGGCACGACAATCCGCCAGCGCAACGCCTATTTCTACGGCGGTTACGAAGGGGCCGAAGCCGCAGCTCACATGGAACAACTGCGGCACCAACTTTTGCACCCGTTGGAAATCCATCTGGCCCAGCCGCCGCGCGCCATGAACGCCGCCAACACGCCGCGTCCGCTGGCCCGACCGGGCGAGACCCACTCCACCGCGCCGCTCAAGCCCGCGATCTGGAAGGCGCTGGCCGAGGTGAAGGACGAGCAGTTCTATAAGATCGACGCCAACATCGTCGACCTGGGCTACGTCTACGACGTGCGAGAACAAGGCGGAGTCGTCAGTGTGCTGGTCACCATGCCCCATCGCGGGCGACCGGAATTCAACTTTCTGGTCACGGCCGGCGGCGGCCGGGTCGAGCCGGGCATCCGTGAACGCGTGCTAAAGATTCCGGGCGTCCGCGACGTCGTGGTCCACCTCACCTGGAACCCGGGGTGGACCGTGCATCGGTTGACGGAGAAGGGGCGAACGGAGCTGGGCTTAAGCGGTTGAATGGTCGCAGCGCGGGCCTGGTGACCCATGGGCTCACTTGCGAAACGAATCGTCGATGCGACGAATCAGCGCGAAGTCCTGCTTGTAGGAGATCGGCACGAACTTGACCGCGCCGCTCGAGCCGAATTGTCGGGCCAACCCTGTCTCGGGCCAGGCGAATTCCAGATACGCCTCGCGAATCTTGCCCGCCACCTCCGGCGGCAGGTTGTAGACATATCCCAGCGTCGCTGGCGGAAAGCGCTCGGAGGTGTAGACCGTGCGAATCTTGTCGCCGTCGATCGTGCCATTGGCAATCGAGGTCAGCAGCAGATCTTCCGAGGCCGGCGCCGCCTGATACAGGCCGCTGGCGACCCCTTTGATCGATTCCAGGTGCCCGCCAGAGAATCGCCAGTTGTAGTCGCGCTGCGGCAGCAACTGATAGTCGCGCAGCAGCACCAGCGCGGCCTTGCAGCCCGAGTTTGATTCGCGACTCGTAAAAGTCACGCTGCGACCCTTCAAGTCTTCGATCGCTTGAATCGCGCTGGCAGCAGGGACGATGAAGCGCATCGGACTGCCGAACGAACCGTCGGCCTGACCAAATGTGCAGACCGGCACAAACCCGTAACCCGCAACGGCGGCCGGCACCGCGCCAGTATTGAAGCCGGTGACGTGCAGGCGGCCTTGCGCCAGCGCCGCAAGCTGGTCGGCGAGCGTGGCAAACGCGATGGTCTCGATGCGCGCACCGGTGCGTGTCGCGAGAAACTCGGTGAATTCTTTCCAGGAAGCCAGCTCTTCGCCCGCGTCGGGGCCCGCGACGTAGGAAAACACCAACGCCTCGGGAGCGGTCGCCTGACCTAGGGCGCTGGGCGCGTCGGCCACCAGGTCGCCGTCGGCGTCGGTAAAGCGCTCGTCGAGTTGGCTCGGCGCGTCGGAGGTCAGTCCAAACCGGTGGAGGATTCGCGCTTCCTCCTGTTCGCGCGACCCTTTTTCGATCCAGCGGGCCGCCAGCGTCACGCCGATCACGCAGACCGCTGCCAGCGGCACCAGCCCCAGCATGAGCCGGCTCACGGAGAATGTGAAGTTATGGCTCGACGCTTCGGAAGCCGGAGGCATGCGCGTTCTCTCGTGACGATTGGCCGATTGTGCGAAAATTGTCTGCGGCCGATGAGCCCCCGGCCGACAGACCCGCATTTGGCCATGTTTGAAACAGTGCAGGATTAGCGGCCCGTGAGAATTGGTTGAGGGGGGAGAGGATCGGCTTCCGGTGCGAGATTTTGGATTTTAGATTTTCGATTTTGGATTGGTCGGTGCGATCAAGACATGGGTGGCGCGCCGTCTCCCTGATGGGCCACAGCAGTGGCTAAAGCGCCGGGTAGGCGTTTGGTGTCGGGGGAATACGCCGTGCGGGGTAGCGATTGCTTGCTGCCTACCTAAAGCCTAAGGCCTCGCGGCTCCCGCCTTTCCTCCATTTTTTCCGTTGCCAAATGCTGCCCGGGTGGTTCAAATAGCGGTTTAAGGAGCGCGGCCCGCCCCCAAGGTCCGTTCCTTCGCTGTCGCTCATTTCAGCTTGTCCAGGCACGCCTTTTTGGTGGGACCCATCATGATCAAGCGATTCTCGTTCGTCGCCGCTGTTGCTCTCCCGTGTTTGCTCGCTTTGCCCGCCCAAGCCGCCAAGATCGGCAGCGAGGCCTCGCAGCTCACGTTTAAAGACATCCGTTGCGTCACCCGCAACCTGAGCGACCTGGGCGAGGCCAAGGGTTATGCCCTGGTGTTCATGAACACCTCGTGCCCCATCGCTCAGCGATACCTGCCGCGGTTGAAAGAGCTCAACCAGAAGTATGCCGACCAGGGCATCACGTTCGTCGCGGTTTACAACGCACAGGACGAATCGCCCCGCGACATGGCCGCCCACGGGCTCGACGCCGGACTGAGCTTCCCCCTGGTCTGGGATGAAGAGCAGAAGTGCACGCAGGCGCTGGGCATTGAGCGGGTGCCGCAGGCCGTGCTCTTGGACGCCAACAAGAAGGTGGTCTACTCGGGCCGCATCGACGATCAGTATCGCACCGGCGGCGTGCAACCGGCGGTAGGGCGCAACGACCTGGCCGAGGCCATCGACGAGCTCCTCGCCGGCAAACCGATCTCGGTCGCCGAGACCACGGTCGACGGCTGCCGGGTCACTCCCTGGCAAGCACCCAAGTTCGATCACGCCGTGACCTTCCACGAACACGTCGAAACCGTGCTGCAGAAGAGTTGCCAGAACTGCCATCACGACGGTTCGGCCACGCCGTTTTCGCTGGTCAGCTACGACGAGGCCAAGGCCCAAGGCGCGATGCTGGCCGAAGTGGTCCGCGACGGCCGCATGCCTCCCTGGTATGCAAATAAGGAACACGGCCATTTCTTAAACGACCCTTCGCTCACCCGCAAAGAGCGCGACCTGATCGAAGCCTGGGTCAACGCCGGCATGCCCGAGGGAGACGCCTCCAAGGCGCCCAAGCCGTTGGAATTTGCCAAGACCGAGTGGCGCATCGGTGAGCCCGACCTGGTGCTGACGATGAACAAGCCCAGCAAGATCCAGGCCTCGGGCTTCATTCCCTATCAATACGTCTTCCTGCAGCCGGTCTTCAAGGAAGACACGTACGTCGAGGCCATCGAGATTCGTCCGCACAATCGGGCGGCGGTGCACCACTGTAACGCGTTTTATGTCGACACCGTGACGAAGAAGGCCGGCAGCAACACGTTTATCACGGGCTATGTCCCCGGCGGCGTGCCGTTTACGATGCCCAAGGAAATGGCCCAGCGAATTCCGGCCAATTCGATGATCGGATTGCAAATCCACCACGTCACGACCGGCAAGGAAGAGGAGAGCACGATCTCGATCGGCTTCCGCTTTGCCAAGGGCACAGTGCAGAAGACCAGCCATTTCATGCTGCTCGACCCGCACCAGATCAAGATCCCGCCGGGAGAAGCCTTCTATGAAATCGCCGCCAGCAAGAAGCTGGACAAAGACGCGACCCTGCTGGGCCTGTTCACCCACATGCACCTGCGCGGCCGCGACATGACCTTCTTTGCCAAGCGGCCCGAGGCCAAGCCGGAGACCCTGCTGCAGATTCCCAATTACAACTTCGAGTGGCAGATCGGCTACGTCTGCCCCGACGGCTCCGACGCGGTGAAGCTGCCGGCGGGCACGGAGTTGTCGGCGATCGCCCACTATGACAACTCGAAGTTCAACCCCTACAATCCCGACCCGAAGTACACGGTGCCCTACGGCGACCAGTCCTTCGACGAGATGTTCAACGGCTTCATCTTCTTCACCCACGATGAAGACCACCTGAACCTGAAGATCGACCCCAAGACCGGTCACGCCCTGAAAGACGAAGTGAAGACCGGCGCCCAGTAGTGAGCGAACTCTCCGCGGCGCCTGTTTCGTCCGTCTCCGCGGCGGGGTCCTTGCCCGAGGCGTAGCCCATGCGACCGATGCTGCCGGCGATCTGGCTGATCGTGGTTTGTCTGCTCTTGGCAGAGGCCGCGCCGCTGACCGCTGTCGCTAAAGAGCCTTCCGAGAGTACCTCGGCAGGGTCGGTCGAATTTCCCGGCGCCTGGATTGGCGGTCAGTTGCCCAACATCGAAGCGCTGCGCGGCAAGGCCGTGCTGCTGTACTTCTTTGAAGAGGATTGCCCCAGTTGCACGAAGGCCTGGCCCACCCTCGTGGCGACCGCCAAGAAATACGAGGGCAAGCCAATCCTGTTTGCCGCGGTAAACTCGGGCACACTTCCGGCCCGGGTCCAGCAATATGCCAGCTCCGCCGGCGTGCCGTGGCCGATCATCGTCGACGTCGACCGCACCTTTGAGCTGGCCTGCGGCGTAAATCCGATCTCGCTCAGCAATGTCATGCAGGTCAAGTACATCTCGCCCGAGGGGATGGTGCAGCCGGGCAACTTCCGCGACCTGGACGGCACGATCGAGCGGGCGCTCGAGGGCGCGCACTGGAACCTCGACCCCGCCGATTTCCCATCGGAGCTGCACGAGGTCTGGCTCGCCGTTGAGTTGGGCCGCTATGCCGACGCGGCCAAACTGCTCAAGGCCGACCGCTCGTTGCGACGCGCGAACCTGGAAGACGCCAACCGCAAGTTGACCGACTATGTCAACGTTCTGCTCGGCAAGGAACTGGCGGCCGCCAAGGCCGAAGCTAACAAGCTTCGCGCGTACGAGCACTACAGCGCGATCGCCGAACAATACGCCGGCTTTCCCGGCGCCACCGACGCGGCCAAGGCCGGCCGTGACCTGGCCAAGGACCCGGCGGTGAAAAGCGACCTGGCCAGCCTGAAGCAATTTGAGAAGCAGCGACAACTCTTCAACTCGCCCAACTCGTAGCAGCAAAACAAGGCCACGGCCGCGCTCAAGAAGCTGATCAACGACCAGCCGGAATCCGCCGGAGCGAAGCGGGCGCAAGAGCTGCTGCGCAGCAAATAGCTTCCGCAGCGCGGCCGCCGGCTACCACGCTCCGCGGCGGTCTAGCTGGGCTGAGAGTCGCTCGCGTTGCTTGGGCGAGAGGATCGCCAGCGCCTTTCCAATTGCTCGCGGTCGATGCGATAAAGCTCGTCGTGCGTCTGGCGGTCCAACGGCGCGCGGATGCAATGCGCGGATCGGGCACGGCGCGGTCGACGGCGGTGTGCGCGCCCTAGGCATGCTCAGCGATCTCGCCGGATTGCGAGGGGAAAGTCTCGCGCGGCGGCGGTCCGGAACCGCTGGTGGCCATCGATCGGTCTGGCAGGAACAAGCGACGGCCAGCGCAACGAAAAAGGCTGGCTGCGACTTTTGTCACAGTCAGCCTCTGCTTGGTCTGGTGTCGCCTGGCTATCTTGTGAGCGCCCTAGCGAATGGGGCGTCCACAATTGGTGGTGTTGCAGATCGGCGGATGGCCGGCGTAGGAAACCTGGCCGTTGCCGAATGGGCCGGGGCCGTAACCACCGAACAAGTAGTTGAGAACGCTTTTCCCCCGGCAACTTTTACAGGCGCCGGCAGCATGGGCGTCTTGGACCACGCATGCGAGCGAAGCCACGACGAGCGTAGCCAGCAAGAGGCGTCGCAACATCTTTCGACTCCTTTCTACAGATATTGGGACGGCAGCTTTCGCGCGCCCAAATTCCCCCCGCTCCGCGGAGGACGATTATCGTGCCTGTAACATCTTCGGCCATCCAAAGCCGACGCGCTTAAGCAATCTGTCGGCCCACGCGGCGTGGAGGTTGTGGCTGACTTTGCGGGCGGAGGAAGGTACCGCTGCGCAGTTATGGGCCAGAGTGGGCCGCCTTGGCCTGCGGCCTTCATAAGCAAATGCGTTCGCCACTTCATGCCACGACAACGAGGGCTTTCGCCGTTGCAAATTTAACAGGAGAGTTTCAATCCAGGTTCGCCCTTATTCTCGCCCCCATTCCGCCAGCGCCCCTCTCCCTTCATACACCTTCTCAAACGCTCGATACACATCCTCCGCGTCTTCTTTTGGACCCAGACAAATGCCTTGCTCTAGCCAGATCGATTGCTCTTTGCAGAGCAGGTCGCTGTTGGGGCAATTTACTTTTTGGTAGTCGAGTTGGTCTTTTACTTTGGGCAGGTAGGGGCCGAAGTTGCGGTTTTTGAACATGGGTTGGTCGGGCAGCGAGTAGCCGTAGCCCGCGGCGCAGGGAATGCCTTCGGCCTGCAGGGCTGCCAACACCGCGGCGCGGGGAGCGCCGAAGGCCTTGGCGTCGATCCGCAGCATGAACAGGTGGTAGGCGTGCCGCGTGCAGTCGGCCGGGCGGTGTTGCGGGTGCAGGCCGGGTAGGTTTTTTAGTCGCTCGGCCAGATGGCGGCCGTTGGCGTCGCGGGTGCTGGTCTGATCTTCCAGGCGGTCGAGCTGCGTGTTCAACAGCGCCCCTTGCAACTCGCCCAGGCGGTAGTTGCCCGAGATGACGTGGTGCTCGTACCACACGCCGGTCGGGATGCGGCCGCAGTTGTGCAGCGAGCGGCATTGGGCGGCCAGCGTGTCGTCGTTGCTCGTGAGTAGACCGCCCTCTCCGCTGGTCAGGTTCTTGCTGGACTGAAACGAGAACGAGGCCACGTGACCCAGGCTGCCAGCGGGCCGGTTTTTGTAACTGGCGCCATGAGCGTGGGCCGCGTCTTCGATGACCAGCAACTGATGGCGGGCGGCGATGGCCATGATCGCGTCCATGTCGGCCGGCTGCCCGGCGAAGTGCACGGGTATCACCGCGCGGGTGCGGGGCGTGATGGCGGCTTCGAAAGCCCGGGGGTCGAGGTTGTAGGTCTCCAGCTCGACGTCGGCAAACACCGGCACCATGTTGGCTTCAATCACCGCCGACGCCGTGGAGAAGAATGTATAAGGCGGGATGATCACTTCGCTTTCGGCTTCCAGGCCTGCGGCCACCAGGGCCAAGCGCAGCGAGACGGTGCCGTTGACCATGGCGATACCGTGGCGGCAGCCATGCAGGGCGGCGAACCGCTCTTCGAATTGTTGGACCTCGTTGCCGTCGAGCCGGCCCCAGTGGCCGCTGCGCAATGCGGCCAGCACGCGGGCTTCGTCGCGCTGGTCGAAGATGGGCCAGGAAGTGAAAGGACGCTGGCGGATCGGTTGACCGCCGAGGAGAGCGAGGGAAGGCATGTAGTGGCTGGTGGCTAGTGGTTAGTGGCTGGGGAAAGGTGGTCGGTGGCCATTGAGCAGTTAGTACTGGGCAGTGAAGGTTTTGGCCAGGTAAATGCTGCCGGCGGTGCTTGGCCCGGTTCGGGTTAGTTCTTGGAAGCCTAGTTGGTTGTAGAAGGCTTGGGCAGGGAGGTTTTTGATGCTGACGTTCAGGTGAGCGCCTGGGGAACGACGTTTGATCAGGGCCTGCATCTGGTGGTGCATCATTTTTTTGCCTTGGCCTTGGCCGCGGGCGCGCTCTAGCAAGTCGATGTGGATGTGCGAGGGGTAGTCGGCGTAAGGCTGGGGGCAAAAGTAGTCGGGTTGATGATACCAGGAATGGACCGTTTCGGCCCGGGTCCAAGTGGCTGGGTCGCCCGGGGGAAACGGAAACTCGCGACACAACCGCGGCCGCCAATCTTGATCGTACCGCTGGTAGAACGTCTGGGAATCGAGCGCCGCCAGGCAATAGCCGCAGACGCCCAGCTCGTCAACGAGCACCAGGCTCAACTCGGGCTCAAGCTCCAGATAGGGTCCGACGAAGATCCGGCCCAACGCGTCGGGGTCGTCTTGATAAAACGGCTCGCCGTCGCGGCCATGGTCGCCCGTCTTCAGGCAAACGTGGTAGGCCGCGGATAGGTCGGCCGGCTCGGCAAGGCGGATTGTGAAGCGGCTCATCGTCAAAGGGGCGGCGGACCTATCGTGCTGCGCGGCCTGCGCGAAACAGGGACAGACCCCTGCAGAATCTGAAAAAACGTTCTCGTGACGACCGCATGCGAACAACCGCAGGCAGTAGTCGTGACCTGCGGCTGCAACTAAACTAGTTTCGCACGAGCGGGCGGCCATGCAAAGGGTCATCCGAGGCCACCAGGCCAATCCCACCCCCCAAACCTCAGAACGAATCGTCGATCGTGCGGCGCGGCGCCGCGGATCGATAGCCAGGAGCAATGAAGATGACGCGTGGGAACGATTTTCGCTGGTCGGCCGGACCATGCGCGCTGGCCCTGGTGTTGCTGCTGATCGCCAGCGCGGCGCGGGCCGCCGAGCATCAGCGCGAGGACCTGGGCGTCATTCCCACCCCGCAGGAAGTGACCTGGACCGACGAGACAGTCGCCGTCGATGCGTCGTCCAAGATCTTGCTACCTGCCAAACCCAGCGCAGGCGCGAAATTCGCCGCTGAGAATCTGCAGGAGCGGCTGCGGCAGCAAACCGGCACGTCGCTGGAGATCATCCAGGATCCGGCGAAGGTCGCGGCGGCTCGATCGATCGTGATCGGCAACCCGCAGACTGATCCGCGCGTCGCCGAGTTGATGAAGGCCTATGGCCTCAAGCTCTCTGACGTGATGGCCAAAGAGGGTTATGTGCTGGGCATCGGCCCACAGGGCATCGTGATTGGCGCCGAGAGCGCCACAGGCCAGCTCTATGGCACGACGACGCTGCGGCAGATGCTGCTGGCGCGGTCGCCCGGCGCGGCGACGCCGGCAGTGCGCGTGCACGACTGGCCGAAGATGAAAATGCGGGGTATCCACGACGAGTTCAGCTATGGCCAGGTCTCCACGTTGGAGAACTTTAAGGACATGATCCGCTTTCTGGCCGAGTTCAAGATGAACACGCTGATCTTTTATTTTGAGGACACGTTTCGCTTCAAGCGCTATCCAAAAATCGGCGACGGCCGCGGGGCGCTGACCCGCGAACAGGTCGACGAGTTGGAAGCGTTCGCCAAGCCATTGGGGGTCGAGATCTTTCCGGTCTTCGAAATGCTGGGCAACCAAGGCGCGCTGTTGATGCTGGATGAGGCGCGGCCGTTTGCCGAATATCCCGGGGCCCATTCGTTTGCGGTCGACGACGAGGCTTTTGGCTTTTTGTCCAACTGCTTCAATGAAATCGCCGACGCGTTTGACTCTAAGTATTTTCACGCCGGACTCGACGAGTCGTGGGACCTGGGCTTTGGCAAGAGCGAGGAGCTGGTCAAGCGGGTCGGGCGCGGGCCGGCGCACGCGGCCCACTATCGCCGCATCAACGACCTGTTCAAGAGCCGCGGCAAGACCATGCTGATGTATGGCGACATCATCTTGAAGTATCCCGAGATCCTCGACCTGATTCCCAAAGACATCGTGCTGATGGATTGGCAGTACGAGCCGGCCGACCACTATCCCACGGTCGACGTGATGGGCTCCAAGGGTTTTCCGATCCTGGTGCTCTCGGGCATGAGCAACTGGGACCGCATCTTTCCCGACATGTCCAAGGCGATGATCAACATCCGCAACATCGCGCTCTCCTGCTACCGCCAGCCGCAGCCGCTGGGCTCGCTCACCTCGACCTGGGGCGACAACGGATCGAAGAATCTGCGCGAGCTGCTGTATTGCGGCTATGCCTATGGCGGCGAGGTGACCTGGTCGCCCGACTCGACCGACGTTTCAGACTTTTCCGACCGGTTCTTCACGCTCTGGAACGGCCCAGGCACGGGCCCCTATTTCGAAGCGGTCTACGCCTTGTTGGAAAAGTGGCCCTGGTGGTTCCCGCTGCTCGACTATTACCGGCATCCTTTCCTGCCCCGCAAAGACGAGCGACCGCACACGACCCAGGAGCTGTATCGCGTTTATGAAGACGCGCGGACGGCGCAGAAGCTCTGCGACATTCTGCAACCGCTGGTGGTCCGCCGCAAAGGGGACGTCGACTACCTGCGCTACTGCGCGCGGATGCACGAGCACTATGTGGAAAGCCAGCGGCTGGTCGCCGATCTGAACGCGTTTGCGACCAAGGGGCTGACGAAGGAAGCGCTCGACGCGGCCCAGGCGCAGTTCCTGAAACGGATCGGCATGGTCCGCGACGAGGCGGCCAGCCTGCGCGACACGTTCAACGAGCTGTGGCTGCGGACCAATCAGCCGGCGAACCTGCACTATGCCATCGACGAGTGCAACGCGATCGTCAAGGTCTGGGACGACACGGCGACGCGCGTGAAGCAGGGGACATATGCCTATGACCCGCGCCCGCCGGCCGAGTGGATTTATCACCCCGACGCCTTCGCGGGCAAGCAGGTGCAACAGGCCTATTTTCGCAAGACGCTCAAGCTCGACCCGCGACAGGTCGCCTCGGCCGGCATCCAGGTGCAGGGAGACACGCACGTGAAGATCTATGTCAACGGCACGCCGGTCGGCGAACAGTTTGCCCGACGAAATCTGTCGGCGCCGGTCAATCCGAAGCTGCTGGCCGTCTACGACATCAAGCCGCTGTTGCGGCAGGGCGAAAACGTGATCGCGGTCGACGCGCACAACTATGGCACGATTCAGCCCGAGCTCGAGCCGGGCGGCCCCGAGCGCAGCGGCGGGTTTCACCTCTACGGCGAGATCCGAGACAGCGGCGGCAAGCTGCAACCGATCGTGTCCGATGCAAGCTGGAAGGTCAGCGACAAGGAAGCGAAGAATTGGAACCAGCCCGGATATGACGACAGCGCCTGGCCGCAGGCGAAGGGCGACCCCAAGCCGAGCGTCTGGGTGACGTATCCAGATTTTTCGAAAAGGCTGAGAGGGTTTAGCGAGATACGGTGACGTTTCGGTTGGGGGCGCTACTTCGCCGCTTTCCACCCATAGCTCACGTACTCGGTCGCGTAAGTGCCGTCGTCGTACAGGTCGACGACGTTGTAGCCCTCGCTGGTGTGCCGGGCGTTGCCCTTCCACCACAGGCCGCACACCGCGCCGCTGTTGACGTAGTCGATCTGGCCGAAGCGGATCGTTTCGGTCTGGTGCGTGTGACCGCTCAGGCAGAGCTTCACGTTCGGGTGGGCCTCCAGCAAGTTCAGGACCTCGTACGCATCGACGTGCGCGAGCATCTTGGCGGCTTGCGGAAACCGGCGCAGCTCGGGAGTGAAGCCGATGGTCCCGACGGTCAGGAAGGGGACGTGCGACACGATCGCAATCGGCGTCTGCGGCGGCGTGGCTTTGAGCTCGCCGGCGAGCCAAGTTAACTGTTCTTTGTCGAGCTCGGCGCGATAGGCGGTTTTCTCGTCGAACGTCATGCTGTCCAGAACGAAGAACCGCCAGCCGCCCGCGTCGAAGGCGTAATACGGTTTCTCCAGACCCAACTGATCCACCGCCAACTGCTTGCCCCAGCCGGGCTCGTCGCCAGAGGTGCGGCTCTTGGCCTTGTCCCAGCCCCAGACGTCGTGGTTGCCCAGGCAATGTCGCACGGGCAGCCCGCCATGCTCCTGCCAGGCCGTTTTCCACAATGACCATTGGCTGTCGACCGCCTCGCGCGATACTTCCAACGCATCGTAGACCGCGTCGCCGCCGTTCAGAATGAAATCTGGGCGGTCCGTTAATGCATGAACGTGGCGGACTGCCGCGGCCAGACCTTTGGCCGAATTGCGCTTCGCATAAACGTGCGCGTCGGTGAAGTGGGCGAAACGAACCGCTCGCTTCCGCGCTGGGTTAACCGCCGCGCTCAGCTCGCCCGCCATGGCCATGCCGCGCCCGGCGACGCCGTGTCCCGCGATGATGGTCGCCGCACCGCCTGCCACCAGCGATCTGATCGCCTCGCGCCGTCTCATCGGTGTTACCTCATGAGGGCCATTTCCACGGCAGCCACCACGCGTCAATTATCTGCCAGCGAGGGGGACTTCGCAACGAACCTCGCCGGGCCGGGAGCGGTCATTTTTCGGCTTATGACGCATCTCGACCCGGGTGTTCCAGAGCGTCATAATTGGGCCGTCATCATCGGGCCATTACTGTTGGGCCGGCTCTCCCGGCAACTATCCACTCGACCACCTGATCTTCCAAGAGGAACTGGCATGCCAAGGTTCTGGGTCCGTTCATCGCTGCTTGTGATGGGAACTTGCGTGTCGTCGTCGCTGGCGTTTGCGCATCCGCCCGGCAAGGGGCACCGGCACGACCACGCCGAGCCCGCCGCGAAAGCGCCGGCAAGCACTGCGGCGCCGCTGCCACAGGCCCTGATTCTGCCCCCGCTGGACGGAGCCAAGCCCTGGTCCGAAAAGCCGATCTTGAACGACCCGAACCGCTTCCACATTGCCATCATGACGGATAACACCGGAGGGCACCGGCCCGGGATCTGGATGAAAGGGGTTGAGCGCGTGAACTGGATGCGGCCCGAGTTCGTCGTTTCGGTCGGAGATCTGATCGAAGGCTACAGCACCGATCGTGGCGAGATCGAGGCGCAGTGGAAGGAGTTTCTGGGCTTCATCGACAAGATGGAGATGAAGTTCTTCTTCGTCGCCGGCAACCACGATGTGTCCAACCCCACGATGCACAAGATCTGGCGCGAGCACTTTGGCACGGAGTGGTACTCGTTCAACTACAAGGGAGTGCATTTCGTCTGCATGTCGTCCGAGGATCCTGACGACCAGATCGGCGCTGAGCAACTCGCCTGGCTGGAAAGGGATCTGGCAAAGCACGCCGGCGCCCGCTGGACCCTGCTGTTCATGCACAAGCCGCTGTGGACCCGGTCCGAGGCGGCGGCGACCGCGGGCAATCCGGATTTGACCAATTGGAAAAACGTCGAGAAGCTGCTGGGAGACCGCTCGTTCACTGTCTTTGCCGGCCACGTGCATCACTACGTGCAATACGAACGCAGCGGCCGGAAGTACTATCATCTGGCGACCACCGGTGGCGGCTCGCAAATGCGCGGAGTTCCCTACGGCGAGTTCGACCATGTGACCTGGCTGACCATGGAGGCCGACGGGCCGCACGTGGCCAACCTGTTGCTCGACGGCATTCTGCCGGCCGACGCCGTGACCGAGAAGGGGATCGCCCGGTTCCGCGACTTCCTGGCCAAGACCCGCATCGAAGTCGCGCCGATCTTGATTGGCGAGAGCGAGGGTCTCACCGAGGGCAAGATCGATATCCGCGTGACCAACGGGTTCGACCAGCCCATCGAGGTCCGCGGAACGATTCAGGGCCTGCCGCTGCGCGGGCTGACCGTCGACCCGGCCAAACTGGAAATCCGCGCCGAGCCGGGCCAGACCGCCGACCTGTCCGTGGGCATTCGCTTTGCGGAGCCGATCGCGTTTCCGCACCTGGCAGAAACCTTGCTCACCGCGAACATTCGCACGATCGGCGACAAAGCGCCTTTGACGGCCGAGCGCACCATCCCGGTGGTGATCGATCGCAAGTATCTCTGTCCGAAAGTAACGCTCAAGTCGATTGACGGCGTGCTCGAAGAGGCGCTGGCTCGGCTGGAGTCGACCAGTGAGCATCCGCTGCTTGTCGGCGCCGTGGAGACCTGGACGGGCCCCGCTGACGCTTCGCTCCAGTTCGGATTGGGTCACGACGACAAGTTTCTGTACCTGTCGGCCCACGTCGTCGACGAGCAGATCATCGACGGGGGTGACTCGCTGGAGCTGCGCATCGATCCGCGTTTCATCGACCAGCGACGCAACGATCCCCGGCTGGGCCGCGGCACGTGTGTGTTCCGCGTGAGCGCGCCCGACGGCGAGGACAAGTCCAAGCTGGAAGTCACCGCACTGCGCGGCGGTAAACGTTTCGAAGGCTCGACCGCGGCGGCCCGCCGCACCAAGGATGGCTACGACGTGGAGATCGCGGTTCCGATTGAGTTCATCACGAGTCTGCAGCCATCGGATTGGCACAGCATTCAGGCGACGGTGGTCATCCACGACCAGGACGAGAAGGACGGCAAGAAATGCGCGGTCGTCTGGCGCGGCACCGAGTCCTTTGCCGATCGCAATACGAACTACGGCCAGTTTGTGACGGCCCCCTAGACGTTGCCAACTCCAACAGCTAACTCTTGCACGACGCGGCGCTCCCGCGCCCGGCAAAGAAACAGATAAGGTACGCAGATGCCCAACTTCGGTGACTATCAGCTTGAGATTTACTTTGCCGGTTTGCATGGGCAGCGGGTGCCGTTTCCGATTGATATTCACGAACTGGAGGCCAAGGCGCACGTGACCATGCCGCGCGACATTCTGTCGTATGTCGCGGGGGGCGCGGGTGACGAGCGGACGCAACGCGTGAATGTCGAGGCGTTTGAGCGCTGGGGGCTCGTGCCGCGGATGTTTGTCAGCCCTACGCAGCGCGACCTGTCGATCGAGCTCTTTGGCATGAAGCTGCCTTCGCCGATCTTTATGAGCCCGATCGGCGTGCTAGGAATCTGCTCGCAGGACGGGCATGGCGACCTGGCGGCGGCCCGGGCGGCAGCGCTAACAGGCGTGCCGATGATCGCTTCGACGTTGACCGAAGATCCGCTGGAAGACGTGGCCCGACTGTTTGGCGACACGCCCGGCTTTTTTCAGCTCTACACGCCCACGGATCGCGAGCTCGCCGAGAGTTTTGTGCGGCGTGCCGAAGCGGCCGGATTTAAGGGGATCGTCGTCACGCTCGACACGTGGCTACCCGGCTGGCGTCCGCGCGATCTGACGCTCGGCAATTTTCCGCAGCTCCGCGGTCTGTGCCTGGCCAACTACTTTTCGGATCCGCTGTTTCTCAAGAGGCTCGCCAAACCGCCGCAGGAAGATTTGCGCACCGCGGCCATGACCTGGGCCGGACTTTTCGGCAATCCTTTGACCTGGAACGATCTGCCCTGGCTCCGATCGATGACGAAGCTGCCGCTGATTCTCAAGGGGATCCTACATCCCGACGATGTTCGCCGCGCGATCGACGGAGGCGTCGACGGCATCTACTGCTCGAACCACGGCGGTCGCCAGGCCAATGGCGGAATACCGGCGCTGGATCACTTGCCCGAGGTGGTCGAAGCGGCCGGCAGCGTGCCGGTGCTGTTCGATTCGGGCGTTCGCTCGGGCGCCGACGTCATCAAGGCCCTGGCCCTGGGCGCCAAGGCCGTCGGCATCGGCCGGCCGTATGTCTATGGCCTGGCCGTCGGCGGTACCGAGGGTGTGCGCCACGTCCTGCGGTCAATCCTGGCCGAAGCCGACCTGATCATGGCTGTTGACGGCTATCCGTCGCTCAAGGACCTGGTGCCGGACGCGCTGCGGCGAGTCGGCTGAGCAGAGCTGCGATGGTGACGACGGCCTGGCCGCTGGCCTGGTGACGACGACAGGGCACGTCGACAACCCCGGTGGCAAGCGCGCATCCAAGTCCTTCGAACTTGGATGCGCGCCGCTCAATCGGTCCAAAAGAAAGTTGACTCGTGAGAGGTCGATCACCAACAAGCTTTACCGGTCACCCACGCGACACCGGCGACGCCGGCCCGCAATCGCCAGCGCCGTTGCCGCCAAACCGGCGAGCACGAGTGACGATGGCTCGGGCACGCCCACGATGTTGTCCACGGCCACCTGATTCGTCAGGCCTTCGATGCCATTCTGGAAAAAGAAGAACTCCGCCATACCGCCATTCAGGGGTTGGGCTGTGATGAACGGCAAACCGGTCAGGGCGGGGTTGCCATTGAGAAAAACATCGACCGTGTTCGTGGCATAGTTCGAAACGATCGACAAATGATACGCTTCTCCCTCCGTATAACTGGCAAATGTTATCAGGTCGCCATCCGTGTTGTTGCGCATCGCAAATTCTCCGGTCGTATCGCCAGTAGGCGTCACCGCGAATCGCCATACGCGATTGCTATCGAGCGCGAACGCCTGAATCACAAACGCCTGGCCATCCGGGGCGCTAGCGGTAGCTTGAGGAAGTCCTGTGGTGGGCACGTCCACGACGTTGATATCGACGTCGAAGCTGATTACCGGATTGGTGATGAGGAATTGGGTATCGACGTAATTGGCCCCAATGCCGCCTTGCGTGGTGGACATCAGCGCGGCTTTGGAGAGGCCAGGCGGACTTGCAACGATGTTCGTACCGGCGTAGGGGGGCGTGTCGGGGAACCCGCCCGTGCCGTAGGCTACGGTGATCGGGTACGGCGGCACCGACGGAAATGAAGTGGCAATCGGATCGCCGAGGTTTTGGCTATCGAAGTTAATATTCAAGAAAGGAGCGGCCGTTGCCGTCGTGGAACTTAACCACAGTCCCATCGCAAGCGCAACGAAGGTGACGAACAGTTTTTTTGTAGAAGTCATTAGCGGCTCCTCATTCAAGTTAGTAGGGTCACTGCGAGCGGCATCAATTGGGGCCGTCCCTTCGGAGGGGAGTCGGAGGCCCAGACGGCTAGCCATCTTAACCGCCGATCGCCGGCGTGTCATGGCGCGAAGCGACCTGGCTCGTGTTGCCGTGCGATATTTCGAGCGGAAAGTAAGCCGCGCCAAGTAGTTCGGTTGGGAATCGAGCGAAAAGCCATCCGGCATCTAGCTGATAAATCGGATCGAAAATGAGCAGGTCGCGGAACGCCGGCGGAGCCGTCGGCCCCAGGATTTCGCCCGTGATGGCGGTCGCGTCCGGATCAGCGACGTTCGGATCAGCCGTCTCCGAATCAAGCGCGCCGCGCGGCGTCGATCTTGGCGATGTCGATCTTGCCCATGGTCATCATCGCCTCGAAGGCCTGCTTTGCCTCGGCGCCGCCGGCCGCCATCGCGTCGATCAGCGTTCGCGGGGTGATCTGCCAATGGATGCCCCAGCGGTCCTTGCACCAGCCGCACATGCTTTCGCTGCCGCCATTGCTGACGATCGCGTTCCAGTAGCGGTCGGTCTCTTCCTGATCGTCGGTGGCCACTTGAAACGAGAAGGCTTCGGTGTGCTTGAACATCGGGCCGCCGTTCAAGCCGATGCAGGGAATGCCCATCACGGTAAACTCCACCGTGATGACATCGTCCTGCTTGCCGCTGGGGTAGTCGCTGGGGGCTTTGTGAACCGCGGTCACTTTCGTATCTGGAAAAGTGGCTGCGTAAAAATTTGCCGCCCCCAGTGCGTCTTTGTCATACCAGACACAGATGGTGTTCTTGTCTGTCATGTTCGTGGGTTCCTGATCATCGGGTCGCGGGAACGTCGTGTTTTGAGAATCTACTGCGTTGCACGGGGGCTATCGGCCCCATTGCATTGCTTTTCACGTCTACGAAGGGGCGGAGTTCAAGACTGGCAGCGGCGCATGGGGATAGTCGATCGGTTGATACCGAATTGCCAGCTCGGGCGTCATCAGCTTCGCGTGCTGCTGAGCCCGTGAGGTCAGTGCCCGGTCGAGAATGCCGCTGGTGAGCAACGTCCGCTCAACCGGATAACTCGGACGGCCCGTGTGAATCATCCGCTCGATACCCTTCAGCAGAAAGGCGAAGTGCGGATAGTAGGGTAGCTTACGCTCTTCGAACCGCGTCGCCAGGACACCCGGCTTGTTCCTTAGCTTGACCGCGACGGATGTCCCGCTCGCAAAGTCGGGCAGCATCAAAACCGCGCCAGGCAGGCCGTCGTTGTATTCAAACAGGAACAATGCCGCATCCTTCCCTTGCCGCAGCGAACCGGGCTGTTTCGGCACCGCTGCCAGCGCCGCCTCGAACACTTCTTTGGAGATCGCGCCATCGTCAATGGCCTTCCACATCGCGTCGCCTTGCAAACACTGCACCGAGCGAACGCCGGTCTCAGCTCCACGCCTCCGTTCAACCAGGCATTGATATGCCTCCAGCGCGTGGGCGCCGTAAATGTCCAAGCCGGAATAACCGATTCCCACCGCGGCCTCGATCTCACAATCCAGGGGCAGAGCAAAATCTGGATCGCGATAGCTGACCGCAAGCGACGAGCCGGCCATAAACGGCACCTGCATATCTCGCGCCCGATCATACATCCACTTCGCATCCTGCCACTCGGGTCCGAGGTGCTTGTCGTTGAAGACCGGGACGACTCGCCGATACTTCTGAAACGTATCGGTGATCTCCTGAAAGAAGCGCCGGCGGGGATAGAGATGCTGCTCCAGTGCATTCCAAGGATAGTTGCCGTGCTCGCCGATGCTGATCACGCCGTCGACCGCAACTCGGTCGCTCCCGACCGTCACGGCTTTCTCGATCGTATCGAAGAGCGGCACGTCATACTTCTTCGCCATCGTTCGAGCGAGATCCCGATCGGTGAACTGCTCCACGTACATCGACGAGAGCGTCAGAGCCGGCCCGGCGCCGCCATCCTGATTCCAGCCCTCGAGGATCTTCCCAATCAGCACGTCGGCATGCAGCCCTTTCTCGTAGGCCGTGATGACGGCAGCGACTCGCTTGGGCTTCGGCGGTGAGGGAGACATGGCGGTGGCAAGTCGCGGCCATCCGCTGCACACCGCGGCGGCCGTCGCGCCGGACAGCCAGTCTCTGCGAGTCATGTCAGCAGGGGAGTTCATGTGTGTAACTGCTCCAGATGTTTCGTCCGCCAGATCGCTTCATCCGCGAGTCACGCCCACGGGCCGCGATTTGTCAGGACAGACGGATGCTGTCACCGGTCACACATTTTGACAGACGGACTGCTGCCGCGTCAAAACGCGGGTGCCAGCGCTGCCGGCCGGCAAGTGCTCTGTGCCGAAGCGGATGAGCGCGGCGGGTGATAGCACGCGGAGTCGAACCGCTAGCGCAACCCACGGGAAAAACGGCAAATTCCCAACCCCGCGGCGCACAAGACGGCGCACTTGTCGCATGGGGGCAATTGGGCACCGATACGAGCGTTCAGGGCAACGCTCACGGCCAAGCACAAATCGACGTTGCCCTCGTGGACGTCATCCAAGCCTGGCCACAGACGAGCTGGCCCGAATTATTTGCCTTGCGGCAGTTTCGCCATGATCGTTTTCACGATTGAAGTGCTAACAGCGGTATAACCCAAACCCTTGGCTATCTTGGCAATTTCGCTCGGATTCTTGGTGGGGTATTCCTTAACCAATTGCGCTATCGCTGCAGGCGTGCTGGTGAGCTTCTTCATGGCCGCATTGTCGTCGGCGGACTCAATCTGGCAATCCGGCTTGGGTGCTGAGAGTTCCTTGGTCTGGCCGAGCACACCTCGGGCGATGTGTCCGAAGTGGACAGGCCGTCAGAGGATTTACCTTCCGGTCGCCAGCCAGTGGGCGCATTCAAGTCCAAGCTCGGCTTCGGCGCGCTGCGAGTACTCGGCGGACTCCTCGGCCGTCAAGGTGTCACTCCACCGCCCGTTGACCCCCTTGTTGATGAAGACCTCGGCCCCGGCGTCCCAGAACGCACCTCCCAGCGGAACGCACTTCGTCGCGTTCTGCTTCATCCAGTCAAACGAGCAGTGCTCGAGAATCGCGTCCCAACGCGATTCGTTGATCGGAATCTCAAGAAACTCCGCGACGCCGCGAATCTCTGCCGGCATGTCGCGCTTGAGGTTTGTGAAATGCACGAGCTTGACGTTGGGAAGATGCCGGATCTCCCACCAGCTGCGAATGTTCTCCCAAAAAGGCCAGAAGGGATGCCCATCGCGCGTCATCCAGTCTCGCCAATACTGGCGAATGTCGTCGGGCGGTGGTTCGATCGGCGGGCCGACGCGCCCCGGCGTGTCGTTCAGAGCCTCGTACCAGGATCGATTGGCATTGGCATGGTGGTTGTACATGCTCCACACCACGTCGCGACCGTCGCGCGCGATGTAGAGATATTTTGCCGCCGGGGAGAATCGCAGCGCATCGATGGGAAGATGTGTCTTGATGAAGCGGCGGTGAGTTTGCGCCTCGACCACCGGCAGCTTGATCTCCTTCGGCGGCACACGGAGGTCGAGCCAGGGAGACATTTCGGCGACTTCCAACGCAGGCTCGCCGTCGAACAGCAATTGTGCGACGATCTGCTGCATCCAAGTCGTACCGGCCTTGGCGTAGGTCCCGATGACGATGTCGTCGTCGCGGAACGACAAATCGTTCCAGATCGTCGAGTCGAAGTGATGGTTGTGCAACTCTCGCAGCTTCTGTGGCCACTCGATGTTTGCGTCCATTGCAACTTTCCAGCAGTTTGTGTTCCCAGGGACAGCGCCCGGCGCGACTTGAAGCTCGTGAGCAAACTGCAGCACCGCTCCGGCGCGGTGGCGCTGCGGCATGAGCCAAGAAGGTAGCCAACCGACTTGTTATCCGGATCGGCAACCGCGAGGCGATGGCACTGCAGCACTCCTCGCAGGTCATCGAAGTCACATCGAGTGCGCCGCGAGCCACTACGCTCACGCAGACCAGCCACCAACGCAAAAGCCCCGGGATTGCCGGGGCCTGCGACCGTCTCGACTACTAACTGCTTAGCAAAGTACCCCCACGGGGATCGATGAATTCCGTGCTCAAATTGCATGAAATCCCCGTTTTTTGCGGGCAAACTGCGATTTCTGCAACAGCAAAAATGTTAGGAGTTATTTTTCGACTTCATTGCACTTGGACGGGGTTTCTGAGATCAAATCAGATGGTCCAGTTCCCAGTTTAGTTCCCGTCAATTCGAACGGAGTTGTTACGCATCCAGGTAGACGACGCCGAAGGTTCTATCGGTTCGATTCACCGCAATCATCTGGATCGATGAACACTCGGGTCCGAATGGTCGGTACTCTACTCTTCTGCATCTCTAATTCGAAGCGTGCTGGAATTCGTTTCCATGCGTTGTAGGCGTCCACGTCGCTTCTGGCAAACAAAAACTTGCCTCGCCTGCCACGCCCCATGCGACCTTCTCTCTTGTGAGCAATTTCACCCTCCAGGGCTCGCAGGGTAAGCTGCTCTGGTGAAATGCCGATCAGCACGGCTGCCTCCTTTAAACTCAACCAAGTTTCACTTGCACTATTTTTCTTCATTACTTTTTGGGCGTTCACCCAGAAGAGCTACGGCCAGGGCCGATCAGTAAACAATAACCGCCCGCCTTGTCACTCCAGCCCAGCCTCATAGGGAACCAAGCTCCAGCGTTTTTCGAAATAGCTGTTGAAATTTTAAACTCTGCAACAAGACCATCAACGCTCGGGATCAAGGTCCAGCAAAAACCTCTTCCCCTTCAGCTCCATCCAAGGCTCGTTGGGACCGCCAAACGGCGTAGCCTCGGTACGCTTGCGAACGATGCCCTCATCGCTAATCCAAACCGACTTTCGGCGTGAGAGGACGAGGCAGATGTGTTTTTTCAGTTGCCGTGCCTGATCGCAGGCAAATTCTTCTGCTGCCTCGGGCGTCGTGATCTCGACTGGCAATAGACGCTCTGAATAGACGGCTGGTATCCACTTGATGACGAGCCGCATCGGCACCGGCTCGTCCACCCATTTTGACCACGCCTCGATATGCTCCTTGCGATCCTGCTCGGCAAGTTCTTCGACCGTCTCCCAGTTGATCTCCAATGCCTTGGCAAGTTTGATGAGCAACTCGTCGTCAATGACGCCTTCTTGTTCAAACCGGACGATCCGGTTGGCCCCTTTGGAAATGTTCCCATAGCCAACGAGTCGAGCAAGATCGCCCAGGCTTAGTTTCTTGGCGAGGCGTTGGGATTTGAAATAAGTTCGGACTTTCAACTTCGATGCCCGGCTTTCTGAAGGCGTTTTGCGATCCGCTTTTCCTTCGCCCTCTGGTGATACGACCGCACGCCGCCTCGCCACTCCTCATTCCCGCCGAACTGATCGATGGGGACCATCTCCAGGTAGCCGAGCGGGCAACTGTAGAAATAGGGGTGCATCGACTCCTCCATATCCTTGTAGCCCCAGCCGTCATTCGACTTGCTGAATTGCAGCAAATCGCATTGAACCCAACGCCGCTTGGGTTCGACTTCCTGCCCGTCCTTGGTGAAGGTTCGCTCCCAAACAGACCACAGCACCCCAGAGAAATGACCGCCACGGAAGCAGTGGGCGAGGCAGGATGACTTCACCAGCATCTCATTGGACGCTCGCTGCCAGCCTTCGGTTCGTTCTGCAATTAGCCCTCGACGAGTCGATCCGGGTTTGAAAAGCCAGCCCATTCTTGGTGCTCCTGGTTTGGGGGATGCCAGGAGGGTGTACAAGTAAACTTAAAGCCCTTCAGCTAGGAAGCTGGCGATCAGCAAATAGATGAAGATGACGGCTGCTATGGCGAGACACTCCACCTTAAAGACGGCCGTCAACTATGAAGAGCATTTCGAGACTGAAAAAGCCAAGTTGCACCCAGGCGGAAGCCGCTCTTCTTACCGATCAGCTCGTTCTGGTTGGGGATGTCGTCTTGGGCAAAATTGTTCCGAGGACTTTTGCTACAGGCAGCTACGGCTGGTCATTTGTTGGAGGCGTATCAATTCCGCTCGCAAAAGGAATCGAAGCCAACTGCCAATGTGTTGTTTGCATCGTTGTCAAGCACAGTGGTGCTCAACTGCAAGCTGAAGGACAAGGCATTTGACCTCTCGCTTTCAGCATGAATGGCCCTTCCGACAAACGGCGTCTTATGGGTGTCTTCACTTGCGAATGCCGAAGCCGCCGCTGAGACACATCCCGATCAGCCACCAGATCAGCACGATGCCCGCCACGGCGATCAGGAAGGGCAAGATCGCAATGACAACAATGATGAGGCCAACACCCAAGCCAATCGCTGAGATGATGATGAAGGCGTCTTTCATGCGAGCGGGATGACCTCATATTCAACAGCTTCGCCCCGTCCGATCAGACTGACGGCTTCCAGGGCAGCAAGTTCACGTTCAAACGACATCCGGCACAGGCTGTTGAGCTTGCTGGTAAAGGCGAGCGAGACCGGATGGTTGATGAGATCGTCGCCACAAGTTCCGCTTCGTTGAAGATCAAGCAAATGGCGGTGAATACATCCGACGATGGCAACAAGGTTGACGGCATCCTGAACAGAGTTGGCATCTGCTGCCGCACGCCGCTGAATGGGATCGCCGCCATTGGCGATGGCAGTTCGTTTCGACATGGTTTTATCGTCGTCATTCGGCTCCGCTAAACGACATGGGTCTGCTGGTCGGTACGGCACGGAAGAACACTTTGTGAGGCGGGTCTAAGCGGTCAGTTACTGCTAAACTCTAGATGGCTGTCAGAACAACACGGCGGTCCGTCGTCTACGTCCATTTCCGTAAGTCTGTGGGAGATCGAAATGAAAAATCCCTTCGCCAGAATGACCCCGAGATTGTTCGGCGTCGGTCCGGTCCTTCCCGTCCACGACATTGAGGCGGCGGCCAAGTTTTACTGCGATAGACTCGGGTTCGTTTTGGATTTCGTCATGGACGGTCATGGCTCGGTCGTGCGTTGCAGCGTCGGAATTCAATTCACGCAGGCACCAGATAACTTCGATGCAAGGGCATTTCCTGGTTGGACGTACATCTTCACCGAGAACATCGACTCCCTTTATGCTGAGTATCTATCGAAATCCGTAGCAATAACCTCCGAGTTGGGGGACAAGGCTCATGGAATGCGAGAGTTCGAAATTGAAGACCCGCACGGCTTCAAACTTCGATTTGGGCAGTATCTCAAAAGTCGGTAGTCCGTCGTTTGTGAAGCACAGTGTCGTCACCTTTATCGACGGCCATCAATATTCCTCAGGCAGCAACACACAAGTCGAACTTCGATCTGCCTCAGTGAAGATCCAAATCTTCACGCCCTTCGACGTGCGATAGACCGACAGCAGGCGCTCCCCATCTCGCAGGGCATCTTCATTCGCCTGCCGGTCTTCGTCGCAAACCTCGCCCCAATCGCCCTTGATATGGCGAGCCACGAACTCCATCGGACTTTGCTTGGCATCGGCCAGTGCCTCGATGGCACCCGGCGTGGCAACCAGTTTTCCGATACTGAATTTGAACTTGGCGATCTCGATCATTCCTCAACTCCGCTTCAAGATGTTTGACATCGCCCGAAATACTGCCACGACGACTAGTCCGAGGACGATCAGAAAACGAACACCGACTTCTTTGAACATAGGTGGTCTCCTTGACCGCTCCATGTACAAATCAACTTCCAAATATGGGTCAGCATGGCTTGAAGGGCTTGACTCTGTAGTACACTACAGCCTTTAGAATGTCGCCAATGCGAAAGGAGCAAGTCGTGAAGGTCATGCGAATTGGAGAAGTTGCGAAGTCATCGGGGGTGGGGATCGAGACGATTCGCTACTACGAGCGAGAAGGGTTACTTGACGCACCCAAGAGACAGCCATCTGGCTACCGCCAATACGACGAATCCGTTGTGGCCCGACTCCAATTTGTGCGACGAACGAAAGAGCTTGGATTCACGCTGGCTGAAATTAAAGAGTTACTAGGCTTGTGGTTTAACGTCTCCACCAAATGCGTCCATATCCGCCAGCGGGCTGCACAGAAAATAGACGATATCACCGAGAAGATTCGCTCGCTCCAAAAAATGAAGCGTTCGCTCAAGAAGATTATTTCAGAGTGCGAGAGCAGGAGTTCCATAAAGGCATGCCCACTCTTGGTGGGACTAGATGAAGGCTGACTCCACAATCAGGCAAATGCAGGAGGGCGACAATGAGGCGGCTTTGGATTCTGTTTGCAGCAGTTCTCGTGGTGTCATTTGTGGTATTGGGGTGGATCGGAACCCGCATACATCAGGAGGCCCCACCGCTCTTCAGTAAAGTAGTGACGACGGATGGCACTCTTGTCATCGACGAAGGGCAGATTCAGGCAGGCCAAAACGTTTGGCAATCTCTTGGAGGTATGGAAGTCGGTTCAGTGTGGGGACACGGGAGCTACGTTGCCCCCGACTGGACCGCCGACTGGTTGCACCGAGAGGCCATTTTCATTCTCGACCACTGGGCGACCAGCGAATTCGGAGAATCATACGAGAAGTTGGACGGCGAGAAGCAGGCCCAATTAAGTGGTCGGTTGGCGACACTCATTCGGACCAACACTTATGATCCAGCAACACAGACGGTCACGGTCCCGCAGATTCGTGCCGATGCGTTCGAGGCCAACGTGGCTCACTATTCGGATGTGTTTTCGAATGGAAAAACAGATTACGCAATCCCTGCTGGAGCCGTAACCGATCCCGCTCGACTGCGTCAGCTATCAGCATTTTATTTCTGGACCGCATGGGCATCATGCACTAATCGACCGAACGATCACATTAGTTACACAAACAACTGGCCGTATGAGCCGCTGGTCGCCAATCGAGCCACCGGCGAGGCGGTCGTCTGGACCGGCGTGAGCATCATCATGCTGCTGGCAGGAATCTCGGCAATGGCATGGTGGTATGCCTCACAGCGAGAGGGCGAAGAAAAGCGGGCAACGCCAGAAATTGATCCTCTGGGAAGTTGGCAGGCGACACCTTCCCAACAGGCGACCGTCAAATACTTTTGGGTGGTCTCATTGTTGATCCTGCTGCAAATGCTGTTGGGAGTCATTACGGCACACTACGGGGTGGAGGGCGATGCCTTCTATGGATTTCCATTATCGAAGTGGTTGCCTTACAGCGTTGCACGGACGTGGCACATTCAACTGGGGCTTTTTTGGATTGCCACGGCGTGGCTAGCTGCCGGGTTGTTTATCGGACCGCTGGTGAGCGAAGTGGAGCCGAAGGGCCAGCGGTTTGGGGTCAATGTCTTGTTTCTGGCATTGCTTGTAGTTGTGGCCGGTTCTTTGACCGGCGAGTGGCTGAGCATTCACAACAAGATGAGCGATCTGGTTTCGTTCTATTTCGGCCATCAGGGATACGAGTATGTGGACTTAGGGCGAGCGTGGCAGATCGCATTGTTTGTCGGCCTGTTGTTGTGGTTGGGCTTGATGATTCGAGTTCTGCTACCGGCCCTGCGAAAAAAGGGAGAGCAAAAGCAGCTTGTGGCGTTGCTCGCTGTCTCCACGGGTGCCATCGCCCTTTTCTATGGTGCGGGACTGACATGGGGACAGCATACGCACCTATCGATGGTCGAATACTGGCGGTGGTGGGTCGTTCACTTGTGGGTCGAAGGGTTTTTTGAAGTATTCGCAACAACGGTTATTGCGTTCATCTTCATGCGATTGAATCTGATACGACCGGGAATCGCTGCGGCTGCGGCTTTGCTATCTGCGACGATCTTCCTTTCGGGTGGAATCATCGGAACGTGCCATCATTTGTACTTTTCCGGCACGCCACCCGTTGCCCTAGCCTGGGGATCGGTCTTTAGTGCGTTGGAAGTCGTCCCGTTAGTTCTAGTCGGATTCGATGCGACGGAGGATTTGCGGCGGTCGAGAACTTCGCCGTGGGTTCAGAGATACAAGTGGCCCATCTATTTCTTTGTTGCCGTCGCCTTCTGGAATATGGTTGGAGCGGGATTGTTCGGGTTCATGATTAACCCACCCATTGCCCTCTATTACATGCAGGGCCTCAACACCACGCCTCTCCATGGGCACGCTGCATTGTTCGGCGTCTACGGAATGTTGGGTATCGGTTTGATGCTGCTCTGCCTAAGAGTTCTCGTACTTGGCGTTGAATGGAAAGATGGGCTGCTGCGGTTTTCCTTCTGGTCGCTGAACGGCGGCCTGCTCGCAATGTGCATCTTGAGTCTCTTGCCCGTGGGCCTGATGCAGACCTGGGCCTCTGTCGAGCACGGTTACTGGTACGCCCGCAGCAGCGAGTTTCTTCAATCGCCCGTGATGCAAAACCTGCGTTGGATGCGTGTTCCCGGCGATACGATCTTCTTTCTGGGAGCGGTCGCCTTAGTGGTTTTTGTGGCCGGATTGAAATCCGGGCATTCCTTTAGGAGGACCGAGTGATGGCGATCCACCATGCAGTGCCCGGCGAGCTAATCGACGTTCGCCCTCTTGGCAATGCCTGGGCAACAGCCCAAACGAAGACGCTTCTAAAGACCAAGGAGATGGAGGTAATCCGACTAGTGTTGCCAAAGGGAAAGGAACTCGCTACGCACGCCGCTCCGGGTGAGATCACGGTCCAGTGCATCGAAGGGCGTGCGTCTTTCTCCAACTCCGGTAGATCGTGCGAACTGCTTCCCGGTACGATGCTGTACCTAGGCGCTGGCGAGCCGCATTCAGTTCTGGCAACCGAGGACTGCTCGCTCCTCGTCACGATTCTGCTGCATGGGAAATAAACTGGGCGGCTTGGTTGATTCTCTAACGCAAACTCAAACCCAGGAGATCGGTCATGGGAATGGTGAAAGACTTTCGAGAATTCGCCATGAAGGGCAACGTCGTGGACATGGCGGTGGGCATCATCATCGGTGTTGCCTTTGGGAAGATCGTGTCGTCCCTAGTGGGTGACGTAATCATGCCTCCCATCGGTTACTTGCTGGGCAACGTCGATTTCTCCACTCTGGCGTTTACGCTGAAGGAAGCGACTGATTCCTCACCTGCGATCACAATCAAATACGGCCTCTTCATTAACACGATCATCGATTTCTTGATCGTCGCATTTGCGATCTTCATGGTGATTAAGTTCATGAATAGCTTGAAGAAACCTGCCCCGGCCCCTGTGGCAACAACTAAGGAGTGCCCGCTCTGCTTGATGAGTGTGCCTCTCAAGGCGACAAAATGTGGGCACTGCACCGCCGACTTGAAGGCTGCGTGAACGAATGGCTTTCAGAGCGGCAAGAGGCTTTCGCACACACTCGTGTGGAATGTTCTGCTCGTTAGTCTCAGGCCGCTGTGCCCGCTTCACAAAACATTGGTGCTCTTATGCAAAAGCTGAGAGTGGCGGGTCTTGTCGCAGCAATACTTATGACCAGTTATGGCATTTGGGCCATTCGCAGTCAGAGAATTCAAGAGCAAGAGGATGCACAGGTCGTTGCCGACATTCACAATCTAGTGGAGCGGCATTTTGCGGCTCTTGAAGCAGGCGATCCGATCATTTCCCGATACGGAGCGTTTAAAAGCTGGGAGCGTGGCGGTTGGAGCCGTCCTCACTATCTCGGGATGCTCATCCCTCACCTCCGAACGGATGGGATCGCACATTTTGAAAGAGCAGATGAAGACATCCATGTGAGCATCACGACCGGCCCGAAAGGTCTTGATGTGCAAATGCATCCAACTGACGAATGGCTTGGGGAGCGACCAGATCGACGCCGACTTAGTGAATCGGGTAGGCAAGTTTACTTCGAATCTGAAAATGGCCGCCATCAATGCGGAATAAATGCTTCGGCTCGGCACCCTGACTTTGTTCCCGACTGAGTTGCCTGGAATCTGCCTTCGGGATGGGGCGAACGTCGCATAACGACACTATCCGGGCATCAGGTCGCCTGCCACACCTCGCCGCTCCCCACTTCCATCGCCGTCAACTTGCCCCCATAAGCACAGCCTGTGTCGAGGCATATCAAATGCCCCAGGTTGAGCACATTAGGCTGAGGTGTGTGGCCGACTACTGCGATCTTGCCCGAGCAATGCGGCCCCGGCACCGAATCACGCAACGATAGCCATCGCAGTGTTCTTCCACTTTGTTGATCGAGGGGCAAGTTGGGGTCGTAGTTACCGTGCGTGAAGAAATGCGTTTCGGTTTCGAAGTATGGCAAGCAGGATTCCAGAAACTCGAAATGCTCTTGAGGGACGAGGCTGACCTGCCCTGAGTCTCCATAGGAGTCCAGCGTCTCAATCCCGCCGAATTCCAAGAAATGGCGAAACGCTGATCGGCTCTTCTTTGTCTGGAACAGCATCTCGTCATGGTTTCCCAGGATGGGAATCAGACGGCATCGACCTGACAATTCGATCAACGTGTCGAGCACGCCCTTCGAGTCCAATCCCCGATTCACGTAGTCACCAAGCGGGATGATCGTGTCGTCGGGTTGAGGATCGACGGCATTCAACAAGTTAGCGAAGGCATCTGAGCAGCCGTGCAAGTCACCGATGGCGATTGTGCGGGGCATTATTCGTGCAATCGACCTCGTGATTTCCTTGGGGTTGGTTGCCGAGGAGATGTACAACTACACTTAACAAGAGGAGCACAACCGGACTCAACTGGAATAAGTTTCGACCACGGCATCGAGGGTCATATTTCAAGAAATGGAAAGGCCGTCAATAGGGCATGATGAGTGAAAGAGACGCTGCACTGCAAGCAACGGCGATCCACCAACCGGGCGACGAACATCTTAAGGCCAGTTCCCCTGATGCTCCCCATCCTCCCATCGATCTTGTCGCCGGAACATCGCCCCGATTCTCGGATGAAACGACGGCGTTGTTGCGTCGTCGGCTAAAGGCGGCTTCGCTAATTTTGGCGGTGGTCGTGAGCATCGCCGTCATCAAGAATTTGCTCATATCCGGTGCGACTACGACGGTCGCACTTCAGGCGGTTGGGCTTCTGTCACTGTTTGCCGCTTATCTCGTAGTCAGAAGCGGCTTTGCTCTCAGCCTCTTGCAGCTTCGCTCGATTGAGCTACTGATGTTTGGCGGGCTTTTCCTGGCAGTAGCTGTTGCGGAGTGGCTGGAACTTCGTCGATTTGCAGACACAGGTGATTTCGATCCCGTGATCGTCATCAGGTTTTTTTCCAGCTTTGCGATTCTGATTCTGACTTACGGAATGCTGATGCCCAATACTTGGCAGCGAGCGGGAGCCATTCTGTTCCCGGTCGCTTGTATTCCGTTTGCTGTCATGTGGTCTACGTTGAGCGACAGGATGGCTATAGCTTTGGAGTTCGAGCCTTTGCCAATTGTGGCCGCAGTCCTTGCCGTGTTCGGAACGCATGTCATCAATTCGACTCGACAGATGGCGTTCAATGCGAGGCAATTTCGGCAATATCGACTCAAAGAGAAGCTTGGCGATGGCGGAATGGGCGAGGTCTACCGTGCGGAGCACATGCTTCTCAAAAGACCATGCGTCATTAAGCTCATCAAGGAAGACAAAAGGACGGATGCCACGGCTATTGCCCGCTTTGAACGGGAAGTGCAGTCCACTGCCAAATTGACCCACTGGAACTCCGTGGAGATTTTTGATTATGGTCACACGGAAGATGGCGTCTTCTACTACGTGATGGAATACCTGCCGGGAATGAGTCTAGAAGAGTTGGTTAAGCAGCATGGTCCGCTGCCTCCAGAGCGAGCCGTTCATATTCTGCGGCAGACCTGCGGAGCATTGCGTGAAGCTCATCATCTTGGACTGGTTCACCGAGATTTGAAACCAGGGAATATCTTCGCCGCCAAACTCGGCGGCTTTTATGACGTGGCGAAACTCCTCGACTTTGGCCTCGTCCGACAAGCCAGTGCCGAGCAGGCCCAAAGTCTTAGCTTAACGCAAGAGGGCAGCTTCGGCGGATCGCCACTCTATATGCCACCGGAGCAGGTTGTGGACTATAGCGAAGTAGATGGGCGAGCAGACATCTATGCTATGGGTGCTGTTGCATATTTTCTTCTCACCGGCACCCCGCCATTTGATGGCCGTAATCCGATAGAGGTCATTGTGGCCCACGCCAACAAACCGGTCACGCCCCCCTCGAAGATTGTTCCCACAATTCCTGCTGACCTTGAAAGAGTTGTGCTGCGATGCTTAGAGAAGCAACCAGCGGATCGATTTCAAAATGTGGAGAGCCTTGAACGGGCCTTAGCTGCTTGCGAATGTGCCGACAAGTGGACTGAAGAAAAGGCGGAACAGTGGTGGCGTGATAGCGGTGTATCGTTGGTTTAACCATCGTGCGACTGAAGGCCGAAATAGAACCTCGGGCTATGCTGGAACTCAAGACTTCCCTTTTTGCCATCGCTTTTCCGGCGAACGACCACCAGCGGTGCCATGAAGCCGATCACTTCGAAGTCTTGGCTAAGTTCTTCGGTGTTCCAAACCTGTCCGTGCTGGACTTCGAGAGCTTCACGGCTACCGGGCTGGACGTTGATTTCAGCGAGACGTTGGCGGCGATAGGGCTCAGTGGCATCGGGCATTCGGCATCTCCTTGGGGTTGGATGCCCTGGAGATGTACAAATAGACTTGCTGGGGCGACGCCGAGTTGGCCTGTTTTCCTCCTGCCCAAACTGCTCAGGTTCGCATTTTGCGAACATTCTTATTGCCTGTTCGTGTTTTACGAACTACAATCATGCTAGATGCCGATAAAGGAAGCGAAGGAGCATCGGATGCGGGTTATCTCCAAGTCTCGGCTGCGACTGTTTTGGGCGTTGTCCAAGGGGCGGGATGCCGAAGGGCCACTGCGGGCCTGGTACACGCACGTAAATAGCAGGTCGGTCGAGTGGCAAGATTGGGGCGATGTCAAAGCAGATTTCGGCAACGCCAGCATTGTTGGCAATTGCGTCGTGTTCAACATTGGCGGCAACAAATTCCGGCTGGTTACTCGTATTCTGTATGCCAGCCAAAAGGTGTTCATCCTCAAGGTGATGACCCATCGGGAATACGACGAGAATAAGTGGCAAGCCGAATGTGGCTGCTCTGAATCGCCTCCGAAAACCGTGACCAAAGGAAAGTCGCACAGGAAGGGACGGTGAATGATGGCAACCAAATCGGAATTTGTACTGAGAGGAAAAAGCCGAGACTCCTATTTGGAGCTTGTGCTTGCATTTCCGTTGGCTTCAATCAAATCGGATAAGCATCTCGCATTCGCCCAAAAGGTTATGGATTGCCTTCTCGCTAAGGGCAAGCTCGACCACGGCGAAGAGATTTACCTTGAGGCCCTGAGTGACCTTGCGGCATCCTATGAGGATGAACACCATGCCATCGAGCCAGCTTCCGATGCTGACATGCTTCGACATCTGATGGAAGCCAAAGGTGTCACGCAAGCTCAATTGAGTCTGGACACAAGTCTGCCAAAATCATCGATCTCAGAAGTGCTGGCTGGTAGAAAGCCGTTCAGTCGGCAAATGATTCGTAAGCTGGCCGATTACTTCAAGATCAATGTGAGCATCCTGGCGGGAAATATTTGACCAGAGCAAGTTGCTCATGATCTTCCGGCTCTCCCAAAAGCTCGCCAAGAAGCTCAAGATTCCGGTGCCACGGCCCGCTCCTGCCGATCCAAATCCGTTTGCAGATTGGTCAGGCCACCTCTTTACCGCCGACCGAACACAATACTTGATCCTGACCAACACGCCGTCGCTCTACTCGACGGTGATTTACGGGAAGGGTATTTCAAACGACAGTCAGTTTCTAGATCGTGCCTTGAGTTCGATTAGTGAATTCATGGTCGCTGACGGGCAGGAATTCGCTTTTCGGACATCCATCGCTCCAGCAGCCGGAACTGTCCGTTTTGCATCGGCCTTGAATCGATCAGTTACCGGGTCGATGAACGATCTGGTAAATGCGGCTCAGATTTGGTTGACCGAGGGTGATCTGTCGCCCTTCGACGTTGGCCTGAAGCTCAATGACATGCCGATGTCTTGTCTTGGCTACAAATTGCCACGGGGTGCATTTACTTTGCTGAAAGCGACGACGATGTGAATTGCCCCCCCAAATTCCTGCGAATAATTCTTGCTTGCTCTCCTTCTCCAGCTATACTCGGGACGTTCTTGCGACTCTGTTTCCGGCCCTAGACAAGACGCCAATCACACGACTCAATCAGTTGCCCGGCTTTTCGCTCTCAAACGAGCGAATTCAGCCGGGTTTTTTGTTTGAAGTCGCTTGGAGACTAACTGTTGCTCGCTTTCTCATCGAACTCTCGCCTCGCCTTGGTCGCCGTTCTCGCCTGCGTTGGGATTGGCTCGTCGGCTGTTCGGCTTCAGGCGACTGTGATTCCACCAATTGGTCTCGCCCCTGGATCGCAGTACCAATTGATCTTTGTGACGGCGGGCACCAGGGATGCGACCAGCGGGCATATCGCAGACTACAACGCCTTCGTCAGTGCAGAGGCAGCGCTTAGTCCGTCCTTGCCGATCTCCAATTGGCATGCTGTAGCATCAACCCTAGCAAGGAACGAAGACGGGACGTTTGAAGAACTGACGTATGCGGTAAACAATGCACCGTGGCACGGTTTGCCGGTGTACAACACTCAAGGAGTGCTCGTAAGGTCAGCAGACTACAGCATCTACCCTGACGGCCTGCCTGACTTTTCATACCAACTGTTATCGCCAGTCGGTTTCGACCAGTTCGGTCTACCGATTACCCCAAATACACTTGCCGGTCCAAATTCGGGCTTTACGTTCCCCTACACGGAGGTCACTCTAGTTTGGACGGGAGCCTTCAATTGGCCTCTTGGCTACGGACAGTATCCCGCTTGGGGAGTTGCTGAGATGTCTCCGTTTCCCAATGACGGGAGTACATGGGGATGGTTGTGGTATTGCGTTGACAGTGTCGTCGCCCAGAGTTACTTGAACTCACCTGTCTACGCACCGATCACTAACCGATACCCGCTGTATGCCCTAAGTGATCCGATCACGGTCCCAGTGCCTGAACCTTCTGGGATAAGTCTGCTTGGATTGGCGATCACAGTTGTGATCGGGCTTGGCGTGCGGCGACGCTGGACGGCAAGTGTAAATTGACAACCATGTCGAATCAATAAATCAACCTCTCTGCCGCCTCCCCCAACTGCTCCCCACTTCTTTGCGAATACCGGCTCGTCGTCTGCATATTCTCATGGCCCAAGATTTGGGCCAGCGATACTATGTCGTTCCCATTGTCAGCCAGAAATTGCTTCGCCATCGAATGCCGAAAAATATGCGGGTGCAGGTGGACGCCGATCAATGCGGAATACTTTCTGCACAAGGCACGAATGCCGCAATCGGTTATCGGGCCTCTTTCACCAACGAACACGTTCGTCGATTCAATCTGGGGTCGAGTCTCCAGGTAGCTTTGAATTGCACTGCGAGCAGGAAGCGGCAAGGGCACCGTCCGCTGCTTGTTGCCCTTACCGTGGCGAAATACGACCGAGCCATTTCGCTCACCGATCATCACGTCGGGCAGTTCCAAGTTCACGAGGTCCGAAACTCGACATCCGGTGTAAAGCATCAAACTGAAGATCGCCCCGGCTCGAATGTCCTGCCGCAATTCAATCTCACGAATCAGCCGTCGCACCTCAGCCCGTTCGAGTCCCTTTGGTGCAAGCGGCTGGCGACGAAGTTCCTTCACCAGCTTTGCCGGGTTTGCCTCAACGTGATCCTGGCGAACCAGCCAATCAAAGAACCTGCGGATCAACACCAAAGCACGATTGACGCTAGCGACCGCCTGCCGTTTGTCCCGATGCAAGCAACTTCGGAAGTCGGTCACATCCCGAAGCGTGACTCGCTTCACCGCAAACGGCTCTAGGTTCGCCTCGGTGAACCACCTAGCAAATTTTCGCAGGTCGTTCTTGATCGCACGTCGGGTGTGCGGCGAGAAGTCGTGAGCAGTGAGGTAGCCCGCCACCAGGGACGCCTCCTCGGCTCCGACAAGCAGCCCTTCGAAAACATTATCGTGCGAATTGCGGCGTTCATCTGGACGGAAATCAGACACCATGTTGACGCATTTCTCCCTTAACTGGCCTGATAATGCCACTTATCGTGCCACGTTATCTGGCGAATACTGACACTAGTTTGAATAAACAACAACGTGAATCGGTTCGGGCCGCTTGGACTCGCCCTTCTTGGTCAACGGCGTGATCTCGAAGTAGAGTCCATCATTGTCAGCCCAATATGGACTGTCCTTGTCGAGAAACTCGACCCGAGCATCGCCGCCACACAGCTTTCGAAGCTCATCAGGATCAACGGGCCAAGAATGGATCGCTTCTTCAATGACCATGATCTCGTGTTTGCGGTGGCGCTTCAGGAACTCTTTGAGCCGCAAGTAACGGTCGGCTTCGCAGACGTGTTTCCATTCGAGGAAGTCCAAGGTCACGCTCCCTTTGCTTTCAAGTGGATGAAGACCGAGCGGATCACCTCACCCTGATCGACGTGATCGATGCCCCTCGGAAACAAAACATTGATTGCTGCTTCGACCTGGGCCGAGGTGACGATCAGTCCCAGCGACTTCAAGCCGTCCAGCAATTCGATGTTCGGATTCCGAACATGCCGTTTCTTCGGTGCCGCCTTAGGAGCATGCCGTGCGTAAAACAAAATTGGCTTCCCATCGATCCCGCAGTTTCTTTTGCGGACTTCGAGGATGATCTGCTGCGAATCCTCGTCATAAAATGGACGCCTTGTTTCCACGTTGTAGACAGGATGGGGGAAAGCCGACCCGATCAGTTGGTAAAACCTTGCACGGCTCAAACCTACAATTCGGGCCATGTCAGCCACTGAAACGGCGGTTTTGGTCTCAAAACCCGTTGGACGCATTTGGACCCCTAATTCTGTTGATTTTGGACACATTCTGGGCATGTTTTAGACAGGTCTTTGACCTCAACTGGATGTTATCCAGTTGTGCGTGTTCGTAGCCTGCTCCGGTCAACATGCGTTTGCCTTGATCGTCCTTGGTGATGAGCCCAGCACGAATCAAAAAAGGCTCAGTCACTTGGCTGACCGTCCTCGAAGGCAAGCCGATCAGACTGGCGATTACGTTCAATCGCTGTGGTCCATCTCGCAGGATGCTGATGTATTTCTGTTCGGTTGGTCCGAGTCCAAGCTCGTTGATCTGTTCGAGGGAACAAGCTCTTTTCAAATGTTCGTGGGTGATGGCCGTTTCACCGAGCGACCTGCACACCCGATAGCAGGACTGTAGGAGCCGCAGGGCAAGCCGAGGCGTGCCCCGTGAACGCATTGCAATCAACGGCAGCACTTCGTCCTCCACTTCCCATCGCAAGCACTTTGCTCGGTGCTTGAGGACCGTCGCCAATTCTTCATCGCTGTAAAATTCAAACCGCAGCACAAGCCGCATGCGGTCTCGTAAAGGTTGGAGCAAGCAGTATTCGTCGGTGGTTGAGAGCAACAGGGTGAAATCTGCGATGGGCAAGCTCTGGATGCTTTTCCCACCGCCGATAATGAGTTTCCGCTGGTCAATGGCGAGATAAAGTGCGGTTTGGAAGTCTTTCCGCATTTCGTGGGCCTCATCAACGTGGCACACAGACTTCTCTCTTGCTGCGAGGAGAAAAGCATTCAGGTCGCCGGGTGAGGTGATGCTTTGCCCCAGGACTTCGTGATAATCCGTTGCCATCTCAGCAGCAATCACACGAGCAAGTGCTGACTTGCCAACGCCTGGAGGACCAACGAGCAGTGCGGAATCCATTCTCCGACCATCTTCAAATGCGGCATCTAAGCCGACCCTCACTTGGTCAACGACACTCCGCTGCCCAATGATGTGATTCAAACTCGTCGGGGCGACATCGTTGATTTCAGTGCCACGTTGTTCGTCCATCTCAACTCCCCAACCGCACAACGTGCAGTTCCTGTTCGGCCTCGGCCTTGCTGTGCCAGAGATCGCCGTTACGCCGTCGCTTTTTCCAGACACCCTTCGACCAATAACGCCGCTTCACCGTGTCGAAGATCATCCACCTCGGCCACGCAGGCTTTCCGACTTCGATCAAGTTCACGTTTTGCGTTGCCATTGCGGGGTACCATGTACACCAGTACGGGACGAGTTTTGCAAGCCCCTGTTTGAAAATTACGTGGTTGCTGTGGTCCGCTCGAACCCGAGGGCATCGAAGGCGGCCCTCAATGCTTCCTCACTGGGATAGCCACCCTGGTCATCGATGTTTTCGATCTCGCCACAGCGATTGTCCGACAGCCAGCTATAGACCTGGTACTGCCACTCTTCCGGCAACTCAAAGTCGTTCTTCAATCGCCAAGCCGCATCTTCGATGTTTTCGAGCGTGGCTTCGTATTCACGGTCGCTGTAATCCGACTCATCGAGAATCGGATAGTCATCAAGTTGCCGGGCGAGGGCGTGGTAGGTCTCAAATGCCTTGGTGATCTCGCCGTCCTTAAAGACCCTGACGCTGAACCCATCGACATGGCCCACCGCCCAATGGCTGTGACTTTCCAAAACCACATCAGGGTCGTCGCCCTCGGTGAACGGCATCATTGCCTTTTCAATGACTGCGGCATTCGACTGATCGAGCAGCCCGCTGTCCCGATTGCTGGTGTAGATCACGGCCCACTGGTCGGCGTCGGTGAGTTCTCGGTCTCGAAACCAAACGAAGCAGTTGAAGCTTTGCCAGTTGCCTGCGGCTTGTTTTGCAGCATCGTCAAGTTCGATTTCGCTGAGTTTCATGCTTCTCCCGTGTACAACAAAACTTAGGTGGATCGCTTTCACGCCTCCTGCAAATCATCGGGTTGGGACTGCTCGTTTCGGCTGAAGCTCAGGATGAAGTTCGTGGCTTTTGAGGCTTGGCTGGCAGCCTTGAAGATCGCCTTAGGGTCGTTCTCCAGTGCCTTGAGCCAACTGGCGAGGTAGGCGGTGTGGTTGCCCATGTCTTCACCGACTGGAATCCCGAGTTGGGCAGCGGCGTAGCAAGAGGTGATCTCGGCCACTAGCTCATTGGTTGCGTAAGAGTGGCCGGTCCAACCAAGCCGGTGCTCGGACCAATGGGCCAGTTCATGAAATGCCGTGCAGTAGAATTCATTGAGCGAATCGAACTGGTGCCGATGAGGCATCTGGATGTAGTCGTAGTTCGGCAAATAAAAGGCCCGGTCACCGCCATATCGTATTTCGGCACCCGTAGCTTCAATTGCGTCCTGGGCAGGTTCGTAGTCGGGGGCTAGTGGCGAAGAGTCTGATTCGGTCGAGGCCCGCAGGTGATCGACACTTGCTCCATCCACCTGCTCGACGTTGAAAACCGTGAAGGTGCGAAGAACCGGAAAGGTTTCCGTCTTCTCGTCGCCCTGGTCGTTCAGGCGTTTCTTTTTGACCTGCTTGTAAAAGACTATGCTCGTGCCCCATTGCCCTGGCTTCACATTGTGGGGCCTCTTTTGGACTTGAGCACCAAGGGAGACCCATTGCTGATAGGTTCCCCAGTGGCGGCTCGAATAACCACGATCCATCGCCACGATGTCTAACAGCAGTGGGTTCACGCCTGAATACCGACGCTTAGAAATGACGTTGGTCGGGCTGCCCGAATTGGGATCGAGTCGCCATGGCTTTCGCCAAGCCACGACTCCGTTTTTCAGCCCTTCAACGATGCGGGCTGTGATCTGTTGCTGAATTTCGGATTGGCTGCTGGGCATGGCTGGCTCCTTTAGCCATGCCATGTACAAAGAAACTCGGTCATCTCGTCCGATGGTAGCCGTTCCCTGAGTTAGCCACGAAATCGTCACCTGCGAATCGGCCAGCGATTCACTGGCAATTCCTCACATCTTTCTTTTTTCGGCCAAGTGCAATCGACTCAAAATCTGGATCACCCTTTCCTGAAACCATCCTTACGTGGGGTGGCGTCAGGATTTGCGAGGAAAGCCCCATTCATTTGAAAGGGTGATCCAGACTTCACCATTATGATTCTCACCGCTCAATGGCTGGAAATGGTTAATTTATTTGGTTTACAGACAATTAATGGTCTGGTACGATCGGCAGCCAGCACGGAAGCCAGTTGCGTAAATTGCAGGTATTCGGACGAATTTCTCGGTGGGTTCAAGAATGCGGTACAGTGCGGACATCACGGCAGGCGCTCTCAAAGTGCCGGAAAGCAGGGTCATTGCTGGCCTTCTGCTTCGTGCTGTCTCCGAGCGGGAGTGGCGTAAAGCGATCTACGACGAGAACGTACTTCAGGCCCGTAGCCCAAAGACCGCTAAGCGACTTTCCGTTCTGATTCGTGGCCGACTCTCCTCGGTCGAATCCCCCCTGTGGAAGCTGGTCAAAGACGGCTCAGTGGTGGAGGCTACGCACGCCTGTCTCGCCGCTTCGGTTAAGAGCAGCTTCCTTCTGGGCGACTTTCTCGATTTGGTTCTGCGGGATCAGTACCGAACCTTCAAGGAATCGCTCTCACGAATTCTTTGGGCTGACTACATCCAGGGCTGCCGGGGTCGTGACCCTGAGATGCCCCAATGGAGCGACTCGACGATCATGCGGCTCCGCTCCTCCGTCTATTCGATCTTGGCCGAGGCCGGGTACATCGACAGCACGAAGTCCCGCAAGCTCCAGAGGGTTCACATCATCAAGCCCGTGCTGCGATACCTCGAACAACATGACGAGCAATACGTCCTACGCTGCATCAAGGTGGGGACATGACCGCCAACTTTGAAGGACGACTCAATCAGATTCTGCCACGGATCACGTCCGATGATTTTCTCAGCGGACGTGGCTTGGGCAATGAGATTGCGTTTTTCATCTTCGATTACCCAGCCGAAGCCGAGCTACGGATGCGGCAACACATCAAGTTCTTGCTCGAACACATCCCGAAGCACAAACCGACTCTTCGGCTGTCCCACGTCAACCTGTTTGAATTCGTGATCGAACACCTGCGTGATCGAAAGCTACTCGACAAGACCTTGGAGCTTCAACGCACCAAGGGCGGTGAGTTCGTGCAACGACAATTGGAAAAGATTCTTCACCCGGAGAAGCTTGCCCCATTATTGGCCGAGCAGGTGAAGCCAACCGAGAAAGACCTCGTTCTGATTTCCGGCGTCGGAAACGTCTGGCCGTTGATGCGGACGCACTCGCTGTTGAATAACCTGCATCCGGTCATGGGAAAGACGCCACTCGTGATGTTCTACCCCGGCAAATACGACGGCCAGATGCTGCGATTATTCGGCAAGATCAAGAGCGACAACTATTACCGGGCCTTCCGGCTGATTCCATAGGAGCAACGGCAATGCAGGTAAAATCACTTTTCAAGAAGCCGATTGACCGACCGATCAACGGTGTCGTCAAAGCGGATCAGTTGGACGAATCCACCATCTGGCAGGAACTTGACGAGTTCGTCGTCACCAGAGAACTCGACCAACATCTCCGCAAGTTCTTCTCCACCTACGTCGAGTCGTTCGACCAGGGGAAGAATGCCGAGATCGCAGGCAAGATCGGCGTGTGGGTATCTGGCTTCTTCGGCTCCGGTAAATCACATTTCATCAAGATTCTGTCTTATCTGCTCCACAACAACGAACATCACCACAACGGCGATTCGAAGAAAGCTGTCGATTTCTTCGAACGAAAGATTAAAGACGCCATGCTATTCGCTGACATCAAGCGAGCCGTGGCTTCCAATACCGATGTGATTCTCTTCAACATCGACAGCAAGGCCGACACCAAAGCTGGCCGTGACGCCATTCTGTCGGTGTTCCTCAAGGTGCTGAATGAGATGCAGGGGTTCTGCCCCGACCACCCGCATATCGCCCACATGGAACGTTACCTCCAGAGCAAGGGCAAACTCGAAGCGTTCGAAACGGCATTTGAAAAGGCGAGCGGCTCGTCATGGAAAACCGAGCGTGACGCCTATCAATTCAACCACGATCAGGTTGTGGCGGCTTGGTGTGCAGCCACCGGGCAGAGCAAAGAAGCCGCCGAGAAGTGGATCGACAAAGCCGAAGAGAACTTCTCCCTCACCATCGAGAACTTCTGCAAGTGGGTGAAAGAATATCTCGACCAGAAGGGCAAGAATCACCGCATCATCTTCCTTGTCGATGAAGTCGGACAGTTCATCGGTGGCGACACCCATCTAATGCTCAATCTCCAAACCATCACCGAAGATTTGGGAACCATGTGCGGTGGCCGAGCCTGGGTAGTGGTCACGTCACAGGAGGATATTGATGCCGTCCTTGGTGATCTTCGCAGCACCAAGTCGCACGACTTCTCCAAGATTCAAGGCCGATTCAAAACCCGCTTGTCGCTCTCTAGTGCCAACGTGGATGAAGTCATTCAAGAGCGCCTGCTGGCCAAGGTGGATGGAGTCAACGATGAACTCCAACGTATCTACAAAGAGAAAGGCGACATTCTTCGCAACCAGCTTTCATTCCACAACGTCGGCATGACGTTTAAGCAATACACCGACGCCGACAACTTCTGCCGCAATTATCCATTCGCCCCATACCAGTTCCAACTGGTGCAGAAAATCTTCGAGGCTATTCGCAAAGCTGGAGCGACCGGACTGCACCTGTCTCGTGGCGAGCGTTCGATTTTGGATGCGTTCCAATCAGCCGGTACGGCAGTGGCGAATGCCGAGGTCGGCGTGCTGGTGCCGCTCTACCGCTTCTATCCGTCGATTGACTCGTTCTTGGATACGGCAGTCAAACGCACCATCGATCAAGCGAAGGACAATGCCAGCCTCAAGCCATTCGATGTTGAAATCCTACGGGTACTGTTTTTGATCCGCTACGTCGAGGAGATTAAAGGAAACATCGACAATCTGACGACGCTGTGCATTGACCAGATCGACGCTGATCGGCTGGCTCTCAAAAAGCGAATTGAAGAATCTCTGCTGCGGCTGGAAAAAGAAACGCTCATCAATCGGAGTGGAGACAACTTCTTCTTCCTCACCAACGAAGAGCGTGACATTAATCGAGAGATCAAGGAGGTTGATCTCTCCAGCAGCGAAGAAGCCAAGGTGCTGGGCGAGATCATCTTCGACGATGCTCTCAAGGGAAATCGCAAACATCGCTACCAAGCAAACAAGATGGACTTCACGTTCAATCGAGTCTGCGACAGCTTTCCCTACGGCAGCCGGGTGGACAAAGACCTCACCGTTCAAGTCTTCACGCCCTTGGGCGAGTCCGATCCTGAGCTTTGGGAGAACGCTCGCTTTCAGCGTGAAAGCACAGGAGAAGGCGGGCAGGTGGTCATCAAGCTCGACGATGACCCAACCCTCGCACGGGAACTGCGGCAATACCTCCAAACCGATAAGTTCCTCCGCACCAAGTCCGATGACACGCTGCCTGAAGCGACCAAACGCATCCATCGGGCAATGGCCGAAGATAATCGGGAACGCCGAGAACGACTGAAAACCGTGCTGGGTAATCTGCTCTCCGACGCCACGTATTTTGCGGCTGGGCAGAGGGTGGAGATTAAGTCGTCAACCCCGACGACGGCACTCGATGAGGCTCTGGAATACCTGATCGACAACACGTTTTCAAAAATGGCCTACATCACTAAGTTCAGCGACGATCCAAAAAAGGAGTTGCAAGCCATTCTGCGGGCCAATGATATCCAGAAGGCGGCGATGTCGGGCGTCAACGACCGGGCGATGGAAGAGTGCCGTGACTACATCAGCCTCTCCGACAAGGCCAACCATCCTGTTGTTCTGTTCGAGATGGTCGAAAAGTTCGGCAAGCGTCCCTACGGTTGGTCCGATGATGAAGTGCAGATTTTGCTGGCTCGGCTGCTCGTGTTGGGCGAAATCCAGCTAGTGACGAACGGTGCTCCTATCGCCATCGACAAAGTGTTCGAGAATATCACCGCTCCCCGCAAGCAGCGGAGTATCACGGTCGTCCGTCGCAAGATGACCGATCCCAAGGTGCTGCAACAATGCCGCAACCTTGGCAAAGATGTCTTTTCCGAAATGGGGCCAGACAGCGAAGACGGCTTGTTCGAATTCCTAAAAGGGAAATGCCAGGAGTGGCAGTCGGCCTTATCGAACTACAAGTCATTGGCCGACACCGGCAACTATCCAGGCCAGAATGAAATGGGTGATGGCCTGAGCCTTATCAGGGCAGTGTTGGCTGCCGATGAACCGGCGAAATACATCGACCGATTCATGGAGAATAAGGCGGCACTTCTCGATCTGTCGGAAGAATTTCACGACATTGACAACTTCTACCGCCACCAGAAGCCCACGTGGGAGAAGCTCCGCAAGGCGTTCGACCGTTTCGGTCTGAACCGTATGGAACTGGAGCGAGATCAGGGTGCTTCCACAGCACTGTCCCGCATGAAGGAAATTCTGACGGCTCCCAGCCCTTACAGCATCGTTCACGAAGCCGAGGCCCTGATCTCGACCGTCGATACGATCAACACCGCCATCGTCACCAAGCATCAAACCAAAGCTCTCGCCCGCATTAAGGAACTACATTCGCAGATCACCAAGGAAGTCGAAACCGGCCACGGCGATGAGAGCCTAAGGAAGTCGTGCTTGGGACCGCTCGAATCACTTCGGGATGCCGTTCAGCGGCAAGACAGTGTGGCCCACATCGGGCAAGCCGTACAGGAGGCCGACCACGCCTTGGATGCCGCCCTCGTGCGGGTTGAGGAATTCCTGAAGACCAAACAGGAGAAGGCCGGGGGTGACGAACCCAAGCCGGTCATCAAGCCTCGGCGGGAAGTTAAACCTGCCACGCTGGTGAAGACCACGTATCTCGAAACCCAAAACGACATTGACGGTTTTCTGGATGCCTTGCGGCAAGAACTGCAAGACGCCCTGTCCCGTGGTGAACGCATTCAGATTCGATAGACGAGAACCCCATGAACCGCAACAAGCTCAAAACCTACGCTCCCCAAGCCCGGCGTGACTTCATTCAAGCCGTGACGGATCGGGCTGCACTTTACGGTCTCACGGCTAAGAAGATCGAGCCGACGACCGAAAAGGGAGATGTGGTTCTCATTGCCGGGCAGCCGTTCCCCAAGGCCGTGGGCGAAAAGCGGAACAGGCTCGAAGCTCGCATCGGGAGGATCGGCTTTCAACAGACGATGGAAGCAATGGCATATACGTGGTTTAACCGCTTCGTCGCAATCCGGTTCATGGAATTGCACGGCTATCTTGAGCATGGCTACCGAGTGCTGAGCCATCCTGAAGGACATACCCAGCCGGAACTGCTTGAACACGCCGAGCATGTCGATTTGACCGGGCTAGACAAGCAGAAGGTCATCGCTTTCAAGCTCGACGGCACAAAGGAAGAAGAACTCTATAGGCACGTCTTGCTGGGCCAGTGTAATGCCCTCAGTAAGGCAATGCCGTTCCTTTTCGAAAGAATTGACGACGAATCGGAACTGCTGCTCCCAGACAATTTGCTCCACTCCGATTCATTGATTCGCAAGTTGGTGAACGAGATCGACGAAGAAGATTGGCAGCAAGTCGAAATCATTGGCTGGCTGTACCAGTTCTACATTTCCGAGCGGAAGGACGAAGTGATTGGCAAGGTAGTCGCCAGCGAGGACATTCCCGCTGCCACACAACTTTTCACGCCGAACTGGATTGTCAAATACCTCGTGCAGAACACGCTGGGTCGGCAATGGTTGGCGACGTACCCGCAGTCGGCCCTGCGGCAGCAGATGCAGTATTTCATCGAGCCCGCCGAGCAGACGCCGGAAGTGCAAGAGCAACTGAAGGCGATCACGCCTTTGACACTGAATCCCGAAGAACTGACACTGCTCGATCCGGCCTGTGGTTCAGGGCATATTCTGGTCGAAGCATACGACCTGTTCAAAGCGATCTATCAGGAACGTGGCTATAGGGCGAAGGACATCCCGGCCCTCATCCTGCAAAAGAACCTCTTCGGTTTGGAGATCGACGACCGGGCGGCACAGCTTGCGGCCTTCGCCCTGATGATGAAGGCTCGTGCCGATGACCGCCGTATTTTCGAAAGCGAAGCGAAGCCGAACATTCTGGCGTTTGAAGACAGCCAGGGGATGAAGGCAAGTGATATTCACTTTGCTCTCACGTCGCCGCTGAAGGGAGAAAAGGAAGGTGAACTGGAGTCGCCTGCTCCTGACGGTCATCTCTTTGAATCCGACGACAATCTGTTCACACGAGCCGAAGATGCCAAAGCCGCAGCCAGTCGCACTCCAACGACCGTCAACTTCTCTCAGGCCGACATCGCTACCCTACTAGAGTTGTTCGAGCACGCCAAGACATTTGGCTCGCTAATCCAGATTCCGCCGAAGCTGGCTGCGAAGTTGCCTGAGATTGAGAAGCGGCTCGATGATGTGTTGAATTGTGGCGACCTGACTCATGCCTCGGTCCGTGTCCTCAAGCCGCTGTTGCGGCAGGCTCGGCTGCTCTCTCGGCAGTACGGGTCTGTGGTTGCGAACCCGCCTTATATGGGCAGCAAGTACTACACTCCGGAGTTGAAAGCGTTTGTTTGGCGATCTTTTAAGGATTCCAAAGCAGATTTGTATTCTTGCTTTATCCATCGCAGTGCCGCAGCGGTCAAGCGTCACTGCCTTGTTGGTATGATAACGATTCCCAATTGGATGTTTTTATCAAGCTTTGAGAGCTTTCGACAACAGTTCCTTAGTTGCAATATTATTGACACACTGGTTCACAACGGACGGGGCGTTTTTGGTTCTGATTTCGGTAGCAGCGCCTTTGTGTTCCGTAACGCTATAATCCCAGAGTATCGAGCCGTTTACCGACGCCTTTTTGATAAGCAGGGAAGCGTTTCGAGTGTAGAAGAATTAGAAGCACGATTTCATTCAGCGAAGAATTACACTCCGTCTAGTTCGGACTTTAGGAATATCACGGGAAGCCCAATTGCGTACTGGGCAAGTAAAGAGGTATTTCGAGTGTTTGGGGATTCCCCATCCTTAGCTCAGATTGCCAATCCTCGTGCAGGAATGGCAACCTCGGACAACCTACGCTTTGTTCGGCTGTGGCATGAAGTATCAATTGACAAAGTGGGTTTCTTGCACAGCACTATTGACTCTGCACATAGCTCTGGGAGCAAATGGTTTCCTTACAACAAAGGTGGTCCGTATCGCCGCTGGTACGGTAACAACTACTACCTGTTGTCTTTTGACCTGCCAGCCTACGCACTACTAAAAACTCTCGGGAACCACTGCCCCTCAGAAGCGTACTACTTCCGAACGGCAATCACCTGGACAGATATTAGTGCCTCGTTATTTGGTGTACGGCATAGCGACCAGGGGTTTGTTTTTGATGCAAGTGGATCATCTGCATTCCCAAGTGAAGAAAACCATTTTGCCGTCTTAGGTTTTCTGGCAAGCTCTGTGGCTTCTCATCTCTTGGCAATGATAAACCCAACAGTTCATTTTCAACCGGGCAATTTGGCGGCGTTACCCTGGATTGGAGACCAAGGAGATGTGAGTTCAAAGGCAAGCGAAATCGTCAAGGAACTGGTTTCTTATTCTCGCTTAGACTGGGACTCGTTCGAGGTGTCCTGGGATTTTGCACGCCTTCCCGTAGTTGAGGTGAAACGTGAGTTGGTTAGCCAGTCTCAAGATAGAGTCGACGAAACATACGATTGCCGTTTTAGTCGGTTGAAGGTGTTAGAAGAGCAAAATAATCGACTTTTTATTGATGCCTTTGCATTAAATGCTGAACTGTCATCGAGAGTCCTAGACGAGCAGATCACCCTTTACCGGCCTAACCGAACCGAGGACATTAGGCGGTTACTCTCCTATGCCATCGGCTGCATGATAGGCCGCTACAGCCTCGACAAGCCGGGGCTGATTTACGCCCACAGCGGCAACCAGGGTTTCGATTTCGGCCAATACAAGACCTTCCGGGCCGACGACGATGGCATTCTTCCACTGTTTGAAACGGATTGGGGCATTCAGGACGACGCAACGAGCCGCTTCGTGGAATTCATCAGCGTTGCATGGCCTAAGGAGCATCTCGAAGAGAACCTGAAGTTCGTGGCCGACAGCCTCGGCCCCACAAACGGTGAACAGCCACGGGACACGATCCGCCGCTACCTCGCCACCGGCTTCTACAAACATCATTTGTCTATGTACAAGAAGCGGCCCATCTACTGGCTATTCTCCAGCGGCAAGCAGCGAGCATTTCAGTGCCTCGTATACCTGCACAGATACAACGAAGGGACTCTAGCAGTCCGTTGAAAAAGCCTGGTTGACGCTGCGGCGCGGGTTGCGACAATTTCGGCGGTCGGACGCACGCAGTTTCTGTGAAAGGATGCACATGGCATTGGGTAAACGGAAGCATGAGCA
>Ga0163144_10000107_pt1 | contig 189369 bp, 157 predicted proteins | sample OliLak19BULKMAT1_FD_123175 | JGI IMG/M metagenome (GOLD analysis project Ga0163144, IMG submission 123175) | Freshwater microbial mat bacterial communities from Lake Vanda, McMurdo Dry Valleys, Antarctica - Oligotrophic Lake LV.19.BULKMAT1 | ecosystem: Environmental > Aquatic > Freshwater >...
CGGGAACAACACGATCTACCGGGGCGACCTGCTGGCGCGGTATGCGGAGGTCTGGCGTGCCGGGCGCTGGGAGGACCACCTCCACGATGCCATGCGCCGGGACGGGGTGGCGCTGCAGCAGTGCCCGGAGATCGTGGTGGGCCACAAGAAGCACTACGCCGTGGGGGAGTACCTCACCCAGCGCTACCTGTACGCGCGCTCCTACGCCGGATTGCGGGTGGCCGGCATGGCGGTTTCGAGGAAGCTGGCCTACGGCTTGGCGGCGTTCCTGCTGCCCCCGCTGCTCCTGGCGCGGATTGTCCGGACCACCTGGGGCAAGAAGCGGCACCGACGCGAGCTGTTGCGTTCCCTCCCGTTGCTGCTCCTGTTCACGAGCGCGTGGGGTGTAGGTGAGATCATCGGCTACTGGCGCGGTCCCGGTGACGCGCTGGCCAGAGTGACCTGACAACCTTGGTTCTGCGGCGATTCCACGAGGATGTGCTGATGTCGGCTCCGACCCCCCTCCGCGCTACCGCCCCGCTCCAGCCTGGGGACCGGACCGTCGTCATCGGTGCCGGCCCGGCCGGATTGACCGCGGCCTACCTGCTCAGCAAGCAGGGCTATCAGGTGACGGTCCTGGAGGCTGACGATATCGTCGGCGGCATCTCCCGCACGGCGCAGTACAAGGGCTACCGGTTCGACATCGGAGGGCACCGGTTCTTCACCAAGATCAAGCCGGTCGAGAACCTCTGGTACGAGATTCTGGGCGAGGACTTCATCTCCGTGCCCCGGCTCTCCCGCATCCACTACGACGGCAAGTTCTTCGACTATCCGCTCAAGGCGATGAACGCGCTCCGCGGCCTGGGGCTGTGGAACGCGTTCACCATCATGCTCAGCTACCTGCGCTGGCACTGGTGGCCATACCCGGTGGAGGAGAACTTCGAGCAGTGGGTGACCAACCGCTTCGGCAAGAAGCTGTACACCATCTTCTTCAAGACCTACACGGAAAAGGTGTGGGGGATCCCCTGTACCGAGATCCGGGCCGAGTGGGCGGCACAGCGGATCCAGGGGCTGTCGCTGGCCAAGGCCATCCTCTCGGCGGCGGCGCTCAACCGCCGGTCGAGTCACATCAAGACCCTGATCAACGAGTTCCAGTACCCGCGACTCGGGCCCGGCCAGATGTGGGAGACCTGTACCGAGAAGATCCGCGAGATGGGCAACCCGGTGCTGCTGCAGCACTATGCCCATGCCATCGAGCAGGCCGGTGGGCGGGTGACCGCCGTCCGGGCCAAGACCCCGGCGGGCGAGGTCCGCTTCGAGTGCGAGCACGTGATCAACACTTCGGCGGTGCGTTCGCTGGTGCGGGCGCTCGACCCCGCGGTCCCCGCGCCGGTCCGGGCCGCGGCCGAGGGGCTCAAGTACCGCGACTTCCTGGTGGTGGCCCTGATGCTCAAGGCGGAGAACCTGTTCCCGGACAACTGGATCTATATCCATACGCCGGGGGTGAAGGTGGGCCGGATCCAGAACTTCAACAACTGGAGCCAGGCCATGGTCCCGGTGGCGGGGCACACCTGCCTGGGCCTGGAGTACTTTTGCTTCAAGGGCGATGGCCTGTGGGAGTCGTCGGACGCGGACCTCGTGGCCCTGGCCACCAAGGAGTTCCTGTCCCTGGAACTCACCCGTCAGGATGTGCCGGTGGTGGACGGGGCGGTCATCCGGATGCCCAAGGCCTATCCGATCTATGATTCGGTCTATCGCGAGCACCTGGACACGGTACGGGCCTACATCGACCCGATCCCCAATCTGCATACGGTCGGGCGCAACGGCATGCACAAGTACAACAACGCCGACCACTCCATGCTCACGGCCATGATGACGCTTGAGAACATGCGCGGGGCCAAACACGACGTGTGGGCGGTCAACACCGACTTCGAGTATCACGAGGAGCAGAAAGTGGAAGAACAGCACATCGGCGGGGGAGCCGCCAAGACGGCGGCCGTCGGCTGAGCGATGCGCATCGGGGTGGACGCCACCTGCTGGGCGAATGGCCGTGGGTACGGACGCTTCACCCGATCACTGCTGCCGGCCATGGCCCGGCTGGCGCCGGAGGACGAATTCGTCTGCTTCCTCGACGGCGTCTCGGCGTCGCGGTTCGACCTGGTCCTGCCCAACGTGCGGCCGGTCCGGGTGGCCCAGCGGCAGGCGCCGACGGAGGCCGCCAGCGCCGACGGGTATCGCGCGCCGGTCGACATGCTGCGGCTGACGCGGGCGGTGTGGAAGGAGCGGCCGGAGGTGTTCTTCTCGCCGTCGGTGTACACCTACTTCCCGCTGCCCCCGGGGCAGCGTGCGGTGGTCACGGTGCACGATGCGATCGCCGAACGCTTTCCGGAACTCACCCTCCCGAACCCCCGGGCGCGGCTGTTCTGGAAGCTGAAGGTGGGGCTGGCCCTGTGGCAGGCCCGGCTGGTGCTGACGGTGTCGGACTTCGCCGCGCGGGAGCTTGTCGAGGTGCTCCGCGTCGCGTCAGGCCGCATCCGGGTCTGTGGGGAAGCGCCGGCGGACAGCTTCCGTCCGAGCGAGAGTGCCGCGGACATCCGGGCGGCGTCCGAGCGCGCCGGCCTGCCCGCCGGGGCACGCTGGCTGATCTACGTGGGGGGCTTCAACCCCCACAAGCACGTGGATGCGGCGGTACGGGCCCACGCCGCGATGGTGGCAGAACTCGGTGATTCGATCCACCTGCTGCTGGTGGGGACCGTCGACAAGGACGTGTTTCACGGTGACCAGGCCAGGATCCGGCAGGCGATTGCCACGGCTGGCACCGACCGGCTGGTCCATTGGACCGGGTTCCTGCCCGACGAGGAGCTGCGTCACCTGCACAGCGGGGCGGCCGCCCTGGTCCTGCCGTCGGCCTGCGAGGGGTATGGCCTGCCGGCGGTCGAGGCGGCGGCCTGCGGCGCCCCGGTCGTGGCCACGACGGCCAGTCCGCTTCCCGAGCTGCTGGAAGGCGGCGGGATCTTCGTCGCTCCAGGGGACGACCCGGCCCTGACGGCGGCGTTGCGCCTGCTGCTGACGGACGAGGCCACCCGGAGGCGCATGGGCCGCATCGCGCTGGAGCGCGCGGGACGGCTCACCTGGGAGGCGGGCGCGGCCCGCGCCCTGAGTGCGCTGCGCGAGGCGGCGGCGTGAGCGGGCTTCGGTTCGCGTTTCTGACGACGTTTTATCCGCCCCACAACTTCGGGGGGGATGGCATCGGGATTCAGCGGCTGGCACGGGGTCTGGTCAAGGCCGGGCACCAGGTGACGGTGATCCACGACGTGGATGCGTATCACACGCTCCATCCGGGCCCCGCGCCGGCCGCGCCGGCCGCGCCGGTCGCGCCGGCGGAGCCGGACGGGCTGGAGGTGATCCCGCTGAAGAGCGGACTGGGGGCGCTGTCGTCGCTGCTGACCCAGCAGCTGGGCCGGCCGGTGCTCAATGGGGGAAAGATCGCGGCGATCCTGGCCAAGGGCCGGTTCGATGTGATCAACTTCCACAATATCTCGCTGGTGGGTGGTCCGGGCATCCTGAAGTACGGCACGGCGCTCAAGCTGTACATGGCCCACGAGCACTGGCTGGTCTGTCCGAGTCACGTGCTGTGGCGGCACAACCGGGAACTCTGTACCGGCCGGGAGTGCATCAAGTGCCAATTGACCTACCGGCGTCCGCCCCAGTTGTGGCGCGGCACCGGGTATCTGGAGCGCGAACTGCGGCACGTGGATGGGTTCATTGCCATGAGCGAGTTCAGCCGGGAGAAGCACCGGGAGTTCGGGTTTACCAGAGAGATGGAAGTGCTGCCGTACTTCCTGCCGGATGCCCAGCCGGCCGGTGAGCACCGGAGGTCGGAGCCGCCGCAGGCGCGGCCCTATTTCCTGTTCGTGGGCCGGCTGGAGAAGATCAAGGGGCTGGACGACGTCATCCCGGTGTTCCGGGACTACCCGGACGCCGACCTGCTGATCGCGGGAGACGGCGAGTACGCCGCCCACCTCCGCGGGCTCGGTGAGGGTGTGCCGAGCGTGAAGTTCCTGGGGCGGGTGGCGCTGGAAGAGCTGCGCCGGTACTACGAGCACGCCATCGCGCTGATCGTCCCGTCGGTCTGCTTCGAGACCTTCGGGATCATCCTGATCGAGGCGTTCCGGCAGCACACGCCGGTGATCGCCCGGCGGCTGGGACCGTTTCCCGAGATCGTCGAGACCTCCGGCGGCGGCGAATTGTTCGAGACCACCGACGAGCTGGTGGCGGCGATGCGGCGCTTTACCGCGGACCCGGCCCACCGGCAGCGGCGGGCGGCGGCCGGGTTCGCCGCCTTTCAGGAACGCTGGAGCGAAAGCGCGGTGGTGCCCGGGTACCTGGAGATCGTGGCCCGGGTGGCGCAGCGGAAACAGGATCAGGGCGTACTGGCGAAGCTTGGCCCGGCAACCGCCGGGTGGCCGTCGTCGGCGGACAGACTTCCAGAGGGGCGCGGATGAAATTCTTCATTACGGGCGGAGCGGGATTCATTGGATCGCATCTGGCCGAGCGGCTGCTCGAGCGGGGCGACCGGGTGCTCGTCCTCGACGACCTCTCCACCGGGTCGATGGACAACATCGCCCATCTGGTGGGGCGGGCGGGCTTCGAGTATCGCATCGGCTCCGCCCTGGATGCGCCGCTGGTGACCGAATGCGTGGATCGTTGCGACGTGACGGTCCATCTGGCCGCCGCGGTCGGCGTCCGGCTGATCGTGGAACGGCCGGTGCACACCATCGAGACCAACATCGGCGCCACCGAAACGGTGCTGGACGCCGCCGCCAAGAAGCAGAAGCTCACGCTGATCGCCAGCACCTCCGAGGTCTACGGCAAGAGCGGCAAGATCCCGTTCAGCGAAGAGGATGACCTCCAGCTCGGTCCCACCAGCCACTCGCGCTGGGCCTACGCCTGTTCCAAGGCCTTGGATGAGTGGCTGGCGCTGGCCTACTACCGCGAGAAGAAAGTGCCGGTCATCCTGGCCCGGCTCTTCAACACGGTCGGGCCCCGCCAGACCGGCCGATACGGCATGGTGCTGCCCAACTTCGCGGCCCAGGCCCTGGCCGGAGAGCCGATCACGGTCTACGGCACCGGCCAGCAGTCGCGCTGTTTCGGCCACGTCAATGACGCCGTCGAGGCGCTGCTCCGCCTGGTGGCCACGCCGGCCACGGTGGGGCAGGTCTACAATGTCGGCAATGATGAAGAAGTGACCATCCACCGGCTGGCGGAGCTGGTGCGGGAGGCGGCAGGCTCCAGCTCGGAGATCCGGCTGGTGCCGTACAGCGAGGCCTATGCGGAAGGCTTCGAGGACATGCTGCGCCGGGTGCCCGATGTGCGCAAGCTGGAGCGGACCATCGCCTTCCGGCCCCGGACTCCGCTGTCCCAGATCATCGCGGACGTCGTGGCCGACCAGCGGGCTCGGCTGGCGGCCCGTTGAGGGCGACGGGCTGGTCGCGCGTATGCGTGCGATCCTGACGTATCACAGCCTGGATCCCTCGGGCTCTCCGATTTCGGTGAGCCCAACGGACTTCCGGCGACAGGTGGAGTGGCTCGCCTCGGGGCGCGTGCGGGTGGTGCCGTTGCCGGACTTGCTGCGGCTGCCCCCGACGGCGCATGCCGTCGCGCTGACCTTCGATGACGGGTTTGCGAATTTCGCCGAGGTGGCGGCGCCGCTGCTGCGGGATTACAGCCTGCCGGCCACGCTGTTCGTGGTGGCGGGGCATGTCGGCGGCACCAACGCCTGGGGCGGCCGCCCGGATCCGCGGGTGCCGACCCTCCCCCTGCTGGGGTGGGCCGACCTGGGGCGTCTGGCGGAGCAGGGCGTGCGGCTTGGCGGTCATACCCGCAGCCATCCGCACCTGACCCGGGTCGGGCCGGAGGCGCTGCGGGAGGAGTTGGCGGGGGCCACCGAGACGATCCTGGCCGAGACCGGCCGGCGCCCGGAGGAGTTCGCCTATCCATTCGGGGATGTCAACCCGGCGGTGGCCGAGGCGGTGGGGCAGGTCTACGCGCTGGGGTGCACCACGGAGCTGCGACCGGTCGCCCCGGGTGATGACCGGCGGCTGCTGCCCCGGCTGGACATGTACTACCTGCGCGCGCCCGGCGCGCTGGAGCGGTGGGGGACGTTGCCGTTTGCGGGGAGACTCTGGGTGCGCGCCCAGGCGCGCCGCATCAAGGCCATGATGGCAGGAGCGGGAGGCGGATCGTGAGTGTGGAGCACCCACTAATGTCGGTGATCGTTCCCGCCTTCAACGGCGCGCGCGTGCTCCCGCGCGCCCTGGGGGCGTTGGCGGCCAGCGACCTGCCGCGCGACTGCTGGGAACTGATCGTGGTGGACGACGGCAGCACCGACGACACTGCGCAGGTGGCGGCCCGCTGGGCCGATACGCTGGTCCGGATTCCGGGGAGCCCGCATGGTCCCGCCTACGCCCGCAACCGCGGGGTGGAGGCGGCCCGGGGCGAGATCGTGGTGTTCGTGGACGCCGACGTGGTCGTGCACGCCGATACCTTGCGCCGATTCGCCTGGGCCTTTGCGCCCGATCCGGCGCTGGGGGCGGTGTTCGGCTCCTATGATGACCGGCCCAGCGCGCCGGGGCTGGTGTCCCGCTACCGCAACCTCCTGCATCACTGGCATCACCACCAGAACGCCGGCGAGGCCGAGACGTTCTGGGCCGGATGCGGCGCGGTGCGGCGGAGTGTGTTGGACGCGGCCGGCACGTTCGACGAGTGGCACTATCGCAAGCCGTCCATCGAGGATATCGAACTGGGGCATCGCATCCGCGCCACTGGGGCTCGCATCCTGTTGCGGCCCGAGATCCAGTGCACCCACCTGAAGCGCTGGACCCTGTGGGGGGTGATCCGGACCGACGTGCTGGATCGGGGGGTCCCGTGGATGCGGCTGCTGCTGCAGGAGGGCAAGCTGGGGCAACGCAGCTCACTCAACCTGAGGCGGATTGAGAAGATCAACACCGCCATGGTGGGGCTCGCCGGGCTGGGGATCCTGCTGGCGGCCGGGCTGCGGGACCCCCGGTGGCTGGGGGTGACGCTGGCGGGGATTGCCTTCGTGGCGCTGGCCAACCGGCCGTTCTACCGCTTCCTGGGGCGGGTGGCGGGGCGGGGATTTGCCCTGGCGGCATTTCCGCTGCACCTGATGTACTACGTGCTGAATGGCATCTGCGCCTCGAGCGGCTGGGTGCTGCACCATTTGGTCGGGGAGCCGGCGCCCGAGGCGGCGGTCCAGGCCTGGGCGGAGGTCGGCGTGCGGCGCTGGCCACCGGTGCCGGCGCGGACGGCCTCCGGCCCGTGGTTGCCCCAATGACCCGCGATGCTGCACCGGGAGCCGGTCGCCGCTATTTTAGAGAGATTCCGTCATGACAGGAGCCCGGATGCCTTCCCCACCGAGTGTTCCGACCGGTGCGCCGCCGTCTGCCCTGCAGCTGGCGTTCGCGCCGCTGCATAAGCGCGCCTTCGGGCTGGCGGTCGGCAGCGCCACCGGGCTGCTGCTCATGGGGCTCACGCTGCTGCATCTGTGGCGGGCCCAGCCGGGTGAGGGCCCCGACCTGGGGCTGTTGCGGGAGTACCTGGCCGGCTACAGCGTGAGCCTGACGGGCGCGCTGGTCGGATTGCTGTGGGGCGGGTTTGTGGGGTTCGTGGCGGGCTGGTTCTTTGCGTTCTGCCGGAACCTGGTGGTGGCGTTTTCGGTGTTCCTGATCCGGGCCAAGGCCGAACTGAACCAGACGCGCGATTTTCTCGATCACATCTGAGGGGGCATGGGCGGATGCGCGACCAAGAGCAGGAACTGAACGACACTCTCCTCCGGCTGAACGGACGGGCCTGGGGCATCGCCGCCGGCATGCTGCTGGGGATCGGCCTGTTCATCGCCACCAACATCCTGGTGCTCAAGGGCGGCCCGCAGGTGGGCAAGCACCTCGGGCTGCTCAAGGTGTTCTTCCCCGGGTACTCGGTGACGTTCGTCGGCAGCATCATCGGGTTCATCTACGCCTTCGTCCTGGGGTACGCCCTGGGCCGGGTGGTGGGCGCGGTCTACAACCGGCTCGTGGCGCCGGCCCGCTGAGGCGATCCCCTGCATGAGTGCCATCCAGGCGCTGCCGCGCTCCGCCGTCCTGCCCGCGTGGCTCCGGCTGCTCCGGCCCCAGCAGTGGGTCAAGAACTGCTTTGTGCTGGTGCCGCTGCTGTTCTCGGGGAAGGTCACCGACCCCGGGGCGGCCGCGGCCGCCCTGCTGGCGTTCCTGGCGTTCTGTCTGGTGGCCAGCGCGGTCTACGCCGGCAACGACGTCGCGGACCGGGACGCCGATCGAGCCCACCCGTCCAAGTGCCACCGGCCGGTGGCCTCGGGCCTCATCAGCACCGGGGCGGCCCTCACCGCGGCGGTAACGCTGATGGCACTGGCGCTGGGGCTGGCGGCGATGGTGGACCTGCCGCTGCTGGCGATCATCTCGCTGTACCTGGTGCTCAACATCCTGTACACGCTGTGGCTGAAGCGGCTGGTGATTCTCGACGTGTTCACCATTGCGTCGTTCTTCCTGCTGCGGCTGCTGGCCGGGACCACCGCCATCGACGTCCGGCCGTCGATCTGGCTGCTGCTCTGCGGTGGCTTGCTGGCCCTCTATCTCGGGTTCGCCAAGCGGCGCCACGAGCTGGTCCTCCTGGGTGAGGGCTCCTCGTCGCACCGCAGCGTGCTGACCGAGTACAACGAGATCTTTCTCGATCAGATGTCCACGGTGCTGCTCTCGGTCACCGTGGTGTCGTACATCATGTACACGCTGTCCAATCAGAAGCTCGCCCAGGTGGGCTCCTATGCCCTCACCGGCAGCATCGTATTCGTGCTCTACGGGGTGTTCCGGTACCTCTACCTGGTGCACCGCCGCCAGGGGGGGAGCCCCACGGAGACCCTGCTCACCGACCGGGCGCTCCTCGCGGCGGTGGTGGGCTGGTTCCTGTACTGTGCCGTGGTGATCTATCGGCCGTTCTGACCCCAGGGCCCCCCGGACGAGCCGGTGGCCCCTCCGGAGCCAAGCTGGCATGGCCGTTGCACTTGAATCGGGAGCCCGCGGTTGGGCTCCGCCGGTTTCTGTCCACTTTTCCGAAGGGTTGTGACCATGCTGCTGTCTCTGCTGGCCGTCCAGATTGCCCTGTATGTCGGGCCGGATACCCTGCTGCCCCTGACCTCGATTCTGGGTGCCATCGGTGGCGCCGTCATGATCTTCTGGCGGCAGTTGACGGGCTTCTTCAAGCGGGTGTTCCGCCGCACGGAGCAGTAGCTGAACGGGGCCGGCGCCGCCGGCCCCGACTCGTCCCGAAGCCTGTTCCCGGACCCGCTGGCAATGACCACGACGACCGAAGCCATGACCGTGGCGCGCGCCGCCGGCGCGGCCACCCTCACGGAGCGCATGAATATCGTGATCGGCGGCCACGTCGATCACGGCAAGAGCACCGTCGTCGGACGGCTGCTCGCCGATACCGGCTCCCTGCCTGAAGGGAAGCTGGCGCAGGTGCGCGCGCTGTGCGAACGGACCGCCAAGCCGTTCGAGTACGCCTTCCTGCTCGATGCCCTGAAAGATGAGCAGGCCCAGGGCATCACCATTGATGCCGCCCGGGTGTTCTTCAAGACCGCCCGGCGGCACTACATCATCATCGACGCCCCCGGCCACATCGAGTTCCTGAAGAACATGGTCACCGGCGCCTCCCGCGCCGAGGCGGCGCTCCTGGTCATTGATGCCAAGGAGGGCGTGCAGGAGAACAGCCGGCGGCATGGCTACATGATGTCCATGCTGGGCATCCGCCAGATCGCCATCCTGGTCAACAAGATGGACCTGGTGGACTACAGTCAAGGACACTTCGAGGCGATCGTCCGGGAGTACAGCACGTTCCTGGACAAGATCGGGGTGAACCCCGCGGCCTTCCTCCCGGCCGCCGGCCGGGAGGGCGACAACATCGCCAGCCGGTCCCCCCGCATGCCCTGGTACAGCGGCCCGACCGTGCTGGAGGCGCTGGACCAGTTCACCTCGGAACGCCCCGCGCTCGACAAGCCGTTCCGCATGCCGGTCCAGGACATCTACAAGTTCACCGCCAACGGGGATGACCGCCGCATTGTGGCCGGCACCATCGAGACCGGTGGGGTCCGCGTCGGGGACGAGGTAGTCTTCTACCCGTCGGGGAAGAAGAGCCGGGTCAAGAGCATCGAGGCGTTCAACAAGCCGGTCCAGACCGAGGCCATCGCCGGTCAGGCCACGGGGCTGACCCTCAGTGAACAGATCTACGTGGCCCGCGGCGAACTGGCCGCGGTGGCCGGCCAGCCCAAGCCGGAAGTCACCACCCGGCTTCGGGTGAGTCTCTTCTGGCTGGGCAAGCAGCCGTTCGCCAAGAAGCGGGACTATCTCCTCAAGCTGGGCTCGGCCCGAGTGTCCTGCCGCCTGGAGGCCCTGCACCGGGTCATTGACGCCTCCAATCTCGATACCAGCGAGACCAAGGAGTTCATCGGCCGCCATGACGTGGCCGAGTGCACGCTCAAGCTGAGCCGGGCGGTCGCGTTCGACCTGGCCGATGCCAACGCGGCCACCAGCCGGTTCGTGATCGTGGACGACTACGAGATCCGTGGCGGCGGCATCGTGCGCGAGGCGCTGCCCGACCGGCAGAGCGAGATCCGCGAAAAGGTGATGCTGCGGAACTTCCGCTGGGAGCCCAGCATCATCCCGCCCGAGCGTCGGGCCGAGAAGTACAGCCAGAAGGCGTCGCTGCTGCTCATCACCGGCTCCCACGACACCACCCGGAAGAGCCTGGCCAAGGACCTCGAGGCGCGGTTGTTCGAGGACGGGCGGGTGGTCTACTTCCTGGGCATGGCCAACGTGGTCTACGGGGTGGACGCGGACATCGAAAGCAAGGCGGAGAACCGGGGCGAGCACCTGCGCCGCCTGGGAGAGGTGGCCAACATCCTGCTCGACGCCGGGGCCCTGCTCATCGTCACCGCGCAGGAGCTGACCCAGGAGGACCTGGAGGTGGTCAAGACCGCCGTGGATCCCGACCACATCGAGGTGATCTGGGTGGGCGACCACGTCTCCACCGACGTGACCTATGACCTGATCCTGGGCGACCAGGAGGCCGAGGTCGACGGCATCGACCGGGTGAAGCGGCTGCTCCAGGACAAGGGCGTACTGTTCCGCCCATGGTGAGGGCGGCCCCGGTCACCGTCTCACCGGACGCGCTGGTCCGCTTGACCGCGATCGCGCTGGACGCGGGCCGCGCCACCCTGGAGCACTACCACGCCGGGGTGGCGGTGCATCAGAAAGGCGACCGGGGCCCAGTCACCGCGGCCGACCACGCCGCCCATGCGGTGATCCTCCAGGCGCTCACCGCCTGGGACCGGTCGGTGCCCGTGGTCTCTGAGGAGGGCGAGATTCCCGGGGCCGCAGTGCGGGCCGGGTGGACCCGGTTCTGGCTGGTGGATCCGCTGGACGGGACCAAGGAGTTCATCCAGCAGAACGGCGAGTTCACCGTCAACATCGCGCTGATCGACCATGGCGTGCCGGTCCTCGGCGTCATCTACGCGCCGGCGCTGGATCTGCTCTACTACGCCGGCCAGGGAATGGGCGCGTGGAAGCGGGAGGCCGGTGGAGCGCCGGCGCGGATCGTCTCCCGGCCCCCGTTGCCGCAGCACGGGCTGCGCGTGGCCGAGAGCCGCTCGCACCCGTCCCAGGAGCTGGAGGCCTACCTCAAGACGATTCCGGTGGCCGGGCGGGTGCCGGCGGGGAGTTCGCTCAAGTTCTGCTGGGTGGCGGAGGGGAAGGCGGACATCTATCCCCGGTTGGGTCCCACCATGGAGTGGGACGTGGCGGCGGGCGACTGCATCTTCCGGAACTCGGGTGAGCGGACGCCGCGGCGCTCGGCGCTGGTCTACAACCAGCCCGAACTCAGGAACGCGGGGTTCGTGATCGGCTTGGAGGACAGCGAACTCCGCACCGAGAGCGGGACGGGCCGGGTGCTCTGGTTCACCGGCCTGTCGGGGTCGGGGAAGAGCACTATTGCGCGGCGGGTGGTGGAGGCGCTGGAGGCGCGGGGCGAGCCGGTCGAGTACCTTGACGGTGATGCCATCCGCGACATCTTCCCCGCCACCGGCTTCACCCGGCCGGAGCGGGACGCCCACATCCGGCGGGTGGGCTGGGTGGCCAGCCGCCTGGAGCGGCACGGGGTGACGGTGGTGGCCTCGCTGGTCTCGCCCTACACCGCATCGCGGGACTTTGTGCGCGGGCTGTGCCGGCGGTTCGAGGAGATCTGGATCTCCACGCCGTTCGATGAGTGCGCCCGGCGGGACATCAAGGGGCTGTATGCCAGGGCCCGCAGGGGGGAGATCCAGCACTTTACCGGGCTGGACGATCCCTACGAGCCGCCGGCGCACGCGGAGCTGGCCATCGATACCACCGCCATCACGGTGGAAGAGGCGGTGGCACGCGTGCTGGATCATATCGACGGGCGCCCGACTGTCCGGCGCGAACCGGCGGCACTGCAATCCGACACTTGACCTCGAGCCCCGACGGCGCGTCCGCGCCCCGGGACCGGGATGGGAGCCATACCACATGACGACTGCGACCCTGGACCATCTGGATCAGCTGGAACACAAGAGCGTCCACATCTTTCGGGAAGCGTACGCCAGCTTCAAGAGCCTGTGCATGCTGTGGTCCATCGGCAAGGACAGCACCGTCCTCCTGTGGCTGGCCCGCAAGGCGTTCTACGGGCACGTGCCGTTTCCGCTGGTGCACATCGACACCTCGTTCAAGATCCCGGAGATGATCCAGTACCGCGACCGGCTGGCCGCGGAATGGAACCTGAACCTGATCTATGGGCAGAACGTGCAGGCGCTGGAGGCGAAGCGCACCTTTCCCGACGGCGCGGTGGACCGGATCACCTGCTGCGGCCTGCTCAAGACCGAGGCGCTCAAGAAGACCCTCTCGGGCGAATGGCCCCGGTTCAAGTTCAACCATGCCAAGAAGAGCTATGAGGTGGACCGGAACACCGAGCCGTACACCGGCGTGATCGTCGGCGCCCGCGCCGACGAGGAGGGCAGTAGGTCCAAGGAGCGGTATTTCTCGCCCCGCAACCAGGAGTCCACCTGGGACGTCGGGGATCAGCCGCCCGAGTTCTGGAACCAGTACAAGACCGAGTTCGCCCCGGGCACCCACCTGCGGATTCACCCGTTGCTGGACTGGACCGAGCTCAATATCTGGGAGTACATCGAGCGGGAGAACATCCCTACAGTGTCACTCTACTACGACCAGGGGACGGGCATCCGCTACCGGTCGCTGGGCTGCGGGCCCTGCACCAAGTCGGTGGAATCCACGGCCCGGAATGTCGAGGAGATCATCGTCGAGCTGAAGACCGGCAAGTTCGCCAACATCGCCGAGCGTTCGGGGCGGGCCCAGGACAAGGACGACGGGGGCGGGCTGGAGACGCTGCGGCGGGACGGATACATGTAGGCGGGCAGGCCGACCCTTACCGGTCGTCTCCGGTGAGGGCCAGCAGCGACTCGAAGTCCACCCGGTCGTAACCGCCGGAGAGCAGCACCAGGAACCGCTCGCGGAGGAAGGGGATCTGGCGCGCCCGGATGAACAGGTCGCCCGCCTCTTTCTTCTCCAGGATGGTGTACCAGTTGTAGATCATCTTGAAGATCCGGCTCATCGGCAGGCGAATGCGGGCCTCGTAGGCCTCCAGGCGCTTGACCGAGTAGTCGTTGGCCCGGGCGCACTCGAGGATGGTCTCGGCCGCGAAGACCCCGCTCCGCATGGCCATGGTGACTCCCGAGGAGAAGATCGGGTCCACGAACATCGAGGCATCGCCGATCAGCGCGAAGCCGTTCCCCACGAACCGGTCGTTGAGGTAGGAGATGTTCGAGATGGTCTGGACCTCGGTCTTCTGCCGGGCCCCGGCCAGCCAGCCCGCCACCACGGGGGAGCTCTGCAGCGCGTGGTCGAAGCGGGCCTGCGGGCTGCCCCGGACCCCGCTGTCGTAGCGCGCATCCAGCACCGCGCCGACACTGACCATGTCGTTGCGGAGGGGGATGTACCAGATCCAGCCGCCGTCGATCGTATGCACCCCGGTGGTCTGGGCGCCTGGGGCGATTTCCGGTTCGGCCTCGCTGATCCCGGGGCGGTGCCCGCCCTCGAAACAGGCGTAGTGGGAGACCTTGTTCAGGGCCGGATCGGGCCGGCGCCATCCCAGCTTGCGGGACAGCAGGCAGGCCTGGCCAGTGGCGTCCACGACCATGGGCGCGAGGATGGGATGCGGTTCCGCGTCGTTGGGGCCGGCCAGGACGCCGACCGCACGGTCGCCCTGGAAGAGCACGTCGCGGACCGTCCAGCCTTCGCGGACCATGGCGCCCTTGTCCCGGGCGTTGTGGAGCAGGATCTCGTCGAAGCGGGCCCGCTCCACATGGTAGGTGTACGGGCGCGGGAAGTATTCCGGGTATTCGGAGATGAGCAGCTGGAGATCCCGGGACTGGTCCGGCAGGGTGAAGCTGATGCCCTGCTTGACCGTGAAGCCCTCGGCCTCGATCTCGGCGGTGACGCCCAGCCGGTCGAACAGCTCCCAGATGGCGGGGAGGAGGGATTCCCCGACGTGCGGCCGTGGGAAGTGCTCCCGCTCCAGCACGCAGACCTTGAGCCCGTTCTGGGCCAGCACCGTCGAAACGCTGGCGCCGCCCGGCCCCCCGCCCACGACCACGACATCGAACTGTTCGACCGCCTCGCCGCCGATCCGCACCGGGGGCGACGCGGGCCGGACCGATAGCGGGGCCGGGGCCACCCGCTCCTCGGGGGTGCGACTGCGGGCGCCGCTGGGGGCCGCCGCCGCCGTGTCGTCCCGCAGGATGTCGAGCGTGGACAGCCCCAGCTCCCGCAAGACCCGCTCCTTCAGCCGGACCAGCGCGGGATGGGTCAGCGACCGGGGATGCGGCGCCGTCACCTCGAACACCGCTTGGACCGAGGCGGGCCGCGGGCTGAACACCACGATCCGATCGGCCAGGTGCAGGGCCTCCTCGACGTCGTGGGTGACCAGGAGGCAGGTGTGCCGGTCCCGGGCCAGGATCTCGATCAGCTCGCCCCGCATGCGTATCCGGGTGAGCGCGTCGAGGGCGCCGAACGGCTCGTCCATGAACAGCACATCGGGCTTGGCCATGAGCGCGCGGGCGACTTCCACCCGCTGCAGCATGCCGCCGGAGAGCTGGTGCGGCCAGGCGTCTTCGAATCCCCGCAGCCCGACAAAGTCGATGTAATAGGAGAACCGTCGGGCGATTTCCTCGGCCGGCAATTCCCGGGCGGCGAACTCGAGGTTGCTCCGCACGGTCATCCATGGGAACACCGAACCGCGCTGGGTGATCAGAATGCCGCGGCGGCTCGGTCCCGTCACCGGTTCACCGTCCAGCAGGGCCGAGCCGGAATCCGGCTGGTCGAACCCCGCCAGGATGTTCAGGATGGTGGACTTGCCGCACCCGGACGGTCCCACCAGAGCGATGAACTCCCCGTCCTGGACCGTGAGGCTCACATCGTCGACGACCCGCAGCAGTTCCCCACCGTTGGTGGGGAAGCTGCGGCTGACGGCCCGCAGTTCGACCTTACTGTCCTGTGCCATAGCGCCAGCGCACCTCGTCCAGGGTTTCCAGCCGTCGCATCAGCACGTCCAGCCCGAAGCCGATGATGCCGATGATGACCATCCCCGCCACCACCAGGTCATACCGGGTGCCGGCATTGCGCGAGTCGATGATCAGGTACCCCAGCCCCGAATTGATCGCCACCATCTCGGCCGCCACGACCACCAGCCATGCCACGCCGAGGGCCACCCGCATGCCGGTAATGATGCTGGGCAGCGCCGCCGGGAAGATGACCTGCCGGTACAGCGCCGGACCCGAGAGCCCGAAATTCTGGCCGGCCCGGATGTACTGCTGCTCTACCAGGTGGACACCGGCGACGGTGGAGACCACAACCGGAAAGAATGAAGAGAGGAAAATCAGGAAGATGGGCGAGAGATCTCCCACCCCGAACCAGAGGATCGACAGCGGAATCCACGCGATCGGCGAGATGGGGCGGAGCAGCTGCACCATCGGGTTGAGCGCACGGTACATCCCGGGGTACCAGCCCATGACGCTGCCGACCGGCACGGCCAGGAGAACGGCCAGGCCGTATCCGATGCTCACCCGGAACAGCGAAGCCGACACATGCTGCATCAGGGTGCCCTGCCGGGCCAACTCCGCAATCCCCGTCAGCACCTGGAGCGGGGTGGGAAAGATGACGCTGCCGGACGCGCTCATCCACCACACCCCGATGAACAGCACGACGATCAGGTACGGGCCGAGGCGCTTGAGCATCTCAGTTCAGGCGGATGTCCACGGGCGTGAAGTTCTTCATGAAGCTCTCGTCCACGTACGTGTGGAATGGAATCGAATCGGTGATGATCTTGGCCTCGCGGGACAGGTTCATGAGCGTGTCGAACTCGCTCTCGATCAGCCGCAGGTCGCCGTAGGTGACCCGATCGACCGGCCGTTCCAGCACGAAGCGGATCAGGTCCACCGCCTGATTGAAAACGGAGGGCTCCGACGCGACCTGGGCCGCCGCTGCGCGATGCTCCGGGGCGTTGTCCAGCCACGCCCCCGCCGACATCACGTGATTCACCAGCGTCTGCACCAGCTCGGGGTTGCTCTTGATCAGTTCGTCCCGCACCGTCAACACGCAGCAGATGTAGGACGGCCACTCGTCCCGGGTCATGTAGAGCACCCGGGCGTACCCGGCCATCTCCGCCTTGGCGCCGAAGGGCTCGCCGGTGGCATAGGCCTCCACCGCGCCGGCCAGCAGCGCGGCCGGCATGTCGGGTGGGGGCATCTCGATGAGCTCCACGTCCCCGTCCACCAGCCCATTGGCCCGCATCATCTTGCGCACGAAGATGTGGTCCACCGCGAATCGGCTCGGGATGGCGATCCGCTTGCCCTTCAGGCCCCGGAAGTCACGGTAGGCGGATTCCGTCTTGACCATGATCACCGCTCCCGAGCGGTGGCCCAGCGCCACGACCTTGATGGGGACACCCTTGTTGGCCAGGTCCATGGCCATGGGCGCCAGCAGCATGGCCGCCTGGATCTTGTTCGCAATGATGGCCTCCTTCAGCTCCGGCCAGCCGCTGTAGCGGACGAATTCCGCCAGCTGGGGCACGGGCGTGGAGTCCGGGTGTACCGCGGCACCGCCCATGTCCATGCCGGCCATGTCCATGCCCGGCATGCTCGCCCCGGACTCGTCCATGCCCTTGGTCATGTCCACCGGCTTCCCCTCGACGCTCATCGCCCTACAGGCGATCGGGATCGTGAGGTTTCATGTGACCGGCAGCGCGCCGATCTGCAGCAGTTCGGTGGCGCCCTTGGTGGTCGCACGGCGATTGCGCGCCAGATGGGAATAGGAGATCCCCGCCATCCAGGCGAGGACGCCGAACGCCAACAGTGGCAGGCGCCACCGCTTCCAGCCTGGTTTCGCGACGTGAGCGGACGTCATGAGGTGCTCTCCGGACAGGTGGTGTGCATCGCGGCGGGGACCGCTGGTTGGTGCTTCACCGGTTCAACGTTCAGCCCGACCATTCCTAGCCGGCCCGGGCCACGCCGGCCTGGGCCAGCTTCTCGAGCTGGATCACACCGGGCGACGGATCCTCCATGTAGATCCGCCCGGCAAACAGGTCCACGAGGTCATCGCGGTAGCGGCCACCCGCGCCATGCACCAGGTGGGCAAATCCGATGGGATTCTCCCAGAACCCGTCGATGAGGTGCTGCACCGTATCGAGGCCGCCCTCCAGCCACTCCATGTGCGCCTGGAAGGGATTGGCCGCGTCGTCCCGGCGCGGATTGCCCAGGTAGGCGGCGATGACCGGTGCCGCTTCCACCGCTTCCTTGATGGTGACGTGGAGCCCGAACGAGAAGATGGGGTCGATGAACCGGTGGGCATCTCCGACGCACATCCAGCCCGGCCCCGCAAAGGTGCGGCAGTGATAGGAGTAGTTCGGAATCGCCCGGGCCTCTTCCGTCAGGGTCGGCGTGACCAGCCGGCGGGTGAGCTCCGGGTTGAGGCTCATCATCTCCCGCCGGAGGTAGTCGGCCTTGCTCTCCTTCTGGGCGGCAAAGTGGGCGCCGGGCGCCACCACGCCGATGCTGACGGTCTCGGCATCCAGCGGGATGAACCAGGCCCAGTGGAACTTGCTCTTGTAGAAGATCAGCGTGTTGTCCGGGTGTTGCGTCCGGTCGGGGCCGCCGCCGTCGCGGAGCGGGTTGGCCACCTGGGAGAAGATCGCCACTTGCTTGTCGTACCGGCCGGACACCTTGCCGGAGGTCACCCCCCGGTGCGCAAAGAAGGTCCGCTGGCCGGAGACATCCAGGGTCACCGTGGCCCGCACGTCCTCTTCGCGGCCGTCGCCGTGGCGCACCCGCACGCCGGTCATGGTCCGGCCGTCCGGGGCCCAGAGCGGGGCAATCGCCTCGGCCCGGAGGGTCTCGCTGCCGTTCCCAAGGGCGGCCTCGAGCATCATCGCATCGAAGTCGCTGCGGCGGACCTGGTAGGTGAACGCCTCTTCCAGCGCGCCCTCCTCGGTCCGCCGCATCACCGGCACGAACCAGGAGCTGTGGCCGCTCGGGCCGAAGACCCGCACCCCCTGCTTCTCGGGGTGCCCGGCCCGCTTCATGGCCGGCCCGAAGCCGAGGCCGCGAAGCATGGCGCCGCATTCCCCGGTCATCGACTCGCCGATGTGGTACCGCGGAAAGGCGTCCTTCTCGATGATCAGGCTGCGGATGCCGAGCTGGCCAAGGCACAGGGCCGCGGTGCAGCCGCCGGGGCCGCCCCCGATGATGGCGACGTCCGTCGTGAGGGTCACGGGGCCACCTGGAGCAGGGGGGGGCCATCCGCCTTCCGGACGGCATCGCACGACATGCCCTCGCCGAGCGAGAGTTCCTTCAGGGTGGTGCAGCGGGCCAGGACGCTCTGCTCATCGAGGTCGTACTCGATGCCTGCATCCATCAGCATCCGCTTGAGATGGTCCGCCCGCTGGGAGGTGGTCGACGCGGCCAGCAGCAGCTCGACCTCGCCTTTCGGCAGGGAACGCATCAGCTCCCCGACCGCCTTGGGGTCGATGCCCTCACCGCCGAAGTCCCCGAACGCCAGCAGCCGGGCAAAGCCGTAGAACTGGCGCAGGCGGCTCTCGAAGACGGCGCGATAGAACCCCGCGCGCGCCGGCTGGGCCAGGCTGGAACGCACGGCCCAGCTGGCTACCGCCGCGCTGTACATGCCGAACACCACGCCTTGCGAGAAGATCGGGTCCACGAACGCGGAGGCATCGCCCACACAGCAGTACCCGTCCCCGCAGACGTTGGTCGAGTAGTAGGAATAGTCCGGCCGGAAGGTGATGGAGTCCTCGACATACTCCGCCGGGGCCAGCAGTTCGCTGAGCAGGGGCAGCTGGCGGCAGGTCTCCAGGAAATACCGTTCCTGCTCCCGGCGACCGAGCCCCCGGGTCACGGCGGTATTCACGATCAGTCCGACGCTGGTCTGGTCCCGCATGACGATGTGCCAGGCCCAGCCGTCGGCATAGCACATCATGAAGGTCACCGGGCGCACGTCGTAGACCCGGCTGGCGGGATAGGCCAATCGGTCGGAACCCAGGAACAGGCTGTTGCGGAAGTAGCCCCACACGCCGAGGTACTTGCCGTCGGTCCCGACCCGGCGCCGGGCGCCGGTCCCGCCCGCGATGACCGAGGCGTTGCCGCTGGCGTCGATGACCTGCCGGGCCTCGATGACGCCGGGAATCCCCGGGCCGCCGCGCCGATCATCGTAGTGTACCCGCGGCCGGCCCGGTTCGGAGAAGTCGGCCCGGCGCACGGCCACCTCCTCGAAGACGCGGGTCCCGACCGAGGCGGCGTGCCGCAGCAGGATCTCATCGAATCGATCCCGCTCCACGTGCAGGCCGGGGCGGGTAAAGCCGAAATCGCGGAACGAGAACTGCCGGACCTCGCCCTCCCAGGCGATGATCCCGCCGTCCTTCACGACGAAGTTGTCCGCCAGGATCTTGTCGGTGACCCCCAGCAGGTCCGTGAAGCGCCACATGTGCGGAATGAGGCTCTCGCCGACTTGCGGCCGCGGGTGGCGCACCTTCTCCAGCAGGACCACGTCGAGCCCCGACTTGGCGAGCAGGGTGGCGGTGCTGCTGCCGGCGGGGCCGCCGCCGATCACCACCACGTCACAGCGCTCGGGAATGTCCGTCATACCGGACTCCTCCGGAGGATGGCTCCGACCACCTCGGCCCAGCGGCTCAGCGGGGTGGCTCATACGGGATCCCGGGATCGAGGGTGAGGCCGGCCAGCGTCTCGGCGCGGTCGGTCAGGTAGGACTCGTCATACGCGCACGAGACGCCGGCCTCCGCCAGCATCCGTCGCAGGTTGTCGGACCGGCCGACGGCGCCAGAGGCCGCCAGGGACAGCTCCAGTTCGTGCTTGGGCATGGCCAGCACGAGGTGACGCACCGCGTCGCCACTGACGCCCTCGCCCCCGAAGTCTCCGAACGCGAGCAGCCGGGCGAACCCGTAGTACTGCTTGAGCCGATCGGCATAGATCCGGTTGTAGAAGACCGCCCGCTCGGGGTGCCTGAGGGAGGCGTCGATGGTCCACGCCGCCAGCCCCCCGCCATACAGGGCGAAGACCACACCCTGCGAGAAGATCGGGTCGACGAACGCCGCGGCGTCCCCGACGCAGACGTAGCCCTTGCCGCAGATGTTCTCGGAGTAATACGAGTAGTCGGGCCGGAAGGTCAGGGACTCGGGGATGTATTCCGCGTGGGCCAGCAGTTCGCCGACATACGGGAGTCCCCGGCAGGTGTCGATGAAGTACTGCTCCCGATCCTTCCCGGTCATCTCCTTGGCGACGGCGGTATTCATGACCAGGCCGACCGAGGTCATGTCCCGGAGGACGATGTGCCAGACCCAGCCGTCCTTGTAGGAGGTCACCAGGGTCACGGGGCGGGCCTGGTGCACCTCGGCCATGGCATGGACCTGCCGGTCCGCCCCGAGGAAGTCCGAATTCTTGAAGTACCCCCACATGCCGATGTACTTGCCGTCGGTGCCGACCCGGCGCCGGGCGCTGGTGCCGCCGGCGATCACGCTGCCCATGCCGCTGGCATCCACGATGTACCGGGCCCGGATCTCCCCGCTGATCGGTGTGCTGCCTCTGCGGTCCTCGTAGAGCACCCGGTGTCCATCGGGTCGGCCCAGATCGGCGCTCCGCACGCTAATCTCCTGGAACACCCGGGTCCCGCAGGATTCGGCGTGGCCGAGCAGGATGTCATCGAGCAGGTCCCGCTCGACATGGAGACCGGGGCGGGTGAACCCGAAGTCGGTGAACTTGATCTGGCGAATCTTGCCGTCCCAGATCACGATACCGCCTGACTTGATCACGAAGCCGGCAGCCTGGACCTTGTCCGCGACGCCGAGCTGATCGAAGTACTTCCAGACGTGGGGAATCAGGCTCTCGCCGACCTGGGGCCGCGGAAAACGGGCCTTCTCGAGCACGACGACGTCGTACCCCTTCCGCCGGAGGTGGACGGCCGTGGCGCTGCCCGCAGGTCCGCCGCCGATGACGACGATATCGGTGGAGGCCGGGATCGGGCCCGCGCCGCCGGTTGGTTGGGGCTCTTTCACAGTTTCAGCGTCGTTTCCAGGTAAGCGAAGTTGCCGCTCCGCCCGTTGTAGATGGAGCGAATGACGTCCTTCCCGAAGGCGTGCCCGGCGTAGCCGTACACGCTCACCCGGGGATGCGGGTCCCAGGTGACCGAGGCGTCGAGCAAGGTAGCCAGACTCTTCCCGCCGTTGCTGGGCCGCCCGCCGTAGCCGAAGTTCCCCTCCCGCAGCGTGGCGCCCGAACCCACGTACCAGAGATCCGTGGCCTCGGTCAGCCGCAGCAGGTGCACATCGCTGCGCAGGGACAGCTTCCCGGGCACCGGACGCAACACCAGCTGGGCAAACAAATCCTCGGAGTTCATCATGTTGTAGAACGGGAACTGAGCGTACAGGCGCACGGTGGTGAGGGTCTGGAAAAAGGTGCCGTGCCGCCCGTCCGTGGGATCGCTGTCCCCCGACGTGCGAAGGTACCCCGCTCGGACCCACGGATTCAAGCGCCCCGCCGGAAACTGCACGCCCGCTTCCAGCGCCGCCGCCCAGGCCGAATGGTCCAGCCGGCCCCAGTCCCCCTTCTGGACCACGCCCCAGGCCATGAGGTCCACGGTGGCCTTGCCCGCGGGCACCGCCCGCACCAGATGGCCGCCGACCTGGTGGATCGTGATGGCCGCGGAGTCGGCCGCGCGCACCGGTGCCGGGCGATTATCCGCCTTGACCACCTGGTCGGCTGGCGAGCGGCGGTCGTCGTAATAGATATAAAAGAGCCGGCCCTCGGTCCGCTTGCCAAGGACTCCCGGCTTCAGGGTCGCCGTCAGGGCGGCCACGTCGATGTCGGTAATCTCCTTCATGCCGTCGATGGCGAATCCCCCCTGTCGCGGCCGGGCGGCAAGCGCCGTTAGGTTCCAGCGGGGCCGGTCGAAGGCTGCCGTCGCTCCGTCAAAGCTCCGAGACACGTGGCTGAACCCGAACGTCCCGATGAGACGGGCGGTGAGGCGGTTCCGCTTGACCCAGTCGATGACCGGATCGCCGCTCATCACTTCGACGCCGTCCAGGTATTCGAACCGGCCGGCCCGGACATAGGTCCCCGGCCGGGCCGGGTCCTTCACGCCCAGAAAGAGCTGGTTGATGAATACCCGGCTATCGTCTCGCTTCTGCTCGGGCGCATAATAGGTCGCACCCAGGCCCAGGTCGCCCAGCGGCGGCGGGGCGTTGGCGTCATCCGGCAGGCCGAGAAATGTGGTGTTCTGCACGTCCACACGGCCGGCGAGCCACGGCGCGGGCGTGGCATTCAGCACCAGGTGGCTCTGGGCCGCGAAGAAGCCGTAGCGCTGCGGATCGCTGGGCAAACCGGTATCGAACCACCCCCAGCCTTCGTAGCGCAGCCGGGTGCTGCCGGACAGAGTAAGATCCCTGGACAGACGGACCTGGGAGAGCACCGGCCCGGGGATCAGGGCGATCACGGCAAGTGCTGCGGCCACGGTGCGTCGCATCGTTTACTCGCGCATGTAAGGTTGGTACCGCGGGCGGCGTGGGGCGGGCTGCACACGGTGGTGAAGACGATGACCCTGAAGTTCGTCCTGGGCATCCAGCAAGCAGGTTCCATGCCCTCCTGGCCCCGAAAAAAGGTTCGGAGGCCGAGGCTTTTCTCGCACGGAACCTGCTGACTGGCAGCCTGAGCCGCCGGACGTTGCGGCGCCGCATCCCTGGCCCTTAACACGCGAATTACCATGGACTTTGGCTGGAGCGCCGAACAGCGCGAATTTCGTGATGCCGTGGTGCAGTTCGCGCGCAAGGCACTGCAGGATGACCTGGTCCGCCGCGACCATGAGGCCCGCTTCTCGCGCGAGTTCTGGGCGGCTTGCGGCGAGTTCGGCATTCAGGGGCTGCCGTTCCCCGAGGCGTACGGCGGGAGCGGCATGGACATCCTGACCACGGTGCTGGGCATGGAGGCCCTGGGGTACGCCTGCCGGGACAATGGGCTGCTCTTCGGGCTGGCCGCGCAGATGTGGAGCGTGCAGATGCCCATCTTCCGCTCCGGCACCGAGGAGCAGAAACAACGCTACCTCCCGCGGCTCTGCAGCGGCGCCTGGATCGGGGCCCATGGCATGAGCGAGCCGGACAGCGGATCGGACGCCTTTGCCCTGCGGACCACCGCCACCCGGGACGGCGACAGCTACCTCCTGAACGGGGCCAAGACCTTCGTCAGCGAAGCCCCCGTGGCCGACGTCTTCATCGTCTTTGCCACCATCGACCCGAAGAAAGGCGCTCTCGGCCTCACCTGCTTCATCGTCGACCGCGACACGCCGGGCGTGACCGTCGGCAAACGGATCGAGAAGATGGGCCTCAAGACCTCCCCGATGGGCGAGCTGGTCTTCGACAACGCCCGGGTGCCGGTCACCAGTCTCCTCGGCCGGGAAGGGCGGGGGGTGCAGATCTTCAACGACTCGATGGAGTGGGAGCGGGCCTGCATCCTGGCGAGCAATCTGGGGACCCTGGATCGGATCATCGAGGAGACCGTCCGCTACGCCCGGGAGCGGAAGCAGTACGGCAAGCCGATCGCCGAATTCCAGGCGGTGTCCCACCGGATCGCCGACATGAAGGTCCGGCTGGAGGCCGCCCGCCTGCTCCTGTACCAGGCGGCCTGGTCCAAGGATCGGGGCGAGCAACCCAGCCTCCGGGCGGCGCTGGCCAAGTTGTACCTGGGGGAGGCCATGGTCCAAAGCTGCCTGGACGCCGTCCAGCTGCGGGGCGGGTACGGGTACACCACCGAATATGAGGTGGAACGAGAACTCCGGGACGCGGTCGGGGGCACCCTTTATTCCGGTACTTCCGAGATCCAGCGCAACCTGATCGCCCGAAGCCTGGGCCTCTAGGTCACGGCGAATGCCGCACTTGTGGCGATTTGCTGCGATCGTACCACCCCCTGTGGCGTGCGTGCAACACGCCACTGGGCCGCAGTGCCGAAGGGCAGGGGCCTGGGGCCCAATCCCCGGGCGGCACGAAGCTCGCTACGACCGGGAACAATCCCGCTGACCGGCGGCCCGTTCGGGCCGTCGTCACGATCACCATCCTGGCACCTGGGTACCGCGCATGTCGGTTGGTAGCGTCCTGACCGTAGACAAGGAAGCCGCGGCGGCGCCCACGCGGGCGATCGAAGGCCGCTTGCTGGTGGCCCTCACCGCGTTTCAGCTGCTGCTCCTCGCGCTGGTCGTGCGGCAGTTCGAGCTGGAGAGCCGTGGCCTGTACCACACCCTGCTCCTGTCCGTGGCCGGGTTCACGCTCCAGGCCCTGCTCCCGAAGCGCTGGCGGATGGCCTGCTTTGCCGGGATCTCGCTGGCGTCGGTCGTGCTGCTCTTCGGCACGGCCGGGCTGTGGGTTCTCGGGTTCGGGGCGATGGTGATCGGGCTCAGCCTGCTCCCGATCAAGTTCGGCGCGCGGATGGTGCTCCTGCTCGGGATCATGATCCTGCTGGGGCTGGCGCGCCAGGAACTTCTGCCGCTCGCCCTCCCGGCGTACATCTGGCCGGTCATCGCCGGCATGTTCATGTTCCGGCTGGTGCTCTACTTCTACACCATCAAGCACGAGGGGACACCCAAGGATCTCTGGGGGACGGTGGCGTACCTGTTCATGCTGCCGAACGCCGTGTTCCCGTTCTTCCCGATCGTCGATTACAAGAGCTTTCTCCGGCGCCACTACGACGCGCCGGAGAGCGCGCTCTACGCCCGCGGCATCTCGTGGATGGTGCGGGGCATCACCCACCTGCTGTTGTATCGGGTGGTCTACCACTACGTGGTGCTCGATCCGGCGGTGCTGCGCACCCTGGGCGACGTGGTGCAATACTGCCTGCAGACCTACCTCCTGTACCTCCGCGTCTCGGGGCAGTTCCACCTCATCATCGGATTGCTCTACCTCTTCGGCTTCCGGTTGCCGCCCACCCATCACCTGTACTACCTGGCGGACAGCTTCACCGAGGTCTGGCGGCGGGTGAACACGTACTGGAAGGATTTCATGATGAAGGTGGCGTATCATCCCACCTTCTTCAAGCTGCGCAAACTGGGGACCGACCGGGCCATCGTGCTGTCCACGATCATCGTCATGCTGATTACCTGGCTGCTCCACGGATACCAGAAGTTCTGGATCGTGGGAGGCAGCCCGTTCAGCGCCGTGGACACAGTCTTCTGGGTGATCCTGGGCACGCTGGTCGTGATCAGCGCCATCTGGGATCTCCATCGCGCCAAGCGACGGGAACCGCCCCGGACCGGCTACGACCTGGCCCGGGCGGTGCGGACGCTGGTCGTGTTCGGCAGCGTCTGCCTGCTGTTCACGCTCTGGACCAGTGAGTCGCTGACCGGATTCCTGAACGTGATGAGCGTGGCCCGGAACGTGGACCTGCGGGGCGTCCTGCTCCTGGCGGGCATCGTGGTGCTGTTCCTGGCCGTGGGTGGCCGGGTCTGGGGCGAGGCCGACATCCGCGAGCTCACCCTGCGGCCGATTCCACTCGCCACCAACCTGAAGCACGGCGGGGCCTACAGCATGGCCCTGCTCGGCCTGGTCGCCCTGGTCCAGCCGGAGGTGCGGACCCGGCTCGGTCCCACCGCGGCCGGTACGATCGCCCAGATCGCCAGCAGTCGGCTCAACCAGCGTGACGAGGATGAGCTCACCCGGGGCTACTATGAGTCGATCAGCAGTCCCAACCGGCTGTCCGGCCAGCTGTGGGACGTGAAGCAGGAGCAGCCGGCGGACTGGATCAACATCGAGGAGACCAGCGGGTTCCGGACCCGGCCCGACTTCCTGGCGTCGGACCTCGTGCCGGGCCAGACCATCATCTTCAAGCGCCAGAACTTCAGCATCAACAGCCACGGGATGCACGACCGCGAGTACCCCGTGGCCAAGCCGGAGCACACCTACCGGATCGCCATCTTCGGCGCCTCCCCGGTGATGGCCCCCGGGGTGCCCGACGGCCAATCGTTCGAGTCGCTGCTGGAGGACCGGCTCACCGCGCTGGGTGCCGCCAGCGGCTGGCGGGTCGAGGTCCTGAATTTCGGCGTGGCCGGGTATTCGGGGTTGCAGCAGGTGGAGAAGCTCGAGACCCAGGCGCTCCCCTTCCATCCCGACCTGCTCATCATCACCAGCCTGCCACCGGACCGGCTTCCCGAGGCGCTCCATCTCGGCTACGTCATCCGGGGCAAGGTCCCGGTGCCGGATTCGGCCCTGCGGGCGGCGCTGGCCCCGCTCGACTCGGCGGCCCCACCCGATGCCATCCTGCGGGCGGTTGCGCCGATCATGGACTCGCTCCTCGCTTCGGTGGTGGTGCGCACCGACCGGGCGGCCCGGAACACCGGCGCCAAGGCGGCGCTCCTGGTGCTCCGGCTCCCGGAGTATGCCGACAGCCGCGATCGGGTGATGGTCCGCGAAGCGAGACGGCTGGGCATGCCGGTCATCGACCTGAGCCAGCCGTATGGCACCTTCCCCGAGGACCATTTCCGACTGGCGGACTATGACCGGCACTGGAACCTGGCCGGACACCAGCTGATCGCCGACCAGCTCGAGGGTGAGCTCCGCAGCCACGCCGCCAAGCTGGGCCTGCCGCCACTGTGGGATCCGGCCCCTCGGGCCGGGCCAGCCAGACCTTGAGCCCGGCCGCGCCGCGCCCGGCACCCGGCCTCGCCACCGCCCCGCCGTGCGGGATGGGGACGACCGGACTTTCATGATGGACGATTCCGCCGCCGGCCGTGTGATCCCAGTCGCCAGCGAACTGTCCGGGATCAGGAGCCGGGCAGCCGAGCATGCCGTCGCCGTGGCCCTCACCGCCCTGCAGCTCGGGTTGGTGGCGGTGGTGGTGCGTGCCTTCGAGCTGGAAAGTCGGGGACTCTATTACACCCTGCTCCTGGCGCTGGCCGGGTTCGTGGTCCAGGCGTTCCTGCCGCTCCGCTGGCGGATGCGCTGCTTCGCGGCGGTCTCCGTGGCGGCGATCGTGCTCCTGCTGTCCACGGCCGGACTCTGGGTGCTGGGTATCGGGTTTCTGCTGCTGGGGCTGAGCCTCCTTCCCATCCGCTTCGGCTGGCGCCTGCTCCTGGTGGTTGGCGTGGTGCTGGGGCTGATGCTCCTGCGGGTCCGGGTGGGGCTGTTCCAGGTGCCCGGCTACATCTGGCCAGTGGTCGGCGGGATGTTCATGTTCCGGCTGGCGCTGTATCTCTACGCCGTGCGGCACGAGGGCACCCCCAAGGATCTCTGGGGCACGGTGGCGTACTTCTTCATGCTGCCCAACGCCGCCTTTCCCTTCTTTCCCATCATCGACTACAAGACCTTCCTCCGGCAGCACTATGACGCCCCGGAGAGCGGGTTGTATGCCCGCGGCATTGCCTGGATGACGCGGGGCCTGGTCCACCTGCTGCTCTACCGCCTGATCTACCATTACGTCGTGCTCGATCCCGCCACCTTGCGCACGCTGGGCGACGTGGTGCAGTACTGCCTCCAGACCTATCTCCTGTACCTGCGGGTGTCGGGCCAGTTTCACCTGATCGTGGGGCTCCTCTACCTCTTCGGGTTCCGGCTGCCGGAGACCCACCACCTCTACTTCCTGGCCAGCAGCTTCACGGAACTGTGGCGGAGGATCAACATCTACTGGAAGGATTTCATGCAGAAGGTGGTCTATCAGCCCACCTTCTTCCGGCTCCGGCCGCAGGGCAACGATCGCGCGATCGTGCTGGCCACCATCGTCGTCATGTTCGTGACCTGGCTGCTCCACGGCTGGCAGCGCTTCTGGCTGACCACCGGCCCAGTCTTCAGCGTGGGGGATAACTGGTTCTGGGGGCTTCTCGGCCTGCTGGTCGTCCTCGCGGCCGCACGGGATGTCCGGCGCGCCAAGCAGCGGCAGGCCGCGCGCAAGGGCTACGATGTCCGACGGGGCCTGGGCACGGTGATGGTCTTCCTGACCATCGTGCTGCTGTGGGCCATCTGGGCCAGTGACTCCATGGCCGGGCTCATCAGCATCCTCGCCGTTGGCCGCAACGTGGATCTGCGCGGCGTGCTGCTGCTCGCCGGGATCGGCGGGTTCCTGCTGCTGGTCGGCGGCTGGGACTGGGGGGGCACGGACCTTCGCAACCCGAAGCCTACCCTGCTTTCTCTGGGCGAGAGCGCCCGCCACGCCGCGCTGCATACCTCGGTGCTGGCGGGGCTGGTGCTGATCGCTCACCCGCCGGTCCGGGATTCCCTGGGGTTCACCGTCTCGGGCATCATTGCCCAGGTGGGGAGCTCGCGGCTCAACAGCCTGGACGAGTCCCTGCTTACCCGCAGCTACTACGAGGCCATGAGCAGCCCGGATCGAGGCGCGGGGCAGCTCTGGGTGGTGCGTCAGACCAAGCCCGCGGATTGGGACATCATTGATTCCACCAGCGCCTGGGGGTTTCGGTCCGATTTCCTGGTGACCGAGCTGGTGCCCAACCAGGATGTTCTGTTCAAGCGGCAGCAGTTCCGGACCAACAGCCACGGGATGCACGACCGCGAGTATCCGCTGGCCAAGCCGGCCGGGACGTACCGGGTGGCGGTCCTGGGGGCCTCGCCCGTGATGGGACCGGGGGTACCGGAGGACCAGGTGTTCGAGGAGCTGCTGGAACGGAAGCTCAGCCGACTGGGCCAGCCGATGGGTCGGACCGTGGAATTCCTGAACTTCGGCGTAGCCGCCTACTCACCGGTGCAGATGCTCCTCCAGCTGGAACAGAAGGTGCTGGCGTTCCAGCCGGACCTGGTGCTCCTCACCAGCCTGCCCCCCGATCGGGTGCCCATGGGGCTGCACCTCGCCACCGCCGTACGGCGAGGGATCCCCATCCCTGATGCCGCGATCCAGGGCGCCCTCGCGCGGGCGGGGATCGACTCCAATTCCCGCGCGGAAACGGTGTTGCGGGCGATCGGCCCCCTGGGCGATTCCCTGCTCGCCGTGTCCGTGACCCGGGCCGACAGCCTGATCCGGGCCCACGGGGCCCGCGCGGCACTGGTCGTGCTACGGTTGCCGGAGTACGCCCTGTCGCAGGATCAGGTCATGGCCGAGACCGCCCGGCGGACGGGGTGGCCGATAATCGATCTCCAGCACATTTATGGGACCCATCCGGAAGCGGAGTTCCGGATCGCGGATTACGACCGGCATTGGAATGAGCGGGGTCATCAACTGGTGGCCCTGAAGTTGGAAGAGGGACTCCGGCGGTACGCCGACGCCCTCGGGATTCCCCCGTTGTGGGGCGCCGCAGAGGCCCCCGCGAGCTCGCAGCCGAGCGCGGTTTCACCCTAACGCTGAGGACTTCGGCGATGGACGACATCATTGGGCCGGTGAAGCAGTACATCCTCGACACCTTCCTGAAGGGCGAGGATCCCTCGGCGCTGCGCAACGACACCCCGTTGATCAGCGGTGGCATTCTCGACTCGCTCGCGACCCTGGAGCTGGTCTCCTTCCTCGAGCAGCGTTTCGGCATTCAGCTGGAAGCCCACGAGGTGGATGCCGAGCGCCTGGATACCCTGACCGCGATCGCGGCGCTGGTACAGGGCAAGTCGGCGCGCGTCTGAGCGGCTCCGGATGACCGATCTTGCTGCGGCTGGCGCGTCGGCGGTGCCGGCGACGGCGGCCACCCGGCCCCGCGAGGGCATTGGGCTGCGCGCGCTCGCGGGCCTGACCGCGCAGCTGGCCCTGGCGTGGGCGGTGGTCTGGGTGTTCCAGATCGAAGGGCCGGGTTTTCGCCGGCTGGTGCCGCTGGTCGTCGCCGGATTCGTCGGTCACGCCCTGCTCCCGCTGGCCTGGCGGCTGCCGGCCTTCACCCTCCTGTCGCTCGCGGCGGCCCCGCTGGTGCTGGAGCCGGAAGTGGCGGCGTGGGTGGTGGGGCTCGGGCTGGCGCTGGTGGCAATCTGCCACCTGCCGATCGCCTGGCGCTGGCGGATCGGACTGCTGCTGCTGGTCGGTGGCGGCGCGGCATTGGCCAAGGGAGCGCTGCTCTCGACGCCGGTCCCGCCGGGCGTCTGGTCGGTGCTGGCGGGGCTCTTTGCCTTGCGCATCCTGATCTACGTCTATGACGTGCGGCACGCGACTCAGCCGGTGGGGCCGCTGAAGACCCTGGCCTATTTCTTCATGCTGCCGAACGTGTGTTTCCTGCTGTTCCCCGTGGTGGACTTCAAGACCTTCGACCGCACCCACTACAACGAAGCCCCGGCGACGATCTATCAGCGCGGCCTCCGCTGGATCGCCATGGGGCTGCTGCAGCTGCTGGCGTACCGCGTGGTCTATCAGGAAATCACGCTTGATGTCACCCAGGTCCATTCCGGCGGCCAGCTGTTGCAGTACGTGTTCACCACCCTGCTGTTGTACACCCGGGTCTCGGGCCAATTCCACCTGATCGTGGGTCTGCTGCTGCTGTTCGGGTTCAATCTGCCGCGCAGCAACAACCGCTATCTCCTGGCCACCAGCTTCACCGATCTGTGGCGCCGCATCAACATCTACTGGAAAGACATGATGATGAAGCTGGTGTATTACCCCAGCTTCTTCGCCCTCCGGCGGCGCTGGCCACAGGGCTCCAGTGTGATCCTGGCCACGGGCATCGTATTCGTGGTGACCTGGGCACTGCACTCCTGGCTGTGGTTCTGGGCCCGGGGGGCGGTGCTCCTGAGCTGGACGGACGTGGCGTTCTGGAGCGCCGTGGGGGTCCTGGTGGTCTGGAGCACGTGGCGGGAGCTCAAGGCGGGCCCCAAGCGAGTGCTGGGCACGGGCGCACCCGGGTGGAGCGGGAGGCGCGGAGTCCGCATCCTGGGGATATTCACTCTGTTCTCACTGCTCTGGTCCCTGTGGAGTGCGGAGTCGCTCGGCGTGTGGGCCGGGGCACTGTCTACCGTGACCACGCTGCGATGGACCGAGGGCCTGCTGTGGCTGGGCCTCGCCGGTGCCTTCGTGCTCTTCGCCGGGTGGAACTGGGACGCGATCGCGCAACGGCAGGAAGCGGACGCCCGCTGGGACGGCGGCCTGGCGCCGACCGCCCTGCTCTGCGGGCTGTTGGCGCTGAGTCCAGCCCGGGCGCCCAGCTGGATCCCCGATCCCCTCACCGGCTATGTGCAGGCGCTGCACAAGTCCGGTCTCAATAAGGTGGACAAGGAGCGGATGGGGCGGAATTACTACGAACAGATCAACGAATCCGGCGCCCGGGCCCTGGGCGTTCAGGAGTCCCGTCGCGGAAACCCCTGGCTGGAAGTGCATGGCGCCGCCCATCAGGTCCGGTCCGACTTCTTGGTTCGGAGCCTGATCCCGGGTGCCAAACTCTCCGCCGATGGCATGCCTTTCAGCGTGAACAGCCAGGGACTGCGGGACCAGGAGTACTCCCTGGCCAAGCCCGCGGGAGTCCAACGGATTGCGGTCGTGGGCTCTTCCATCGTCATGGGCCTCGGGGTGGCGGATGGCACGACCTTCGAGGCCCTGCTCGAGGAAAGGCTCGCCCAGGACAGTGCCGTGCCCCCGCACGAAATCCTCAACTTTGGTATCGGCGGCCTGAGCCACGTGCAGGCGGTCTTCGTGACCGAGCACCTGGCGCGCCCCTACGATCCGGATCTCCTGCTGTTCACCATTCACGAACCCGACCCCGTGTTTCTCGCCCGGCACCTGCGCCACGTTCTCGAGCAGGGAGTGGCCATCCCCTATCCGGAGGTTGCCCGGATCGTCGAGCAGGCCGGGCTGCACGCCGGCATGTCGGAGGGGGAGGCGCTCCGGCGCATGGAACCCCTCAACGATGAACTGTCGCGTGCCAGCTTCCACCGGCTCGCCGCCTGGGGGCGCGAGCGGGGGATTCCCGTTCTGGCGATCGCCCTCCCGATTCCGCTCGAAGGCTCCGGGGCCCGTCTCGCGACCTACATCGAGATGGTCCAGGAGGCGGGGCTCGGGGTCATCGACCTGCGCGACATCTGGGCCGGTCAGGACGAGGCCCGGATGGTGATCCGCCCGGAGGATCACCACCCCAATACCGAGGGACACCGCATTCTCGCCGAGCGCCTCTACCGGGAGCTGCGGGCTCGGCCTGACCTGCTGGGAATCCCCCCCACGAAACCCGCGATCTCAGCCCCGTCACGCACGCCATGAGCACTACGCCCTGTCTGCACCATTGGCTCGATGCCTCCGCGGCACGCGTGCCGCAGCGCGTGGCGGTCGTAGACCCCGGCCACGGGGACATCAGCTACGCCGGCCTGGCCCGGCTCAGTGACCGGCTGCGGGACCGCCTGGCGGCCGGGGGCGTGCGCCCCGGTGACCGGGTGGGGATGTACCTCCCCAAGTCCATCGATTCCGTGGCCACGATCTTCGGGATTCTCAAGACCGGCGCGGCGTACATCCCGGTGGACCCGGGCTCGCCGCCCTGGCGGGCCGCGTTCATCCTGACCGATGCCGATGTCCGGGTCGTCGTGGTCGACCGCGCCTGCGTGGCGGGGCTGGAGGCCGAGCTGGCCAAGCTGGGCCGCAGCCTGCCCCTGCTGGTGGTGGAGGAGGTCGGTGCCGGGCGAGGGGTGACCGCGGCGCTGGGGCAGGGTCCGGTATCGCCGGTGGTGGCGACGGCGGACCCGGGACTCGACGGCCTGGCCTACATCCTCTACACCTCCGGATCCACCGGCAAGCCGAAAGGCGTGATGCTCACGCACCGGGCCGCGACCAGCTTCGTGGACTGGTGTTCCGAGGTGTTCCAGCCCACCGCGGAGGACGTGTTCTCGTCGCACGCGCCGTTTCACTTCGATCTCTCGGTGCACGACCTCTACGTACCGCTGAAGCACGGCGCGCGCCTGGTGTTGATCGGCGAGGAGGCGGGGAAGGATCCCGGGACGCTCGCGCCGCTGATCGCGGAGCACCGGATCACGATCTGGTACTCCACCCCGTCCATCCTCAGCCTGCTGGCGCAGTACGGCAAGCTCGAGCGGTTCGACTGGACGGCGCTCCGGCATGTCCTGTTCGCCGGCGAGGTCTTTGCCGTGCCCCGGCTCCGCGCCATCAAGGCGCTCTGGGCGGGCCCGCGCTACTGGAACCTCTACGGGCCGACCGAGACCAACGTCTGCACCTATTACGAGATTCCCGCCGAGATCCCGGCCGACCGGACCGACCCCTATCCCATCGGGTGGTGCTGCTCCCACCTCCAGTGCCGGGTGGCCGATCTCGACGGCTCGACGCTCGGCGCGGGAGACGAGGGGGAACTGGTCGTGGCCGGGCCCGGCATCATGTCGGGCTACTGGAACCTGCCGGAGCGGAACGCCCAGGCATTCTTCGACACTCCGGATGGTGCCCGATGGTACCGCACCGGCGATCTGGTGCGCGAGGTGGAGGGTGGGGTCTACCTGTTCCATGGACGCCGCGACCGGATGGTCAAGCGGCGCGGCTATCGGGTCGAGCTGGGCGAAATCGAAGCCGCGCTCTCGGGCCACCCCGAGGTGCGGGAGGTGGCCTGCGTGGCGCTGGCGGCCGGCGACGGAGCCATTACGATCAAGGCATGGCTATCCAGCAAGAGTGGCGAGCGCCTGTCGATCATCGCCCTCAAGCAGTTTTGCATGGGGTGCCTGCCGCAGTACATGATCCCCGACAGCTTCGGATTCCTCGACACCCTGCCACGCACCTCCACCGACAAGACCGACTTGCTGGCGCTGAAAGCGCGCGGGTAGGCTCCTCCCGTGTCCGCTGACGCTGGCCACGGCGCCACCGTCGCCCGCCGCTTCCTTGCGCTCGGGCTGGGGGAGGTGGCGGCCCGGCTGCTGGGGTTTGCGGCCATGGTGGTCGCCGCCCGGGCCCTCGGGGCGCCGATGTACGGCGTCATTGGGGTGGCCACGGCGGTTACCCTGTATCTCAATCGCATCGTCGATTGGGGGTTTGACCTCGGACTGGGTGTGCGGGAGGTCGCCGCCCGGCCCGACGGATACGGGATGATCCTGCCCTCCCTGCTGCTGGCTCGTCTCGGGCTGGCCGTGGCCGTGATCGGCGCGATGGCCCTGGTGGGGCTGGTCCTGGTCCCGGAGCCCGACGGCTCCACGCTGCTGCTTTCCAGCCTGAGTCTGCTCGGCACCGGAATGGGGGCCCGTTGGGCGCTGCTGGGTCTGGGCCAGCACCGGCTGGCTGCGCTGGCCACACTGGCCGCCCAAGTGCTCACCGCCGTGCTCCTGCTCCTGCTGGTGCATGGCCCCGGGGACGTGTTCCGGGTGCCGCAGGCCCAGCTGGCCGGGGAACTCCTGCTGGCCCTGGTCGTGCTCCTGGTGCTGCGGCGACACGGCCAGACGCTCCGCCTGCAGTTCGATGCCGGCATCCTTCGGCCGCTGGTCCCGCGGGGCGGGGCGCTCGCGATCAGCGCGCTGCTGGGGCTGGTGATTTACAACGTGAGCTTTCTCTTTCTGCGCGCCGTCCACGGTTCGGCGGCCGTCGGGTATTTCAACGCCGCGGCCACCCTGGTCACGTTTTTCCTGAACGTGGGCACCGCCTACAGCATGAGCCTCCTCCCCTCCCTCACGGCGCTGGGGGCGGATCGGCCCCGGCAGGTGGGGCTCTTCCAGACGGCGGCGCTGCACGTCACGGTGCTGGCGCTCCCGATCGCGCTCGGCGGATCGCTGCTGGCCTTGCCGCTCATGGCGCTGCTCTACGGGCCGGGCTACCTCCCGGCGGCCACGCCCCTGGCGCTGCTGTTGTGGTCCATCCCGCTCTGCGTGCTGCGGGATCTGCCGCTGATGTCGCTGCAGGCTGCGGGACGTGAGGCGGTGGTGCTGCGGGTCACGGCCTGGGCGGCGCTGCTGCACCTGATGCTGAATGTCCTGCTCGTGCCACGCTGGGGTCTGGTCGGCGCCGCGGGCGCAGGTCTGATCACCGAGACGGTTCGCCTGGTCCTGGCCTACAGCGCCGTGCGGTCCCTGGGGTTCGCGCTGCCCTCCCTGGGACGCTTCCGGCCGATCCTGGTGGCCAGTGCGCTGATGGGCCTGGTGGTGGTTCTGGTCCCGGGCGGGATCCCCGGTCGCATTCTGGCCGGTGTGGCGGGCTACCTGGTCGGCCTGGTGGTGCTGGGGACCATCCGGCTGCAGGGCGGGCGGCAGATCCGGGTGGCACTATGACCGCACCCCATGCCGGGCCCGGTTGCCCACCGCCCAGCCGCGATCACCGGTGGGTATCATCCTTGCTATCTTCCAGCGCACTCAGGTGCTGAGCACTCTCAACCACCGCGATGCCCAACTACACCGCCACACTCAATCGCTTTGAGGTCAAGTATCTGGTGTCCACCCGCCAGGTACCGGCGCTGCTGAGTGCGCTGGCGGAATACACCTGCCCGGATCCCCACCAGGCAAGTGCCCACGGGTACGGCATCTTCTCCGTCTACTGGGACACCGCCGACTGGAGCCTGTTCTGGGAGAAGGTCGAAGGGCTCAAGTATCGGCGCAAGCTGCGGTTTCGCCGGTATCTGGGCAGTGAGCGGGTGTTTCTCGAGGTGAAGCAGCGGGAGGACCGGACCCTGCAGAAGCGGCGGGTGGAATGGCCGATGGACCGGCTCCTGGCCGCCTTTCCGGCGGGGCGCGGCCCGGACTGGGACATCGCGGGCAGCGACCCCGTGGCCACCGAAGCGGCCCTGATGATCGAACGAATGCGCCTGCGGCCGCGTATGGCAATCCTTTACCGGCGGCGGGCGCTCTTCGGCGCGTTTGACCCGGAGTTGCGGATCACGCTGGACGCGCGCATCCAGTATTCCGCCGCCGATCTCGATGTCTCCCGGCCGTTTGAGACCAGCCGGTACGCGCTCGACCCGCGTATCACGGTGCTCGAGTTGAAATACAATCATCGTGCGCCGAGCTGGTTCGGCAAGCTGGCCCGGCGGCACCAGCTGTCCGTCGTGCGCATGTCGAAGTACTGCTCCGCCGTGGACCGGGCCTTCTTTGGGCATCAGCTGACGTAAACCTCATTCACCGTTCGGGGGAGTCGTGGACGAATTCATCCGGCAGGCCACTGCGGGCAGCACCTCGGGCTTCGGCGTGGCCGAGACGTTCGCCGCGTTGCTGCTCAGCTTCGCGCTGCTTCTGGTCGTCGCCTATTTCTACCGGCAGACCCACCGGGGGCTGTCCTACTCGGTGTCGTTTGTCCATGCGATGATCATCATGGGTGTCACGGTGTCGATCATCATGCTGATCATCGGCAGCAACATCGCGCGGGCGTTCACGCTGGTCGGCGCCCTCTCGATCATCCGCTTCCGGAACGCGGTCAAGGACTCCCGGGATGTGGCGTTCATCTTCATGAGCATGGCCATCGGGATGGGGGTCGGTACCGGCTTCTACCTGACCGCGGTGATCTTCACCGTGTCGATGTGTGCCATGGTGTACTTCCTCTCCCGTTTCGAGATCGGGAGTACAGTCAACCGGGAGCAGCTGCTCAAGCTGCAGGTGCCCGCCACCCTGGACCCGCACACGGCCTTCAACGACGTGTTCTTCCGGCACACACGGGATAATGCCCTGCTCTCGCTCGAGACCCTGCGGGACGGCTCGGTCCTGGAACTGATCTACTCCGTGGAGCTCAAGCCGGGCGCCGCCGAGACCGGCTTCCTCGACGAGATCCGCAGCCTGACGGGCGGCGGCAAGGTCACGCTGCTCACCGGCCAGGAAAACATCGACGTATGAGGCAAGCGACCCTGCCCCTGGCGGGGTGGCGGGCGGGATGGCGGCGGCACGAACATGCGCTGGCTCTTGCCTGGCTGATCCTGGTGGGCGTGGCGGTGGGCGCCGTGCTGGTTCCCGCGACCCGGCACCGGCTCCTCCCTCTGGTTCAGCGGAGTATCGACGCCCGGGAGTCGCTCTGGACGGCTCGGCTGGTGCGGGGCGAACACCTGGTCCGGGCGGGGCACCTCGAGGAGGCCCTGGGCCTCCTGGCGGAACTCGACCGCCGCTTTCCGGCCCGCGATGTGCGCCACGGCCGGGACCGGGAGCGCGAGCGCGTCCTGCTGGCCCTGGGCGAGGTGTACACCCGGCTGGGCAAGAAGGGGAAAGCGCTCGACACCTACCGGCGCCTCGCGGCTTTCGATCCGCTCAACTACCGGAACCACTACGCGCTGGCCCTGGCCTCCGATCACTTCCTGAGCGGGTGGGCCCTGGCGCCGGAGGCGCGGGACGCCTACGCCGCGGCGCTGGCGATCAACCCCAGCCACCTTCCTTCGGTTCGCGGCTACCTGGCCTACTACGCCGCCCGGGCCGATTGGCCTGAGGTCCGCAGCGCCTGGCAGGCCTACCTCGACGCCTTCCTGATGCACAATCTCACGCTCCGACTGGGGACGGACAGTGTCCAGACGCTGACGCTGGTCACCGGGGAGGCCCAGGACCTCGAGTTCCGCGTCCCGGGGCTGACCGCTCCGGCTCCGGACCTCTGGATTCGGTCAGGTGGATACGCGATCTCCGTGGAGCGGCTGACACTGATCGGCGCCCTTCGGCCCGGCCAGCCCGGCCCGCGGGTGGAGCGGGTGCTCTTTCCCGGGACGGCGCCCGCCCTGGAGGGACTGGTGCCCGCCGGGAACGGCCGGTTCGCGTCCGAGGGGCCGGAGTCGGCCTACCGCTTTGCCCTGCCGGCGATGCCGGACGGCATCGACCGGATTCGATTGCGCATCCGGCTCTTCAAGCCTGCAGACGGGGAGCTGGTGCGCTCGGTGCGCACCGCCTATTCCAACCTGCTGGATGCCGACGGCCTGGCCCGGGCCGACGGGCGGATGGTGCCGCTGGCCCGGGCTGGCCTCGCCGATTCCGTGCTCACGTATCCCGACTGGGCCACCAAGGGCCGGCGAGGGCGCCCGGACGAGCGGCTGGCGTTCCGCCCATGAGACGCTGGCCCCGGCTCCGATTCGGCGATGCACTCGTGCTCAGCGCCCTCCCGCTCCTCCTGGCGGGCTACCTCGTGGCGTCGGCGGCCACGGCGTACTCCCGGGCAATCCAGTTCGATGATTGGTATGCCTTGCAGGTCAGCGTCGAGGGCGCCTTCGGGGACCGCCTCCGGAGCTTTGTCCGCATGCCGAAGGCCGCCGCCCTGGAGCAGCAGCTCGCTATGGACGCGCCGGATGCCGGCATCATCCGGCTCGACATTCCGGCCGATGACTGGACCCGCTTCTGGGCCGACCCGCAGCTCGAGTGGGGCGTCTGGCGCGACGCGACGCTGCCGCGCGAGGGCGGCACCCTGCCCGTGAAGGTCCGCAAGCGCGGCGACAACAGTGTCCACTGGGTCGGGGAGAAGCGCAGCTTCACCGTCCGCACGCCCCGCGAGGAGTTCTTCAAGCGATTCCGCGTGTTCGGGCTCAGCGTGAAGGACGTCATTCCGTCGTACCTGGCCAACCGCCTGGGAGCCGAATTCGGCCTGCTGGCGCCCGCCACGGAGGTCGTGCCGGTCTTCATCAACAACCGGTTCTCCGGCGTGTACCGGTTCCTCGAACCGGTGGACGAGTCGTTCCTGCGACCCTTCGACCGGATGCCGGGAAACGTCTATCGGGCCGACGCGGCGGAGCGCAGCGACTTCTTCAAGGAGGTGCCGCCGAGCGTTTTTGCCAACCTGAACATCTGGGACCGGGTGTCGTTCAACGACCGGCCCACCGGCCCCGGCACCGCCCAGCTGCGCCGATTCCTCGAGGACGTCAACGGCACCCGCCTGGAGGATCATGCCCGGCTCATGAACCGGCTGGACCGTGACGAACTGGCGCGACTGTTCGCCTACCTGCTCCTGACCGGTGATCCGTACCACATGGATGCGCTGCACAACCAGCTCTGGTACGAGGATCCGTCCAGCGGCCTCCTGCACCCGATCCCCTGGGACACCCGGCTGCTCCCGCTGGCCCGCCAGGATCAGCGGCTGAGCCCCGTCTTCCGGGCCCTGCTGCGCGACCCGTTCCTCGTCGACGCGATCCTGCGGGAAACCGAGCGTCGCCTGGCCGGCGGGATCCTCGGGGTGGCCGATTCCCTGGCGGCGGAGGTCGAGGGCCGGTACCCCGCCGCGCTGGCGTACGATCGCCTGCGAGCGGGGCTCATTCCCGACATCGGGGATTCGACCCGTTCCCTGTCGGTCCTGCGCCGCAACGCGCATTTGCTGCGAAGCTGGATGGCCGCGGATACGATCGCCGTGGCGACCGGGTCCGCCGGCAATCTCACAGTCCTGGATTTCGAGTCCCGCGGATACGCGGGGGCCAACCTCCAGGCGCTGGAGTTTGCCGGGCCGACCGCGGCCGACGGCGTCTACCTCGACCGCAACCAGAATGGCGTGCTGGACGCAGAAGATCCCCGGGTCCCGGGCACTCGACGCGGCAACCGGTTGGTACTGGACCAGCCGGTGGCCATCCTGCCGGCGTGGCGCACCGATACCATCGGGGTGTTTCCGGGCCGGGTGGCGTACCGTCTGTTCGTGCGGGGCACGGGGTCGGTTCGGCCCGTGCTGGTGAACCGGATCACCGGGGCGGCGTCCAGCGTGGTGGCGTGGGGCGCCCCCTACGGCCCCGCCACCCTCTCGTTCAGCCCGTGGGAGTTCCCGCTCCATCGTGGGAGCACGCACCGCTGGAGCGGCGTCATGCGCCTGACCGAGACCGTGCGGATCCCGGCCGGGGATACCCTGCGGGTGGCCCCCGGGACAACGCTCCGGCTGGGGCCCGACGTGTCGATCGTGTCCCGCGGCCTGGTGCTGCTCGAAGGCACCCGCGCGCAGCCGATCGAGGTCATCCCCGATGTGCCCGGGCGGCCGTGGGGAACGTTTGCCATGCAGGGTTCCGGTGCGGATGGGACCCGGGTCACCTGGACCCGGTTCTTCCAGGGAGGCGGCGCCCTGGTGGACGGGATCGAGTATATCGGCATGGTCAACCTCCATCGGACCCGGGGCGCCCTGTTCCGGCAGGTGACCTTTGAACGCAACGTCCGAAGCGATGACACGTTTCACGTCATGCACAGCGATGTCGTCCTGGACAGCTCCGCCTTCCTCGAGGGAAACTCCGACGGGCTGGACATGGACATCTCCAGCGGGATCGTGGCGGACAATCTCTTCCGAAACAGCGGCGGCGATGCCATCGATCTGATGACCTCCACCCCCCTCATCTACGGGAACCGGATGCTCGGCTCCGGCGACAAAGGGGTGTCTGTCGGCGAGGCGAGTTCCCCGCTCATCTTCAACAACTACATCGAAGGGTCTCGGCGGGGCATCGAGGTCAAGGACCGATCGGACCCCGTGATCCTCAACAACCGGCTGGTGCGCAACGGCGTCGGTGTTTACCAGGACCGGAAGAACTGGCGCTACGGCGGTGGTGGATGGGCCACCCTGGCGAATACCCAGTTCGAGGACAATGGCCTGGACCTGAAGAGCGACCCCTTCTCACGGCTCACCCTCGCCGCCAATCCGGGCCTGGACTCGGCGGTCGGCGCGGGAGCCGGCTGGCTGGCGCGCCGGGCCGGTGTCGGGGGCGCGCCGGCGCGCCCGAGTCTGGCCTGGCTCTATGCCCGGTACCGCCTCCCGCCGCGCGCCGATACGGCCGGCCCGCTCGCCGGCATCGGGCCTCCCCACGCGCCACGACCGCTGGATGGAGAGCGGTTTGAGGACGACTTCAAGGCCTACCGGGATGGCTGGGAGGTGCTGGGCGAGTCGGCGCACCTGTACAAGCGCGACCGCAGCCTCATCCTGACCGCGGAGCTTCGGGAGAGCGTCATGGAGCTGCCGGTCCGCTGGACCGTTCGGCCAGGGGAGCAGCGTGCCCTGGTCGTGGAAGCCGCGACCATCGATCTCCTGGCCGCGACCCTGGAGATCGACGGCGCCGCGGGCACCATCCACCAGCCGCTGGAACTGACCGGCGATCCGAAGTTGTTCCGGCTCAACCAGGTGCTGCTGCCGCCCGGCGAGTATACCCGCCTCCGGATCACGGCCCGCCCCCAGGCGCGCAACGAGAAGCTGGCCCAGCGAACGGGCTGGCTCGATCAGAAACCCGGATCGCTCACCCTTCGCGGCTGGTACTCCGTGGCGGTGCCTGCCGTGAGTGGGGCGCCCGACGTGGCACTCGCTGGAGATCGCCCATGAATCCGTTCCTCGTCGCTTGCCTGCTGGCGCTTCCCGCGCCGGTCACCCCGGCACCGGTGGTGGACTCCGTGACCTTCGTGGTCCTGGGCCATCTTCGCGGTACACGGGACAGCGCGCTCAACCGCAATCTCCCGGAGCTGATCGCGCGGGTGCGGCAGCTTCAGCCGGCGTTCGCGGTGCTGCTCGGCGACCTGATTCTGGGTGACCCGCGCGGCAATCCGGTGGACAGCGCCTGGGTCGAATCGCAGTGGGATCACCTGGACTCGGCCCTGGCCGGCATGCGCATCCCGATGTATCGGACACCCGGCAATCACGACATCTCGGACCTGGTGACCCGGAACATCTGGCTGCGGCGGTACGGGGCGCCTAGTCAGGTCATTCGCCGGGATGGCCTCCGGCTGGTGATCGTCCCGAGCGCCTGGATCCCGGCCGATGGAGACACGCGGCTGAATCCCTATGTGCGTCCCGAAGCGCTGGACAGCGCCATGGTCCGATGGCTGGCGGATTCGCTCGCGGGCCCGGCGCCGCCGGGACCGACGCTGGTCTTCACCCACCACCTGCTCTGGTGGGAGGCCGGGGCACCGTGGTGGCGCGACGTCCATCCCCTGCTCCGTGCCGCGGGGGTTCCCATGGTGTTCGGGGGAGATTTTGGACCGCTGAAGTTCAGCCACGCCGAGCGGGACGGGATCCAGTATCTGCAGACTTCGATCGAGGCGGGCAACGACCTGGAGGGGCTGCGCAAGCGGGAGTACGCCAGGATCCTGTCCAGTCAGTTCGACAACTTCCTGGTGGTACACGTCAAGGGTCGGGAGGTGAAGGTCGATGTGGAGGTGTTGGGCGCCCTCACCAACGAGCAGTTCACGGCCGAGCGCTTCAACGCCATGATGCAGCCCCTCCCGACACCGCCCCGGCCGCTGCGGGACCGGGTCTCGGAACTGCTGTCGGTACGGCGGGTGGCGGCGCTGGTCGCCCTGCTGCTGGCGGTCTTTGCCGGCGGCTGGTGGTTCGGTCGCCGGCGGGTCACCGCCCCCTAGGGCCCATCGTCTGCCGGAGCCCGAAGTTCCGGCGCTGCGTTGACGTCTTTGGGCAGCCGATTCGTGATGTACCCGAGCCACTCGCCCCAGGTCCACGCCAGGACCATCGCCAGGAGGGGCAGGGCCGACCGCACGAACATCGCGCCGGCGGGTGCGGACCGGAAGGCACGCCGGGCCATTCGCCAGAGGATGACCGGCGGCAGCAATGGCGCCAGGACGGCGTAGACCCACCGTCGGGGGAGCGAGCCGCCGAACGCATTGCGGTTGCAGGCGAACATCCGTCCAAACGCATACCGCTCGTAGACCGCCGCCCCGAAGGGCACCCGGCGGCGGGTGCGCACGATGGCGTCGGGCACGAACCAGAGTACCCCGAACCGCTGGGCCAGGCTCGCGTTGATGGCGGTTTCGTGAAAGGTCCCCTGCCACAGCGCACGCACCGCCTCCAATTGCTCCCGCCGATACGACACGTTGCACACCGTCAGCGCCGCGACCGGTCCTTCCGGCTGCGGCCGCATGTAGCGGTAGTAATCCACCAGATAGAAGGCCCAGGTGACGGGATCGCCGTCGTGGTGGGTCTCCACCGCCCCGCCGACGGCGGCCCGTCCCTCCCGATGGGCGGCGAGCAGCTGTCCCAGCCACCCTGGGTCGGGGATGCAGTGATCCTCGGTGAGGACCACAATGTCACCGGTGGCCTCGCGCAGCGCCCGGCTGGCGATCTCGATGGGGGTGCTCTGGCCCTCGTTGCGGATGATGCGCACGGCCGGAAACCGCGGCCGAAGGTCGTCCACGCCCGGCAGGCGCGGGTCGGTGATTACCAGGACCTCGAAGGTTCCGGCACCCGGTTGGGTCAGCACCGCCTCGAGGCAGCGGACCAGATGGTCTGCCCCGGCGATGGCACAGATCGCGACCGTGACACGGGGGGGAGAGGAGGGCGGCACAGGTTCTCTGGGCTGGCGGTCAGGCCGGCTCGGTGGGACCACCGGAGGCGGCGCCGGGAAGCTCAGTCCCCAGCGAAGTCCCGCGCCAGAGCCACCAGAGCGCGAGGCCGGTCAGGGTCAGCAGGACGACCGGAGAAATCAGCGCCTCCGCGGCCGGCATGTAGGCTCCCGCGGTCTTCCGCAGGACGGTATACCAGGGGAGTTCGAATCCCTGGGTGAACAACCGGGCCAGCGAGGTCGCGACCCCTTCGCGGGCCATCGCCACCGACCAGGAGATCAGCAGCGTCGGCACCACCAGGACCCACGCCAGCCGGCGGGGCGCGTGGATCAGGACCGGCACCAGGGCCAGGAAGAGCAGGGGGGCGGCCGGGACCAGGTAGCGCACGCCGGTGTTCCACTGCAGCGCCGCGAACGAGATCGAGCTGCTGAACAGGTAGAGGGCCGCCGAGGCGCTGAAGATCAGCGCCAGTTCCGGCCCGCTGAGGCTGCCTGGCAGCCGCCGGTAGCGGGGGGCCCACAACGCGGCGACGAGCATGGGACAGAACGCCAGCAGGCCGTAGCGGGGGTCCAGGAGATTGCGCCAGAGCAGGTCCAGGGATGGCACCTTCAGTCCGTTCCAGCCGTCGGTGCTCAGTTCGGTGGCCGGCATGTAGCGCTGGGCGGGGAACCAGGGACTGCCGAACGCCGCGTATTGATAGCCCCAGAGGACCACGATCGGACCCAGCGCCCCCAGTGTGAACATCGCACAGGCCCCCACGCCGTCGGCCCAGCCGCCGTCCCGCCAGGCCATGCCGCCGAGCCAGGCTCCAAACACCAGCAGCAGGGGCACGGCGGAATAGTCACAGACGAGTCCGAGGCCGAGCAACAGCCCCGCCAGCGCCACCCGCGGCCCGGGCACGGCGGTGCGGGATGCGGCGGCCCCGTTGGGCCCCGTCCGTTCGTCGGCGGCTCCACCCGCCGGCACCACCGCCAGGAACGCTCCCAGCGTCAGCCAGGCCAGGACCAGGTTCTGGTTGATGAAGGCCGACCGGAAGAAGACCGGCGTGCCGAACGCGAAGAGCAGGGCCATCCAGAGGGCCGGGCGATCGCTTCCCAGACGCACCCGCAGGAAACCAAACACCAGGACGGCGGCCAGCGCCCCCAGCGGAACGTCCAGGCCGAGGTGGAGCGCGGCCGCGGCGAGTCCGAGGCGCACGTCCAGTCCCCGGGCCCGCATTTCGTTCATGAACCGGGTGCGGTTGGGCCTGGGGTCGTCGTAGGTCGTGGGCGGTTTCGGCGCGGCCAGCTCCGGCTTGAAGCGGAACAGCAGGTCAATCCCGGGCCGGGCGATGGCATAGGGGATGGCTCCCAGGAACGAGGCGCCCGGGTTGTTGTTGATATACGCGCCCCGGCCGGGGATTTCAAACAGATCCGGGTGGAGCCCCAGATAGGGGTCCACCCGGATCGTGAGCCGCTCGCCCAGGGCCACGGCAAGGTAGGTCTCGCGCACCACATTGGGGGCAAAGTGGAGCGCGTACACGATGGCGACCGTGAGGAACAGACGGCCCGGGAGACCGAAGCCCCCGGGCCGACTCGAGAGGTGGCCGCCGGTGCCTGCCGGCATGCCGCTAGTGGGCTGCTTCCTCGGTGGCCTCGACCGGCTCAGGCGCAGCGCCGGGTTCGGGGCCATCCGCCAGGCTCACCGGGACCCGCTCCGAAGGGTGCAGCGGCAGCGGCTTGCGCCAGACCTTGCCCTTGAGCGTCGCCTCAAGCAGGGGCAGCGGCTGGTAGACGATGCTGGACCACATGAACACCTCGGTGGTGCAGTAGCACTCTTTCCGGGCGATGGATTCCCGGAGGGCCTTGGCCTCCGGCGAATGCCAGATTTCGGGGAAGCTCTTCTGCCGCAGGTTGCCGATCGGCTTGTGGATCTCGCAGACGCCCACGTCCCCATTGGCGTAGACCACGCCCGAGATCTTGCCTGCCTTGCAGGGCACGACCTGCCGTTCCTGTTTCACCGTCTCCACCTTGCCCCATTGCAGCATCGGCTCCACCAGGGAGCCCGTCCGGCCCTCCTCCCGCGGCGCCCAGAGCCGGCGGATGTATTCGTACAGGTCCTCGTAGGTCTTCAGGCTGGGGCCGCGCAGCGTGGGATTCTTCCGGTCCCCCCGGATGATGGCCAGGTTGTGGTGGTCCATCTGGGGGCAGCGCTCATAGAGGTAGGTCGTGAGCTTCTTGATCTCCTCCATGTTGACGTCCGTGGCCGTGGAGATCGAGTGGACCCGGACCCGCGGGTCCTCTTTCTGCAGCGCCACCAGCGCATCGTAGGTCTCCATGGCCTTCTTGAACGAATTGCGGGCCACCCGGAACTTGTCGTGAAAGTCCGGCATCCCGTCCAGGGAGAGCTCGGCCACGAACAGATCCAGCGACGGCTCCTTCAGCACTTCCCGGATGGCCGCGATGCAGCGCTCGGTGAAGTAGCCGTTGGTCGGCACGTAGATCTGCTTGACGCCGTTGGTCCGGATGAACTTGCGGCAGATCTCCCCGAACTCCTTGCGCAGGAAGGGCTCGCCGCCCGAGAGGTTCAGGTTCTCGATCGGGCCCAGCGAATCGGAGAGCGCGAACATCTCCTCGACGCTGAGATCGTCCTTCTTGTTCAGGCTGGTCCAGTAGAAGCAGTGCTCGCACTTCATGTTGCAGATGCTGTTGATGAACAGCACCAGGAACGGCGGGCTGTCCATGTCCCGGTAGGAGTAGCTCGTCAGACGCGCGTGGCGTGCGAGGCGGCTGATCGGGTTCATTCCGGCTCCGGGGTCGTGGCGGGTGGAAGAGAAAGTAAGTCGCTATAACAGCAAGCAAACATTATGCCCTGCCGGGGCTTAGACAATAGCCGCATCCCCGGCGCCAAGGCCACACCCACGCCCTGCGGCGGCCGCAGCCTGCCGTCCGGGAGCCACACTGTGGCCTCCAGGCCACACCTCTACCCTAGTCCTCCACTACGTGGCTGCGAAAGACCTCGCGATACGCCTGCCAGCGGCGGGCGTCAAACCGGCCATTCTCGAGGCAATCGACCGCCGCATGGGCCATGAACAGGGCGTGATGGGTGTTATCGTGGGCAAAGAGCCCCTGCCGCCCATAGCTCAGCAGGTTGGGCAGGGTCTCCACCCACTGGTCGAGCACTCCGAAGGGAACTTCGTACCCATTGAGGTAGATCGGGTAGGCCTGCCGGAGACGCCGGGAGTACACGGCGGTCGGCGCGGCGGGCAGTGGCAATCCGGCCCGGGCAAGGTCCTCGCCGACCAGGCGCCCCAGGGCCCCGTCATCGAGCCGCCACACGTCATCGTCAACCTCGCAGGGCAGCTCGGCACACAGCGTCGTCCGGCCGGCCAGGTCGTAGCGCTCGGCGTAGTGCTTCGGCTCCGAGAGCCGGGTGATCTGGATGCCCGCATCGGGAAAGTAGTGGGCATCGTATTCGGTGAAGCGGTCGATCGGCAGGTCCAGGTAGATGAGCAACATGGCGCGGTACCGGATCTGGGTGCTCGCGCCGAGGACCTCCGCCGGCACCCGCGGCCCCATGGCGCGCGCCAGCACCGGAATCGGGATGGTGGACCAGACATAGTCGGCGTCCAGCCGTTCGGTGCGACCCTCGCGCTCCGTAGTGATGGTCCAGTGGCCGTTGACGGCCGGCGGCTCCAGCCCGGTGACTCGGGTATTGAAGCGGAACTCGCCGCCCAGCTGCTGGGCCGCATCGGCGTACGCCTCACTGATCTGCCCGAAGCCCTGTTTGGGATAGAAGAACCGCCCCGCGCCCTTCGGTTTGAGTCCAGGGACAGCAGTCAACACTTTCTTGATCAGCTTGCCAAACGATCCCGCCGAGACCCGCCGGCGCGCCTGGATCCCCGACAGCTCCTCGGGCGCCCGGCCCCAGATCTTCCGAGCGTACGGAAAATAGAACTCGCGGCAGATGGTCGGGCCGAGGTTGGCCCAGAGCACGGAAGCGAAAGTGTCGCCTTCATCGGCCTTATCGCCGATGGCCTTGCGGACCATGTCGCGCAGCGTCCCGGCGGCAAAGCCTGGATCGAGACGGAGCAGCAGGTCCACCGGCTTGAGGGGAAAGTGCACCAGTCGTCCCCGCAGGTGAATGCGGCCGTGCCGGGGACGGTCGAGGAGATCGGGGCCCAGCAACTTCCGGATTTCGGCAAGAACCGCAGGATCACAGGCGGGATGCAGCCGGTGGCTGCCGAAGTCGAGGCGCTGGCCGCCGCCCTCGAAGCTGCCCGCGTTGCCACCGGGTCCGGCCTGTTGCTCGATGACGGTGACACGGGCCCGGCCGGTCTCGCGCAGGCGATACGCGGCCCCGACCCCCGCCGGTCCGGCACCCAGAATCGCGATGTGCGGTTCACCCATGCGACGGGACTCGCAGGGCCGGGCCCGCAGGCGTGCCGGATGCGGCGGCGCCGGCCGCTCCATCGTTCCGGAGCCGGCCCAGGATCAGCCACACCAGCCCGCCGACCAGCCCGCCGCCGATCAGCACGGTCTGCCACAGCAGCGAGCAGACGACGCCGAGGGCAAACGGTACGCCGAAGGGGACCAGCAGCGCGGCGAGGGTCCCTTCGCGGACCGCCAGCCCGCCGAGACTGATGGGCATCAGGCCAGCCACCTTGGCGAGCGGCCACACCAGGAACCAGACCGCGAGCGGCACGTCGATCCCGAGACTCCGCCCCAGCCAGGCATTGAGCAGGACGAAACCGCCCTGGATGGTGAAGGAGAGGCCCAGCCCGGTGGCCGCCATGCGGGGGTCGCGGGCGAGCCGGCGCAGCGCCACCAGGGTCCGCCCGGCGGGACGCCGCAGCTTCCGGGGCCAGCGCGCCAGCGGACGCCGGAAGATGAACGGAAGGGACACCCCCAGCGCGGCCACGCTCACCAGGATCGCCACCATGAGGATCTCACCGCTCCAGCCGGGAAGGGCGTTGCGTGCGGTGAGTCCGCCGATGGCGATCAGCGCCGCCATGGCCATCATGTCGGTGAGCCGGTCGAGGACGCCGCCGAGGAAGGCGGCTTCGGGTCGGCGAGTGAACTTTCCCGCCAGGGCCATGCGCAGCACGTCGCCACCGACGATGCTGGGCAGGCAGAGATTGGCAAACAGGCCGGCGCCGTAGCAGAGGGCCGCATCGGCAGCGCGGAGAGAGGCGTGCCCGGCGTTCACGAACAGGCGCCACTTCACGGTGCCGAGCGTGTGCCCCAGGAGGAACCCCGCCAGGACGCCGGTCCAGACCAGGGGGGACAGGCGGCCGATGGCCTCCCGCACCTGGTGCCACGGGAGCACCAGGGCCAGCAGGGTCAGCAGGCCCGCGCTGACGGCCACCTTGAGCCAGAGCTTCATCCGGCCCCCGCGGCGCCAACCCGGCGGTGAGGGCGATTCATCGTCTCAGTCCGAGGCGCGCGTTCTGATCCGCGAGCAGTCCGACCGCCCAGACAATCAACGCTCCGAGCAAGGCCAGCACGGCGCTCTCGGAGAGGTTGTCGAGGTAGACGTCGTAGGCAAACTTCCCCAGGCCCAGGCCAAACAGGATCAGGCCCAGGGGGATGAACACTTTCAGGGGATTGAAATAGACGATGGTCCGCAGGGTCAGCAGCAGGAAATCATAGGCATGGCGGGGCCGGATTTTCGACTGACCCAGCCGGGCGTGGTAGTCGATCGGGAGATACTCCACCGCGTGTCCGTTGCAGTTCGCGGCCAGGGTGATGGTGGTCGTGAACGAAAAGCCGTTGGGCAGCAGGTGCTCGTAGCGGCGGATCAGGCTCTTGCGCATCAACCGGAGTCCCGAATTGATGTCCGGGATCGGCCGCTCGCTCAGGTAACTGGCCAACCAGCGCAGGAACGCCTTGGCCGGACGCCGCAGGAGCGGGATCTGGACCGTGCCCCCGGTGCGGGCGCCCACGACCATCGCGTTCCGGTCGGCGGCGGCCAGCAGGCGCGGGATGGCGTCCACCGGATAGGTGCCGTCGGCGTCGGTGATCAGGATCCACTCATGCCGGGCGCGGGCGATGCCCAGCTTGAGCGCGGCACCGTACCCGCGGTTCTGCGGCCGGCGGAGCACGGTCGCACCGGTCGCGGCGGCAGCTTCGGCCGTATTGTCGCGCGAGCCGTCATCCACCACGAGCACCTCGTACTCCCAGCCCGACCCGCGCATGACCTCCTCGACGGCGCGGACCTGCGCGGCGACGTGGGCGCCCTCATTGTACGCGGGAATGATGATGCTGACGGCGTGCGGCAGCCGGGTGTCAGAATCCTCGAAGACATCCTCGATCACAGGGCGCTACCTCGGTGCGGGGACGGAGTCGGCCGGCGGACGGCTGGCGACGACCACAATCTCGCCACCGCCCACAGTGCCTGGGAAGACCGCCATTCGCTCATAGCGCTGCTCCAGGCGCGACCAGATCTCGGGGTAGGCAGCGGCCAGGCGCACGGGGAAGGTATACAACACCCAGGTCCGCGGATGGCTCTGCTCGATGGTCTCGAGGTCTGCCAGATTGTCCACCGCGGGCCAGTCCCGGTCATAGTATCGGGTGTAGGGGAAGTCGGTCAGGTCCACGGTGACGGTGGCATCGGCGGTCTGTCGGGCCTGGTCCACAAACGCCGCCGCGGCAACATAGTCCTGCTTGGGGCCCCAGGCGCGCGGGACGGTGAGCGCACTTGCCGCAATGACCACCAGCGTGCCACCCACCGCGAGCCGCTCGGCGTGCCGGGGCATCACCCAGCGGGCCAGCGTCATCCCGCCCCGGATCACGATCAGGACCGCGAATCCGGCGGAGAAGAAGAAGAACCGGGGCCACAGGTTGTGCTGCAGCAGCCCGATGGCAAACAGGGTCACGATGCCCGGCAGGGTCATCACCATGAGCAGGGCGCCGCTCTGCCGGGCATAGCTCACCAGCCCCGCGACCAGGACGATCAGACCCAGCGCCAGCGTGATCGAGCCGCCGGGGAGTCCCCGCGCCATGCCGCCGAGCACCTCCATGGCGAGCCAGGCGGGCCGCTGCCATTCGGTATCGGCATGGAACACGGACGGCTCCACCAGGGTCTCGGCGAACTGCGGCAGCACCGGCGCGAAGAACAGCAGGGTGACACTCGCCGACAGGGCGATCGCGAAGAGCGCCGCCTTGGCCTCGCCGCTCCAGCTGCGCGGCCAGCCGACCAGGATCGCCGCGACGATGATCATGGCATGAGCCACCCCCACCAGCGCGGCCGTCGCGTGGGTATAGGCCGCCAGGGCCATGGTGATCGCGTACCCGGCGGCCACCGTCCGGCCATCCGTGAACCGGCCCGCCAGCAGGCGCACCAGGCACTCGCTCGCCAGCAGCGTCCACAGCAGCAACCCGGTGTAGCCCCGGGCATTCTGGGAGAACCAGACGTGGTGATACGAGACCGCCACCAGCCCGGCCGCGAGCAACCCCTCGCGCCAGCCGGCGACCAGTCGGCCAAACCGGTACACGGCATAGAGGCTGGCCACGCCGAACAGCACGGCCGGCAATCGCAGCGCGAACGCGCTCTCGCCCAGCAGCGCAATGGACCCGCGCGCCGCCAGGGAGTAGAGCAGATGCTGGTTCTGGCTGTCGAACGTGGCCAGCATGCGGGGGAGGGGGAGCCGCACGTAGTCCACCAGCGTCTGAATCTCATCGAACCACAACCCGCTGCCCAGACTCACCAGACGCAGGGCCAGGCCGGCCAGCGCGACACCCAGCACCGCCCACGCGGCCCAGCCGGGGGCCTCGTCGGGTGGAACGGTGCCCGGCGGGAGGAGCGCGGCGCCCGGGGTCCAGCTGGGCACCCGGGACCAGAAGACCAGCAGAGCCCCGTGGAGCAGGAGCATCACCTTCAGGAGCCACAGTCCCCGCGCCAGTTCCTGGCACAGATGGCTGCCCGCCGGAAATACCCCGCTGGCGATGCTGTCCGGCCTGATGAACAGGCCGAGCAGCACCAGCAGGGCCCCTGCTCCGGTCAGTAACTTGTTGATTGGCATTCTCTTACGGTCGCTCCGGGAATGGCCTGTGTTCAGCAAGTGCCGAGCCACCGCCAGGGATCGTGGGCCGGACCCTTCGGAATTCGGCGGGATCGGTCTCCGGCCCGGATGCTGCTTTGTTACCTTGCCTCAATTCAACCCGGCATCCCATGCGTGCTGCGCTCCTCCTGACCCTCTTCGGGGCCACCCCCCTCGCGGCCCAGACCGCCGACCGTCCGCTGGTCATCACCGGCGTCACGGTGATCCCCGGCACCGGGGCGGCGGCCCAGCCCGGCCAGACCGTGGTCATCCAGGGGGGCCGCATCACGGCCATTGGCTCCGCGGCCCGCAGGCCCCCGGGGGGGCAGGTGGTCGACGGCCGGGGCAAGTTCCTGATCGCGGGACTGTGGGATATGCATGTCCACCTCGCGAATCGCCCACTGCTGCCGGGGGACACCGGCCAGGCCGGACTAGAGCGGAACCGGGAGTGGGCCTTCCCGCTGCTGCTCTCCTACGGTGTCACCGGGGTCCGGGACATGGCGGGCGACCTCGGCGTCCTGACGGGATGGCGGTCGCTCGTCCGCGCCGGGGCCATCCTCGGGCCACGCCTGGTGGTCACCGGCAGGAAGCTGGGCAACAAGCCGGTCGTGCCCGGCGCTCCCTGGCCCATCGAGACGGACGATGATGTTCGCCGGTCGGTCCAATTGCTGCGGACGGGCGGCGCGGACTTCGTGAAGGTGGACGGACTCGCTGCCCGGTACCTGCCGGCGCTCTTCGACGCGGCCGCCAAAGCGGGGCTGCCCGTGGCGGGTCATACCGCCCTCGACCTGGGGGCGGCCGGGGTGGCGGCTGCCGGGCAACGCAGCATTGAGCACCTGGACGGGGTCATCCTGGCCACGTCGGCTCGCGAGGCGGCGATTCGGGCCGACGCCCTCGCGGAGTTCGGCTGGTGGCGCAGGCTGCTGGTGCGCATGGGGCTTTCACATCCGATCGAGGACTTCCGGCGCCGCTATCGGGAGATGCTGGCGAGTCAGAGCGACGAACGGGCGGACAGCCTCATCACGACATTCCTCCAGTATCAGACCTGGCAGGTCCCCACCCTGACGTTGCTGCGGGACATCCGGTTGATCCCCCCGTCCGAGACGCTGGCCGGGGCCATCGCCCGCTACGCTCCGCCCGGCGGGGGCGAACCGACGGCCGATGTGCGCTGGGAAGGCGACACGCTGCTGCCCCATCGGCTCTACCGCCAGGAGGTGCACCTGCTTCACCAGATGATGCGGCGGGGGATGCCGATTCTGGCCGGCACGGACGGACCGGGCGGGACGCGGCTGCCTGGGGCGAGCCTGCTCGACGAGCTGGAATTGCTGGTCGATGTCGGCATGTCGCCGGCCCAGGCGCTCGCCTCGGCGACCCGTGAACCGGCCCGATTCCTTGGCCTGCTCGATTCGCTGGGGACCGTGGAACCCGGGAAGATCGCCGACCTGGTGCTGCTCGACGCCAATCCACTGGAGCAGATCACCAACGTCCGGCGGATCCACGGGGTGGTGCGCGCTGGGCGCTGGCTTGGTCCGGGGGCGTTGGATTCCCTCCGTGCCGTCGCCGCGGGGCTCGCCGGTCGGTAGCGGTCTCGGCACACCGGGCGATGGGCCCCTGCCGGTGTTGGCTCATGGGGGGGAGAGCCCCACCAGGAAGCCATCCGGGGGCCCCCCGAAATTGGCCTGCAGGGCGTTGCTGGTGGGCAGGTTGCCCGACGTGGTAATCCCCGTGATATAGACCTTCCCGGTGGCGGAGACGATGACCGAGCGTCCCCGCTCGTCTCCCGAGCCTCCCACCCGCATCGAATAGACCAGTTGCGACAGATCGGGGGTGAACTCCGACAGATAGGCGTCCTGGGCCGCGCCCGGGAGTCCGGGCACATTGGTCGGGAAGTCCGATGACTGGGTGCCGCCGGTCAGATAGATGTGTCCCCGGCTGTCGGTCGTGACCCCTTCCGCCCCTTCCGCGCCAGACCCGCCGAGGTAGGTGAGGGCGGCCAGGCCGCCGGTGGGGGTGATCCGGCAGATGAAGGCATCCGAGGGGCCGTGCAGTTGTTTCTGGAAGGCGGTGGTCGTGACCGGCAGGTCCGTCGAGGTGGTGGGCCCCACGACCACGGCGTACCCCTGCGCGTCCACCCACAACTGGTGCGTCTCGCTGTCCTCCCGGCCGCTTCCTCCCACGTAGGTGCCGTAGAGCAGGGTCGATCCGTCCAGGCTGAGCTTGGCGACATACACGTCGCTGGTCCCCCCCAGGGCGTGGTCGAATCCGCCCGGGGTGGGCATGTCGGGCGAGCGCGTGAAGGTGGACACGAACACGCCCGTGGGAGTCACCCGGATGGAGTTGGTATTCCCCTCCACGCCGGAGCCGCCCAGGTAGGTGGCCCACAGGACCTGGGAGCCGTCCGCCTTGATCTTGGCCACCAGCACATCGCGGCCGCCGGCGAGGGTCTTCTGGAACGCGTTGGCAAACCAGCTGCTGGGGTAATTGCCGGTGGAGTCGGAGGAGATGATGTAGATATCGTGGTTGGCGTCCACGTCGATATCGCGGATGGGCACGACGTCATCGTTGCCGAAGTAGGTGCAGAAGATCCGGGTCAGGCCGTCGGGGCTGAACTTGCAGAGGAACCCGTCCTGATCGCCGTATTCGGGCCCGGCGTAGCCGCCCGCAAACACGGTCTGGAGCGCCCCGGGCGACACCGGGAACCCCGCACCCGCCCGACCGGCCACATAGATCGACCCCTGATCGTCCACCTCGACGGCGTAGGCCCGCTCGAACTCGGGACCACCGAGAAAGGTGCCCCAGAGCCGCGTGCCGGTGGGGGTCAGGTGCACGATGAAGGCATCGCTCGGGTAGGTGCCGCTCCCGTCGTAGATGGCGTCGTAACTTCCGGGGCTCACCGGAAAGCTGGCGGAGGTCGTGTTGCCTACCACGAACACATTGTCCTGGGCGTCGGTGGCGACGTCCCGCCCCATATCGTCTCCGCCACCGCCGAGGTAGGTCGTGAACTGAACCATCAGACTGTCGTTGACCGGTGGTGGCGGCAGCGTGGGCGGACCGTTGGCCGTGGGAGACCCGCCGCAGGCGGGCAGGGCGAGTGCAGTGAGGAGGAGGAGTGGGACCATCCGCTGTCGTCCTGGCATCTTCGATCTGTCCTTCATGGCGGTGGCAAGGGGGTGATGGTCACCCTGCCATCGCGTTCAATCATCAGGTGGTGATAGCGGCGCCCGGGATAGCGCGCCATCACCTGCGGGTTGAGCCCCGCCGAATCCCGGGCGAAAATGACCCGGTTTCGCTCCAGGGGGTAGTTGTTGAGCGGAAAGGCTGCCTTCCACCCCCACCCACCTTCATCTACAAAGATGACCGCATCGGTGATCTGGCGCACCTGGACCGCCCTGCGGACCCGGTCGTCCACCCCGCGATAGCTGTGTCCGTACTCCCGGAGCAGCGGCGGGTAGGCGAAGATGACCGTGAACAGGACCAGCGCCGCAACCAGGGCGCGGGCCTGCCGGTTGGTCTCGGGAGTCCCCCGCTCGAGCCACTCTCCCACCAGGCGGGCCAGCAGGAGCATCACGGCGGGCGCCGCCAGATACAGGTGCCGGGACCCGTAGGCGACCCCGTGATAGAAATGGAAAAAGTACACGCCCAGCAAGGCCCCGACGGTACCCATCATCACCGCGAACCACTCCTCCCATTCCCGGCGCCGGCGCAGGGCATATACGAACGCCGCGGCAGGGAGGAGCGGAAGCCCGAAGAGGTCAAGCAGGAACTGGCTTGCCCGATAGCTGCTGACGCGTACGGCGTCGTCTGGGTAGAAGCCGGGCCACTCCGCACCGTGGATCTTGGTGCCCATGTCGGCGCCGAACCCCATGCCGAAGCGTTCCGCCGGGTTGCGGAGCCGGAAGTACTCGCTCATGGGCATGACCAGGGGATCACCGGTCAGCGCCTGATTGTAGAGCAGAGTGAGGACGATGCCCGTCAGGGCCACCAGGGTGGTCAGGGCGTACAGCCGCAGGAGCCGGGGATTCTGCCGCAGGCGCAGCAGGCCCTGCACCGCGAACGGGAGGGTCACGGCCACGCTGTCGATGGGGCGCACCAGCAGGTTTCCGGCGAGGGCCAGGCCGGCAATCACGGCCGCGCCGCGGGATTCGGTGCCCAGCAGCCGGGCCCAGCTCCAGCAGAACCCGCCGAACAGGGCGAGGTTCGCCGGGTGGGACATGTACGTCCCGTTCATGAACAGCAGCAGCGGGGAGAGCGCCAGCAGCAGCACCGTGAGCCGCGCCGTGCGCCCGGTGAAGCCGGTCTCCCGGAAGAACCCGTGGAACAGGAACAGCGCCAGGGCGCCGAGCAGCGGATTGATGAGCCAGGGAGTTGCGACCAGGTAGCCCACCGCCAGCAGCGCCGGCCACCCCGGGTTCATGATGCCGAACCACCGGTCGTGCAGCACCATCGTATGAATGAACCGGAAGGCCGAGACTGGTTCGGGCGCCGGCAGGCTCAGCGTCCCCCCGGCCATCGCTTTCGCCTGAAACTGGTACGCCACCTCGTCGCTCACATGGGGCATCCCGTTCAGGACCAGCCAGCCCGCGAGCAGGCTCAGCCCGGCGCTGGTCAGCGCGATCTGCCCGACCGTACGGTGGTCCAGCCACTCGACCAGCCGCGTGGACTGGCGCTCGAGCCGCTCGGCCAGCAGGTACAAAGCGACGAACCCCGCCGTACTGAGGACGAGCGTCTGCGCATATCCGGTCACGTCGAGATATCGGCGTGCCAGGACCGCCAGCAGGCCCACGGTCACCGCCGCAGGCAGGAGGACCCGCGCCTGGAAGAGCAGCCGGGTGGATTCGCGCAGCAGAAACAGCGCCCGCGTCGGACCGGTGACCCCGACGGCAAAGAGTGACAGAAAGATGGTCAGCACGAGGGCGGTCACGGCTCCGGCTCCGGCGATGCGTGCTGCTGTTCCATCGTGAAGCGGTGGGCGGCGCCATGATGCAGCACCATGTCTTTCAGCAGCCCCAGGTCGCGGCTCCAACTGACCGTGACAAGGAGCATGGCCGTGATGGCCACGAGTTTCACGGGACGGGTGGCGCGCTGCCAAAGCGCGCTCGCGCGGGCAGTGTCAACGAAGAGTCCGGCGGCTCCCAGGGCCAGCAACGGACGGAGTGGGACACTGTAGCGCGACAGGGCATAGGTGGCCCCAAAGAGCAGGGTGGCGTGGATCGCCAGGAGAACCCCGAATCGCGCCAGCGGCCGGTCCAGCATCAGGCACAGCCCTGCCAATCCGGCCAGCGCCAGCAGCGCCCCGTACCCCGCGGCGAGCAGCGTGACCAGCGGGGTGACCCAGGCCGGCAGGCCCTTGCCGTACCAGTCATTGCGCAGGTGCCGCAGGAGGAAGGAATCCAGCGTCCACAGGTGACCTGCCTCCCAGACGCTCTTGGCAAGAAACCGACGCGGGTCGGCGCGAATGTTGGCCCAGGCCTGCTCCATGGCTCCCGCTTGGGCGCGCCCGGCGTCCACGGCGACCAGCCGGGTGTACGCCTGCCCATCCACCACGCCGTACCGGTCCGACCAGTGATCGTCCTTGTCCACGAACGCGGCTTCAGGCTGGCTGCCTACGAGGAAGTTGAACGGCCCGTTGCTATCGATCAGCACCACGGCCCCGGTCACGCTCGCGTTCCGCGCGGTCCACGGGAGGATGACTGCGAAACAGCAGGCCGCGATCACACTGAACCGCACCAGCGGCTGGATCAGCGAGGGCCGCCCGGTCGTCCGCCGGTCCACCCACGCGTTCCAGCCGAACCAGAGAGCCAGAAACGGGAGAAAGGTGACCAGCATCGGCCGGACCAGGGCGCCCACTCCCAGGCATCCGCCGATCAGGGCCCAGCGGGTCCAGCGCGGCGCCGGGTCGTCTCGGGAGAGCAACTCCAGGATCAACAGGAACAACGCGAGGAACAGGGTTTCCGACCACAGCCGGTGCGAAAAACCAATGAGGACGGGATCGAAGGCGAAGAGCAGGCCCGCCCACCGTGCCACCCGGGCGCCGCCGATCCGGCCGCCGAGCTGAAACATCAGCACGGTGGACCAGGCCGACAGGGCGACCTGGGCCAGGCGAACCCCCAGCGTACCCGCTCCAATCGCCAGCCAGAAGGCGAGGAAGGCAGGATACCCAGGCGGCCGGAACGTGCTCTCGTAGCCTGCACCGGCGGCCAGCTGGGTGGCCAGATGCAGGTAGGCGTTCTCGTCGAGGACCGGCGCATGCTGCCGGACGGCGATCGCCAGGATCAGCTTGACCGCCACCGAGCCGGCGAGACCGGCCAGGAAGACGCGATCCTGGCGCCAGGCGGCGGTCACGGGAACTCGACCTTCCGGGTGAGCGCGGGGAAGTCCGGCACCAGCCGCAGGCGCGCCAGGTAGGACTCCGCCCGGGCATGGCCCAGCGCGGTGGGATAGAGGTTGAGGCGTTCCATCGGGTCCGTCGCCCAGTCGAAGAGTTGATGACTGGAATCGGGATTCTGGATGAAGTGATAGGCGGTATCGGTCAGCGCGCGCACCTGTCCAGTGGAGGCCGGGTACCACTCGGGCATCCGGACGGCGCGCTGGACCTCCGAGAGGACCGGGGCCTCGCCCCGGGGCGGTGTGCCGCCCCAGAACCGCGCGAGGGAGGCGCCCGGAAAGGTCGGGGGGGACGCGCTGTCGACCAGCGAGAGGATCGTGGCGGGCAGGTCCCGCAGGCTCACCGGCGGGGTCACCCGCTCCCCCCGCGGCACCCGCCCGGGCGCCACGATGATCAGGGGCACCAGCAACGCCTCTCGATAGAGCGAGTGCCCGTGCAGGAACAGGCCGTGCTCGCCGAATTCCTCACCGTGATCCGAAGCGACCACGATGATGGTGTTTTCCCGCAAGCCCCGGCGCTCGAGCTCGGCCAGCAGCGCACCGATCTCACTGTCCAGCCAGGCGATGGCGGCTTCGTAGGCATCCTGCTCGAGCAGAATGTCCTCCGGTCGCATCTGGGTCTTGCGCTGCCCGATCCCCAGGCGGCGGAGCGGGCTCAGGTGGTTGGGCCGGGCATAGCCGGCGATCCGGAGGAACCAGTCGTCGGGCGGCAGGTAGGGATCGTGGGCATCGTAGTAGTTCAGGAACCCGAAGAAGGGGTGCGTCCCGACCCCATCGAGCCACTCGAGGAACTCGGCGTTGACGGTGGCGGCCGGCTTGCGGCCCAGGATCTCGTCGCTCCCGACCAGCCGGCGCAGGTACCGCGAGTCCGTCAGGCGCCGGGTCAGGGTGTTGCTCCGCAGCAGCGGCCCGAGGCCGAAGCGGTAGTCACGATAGCGCTGGAAGCCCCGGCCCAGACCCTTCTCGTAGTCGGTATAGATCAGGTTGGCCACGAACCCGCCCGTGGCATAGCCGCGCGCGCCCAGCACCTCCGCCAGGGTCGAGTCGCGCTTGTCGAGCGGGCGGAACCAGCTGGTGCTCTGTTCATGCGGCCATCGCCCCGTGAACATGCTGGCGTGAGACGGGAGGGTCCACGGGGCGGTGGCCAGCGCCCGACCGAAGGTGACCCCTTCGGTCGCTAATCGCTCCAGCGTGGGCGAGGTCTGCCGCGCATGTCCGTAGAGACTCAGGCTTGAGGCGCGCACGGTATCGAGGATGAGCAACAGGACGTTGGGCGTCCCGGCGGCGCGGGGCAGGGCCGCGAGAGCGCGTCGCTCCCGCCAGCGCCGTGCTGCCGGCATCCCGATGGCGGTCAGGAGGACTCCCCCGACGAGCAGCGGAGCGAGCCAGCGTACCACCCGGCCCACCGCCGTGGCCCGGCTCGCCAGGAATCGGGCAGACTGATAGCCCAGCCCGACACTGAGCAGGATCAGGGCCGCGCTATGGAGCCGGGACCCGAAGTGCAGCATGAGCAGGCCGGCCACACTCCCGGTGACGGTGCCGAACACGGTCAGGGCCAGCGTCGGCAGCCGCGGCCACCAGCGCTGCAGCGTGGTCAGGAACGCCGCCACCGGTGTGTACAGCAGCAGGTACGCCAGCGGCGCCAGCCAGTACAGGTCCCGGGACCGGTTGGTGAACTCGCCCTGAAACTGCTTTCGGTAGAGCAAGAGCAGAATCTCGCCGATCCCGGCGAGCACCGCGACGCAGGCGGCGACCTGCACCGGGGTCAGCCGGGACGGGGTGCGGGCCCCCGCGGAGTTCATGGGGTGCCTTCCGGGCGGGGCCGCTCCCAGCTGACCCCCGACCCTGTCAGTGCGCGGGCCAGCTGGGCGCGAAACCGGGCCTGCCGCGTCGCCTGCGCCGGCTGGCTCGCCAGATTGACCAGCTCGGCGGGATCCGCGCTGACATCGAAGAGTTCGGCACGACCGCGCTCCTCTTCGATGTAGTGCCAGCGGCCTTCGATCACCGCCGCCACCGACCCCCGGGACGCCGGCCAGTTGGACGGGACCGCGGACCGGCGCGCCAGTTCGGTCCGTACCGAGCCGGTGCTATCGCTGACCCGGGGCAACAGCTGGCCCGGGAACGCCGGACCCGACAGCTTCAGCGCCGTCGCGATCGTGACGGGAATCTGGTCGATGTTCACTGGGCTTTCGACCACCGTGCCGTCGCGGCCCCTAGGCCACCGCACCAGCAGCGGCACGTGGGTCTGCTCCCGGTAGAGACTGTGTCCGTGGTAGATCATGCCGTGCTCTCCCCAGCTCTCCCCATGGTCCGACGTGATCACGATGATCGTGCGGTCGAGCAACTGGCGCGCCTCCAGCTGGGCAAAGAGTTCTCCTAGGGCATGATCCAGGGCCAGCGAGGACTCATCGTAGCGATCCACCAGCTCCGCCAACCGCTCCGGCGATGGCAACTCGACCGAGGTGCCGATCGCGCCGAGGTCGATCTCTCCCCCGGCCGGCCGGCTGGCGTCCACCGGCCGGAACCGGCCCGCGAACGGGGCCGGCGGCTTGAGCGGTGAATGCACGTCGAAGTAGTTGACGAAGGCGAAGAACGGCCGGCCCTGAAGCCCGTCCACCCAGTGCAGCAGGTCCCGATTGAGGGTGCGTGCCCATTTGCGCCCCGGCATGTCGTCCCGGCCAAATCTAGGCAGGACCTCGTATGCCAGCCGGCGGCCGAGGGTGGTGCGGGCCAGGGCATCTGCCAGGTTGCCGTAGTAGTCCTCGTAGTGCAGAAACCCGCGCGCCAGCCCGGTATGCCGGCCCGCCCAGAAGGTGTTGGCCACGAAGCCGCCGGTTGCCCATCCCGCATCCCGGAGGCGCTCGGCCAGGGTGGGGAACCGATCATCGAGGAACGGGCGCCGCAGGACGCCTGCCCGGTGCCGACTCAGGGGCTCCCCCGTGAACAGCGAGGCGTGGCTCGGCAGGGTCCACGAGGAGGACGCGTGCGCGTTGTCATACTGGACCGCCTGCCGCGCGAACACATCCAGCCCCGGGGAGGTGGGGCGGGGGTACCCATAGGTCGAGAGGTGATCGGCCCGCTGGGTGTCGAGGACCAGGAGCAGGACATTGGGGGCGTCCTCCGGAACGGTCGGCAGCGCCGCCAGCGCCCGCCGCTCGGTCAGGTGTCGCCATCCCACCGTCGTCGCGGCCAGCGCCGCCACGGCCGCCAGCAGTGCCGGGAGGCTGCGCCGCATGAGCCGCTGCAGCCGCTCACGCTGGCCGCCATACCACCGGGTCACGACGGTCCCGATGCCTGCCGCCAGCAGCAGGGCAGCCAGTTCCGAGAAGATCTGTCCCTGCAGTGTGGCGCACAGGTAGGCGCCCAGAAAGGTGATCGCCGCCACCAGGCCGGCATCCCAGGGCAGCGGGCGCCGGGTCAGGCGTGACAGGCCGTGCACGGCGGTCGCCACACCGAGCCCCACCAGCCCCATCACCAGGGGAGCCATCCAGACGGCATAGACCGAGTTGCCCGTGCGCCAGGAGAGCGCGCCGGGCACCAGCCCGAGCACCAGCCACTCGAGCCCCTCCACCAGCCCGGCCACCAGTCCGACCCAGAGGCCGATGCGGAAGAACGGGGTCACCCGGTCACTCGCTCGCCCGCACGTCGGGCTGGCGGCGGAGCAGCACGAAAGCCATGACCACCAGCGCGCTGGTATACACCGGGAACTCCACCAGGGAGCGCAGCCGCGAACTGGTTTCGAATATCCACCCGAGGTTCAGGAAGGGAATCATCAACAGGAAGGCGAGCAGCACCGCGGCGCTGCGGCTGGGCCACAGGATCGCCAGGAATGGCACCAGCCACAGGGCGAACCAGGGCCAGACGTGTCCGACCAGCACCAGGAGCATGCAGGCCATCACCGCGAGCCCGCCCAAGGCCCAGGAGTCCCGCCCGGGACGGCGCACCGCCCGCCACAGGACCCATCCGGTGATCCCCAGGCCCAGGACCGTGAACAGCCGATCGACCGGAATGAGAGACAGAGGCACCCCCAGACGCCCCGCCACACTCACGACGTATGAACTCGGCGTCCAGAAGATCCAGTTCTGCATGGTCCGGGTGGAGTCGAGGAACCCGGGACCGTCGTAGAACGCCAGCAGGGCCAGCAGGGAGGCGACGCCGCAGGCGGCCATCGTGAGCAGGTATCGTCGGGTGAACAGTACCCCGGCCCGCCGCGCGGCCAGGACCTCCAGTCCGAGCAACGGCAGCGTCACGAACTTGAACAGGCCGGAACCGGCGAGCCACACCGGCGCCAGGCGATGGTCGCCCCGGTCCACGGCCTCGAGCCACAGGCTCACGAATAGCACCATCACCACTCCGTTGTGCCCTTCGGCCACGGCAAAGTATGCACCGGCTGGCAGCCAGCCGATCAGGCAGGTGACCAGCAGCCGCTCCCTCGGTCCCCGGCGCCCCGCTATTCGCCGAAGCGCCGCAAGCGTGCCGAGCCAGGCCCCGGCCAGGATCAGCTTGTGGATGAGGAACTCCCAGAGCACCTGACCGCCTACCAACCGGCCCACGCCGCCGATGACGAATGCCCAGAGCGGGCCATACGTGAGGCGTTCCTGAGCCTCGAAGTTGCTGCCGGGGATTCCCTGGAAGACCTCTCGGGAGAACGGTGCATAGTAGGCGTTGGTGCCTTCGCCCAGCATCCGACCCCAGGCCACCGAAAGCCAGAAATCCTGCGTGTAGCTCGGCAGTGCCACGACCGCCACCAGGACCAGAAGAACCGCCACCCGCAGCGCGACCCGGTCCGCGGCGGCATAGTCCCCCGTGCTGGAGTCCCGCTGCACCTCGCGGACCGCCAACAGCATTGTGATACTGGCCACTGCAAGTGGCAGGGACGCCGCCAGCGCCCGCCAATACGGGTTACTCAGGGGCACGCCCCCGCGCACGGCCGACGCCAGGTAGGTCTGGACCCCCGGCAGCCAGCGCAGGGACTCGGCCAGGTGGTCGACAAACGCGATTTCGTCACCCTGGAGCACCAGCCCGGGGGCAAACGCGGCCAGCCCCGGGGCTACCAGGACCACCACCACGAACGCCACCACGCTGATGGCGCCCAGGCGGGCGAGCCTGGAGGCCAGGGCCCCGCTCGGGGCGAGGCTCACGGGTCCGACCCGGCGGGCGCGCCCGGTGGCGGGATCTCCGGGGCGTTTGCCCACCCGGGCCGCTTCCATTGGCGCAGGGAATCTCGCAAGGCGTCGAGGAGGCCCTGTTGGCCCTCGTCAACAGCGAGGTTGACGACCTCGTCGGGATCGGCGCGGAGATCGAACAGTTCTTCCCTGCCCAGGCCCCCCAGCACGTAATGGTGTCCGCCCGCCACAATCGAGTGCATCGCACCCAGTGTCACGGGCTCATTTGGTGACGTGTTGATTCCCTTGGTCAACTGGCCCAGGAGGGGGCTCAGCGGGCCGACCGGCTGGCCGGTCCACAGCGGTTGGAGCGAGGTGCCTGGAAATGACGCCGCGCCTGAGAGGCCGGCGGTGGTGCGAATCGTCTCGGCCAGGTCCCGGAGCGAGACCGCCCGCCCGATTCGGCGGCCGGCGGGGATCCCGGGTCCGCGCACCACCAGCGGCACGTGCAGCAGCGGGTGATAAAGGGTGTTGCCATGTCCACCGAAGCCATGCTCGCCGAGGAGTTCACCATGATCCGACGCGATGATCACCAGCGTGTTGTCCAGCGCGTGGCGGGCGGCAAGGGAGTCAAGGAGGTCACCCAGAATCGCGTCCGTGTGGGCCAGCGCCTGGTCGTACCGGTCCAACGGTGGGCGGCGGGAATCCCAGGTGCTGCCGCGTGGGACCCAGGGCAGGGGCAGATGCGCGTCGAAGTAGTTGAGAAAGGCAAAGAAGCGCGTTGGCCGCCGCTGATCCAGCCAGTCGAGGAACTCCGCAGTGACCCGCGGACCATCCTTGCGGTCCTGGTTTCGGCGGGCTCGATCGATGCCCGCCACCCAATCGCGGACCGCGCCGAACAGCGTGGCGCTGAGCAGCATCTGCTCCGCACTGCGCTTGTGGTCGCGGTAGGTCTCGAAGCCGCGCGCCAGACCGGTCTCGCGGCCCGTGTACAGCAGGTTGGCCACGAACCCGCCCGTCGCGTACCCGTTGGCTGCAAAGGCCTCTGCCAGGGTCCGGGGCGCCCCGTCCAGCGGCACCTCCCAGTCGGTACTGAGGTCATGATGGTACAGCCCGGTGAACATGCTGGCGTGCGAGGGCAGGGTCCAGGGCGCGATGGCGTAGGCGCTGTCGAACGTGACGCCACCGGCCGCAAACTCCTCCAGGCGGGGTGAGGTGGGACGCTCGTAGCCGTAGAGCCCGAGCGACGCCGCGCGGACCGTATCGAGGATGATCAGCAGCACGCTGGGAGCCCCCTGGGGCGTGGCGGCCATCGCGTAGGGCCCCGCCGGCTGCCGCCACCGCGACTGCCCCGCCAGCACCACGACCCACCCGCCCAGCAAGCCCAGGAGCACCCCGGTTGCCACAACCCACCGCCGCCGGTGCCGATCGGCCACCGGGGCCAGGAGGCGGCTCAGCTGCACGCCGACGCCGAGGCTCAGCAGCACCTGGGTGATCCAGCTCAGCATGTCTCCGGTCCAGAGCTCAAGCAGGCTGAAGCTGCCCAAGCTGATTCCCACTCCCAGGATCACCCGAGTGGTCCAGCGCCGGGGTGCCACCGACGCCAGGATCACCATGGGGATGGCCGCCAGCCCGAAGAGCAGGGCGTAGGCCATGGGAGACATCCAGACCGCATCCAGCGAGGCGTAGGTGATCCGGTGCACCAGGTGCTGCTGCACGGTCAGGTAGCCACCCTCGATCAGTCCGGTGATCAGTCCGACGAAAACCAGCAGCGTGGTCACCCCGAAGGCCCGGGTCAGGTACCCCCGCAGGTCCGACGCCGGGTGCGTGGCCTCAGTCACATCGCCCCCTTGCTGGCCGAGGGGTGGTCGTGCCACTCGACGGGGGCCAATTCGCGCACCAGGGAGTCGAGGCGGGCGGTCGCCGTGTCGAAGGCGGCGTCGTCGGCGAGGTCATGCTCCTCGTTCGGGTCGGTGGCGAGGTCGTACAGTTCTCCCTTGTCGTCCCCGTTCAGGATGTAGTGCTGGGCCCCATCGCGGACCGCGCTCATGTTGCCCAGCGTCACGGGTTCGTTGGGCGGCGTATTGGCTCCCTTGGGAACCCCGGCCAGGAGCGGCTGTCCCGGCGCGCTGTCCTGCCAGGTCCCGACCAGCGAGCCACCCGGGAAGGGATGGTCCCGGCCCGGGAACACCATCTCCGCGAGGGTGGCTGGCAGTGACCGGAGGGAAACCGGCGTGGTGATTCGCGCCCCGGCGGGAATGCCCGGGCCCCACAGCACCAGGGGAACGTGCAGCAGCTGGATGTACAGGCTGTTCCCGTGCTGTCGCAGGCCATGCTCCCCGAACAGCTCCCCGTGATCCGAGGCCAGGATCACGATGGTGTTGTCCAGGTCCCCGCGATCGCGCAGCGCACCGAGCAGCCGGTCCAGGTCGGCATCCAGCACGGTGAGGGCCCCGTCATACTTGTCGAGCTGGACATCGTCGCTCGAGAACCGGTCACGGTAGTTCTCCGGAGGGTAGTATGGGTCGTGGGCCTCGAAATAGTTGAGAAACCCCAGCCACGGTTCGTCCGACTGCGCCGACCAGTCGAGAAACCGATCCGTGATCTCGTCGGCTCGGCGCGGCGGATACCGCCGCATGCCGCCCCGGAAGAACGGGCGCCAGTCGGCCAGCCGCTGGCCCACCAGCGTGCTGAGGTAAACCGTCTCGAGGGTGCGCGGGAAGTCTTCGTAATGCGAGAACCCGCGGGCCAGGCCGGTTTCGCTGGCGGTGGAAATCAGGTTGGCCACGAACCCGCCGGTACGGTACCCGCGGTCGCTCAGGAACTCCGCCAGCGTTGTGGCATTCGTCTGGATGGGCTTGCGCCAGTCGGCGCCGAGTTCCTGGGTTCGCAGGCCCGTGAAGGCGCTCCCATGGCCGGCCAGGGTCCAGGGCGCGGTGCTCATCGCCTGCTCGAAGACGGTCCCCTCGGCGGCCCATCGCTCCAGGTGCGGAGTGGTGGGCCGACCGTAGCCGAGCAGGCTCAGATTCTGAGCTCGTACGGTATCCCAGAAGATCAGCAGGATGTTGGGAGCGTTGGGGGGTGGGGCGATCCAGCCGGTCCGGCCCACCCGGGCCCGGAGCGCCGGTCCGAGGAGCATGACCACGGCCAGCGCCACGGTGCCACCGGCCAGCCACGGGACCGTGGTCCCGACCCCGCCGCGCAAGCGGCCGGATGGGTCTGCGGCCAGCCGGGAGAGCTGGATGCCCACCGCCGCCGACAGGATCAGGTGAGCGATCCAATGCATCCTCCCGCCGAACAGATTGGTCGACATCACCAGGCCCCCCAGAAACCCGGCCAGCGCGGTCACTCGGGGTACGGTGATGAGCCGGGGCCAGAAGCGATGCAGCAGCAGGGCGGCCAGGGCCAACGGCACGGCCAGCACCGCATACGTGAGGGGCGCCATCCAGATGATGTCCGCGGGAGCCCAGATCAGGTGCCCCTGGCCGAAGCGCCGCCACAGCAGCAGCAGGCCCTCCAGGATGCCGGTGGTGAGGCCGACCCCCACCAGGATCAGGAACAGGGCGCCAGCCGGTCGGTCCGTTGTTGTTGCTGCAGTGTCCATGATCAAAACCTGACGCGTTCAAGTATCCCCCGGAGGGTCGCGAGCTCCGCCTGCCGCGCCGGCTCCCCCGAAAGGTCGTGCGTTTCACGCGGGTCCCGCTCGAAGTCGAACAGGCGTTCCTCCCCCGTGCCGAGATTGCGGATGTAGCGCAGGCTGTCCTGCGTGAGGGCGGCCAGAGCGCCCTGGGCGGCGGGATACCGCTCGGGCTGACGAATTGCCTTCCGGACCCCCTGCAGCAGCGAGTCGGCAGTCGTCGACCCGGCCCCGAAGTGCCGGGACAGCGGTGCGCCGGGGAAGTGCTCGGCCGTGCCCAGTCCGACCAGGTCCAGCACTGTCATCGGCAGATCCCGCAGGCTCACCGGGGTGGTGACCCGGGCGCCCGCCGGCACGTGGCCGGGGTAGTGCAGGACCAGGGGCACCTGGACCGCCTGCCGAAAGAGACTGTTGCCGTGATCAAACACGCCATGTTCGCCAAACTCCTCGCCATGATCGCTGGTGATGATGATCAGCGTGCTGTCCATCAGCCCGCGTCGCTCCAGCTCGGCCAGCAGGACGCCGAGCTGGCTGTCGAGCCAGGCCAGCCCGCCGTCGTAGGCGTTCTCCGCCCCAGCGGTGGTTTCTGTTTTCGCATCATCGCCCGGTTGACCCGTCCGGTGCAACCGCGGATCGGGATTGGTCCCCGGGGGAACAAACATGCGGTCGTAGGGGGCCGGTGGCAGGTACGGGCGGTGGGCATCGTAGTAGTTGATGAACGCGAAGAAGGGCCGTCCCGCGGGGCGCTGATCCAGCCAGTGGAACACGCTGCGATTGATGTCGACCGCGCTCTTGCGGCCCAGCGCGTCCTCCTCCCCGATCAGCCGGCGCAGCGTGCGATTGCGGCTCACCACCCGGACCAGCGAACTGTTGCGCAAGACCAGGGCCGGGCTGAGGACGTAGTCCTCGAACGACACGAACCCCCGCGCCAGCCCGACCTCGCGACTGACGTAGTTGGTGTTTCCCGAGAACCCCACGGGCAGGAATCCGTGGCGGGCCAGGGCTTCGGCCAGGGTGGGAGGGCCGGCCTCCAGCGGCACCAGCCAGTCGGCCGCCATCTCGTGGGGCCACAGACCGGTGAACATTGACGCATGGGAAGGCAGCGTCCACGGGGCCGTGGAGAACGCTCGCTCAAAGGTGGTGCCGCCCGCCGCCAGGGCATCCAGCGAGGGCGAAGTGTTTCGGCCGTAGCCGTAGAGGCTCAGGTTGAAAGCACGGACCGTGTCCAGCACGATCAGCAGCACGTTCGGGGTGCCCGCCGCAGCGGCGGGGAGGGCGGCGATTGCCCGTTGCTCCGACCAGGCTCGGCCTCCGCGCACCAGGACCGCCAGCGTCACGACCACCGCCAGCAGCATCGGGAGCAGTCGCGCCGTCAGGCGCGTGGCGTGTTCGGCGCCGCGGCGCGCCACCCACCGCGCGGCCTGCACCCCGAGTCCGGCCGAGAGCACCAGCGCCGCCACACGGTGAAACTGGGGGAAGATGTAGAACATCCCGAACGCCCCCACCCCGACGAACAGCCCGGTGCAGAAGGGCAGACCGATCCGGCGCGGCAGCAGCCGTGACCCGGCCCACAGTCCAAGCCCCAGGACCAGGAAGAGGACCGCGTTCACCAGCGGCGCGGTCCAGACCACATCCGAGCCGAGGAACAGGAATTCATGAAGGACCAGGCGTCGCACGCCGTGGCCCAGCAGTTCGGCAAAGCCGGAGAGCAGGCCGGCAGTCAGGGCCAGCAGGACCAGCGGGCGAAAAGGCATGGCAGTCCAGGTCGGGGCGTCAGGGGTCGGCGGGGGCCCGCACGGGCGTTCCCATGCGCCGGTCCAGCACTTCCTGCAGGGCGGCTACGTCGGTGGCGCGCCCCGGGTCCGTGGCCACGTTGCGGGTCTGCCCGGAATCCAGGGCGATCTGGTAGAGTTCGCCAGTCAGGTCCACGTCGCGGATGAACGCGCGGTCCGCCGTCAACAGGCCCTGCAGGTCCCCGCGCGAGGTGGCGTCCCAAGATGGCCGGTTCCGGGCCCAGCGGGTACTTGCCAGGATCGTATCCGGGGCAGGGAGTTCTCCCTGCCAGAACCGGGCCAACGAGCGTCCCGGGAAGGGGTTGCGCCCCGGCAGGCCGGTGAGATCCATCACCGTTGACGCCAGGTCCCGGAGACTCGCCCGCCCCTCCACCACCAGGCCGCTGGGCACCTGCCCGGGATACACCACGATGAGGGGCACTGTCAGTGCCGGCAGGTAGAGCGCGTGTCCGTGGCCGTAAACACCGTGCTCGCCGAACTCCTCGCCGTGGTCGGAAGTGATGACCACCACGGTGTTCTCGAGCAGGCCCCGTTGGTCCAGGGCATGGAGCAGCCGACCGATCTCGGCGTCGATGTAAGCGATCGCCTGGTCGTAGGGCCGCATCGCCCGCGGGCGGTCGTCTTCCGTATGCCCGCCGTGGGCCGGGCCGGGCAGCGGCGGGTACTCGATATTGGAAAAAGCCGTATCGAACGGTGCCCTGGGCAGGTAGGGCGCGTGCGCGTCGAGGTAGTTGAGAAAGGCAAAGAACGGCGGCCCGGGCGTCCGATCCAGCCACGTCAGGAGCGCGTCGTTGACCTCACCAGCGCCCTTCCTCGGGAACTCCCGCCAGGCCGGCGGCAGGAACCGGCGGAACGGCGTGGCATCGTGGAGCCACATCGTGAACGCCGCCGAACGCAGGACCTGGGGCAAGCTGATTTCCTGGGCCCCGAAATGGGCAAACCCGCGGTTGAGACCGGTCCAGCCCGAGGCATACCGGATGTTGGCGACCACCGCACCGGTGCGGTAGCCCCGGGCCGCCAGCGCTTCCGCCAGCGTGGTGTCGGAGGCGTCCAGCGGCGTGTACCAGTCGGCGGTGGTTTCGTGGGCCCAACGGCCGGTGAACATGGACGCGTGGGAGGGCAGGGTCCACGGGGCCGTCGAGTAGGCGCGTCCGAAGCGGACCCCGCGACCGGCCAATGCCCCCAGCACGGGTGTGGTCGGGACCCCGTACCCGTAGGCGCTCAGATTGAATGCCCTCACGGTATCCAGCACCAGGAAGAGCACGTTGGGGGCGTGGGCTGATGCCGCCGGCAGCCGTCCAAGTGCCCGGCGCTCCCCCACGGCATATCGAGCCTCGATGGCCAGCGCACAGACCAGCACGGCGCCAAGGGTCATGGGGAGGGCGGGGCGGAGAAACCGGAGGAAGCGGTCGGCCACGGGCCCCAGTCCAGCCGCCACCCGCACACCGATCCCCAGCGCGATGATGTCCACGGTGAGGACACCAAGAAACCCATCCAGCAGCCGAAGCGCCGCCATGGCCGCGAGGGTGGCGAACAATCCGAGCATCCGCGTCGGCGTGAGCAAGCGCGGCCAGCGGTGAGCCAGGGGGGCCAGCAGCAGCCCCACGAGGGTGAAGAAGAGTAGATTGGCGAGGGCCGGCATCCAGACCAGATAGAGCCCCAGCCGAAGCGGCGTATCGTCGAGGAAATACCGCACCACGTGCGAGACCGACTCCAGGAGCCCGGCGACCAGGCCGAACCACGCGGCGACGGCGGGCACTGTCCGCGGGCGCCAGCGCTGGGGGTGGGGAGTCCGGTTCATCAACGAGTTTCGCGCCGGGGTGGGGGTCGGGGGTAGTGGTCCCGCCGAAATCTGCCCTGCCGGAGCCTTCCAGCGAAGGGGCCACTCCCGGTCCGGCGATCGGGGGAACGGGCGCCGGTCGGGGAGCCCATGGCCCGGACAATCTGACGCCACCTCCGTGTGGCTCTGTCGCCGGCGCGCCGGACCCCGGTAGCTTCCCCAACCCTCGCCGAGTACAGCTCTTGCACGTCGGTCCTGCCCGACTCCTATGATCTTCGGCACTCCCCCGCCGGCTTGGCCCGGCTTCCCCCGCGTCCTGCACGCGCTGGCCCCCGGCCCGGCGGGCGGGTTGGAGAGCGTGGTGCGCCTGCTCTCGGGCGAATGGGCCCGACAGGGCTGGGCGGTCGGGGTCGCGCTGACCCTCGATACGGGATGCCCGATTCCGGCCGACTTCGCAGCGCTCCGTCACGCGGGCGTGGAGGTCTCGGTCCACGAGGTACGGCCCCGTGGCTACCTGCGCGAACGTAGCCTGCAAGTGCAGACCCTTCGCGGGTTCCGCCCGGATATCGTGCATTGCCACGGCTACCGGGCCGATCTGCTGGCCGGATCCGCCGCCCGAACCCTGGGGGTTTGCCGCGTGAGCACCGTGCATGGTTTTACCGGGGGCGACTGGAAGAATCGGCTCTACGAAACCCTTCAGCTCCGCGCGCTTCGCGGGTTCGACGCGGTCGTGGCCGTCTCCCGCCCCCTGGCGGACCGGCTCGCGCGCACCGGTATCGCGACCGACCGCATAGTCCAGATTCCCAATGCCTGGGGTCCCACCTCCCCGGCATTGCCTCGCGCCGCGGCCCGGGCCGCGCTGGGGCTGCCGGCGGGCGGGACCATCCTGGGCTGGGTGGGTCGGCTCTCCCGGGAAAAGGCGCCGGATGTCTTCCTTCGGGCACTCGCCCTGCCAGCGGCCGGGCAGGTCCGTGCCGCGATCATCGGCGAGGGCCAGATGCGCGAGGAACTCGTGGCCGACGCCTTGGCCCTCGGCGTGCATGATCGGGTGCACTGGCTGGGACTGGTCCCCGACGCGGGGCGGATGCTGCCGGCCTTTGACGGCTTCGTGCTCAGTTCCCGCACCGAGGGGACGCCGATGGCCCTGTTCGAGGCGATGGCCGCCGGGGTACCGGTGCTCGCCACCAGCGTCGGCGGCGTGCCTGACGTGCTGGCGGGCGGAGTGGCCCTCCAGGTCCCGCCGGATGATCCGGCGGCGCTCGCGGAGGGGATCGGGCGGCTGCTCGCGGACCCCGCCGCAGCCCAGGCCCGTGCCAGCCTCGCGGCACGCCGCCTAAGCGAGGTCTATGCGCTCGAGCCATGGCTGGCCCGACACCGGGAGCTCTACACGATGCTGCTTGCCCGCCGGGCGCCGGGGCCATTCCGCCGATGACCGCCCTGGAGCTGTTCTTCGTCCTCTTGCCGGGTCTCCTGGGCGTGTATGCCTACCTGGTGTATCCGGCGCTGCTGAAGCTGTGGGGTTACGTCCGCCGGGCCTCGCCGGAATTCGGAGATCCGCCGGAATGGCCCAGTATTACCGTCGTGGTGCCGGCCTACAACGAGGAGGCGACCATTGGGCGCACCCTCGATTCGCTGCTGGCGCTGGAGTACCCTGCCGACCGACGGCAGATCCTGGTGGTCTCGGACTGCTCCTCGGATCGCACCGATGCCATCGTGGCCGGCTACGCGGGGCGCGGGGTCGAGTTGTTGCGCCTGCCGACCCGAAGCGGGAAGACCGCCGCCGAGAACGCCGCCCTGGACCGCCTGAACGGAGAGATCGTCGTCAACACCGACGCCACGATTCGAATCCTCCCGACCTCTATCAAGCCGCTTATCCGGGTCTTCCAGGACCCCGGGATCGGGGTGGCCTCCGGCCGGGACGTGAGCGTGGGAGACCTCACTGTCGAGGGCAACCAGGGGGAGTCCGGCTATGTGGGTTACGAGATGTGGGTCCGCTCGCTGGAGACCTCGGTGGGGTCGATCGTGGGTGCCAGCGGCTGCTTCTATGCGATTCGGCGGGAATTGCATGAGACCCTCATCCCGTCGGTGCTCTCCCGGGACTTCGCCTCGGCCCTGACGGCCCGTGAGCATGGGATGCGGGCGGTCTCGGTGAACGATGCCATTTGTCTGGTCCCCCGCACTGCATCGCTGCGGCGCGAGTTCCGCCGGAAGGTCCGTACCATGGCCCGCGGGCTGGAGACCCTCTGGTTCAAGCGCCACCTGCTGAACCCGTTCCGGTACGGGCGTTTCGCCTGGATGCTCTGGAGCCACAAACTGGTCCGCTGGCTGGTCTTCCTGGTGTGGCCGCTGGCCTTCCTGGGCCTGGTCCCGCTGGCCCGGAGTTCGGTGCTCGCGGCCGTGGTGCTGGGGATGGCGGGGATAGGTGTCGGACTGGGGGCGTTGGCCTGGCGTGCCCCCGAGGGGAAGCCGGTCTCCCGGGCCATGGCCCTCTGCGGCTTTGCGCTGGTCTCGCACGTGGCAGGCCTGGTGGCCTGGAGCCGGGCCCTGCGGGGAGAACGGAACCCGATCTGGGAGCCGACCCGCCGCCCGGTGTGAAACGGAGCGGCGGCCCGGTCGCCGCTCCGTCCGCCTACCAAGCGGGCATGACGCGGGTGACCGCTGGAATGAGTTCCGCCGCCACCGCGGTCGCAATCTCCGCCGCAGCGGCCTCGGTGGTCGTATCCGTGAGCCACACCACGATCCGTACCAGGGACTCCTCGCTCCGACCCCGCAGGGCCGCGTCCCGAAGCAACTGCCACTTCACCTCGTACTCATTGGCGGCCACCCGCCCCCGGCCCTGATACCAGTAGAACACCAGCGCCCGTTGCTGCCCGTTCTGCAGCAGGTAGCGGTTCACCGTCGCCGGACCAGCGGTCGTCGTGATCACCGTCGTCGCCTGTTGCAGCTCCTCCCATCCCGACCCCGGCAGGCAGTTCTTGGGCGAGTGAATGGTCTTGCCCTGGGTCTGCTGATCGTAGTAGCCGACGTAGATGGTGAACGCCTCGCCCTCGCTCCCAAAATTCCGGTAGAGGTAGGACGACATGCCGGCCGCCTCCTGCTGGTCCTTGGGGATGGCGGCGGAGATTCCCGGCCGCCCGGCCAGCGTGACGGGAATCGAGTCCAGCGGCATGGCCAGCGTCATGCGGTGCTGTCGGTCGATGGCCAGGGTGAACACGCATCCCAGGGTGAGCACGCCGGCCGGGAGCCAGTTGGTCCAGTTAGGCATCGGCCGGTGCCCCGAGGAGGCGGTGTTCGATACCGGCCACGGCCCAGGTAAAGGCTCCCAGGATCAGGAACGCGACCACGAAGAGCAGCCAGCCCTCGCTGAGATGCATGAACCCGTCACCCAGGCTCGGGTCCACCCAGTGGACCAGGAACCCCGTCAGGAAGACCCGGAAGGCGTTGACCACCATGGCGACCGGGATGGCCAGGAGGATAAGCACCAGCCGGCTCACCGGGTGCCGCAGCCACAGGCCCCCGACCAGCACCCCCAGGGCGAGCAGCGCCGTCAGCGAGCGGAGCCCGCTGCAGGCTTCGGTGACAAACAGATCCCGTCCGGGCAGGCGGATGATGTTGCCGGCGAGTTGCACCGGCACATGCCGGGCCTCCAGCAGGGCCGCGCCCCACCTGGAGGCCTTCAGCTGGAGCGGGAGTGCCAATGTGTTGGTGAGGACATCGGGAATGGGGATCGAGAGCGCCACGAGGCTGATCGGCAGCCACCAATGGAGCGCCTGCCGGATGCCGCGGAAGAACACGATCAGGCCGATCGCGGCCAGCAGCATCGAGAACCGCATCGTGAACAGCTCGGCCGCCAGCCCGGACAGGTAGCGCAGCACTACGCCGCTGCTCACTGCCAGCAACCCCATCCACCGGGCGGGGAGGGCCGGGGTCAGGCCGCGCTTCCAGGCCAGCCAGACGGCCAGCGGGGCGAGCAGGAGGCCATGCCCGGCGTCCGGGTCGGACCACCAGTCGCGGAGCAGGAGGATCGCGGGGTGGCTGAAGAGGATGACGAAGGCAACGGCCGCAGCCAGATACGGTGCCAGCTCCCGCGGCGCGGGGCGCGCGGGTCCCGCTGGGCTGAACGCGGTCACCGAGGGGTTACCACCCACCCCGCTTGAAGAGTACGACTGGAACGGTCTTCAGCATGATGCGGACGTCCTCCCAGAAGCCCTGGCGCCGGAGGTACTGCAAGTCAAAGTGCAGCTTGTTGCGCACATCATCCAGGGACTGGTCATACTCCTGGTTGACCTGAGCCAGGCCCGTGATGCCAGGCTTGACCCGCTGGCGGTATTCGTACTGGGGGATCGTGCGGCGCATCTGGGCAAAGATGCTGGGGCGCTCCGGTCGCGGACCAACGACATTCATGTCGCCGGCCAGAACGTTGAACAGCTGGGGGAGTTCGTCCAGGCGATACTGGCGCAGGAACCGCCCGACCGGGGTCACCCGCGGGTCTTCCTTGGCGGCCCAGACGGCGCCGGAGAGATGCTCGGCGTTCACGCACATGGTGCGGAACTTGTAAATCGTGAAGACATCGCCGCCCAGATCGTGCCCGCGGCGCCGGTCCGGCGCCTCGCCGGGGGCGCGGCTCCAGCGCCGATCCAGGCCGACCCGCGTTTGCGAATAGAAGATCGGCCCCCGGCTGGTGAGCTTGACCGCAACGGCGATGAGCACGAGCACCGGCGCCAGGAGCAGTAACGCAACCAGGGCCAGCGAGAAGTTCAGCGCCCGGGCCAGTTGCTCCGACCGCGAACGGGGGATCGCCGGCTCCTCCACGTCCTCCACCAGGCGCAACCATCGCTCGCGCGAGGTGGACCGGGTGGTATGGGGACCGATGGTAGACGCCATGTTGCGGTACACTTCCTTGCCTCGCACGGGACTAGAAGATGCCGAAGAGTTTGCCCAGGCCATACGTACTGACGATCAGGGCGGGAATGACCGCGAAGGTGCGCAGTGTCGTGAACCAGTTCGTGGTGGACTTGGTCCCCACCTCGATCACGTCGCCTCCGCGCAGATTGAGGTGGTCGAGGCTCACCCCGTCCGTGACGGCTTTGGAAAAGGTCTCGCCATCCACCATCTCGTCGTCCCCGCGCAGAATCTTGGACCGCTTGAGCTCGGTGCCGTTGCTGATGCCGCCCGCCTGCATCAGGGCATCGCTGAGCATGATGTCGGCGTCCATCTGATAGAACCCCGGCTGCTTGATCCCGCCGGTGAACGTCAGCCGGATCAGGGGACGGACCTTCACCTGCGCGTCGCGGACGTAGCGCTGGATCTGCTCGGTGAGGTGTGCCTCCGCCTCCGACCGCAGCACACCCCGCATCGGGATGTCGGGCAGCCCGCCCAGGCTGAGGACCCGGCCCGCCCGGATCGACTGCCGACCCGAGATGCCACTGTCCCCGGTCATCGTGATCATCAGGTTGTCGCCGATGAAGAAGTCGCCCTCCAGCAACCGCTCCCGGATCTGACTGGCCTCCGCCCGCTTGTCATCACGGAACGACGCACTGTAGGCGGAAGAGTTGGCGATACCCTCGGCCTCCTCCATGGCCTGCTGCAGCTGGGCCCGGGTGGCGATCGGTTGACGCGAGTCCACCGGAGCATCCTGAGCCCGCACCCCCGTGGCCGTTCCGAAGGCCACGCCGAGCAACACGGCGCAGACCCCAACGAGGGGGCGGAGGCGCGCGAACAACGGAGAAAACCAGAGTGCCATATCGTCGGTTCCTTGCTGGTGCACACAGTATGCTAGAAGGCCGCGGCCCGCCCCCATCGGCCCGGACTCGCAACCGCAGGACTGAGACCGGGTTGTACTGGCCCCCGGGGGATCGAGCGGCTCCGGTGTGGCCAAAAGCCTACACAGTCTATTGCGGAGACGCCACGACCGCTCCTCAAGTCTAGTGAGGTCGGCCCTGACCGGCCGGGCCGGCGCCGTCCCCTCCGGCCCGCGGCCCGTGCCGGTAAACCGCTGCGTCGTATTGCCTCGGGAGCCCGTCCAGCCTATCCTAAGCCAGAACCACCGCTCTGTCTGCCGCCCGCCCGCGAGGACCGGGTTCGGTTGCAAGAATCTTGCTGTGATTCTAGTCCATGTCTGACCCGTCAGGACCTCAGAGGCCGGCGCCTCCGCTGCCGGAGGTACCCGCCGACTCCCGAGGGAGCATGCCCCACCGCGAAAAGCCACCCCGGCCGCCGCTGGTTCTGATTGCCAACGATCAGGAGTGGTCCGCCCGGTCATTGGAGAGCATCCTCGCGCCCAACGGCTACGCCGTGTTGCGAGCGTATACCGGCCTTCAGGCCCTGGAGCGGGCGCGGACCGCACGGCCCGATCTGGTGATTCTCGACGCCCAGATGCCCGACCTGCATGGCGTGGATGTCTGCCGGCAGCTCCGCGCCGACGCCCGTTTCAGCGCCACGACCCCGATTCTGATCACGACCGCGGGTCCCTCCGGACGAGCCCAGCGCCTCGAGGCCTATCAGGCCGGGGCCTGGGAATTTTTCGGCCAGCCGCTCGACGGAGAGAGCCTGCTCCTCAAACTGCAGACCTTTCTCGGCGCGAAACTCGAGGCCGACCGGTTTCGGGAGGACACCCTCCTGGATCAGCGGTCGGGTCTGTACAACATGCGGGGACTCTCCCGGCGCGCCCGCGAAATCGGGTCGGAGGTCTTCCGCCGGCACCAGTCGCTCGCCTGCGTGGTGTTCTCCGCGGACCCCTCCCCGCACGCCGAGGCGGAGGTGGGAGACCGGATCAGCCGCATGCTGTGTGAGCAGGGCCGGACCTCCGATGCCATCGGCCGCCTGGGGGAGGAAGAATTCGCGGTGATCGCCCCGGGAACAGAGGCCAGCGGTGTGGTGCTGCTGCTGGAGCGCCTCGAGCGCGCGTTGGCCGGGGTGGCCGGGAACGGCGGTGGTCGGTTGCCCCTGCGCGCCGGGTATTGTGCCGTCCCGGACTTCACTACTTCCGAAATCGATGCCGTGGAAATGCTCCTCCGTGCCACGTCCACCCTCCGCCAGCTCCGCGCCGAGGGCACGCTCGAACGGATTCGAGCCTACGAGGCGCCCCCCCCGGTCGCCGCGACGTAGTCCCCGTCACATTCCCGCCCCGTCCGCCACTCCAGCCGCCGGAGCCGCGATCTGCGCCGGCTCCTCGTCCGCTGTGTAGCCATACAGGTAGTTGTAGTACCGATAGACGCCCTCCGCCTGAATCTCATTCAGCACGGCACCCAGCACCCGGACCGGCAGCCGGTCCAGCAGTCGCAGCTTTGCCTCTGCCATCTGGCGATCCGTCTCCCCTGTGCGGAACACCATCATCATGTGCCCAGTGGAGGTCCCGAGAACAAACGGATCGATTCCGGCCCCGAGCGGCGGGCTGTCCACGAGGACCACATTGAACTGCGACTTCAAGTCGGCCATGAGCTGCGCCATCGCAGACGAGCCGAGCAGCTCGGGGCCCTGATGGCGGCGCGTGCCGCAAGGAATCACCCACAGATTCCGCTGCGACGTGGGTCGGATGATCTGGGCGTGGGTGGCCCCGGCGGTCAGGCAGTCGAGCAGGCCCGGCCGACGATCCACGCCGAACATGCGATGGATTTCCCCCCGACGGATGTCCCCGTCGATCAGCACGGTGCGATAGCCGGCTTCGGCGAAGGAGACGGCCAGATTGGACGACACGAGGGACTTGCCGTCCCCGGGGCCGGGACTGGAGATCGTGAGGGTGATCGCCCCTCCGGCACCGTAGGAGTGGGCCAGGTTCAGCCGGATGGTCCGGAACGCCTCCACGACCTGGGCGGCCTGATCCGGGGCCAGTTCCCCACGGCGGCTCTTCTTGATCGCCGGAACGGCGCCCAGGATCGGCAGCCCCAGCTCGGTCGACACCTGTTCGGGGTAGCGGAAGCGCTTGTCGAGCTGGTCCAGCAGCAGGGCCAGGCCAATGGCCAGGCCGATGCTTCCGGCCAGTGCCATCAGGATGATCTTGGGGGCCGAGTCGCTGGCCGGCTGCTGGGGAGGCACGGCCCGGTCGAGCACCCGTACATCCGGGATGGCGGACAACTCGGAGAGCTTGGCCTCCTCCAGGCGCGACGCCAGCATCTTGTAGAGGGCATCCGCGGCGGCCATCTCCCGCATCAGGCGGCTTTCGGCGATCGTGACTTCGGGGATTTCCTTGAGTTCACCCGCGGTGGCCCCCAGCCGCACGGCCAGGTCACCTTCCTGGGACTTCAGCTGGTCGATCAGGGCCTGGGCATAGAGCGGGATGTACTGATTGCGCAGCAGGTCGACCTGCACCTGCGCCCGAGTCACCTGGGGATGTTCCGGAGTGTAGCGTTGCAGCAAGGCCAGCATGTCTGCCTCGCGCATGGCCAGGTCTGCCAGGGACTGTTTGAGCTGAGGAGCCTGGTTGACGGAGGGGATGGTCTGAAAGGCGTCGACGGTGATGGCTCCACTCCGTGACCGTTCCAGGACTGCCTCCAACTGCTCCCGGTCCCGCTGAATGCCGGCCTTGAGCGTCTGCAGCTGAAAATAGACTGCCGTGGCCTGGTTGCTGGTGGAGGCCAAACCCGGAGTGATCGGCAGGGTGCCGGAGCGTTGGGCGGTAATGGTGCTGATCTGGAAGTTCTTCAGCTGACTTTCCGCATTGCGCAGGTTCTGGTAGGCGGTGGAGACCTGCGAGTCCAGGGCGATGCGCAGCTCCGTGAGTTTGCTTCGCTTGAGGTCGGCCGCAATGTCCACGAACTCGTCCGAGATCGCGTTGACCACCTCGGCCACTCGGTAGCGGTCCTTGCTCGACAAGGTCAGCTTGAGAAAGCTGCCGTCGCTCGGCAGCACCGTCCGCAGCCTGGTGCCGAGCTCGGCGGTCGCCTGCCGGGGGTCCTTGAGCTTGAATTCAATGTCCCGCTTCTTGCCTCGGATTTCCCGCGCCGTGGGGGCCCAATGCCAGCCCTCTCCCCGTCCAATGGAGTCCCCAACCGATCCATGGTCGATTTCGGTATCCCGGCGGCGCAGTACCCAGTGTTGCAGCCCTTCGTCCAGGGAGAGGGTGTACGTACCGGTCCGGAAGCGCTCCGCCACCTCGAAGCTCGCGAACACCGGGACGTCTCTCCGGTCCTCCGTTTCGATGAAGAGGCGGAGCTTGTGGACCACCGGGTCGTACACGAGGGGCGTCTGCAGCAGCTGGATCCACCCGGTGGCATCCAGGAGTTCACTGGTGCGCAGGGGTCCCGCGCGCCCGCCTTGAGGGCTCTCCACCCAAACTGTGGTAGTCGCCTTGTACTCCGGCGGGATCAGCCGTGAAACGGCGACGCCGGCTCCACCGCCGGTGAGCACGATGCCCAGGATCATCCACCGGTAGCGGCGGAGCGCCGAGACGTAGCGGCCCCAGTTGACCCCGTCCTCCCTGGCCTCCGGCGGGGCAAAGGGTGTATCCCCCCCACGAAACGGCGTGATGTCCAGCGGCTGCTCCTGCTCCAGTCCATGCGACTGAGAGGAGACGAGGTGACCGGCCATGGCTGTCTAGCCCTGCTGAGGTTGAAGGCCGCCCTGCGGACGGCCGGATTCGCTGCGCAGCCCTGCAAAGTCGGGACCGCGGTTCTTCCGCCGGACGATGTGGCTCCATCCAGGTTGCACACCGTTTCGAGGTCGAAGATCCCAGCCACACCGCCCGACCGTTGCGCCAGCGCCACACTGTTGCGAAGATGGCGCACCAAACCGTAACTTGCGCAACACCGGCTTGGCGATTCCTGGCCACGCACTGTGGTACCAAAGATGCAAGCTGGTGGCTCTGCTACACAGCCTGCTCCAATGGACCGTGCAGGCTGCCACCCTGATGCTGACATGCCACGTTCGGGTCCCTGCCGGACCCGGTAGAAGGAGCGGACGATGGGTTCCTCACTCGCGCACACGCCCCGCCAGCCGGATGGGCCACCCCCCGATGGCGGGGGCCGGGATCCGCTCTCCATTCCCGCCGATGTCAAAGCCAGCATTCGGATCCTGATCGTCGACGATGAGCGCACCCTTCGGGAGAGCTGCGCCAGCGTGCTCCAGATGGATGGGTACAATGTCACCTTGATCGGCCGCGGGGAAGAGGCGCTGGAGATGGTCAAGCGCCGGAAGTTCGACGTCATTCTAGTCGATCTGTACATGTCCCAGTCCTCCGGCATGGACATCCTCCGGTCGGCCCTGGAGTTCAACCGGGACACGATCGTCGTGGTCATGACCGGCAACCCCAGCGTGACCAGCAGCATCGAGGCGCTCCGCGCCGGGGCCTGGGACTATCTCCCCAAGCCGTTCTCCGCCACCCATCTGCAGGTGTTGATCGGACGGGCCTCGCACGCCGTGATGGTGGCGCGGGAGACCCAGGACCTCAAGCAGCAGCTCGCCAAGCAGGGCGGCCATAGCGACAAGATCTCCCTCATCGGCATTTCAGCGCCGTTCCGGAAAGCCGTGGACCTCGCCCGCAAGGTAGCGGGGACCGATGCCTCGGTGTTCATCTCCGGGGAGAGCGGCACCGGCAAGGAGGTCATTGCGCAGTTCCTCCACCAGCACAGCCGCCGGGCCAGCCGGGCGCTGGTGGCTATCAACTGCGCCGCCCTCCCCGAGCCCTTGCTCGAATCGGAAATGTTCGGCCACCGGAAGGGCGCCTTTACCGGCGCCGACCGCGACAAGCCGGGTCTGCTGGAGACCGCCGACGGCGGGACCCTCTTCCTGGATGAGCTGACCGAGATGTCCATGCCGCTGCAGGCCAAGCTGCTCCGGGTCATCCAGGACGGTGTGGTCCGGCGGGTCGGCAGTGAGACGCAGGACGCCGTGGTGGATGTCCGGTACATCGCGGCCACCAACCGGGACCCGCAGGAAGCGGTGAATCAGGGCATCCTGCGGGGCGACCTCTTCTACCGGCTGCGGGTGGTGCCCATCAAGCTGCCGCCGCTCAGGAAGCGCCCCGAGGACATTCCGCTCCTCGCCAACCACTTCCTCACCTACTATTGGAACCGGCACCGCCAGATGGGGGACCGGGTCCCCAAGCTCCCCGACGCCAGCATCGCGTTCCTGCGCTCCCGCCCCTGGCGCGGCAACGTGCGGGAGCTGCAAAATGTCATCGAGCACGTGGCGGTCCTGGCCGAGCCGGACCAGGTCATTCAGCCCAATGACATCCCGATCTACGAGGACGCGGCGGACTTCCCCATGGAAGGCGGGCTGGGGGCGCCGATGTTCGATGAGGCCTACCACCTGGCCAAGGACAAGATCGTGGCGCAGTTCGAGAAAGAGTACCTGACCCGGCTGATTGGCCGGGCCGGCGGCAACATGTCGAAAGCGGCCCGGCTGGCCAGTATCGACCGCACGACGCTGTACCGGCTGATGGACAAACATAACTTCCAGCGCGAAGAGCTCTCGGGGCCGACGGAGTGACCCACACTGCACCGGGTAGTACCGGTCTCCCCGCCACTGGGCCAGTGGGCGAGGGACGGCTGTCGGCCGCGCTCGATCAGGCTGTGCAGGAAGTCGAGGCGGCATGGCAGCGCGTCGCGGAGGACAGTCCCTCCCAGGCGGAAGTGCGCGGGCACCTGCAGCAGCTGATCTCCGCCATCCGCCAGGTGGGAGCCGGGATCGACCCGGCGGCCGCCACGCTGCCCCGGACGCTCCTTGGCCGGCGGCTGGCCGAACTCCTTCGCCGGGGCGTGCTCAACCGGGCCAGCAAGCTGGACCCGGCACCGGATGTCCACGAACTGATCAGCCTCCTGCAGGCCATGGAAGCAGTGGACCTGGCCCTCGAACCCGACTGGGAGCAGCACTTCGCCGACCGCCTCTCCGGCCCGGACGGCATGGAGCTGGTGGTCGAGGTCGCCCACGATCTGCGCTCACCCCTGACGTCCATCCTGTTCCTCGCCGAGACCCTGCAGCGGGGCCGGAGCGGGCCGATCAACAACGTCCAGGAGCGCCAGCTCGGGCTGATCTACTCGGCGGCCTTCGGGCTGTCCTCGCTGGCCAGTGACGTCATCGAACTCGCCCGTGGCGGCGACCGCCTCGTGGACCTCGATCCCCTGCCATTCTCCGTGGCCGACATTTTCGAATCGGTGCGGGACATCGTCCAGCCGATCGCCGAGGAGAAGGGACTGCAGGTCCGGCTGCACATGCCGGGAGACGACTTTCGCGTCGGTCACCCGGTGGCGCTCTCCCGTGTGCTGCTCAACCTGACCACCAACGCGCTCAAGTTCACCTCCGAGGGATACGTGGAGGTGCGCGGCGACCAGCGGGATGGTGCCCGGATCGAATTCTCCGTGCGCGACACCGGTCGGGGCATTCCCCCGCACGCCATGCTGACGCTGTTCGAGCCGTTCCGCCGCCGCCAGAAGCAGGGCGAGTACGCCTTTTCCGGGGCGGGTCTGGGGTTGTCCATCTGCCGCAAGCTGGTGGAAGCGATGCACGCCACGCTCAAGGTGGAGACCTCGGCCGACGCCGGCACCCGGTTCTTCTTTGAGCTGGATCTCCCGCTGGCCTCGGATCGTCCATGACCACCCTGGTGCACGTCGTCGGAGCCCGTCCCAACTTCATGAAGGTGGCGCCCGTGCTCCGGGCCGCACGCGCCCATCCGGGTGTGCGGCAGTACCTGGTCCATACCGGGCAGCACTACGACGAGGCCATGAGCGACCGCTTCTTCAGCGACTTGGGCCTCCCGGCCCCGGACGTGAATCTGGGCGTGGGCTCCGGCACCCATGCGGTGCAGACCGCGCGCGTCATGATGGAGTTCGAGCCGGTGCTGGACCGTCTGCAGCCGGACTGGGTCGTGGTGTACGGGGACGTGAATTCCACCGTGGCCGCCGCGCTGGTGGCGAGCAAGAAGGGGATCCGCGTGGCCCACGTCGAGGCGGGGCTCCGCAGCCGGGACCGGACCATGCCCGAGGAGATCAACCGCCTCCTCACCGACCAGCTGGCGGACCTGCTCCTGACGCCCAGCCGGGACGCGGACGTCAACCTCCGGGCCGAAGGCATCCCGGAGGAGCGTATCACCTTCGTGGGCAACGTCATGGTGGACACCCTGCTGCGCCTGCGCGAGCAGGCCCGGGCGCTGGCCACTCCGCAGGCGCGGGGTGTGGCGGGGCGACCCTACGCGTTCTGCACGTTTCATCGCCCGTCCAATGTGGACCGGGCCGAGCCGTTGGCGGAGATCCTGGGGTCGCTCGACGACCTCGCGGCCCGGATGCCGGTCCTGTTCGCCATCCATCCCCGTACCCGGGCCCGGATCGCGGAGTTCGGCCTGGGCCGCCTGGCGGAGCGGGTCACCCTGCTGGAACCGCTCAGCTACCTGGAAACGATCTCCCTGCTCGAGCAGGCCACCCTGGTGCTCACCGACTCGGGCGGGCTGCAGGAAGAGACCACCGTGCTCGGGGTTCCCTGCCTGACCGCTCGGCGCAACACCGAGCGGCCCGTGACCATCACCGAGGGTACCAACCGGCTGATCCCCTCCGAACGGGCCGGGATCAACGCCGCGGTAGAGGCTGTGCTTCGGCAGCGGGGCAACGGCGGATTCTCCCCCAGCCGGCCGGAGGGATGGGACGGCCGGGCCGGCGAACGGATCGCCCGGCGACTGGCCGAGAGCTGACCCTACCCGTATCTCCCTCTCCCTTCTACATTTCCGTCGCTGCGCGGCCCGCCGCGCTTCCCCTCACGCCTCCCAGACCTGACCCGGTGGTTGGAGGACTCCCAATGCGCGTCGGCCCGGTCTGTCCAGGGCTGACCGCGGAGGAAGGGGAAGCGCGTCGAGACCGCGCCGATCCTGCGGCGGCCACTGTGGCCCCCGCTCACACACATGCAGCGTAGTGCGCGGCCCCATGACGGGCCCCGCGCGACTTCCCGGCGCCGGGTCCGGGCAGGTTCGCGGGGACGGCCGGGTGGACCGCGCGGAGCTAAAAACACAACGTGACTCAACCGCACCTGCGGCACCTGCGCTCGGGGGAACCCCCGGCGCACGCACCCAATGCCGCCCTGATGATCGACTTCGACAACGTCACCCTGGGCGTTCGTTCGGACCTCACCAAGGAACTGAAGCACCTCCTCAACAGCGACATCATCAAGGGCAAGGTCGCCGTCTCCCGGGCCTACGCCGACTGGCGACGATACCACCAGTACATCGTTCCGCTGTCGGAGTCGTCGATCGACCTGATCTTTGCCCCCGCCTTCGGCACCAACAAGAAGAACGCGACCGACATCCGGCTGGCCATCGACGCGATGGAGCTGGTCTTCACCCGCCCCGAGATCGGGACCTTCATCCTGCTCTCCGGCGACAGCGATTTTTCGATGCTGGTGATCAAGCTGAAAGAGTACGGCAAGTACGTGATCGGCGTGGGGATCCGCGAGTCGGCCAGCGACCTGCTCATCCAGAACTGCGATGAGTACTTCTCCTACTCCGAACTGGCCGGCCTGACCAAGGAAACCGACACCGCGTCGATTCAGAAGGACCCCTGGCAGCTGGTGCAGGAGGCTGTGGCGGTCATGGCCCGCTCCGGGGACGTCATGCGTTCCGACCGGCTCAAGCAGGTGATGCAGCAGATCGACGCGAATTTCGACGAGAAGAACGCCGGCTTCAGCCGCTTCAGCAAGTTCGTGCAGGAGGCGGGGCACAAGGGGCTGATCAAGCTCAGCCGAATGGACAACGGCCAGTACGAGGTCGCGCCCACGGAAGCCCCGCCGGCCGATGCTTCGGCCGCGCGGGCCGACGTCCGGCCCCCCAAGGAGGAGGCAGGACGGGAGGGTCGTCCCCGCCGGGGCCGGGGCCGGGGTCGCGGGCGCGGCCCCCGGGAGGAGGAGCGCCGGGCGGAGCCGGCCGCCGAGCCGGCCGCCGAGCCGGCCGCCGATCGGCGCCCCGCTGCGGGCGGTGGCCGCCGTGCCGAGGGTCTGACACTGGCCCGTGCCTTCGAGCTCATGGGCCGCGCGCTGGCGGAGCTTCCCGCGAGCGTGGGTCACGAGACCCTCCGGTTGCGGATGTCGGTGCTGCTCGGCCGGGAGGATCCGCTGCTCGAGGCCGATCGGTTCGCGCGCCTGCTGCGCCAGGCGCACGACGCCGAGGTGGCGGACGTCCGGCGGGTGGGAGAGGATGAATATGAAGTGACGGGGCGGGGCATCGAGTCGGCTCCTGTGCCGGTGCTGGCGCCCGCGCGCGCCGAGGCGGCCAACGCGGCCGACCCCGGGGCGTCCGACGCCACCATCGTGCCGGCAGCGCGTGGCGGGGTGCGGTTTCGGCGGGGCTCACGCTCCGGTGGCGCCCCGCCCGCCATCCCGATGGTGGGGATCGTCAGTCTCGAGGAGGACACTCCGCCGCCCGCCGAAAAGCCGGCGGGCAAGCCCAGAAGCCGAAAGAAAGCCGCCAAACCGGCGGTGGAGGCCGATGTGGACGCCGGCCCGCCCAAGAAGAAGAGGGCCAGCCGTCGGAAGACGGCGGTCGAGGGGTGAGCAAGCCCGGACGGGCAGCCACGCTGCCCGTCGCTTTTTTCCGGCGAGATGCCGCCACCGTCGCGCGGGAGTTGCTCGGGCAGATCCTGTTGAGTGGAGACGCCGGCCGTCGAACGACGGGACGGATCGTCGAGACGGAGGCCTATCTGGGCACACCCGACCCGGCGTCACACGCCTTCGGCCGGCGCCGGCATGCCGGCAATATGTCGATCTACCTGGCTCCCGGAACCTGGTACGTGTACCGCTCCTACGGGATCCACTGGTGCGCCAACCTGGTGGCTGGGCAGGCGGGAGAGGGGGCGGCGGTGCTGCTCCGCGCGCTGGAGCCGCTCGAGGGTTTGCCGGTGATGCGCCGGCGGCGCGGGACCCGCGGCGACCGGCTGCTGTGTGCCGGGCCGGGCCGGCTCTGTGAGGCGATGGGGCTTACGCGGGCACTCGATGGCCTGCCAATGCGAGACTCGTCCGTCCGGATCCTCGCCGCGGAGCGAGTGCCGGCGGCCGGGGTGCTCCGAACGCCCCGCATCGGGATTACCCGGGCGGCCGACTGGCCGCTCCGATTCCTGGTGGGGGAGTCTCCCTGGGCGTCGGGCCCGAGGCATCGCAACAAATAGGGGCGGCCACTCTGGGCCGCCCCTATTTCTGTTCTCGAGCTTCGGTCGCGAGCTGCGTCAGTAGCCGCCGCCCGTCGTCTCTTCCCGGGCCCCGCCGAGGCCAATCCGCAGGCCCCCCTGGAAAGCATGGGTGGCACCCGTGAGGAGCTTGCCCTTCTGCGGTGCGGTGGTCACCTGGTACTGTCCAAAGAGCATGAAACGATCAACCCGGAACTGGAGGCCGCCCGTCAGGCTGGCGAATCCGTAGCCGCCGAGACGGTCCGACAGCTGGGACGCCGTGTCTGCCGCGGCGGGCGAGCCGAAGAACCCCTGCGGGTACTCCTTGACCGTGTGCAGGAGTCCCACCCCGACGCCGAAGTACGGCTGCGCGATGGTCTTGAAGGGGAAGGCCAGGACCGATACGGAGTACTTCCGGAGGTTGTTGAACAGGACCTGCCGGGACCCCCCGACCACCGTCGGGTCCGGGTACGAGGTGGTCTGATTGCTCTTGAAGCCCTCATCGATGGACAGGAGCAGTCCAGTGCGCTTTGCTGTGATCAGCAGGTGCGCCCCGCCAGTGACGATGGCCCCGTTGGTCTGGGTCGGGGTCTCGAAGATCGTGACACCTCCCTGCGCTCCGACGTACCACTTGAACGACTCAAACCCTGTCGTCTGGGCGGCCAGCGTCGGAAGCTGAATCAGAAAGGCGAGCCCGAGCACCGTGCCGGTGCGGCCGAGCATGCGCATCGCGATGCCTCCAGGATGTGGGCGTAGAGCCCCTATAGGCTTTGGCAGCTTTTGCTTGGGATGTCGAGTTACCAAACTACTTGAAGTGGGTCGATCCAGCAAGCACCCAATTTACCGAACATTCACCGAAGTAGTGATTTGCGTCACACCAAACCGAGGCGGCGGCCCACTTTCTTCATCGCCGCGAGGGCCTCATCGAGGTCGTCGCGGGTATGCGCGGCAGAAATCTGGCATCGGATCCGGGCTTGCCCTTGGGGTACCACGGGGAAGCCGAAGCCGGTGACGAACAGCCCTTCGTCCAGCAACTGGCGGCTCATTTCGATCGCCTTGGCGGTCTCGCCGAGGATCACCGGGATGATCGGCGTCTCACCGGCGAGCGGCTTGAAGCCGGCCGCCAGGAGCTGTTCCCGGAAGTAGCTGGAATTCTGGCGCAGCGTGTCCACTCGCTCAGGATGCTGTTCGAGGTACTCGATGCTGGCCAGCGCACTGGCGGCGACGGTCGGTGGGAGCGCATTGGAGAACAGCTGGGGCCGGGCCCGCTGCGTGAGGTAGTCACACACGGCTTCGTCGGCGGCCACGAACCCGCCGGCCGCGCCACCCAGGGCCTTGCCGAGGGTGGACGTGATGATGTCGACCTGGCCGACCATCCCGAAGTGCTCGGCGGTGCCCCGTCCCGTCCGGCCCAGGACGCCGGTGGAGTGGGAGTCGTCCACCACCAGCACGGCGTCGTGGCGGCGGCAGAGAGCGGCGAGGTCAGGGAGCGGAGCAATGCTGCCCTCCATCGAGAAGACGCCGTCGGTGATCACCATGCGCGTCCGGCGGTCCTTGGCCGCGCGGAGCTTCTCCTCGAGGTCGGTGAGGTCGGCGTGCTTGTACACGGCGGTCTGGCAGCGGGTGATCGCCTTGGCGAGCCGGAGACCGTCAATGATGGAGGCGTGGTTGAACTGGTCGCTGAGGATGATGTCTTCCTCGCCCAGGAGACAGCCGGGGACGGCCTCATTGGCGTTCCAGCAGCTGACGAAGCTCAAGGCGGCGGGGGTGCCCACCAGCCGGGCGCAGGCGGCTTCCAGTTTCCGGTGGACCGTGAAGGTCCCGCAGATGAAGCGCACCGACGCGGTGCCCGCCCCGAAACGATCGAGGGCAGCCTTCCCGGCGGAGACGACCTCCAGCGTATCGCAGAGCCCCAGATAGTTGTTCGAGGACAGCACGATGACCTCTCCCCGGCCCTCCATCCGCACCCGCGGCGCCTGCGGGCTGTCGAGGTAGAGCAACTCCTTGTAGACCCCATCCCGACGGAACTGGGCCAACTCGGACTGGAGACGCGGGACGAGGGACATGGAGATGGACTCGACGGAAGAAGGGACGCGGGCCTGGCGCTGCCGGGTGCTCAGCCTTCGGCGATCTGAAGAATCACTTTTCCGGCCTGACCTTCCTTGATGACCTGGATGGCCTCGGCCATCTGTTCCAGGCCGAATCGGTGGGTGATGACGGGGCGGGGATCGAGCTGGCCGGCCCGCAACAGCCGGAACATCTGCTGCCAGGTGTCATACATCCGTCGCCCCGTGACGCCGTAGAGGGTCAACCCCTTGAAGATCACGTCGCGGGCAAAGTCCACCTCGGTGGAGCGGCTCGGCGTGCCCAGGAAGTTGATCCGGCCGCCCAGGCGGGCGGCGCTGAAGGCGGTCTGGTGGCCCGCCGGGTGGCCGCTCATCTCACAGACGAGATCCACCCCTTCACCGCCGGTGAGTTCGCGGCTCCGGGCCACGACGTCCTCGCTGCCGGGGTTCAGGGTCACGTGGGCGCCCATCCGCCTCGCCAGATCCAGCCGCATCGGGTTGTAGTCGCTGGCAATCACCAGCGAAGCGCCGGCCGCGCGCGCCACTCCGACGGCAAAGCAGCCGATCGGCCCGCAGCCCAGGACCAGCACCGCGCTGCCGGGGACGTTGCCGCCCGCCAGCACCGTGTGGACCGCGTTGCCCATCGGGTCCATGATGGCGCCGATCTCGGTATCGATCCCGTCCAGCTTCATCACGTTGGACGCCGGCATGGCGATGAACTCGGCGAAGGCGCCATCGCGATCCACGCCGATGATCCGGGTGCGGCGGCAGACGTGGGCGTCGCCGGTGCGGCAGGGGAGGCAGTGGCCGCAGACGATGTGCCCTTCGGCGGTCACCCGGTCGCCGATGGCCAGGAGCCCCTCGGCCTCCGCTTCATCACCCAGGGCGACGATTTCGCCGGCAAACTCATGGCCGATGGTCAGCGGCGGCTTGAGCCGTCCGCTGGCCCAGGCGTCCCACTCCCAGATATGGAGGTCTGTCCCGCAGACGCCGGCGTAGTGGACCCGGATCAGCGCGTCGCTCGGCCCACAGTGGGGCTGGGGCACGTCACGGACCTGGATGCCGGGACCGGCGGCGGTTTTGACGAGAGCGCGCATGGGGTGGGTGGTGGAGAACGGATCAGATGCCAGCGAGCAAAGCTAACCCGGGCACGGTCAGCGGGGCAGGTCGGTGAGGAAGCGACGCACCGCGTCGGCAAACTCCGCGGCATGGGTGCGGGGAGCGAGGGGGCCCGCGCCTGGAATCGACACCCGGGTGACGGCGGGGAGGCACTGGGCCAGGCCGTCCAGCGTGGCCCGCTGCCGCACCCCGCTCTCGGATCCTCCGATCAGCAGCACCGGGGTGCGCAGGCGGGCTAGGTCGGCACAGGTGAACGCGGGCTGCGTCGCGCCGACGGCCGACAGCGTGTGAGCATTGTCCCGCAGGCGACCCCGCGCGGCCTCTCCGAGCGTTGCCCAGAATCCCTCGCCGTAGACAGTGTCGAGCCAGAGCTGCACGGCTACTGCCGGGTCCCGGGGGGAGGCGTGCTCAAGGGCCAGCCCGAGCGCCTCCCTGGCCCGGCGCCCGGTCGCATCCCGCAGGGCGGCGTCCGCAATGAGCGAGTCGGCGAGGGGGTCCGCGAGGATGATCGCACGGAAGAGGGCGGGGTATCGGAGGGCCGCCTGTAGCACGACCGCCCCGCCCCAGGAGTGGCCCACCACGACCGGGCGCTCCAGTTGGAGCGCCCGCACCACCGCCACAAGATCGAAGGCGCTGATCTCAAACCCGTCGGGCGGGTCATCGGCACGCCAGGGATTCGGGTAGTGGTAACGACGGCTGTATGCGACGACTCTCGCGTTGCTGCGGAGGAGTTCCAGCTGTTCCAGCCAGAACCGGTAGTCGGTGAGGGCACCGTGGACGAGCACGAGGGGCGTCCCCTGGCCGGCTTCCAGGTAGCCGAAGCGGTAGCCGTTGGCGAGGATGCTCTGGATCACCGGGTCGGGCGCAGCCTGGCTGGCGAGGCGGTCGGTGCCGAGGAGCAGGGCCAGGCCAAGGAGAAGCCCGTTCCGCATTTACAGGATAGACCGGGTGAGTCCGCCGTCGACCGAGAGGACCGTGCCGGTGATGTAGCGGGCCGGTTCCGACGCGAGGAACACGGCGGCTGCGGCAAACTCGGCGGGGGTGCCGATCCGCCGCATCGGCACCGCCTGTCCCATGTCGGCGAGGATCTCCTCCGCACTCTTGCCCGCGCCGTGCCCGCGGACCTCGGCCAGCTCCCGCAGGCGGTCGGTGGCGAAGTATCCCGGACAGAGCACGTTGACCGTCACGCCGCTCTCCGCGACTTCATCAGCCAGCGCCTTGGCGAAGCCCAGTACGCCGGCGCGCGCAGTAGTCGAAAGCATGAGCGCGGGAGACGGCTGACGCGCGGCGACCGAGGCCAGGCAGATGATCCGGCCCCAGCGGCGGGCCCGCATGTAGGGCACCGCGGCGCGGCAGAGGTGGACGGTGGAGAGGAGCGAGGTCTCGAGCGCCTGTTGCCAGGCCTTCGCGTCGTGCGCCTCGAAGGAGCCGGCCGGCGGGCCGCCGGAGTTGCACAACAGGATGTCGGGGCCGCCAAGGGTCTGGTGCACCTGCTCGACCAGGGCGGCGCACCCGCTGGCCTGGCTGACATCGGCGGGAAAGGTGGCGACGCGGGCGGCGCCGGCGCGGCTCTCCAGCCGCTGCCCCGCGGCACGGAGCTTCTCGGGGTTCCGGCCGTTGATGGCCACGGTGGCCCCTTCGGCGCGCAACTGCTCCGCCACGGCATACCCCAGGCCGGACGAGCTGCCGCAGAGGAGTGCTACCCGACCGTCGAGTCCGAGATCCATTGCTGGGTTCGCCTGTGGCGACGGCGCCGGCCTGACAATCGCCGGTCCGTCACGGGTCAGGCCGGCACGCCAGCCAGCACCGGTTCGATCCGGACCGCGCTCACCTTGAAGCTGGCGATCTTGGCGTAGGGATCGAGCGCGGGATTGGTCAGCAGGTTGGCGGCGGCCTCCCGGAAGTGCATGGGGATGAAGACCTGCCCCGTCGCCTGGCGATCGGAGACCCGCACTCCGATCAGGATGGTCCCGCGGCGGCTGGTGACGCGCACGGTTTCGCCTTCGGAGACGCCCAGGGCCGTGGCATCGGCCTGGCTCATCTCCACCACGGGAACCGGCTCGCGGGAGTCGAGGCCCTCGGAACGGCGGGACATGGTGCCGGTATGCCAGTGGTACATCTGCCGCCCGGTGTTGAGCACGAAGGGGTACTCGTCGTCGGGCAATTCACTGGGCGGCAGATACTCCACCGCCACGAAGCGGGCGCGCCCGTCCGGGGTCGGGAAGTCGTCTGCGAAGAGGAATGCCGTGCCCTCGGAGTCCGGGGTCGGCACCGGGTACTGGATGGACCGGCGCCCGCGAAGCATCTCGTAGCTCACGCCGCGCCAGTTCGGGGTGACCGACGCAATCTCCGTCATCACGTCCTCGGGGCCGCGCCAGGTGGTCGTGAGGCCCAGGCGGTTGGAGAGCTCCATGAGAATGTCGAGATCCCGCCGCGCCTGGCCGGGCGGCTCCAGCGCCGCGTCGGACAGCTGGATATGCCGGTCGGTGTTGGCGAACGTGCCCTGTTTTTCCGCGAAGGAGGAGCCGGGCAGGACCACGTCGGCCCAGCGGGCGGTCTCCGTCAGGAAGAGGTCGTGCACCGCGAGGAACTCGAGGCTGCGCACCCAGTGCTCGGCGTGGGAGATGTTGGGGTCGGAGATCACCGGATTCTCGCCCATGACGTACAGGCCCCGGATCGGGCTGTCGTCGGCGACCATCTCGGTCACCATCATGCCGTCCATCAGCGACAGCGACTCGGCCGGGACGCCCCACGCCCGGGCGTATTCCGCCCGGTTGGCGGGATCGGTCACGGTGCGGTAGTCGGTGTAGGCGAAGGGAATGGCGCCCATGTCCGACGCCCCCTGCACGTTGTTCTGGCCGCGGACCGGCAGCATGGCGGCGCCCCACCGGCCGATCATCCCGCAGGCCAGCATCAGGTTGAGCAGACTGGCCACGATGTCGGTGCCGGTGGCGTGCTGGGTCAGGCCCATGGCCCACAGCGTGGAGGTGTTGGGGCCACGGGCGTACATCTCCGCCGCCGCCCGGATGGTGGCCGCGGGGATGCCGGTGATCTTGGCGGCCATCTCCGGCGAGTACGGCTCCACCGCCGTCTTGACCTGCTCGAAATCACGGGTGCGCCCGGCGACGAACGCCTGGTTCACCAACCCGGCCTTGATCACGTGGTGCAGCATGCTGTTGTACAGCGCCACATCGGTGCCGGGGAGCATCTGGAGGTGAATGTCGGCCATGCCGGCGAGTTCGGTGCGGCGGACATCCGCCACGATCAGCTTGGCGCCCTTGGCCACGGCCCGCTTGATCAGCGCCCCGAACACCGGGTGGGTCTCGGTGGTATTGGCGCCGGAGATGAAGATCACATCACAGGCCTCTTCGATCTCCCGCATCGAGCCGGAGGCGGCCGAGGTACTGAGCGCCCGGCTCATGGCGGCGACCGACGTCGAATGGCACAGCCGGGTGCAGTGGTCGATGTTGTTGGTACGGAACGCGCCCCGCACCATCCGCATCATCGCGTAGTTGTCCTCGTTGCTGCACTTGGCGCTGGAGAGCGCTGCCAGCGCGCCCGGTCCCTGGCTGTCCCGGATCCGGAGCAACTCCTGGGCGGTCAGGCTCAGCGCCTCCTCCCAGGTGGCCTCACGGAAGGCGGAATACCAGCCCGGCGGCGTGGCCACCCGGTCACGCACATCCTCGTCGTCCAGCACCGGCAGGCCCGTGGTGCGCGACTTCCCCACGCTCCGCTCCGGCGGACGCGACTTGCCCTTCTTGCCCATCTCCTCGATGGTGTGCCACGGCCCTTCGCGGTGCCGGGGGAACTCGCCGGTCCAGACCCAGCCCTCGGCCTGGCGCGCCCAGCCCTTGCGAATGAGCGGTGTCTTGAGCCGGTCGCGGTGCTGGGGGAAGTCGTACCCGAACCGCCCTTTCACGCAGGTGGAGCCCTGGTTGGGCGAATAGTCCTCGATCCAGGGGCTGGTGACCCGCATCACCTCGTTGCCCTTCACGTGCAGGTCGAGCTGACATCCCACGCCGCAGTAGGGACAGATGGCGCGGACCACCTTGTCCGGGTGCTGCAGGGCGTCGGCCCCGAATCGCTGCTTGGGGATGAACTCGAAGATGGCGCCAGTGGGACAGACCCGGACACACTCGCCGCACCAGGTGCACCCCGCGTGGTCGGCTACGCCGTCACCGCCCACGATGATATGGCTGTGCTCGCCCCGCTCGGCGACGTCGAGGACGCCGACCTCCTGGATGTCCTCGCAGGCCCGTACGCACCGGGTGCAGAGAATGCAGAGCGACATGTCGTGCTGGATCATCACATCGCCGGGCCGTTCGTCGCCGGCCCGCAGCGCCAGCTCCCTCGCCGGGCGCAGCGGCACGTCGTACCGGACCACATACTCCTCGAATTCATTGCGGGGCTGGGCCCGGCCCCCGTTGGCCAGGCGTTCGGAGGGGTAGCGCTCGAGCAGCAGTCCAAGGACTCCCTGCCGGGCTTCGACCACCGGGCCGGATTCGGTTTCGATCACCATCCCGTCGGCGGCCTCGGTATAGCAGGCCGGCTGGAGCTTGCCCTGTCCCTGGACCGAAACCAGGCAGATCCGGCAGTTGGCGACGGTCGGCAGCTTCGGATACCAGCACAGGGTAGGGATATCCACGCCGTGCTGCCGGGCGACATCAAGGATCGTCTGCCCCGGCGCAAGGGGGCAGACGGTTCCATTAAGCGTGATGGATGGCATGCGACTCCGCGAAAAGACGATGAATCGGGGTGGTGCAAGTCTGAATTATAGCCGGTCGGGCCGGAGCCGGTCTCAGGCCGGGACGTCCCGGGACTCTGCGACCGGCGAGGCGTCCAACGGGACCGGCTTGCCGAGCAGGACGCCGAAGGAACGGGCCGGCTTGCGTCGTTCCGGCGTGTCGTCCTCCCGGGTCCACTCCCCGTAGTGGGTGAGCAGGGCTTCGGGCGCCAGGGCATGCTCGCTGGGGAGAATCAGGTGTACCCCACCGTGGGCGGTCCGTGTCATGAGCCGGTGCAGGATCTCCGCCCGGGCGGGCGAGGTCACGCCGTCGAGCGTGCCGGTGTCGAACACCAGCAGCTGCACCTGGTCGGCGAGCTCACACGGGAACTGGCCGGTGGGGGACACGAAGGTGGTGCAGAGGTGGCCGAGCGCTTCCTCCGCGACCCGCGATTCGACCTGATCCACGAAGGTCATGTCGGGCCCGGTGAACACCACTTCGACATCGTAGGCGGCCAGCAGGTAGGCGATCGGGGCGGCATCGTTCCCGATGACCAGTGCGGTATCGCCGGGCTCGAGCCGTGGCAGCAGCTGGATGATGGGGCAGCGCCGGTCGATCCCCCATCGGGTGGGTTCGCGCTGCGAGGTACGGAGCTTCCGGAAATAGCGGGACCAGCGGCCATACGGCTGGAGCCCGAGCCGCTTGCGGATCAGCCGGTCGACCCAGTCACTCAGCAGGATCTCGGTGAGCAGGAACTGGCCACCCCGGGCCGATTCCATCTCCGCGATGGCCTCGTCTCCCAAGTCGAGCACCTCCCGGCGCGAGAGGCTGTTCTTGAAGCTCTCGATCCGCTGGAGGATGTACTCCTCGTACTGCTGCTTGAGCGATGGGGCAGCCCGTCGGCGCCGTTGCTGCTGAAGCTGGAGCGCTGTGCGCATCTGGTGGATGGTGTACCTGGTCTGACGCTATGGGGGACAAGCGGTAAGGGCCTGACCCCTAAAGTGGTATGTGAAGGTCAATCGGTCAACATTCGGCTTCCCTTCCGGGCCCTTCGCAAAGGGGTACCTTGCAGGGGACGGACTCATCGGAGGGATTATGAAGCGGCTGATTCCGGGGCTGGGGGGATTGCTGGTCGCGGCGGGGTTCTCGGTATGGGCCTACGGCCGATTACCGGGACAGGTCATCACCCATTGGGGGATCGACGGCCGTCCGGACGGCTGGGCTTCTCCCTTGGCGGCAGCGATGATCATCCCGGCGGTTGGGCTGGCTCTCGCGCTGATCTTCCTGGCCCTGCCACGAATCGACCCGAGGCGGGAGGCATACCGCACGCCGAGCAGCCCCTACTGGGTCATCGCCAACGCGGTGCTCGCGCTCCTCGCGGTGCTCCATATCCTGGTGCTCGGCCACGGCCTCGGCTGGGCGGTGAACGCGCTGGCGGCGGTGACTGTGGGGGTAGGCGGTCTGTTTGTACTGATCGGCGCGTTGATGCCCAAGATGAAGCCGAGCTGGTTCATGGGAATCCGCACGCCGTGGACCCTGTCAGACGATGGGATCTGGGAGGCCACCCACCGCTTTGGCGGGCGGCTCTTCATGGCGGCCGGGGTCGTGATTGCCCTGTCGTCTGTGGTGGAAGGAAACTGGTGGCTGGTGGGGGCGATGGCCGTGGCGGCGACCCTGGCCCTGGTGCCCGTGGGTTACAGCTGGTGGCTGTGGCAGAAACAGCAGGAGTCGAAACCGGGAACGGGCTAGTCGGCTCGCAGCACCGCCCCCTTGAGGTATCCGGTTTCCGGGATGGTGAGGATCTCGGGATGGTCCTCCCCCTGGCTGAGGAGGTGGGTCAGCGTCAGCCGGCGACCGCTGACCGCCGCCGCCCCGGCGAGCATCTCCATGAACGCGTCCCGGCGCACGTGGGCGGAACAGGACGCGGTGAGCAGCACTCCACCTGCCTCAAGCAGCCTCATGGCTCGGAGGTTGATCTCCTTGTAGCCCCGCAGCGCCTTGGGAACCGCGGCCCGGGTCTTGGCAAACGCCGGCGGGTCGAGGACGATCGTGTCGAACCGGCGCCGCTCCCGTTCGAACTGCCGTAGTACCTCGAAACAGTCGCCCTCCAGCCACTCCAGATTGGTGAATCCGTTCCGGGCGGCGTTGGCCTGGCCTCGCAGGAGGGCGTCGGCGCTGGCGTCCAGCGCGAGGACCTTGCCGGCCCGGGTGGCGAGCTGGAGCGCGAAGCTGCCATGGTACGTGAAACAGTCCAGCGCCGATCCTCCGGACCTGGTCAGTGCGGCAGCCAGCAGGCGGTTGGGCCGCTGGTCGAGGAAGGCCCCGGTCTTCTGTCCCGTCCATGGCGCCGCGAGGTATCGCACCTTCCCCTCGAGGAACTCGATCTCCTGGGGAACGTCTCCCGCGGCCAGTTCCACAATCTCCGGCAGGCCCTCATGCCGGCGGACTCCGACATCATTGCGGAGCAGGATGCCCGCGGGCGCCAGCAGCTCGGTCAGCAGCTCAAGAATGAGCGGCCGGAATGTTTCGAGGCCGGCGGAGAGCAGCTGGACCACCAGCCAGCGGTCGTAGCGGTCCACCACCAGGGACGGCAGGCCATCGCCTTCGCCGTGGACGACGCGAAAGGCAGTGGCGCCGATCCCGGCGCGCCGGGCGATGGCGGCCGCCAGCCGGTCGCGCCACCATTCCCGGCCCGGGGAGATGTCGTTGCGACCGAGAAGCCGCAGCCGGATCTCGGACTTGGGCGAATACAGCGCCACGCCCAGGAATTTCCCGCGTCGGTCCGTCACCCGGCAGGCACCCGGTGCGGTCGGCTCGGAGGCGACGTCGGTGCGGAAGATCCAGGGGTGACCGCGGTCCCACCGCGACGCCCCCTTGGCGGTGACGGTTGCGGTGGGGAGGGCCGTCTGGTCAGCCACTGGCAGGGGAGGACGCGTTCGCCCGGTTCACTCGAGCGCCCGATCGGGGCGCAGGACCGTGGCGCCGCGCAGGTACACGTGGCGGATGTCGTCGCGGGTGCGATCGGTATACGCGTGCACCAGCAGCCGGATGCAGCGGGGGAGCGAGCCCGGGACCATGATTTCCGTGGAATGGAGCAGGGCGACGATATTCCAGCCGTAGACTTCGGCGGCACGTGCCGGAAAGGTGGCGTTGAGGTCCGCGGTCATGGTGAAGAGGCCGCTGACGATATCATCCGGGTCCAGGCCATTGGCTTCAATCAGGTGGCGGAGCAGTTCGTCGGTCGCCTCGAGGATCAGCTGCGCCTCGTTGGCAGCGACCGTCGTGGCGCCACGAATGCCGTGCAACCGGGGGGAGGGACGTCCTGGCATGGGAGATAATCTAGTAGCGCACCTGCGCCTGATGCTGGTCACCGATGACGCCCTGGTGGGCGACCGGGACCTGGTGGACCTCGGCCGCCGGGCGGTGCGGGGAGGCGTCACCTGCATCCAACTGCGCCTGAAACAGGCCGGCGCGCGCGAACTCCTTCGGCTGGCGCGGGCGCTGAGCGCGGCCGTGCCGGTCCCCGTGCTGGTGAACGACCGTCCCGACATCGCCCTTGCCGCGGGCCTCGGCGTGCATCTCGGGCCCGAGGACCTCCCTGTGCCCATGGCCCGGAGCCTCCTGCCGCCCGGGACAATCATCGGCACGTCGGTAGGGACCGAAGCCGAACTGACCCGGGCGCTGGCGCTGGGCGGGGCGGACTATTGGGGCATCGGCCCCTGGCGGGTGACGACCACCAAGGCAGACGCCGGGCTGGCCCTGGGGCCGGAGGGATTTCGCGGCGTGGTCGTCCGGAGCGGAGGCCGGCCCTGTCTCGCCATCGGCGGGGTGCGACCCGACGATGTCCCCCAGGTGCTGGCGGCTGGCGGGGTCGGGGTGGCGGTCGTCGCCGGAATCCTCGGCGCGGAAGACGTCGAGGCGGCGGCGCGGGCCTACGCGGAACGATTAGGCGGGTAGCCGTCAGACTGGCACTTCGCGGCTCCCCCGAGAGTATCCGTCGCGCCCTATTTTGTTCGGCGGGTGGCGCGCCGGATGGATTCGATGGCCCGGTTGTGTTCTGCCAGCGTGCGGCTGAACTGATGATGGCCGTCAGGCTTGGCCACGAAGTACAACCAGGGCACATCGGCGGGGTAGAGCGCCGCCGTAATGCTCTCGGTGCCCGGTGAGTTGACCGGTCCCGGCGGCAGGCCCGGATGGAGATAGGTGTTGTAGGGGGAGGGAAAGTCGTAATCCTTGAAGTACAGCCGGGTCTTTCGCCGTCCGGTCTTGAGCAGGATAGCGTACTGCACGGTGGGATCCGCCTGCAGGGCCATGCCGCGCCGCAGGCGGTTGGTGTACACCCCGGCGATCACGGCCCGTTCGTCGTCGTGCCGGGCCTCGCCTTCCACGATCGAAGCCAGGGTCACCAGCTGCAGGCGGGTGAGCTTGAGGTCAGCCAGGCGGGCGTCCCACTCCGGGCGCCAGCGCCGGGCAAACTCTTCGGTCATGGCCTCCAGCAACGATGCCGGCGTGACCGGCAGCGGCAGCGTGTAGGTCTCCGGCAGCAGGAACCCTTCCAGGGTCCCGGCATGGAGCCCCAAGGCCTCCCGCAGGGCCGGCTCGGCCGCCGCGGCCAGCACCGATTCGGGGCGGAGCTCGAGCCGCTCGGCCACGAGCTCGGCGAAGTCGAGGAGGGTGAGTCCTTCAGGAATCGTGATGCGGCTCGTCGCGACCCGACCCTCGCGCAGGGTCCGCAGGATATGCCGCTGGCCGGTGCCGGGCAGGAGGTCGTAGATCCCGGCCTGAATGGCGCGGTCGCCCCGGGTGAGACGGGCGAGCAGCCGGAAGGTCAGTGGCGAGGTGATCAGGCCACGGGCCTCGAGGGTATCGGTCACCGCGCGCAGGCTGGCACCCTCGGGCACGGTGAATCGAACCGGTTCCCCGGTGACCGGCGGGCCAGCGCAGCCGGCGGCCGCGCCCCAGCAGGCCAGGGCCACGGCGAGCTGGAGTCTTCCGGCCCTCATTGCCCGCTTCCCCTCCGCCGGTCCAGGAAAGCCTGCAGCAGCACGGCCGCCGCCAGCGCGTCGACGTCCGCCTTCCGTCCCCGGGTCGAGCCACCCTGCTCGCGGATCAGCGAGAGCACTCGGGCCGTGGTCATCCGCTCGTCCTGATAGTCCACCGGCACGCCGGTCCGGGCACCGACCAGGCTGCCGAGTTCCCGGGCGGCGACGGCGTTCTCGCCCTCGTCTCCCTCGGGGGTGAGGGGCAGGCCGAGGACAATGCCGATGGGCTGGTGCCGGGTGGTGTGTGCCAGGAATTGGGGCATGGGGAAACGCTTGCCGGGCCGGCGGGCCAGGGTGTCGAGGGGGGAGGCCAGCACCTGGCCCTCATCAGAAAGGGCGAGGCCCAAGCGGACCTCGCCCCAGTCGATAGCGATGATTCTGCCCTCGCGCGGAATGAGCATACCGGCGGGGATGGCCGCTACTGCGCCATCGTGGCGAAGAACTCCTTGTTGGACTTGGTCCGCTTCATCCGTTCCAGCAGGAACTCCAGCGCCTCCACCGGCGGCATGTCCGCCAGGAAGTTGCGGAGCAGGTAGACCCGGTTGAGCTCGTCCTTGTCCATGAGGAGCTCTTCCTTCCGGGTGCTGGTGCGCTGGATGTCGATGGCGGGGTAGATGCGCCGGTCGGCCAGACGGCGGTCAAGGACCAGCTCCATGTTGCCGGTGCCCTTGAACTCCTCGAAGATCACCTCGTCCATGCGGCTGCCGGTGTCAATCAGCGCGGTCGCGATGATGGTCAGCGAGCCGCCGCCCTCGATGTTCCGGGCCGCGCCGAAGAACCGCTTGGGCTTCTGCAGGGCGTTGGCATCCACGCCGCCGGAGAGGATCTTGCCCGAGTGCGGCACCACCACGTTGTGGGCCCGGGCCAGGCGGGTGATGGAATCCAGCAGGATGACCACGTCCCGGCCGTGTTCGACCAGCCGCTTGGCCTTTTCGATGACCATGTCCGCCACCTGCACGTGGCGATCCGCCGGCTCGTCGAAGGTGGAGGAGATCACCTCCGCCTTGACGTTTTCCTGCATGTCGGTGACCTCTTCGGGCCGCTCGTCGATGAGCAGCACGATCAGCACGCACTCCGGGTGGTTCTCGCTGATGGCGTTGGCCAGCTTCTGCATCAGGATGGTCTTGCCCGCCTTGGGCGGGGCCACGATCAGGCCCCGCTGGCCCTTGCCGATCGGCGAAAGGAGGTCGACCACGCGCATGGAGAGGTCCATGGTGGTCTTCCGCTCCAGGAAGATGCGCTGATCGGGATAGCGGGGCCGGAGGTTGTCAAAGGCGATCCGGTGCTTGGTCTTTTCCGGCTCCTCGTAGTTGACGCTCTCCACCTTGAGCAGCGCCAGGTAGCGCTCCCCCTCCTTGGGGGGGCGGACCTGGCCCATCACAGTGTCCCCGGTGCGCAGATCGAACCGCTTGATCTGGCTGGGGCTCACGTAGATGTCGTCGGGACCGTACAGGTAGTTCCAGTCCTGGCTGCGCAGGAAGCCGTAGCCTTCCGGCAGGATCTCCAGGACCCCTTCGCCCCGGATGACCGTGTCCTGATCGAGCAGGGTCTGCTCGATGCGGAAGATCAGGTCCTGCTTGCGGAGGCCCGAGTAGTTGGTGATGTTCAGCTGTTCGGCCTGAGCGTGCAGCTCGGCCACCGACTTTTGCTTAAGCTCGGCGATATCCACGGGGGCGGTACTCCGCTCAGTGCTACTCCGCTCGGGAGTGGCCCGCCGGTCAGCCGGCGGACGAGCCTTGGGGGCAGACAAATGAGAAGGGGGTAAGTGTGGGCCACGGGCCAGTTGGCCCGCTTGTGCTCGAATTGTCGAGGATGAAGGAACTGCCAGGCGAGTGCGCGTGTCTCAAGGGAGCGCCCCATAATATGAGCGAGGCCCGACAGCGTCAAGGGCGGCCATGGACGACTTGACCCGCTGCTTCTCCGCCTGGCGGGTTATCCGCGCCGGGGACCGGGAGGTCGTGGAGGGTCTGGTGGCCCCGGAGCACCGGGCCCCGTCCCCCGACCTGGCCCGGGCGCTCAAGGCCTGGCCGCACACCGCCTACTGGGCCCGGCCCGACCGGAGCGAAGTGGTCCTGGTTCGACCGGTGGGGGCGTCGCGGCCGGAACGGTGGGCCCTGCATGCCATGCTGCTGGTCATCACAGTGGTCTGTGCCCTGGGGGCCGGGGCCACCCTGGCCGGTGCCTTTTCCCCGCCGGCTGGGTCCGGGGTCCTCGGGACCCTGCTCGCGGGCGCCGAGTTCTTCCCCGCGTTCCTGAGCCAGCCGGGCGAGGTCCTCCTCAGCGGTTGGACCTTCGCCGCCGCTCTGCTCGGCATCCTGGTCGTTCACGAGCTGGGCCATTATGTGGCGGCCGCGCGGTACACCATTGATGTCTCGCCCCCCTATCTCCTGCCCGTTCCCCCAACGGTCTCGCCCCTGGGCAGCCTGGGGGCGTTTCTCCGGCTGCGCAGCCCGGTGGTGGATCGCCGCCAACTGCTCGATGTGGGAGCCTCGGGCCCGCTGGCCGGTTTCGCGGTGACCCTGGCGGTCCTCGCCTGGGGGTATGCCATCTCCGTGTCGGCCCCGGCCGGGTTCGGGTACTCGCCCACGTTCATCGAGATTGGGCACGCGCCCATTGGGCTCGGCGATTCGATCCTGACCCGCGCCTTCCGGGAGTACTTCTTCCCGGGTGCGGGGTCGGTGCAGCTCAGCCTGCCGGCGTTCGCCGGCTGGGCGGGGTCCCTCATCACCGGGCTCAATCTGCTTCCCTTGAGTCAGCTCGATGGCGGGCACATCGCCTACAGCCTGCTGGGCCGGCGGCAGGCCCCACTGGGCCTGGTCGCGCTGCTCGGCCTGATCTACCTGTCGCAGTACTGGACCGCCTGGCTGATCTGGGTGGCGCTGAGTTTGGTGGTCGGAGGTTGGCGGTGGACCCATCCCTCGGTGCTGTGTCCAGAGCGGCCGGTGTCATGGGGGCGGCAGGTGGTCGGGCTGCTCTGCGTGGTGGTGTTCGTGCTGACCTTCGTGCCGGTGCCCTTCACGGGATAGCCGAGCGGAGTGCCGGAGTTTCCGGTGCTCCATGGCGGCCCGCAAAGGTGGCCTTATATTGGGCGAGGCCTAGGCCCTGCCTCACTAGTCTTCTTCCAACCTGGTTGGTTTGCCGTGAACGCAGAGAGCGACAAATTTCACAAATTCCGCCACGACCTGTCCAATCCGCTTTCCGCGCTGCTGGCGGAGACTCAGCTGCTCCTCCTGAACGAGTCCAAACTGGACCACGAGACGCTGTCGAGCCTGCGGGAAATCGAAGCGCTGGCCGTCCGGATGCGCGGTATCCTGCGCGAGAACTAGGCTCCCGGCGTCGCGCCCGGCCCCGCCCTGTGGGCTAGCCGGCGGTTCTGCATGGCCCCATTCATCAGGTACAGCACCAGGAAGATCAGGCTGGCGGTGCTCACCGCCAGCCGGTAGCCCAGCGCCATCGTGCTGGCCGAGACAAACCCCTCGATCAGTCCGGCCAGGACCAGCAGGACAATCACCCCCCCCACCATCCGGGCGGCGAGTTGGCCGGCCAGCACCAGCGCTTCACCGCGGGGCAGGTCACCGGGAGCGAGCACGGCCCGGCCAAGCAGAAAGCCGGCCGCTCCGGCGACCCAGATGGCGAAGAGCTCCAGCACCCCATGGCCAATGATGAAGGTCCACAGGTAGCCGAACAGCCCCAGGTTGGCGAAGTGACTGGAAATGGCGCCGATGGCCAGGCCGTTGAAGGCCAGCAGCACCAGTGAGCCGACCCCCGCGAAGATCCCCCCTGCAAAGCAGTTGAACGCCACGCCGATGTTGTTGGTCATGATGCTCGACGCCATGAGCGGCCGGGCGTCGCTCTCGGCCTCGAAGTAGCCCCGGCCGGCCCGCTGTCGCTCCAATCCGGCGTCGGCGCGCTCCAGCATGACGGCGGGGAGGAGTTCTTCGGCGAGTGCCGGCCGCTCTTTCAGAAGCAGGAACCCGGCCGCAGCGGGAATGGCGAACGTCAGGAACGCCACTGCGATGGTCCTGCGCGCGGCGACGATGCCGGCCGGGCACTCGGCCACCAGGAAGGTCCACAGCCATTGGCCGCTCCGGCGCTCATCGCGGTACAGAGCATTGTGACCGGCTGCCACCAAACGCTCCAGCCGGACCCGCAGCGGAGGCGGAGCGCCGTAGGTGCGGGCCCGCGCCAGATCGGCGGCGACTTCGCGATAGCGGGCCGCGAAGTCCGGGAGTTCCGCGGCGGAGAAACTGTCGAGTCCGGACCGGGCGGCCCGGGTCGCCAACTGTTCAAAGGCCGACCAGCGCGCCGATTGGCGGGCCACCAGCCGCTCCACCCCGCCGCCCCCGCGCCGGGTGCCTTCGGCCCGGGTGCCGCGACCGCCGAAGCGCCCGCGGCGGCGGGCCAGTTCGTCCCGGTGGAGCGCATCCAGGAAGATCACGGGGTCCCGGTTCCCCGTGGGGAAGCGTTCGGCGAATCGGGGGGCCAGGCCTGCCGCCACCCGGGTCCGCACCGCCTCGGGCAGCGCCGCTGCGCGCTCGGCGAATTCGTGGACCACCCGGAATTCGGCATCGGACAGCAGGGGCACTCCGGCCGGCTCGGCGTCCGCTGCCTCAGCCGGGAGGACGCTGGCGTGTTCCAGCGGGCGGTCGCGCACCACCACCGTGCCGGCTACGATGTCCCCGAGCCGCTTGCCGCGCGGGTGCAACGCCACTGCCAGCGCGCCCAGGAGATAGGGCGGGGGAAGGAAATCGGCCAGGCGGAGCAGATTGCGGATCGCCGCGGCGCCCAGGGTGACGGCGTGCCCGGTGTCGCGCACGACCCGGATGCCGACCCGCCGCTTTCCCGGTGTCTGGCCACCGCGGAGCCCCTCGAAGAAGGCGAAGTACCCCCAGAGCGTGGCGAAATACACCACCACGCCGATCGCCATGACGGCGCTATCTCCCGGCGCCAGCCCGACCATCAGGATGCCGAGGGCGATGGTCCAGCCGAGCAGAATGGCGGTATCCAGGATCGCCGCGAGCGCCCGGGATCCCAGTCCCGCGATCTCGTAATCGAGCACCACCATTTCGGGGGTCTCGATTTCCAGGTGCTGGCGATAGTCGGTGCGGACCGGGTCATCCATGGTGCTGCCAATGTAGGGCCGGGGCGGTTCACTTCCCAAGGGTGCGATGGCTCGGCATCTTGTGACCTTCTCCCATGGAGCCAAAATCGATGCCTGGTCCGGTGCTGAAGCCGCTTTCCCTCGGCGAGACACTCGACGTCGCCTTCGGGCTCTACCGCAACCTGTTCCTGCCCCTGCTGATCATCACGGTGGTGACCCGGGCCGCACCCTTGATCCTGTCGGTCTACATCGAGTCGGCGGGCGGCATGTTCGCCAACTTCGGGCTGTACTTCCTGGCGCTGGTCATCAACGCCGTCCTCGGCGCCTTCGCGGCGGCGGCCTCGACGTTCGTCGTCGCCGAGAACTACATGGGGCGGCGACTGGAGGCGGGCGAGGCCTTTTCCCGCGCCAGCCCGTTCATCGGCCGGCTCATCATGCTGGCCCTGCTGAGCGGGCTGGTGATCGGTGTGGGGTTCGTCCTGCTCCTCATTCCGGGGCTGATCTTGCTGGCAGGACTGATCCTGGGAACTCCGGCGCTGGTGCTCGAGGGGCTGCCCACGGCGACCGGGGCCATGGCCCGTTCCTGGACCCTCACCCGGGGCCATCGCAGGCGGGTGCTGGGCGGGTTGTTCGTGGTGGGCGTGTTGCTCTTTCTGCCCTTTCTGGCCGCTGGCGGAATGGCCGCGACCAGCCTTCCCCTGGAAGGCGACCCCACGGCGCCGTTGAGTCCCGGCTTCCTCACTGCGGTGACCGCGGCCGCGGTGCTCCAGACCCTGATCTATCCGCTGCTCTATTGTGCGCTCACCGTGATGTACTACGACCTCCGGGTCCGCAAGGAGGCGTACGACCTCGAGGTCCTGGCCCAGGACCTGGTCCAGGCGTGAGCGCTCAAGTCGCGGTGTCGGCCGGACAGGACTCGCTGCGCGCCGTCCTGGATTCGGTCTTCCGCCAGCCGCAGTACGCGTGGGCGGAGCGCCCCAACCCGCTCGCCTTTCTGGCGCGGTGGTGGGAGGGGTTGATCACCTGGATCACGGATCTCGAGTCCAGCAATCCGTCCGTGTACTGGCTGCTGGTGGGGCTGATGCTGGCGGTGGTCGCGGCGGTCGTGGTGCACGCGGGCTGGGTCATGGTTCGCACCCTGCGCGCGGCCCGGGCGCCAGCCAATCCGACCGAGACCACGGCGTACATGGTCCGGGATGCCGCGTGGCATCGGGACGAGGTCGCCCGCTTGGCCGGCGCGGGTCGGTTCGTGGAGGCGATGCAGGTGGATTTCCTCAGGCTGGCCCTGGAGCTCGACAGCCGGCGGCGGCTCCGCTTTCACCCAAGCAAGACTCCCGAGGAATACGCGCGGGAAGCGCAGCTGCCTGACCCGGAGCGTTCAGAGTTCCAGGCGCTGATCCAAACCCTGTACCGCTACGCCTTTGCGGGTGCGTCCTGCGACGCCACCGCCTTTGCCGACTGGCAGCGCCAGACCCGCGTGGATCGGTATGCGCCCGCGCACTGAGGCTGCCGTCGCCCTCGGGGCGCTGGTGGCGCTGCTGATCCTGGCGGGGGCCCTGGGGCAGCGAAGGAATTCGGCCGCGGAGGCGGACCGTCGGCCGTCCACTTTCGTGACGGGACCGTACGGTACGCGCGGGCTGGCGGAGGGCCTGGAGCGGCTGCACGTCGCGGTGATCCGGTCTCGCACCAGCGTGCGGAGGTTGCCGCGGGACAGCAGCCAGGAAGGGGTCAGTATACTGGCGCTGCTCGACCCGTCCGTCGAACTGGGACAGACGGAGGTGGGCCACGTGCTGGCCTGGAGCGCAGCCAGCGGTGGCGGCCATTTGCTCCTGGCGGGGCCTGGCGCGGAGCCGGTCATGCGCTGCTTCGGGTTTACGCTCGACTGGCGGGCGGCGGACAGCGTGGCCGTGGGACCTCCCGCCGCGCCGCACTCCGGGCATTGGCCGCGGGTGGCCGGTGTCCTGGCCCATCACAGTGAGGCCACCGTCATTGATTCCAGCCGGCGCGCCGATGCGGGGACGAGCACGTGCACGGTTCCGGTGCTCTCCGTCGCCGAGACCCTCCTGGTGGGCCCGGGCCGCCGGGTGGTGGCGCTGCGGCTGACGCGGGCCCTGGATCAGCGCGAGATCACATTGCTGGCGGATGTGAGCCTGCTCCGCAACCGGGCCCTCCGGGAGACCGACGCCGGCCCGTTTGCACTGGGGCTCTTCGCCGGGCGCTACGATCGGGTGATCTTCGCGGAGGCTGAGCACGGGTTCGCCGAAGGGGGGTCGCTCGCCGGCGCGACACTCGCGTGGAGCCGGCGCTCGCCGCTGGGATGGGCCGGCTGGCAGCTGGCGGTCGTGGGGATGCTTTCCCTGCTGGCGGGGGCGGTGCGGTTTGGGCCGGTGCGCCGGGTAATTGTCCGGCGGCGCCGCTCGCCCCTCGAACATGTCCGGGCCCTGGCCACCGCGCTCTCGGCGGCGCGAGGACACGACGTCGCGATCTCCGCGATGCTCCGCGGGCTTCGGCGCCGGCTCAATCCCGCCGCCCGGGCGCGGGGAGAGGTCGGCCCCTGGCTGGCGGGGCTGGCCACTCATGCCCGGACCCCGCGGGCTCGCGCGGCGGTCCAAGCTCTCGAGCAACTGACCCGGCCGGGGCAGCCCGCGTCCAGCGTGCTGCAGGCCGCCAACGCAGTGGAGGATGTGTGGGAGGAATTGAGCCCCTGACGGAAGCTGAGGTCCAGGCACAATCTGATCTTGCCAGGCGCCTGCTGGCACAGCTCGGCCGGGTGGTCCTGGGCCAGGCGGAGGTCCTCGAGGAGGCGGTGCTGGCGCTGATGGCGCGCGGGCATGTGCTGTTCGAAGGCGCCCCCGGCACGGCCAAGACCCTGCTGGTGCGCACCCTGGCCGAGACGATGGGCCTGCAATTCCGGCGAATCCAGTTCACTCCGGACCTCATGCCGAGCGACATCACCGGGGTGAGCCTGCTCACCGGCCAGGGCGGGTTCACCTTCCGGCCGGGCCCGCTCTTTGGCGACCTGGTGCTGGGGGATGAAATCAACCGCGCGCCGGCCAAGACCCAGGCGGCGCTGCTGGAGGCCATGCAGGAGCGGCACGTGACCGTGGACGGCACCAGCCATCCACTCTCGGCGAGTTTCACCGTCTTCGCCACCCAGAACCCGATCGAGTTCGAGGGAACGTACCCGCTGCCCGAGGCGGAACTCGACCGCTTCCTCATCAAGAGCCTGCTGGGCTATCCCAGCGCGGAGGCCGAGCAGGGTGTGCTGGGCCGGGTGCTGACGGGATTCGACGCGGCGGAACCGGCCAGCTTCGGGGTCAGCCGAGTCCTGGATGCAGCGGGGCTGGCCGGATTGCGGTCCGCCACCCGGCGGGTGCGGGTGGAGCCGAGCCTGGTCGGCTACATCACCGCCCTGGTGCGTGCCACCCGTGGGGCGCCGGCACTCACGCTGGGCGCCTCGCCGCGGGCCAGTGTGGCCCTGCTCAAACTGGCGCAGGCCGCGGCGCTGCTCGCCGGGCGGGACTACGTGACGCCCGATGATGTGAAGCGGCTGGCGCCGCCGGTGCTTCGGCATCGCATCGCCGTGGCGCCGGAGCTGGAACTCGAGGGGGTCACGCCCGATCAGGCGCTGCGCACGATTCTGGAGCGCATCGAGGCTCCACGGGGATGATTCTCCCGGCCCGGCGCTGGTATGTGGTGGCCGCCGCGCTGGCGGCCGTGGCGCCGCTTGGGCTCCTCTGGCCGGGTGCCTTGGTGGTGTTCGTCGTGCTGGATGGCGCCTGGCTGGTCGCGCTGGCGGTCGACGCGTGGCGGAGCGCCGGCCCAGACCTCGATGGGCTCGGCCTAGTGCGCGAGACGCCGGCCGCCTTCTCGGTCGGGCGTCCGCTGCCAGTCTTCCTGCGCTGGACCAACCCCTTTCCCCGTCCGCTGACGATTCTGGTACGGGAGAGCTGGCCCGAGCCGGTTGCCCCGCTTGGGTCGCTGGAGCGCCAGGTCCGCTTGCCGGCTCGCGGGACGGTGGAGGAGCACCTGGAGGTGGCCCCGCGCCACCGGGGACGGGGGACCGGCGGTCGCCTGGATCTGCGGGTCCGGGGGCCATGGGGACTGGTGTGGCGCCAAGTCCGGCGCGAGCTGCCTTGGCAGGCGACTGTGTACCCCAATCTGGTCGGCGCGTCCCTGCGATCGTTGCCCACCCAGACCCAGCGCCGGCGGGAGGCGGGGTTCCGCAGTGTCCGGCGGATCGGGGAAGGGCGGATGTTCGAGAGCCTCAAGGAGTGGGTCCCGGGAGAGGACACCCGAACCATTGACTGGAAGGCGACCGGACGTCGTGGCAAGATCATGGCGCGGCAGTATGAAGATGAGCGCCGGCAGCAGGTTCTGATCGTGATCGATGCGGGCCGGATGCTGGCCGCGGAAGTGGATGGTCGCTCCCGGCTCGAGGCGGCGGTCGAAGCGGCGCTTCGGCTGGCCCACAGCGCCGTGGACCACGATGACAACGTGGGACTGATGGTGTTCGCGGACACGGTGCAGCAGTTTGTCCCACCGGCTCGGGGGCGGCGCGCGCTCCGGGCCATCCTGGAGGCGCTGGCCGTGGTGGAGGGGCGGCTGGTGGAGCCGGACTACCCCGCCGCCTTTGCCTACCTGGCGGCGCGCAACCGGAAACGGGCGCTCACGGTCGTCTTTACCGACGTGATCGATCGGACGGCGAGTGAAGCCATGTTGTCGCAGAGCGGGGCCCTTCGGCCTCGGCACCTGCCCTTGGCGGTGACCCTGCGGGATCCCGCCATGGAGCGGCTGGCGGTGGGTCGCCCGGGCAACGCGGCTGGCGCGTTCGAGCGTGCCGCGGCCGAAGAGTTGCTGCAGGCGCGGGAGGAGGCGCTGGCGGCCATGCGGGCCCAGGGGGTCATGGTTCTGGATGTGGCCCCCGCCGGTGCGGCGGGGGCGGTCGTGGAGCAGTATGACCGGCTCAAGCGGCGCGGCGTGCTCTAGTCCCCGCGCTCGGCACCCTGTTGTCTTCGCGGCGTGTGGTTGTGGGTTCACCCGATCGGGAGGCGTGCATGCGTTCCGCTGTTTTCGTGGCCGGCCTGGCCGCGCTCGCGCTGTCGGCAGGTCCCCTGGCGGCCCAGCGACCCGCCTCCAGCGTCGCCCGCGCGCTCACAGAAAGCCGCCCCGCCCGGACGGGCGCCGCCGAGCGCGCGCTGAGTTCCTCCCCGCTCATTCGGCCCAATCAATTCCTGCAGGGCGAACTCGGCGCCGGCGACATCCAGCTGCAGAATGGCTGGGTGCTCGACAAGTGGAGCTATCAGGGGGCCAAGAACGAACTCGTCAGCTTCACGGCCAAGGCGGGGTACCAGATGGTCGTGGCAGTCTTCCTCGAGCAGGGCACTCAGCCCATGCACCTGGCGGAGAGCGACAGCGCGACGGGCGAGGTGACCGTGGAACTCAAGCTGCCGCAGGACGGCTCCTACCTGATCTACGTGGTGGGGACCAAACCCACGTCACGCGGCGCGTACACCCTGGCCACCAAATCCCAAGGTTCGGTGACCAAGGTGGATTGGGCCCGGCTCTATCCCGGCGGTGGCCATCCGGATGGCCGCTACGCCCTCCTGGTGGCCGCTGACGACTACCCCGGCGAAGACTCGGACCTCGCGGGCGGACCGACGAATGACGTCCTGCTGATGCAGACCTTGCTGACGCAGAAATACGGCTTCAAGCCGTCGGATATCGTCATTCTCCGGGACGTCGAAGCCAATCGTGACCAGATCATCGAGGCCTTCCGCCGCCACCTGGGTCAGGCGGGACCCAACGGCGTGGCAGTGTTCCATTACTCGGGCCACGGGATGCAACTGCCGGACAACCGCGGCTGGACCGGGGCCGACGATCCCGAGCCTGACGGCAAGGATGAAGCGGTGGCCACCTGGGGAACCCAGGGCGATCTCTACGGGTACCTGCTGGATGATGAACTCGCGGTCCTGACCAACGAGCTCAAGGCGGGACGGGCGCTGGTCATCCTCGACATGTGCCATGCCGGGACCGGCACCCGGGGCGGTCCGATTCCCAGAGACCAGCTGGCGAGCTGGAGTCAGCTGGCAGGATCGGTTCGCGCTCCGGAGGGATTCGGCGTGGTGCACGCCCAGGCCGGTGCGGTGACGGCGCAGCCGCGCTTCATCTGGTACCGCGATTTCGAGGCCGAGATCGAAAACCCGGCGAAACTGATCACCACCAATGCGACTCCCGCGGGCAATGAGTACACCCAGCCGGCCAATCACATTCTGATCGCGGCCTCCTCGCCCACGGAGACCTCCGCCAACTACGCCCTGAAGCTGGAGAACGGGAATACCGCACGGGTGGGCCTGCTCACGTTCATGGTGTTCAAGACGCTCATGGATGGGCCGGCGACCCTGACCTTCAACGATGTCATCACCCAGATCGGGCCGGAGACCAACCGGGTCGCCATGGAGTTCAAGAAGTCGTCGCAGACGCCGGCGGTGGAGGGGGCCCGGGCGGGGGAGACGGTGGCGAGTTTCCTGGCGCAGCGGCAGGCGATTGGGCGATTGGGCGATTGGGCGATTGGGCGATTGGGCGATTGGGTGAGTAGGCGAGTAGGCGTCGAGGCGAAACCGCATCGTCGCGCGGCGGCCGCAAGGGATCGGTGAGATCGCCTCGCGGCGCGCCGCTCCTCCGCTCCCACTGCGGTTTCGCCTGACCGACCTCGCCGCCTCCTCGCCTCTGTGCCTCCTCGTCTCTCTGCCCTACCGTCGCTCGACCTTCCGACTTCCCCGCCTTTACGCTCCCCGCTGCCCGCCGGCTCACTCTCCACCGCCCGTCCGTCGAACCCCCGCCCGCCGGCTCACTCTCCGCCGCCCCGCCCGTCGAACCCCCACCCGTCTATTTCTTGCCCGGGAAGATCACCTCGGGGGCGTGGCCCATCGCCTGCAGGTAGTCGCGGTCGAAGGCCGCGGAGATGGTTTCCCGGCGGGAGTACGGTCCCGGCCGATAGGCGCGGGTGCGGACGCCCCGCTGGGAGAGCTCGCAGACGTGCCAATCCTCCCGATTGGTCATGTCCCAGAACTTCACGCCGTCGTCAATGTCGAAGGTCTCGCCCGCCAGGGTCTCCGGATTGAAGAGCCAATGGCACAGGATCCGGGTGCGGTCGGGTGCCACCGGCCAGAGGACGTGATACATGACGTAATCGGGATGCAGGCTGAGCAGCATGTTGGGCATGATGCTGTAGTAGTACACCCGGTTGTGCTCCTCCACGGGAAGCGCCGGGTCCACCGGCACGCCGCACACCCGTCCGCTCATGGTCATGCTCCGGGCGTCGTCCGCCAGGATCATATAGCCGCCCAGGAACGGGCCTTCCACCAGGTCGTTCTCCCCCATGGTGGGCGGAGTGCGCTTGGTGAGCGTCGGGTGCACCAGGGCGCAGTGGTAGCACTCCGAGTAGTTCTGGACGACCAGTTTCCAGTTGGCGTGGACATCGTATTCGATGGTCCGGCCCACCCTGAGATTCGGCAGGTTGAAGCGGCTGAACCGGCCGATCAGGGGCCCATGGGCCTCCTCGAACGGCGCCGGCCGCTCGGCCAGGCTGATGAAGATGAAGCCCTCCCATAAGGCCAGCGCCACCGGGTGCAGCGGGAAGTCCCGCTTCCGGAAGTTTTCGAGATCGTTGGTGGCCGGCGCGCCAATGAGGCGGCCGTCCAGCGCGTAGGTCCAGGCGTGATAGGGACACTGGATGGTCTCGGAGAACTGGCCCTGGTGCTCCTCGCAGATCCGGCTGCCCCGGTGGCGGCAGACGTTGTGGAAGGCGCGCACCGTCCCTTGCTGGTCCCGCAGGATGATGATGCTCGCGTCGGCTACCTCGAGCAGGAAGTAGTCCCCCGGCGCAGACACCCGCTCCTCCCGGTCCACACACAGCCATTGCCGGGTGAACAGCTTCTCCATCTCCTCGGACAGCACGTCCGGGGAGACGAAATAGCGCTGCGGCATGGTCATCTGCCCATGGGTGGGGAGTTCGCGCGGCTTCCAGACGATGGCGGTCACGGTCGGCTCTGGGCGGTGGAGGTTGCCAGAAAGATGGCAACGGGCGCCGGGACGGGGAAGGGCGCTGGCCGGCCACGCGACTGCCAGCGAGGCGGGTGACGCTCTAACTTCAGCCATGCCCGCCCGCACCGTCCACCTCATCCCGCACACCCACTGGGATCGTGAGTGGTATCTGCCGCTCGGTGGCTTCCAGGCCCGCTTGGGCCCCATGGTGGACGGCCTGCTGGCGCTGCTGGGGACCGATGGCCGGCTCAACTCCTTCCTCCTCGACGGCCAGACAGTGCTGCTGGAGGACTACCTGGCCATCCGGCCTGGGCAGCGCACCGCGCTGCTGTCGGCGCTGCGCTCCGGCCGGCTGCAGAGCGGGCCCTGGTATGTGCTGGCCGACGAACAGATCCCCACCGCCGAGTCGCTCCTGCGCAACCTGGCGCTGGGGCAGGCAGACCTCCGCCGCCTCGATCCCGCGGCCTCCGGGAGCTGCTACAGTCCCGACGCCTTCGGGCATCCGGCGGCGCTGCCCGCGCTGGCGCGGGAGTTCGGGCTGACCACGGCGGTGCTCTGGCGGGGGCTGCATCCGGACCAGACGGGTGGCCGGGACCTCTGCTGGTGGGAGGCGCCCGACGGGAGGCGGGTGCTCGTTTACCACCTGCCGGCGGATGGCTACGAGGTCGGGTCGGCGCTGGTGGGACTCGGAGTCCGGACTGAGGCAGGGGACGACCAGCTCACGAACGCGTGGGCTCGCGTTGCGGACAAGGTGTTGCCCCGAGCAGCCACTTCTCATGTCGCCGTCTTCGTCGGTGCCGATCATCACTCCGCGGACCCGGCGCTCGGCACCCTGGCGGCGCGGCTTTCCCGGGCGGTGAGCGGCCTCCAGTTCCGGATGTCGAGCCTGCCGCAATTCTTCGCGGCCGCGGAACACGAGCTTCCCGACCTCCGGGTCATCCGCGGTGAGCTGCGCGATTCGTACGGCTATACCTGGACGCTGCAGGGAGCGCACGGCACCCGGGCCCCGCTCAAGCGGCGGAACAGCGAGCTGGAACTGCTGCTCCTCCGGCACGCCGAGCCGCTCGCCGCACTCGCCGACACGGTGGGGGCGGACCACCGGCCGCCTGGTTCGGACACCGGCGGCGCGGGCGCGGGACAGACGCTGCGCCGGGCCTGGCGGCTGCTGGTGCAGTGTCACTTCCATGATGCCATCGCCGGTACGGTCAGCGATGACTCAGCGCGGGCGATGGCCAGCCGGTTCACGGACGTGGCTGCGGCTGCTCGGGAGACGATCCGGGTAAGCGGCCACGCCCTGGTCGGGCATGATCCCGACGCGGCTCGGGAAGGCGCGGACCTCACTCCCCGGCTCTTTCTCTGGAACCCGGCCGCGCGGCCGCGCGGAGGTGTGGTGCTCGCCGAGGTGACGGCATTCCGCGGTGACATCCTGGTCGGACCGCCAGACGGGCGGAAGCCGAGACGGGGACCGGGGTTCCAGCGCTTCGCGCTGGCGAGCGGGGACACGATCGTGGCGCCCCAACTGCTCGACGTGGCGCCCGGCCTCGAGCGTATCGACGCCGCCCGGCACTACCCCGATCAGGACGCGGTGGACCGGATCCGGATCGCGCTGCCGTTGCCACACGCGATTCCGGGGATGGGGGTGGCCGCCTTCGGCACGGTGGCCGGGGCGGGGGAGCCGCTGGAGGAGTTCGCCACGGCGCGGGGTCGGGCTCTGGGCAATGGCCGCATCCACGCCGCGCTGGATCCGGTCGGCCGGCTCCAGCTGTATGATCCCGCGAGCGGGGAGCGGTTCGACGATCAGGCTGGATTGGAGAGCGAACCTGACCGGGGCGACTGCTACACGTTCAGCGCCGCGCGCGGCGCCAAGGTCGCCCGACCGGCGGCTCGTGTGCGACCGAGGGTGGTCTGGCCCGGCCCGCTGGTGGCGGCACTGGAATGGTCGGTGAAGATGGGACGCGGGGCGGAGCAGACGCTGGCCGGCTTCACGCTGGAGGCGATCGGGGATCTGCCGGTGCTTCGGGGACGGATTGTGCTGGAGCACCGCGCCGACAACCGGCGGCTCCGGCTCCGCTTCCCGACCGGCCTCCGCCGCGCGAATATCCTGGCGGGGTCACACTTCGGGGCGATCTCCCGCCCGCCCGGCGTGCCGGGTGTCGGGCGCCGCGCCGGACTCCGGGAGAAACCGGTGGTCACCGCGCCGGCCCATCGGTGGGTCGCCGCCGCCACCGGACGGCGCGGGCTGGCGTTCTACATGCCGGGCTTCTTCGAATACGAATGGACCCGCGGCGGGGCTCTCCTCGTGACCCTGCTCCGGTCGGTGGGAGAGTTGTCCAAGTCCGACCTGCCCGAACGCCCGGGGCATGCCGCCTGGCCCACGCCCACGCCGGGCGCGCAGTGCCGGGGCGCGGAGACGATCGAGTTCGCGCTCGGGTTCGCCACTGCCGAGGACCTGGCCGATCCCTCCCGGCTGGAGCGCGGCTGGGAGGATGCCTTTCTGCCGCCGACGCCGATCTGGATTCGCGACTGCACCGCGCCGGCCCAGCCGGCGGAGACCGGCGTGGAGCTGTCGGGGGAGGGCCTGGTGTTCTCGTCCTGCCACTCGGCGTGGACCCGGGAGGGCGTCATGCTCCGCTGCTACAACGCCCTCGATCGGGAGACGCGGGGCGTCTGGCGCTTCCCCCGCCCGCTGCGGGAGGCGCAACGGGTGCTCGCCGACGAGGGCGAGGGCACCCCGCTGCCGCTGGATCACGGCGGCCGGACGGTGAGCTTCCCGGCCGGCCCGCATGAACTCATTTCCCTGCTGGTCACCTTCCGCTGAACGAGGACACCGTCATGCGTATCCGGCTCGCTGCCTGTCTGATGCTGATCAGTGTTGCCCCGCTGGCTGCCCAGGCTCGGGAAGTCCTCAAGGTGCCGGGAGCGGTGGCGGGGCTGCCGTTCTCTCCGGCAGTGAAGGTGGGGAACATCATCTACCTGTCGGGACAGCTCGGAAACAAGATCGGGACACGGGAGCTGGTACCGGGCGGGATCGGGCCCGAGACCCGGCAGACGCTGGAGAACATCCGCACCACGCTGGAGGCGGCTGGCAGCAGCATGACCAACGTCATCAAGTGTACGGTGTTCCTGGCCGACATCACGGAGTGGCCGGCGATGAACGAGGTCTACGTGACCTTCTTTCCGACCGACCCCCCGGCTCGCTCGGCGATCGCCGGCTCGGGCCTGGCGCTGGGCGCGCGGGTGGAAATCGAGTGCATGGCCACGGCGGGGCGCTAACCGCCTGACCGCCTGGCCGCCACCATCACATCCGGCCGGTTGGTGACAATCCCGCACACGCCGTTCTTCCACCAACGACGGGCCGATGCGGCGTCGTCCACCGTCCACACATGCACGGTGGCGCCGCGCCGGGCGGCGGCCCGCACGAATCGGCGCGTGGGAATCGGCAGGCCGAAGTAGCGCTCCGGCACGGCGTAGTTCCGGCACTGGTCATCCGGCGAGCCCAGGTGGAAGTACAGCCGGGCGATATCCCGCCGGGAGGCGCCGAGGTGGAACGGTGGCTCGCGGAAGCGGAGCAAGGCACGCCAGTCGGAGCCGGCCACTACGGACCGGTGTGCCGCGCCTCCCTCCCTTAGGACCTCTGCCACCGCGTCCTGCACAGCGGCCTCCTTGATCTCGATCAGGAACGGGGTGTCAGGAAAGGCGTCCACCACCTCGCGCAGGGTAGGGACGCGCACGCCCCGGCCGCGATACGGCAACGTGGTGCCACCATCAGTGATGTAGTGAAAGCCGGCATCGAGCGCCTGCAACTCGGCGCAGGTGCGGTCGGCCAGCGCGCCCGTGCCATCGGTGGTCCGATCCAGCGCGGCGTCGTGGAACACCATGGCCACGCCGTCCGCCGAGCGGCGCACGTCGAACTCGAGGGCATCGGCGCCCTGCGAGCGGGCCAGGCGAAAGCTCTCGAGGGTGTTCTCCGGCGCGTGGGCGGCGGCGCCACGGTGGCCGATCACCAGGTGGGCGGTAGGGTCGAGCAGCGGATTCATTGGACGGTATAGTGATCGCGGAATCGGTCGCGGAGCGCCGACTTGAGGAACTTGCCCGTGCTGGTCCGCGGCAGGGCATCCACAAAGACGATCTCCTCCGGCAGCCACCAGGCGGGAAAGACCTCTCCCAGGAACGCGTGCAACTCGCTGGCCAGGGCGGTGGCCTCGGGCCGAAGCACCACCGCGGCGAGGGGCCGCTCCTGCCACCGCGGGTGCGGGACGGCGATGACCGCCGCCTCGCGGACGGCGGGATGACTCATCAGCCGGTTCTCCAGGGCCACCGAGCTGATCCACTCGCCACCCGACTTGACCAGATCCTTGGCGCGGTCACGGATGGCAAGCGATCCCCAGGGATCGATGCTGGCGACGTCGCCGGTGCGAAACCAGCCGTCGGCGGTGAAGCTCGGGCCGACTGGGTCGGCGCCGTGGTAGCCCGAGGCCACGGCCGGGCCGCGCACCTCGAGCTCTCCCACGGCCACGTCATCCCAGGGAATGAGACCGTGGTCGTTGCGCGCCCGGATCTCGAGAAAGGGGCCCGGGGTCCCGGCCCGGGTGCGGTAGGGCCGCTGGCGTTCCACCGGCTCGCCGTCGCGTCGGCGGGGAATCCGGCCTAGCGTGCCAACCGGGGCCAGTTCGGTCATGCCCCACGAGTGGAGGACCGGGAGCCCGTGACGTTCGCCGAGTCCCTGGAGCAGCGCTTCGGGGAGCGGCGCGCCCCCGATCACCAGGGCGCGCAGGCTGGAGAGGTCGGTGGGGTCGGCCGCCTCGTCCAGCAGCTCCAGCAGGCCCAGCCAGAGGGTGGGGACACCGGCGGTGACGCTCACCCGCTCCTCGACCAGCAGGTGCCGAAGGCTTCCGGCGTCCAGGTGGCGGCCCGGCAGCACCAGATCGGCCCCGACCAGCGCAGCGGCGAAAGGGAGGCCCCAGGCGTTGGCATGAAACATCGCGACCGCGGGGAGCACCACGTCGCGCTCCGACAGCCCGAACGAATCGGCCGTCGCCAGCATAAGCGAGTGCAGGGCGATGGCCCGGTGGGAGTAGACCACTCCCTTGGAGCGCCCGGTGGTGCCGGAGGTATAGCACATCGCCGCGGGGTCGGATTCCTGCACCGCCGCCTCATCCGCGGGGCCATCGGGGGCGGTGTCGAGCAAGCGTTCGTAGTCCAGCCAGCCCTGGGGCAGCGCGGCGTCGGAGTCGCGGAGGACCACGACGTGCTCGATCGGCGTTCGGGCGACGAACTGCTCCGCCAGGGGGATCAACTCTTCATCCACCATCAGAACCCGGTCGCCCGCGTCGGTGGCGATGAAGGCCAGCTCATCCCCCGACAGGCGCAGGTTAAGCGTGTGCAGGACCGCGCCCATGGTCGGCACCGCGTAGTAGGCCTCCAGATGGCGGTCGTGGTTCCAGCAGAGCGTGGCGACGGGTTCTCCGGGAGGGACACCCAGGCCCCGGAGTGCCCCGGCCAGGCGGTCCGCGCGGGCCAGCAACTCGGCATAGGTGCGGCGCACCGTGGTGCCGTCACTCCGCCGGCTCACGATCCGCTTGTCGCCGAAGTGTGCCCGCGTCCGCCTGAGAATGGCGGGAACGGTGAGCTGGTAGTCCATGGTGAGCGACTGCATGGGCTCCTGGTGAACGCGTGGTGGCGGGGAAGGGGGCTCCGTTTGGCCCAGCGCACGCCGTCGTGGCGCAGAATGTAGCACGAACACCTGTCCCCACATGAGAAGGCGTAGCGCGGCCCTGGGGGCGTCAACTTGGGACCGCCCAACCGCCCAACCGCCCAACCGCCTATCGTCCCCCCGCGATCTGGTCCCGGATGGCATCCCCGAGGAGGGTGCACGCCACCACGGTGAGCACCAGCGCCACCCCGGGCGCCAGCGCCACCCACGGCGCGTTGACCAGCGTGTCCCGGCCCGAAGCGATCATTCCGCCCCACGACGGCGCCGGCGGCTGCACGCCCAGTCCCAGAAACGACAGCCCCGCCTCGAGCGTGATCGCATTCCCCACCCCCAGCGCCGCCGCCACGGTGACCGGCGTCCACAGATTGGGCACCAGATGCCGGAGCGCGATCCGGCCCGTGGACGCTCCGAGCGATCGTGCCGCCAGGACGAACGGACGCGCCATGAGCGTGATGGCCTCTCCGTGCACCAGGCGTGCGATGCTCATCCACCCAGTGAGCCCCAGCACCACCACCACCAGGACTCCGCTCGGCGGCCACAGCGCGGCCAGGAGGAGCAGCAGCACCAGACGCGGCACCGCCAGCGCGAAGTCGGTGCCGGCCAGCAGCACGCGGCCGGTCAGGCCGCGAGAAACTCCCGCCAGCGTGCCGATCAGGAGACCGAGCAGTACGGCGATGAACGTGGCCAGGAACCCGGTCGCCAGCGACACCCGCCCGCCGTACACCAGCCGGGCCCAGACATCCCGACCGAACCGGTCGGTGCCGAGGAGGTGAAAGGCGCCGGTGGCGTCGTAGGACAGCGGGGCCACGAACCGGGTCGCGACCACGTTGCCCTGGGCCAGCGGGTCGGAGGGACTCACCAGCGGGGCGCCCGCCGCGAGCCCGATCAGCAGGATCAGGATGATCGCGCCGGTGCGGGCGCGAGGATCAGCGAGCAAGCGCCGTGAGGATTCAGGCATGGCGCACCCTGGGATCCACCCAGGCTCGGAGCAGATCGGCCAGCAGCGTGCCGATCACCACCAGGATGGCACTCACCGTGGCCGCCGCCATGACGACGGGATAGTCCCGCGACTGGACCCCGCGGAGCAGCACCTGGCCCACTCCGGGCCACGCAAAGATCCCCTCGACGAACACCGCGCCGGAAAAGAGGGCTGGGAGGGAAAGACCGAGGAGCGTGACCACCGGTCCGATTGCCTGGCGGAGGAGGTGCCGGACGAGGACGCGAGACTCCGACAGCCCGCGCGCCTCGGCCGCCGCGATGAACGGTTCCGTCCGCGCGTCGAACAGGGCGCCGCGCACAAAGCGCGCGGCCCCGCCGGCGCCGATCAGGGTCAGGGTAAGGACCGGGAGAAAGAGATGCCGCAGCCGGTCGAGCAGCTGCGGCAGGGGAGCGAGAAAATCGGCGTCGAGCCCCGCCGCACCGAAGGCCGGCAGCCAGCGCAGCTCATACGTGAACAGCCAGACCAGCAGGATCGCCAGCCAGTACCCCGGCACCGCAAACAACGAGACCGAAAGCACCGAGAGCAGGGTGTCGGTACGGGGAGTACCGCGGGCCTGGACCAGCGCGATCAGAATACCCGCGAGATAGCTGAGTCCCAGCGACAGCGTCACCAGCAACGCCGTCCACGGCCATGCCGCGGCCAGCATGGCGCCCACCGGCCGGCCGGTACTGAGACTCACCCCCCAGTCACCCCGCAGGGCTCGTCCGAGCCAGCCGCTCAGCTGGAGGGGCAGCGGCCGGTCGAGGCCGAGGGTGGTGCGGACCGCGTCGAGCTGCTCCGGGGTGGCGGCGGGCCCGGCGAGGTGCACCGCCGGATCTCCCGGGGCGAGCCGCAGCAGGACGAACGTCAGCACCACCACGCCGAGCACAATGGCCACCGAGGCGGACAGTCTGAACACGGCGCGGGCGAGCATCCGGGGAATCTGCCCGCGACCAGCCGGGGCCGCCACTCTCGAGCGGAGTCGGGGTGTTGGCTTTCTGCCCGGCGCGCTCCACCTTTCCGCCATGCGCCGCCCCACCGTTCTGCTCCTGGCCCTGGGCCTGCTCCAGGCCTGCTCGTCGGGTGGCGAACGCCGCGGGGACACGGTCCTGTTCGCCTCCGGTGCCGATCTGCAGAGCATCAATCCGCTCTTCACCGTGCACCCGCTGGCCCGGCAGGTGCAACGCTACGTCCTGCTCACCACGCTGGTGCGCTACGACAGCAGCATGCGGGTGACTCCCTACCTGGCGCGGCGCTGGGTGTGGAGTGACGATGGACGGCGCGCAACATTGAGTCTCTTCCCCGCGCTTCGCTGGCATGACGGACAACCTACCACCGCGCGTGACGCCGCGTGGACGCTGTCCATGGCCCGCGATCCGGCCGTCGGCTACCCGAGATTCAGCGAGGTGGAACGCTTCCGCGCCACCGCGACTGACGACACCACCCTGGTCCTGGATTTCTCGGAGCCGCCCGGGCGGCTGCCGGACGTGCTGACCGATCTCGCCATTCTGCCGAGCCACCTGCTGGACACCGTCCCCCCCACGCGGCTACGTCAGGCGGCCTGGCAGGTGGCGCCGGTCGGCAACGGGCCCTTTCGGTTCGTGGCCCACGATCCCGATCGCCGCTGGGTCTTTGCCCGCAATCCCGACTTTCCCGCCGAGCTGGGTGGTCCGCCGCTCCTGTCCCGGCTGGTCATCGCCGTGGTCGATGAACCGATGACCAAGCTCTCGGCGCTCACGGCGGGGGAGCTGGACTTTGCCGGCATCCAGCCGGCGCATGCCCGGTTCGTAGCCGAGCAGCCGACCCTCCGGGCGGTGGACTACCCGCTGCTTTTCAGCGTCGGCGTGATCTTCAACGCGCGCCGGCCGCCCTTCGCCGATCTCGCCGCGCGGGAGCGCGTCGCGACGGTGCTGGATCGGGCCGCCTTGGTGGAAGGGGTGGTGTACGGCTTCGGCACGCCGGCGACCGGCCCGGTACCGCCCGGGGTGACGGTCCCGCCGCCGGAGCGGGTCAGTCTCCGTGCGGCCGCACAACTGCAGGCCGAGCCACCTTTGCACTTCGAGCTGCTCACCGTGGGTTCCGGGGAAGCGGCATTGGAGCAGATGCTCCAGGCGCAGCTGGCCCGGCGGGGTATCGTGGTCACCCTCCGGCAGCTGGAGCTGTCGGCCTTCCTGGCCCGGGTCTACGGACCCGCCCACGACTTCGATGCTGCGGTGCTCGGTGTTCCTGGCGACCTGGAACTGGGCCACCTTTCCCCGCTGGCGGACCTGGCCGGGCTACCCGCCCCCCGACCAGGCTCTGCCCGGGAGCGGATACCCGAGCTGTTGCGCTGGTTTGAGGACCGCGTCCCGATGACGTTCATCTACCACGCGCGCGGCCTGCAGGGCATCAACCGCCGGGTGCTCGGTGTCGAGTTGGGGTTCCGCGGCGAGTTGGCTACGGTAAGCCAGTGGCACATCGCCCCATGACCGCACCGCCCCCCCGGGTGCTGCCGCCGGTGGCCCGCGCGACGGCCCCCGTCCGGCTGGACTTTGCCGGCGGCTGGACCGACGTTCCCCCGTTCTCGGCGCGCGAGGGCGGGGTCGTGGTGAACGCCGCCATCTCGCTCCGGGTGGAGGCGGAGTTCGAGCCCGGCCGGCAGGGACTGCTGCTCCGCGCGGAGGATCTCAATCAGGCGGCGGTGGTGCGGACGGCGCTGGATCTCGCGCCCAATGGCGTGCTGGATCTGCACAAGGCCGCGTTGCGCATGTTTCCGCCGGGACCCGGCACCTTGCGGACTCGGTCCGCCGTCCCGCCGGGGAGCGGACTCGGCAGTTCGGGCGCCATGGACGTTGCGCTGATCGCCGTGCTGACCGAGCTGCGGGGCGAGCCGGCCTTCGCCGAGGAGCTGGCGGCCTACGGCTGGGAGCTGGAGGTCGTGGAAGCGGGCCACGCCGGCGGCCGCCAGGATCAGTACGCCGCGGCACTCGGTGGGGTCCACCGGCTCACGTTCAACGACCCGGACGTTACGGCGGAGCGGCTCGCACCGGATGTGGCATTCATGGCGGAGCTGGAGCGGCGGCTGATCATCTGCTACACCGGGTCGTCGCGGGTCTCCAGCGACATGATTTCCCGGGTCATGAGCGCCTACGAGCAGGGTGATCAGGTGGTCAGTCGCGCGCTCAAGGAAATGGTGGAGGTCGCCGAGCGGATGGCGGAAGCGCTCCTGGCCGGAGACCTTGGGCGAGTGGCGAAGCTGCTCAATGCCAACTGGGCCTGCCAGCAGCGACTGGATTCCGGCATGCAGACGCCGGAGATGGCCCGGCTCGAAGCGGCGATGGCTGCGGCCGGCGCCTTGGGGGGCAAGGCCGCCGGGGCGGGTGCCGGCGGGTCGATGTTCTTTCTCCTGGACGATCCGGCCGCCGGCCGGCGGGCGGCACAGTCGGCCGGGGCGACAATACTCGAAGCGGGCTGGTCCGCGGTGGGAGTGGAGCGATGCTGACGGCGGAAGAACTCGAGGCCCGACGGGGCGTCATCGAAGGCTCCCCGGACCTGGGCGCGTTGCTCGCCAGGCTCCATCAGGACGCCCGCCTGGTGCTTTCGCGCCGGCCCGCCATTCCGGCGCACAAGGGCATGCTCAGTGCCGATGGCGGCTTCTGCCCCGCCGACGGTGCCGCGTTGCGATTCGATCCGTGGAGCCCCGACGTCCATCGCTGTCCCCGCTGCGGCGCCGAGGTCCGGGGGGAACGCCACGACCGCCGGTGGGCGTGGTATCAGCACCTCTGGATGGCCGAGCGGATGGCCTCGCTGGCTACCGTGGGAATCCTCGCGGAGGATGAGGCCGCCCTGGCCTGGGCCGCCGAGCAGGTCCGCGGCTACGCCGATCGCTATCACGACTACCCCAACGCCGACAACGTCCTCGGGCCCTCCCGGCTGTTCTTCTCCACGTACCTCGAGTCCATCTGGCTCACCCGGTATCTGGCCGCGGCCTTTCTGCTCCGCGAGGTAAATGCGCTGGACGAGGAGACCCTCGAAGGGGTGAGCCGGGTGGCCGAGGAGGCCGCGAGTCTCATCGGCGAGTTCGACGAGGGCGCTTCGAACCGGCAGGTCTGGCACAACGCCGCCCTGGCCGCGGTGGCGGTGTGGTTCGAGGATCAGGAACTGGCCCAGCGCGCCCTGGAGGGACACCGCGGGCTGGCAGGCGCGCTGGCTGACGGATTCGGCGCCGATGGCATGTGGTACGAGGGCGAGAATTACCACCTCTTTGCCCTGCAGGGGATGCTCACCGGCGCCGCCTGGGCCCGGCTCGCGGGCGCGGAGTTCTTCACCGAGGAGAAGAGCCAGGCCCGGCTGGTTGCGGCGCTCCGGGCGCCGATCCGGTCGGCGCTGCCGGATGGGACGTTTCCGGCCCGCAAAGACTCGCGCTTCGGGATCTCGCTGGCGCAGCCGATGTACCTGGAGCTGTGGGAGAACGGCATCGCCGGATTGCTCGGAGCGGAACAGTCCGCCGCGGCGGGCGAATTCTCCGGCTGGCTGCAGAAGCTCTATGCGCTGCCGGCGCCTCCGGCGGAGCGGTTCGATTCGTGGCTGGAGGAGGCAGGTGCCACGCCCCCGGCGCAGCGCGGCCGGGAGCACCTCTCCTGGTGGATGCTCCTCACCATGGCGGCCGAACTGCCGCCACCATCAGAAACGCCGGTCGGCGTCGGCACACTGCTCGAGGAAGAGGGGCTGGCGATCCTTCGCTACGGGAAGAGCTATGCCAGCCTCGATTGCGGCGCCGAGATCGGCGGGCATGGCCACCCCGACCGGCTGCACCTGACGCTGCACGGCGACGGGGTGCACTGGCTGGCCGACCCGGGCACAGGGTCGTACGTCTCCACCGATCTGTTCTGGTATCGGTCCACCATGGCCCACAACGCGCCACGGCTTGACGGCCGCTCCCAGCCCTGGGGCGATGCCCGCTGCGAGTATTTCGAGGCCGGCGAGCGGTGGGGCTGGTCGCGGGGGCGGTTCGGCGGTCTCACCCGTACGATCGTGGCGGGCGGGCAGGTGCTGCTGGACGTGCTGGAGTTTGCCGCCGAGGAGGAGCACACGGTGGAGTTGCCCTGGCATCCGGCGGAGAAAATCACCATCCTCACCCCTGGCCAGTGGGAAGCGGCGGGACTGGATGATCCCTTCGCAGGAGCGGTCGAGCGCTTCGTGCCGGAGCGCGCCGGTCCGATCCGCTGGCGGGCAGCGCAAGGGGAGAAGTCGCTCACCGGCATCTTCGACGGCGGCGGAGAACTGCTGAGGGCTCGCGGGCCTGGGCGTCCGGGAGACGGGGAGCGCAGCTTCCTGGTCCGCCGGCAGCGGGGACGCTATGTGCGTCTGACGACGGTGCTGGCGTGGGGCGGGGCGGAGCTGACGGCGGCCACCTTCACCGCCGAGTCGACCACCATCGAGACCACCGCGGGGTCCTGCGTCCAGCATCCGGCGAGCGACGGGTGGGCGGTGGAGGAACGGGGCGAGATCATCGCGCTCCGCGGGTTCCGGCGGCCACCGGTGGCGCTCGCGGCGCTCGATGTCCCCACCCCGGGCCGGGAGCGGCCCCGCTGGACTCCGCCCGAGGCCACCGCATTCCATCTGCCCGACCCACCGGCGCTCGACGGTACCCTCGACGGCTTTGCCACCGATGCCCCGCTGCACCTGGACCATGAGGACCAGTATCGCCGAAGCGAGGAACCGTACCCGGGGGAGGAGGCCTTCTCGGCGAGAGCCTACCTGGGGTGGGATGAGCAGCGCCTCTACGCTGCCGTCCAGGTCATCAAGGACCCGCTCCTGTTCCGGGCGCCGGATGCGCCCCCCCTTCGGCTCGACAACGAGCCGGACCTGATCCATGCGGACGGGCTGCAGGTCTACCTCCACCTCGATGGCGCACCGATGAGCGGCTGGCTGGTGTCGCCCGACCCCCGCGGAGATGCTGTGACCGTGCAGCCGGTGGCGGGTACGGCGGCCAAGCCGGGCCAGCTTACGGGGCGGTGGGCTCGGTCGGAGGGGGGATACACCGTCACCCTGGCGATCACTCCGCCGGCCTGGCCGCCGGACCATGTCAGTACCGGACCGAAGCTCGATGTCGTCGTGAATGAGATGCGTCCGGGCCGTCAGCGGCGGGCGGGGCAACTGGCGTGGTCGGGCGGCGGTGGGTGGGTCTACCTCCGGGGAGATCGACAGAATGATGGCCGACTGGGCAAGGTGATCCTGGCGTGAGAGTCCCCGGTTTCACCTCCACCGGGAGCAAGCGGCCCGATGCCCTCTACGGGCTGGGCGCGCCCGTCGGGCTGCCGGTGCGCATGGCGCGCGCGGCCGGCGCCGAGGTCTGGGATGTGGACGGGCGCCGGTATCTCGACTTCTTCATGGGGCTCGGGGCCGTGGCCCTGGGGTACGGTCATCCGGCAGTGAATGCGGCGGCCATCGCCGCCATCAACGCCGGGGTGGTGGGCCCCCTGGCGCCAGAATCGGAGGAGCGGCTGGCGGAGCGGCTGGCGGGGCTCTTGCCCTGGATGGAGCGAACGCGATTTCTCAAGACTGGCGCGGAGGCCGTGGCGGCGGCGGTACGGCTGGCGCGGGTTCACACCGGCCGCGAACGAGTGCTCCACTGTGGCTACCACGGCTGGCTCGACTGGTCCCAGCCCGCCGGGACACCGGGGGTGCCGGCGGCCACGTTCGTCTTCAGCGGGGAGCTCCCATTCGGAGATGTCGAGCGCGGCCGGAAGCTCATTCGGAGCGGCGGCGACCGGCTGGCGGCGGTGGTGGTCGAGCCGATCGTGGAACAGGTGCCGGCACCGGAGTGGTTTGCCATGCTCCGGGAGGAGACCCGGAGTGTCGGGGCGGTGCTGATCCTCGATGAGATCAAGACCGCCTTCCGCATTGCGCTGGGTGGGGCGGCGGAGCGCTGGCAGATCGCCCCGGACCTCGTGGTGCTCGGCAAGGCGCTCGCCAACGGCTTCCCGCTCGCCGCCGTCGGTGGCCGGCGGGAGGTGATGGAGGAGGCGCGGCGCACCTGGATCAGCTCCACCCTGGCGACCGAGCTGGTCGGCTTCGCGGCCGCCGAGGCAACGCTCGAGGTCATGGTGGAGGGACGTGTGCCGCTCCACCTGGGTCGGATCGGCGGGCGGCTCTATCGCGGTCTGGAACGGCTGGTCGGGCAGTATCCGGCCACGCTCGCCAGTGTGGGCGGGGTACCGGAGATGTGCTTTCTTCGGTTCATGTACGAGGATGCCGGCGTCCGGCTGGCCCGGCTGGCCGCCGAACGGGGGCTGCTGTTCAAGCGAAGCGCCTACAACTTTGTCTCGCTGGCGCACGACGAAGCGGCGGTGGATCACGCCCTCGGCGTCCTGGAGGCGGCCTGCCGGGAGGTCTAGCCGTTCCTCCCACGGCGACTGCAGATTCCAAACATGCTCATCGACATCCACGCCCACTTCTATCATGATCGCACCGCTCGCGCCGACTGGCGCGAGCGGAATCGGAGCCGGCTCGCCGCCGGCGAGCGCATGGGTGTGCGCTGGCACGTGGCCTCGATCCTGGGCAGCTGGGGGCACACCTCCCCGGTGTACTTCCCCTCGCCCCAGGACCTGAGCCATGGCAACGCCGAGCTGCGCCGGCTCGCCACCGAGCACCCCGACCGGATCCGCGGCTACGTGGCCGTGAATCCCAACTACACTGAGCACGCCCTGGCGGAGATGACGGCAGGCAAGGCGGCGGGGATGATCGGGCTGAAGCTGGCCGCCAGCCGCCGGGCCGACGATCCGCTGCTCGATCCCATCTGTCAGGCGGCGGCGGGCCAGGGTTTTCCGGTGCTGCACCACGTCTGGCAGCATCGCCGTCGGGAATGGCCGGGGCAGGAGGCGTCGGACGGCGTGGAGCTGTGCCGGCTCGCGGCCCGGCACCCGACGGTCTCCTTCATCCTGGCGCACATCGGCGGTGGCGGCGACTGGCTGCACACGCTCCGCGCCGCGCGGCCGCACCGCAATGTGCTGCTCGACCTCTCGGGCAGCGGCACCGATGCCGGCATGCTGGAGGGCGCGCTCGCCTCGGTGGGCGCCGAGCGGTTGCTCTGGGGCGCGGATGTGACCCTGTGCACCGGCTGGGCCAAGTGGCGGGCGCTGGAGGCCATGCTCGCACCGCCAGACCTGGAGCTCCTGGGCTGGAAGAACGCCGAACGGATCTTCCCCAAGGGAGCGTTCGCATGATTGACGTGAACGTCTTCCTGGGCTCCTACCCCTGGCGGCGGGTGCCGGGCACCTCACCCGAAGCGGTGCTTGGCGTCATGGACCGACTCGGTATCGAGGAGTCCTGGGTCACCCACCTGCCCAGTCTGTTCTGGAAGGACCCGGCAGCCGGGAATCCCTGGCTGTACCAGACCGCCGTGCACTTCCCCCGGTTCAAGCCGGTCCCGGTGATTCACCCGGGGCTGCCGGGTTGGGAGGCGGACCTGGCCGGGGCGGTGTCCAGCGGCGCCGTCGCCGTCCGGGCCGACCCCGGATACCTCGGCCTGCCGCCGGCGGGGGCGGAGCTGCTCGGCCTGCTCGCAGCCGCCGGGGACGCGGGGATCCCCTTTCTTGCCGCGGTCCGGCTGGAGGACACCCGCGGACGGCATCCGCTGGACGTGGCGCCCGAACTGGCTCCCTGGATGGTCCGGGCCTGGATCCGCTCTCACCCCGGGGTACGGCTGGTCATCACCCACGCAGATCGTGGGTTTATCGAGGAAGTGCACTTCGGCTCCACGCCTGAGGAGGCGGCCCGGATCTGGTGGGACATCAGCTGGGTCTGGGGTCCTCCGGAGGACCACCTGGCCGCCCTGCTTGCCACAGTGGGCGTCAGGCGTTTCCTTTGCGGGAGCGGCCAGCCACTCCGGCTGGCGGAGACCCCGATCGCCCGGCTGGACCTGATGGACCTGGATGCCGGGAGTCGCCGCAGTCTCACTCACGAGAACGCACGGGCGCTGGCCGCACTGAGGAGTCCACTCGCATGACGGATGACATTCGCCGGGCCCTGCCGCGGCTCTCCTTCGCGGGCCGGGTGGCCCCGAAGCTGGAGACGGCGGAGCAGAGCTTCGAAGTCGTGGACCTCTCTCCCGAGGGGATGCGCATTCGCACCAACCGCGCAGGCAGCGGAGGCGTCACCATCGGCGAGGTGCTCCACGCGGTCATCCGCTTTCCCGCCGACCGGTCGGTGGAGGTGGAAGGCCGGGTGCTGCGGGTGTCGGGCATGGAGGTCGCGCTGGTCCTCGAGCGCGGGTACGAACGGATTGCGAGCACCATGCCGGCGGGACCGCCGAGTCGTCCCCGGTCGGGATTGCTCTGGTAGCGCACTATGTCGTGGCCCCATGCGCGGGAGTACTACCGCGTCGCCTATCCGACCTCCCTGCGGCCCCGCCTGGAAGTCCTGGATCATCAGTTCGATGTGGTGGATGTGTCCGAGCGGGGGCTGCGCTTCCGCCTGGGCCAGGCCGCGGCGCCCGACGCGGGCAATGAGGTGCAGGGCACCATCCGGTTCCGCCGCGGGGACACCGTCCCGATTCGCGGAGTCGTGGTCCGCGTGGATGAAAATGGCGAGGTCGCCGCTCGCCTGGACGACGGCGTCCCCCTCCGGGTCATCATGGAGGAACAGCGCTTCCTGCTGGACCGGCACCGCTACCTCGGCCGCTAGTCATGTCCCGCCACCACGATGTGGCGGTGATCGGGCTCGGCGCCACCGGGAGCAATGCGCTGCTGGCGCTGGCTCGCCGGGGTCTTCGGGTCATCGGCTTCGATCGCTTCTCCCCGCCGCACACGCTCGGATCCAGCCACGGCCGCTCCCGCATCATCCGGCAGGCCTATTACGAATCGCCCGCGTACGTACCGCTGGTCCGGCTGGCCTGGGAGCGGTGGCAGGCCCTCGAGCGCGATCTGGGCCAGCGGCTGCTGCAACCGACCGGCGGCCTCATGCTGGGACCCGCCGACGGCGAATTGATCCAGGGGGCCGCGGCGAGTGCCCGTCAGCACGGGCTGCCGCATGAACGGCTGGATCGGCGTGCCCTGGGGGGCCGGTTCCCCGAATTCGCGGTGGCCGAGGGCACCCAGGGGCTCTTCGAACCGATGGCCGGCATCCTCGATCCGGAGGCGTGCGTAGCGGGCGCGCTGGCCCTGGCGGCCCGCGCCGGAGCCGAGGTGCGGATGGGAGTTGGCCTGGCTCGCATAGAGAACGAGGGTGAGCATCTGGCGGTCCGATGCGGTCAGGGCAGGCCGGTCCCGGTGGGTCGCGTGGTCCTGGCCGCCGGCGCCGGGATGCCGGCCCTGCTCGGCGGCGCCGTGCCACTCGCGGTGGAGCGGCAGACGATGCTCTGGTTCTCCCCTCGGCAGCCGGGCGCGTGGAGCGCCTCGGCTCGGCCGGTCTTCATCTGGGAGTGGGAAGCGGGGCGGTTCTTCTATGGCATCCCGGATCAGGGCCATGGTGTAAAGGTGGCCCGGCATCACGAGGGGGAGCCCGGCCAGCCGGGTGAGACCGAGCAGGCGGTTCGGGCCGACGAAGAAGCCGCGATGGCGGCGCTGGTCCGCCGCTTCCTGCCCACCCTCGGAGACCGGCCCATCGCCAGCGCGGTGTGCCACTACACCAATACGCCGGACCATCACTTTGTGGTCGGTCCGCATCCGGACGACGGCCGCATCATGCTGGCCAGCGCCTGTTCGGGGCACGGGTTCAAGTTTGCCAGCGCGCTGGGCGAGGTGCTGGCGGACTTGGTGATTGAGGGGAAGACCGGCCTCGACCTGACCCCGTTCCACCCCGGCCGCTTCAGAGTCTGATCCGAGCGAAGTGCTACTCGAAGCTCGCGGCAGAACGGAGACGGGGGGCCCCTCACCTGAGAGGCCCCCCGTCGGTGCTGCATGGTTCCGTGCCGAGCGGTGCCCTAGTTCAGCGGGCAGCCCTGCTCATTGAAGCCGGCGAAGATGTCCTTCTGGGTCGTGTAGGCATTCTTGGTGCCGGGGTACACGTTGTTGAAGCCGGCGATCACCTGGGCCACGGAGAGGTCATAGCTCACTCCGCTGGAAGCGGCATTCAGCAGCGCCGCCACGGTGTGCCGTCCCAGGGCTTCGAGCCCGCCACCGCCGAGCGACATGACCTGCTGCAGCGTCAGGCCGGGGAAGGCGTCCTTGAATACCGCCGAGAACTGGGTATCGAACGTGTACGGCGCCGGGTAGCTGTCGTAATGCTGGCTCTGCTTCCAGTAGCCCGGGGTGCAGCCCTGCCCACCGCCCGGAGGCGGCGGCGGAACGAACCGGTTGTAGAAGATCAGCAGGGCACCCACTTCCAGACCGTTCACCACATTGCCGGTGGCACTCCCGGTGACGACGGTCTTGGTGATGACGAGGGGTGTAGACCGGCTGGCGGCGAGCCCCTGGAAGACGACAATGGAGTCGAGCACCGTATTGGCCAGCGTGACGGTTTCGGTGACCGCGACGGCATCGTACGGGGGCGGAGTAGCGACCGAGGTATTCATCACGAAGCATTCGCCGTCGGCAAAATCCGCGACTGCGTTGACCGGGCCGCCGGCCGTCTGGGACGTCAGCGAGATCGTCGCGGTGGAGCCGACCTTGCAGACCTCGACTTCGTTCCGGTCCACCACGCCGTCACCCGGCGTGAAGCCGACGATGCTGGCGGGGGCCCGGACCAATCCTGTGGGGGCCGCGGTATCCGGGGCGCCGCACGCGGCCAACAGGAGTCCGGCCGGAAGGGCCGCGAGGATCCTGCGGAGCCGCGGGGAGAGGGCCATAGGGTTGCTCCTACCTTTGGGGTCTTGGGTTGGCGGGGACGGAACGAACGGATCTACTGGATCACCACTTGGCAAGTGACGGGCCAGTGGCTGGCCGTCATAACCGCATGACTACCAATGGTTTACTCAGTTGGCGGGCGGGCCTGTTGTGGTGGCCCAGCAACACTTGGTTGGCCCCTCGCCATAGGGACGCTAGGGCCCGCACCGGTGCCAGAAGCGCAACATGGCCTTGGTGGACTCGAACACCATGACCTCGGGGTCCTTCAGGGCCAGGCCGCGCGGGACCAGTTTCAGGTCCAGATGGGGGTGGCCATCCCGGGCGTGGAGGGCCTGGGGCGGGGCCCCCACCCGGACGCGCAGCCGGTCCAGCTCCTCCAGGTCGTTGGAGCTGGACAGCACGTGCGACCACCCTGGCGCGTACAGGTTTTCCCGGTCCATCAGCAGCATGCCTGAAGGTAGGGCCGGCCCGGCCGCCGCCAAGCCCTCTTACCTCCCGCCTTCCCCTTGGAGTAAGATTCTCCCCATGACTTCCACTCTGGCGGACTCGATCCCCCTGCCGGCCCTGCCCGGTGAACGGGTCATCGCGCGCTGGGATGGCATCGAGGTGGTGCTGATCACTTCTTTGGACGGGGCCGCGGAACGGGACCTCGCCGCGCGGGTGGCGCTCCGGGCCATGCGGGACACGCCGTTTCATTCCCCGGCCTACACTGCCACCGAATCCGAGCCGGAGAGCCGGGTGTTCCTGGCCCGGGAAGGCGGTCAGGCGGTGGGGCTGGTCGTCCTCCGTCCCCGGCGGCGCTGGGCCTGGTGGTCCTGGGACGAGTACGACGCCGAACGCCGGCCGTCCACCGGGGTGGCCCCGCTCACGTCGTGGACGGTGGAGACCATCTGGACCCACTCGGCGTCGCAATCCCGCGGACTTGCCAAGCGGCTGCTGGCGGTGGCCAGCAAGCAGGTGGATCAACCCGTGGCATCGTTCGGCTGGCGCAGGCCGTTTACTCCGTCGGGTGAGGCCTTCGTGCGGCGCTGCTGTCCGGTCGGGTTCTGGGTGCCGGACTGAGGGGCGGCCGCCTCACCGTCGGGATCGGCGCCACCGGCCCACTCGTTCAGAAGAAGTTCCGTACCACCGGGATCTGCTCCCGCCGAATCCACGCCACTACCAGCGAGCAGACGAACACCACGACCGCCAGCCCGAACAGCAGCCCGCCATCGCCCTGCACCTGGATGCCCAGCTTGGTCAGGTGGGAGATGATGGCTCCGCTGATGACGCCCAGCGCCAGCACCGCTCCGATGCCCGTCGTCGCCGGGATGAGCAGCAGCGTGGCCGCGATCAGTTCCGCGACGCCGCTCCCGATCCGGCCCCACGGTTCGATGCCGAGGGTGGTGAAGATGTACACCGACTCGGGCGCACCGGTGAACTTGAAGTAGAGCGTCTGCAGAAGAATCACCGCCGCCACGATCTGCCCGATCCAGCTCAGGGCCAGGGCCGCCTTGGGGAGTGACAGGGTCTGGGCTTCGAGCATTGCTTCCTCCGCTGAGTGCTGCATGAAGAGCGCTGGCCGGCCCTTCATGGGCCCCGTCAGCGTTCGTGACTCCGAATCTCGGCTTCGTGACGCCGGACCAGCCGCCAGAGTTCCCGCCAGCTGGCCAGTGGTGTGCCGCGGGTCCGGTTGGCGTCGGCAATCTCCAGCAGCAGCCGCCACTGCTCGAACAGCACCCGGTACGCCACCAGCAGCCCGTTCGCCGGATCGTAGATGTGGGTGGCCTCGGCGGTGGCCCCATTCAGCTCCACGATCTTGAAGTTCCGGCCCTGCTGAAAATCTTCCAGGCTCGGGGTCCGGATGTCGTACCGCCCGAAGTAGAAACCGGGAAAGCCCTGGCTGAGCCGCTCGATGACCGCTTCCAGAGCGGGCGTCCGGATCCAGCCGCCGTCGTAGAACGCCGCACCCCGGCAATGGGTTCCCAACTCCACAAGGGGGAGGGGCACCCCCGCCGGCAGAACCTCGCCCAGCCGGGCGGCGTGGCGTCGCAGGTAGAAGGCGGCCATGCAGACGGCCCGATCGTCGGCCAGGATGAGGGTCTCGAGGTCGCGCAGCCCGTCGCCGACAACCGTGGGGAAGCGCTTGTCGGTGACCGAGAAGATCCGCCCCACCGGCTCGGCCGGGTGGCGCAGGTAGAACACGCCAAACTCGACCCCGGGCGCGTAGGCCTGGACGATGGTGTCCCCGGTCGCGCGCGTGAGGTACCCATCCACCTCCGCCGCCGAATGCACCACCGCCACCCCCGATCCGCGTTCCCCGACGTCGGGCTTGAGGACCACCGGCCAGTCCAGCGCATGACGCGCCCGGAAGGCGGTCACCCGAGCGGTCCGCGCCGCCGGCTCGAGCTTGGCGGGGATCAGCTCCCAGGACGAGACAAACTCGGGGAAGGGCGCCAGGCCCTCGAGGATTGCCGATTTCGATTCGCCGACAAAGCCGCCGCCGGGGATCGCCGGATTGACGGCGGTGAAGAGCCGCAGGCTCCGGTGCCTGACAGCCAGCCAGAGGACGTACACGACGACCGGCGGATAGAACGCCCACCGGGGCCAGAATTCCCATCGGGTGAGCCGACGCCAGCGGGAGAGCAGCAGCCGCCGGCCCCGGTAGGTGCACAGGGGGATGATGAGCTTGAGCAGCAGGAACAGGGCGAGGGCGGTGACCAGCAGGTACAGTCCGGCCCGCTCCTCCACCACATTGAACACCGCTTGCACCACCTCACCGAACGCCGCGGAGAGCCCGACCAGCGCCGGCGTCCACACCAGGCAGGCCAGGAAGAAGTAGAGCGCAAACCGCGCGGCGCTGGTCTTGAGCATCCCGGCCGCGAAATAGCTGGGCAGCCGGGTCCCCGGCAGCACCCGGGTGGCAAAGACCAGCTTGGCTCCCTGCCGCGCGACCCACTGCGAACTCCACAGCACCGCCTCGGGGGTGATGAACCAGCGTAGCGGGGCGCGCTGCAGCACTGCCCGGCCGAGACTGCGTCCGGCGTAGAACACCAGGAGGTCGCCGAGGAAGATGCCCCAGAAGCAGGCGGCGGTGGCGACCCAGAAGCCGATGATGCCTCGCGAGACCATGAGTCCGGCGGTGATGCAGGTCAGGTCCTCGCTCACCAGCGTGGACCCTGCCAGCAGCACGATCAGCAGCACCAGCGCCAGTCCTTCGGCCTTGGGGATACTGGCCGGGTCGAATGGCGCCGCCGCCCTAGCCAGCCGGTCCGGGGCAGCGTTGGCGCGGGTCGTGGCGACGCCGCGCTCCACCCGCCCCACGAAGTCGCCAATGGACCGCCCGATCCGCTCCGGCGCCATGAAAGCGGCGAAATGATCGCCGCCGTCCATCTGGAACTCCGCCTGCGGCACGATCCGGGCATGCTCCCGCGCCAGGGCGGGGCTTACCAGCGGGTCCCGCTCGCCGTGGAGAATCAGCATGGGGCCGGCATACCGCGCCAGCAACGGCCGCAGCGGCCGCTGATCGGTATCGTAGAAATTGCGGGCGTACGGCACGCTCAGCACCGCGTCATCCAGCCAGCCGAAGTGCGGCACCAGTTCGCGCAGCAGCCAGAGCCCGCCGAGCTGCAGGCCGTGGATGGCGTGATTCAGGTGGTAGTCGCCCAGCAGCTCGTACTCCTGGGCCCCGATTCCCGCGAGCATGGTGATCGAGCGGACCCGCTCCGGCGCCAGCGCCTCCATCTGCAGCACCACCCCGCCCCCCATGCTGAACCCGGCCAGGTGCACTTCCCGAACGCCAAGGCTGTCCAGGAGCTGCAGCAGGTAGTGGGCGTGAGCCCGGTTGGAGTAGTCGGGGACGTCCCAGGTGGACCCGCCAAATCCCGGCAGGTCGGGGGCCAGCGTGTGGTAGTGGGCGCCGAGCACTTCGGCGAGGCCGGTCACCTCGCCGTTGTCCCCCGGCGAGCCGTGGACCAGCAAGACGGTCGGTGGTACCGGTACCGGTCGGGCGGCCCCATCAGCGCTGGTCGCGCTGTCGCGCGGGACTCGCGGCGCGTAGCTGCGATAGGCAATCCGGACGGCCCGGTCGCGCTCCCTGTCGCCGCCGACGGCTCGCACCAGCAGCGTGCGCTCATCGTTATCCGGCGGATGCTCGGTGGGATGGATCAGGCGCAGCAGGTGGGAGGAGAGCAACAGCAGCAGATAGCCCCAGAGCAGCCAGCGCCGCGGTCGGGCACCGGGTGACGCCTGGGTCGGCTTCACTCGGGCTGGGGGCAGGGCAGGCGGCGGCGCGCGAAGGTCAGCAGGGGCAGCGGCTGGCCGCGGCACGGGGCGTCCGGCACGTGACGCAGGCTGACGCGGTCCGGGTCGATGATCGCCTCACTGTAGCTTTGGGTCTCGGCATCGTCCCGATGCATGCAGACCGAACGCCGGCCCCGCTCGGGGAGGTGACTGCCGTGCAGGGCGCGCAAGGAATCGGCGCTGGGCGGCAGGCTGCCCTGAAGCAGCGCCCGGCGGGACTCGGCGACTTCCGGTTCGGTGACCGAGGAGCTGGTGCACAGGAACCCGGCGTCCCCCTGGTACCCGGTCGCCAGCTCCGTCCCGTCCCAGGCGGTGATGCCGGCGGCCTGTCCCGGCTCGGCGCAGATAAGGGTGAACGGCTGGGTAACCGCCAACAGGGCGGGGGTCAGGCGCAGTCGGGCCTCGCTCGCGGCGGGGGCGCTGACCAGATCCAGGACCAGGAGGCCGCGGCTTCGCGGTCGGGCCGGGGCGGAATATCCCGGCACCCGATAGCGGTTGAGCATGCCGAGCGTCAGCCCGAACTCATTGGCGGCGAACCAGGTGCCGCCGGCGTCGCCATCCAGCGGGGCCAGGAACCGGACTCCGTCGCGGACCCGCACCGCCGGCGCAACGGCCGGGGCGCGGGTGAAGCGTTCGTCGCGGTTGAAGCAGAGAAGGTAGCGGTCAGGTCCGGGCAGCCAGCTTACCGTGCACATGCGGTATCGCGGCGGAGCGCCGCGAGCGTGGATGGCGCCACGCCGAACTCCTCCCCTGCCTCGAAGCCGGTCCGCCGCAGCAGCTCCTTGATCAGGGCGTAGTGGTGCACGGTATGGCTGACGAGGAACTGCAGCTCCCGCTTGATGGTGGAGCCGCTCCAGTCGGGCGCGGCGTCCTCACCGGCCACGCTCCGGACCGTGACCTGGATCGGGCGAGGGGCCAGGGCGGCGGGCAGCCGGCCGAGATCGACGATGAAGCTCAGCGCGGTCGCAATGGCCAGTTGCCGGTCGCGCTCGACCGGGACCTGGCGGTCCCGTGCGTCGTAGTCGATCTGGCCCGCCTCGATCCCGGACAGGAAGGCGCGGTAGTGGTCAAAGACATGGCGGAAGTGCACGCCGACGGGGGAGATCCCGGAGGCTGCGCCGCCATCGGCGTAGATCACGTCGTCCATCCGGTGCAGTACCTCCACCGCCTGCTCCAGCACCAGCAGGTTGCCTTCCACCGCTTCGAGGCGTTCGGCCATCACTTACTCCGTGACCACAGGGGTGAACTGATCGGCCACCGCGCGCTGCAGGCGAGTGGCCAGGCGTTTCCGGTCCGGCTCGGCAATCGGGTCCGCTCCAAAGCGGACGGTCCCTTCAATCCAGGGGAGGCGACAGAGCCCGCGCAGGTGCGGCCCCAGGGTCATGTCGCCCCACCAGCATACGGACAGATGCGCGGGCGGCGATCCCGCCGGCGTCCGGTAACTGACACTGGCAAAGTGCACCGGGTACCGGGTCCGCGCGGCCCACTCCAGCAAGGCGGGCCGGAACGGGAGCACCGTGTACCCGGCACTGCTCGTCGCCTCGGCAAAGACGATCACGCCGTCTCCGCCCTCCACCGCCTCAGACAGCCGGTCAATAACCCGGACCGCATCCCGCGGCGCCGTCCGATCAATGAAAATACTCCCGCCGACCGCGGCCAGGAGACCGAACCCGGGCCAGCCCCGAACCTCCTGCTTGGCCACAAACCGACCTGGCGTCACCGCCGACAGGGCGACGATGTCCAAGTAACTGAGGTGGTTGGTGACCAGAAAGAACGGCGGGGCCGGTCTGGTTCCCTGGACCACCGTCCGAAGATGGAGCACTCCCGCCAGCCCCCGCCCCCAACTTCTCAGCACCTGCCGCCGCCATCGGGATTGGGCCCTTCGCCAGGGCACCAGGAGGGTCAGTCCCACGCCCATGGCGGATACACACACCAAGGACCAGACGGCCAGTCCGACGACTCGTGGCCACCCGCCGAGCCGGACCGTGGGGGCGGCGTCAGCGGAAGAAGAATCGATAGGTATGCTCGTCGAGCCCAAGGATATCCAGGGCAACCAGGAAGTCGATGGTCTTGAACTGCCGGTCGATGGCCGGCGGCCCGAACACCTTGGCGCCCAGGCTCAGGTAGCTCTCGAACAGTGGCGGGATCTTCACCGCGAAGCGGGCCACCTCGTCGGGATCGGCACCGTCGCAGCCGAATCCCGGCACGGGCGGCGCGCACAGCGTCGGATGCACATGGCCCCGGGTCTGGAGGTACCGCATGGTCGCCTCTCCCTCCGCCGGGTTCTGCGACGTGAGCGAGCAGCAGCCGAAGAGGTGCCGCTTGCCGTTCCGGGCCAGGTACAGGGCCAGCCCGCGCCACAGCAGGTTGAGCACCCGGCCGTTGCGGTGGTCCCGGGCCACACAGGCGCGTCCCACCTCCACGGACTCCCGCAGGAACTCCTCCGGCACCGCGGACAGATCGAACTCGCCGGCCGAATAGAACGCGTGGCCGGCGGCCATCTCGCTGGTCTGCAGCCGGTAGGTGCCGACCACTTCCCCGGTGGCGTGACAGGCGATGAGCAGGTGGTGGACCCGGACGTCCAGCTCTTCATGGTCCCGTCCGGTGGCGAACGCGCTCTCCAGGCCCTCACCCAATTCCAGGTTGAACACCTCGAATCGCAGGCGTTCGATGGCGTCCAGGTCTTCCACCGTGCGGGCGAAACGGACCACATACCGGCCCGCGGCCACCGTCTCCTCCGGGAGCAGTTCCGGGAAAGCGGGGTAGGGGGCGCCGAGTTCGCGCGGGGCGAAGTCGGTGCCAACGGCCGGGTCACGGGAGTCAGGAGCGATCATAGTGCCCCTCCCGGAGGGAGGGCGTATGGGCAAGTACGTTGCGGGGCGCCATATGGTTCCTCCGATCGGGGAGGCTGCACGGATGGCACCGGGCGTCGGGGCGGCAGCCGCGGCGCTGGCCCGATAAATGTTCACCGCGAACGGAGGGGGCGCTAGGGCGGCTCAACGCCAGTCGCCCAGCAGCACCCAGGCACCCCAATAGTACGGGTGCTGGAATTTCGGGTCCTTCCGGAGGGCGAGCTGCGCTTGCCGCAGCGCCTCCGCGGTGTCCATCGTTTTCAGGTTCTGGTAGAACGTGGTGATCAGCCTGGCAGTCGCCGCATCGTCCACCGGCCACAGCGAGGCCACCACCGACGGTACCCCCGCGTCGAGGAAGGCGGTGGCCGGACTGGTGGGCCACCCGGGTACCTGCTGGTCCGGGACGGCGGTGTTGCAAGCGGAGAGCACCACCAGCTTCTGCTGGTGCAGCTCCCCCATCCCCAGCACTTCGCCAACCGTGAGCCGGCCATCCTCCGCCGTGGCGCCGCTGCCGCTGGGGGCCAGCGTGAGATAGCTGTTCTCCCAGTGATCGTAGTCCAGGTTTCCGTGGGTGGCGAAGTGCACCACGTTGATGCCGGCCGGGAGCGTCTTGGCCTTGGCCTCCGTCGCGGCCGATCTCAGGAACACGACCGCGGTAGGGTACAGGCGCTTGAGGCCCAGGACTTCCTGTTCGGCGTTCTGCAGGGAACTGTCGGCGTTGCCGAACGCCGCCAGCCGGAGCGGCGGCCGGGCCGTGCGCGTTGGCGGGGCGACGGTCAATCCGGACACGTAGAACACCGCCAGGCGCTCCCCCAGGGTCGTGGCGGTGCTGTCGTCGCTCTCCGGCAGGATCTGGAACGGCAGGTAATACAGCGATCCCGTGGGCGCGATGGCCAGGCGTTTCCGGCCGGCGATCGCGCCCGCGACCGGCGCGATCAGCGCCTGGTAGAGATCGGCCGCTTCACGCCGGAGATCGCCGCCGGGAGGCGCCGCCGCCGGCGCCTGCCCCGCGGCGCCGGCGCGCTGGATGGTGGCCAGTGTGGCGCTGGGGCTCCGGGCCAGGCGGACCACCCGATCCACCTTGCGGTCGAGTTGCTCGCGCGGCAGTTCGATCACCTGGGCGGCCAGGGTGTCCCGGGTGATCGCGAACACATACAGTTCGGTTTCCCCCGGCAGAAAGGTGATCAGCGCCACGTCCGGCGGCAACTGGTGCCGGCTGCTGCCCAGGCTGCGGAGGGAGACGCTGGTGTGGTTCTGCAGGTCCGAATGCTCCCGCACCAGCCGGGCGACGAACAGCCCGTACTCCCGCTCCGCAATCTCCTTGGCCTTGTACACTTCGCGAATCTGGGCCTGGTTCCGCAGGCTGTCCGGCTTGGCCAGCAGCGAGGTGAGCTGGGCGCTGGCGCCGTCGAGTTCGGCCTTGCGCCGGTTCTCCTCGGCGAGGAGCCGAGCCTTGGTGGTGTCGGTGAACTGGATCCCCAGGCCGCGGAACTTGCTGCGGAGTTCCTCATTCATGCTGCGGTCCAGGACGGTGAGGGCGGCCTCCGCCTTGCCCTGGCGCACCAGCAGGCTTACCAGCGCCTCGTACAGCCGACCCTGGACCCGGCCGCTGGCAAAGATCTTCTGGGCACCCTCCCCTCCCGCCACCTTGGCCCGGAGCTGCTCCACCACCGTCACCGCCTCCTCGAGGGTCGCGATCGCCTTGGTGGTGTCACCCTGGTCCCGGTAGACCAGGCCGAGCAGGTAGAGCGGTTCCCACAGGTAGCGAGTGGCGCCGAGATCGCGGGCGGAGCGCGCGCCTTGCTCGAGCAGCGCGCGCGCCGCGGCCAGGTCGCCCTGTGCATAGGCCAGCTTGCCCCGCTGGGCGGTGATGTCGGCCAGCTTGTCCCGCTCGCCGCTGCGCCGGACCGCGCTGTCGGTCTGGGCAAACCAGCGGCCGGCCGCGTCCAGCTGGTGCCGCTCCAGCGCGATCTTCCCCAGGATCAGCAGGGTACTGCCTTCGATCCGGGCCGTTTCCACCGCCCGGGCCGCAGGCAACGCGCGGTTCAGCCAGGTCTCCGCTTCTTCATACTGGCCGTTCTCGTAGAGCGCTTCGCCGATGTTGGCGAGGAGGAGCGGGTAGAACTCCCCTTCGGAGCCGCTGGCCGTCACGATATCCAGGGCACGATGAAACTGGATCAGCGACTTCGGGTACTCCCCCTGCCAGAAGTAGATGGTGCCGATGTTGTTGAGCGGCGTGGCCTGGGCTTCCGGGCTCTTCAGGGCCACGTAGATGCTTTCGGCCCGCTGGTGGAAGGCGAGCGCCCGCTGGTAGTCGCCGAGGCTCTGGTACGCGGCCCCCAGGACGGTGCTGGCGTGGGCGATGCCCCAGGCGTTGTCCACCTCTTTGTTGATGGTGAGCGCCAGCTCGAGCTGCCGGATGGCTTCCTGATAGTTGCCCTGGAGGGTGAGCGCCCAGGACATGGAGGCGATCAGGGAGCCCATCTCGGTGCGGCGGTTGCCCTGCTCCGCAACGGTGAAGCCCTCGCGGAAGGTCTGCAGGGCCCCCGCCAGGTCCCCCCGCTGAGTGAGGATGTCGCCGATGGCGCTCAGCTGCCACGCCTCGTTCCCCCGGTCTTCCTGCTCGCGGTAGATCGTCAGCGACTGGCGGTGGTAGGCCAGGGCGCTGTCGAGCTTGCCGCGGGCAAAGGCGGACCGGCCCAGCGCGGCGTAGCATTCGGCGAGCAGGGTCCGGGCGTCGAGCTTGGCCGCCAGCGCCAGGGCCTCTCGATAAAGCGCTTCGGCACGGGCCCGGTCCCGGCGGGGCCCCGACTCGGTGAGCCCGGCCAGCCCGTTGAGGGTCGTGATCAGGTTCCACTCATCGCCGACCTTGCGCTGCAGGACGGCCGCCTGCTCGAAGTAGAACGCGGCGCTGTCGGGGGCGACCAGCCGCTGGTGGGCGGTGCCCATGTCGTACAGCGTCAGCGCCAGCTCACGCGGGGTCTCCAGCCGGGCCTGGATCACCCGGGCGATCTCGTAGTTCTGCAGGGCCCGGGCATAGTCGGTGTTGTTGTAGTACACGTCGCCGACATTGTTCATCACCTTGGCCCGGTCGACCTCGTTGCCCAGCTCCTCGTAGATCCGGGCCGCCCGCACGTAGTCTTCGAGGGCGCTGCTGGGGTCGCCGGCGTCCCGGTAGAGAGAGGCCAGCTTGCCCCGGGAGTAGGCGACGCCATCGCGGTCTCCGGCCTGCTCCCGCAGCCGCACCGCTTCTTCGTGGGCGGCAATGGCGCCCTCGTAGTCGCCCAGGGTCCAGCGGGACTGCCCGATCTGTGACTGGGAATACCCCGCGTCGCCGCGCTCCCCGGCCGCCATGTGGAGGGCGTAGGCCTCCTCCCAGATGGCGATCGCATCGCGGTGCTGGCCCAGCTCCGAGGACTGGTAGCCGATTTCGTCCAACTGATCGGCTTCGTCCTCCTTGAGCCCGAGCTGGTGGTACAGCTTGCGGGCTTCGTTGTAGGTGAGGATGGCGCGTTCCCGCTGCCCCTGTTTGCCGAACAGGCCCGCCATGCCGTTATAGATGATGGCCCGCTGCGACTGGGTGCGCGGCATATCGATCAGCTTGAGGACCCCCAACGCCTCCTCGTAGGCGCTCAGCGCGTCGGGATAGCGGTCCACCTTGGCCAGCGCCTTGGCATAGCCGCGGATCGTGATCCCGAAGCTCTCCAGCTGGGCAGTGGAACTGTCCACCCGGGTGCGCTCCCGTTCCAGCTGCACGACGGTATCCCAGATGGCCACCGCCTCGACGAACCGGTTCAGTCCGTTGAACTCATCTGCGATATTGTTGAGGGCATAGCGGACGCCCTCCTCGTCGTCAGCGGCCTGAAAGACCGGGATTGCCTGCCGGTATGCCGCAATGGCTGCCTCGCGGTTACCGAGCCGGTGCTCCACCTGGGCCACCCCGAACAGGGCCCAGCCGCGCCGGCGTTCCAGCTGGTACGCGTCCACTACCATCAGCACCACATGGTTCAGCGCCCGTGCCTCGGCCGCCCGCCCGCTTCCGGCCCATTCGGCCGCGGTGGTATTCCAGCTGCTGAGCCACACTCCATCGGAAAGCGCGTCCGGCTGGGCCTCGATGAGCCGGAGCCGTTCCGCATCGTCCCGTGCGGCCAGCAGCCCGTCCCGCACCCCGATCACACCCGGGGTGGCGCCCTTCTGGGCCCAGTCGGCAAAGGCGACTGCGATGGTGAGGTGGTGACCCTTGAAGCCGCCCGGATAGCTGATCATGTAGTCGAAGTAGTCCTGCAGGTCCTGCTCCGTGGCGCTCGCCACCAGCTGGAGCAGGCTCTTCCCCTGGTAGGGTCCCTGGGTGATCGGGCTGTTGAGCGCTTCGCTGGTGTCGCCCTGCAACCGGGTGGCTACCGCGCGCAGGTCCGCGACCATGGCGCGCAGCACCTTGGTCTCGAGCGAGTCCCCATCATTGAAGAGCACGCTCCAGAGCCGGTAGAACTCCACCCCGTCATCGCCCGCCAGACTGATGCGCTCGGTGACCAGGTCGGTGAGCATGCCCGGGGTCCGGGAATAGCGTTCAACCAGGGTGAGTTCGACCAGATCACCGGCATAGATGCGGGTCGCGGGCTGGTCCGGGTCGGACAGCCGGATCAGCGCGGTAGACCCGGTCGAGTCGCTCGCAACCACCCGGGCTCGGCCGAGGACCTTGCCGCCGCGGGGAGGCAGCGAGTCCAATCTGACCGCGACCGCCGAGCCGGTCATCCCGACCTCGATGCCGCCGGCGGTGCCGGTCTCCAGCCGCACCAGCGCCGAGTCTCCGGCGGCGTACCGCACCTCGGTGATCCGGAAGAGCAGCTCCTTCTCGGTGACGGGGTTGTCGGGGTTCTGGGCCGATGCGAGGCGCGGAAGCAGCGCCAGGGTCCCGGCGAGCAGCAGCGGCAGGAATCCGGAGGAGCGCAGTCGCATTGGGGCAGCCGGTTTGGGGGCCGTGTCACGTGTCGATGGCGGCCAGAGACGCGTGAGCGGTGGCGCCGAAGGACAGGTGAGTAGATTACAGTCTCGTCATCCGACAAGCTACGTGCAAGTCAGCCGCTGGCGCGCATCTTTCGCCCGGTTTCCAACCGACAGGTCAGGTCTACGTGTACTTCCGCATGTTCTCGGTGCCGGCGGCATGGATGGCGGGCGCCCTGAGCCTGGTTCCCGGGATGGCGCCGAAGTCCTGGGCGGATCGCCCGCCCCCGACGGCGGCCTTCGCCCCGGCGGCGGATAGTGGCAGGAAACTCGGCCTGATCATCGCCATTGCCCGTTACCCGAGGGCCAGCGGGTACTCCCGGCTCAGTTCTGACAACGACGTGCCACTGCTCCGCGCCGGACTGATCCGGCAGGGATTCGATTCCAGCATGATTCGTGTCCTGGCCGACAGCCAGGCCACCCGGGCCGGCATCCTCGGCGCGATCGATGGGCTCGTCGCCCAGGCCCGGCCAGGCGACGTCGTCGTGCTGCACTACTCCGGGCACGGCCACCAGATCACCGATGATAACGGAGATGAACTCGACGGGCTCGACGAGGTGCTGGTGCCCTTCGATGCCCGGGGCGATGTCGATCCGGAAACCTACAAGGGAGAGTTCCACATCCGGGACGATGAGCTGGAACCCCGGCTCACCCGGCTCCGGGAACGGGTGGCTCCCGGCGGCAACGTGGTCGTGTTCATCGATGCCTGCCACTCCGGCTCTGCCACGCGAAGCGCCCTGCCGGTGCGCGGGGGGCTGCCCCCGATCGGCAAGCCGGCCCGCACCGCCACTCGCGGCCGGGAGGACGGCGCCGGCTGGGTGACCGCGACTCCCTCCGTCACGCGGGGGGCACCGGGGGGCACGCCCGGGCTGGCGCCGATGGTCATCTTTTCGGCGGCGCGGCAGGATCAGCTCGCCAGCGAGGTCGAACTCAAGGGGGAGGATCGCACGGCCGGCTCCCTGTCCGTCGGGCTGAGCCAGGCGCTGGCCAACCTTGACGCCGGCGGAGCCCGGGTGACCTACCGTACCCTGTTCGATCAGGTCAAGGTCTGGATGGCGGGAGAGGTGCCGCTGCAGACGCCGCAGCTCGAAGGCGACGCCGACGTCGAGCTGTTCAGCGGCCGAGCGGTGACCCAGCGGCCCTATCTCCGTGTGGCCAGTGTTGATGGAGATACCGTCGCCGTTCTGGATGGCGGGTCCCTCGTCGGTCTCCTGCCGGGAACCAAGGTCGCCTTTCATGCCATCGGCACTAATGATCCGGCCAGCGCGACCGGGATTGGCACTGGTGAGGTGGTTGCGTCCGACGAACTCCAGGCCCGGGTGCGGCTGGCCCGGCCCAGTTCGGCCGTGAGGCAGAGCTGGGCCTTCGTGACCGACTACGCCTTCCAGGAGTTCCGGGTGCGGGTCCGGATCGATCCGGCCATTCCCGCCACCACCCGCAACGCCCTGGCCGCCGACTTCGACCGCAGCGGGGTGATCCAGCTCTCCGATTCGATCGCCGAGCTCATGGTCCGGCCCGCGGGGCCGCGGACCCGCGGGCTCCCGCCGCTGACGGTGAGCTGGGCCGAGGACACGACGATCCCGTTGCTCCGGGCGGTGGATGCAGCGGCGGCCGCCGGCCGCGCCGAACTGACCGAGCGGGTGCGCACGCTGGCACGGAGTGCGTACCTGAAGCGGGTCACGATGCAGGACCCCCGGATCCGGGTCCGAGTGGAGCTGGTACCGGCCACCCACCGCTTCGCCGCCGATGGCAGCTGTGATGCGCGGCAGTCCGATACCATGCATGTGGCCGCTCGGCTGACCGGCGGCAGCCAATGGGAGCTCCGACCGAACGACGGATTCTTCCTCCGGTTTGTCAACGATGGCAACGACCCGGCCTTCATCGCGGTGCTGGACCTGACGCCCGATGGAGAGATCGGCCAGCTCTTTCCGCGCCCGGACCTGGCCGGGGAGGACAACCTGCTACCGTCCGGGGCGGCCTACCAGAGCGCCATCTGCTTCTACGCCACTGAACCCTTCGGCACCGAAGTGATCAAGCTGTTCGCGACCAGGAAGCGGGTGGACTTCTCGCCGGTGCTGACGGCGCGGGGTCCCACCCGCGGTTCGGAGCATCCGTTGGAGCGCCTGCTGGCCTCGACCTACGGGCACACCCGGACCGGCAGCGCCCCCACCCCGCAGGGCACCGGGTCCACCGCCGCGCTCACCTTGCAGATTGTCCCGCCGGCGCCCTGACGCGCCGGAGCCCTTCACCCCTAGGAGAGATCGTATGTCCGACCGACATGGCCCGTCCCGACTCGCCGCCGCTGTCGCGTGCGGCACCCTCGCCGCCCTTTTGCTCTGGAGCACCGCACCCGTCGCGGCCCAGGCGGCCATGAAGAAGTCGCCGGTCAAGACCAAGGGGAAGGTGACCCTGGCGCGGCCGAAGGCGGTCCGCGCCTCCACCACGCTCCTGGCGGGGCTCAACGCCCGCGGGGAACTCGATGCCTCCGATCCCGTGATGGGCAGTGACCAGACCCCGTACGAAGTCTGGTCCTACCACGGCAAGGCCGGCGAGACCATCACGGCCACCATGCGCTCCGAGACGGCCGACGCGTACCTGATGGTGTTGCGGCAGGGCGCCAACGGCCTCGAGACCCTGGCCGAGGATGATGACGGGCTGGGCGGCGGCACCACCGATGCCGGCCTCCGCCTGAAGCTCCCCGCCGATGGCGACTACCTCATCGTGGCCAACTCGGCCGCGACGCTGGGCAAGGAATACCTCTACGGCCGGTACGCGCTCGAGCTGATTTCCACCGCGAGCACCTCCGCCAGCACCGACTGGGCCGCGATCTATCCCGGTGGCGGGGCCGCGGGGGAGAAATACGCCGTGGTGGTGGGCATCTCGGACTATCCTGGCACCGAGGAGGACCTGACCGGTCCACGGGAAGACGCGGCGATCTTCCGCGACGTCCTGATCCGGAAGTACGGCTTCAAGGCCGACAACATCATCACCCTGACCGACCGGAACGGGAATCGCGACCAGATCATCAACGCGTTCCGACGCTTCCTGGGCCAGGCCGGGCCCAATGGCACGGTGGTGTTCTACTACTCCGGCCATGGCACCCAGCTCGACGAGAACGTCGGCATCACCGGGGCCGATGATCCCGAAGAGGATGGCAAGGATGAGGCGATCTACGTCTGGGGCAATACCGCCGAGGAGAAGGGAAGCCTGATTCTCGACGATGAGATCGGTATTCTCGCCAATGAACTGAACGCCGGCCGGGTGCTCCTGGTGCTGGACGCCTGCTTCTCCGGCACCGGCTCCCGGGCCGCTGGCGGGTTCCCCAAGATCGTCGCCTTCAAGGACGTGAAGGGAACGCTGGATGTGCCCAAGAGCTACCTGGCCGCCAGCCCCCGCGGCGCCAAGGCGATGGCGAGCGCCGGGACCCTGGCCCAACCGGCCAAGCACATCCTGCTCGCCGCCTCGAGCGACAAGGAAGTGTCCTGGACGGCGAGTGGCTGGCCCAAGCGGGGCGGGCTGGCGAGCGTGTTCACGTATTACCTCGTGGATGCCATGGCCAACGCGCCGGCCGGCACCACGATCCAGCAGCTGATGGGGACCGTCGGGGACGAAACCGTGAACTACGCCAAGGCCAAGTACGGCAAGACCCAGACGCCGCAGGCGGAAGGGACCCGAATCAGCGAAACGCTGGCCGCCTACCTCGGCCAGTAGGCAGGGAAGGACTCGCCTATCGGGCACACTCCGTTCCATAGGGGAAAATGCTCCGCGCGATCTGGCTGCCACTGCAGATCGCGCTGGGCGTTCCGCCCTGTACTCCCCCCTCGCACGATCCGTAGTATGTTCCGGGCATGGATCCGGCACTCGAACCATTCATCCGGCAGGTGGCCACACGGCGGGAGGAGTACACGCTGCCGGTGCAGGCCCGGGAGCTCGCGGAAGTCTTCGCCCACGCCGCGCTGGCGCTGCTCTTTCCTCACTACACTCCCTCGCAAAGCGCCTCGGCGGGTCAGGTCCGCGCGGAGGTGGAACGACTCCGCGGCCAGCTCGATGCGTTTCTGCTGGCCCAGGGCGTTCCGGCCACCGAGGCCGAGGTCACCAGCCAGGCGTTTCTACTGGCACTGCCGGCCCTGGCGGAGGAACTGCACCTCGATGCGGTCGCCATCTGCGAGGCCGACCCCGCGGCCCAGAGCGTGGATGAGGTGGTCCTGGCGTATCCCGGCTTCCTGGCCATCGCATGCTACCGCCTTGGCCACACGCTCGGCCAGCTCGGCGTGCGGCTGCTGCCCCGCCTGATCACCGAGTTCGCCCATCGGGAGACCGGGATTGATATCCATCCCGGCGCCCGGATCGGGCGCTCGCTGGCCATCGATCACGGGACCGGCATCGTCATCGGGGAGACGGCGGTCATCGGAGACCGGGTGCGGCTCTATCAGGGGGTGACTCTGGGCGCGCTGAGCGTCCGCAAGGAGCTGGCGGAACAGAAGCGCCACCCGACCATCGAGAACGATGTGGTGATCTACGCCGGAGCCACGATCCTCGGCGGTGACACCGTCATCGGTGAGGGGAGTGTCATTGGCGGAAACGTCTGGCTCACCCAGAGCGTCGTCCCGGGATCGGTGGTGACCCACGGCGCCACGGTGGCGCGACCGCGCCATTCGGCTGAACATCTGCTGGAGTTCAACATATGAAGGCGAAGAACATCCTCGAGACCATCGGGAATACCCCGCACGTGCGGCTCAACCGGTTGTATCCGCCGACGGTGGAGGTGTGGCTCAAGCTGGAACGCGCCAATCCCGGCGGCAGCATCAAGGACCGCATCGGCGTGGCCATGATCGAGGACGCCGAGCGCCGGGGCATTCTGGGGCCGCACAGCGTGATCATCGAGCCGACCTCCGGCAACACCGGCATCGGGCTGGCCATGGCTGCGGCGGTCAAGGGATACCGCCTGCTGCTGGTGATGCCCGAGTCCATGACGGTCGAGCGACGCCGGATCATGGCCGCGTACGGGGCCCAGTTCGACCTGACGCCCAAAGAGAAGGGGATGAAGGGCGCCATCGAACGGGCCAGGGAGCTGGTGGCGGCCACGCCGGGCGCGTGGATGCCGCAGCAGTTTGACAACCCGTCCAACGTCGAGATTCACCGGCAGACCACCGCCAAGGAGATTCTGGCGGACTTCCCCGAGGGGCTGGATTATCTCATCACGGGCGTCGGGACCGGCGGGCACATCACCGGAGTGAGTGAGGCGCTCAAGCAGGTCATGCCCAAGCTCAAGACCTTTGCAGTGGAGCCGGCCAAGTCCCCGGTGATCTCCGGCGGGGCACCGGGTCCGCACAAGATCCAGGGGATCGGCGCCGGCTTCATCCCGGCCAACCTGAACCCCGCGACGCTCGATGGCGTGATCCAGGTCTCGGAGGAGGAGGCGTTCGCCTACGCGGTCCGGGCCGCGAAAGAAGAGGCGATCTTCGTTGGCCCCTCCTCCGGCGCCTCGTTGGCGGCGGTGGCCAAGAAGATTCCGGAAATGACGCCCGGCAGCCGGGTGCTGGCCTTCTGCTACGACACTGGAGAGCGGTATCTGTCGGTGGACGGGTTGTTCGGGTGAGGGAAGCTCAGTCGGCCGCGGGTCAGCAGATTCTCGGCAGCTGGTCGCCGGGCAGGAGATCCACGACCCGTGAGCCCCCGATGGCGGTGCGGAGCACGACATAGCGGGGATGGTCGGACACAACGCGGCCGACCACACACGCCTCGGCGCCAGCGGGATGGGTACGCAAGGCCTCGAGCGCAGCCTCCGCCTTCTCGGGCCGGACGATGGCCATGAGCACCCCCTCGTTGGCCACATAGAGCGGATCGAGTCCGAGCATCTCGCACGCGGCGGCGACCTCGGCCGGAATCGGCAGGGCGGCTTCGTCCAGCTCCATGCCGACGTTCGAGGCCTGCGCGATCTCGTTCAAGGCACTGGCCAGGCCGCCGCGGGTCGGATCCCGCAGGGTGGCAATTCCCTCGGATGCTGCCGCCCGCAGCAGCGCCACCAGCGGTGTCAGGTTGGCGGTGTCGCTGGTGATGGTGCTCTCGAAGGCCAGGCCCTCCCTCACCGCCATGATAGCCATGCCGTGCCGTCCCAGCGCGCCGCTGACGAGAATCACATCTCCTTCACGCGCCCGGGCCGGACCGGGATGGAACGTGGCATCCAGCAGTCCTATACCCGTGGTGTTGATGAACATCCCATCCGCCTTGCCTCGCTCCACCACCTTGGTGTCGCCGGCGATCAACTGAACTCCGGCCTCGTCCGCGCAGTGCCCCATGGTGCGGACGACCCGGTCCAGCACGTCGAGGGACAGCCCTTCCTCCAGGACGAAGCCGGCCGTGAGGTAGAGCGGATCCCCGCCCATCATGGCCACGTCATTCAGCGTGCCGTGGACGGCCAGCGTCCCGATGTTCCCCCCGGGAAACTCCAGGGGACTCACTACGAACGAATCGGTCGACACCACCAGGCGCCGATTGCCGATCGGCACGACGGCGCCGTCTGCGAGCTGGCTCAGGTAGTGGTTGCCGAGCACCGGCAGAAAGTGATCGCGGATCAGGGCCGCGGACATCTTGCCTCCCGAACCGTGCCCCAGCTGGACTCGCTGCGTGTCGGTGAGCGGCAGGGCGCAGGCCGGACCGTCATAGCGGATGGCGGTCATGAGGCCACCTCGGCGGCGGGCGCCGGTGCCCGGAAGCGGGCGTAGTTGTAGTACGCCGCGCAGGCTCCCTCGGACGACACCATCGGCGCACCCAGCGGCTTCTCCGGTGTGCAGCGCGTCCCGAAGGCAGGGCACTGAGTCGGCTTGAGGTTGCCGCGCAGGACGTCACCGGCGCGGCACTCCGCCGGCTCCTCTGCGTGGATGTGACCGAGGCTGAAACGAATCTCGGCGTCGAAGTCGGCATACTCCTCACGAAGCATGAGGCCGCTGGCCGGAATGGTGCCGATCCCGCGCCATTGCCGGTCGCCCAGGCGAAAGACCTGCCGCACCAGGTCCTGGGCTGGCGGCGTGCCCTCCCGGCGGACGGAACGGACGTACTGGTTCTCGACTTCGTGCCGCCCGCTTTCGAGCTGCTGCACCGCCATGAGCATCCCTTCCAGGATGTCCAGCGGCTCGAAGCCGGTGACCACGATCGGCACCCGGTAGCGGGCGGCAATCGGCTCGTACTCGGTCCAGCCCATGACGGCACAGACGTGCCCGGCGGCGAGAAATGCCTGCACCCGGTTGTCCGGCGAGTCGAGGATGGCCGTCATGGCTGGTGGAACGGTCACGTGCGAGACCAGGACGCTGAAGTTGGGCACCCCGAGCTGGCGGGCGCGCCAGACCGCCATCGCGTTGGCCGGCGCCGTCGTCTCGAATCCCACCGCGAAGAACACCACCTGCTTGTCGGGCGTCCGGATTGCCAGTTCCAGTGCGTCCAGGGGCGAGTAGACCACCCGCACGGTTCCACCACGGGCCCGGACCTGGAGCAGATCGCAGGACGAGCCGGGGACCCGCAGCATGTCTCCGAACGAGGTGAAGATGACCTCCGGGTGGGCGGCGAGCGCCAGGGCCTTGTCGATCTGTTCCAGCGGGGTGACGCAGACCGGACAGCCCGGACCGTGGATCATCTCGATCGCCCCGCCCAGGAGTTCATCGAGCCCCTGACGGACGATCGTGTGGGTCTGCCCGCCGCACACCTCCATCAGGGTCCAGCGCCGGGAGGCGGTGGTCTGGATCCGCTGGATCAGGGTCCGCGCCAGCACCGGATCGCGGTACTCCGAGAGGAACCTCATGGGGCCTCCGCGGCCGTCGCCTGGCTTTGGTCGGCCACCTCCCGCATCCATTCCAGTTCCTCGAGCTGGCTCATCTCCCGGAGCGCCTCGAAGGTGCGGCGGGCCTCGTCCTGGTCCACGGTGGAGATGGCAAAGCCGACATGGACGACCACGTAGCTGCCGACCGCCACCTGGTCCGCGACGTAGGCCAGGCAGACATCCCGCCGGACTCCGCCAAAATTCACGGTGCCCATGCAGAGCCCGCGATCATCGCGGATATCGAGGATACGTCCTGGAATGCCGAGGCACATGGGTGGCTCCTCTGGTCGGGTACGGGTGACAACTCACTGACCTGTCCCATCCTGGGCCAGCTGCACCGCGCCGAGCGCCGCCTGGCCGAAACTGATCGCGCCGTCATTGGGCGGGAGGTCGCGTGCGGTGAGCACCCGGAACCGCCGCCGCTCCAGCCGACGCCGGAGCGAGGTCAGCAGCCGGGCGTTCTGGAATGACCCTCCGGAGAGGACGACCACCGAGATCCCGTGGGTTTCGGCGGCGCGGCAGAGCAGCACCTCGGTGGCCCGGGCGATGCTGGCGTGAAAGTCGGCGGCCAGATCTCCCGGTTCGACTCCCCGTCCGCGGCGGATGGCGAGCCGGGTGAGGAGGGGTATCGGATCGAGCACCCAACCGCCCCCTCCGTCGTCGTCGATCGGCACCGGATACTCCGACGCGATTCTGCTTCCGGCCGCCGCTTCGAGTTCCATGGCGGCCTGGCCTTCATACGCGCTCACCTGGCGAATGCCCAGGATGGCGGCGGCGGCATCGAACAGCCGCCCCATCGAGGATGCCAGCGGCGCATTGACCTGGGCGGCGATCTGCTGTTCGGCAAGGTCCAGCTCGGGGCGGGGGATCTGGTCGAACAACGAAGCACAGGCATCCCGCAGGACGCCGTCGAGCGACGCAAAGCCGAGCAGGGCACGCCACGGGCGACGGGCGGCGAGATCCCCGCCCGGCATGGGGGCCTGACGGAGGTGGGCCACGCGTTGCATGCCCCGCAGGCCGCCGACGAACAGCTCGGCTCCCCAGGTCGTGCCGTCGCTGCCGTAGCCGGTGCCGTCGAACGCCACGCCCAGCACGGCACCGGTCTCCCCGTGCTCGGCGAGGACGGCCGCGACGTGGGCCTGGTGGTGCTGGACCGCCAGGGTGCGGGGCAGGCGAAGCTCCTGGGCCACCCGGGTGGAGAGGTAGCCGGGGTGCAGGTCGTGGATCACCGCCTCGGGCACGATCCGGAACAGACGGCGATAGACCGCCAGCGCCTGACGGAAGTGCTCCAGTCCCTCGATGCTTTCCAGGTCGCCGATATGGGGACTGACCCAGGCGCGATCCTCGTGCACCAGGGTGAAGGTGTTCTTGAGGTGCGGCCCGACCGCGAGGAGCGGCACGGGGCTGGCGACCGGCAGGCGGAGCGGGAGGGGCGCGTACCCGCGGGAGCGGCGCAGGAAGACCGGCGCGGTCCCGGCCACGCGGAGGACGGAATCGTCGGTCCGCGAGAGAATGTCCCGGTCGTGCAGCAGGAAGGCATCCGCGATCCCCGCCAGCCGGCGGCGTGCCTCCTCGTTGCCGATGACGATTGGTTCCTCGCTCAGGTTACCGCTGGTCATGACCAGCGGCCGCCCCGCGACCTCGGCCAGCAGCAGGTGGAGCGGGGTGGAGGGCAGCATCAGCCCCACGGTATCGAGGCCCGGCGCCAGCGAGGGAGCGAGCGGGCCGCCCGGGCGGAGGGGCAGCAGCACCACCGGCCGCTCCTGCCCACGGAGCAGGGCCGCGGCCTGCTCCGTCACCTCGGCCAGCTCGGCTGCGGCCTCGAGATTCGGCACCATGACGGCAAAGGGCTTGGCGTCCCGCCGCTTGCGGGTCCGGAGCGTGGCGACGGCATGCGCGCTGGTGGCATCGCAGGCCAGGTGGAAGCCGCCGAAGCCCCGCAACGCCAGGATGCCGTCACGCTGCAGGAGGAGGCCAGCCGCACGCAGGGCCGCTTGGCCGACGGCGCTCTCCCGGCCCGGAGCGCCGGCCTCCAGCCACAGGGTCGGGCCGCAGACGGCGCAGCTGTTGGTCTCGGAGTGGTAGCGGCGATCCCCCGGCGTACGGTACTCGTGATCGCAGGTTGGGCACTGCCGGAAGGCCCGCATGGTGGTACGCTCGCGGTCGTACGGCAGGCGCTCGATCACGGTGAACCGGGGGCCGCAATCGGTACAGGTGATGAACGGATAGCGGTAGCGCCGATTGGCCGGGTCCCCCAGTTCGGCCTCACACAGCGGGCACATGCCCACATCGGGGGGGACCGGAAGCCGCTGATCGGCGGTCTCCGCGCTGACCTCGATCCGGAAGGCGGAGACGCCTCCCGGCTCCGCCGGATCGACGTCGATCGCCTCGATGCGGGCCAGCGCCGGCGCCTCACCGCGCAGGGCCACCAGAAAGTCGGCGATGGATTCGTCCCGGCCCTCGATCAGGAGGGTGACCTCGCCGGACCCGTTGCGCACCCACCCGCCGAGCTGGTACCGCAGCGCCAGCCGGTGCACAAAGGGCCGGAAGCCGACTCCCTGAACCACGCCCCGGATTCGCACCCGACGGGCAATGATCGGCGGCACGGTGGCGCTCATACGGCGAGCGGCGCGCCGGCCTGGCTGCGCAGGAAGTCGAACCAGCGCTCAAGGCCCTCGCCAGTCCGCGCGGAGGTGAGGAAGAATTGCAGCTCGGGGTTCACTTCCCGGGCAAAGGCGATGGCCTGGTCGAGATCGAAATCGACGTGCGGAAGCAGGTCGATCTTGTTGATCACGGCGTGGCGGGCGTTGCGGAACATCTTGGGATACTTGAGCGGCTTGTCCTCTCCCTCCGTGACGGAGAGGACCACGATCTTGGCGGACTCGCCGAGATCCCAGGAGGCCGGGCAGACCAGGTTGCCGACGTTTTCCACGAACAGGAGCCGGGTCTGCCGCAGGTCGATAGCGTCCAGCGCCGAGAGGACCTGGCTGGCGTCGAGATGGCAGGCGCCGCCGGTCACCACCGCCTGGACCAGCCGGCTGGTCCGCCGGGCCAGGCGGTCGGCGTCGTTCTGGGTCTGGACATCCCCCGTGACGACGGCAATGCCCAGCTCCTCGCCCAGGGCGTCCAGGGTGCGCTCCAGCAGGCTGGTCTTTCCAGACCCTGGAGAGGAGACCAGGTTGAAGGCCGTCACGCCGCTGGCGGCGAGGCGTTCCCGCACCTCGGCGGCCAGGGCGTCGTTGCGCGCCATGACGCGCTCCCGCACCTCAATGGTCCGGATTGCCATCGTCGATCTCCAGGAAGTCCAGTCGCAGTGCGTCCCCGGTCACCAGCCTCATCTCCGACTGCGCTCCGCCGAACGGCGGTCCGGCCAGCACCGCCTCCAGGCAGAAGGCCAGGTTGCGGGGCTCGATCCCGGCCTCGTCTCCCACCACCACCCCGAGCCGGAGCAACCGGCCCGGATGCTCGCGCAGGTGGACCTCCGCCAGCCGTCCCACCTCGAGTGCCACGCTCATCTCATGCATGGGCCAGCGCGGTCCGCGGGGTGATCGCATGCCCCCAGGCGGCAAGCTGCGCCACCGCCTGCCGGGCCAACTCGTCAACCGTCGCCTGCACACACGGGCTGAGTCCGTCCCGGAGATCAACGACCTCCGGTTCCGCCCCCAGGGCGACGATCGTCGCGGGGAGGGTGTCCCGCAGTTCGGCCAGGGCGAGAACCTCCCGCAGGTCGATCTGGTGCGGCGAGAGCTTGTGGGCGAAGAACCTTGGGAGCTCGGCATCGACGAGGGTGGTCAGGGTGCCGGGAGGGAGCCCCGCGCGGATGGCATCCAGCAGCAGGAGCCGGTCGGCCGACTCGATGGCGGGGAGCAGGTTGACCCCCCACGTCCCGCCGTCCATCAGCTGGACCTCCGGCGAGATGTGCCAGCCCTGCTCCAGGCGCTCGAGCACGGCGATGCCCAGCCCATCGTCGGCCATGATCGGGTTGCCGCAGCCGAGGACCAGGGTCCCGCCACGCGGTTCAGGCGTCATCATCATCAATGAACTCCTGCTTCGCGTCCACGAAGCGTCCCCCGCTGATGATCGACGACACCACGCCGGTGTGCTCCAGGGTGTCGGCCCGGAGCGCCAGGTAGACATGAATCGGGATGAAGATGAGGATGACCCACGACAGCACGTGGTGGATGAACCGGATGATCGGCATCCCGCCGAAGAGGATGCCGACCCAGTTGAAGGCGCGGTAGAAGAACCCCGACGGGTCCGACTGCCCGTACATGGCGAAGCCGGTGACGACCATGACCGCGGCCACCGCGTAGATCCCGGTATAGCTCAGCTGCTGGATCGGCTTGTGGCCCAGGTAGGCCGGCGGATGCGGCTCCAGCATCAGGTAGAAGCGAACCTGCTTCCACATGTTGGCCCAGTCCCGTGCCCGGAGGGGGAAGAGGGCGCGCAACCGCTCGAACTTGTTGCCGGCGAAGAGCCAGTACCCCCGGACGATGGCAGTCATGACCAGCACCGCGGCGGCGGAGAAGTGCAGGAACCGCATCCACCCCATGACGAAGGGGTCGGAGGACTCGGCGCCGCCGGTGATGAAATAGGGCTTGCCGATGTAGAAGCCGGTGACCGCCAGGACCACGATCGCCAGGGCCGCCAGCCAGTGCATGGCCCGGATCGGGGCGTCCCACAGGTACACCCATCTGTACTCGCCGCTGGCGGGCGGCACCTTGTGCCCGAGGCTGAATCCGCGCGGGGCCGGCCTCGGCGCGCTGGGAGGGGCGGTCATTGCACCTTGACCTCCGTGACCAGGTTGCCGCTGGCGTCCAGGACGTGGACCCCGCAGGCCATGCAGGGATCGAAGGAGTGAATGGTCCGGAGGATCTCCAGCGGCTGGTCGGGGCGGATGAGCGGATGGTTGTCCACCAGGGAGGCCTCGTAGGGCCCCATCTGTCCCTCGGGATCACGCGGGGAACAGTTCCAGGTGCTCGGCACCACGCACTGGTACTGGGAGATCTTGCCGTCCTTGATCTTCACCCAGTGCCCCAGCGCCCCGCGCGGGGCATCCAGCCACCCGAACCCCTTGACCTCCGCCTTGGGCCAGGTGGAGGGCTCCCACCGGCTGCCGTTGAAGGTCTGGGTGTCGCCGCTCTTGATGCGGTTGACCAGGGCGTCGTACCAGTGGTTCATGCGCCGGGCCAGCATCACGGTCTCGATGCCGCGAGCGGCGGTCCGGCCGAGGGTGGAGAAGAGCACCTCGGGGCCCACCTCCAGGCGGTCCATGACCTCCTTGACCATGCCCTGGATCTCCTGGTGCCCGCTGGCAAAGCCCACCAGCATCCGGGCCAGTGGTCCGACCTGCATAGGGCGGCCCTCGTACCGGGGCGCCTTCATCCAGGTGTACTTCGGCTCGCCCTGGAGGTAGGTCCACGGTGTGGGCGGACCGGTGTACTTGGCCTTGGTTTCGCCCTCGTAGGGGTGCAACCCCACGGTGTCGCCGCCGGAGTATTCATACCAGGAGCTGTTGATGAACTCCTGGATCTTCTCCGGCTCGAAGGGATGGACCCGGGAGAGGTCCTTGCCGAGAATGATGCCGCGGGGGAAGTAGAGCTTGTCGAGGTCGGTGATGTCGCCTTCAGGGAATTCCCCGTAGCTCAGGAAGTTGGGCACCCCGCCGCCGATCGCGCCCCATTCCTTATAGTAGCCGGCGATGGCGACCAGGTCGGGCCAGTAGACCTGCTCCACGAAGCGCTGGGCCCGGGTGATCATGTCCCGGATGTCGGTCAGGCGTTCGGTGTTGATCGTGGCGGTGTCGTTGAGGTTGATCGCCGAGGCCATGCCGCCCACCAGGAAGTTCGGATGCGGGTTCTTGCCGCCGAAGATGGTGTGCAGGCGGATCACGTCCCGCTGCCAGTCCAAGGCCTCCAGGTAGTGCGCCACCGCCAGCAGGTTGACCTCGGGCGGCAGCTTGTAGGCGGGGTGGCCCCAGTAGCCGTTGGCGAAGATGCCGAGCTGGCCGCCGGACACGAACTTCTTGAGCCGGTCCTGGACCTGGCCGAAGTAGGTGGCCGAGTTGTTGGGCCAGGGGGAGATGGAGCGCGCCACCCGCGCGGTGCCCTCGGGGTCGGCCTTGAGGGCACTCACCACATCCACCCAGTCCAGGGCGTGGAGGTGGTAGAAGTGGATTACGTGATCCTGGATGAACTGCATCCCGTGGATCAGGTTGCGGATGATGTTGGCGTTGGGCGGGATCTTGATGCCCAGCGCATCCTCCACCGCGCGGCAGGAGGCCACGGCGTGCACCACCGTGCACACCCCGCAGATCCGCTGGGTAAAGGCCCAGGCATCGCGGGGGTCGCGGTCCCGCATGATGATCTCGATGCCACGAAACTGCGTGGAGGAGGCCCACGAGTCGGTGATCCGCCCCTGGTCCGCCTGGACCTCGATGCGGAGGTGCCCCTCGATCCTGGTGATGGGATCAACGACGACTTTGGTGGCAGCCATGGTGGTCCGCTCCGGTTACGCGTTCGGTTTGCCGGGGTCGCTCGGCGGCGTCTCCACCACCGGCAGTTGGCGTTTGCGCTCTCGCATCTGGTGGACGCCGGTGGCGGCCGCGTGGGCCAGCACGCCAGCCGTGGCCCCGATGGCCAGGGCGGCGCCGAAGATGTCCACCCGCTGCTCAATGCCGAATCCACCCACATCGGGGAGCCGGCCGTAGAACGGGGTCATCGTGTCCCAGAAATGCGGCTCGGTGCAGCCGATGCAGGGGTGGCCCGCGCCGATGGGCCAACTGGTGCGGGTGTTCCACTGGAAGATCGGGCAGGGCGAGAAGGTCGCCGGTCCCTTGCAGCCCACCTGGTAGAGGCACCATCCCTTGCGGGCGCCCTCGTCATCGAACTGCTCCACGAACTGGCCGGCGTCGAAGTTGGCCCGCCGGGGGCACTGATCGTGGATCCGGGCGCCGTAGGCAAAGAGCGGCCGCCCCTCGGCGTCGGAGGCGGGCAGGTTCCCAAACGTGAGGAAGTGCACCACCGTGGCCGTGACCACGTCTCCAATCGGTGGGCAGCCGGCGATGTTGAGCACCGGCTTGTCCTTGATGATGTCCCGCACTCCGACGGCGCCGGTAGGATTGGGGCGCGCCGCCTGCACGCTGCCCCAGTGGGCGCAGGCGCCGACGGCCAGGATCGCCGCCGCGCCCTTGGACGCCTCGGTGACGATGTCCCGGGCGGTGCGGCCGCCGATGGTGCAGTAGATGCCGCCGTCGTTGGTCGGAATGGAGCCGGTGACGATCAGCACGTACTTGCCGTAGTTCGCCTTGATCGAGTCCTGCATCGCCGATTCGACGGCGTGGCCGGCGCCCGCCATGAGGGTGTGCTGGTAGTCGAGGGAGATCAGGTCCAGCACCAGGTCGCCGATGGTGGGTTCGGCGGTGCGGAGCACGCTCTCGACGCAGCCGGTGCATTCCTGCAGCTGCAGCCAGATCACCGGGGGCCGGGCGGTGGCGAGCAGAACGTTGGCCATCCTGGGCGCGAGCTCCTTGCCCACGCCGAGCACCACGCACATGCTGCCGCAGTACTCGACGAACTCACGCCGGCTCACGCCGCGTTCGGCCAGGCGTTCGTCCAGCGCCGCGCCGGCCAGCCACAGGGGTGGATTGGGAAGTGACATCGGGAGGAACCTCCGGTTCGCGATGACGGAACCTGTGGCATCCTGCTGCCGGCCCGGGGGGCGGCTGGCCACACTCATCTGAGGGATTGGGCAAGGATACACTCGGGCCGACGCCGTGAAGTGAGGATGAACCAGAGGTGAAAGGCCGGGGTGTCCGGTAACGCCCGGCCGGGTCGGTGCGTCGCCCTTGAGGTCGGGCCGCACGGTGCGGTATATCTCCAATGAATGCCCCGCGTCCGAAGGTCCAGGTCCCCTGGAACCTGCCGGAGGGCCACGCCCGTAGGTGAGGCGACAGAAATCCATCGTCGTCCGCGGCTGGAACGCGGGCCGAATCGAGTCGATAGACGCCCGCCCCGGGAACCCGCCCCTTCCCACAGGAGCAAGCCCATGATCCGAGCCCCCCTGGCTCTCGCGGCACTGGTCCTCGCGCCGTTCGCGCTGTCGGCCCAGCAGGCCCCGGGCTCCATCAGCGAATGGGAGGTGCCGTGGTCGGACACCCGCCCCCGGGATCCCTATGCCGGTCCCGACGGCCGGGTCTGGTTCGTGGGCCAGACCGGCAACTACCTCGCGGTGCTCGATCCGAAGAGCGGGGACTTCAGGCGGTATGAACTGGCGCCGGGCACCTTCCCGCACAATTGCATCGTGTCCGGGGATGGCATCGTCTGGTTCTCCGGCAACCGGAACGGGACCATCGGGCGGCTGGACCCGAAGGACGGCCGGATCACCGTCTACCCCATGCCTGACAGGGATATCGGGGACCCGCACACCCTGATCTTCGACTCCCGCGGCGACATCTGGTTCAGCGTTCAGGGCGACAATGCGGTGGGCAAGCTGGAGACGGCCACCGGCAAGATCCACGTGGTCCGGATGCCCAAGCGGGGATCCCGGCCCTATGGCATCGTGGTGGATGAGGCCGACCGGCCCTGGTTCGTGGAGTTCGGCGCCAATCGCATCGGGACCATCGACCCCAAGACAATGGTTCTCCGCGAGTACGAGATTCCCGATCCCGGTGCCCGCCCGCGCCGGCTGGCGCTCTCTGGAGGCAAGGTCTACGCGGGGGACTACGCTCGCGGCAAGCTGGTCCGGCTCGATCCGGCTACGGGCGCCTTCACCGAGTGGGCCAATCCGGCCGGGGCGCGCTCGGCCCCGTACGCCATGATCGTGGATGATCGCGGCCGGATCTGGCAGGCGGAGACCGGGGTGCAGCCCAACCGCCTGGTGGGTTTCGATCCCGCCACCGAGACCTTTCTGGCACCGGTCCCGGTGAGCCAGAGCGGTGGCATCGTCATCCGGCACATGACGTTCGACCCGAAGGGGAAGACCATCTGGTTCGGGACCGACGCCGGCACGATCGGCCGGATGCCGGTGGGGGGCGCCATTCCCTGATTGACGCGGAAGCGGACAGGCGCTCGCCGATCACTACCACAGCAGACAACGACAAGCCCCGCGCGTCACGAGTGACGGCGGGGCTTGGTTCGTACATGCGCCCGAGACGATTCGAACGTCCGACCTCTTGCTCCGGAGGCAAGCGCTCTATCCAGCTGAGCTACGGGCGCGGTGTCCGCGCGGATCGGTCGACGGGACCGGCCTGTTGCGGGGAGGGGAAAATCGCCGCGCCGGCCGCTTTACGCAACCGTGGCGGCGGCCCCCGCGTTCCAGGATAGGCGGCCATCGATCCCCGCCGGAATTGCGACGCCGAGCCACTCCAGCATGGCGGGAAACAGGTCCACCGTCCGGATCGGTGTGTCCGGGGCTACCACACTGGTCCAGACCGGCACCTGCATGTGGCCCCGGATCATGGAGCCGTGCCCCGACTTGTGCTCCGGGATCTCGAACCGCTTCCGGAAGTCGTACCCCTCACGCCCGACGACGATGAGATCACCGGTCCGGTCCGCCCGGAACTGATCCAGCAGCTGCACACAGGCATCGGGATAGGTCGAGTCCCAGGTGGCCTCGAGCCAGTCTCCTGCCGACGCGGCAAAGGGGCCGCCGATCGCCAGGGGATCACCGGTGACCGGCTGATAGGCGATCGTCGCGCCGAGGGCGGAATCTCCCGGCGCCGTGACCTCGATCAGCGCTTCACCCGCCGCGTCCGCCACCCGCACCACGCCCGGCCGCTCCTCCGCCGCCACGAAAGCCACCGCCGGTTCCGCCACCAATGCGGCAATCACGTCGTGCCGCGCCCCGAAAGCCTCGGCGGTGCGCAGCGTGGACATCGGCAGCCGGTCGGCGCGCGGGACGCCGGGGCGGGCGTAGACCATCGCCGAGCCGTTGCCCGCGACCATCACGGCGGCTTGGGGATTCCGCTCCCAGATCACCGGGTGGGACATGGTCGGCACGCCCTGGGCCCGGAACCAGTCGGCCAGGTCCAGGTGGGTATGCACGGTGGTGGCGCCATGGTCGCTGACCAGGACGATGAGCGTGTCCTCGAGTTCGCCGCGCGCGGCCAGCCGGGCACGCAGATGGGCCACCGTGTCATCCACCTTCCGGAGCGCCCGCAGCACCTTGGGGCCCTCCGGCGTGCTCTGGTGGGTGTAGCCGTCCGCCGCGGGGAACTGGGCAAAGATGAAGCGCCAGCCGCCGTCCACCGCGCGCAGCAGGTGCCGAGTCACCGCGGTATCGGAGGGCTGATGCCACTCGGCGTAATGGGCCAGCGCACCCCAGAACTTGCGCTCGGTGCTCGCCGGATCCCGGGCCGGCGTGAGTCCCCGGGCAACGGGCGTGAAGATGGCGAGGCTCTCGGGGACGAGTTCGAAGATGCAGGGCACCTCGGGCGCGATGTCGGCATCGAGACGCCCGGCCTGGTAGCCGCAGTAGCTCCGCACCAGCTCCCGCTCCCGCCACCAGCGGCCGGCATACCGGGCCCGGTCGAGCCAGCGGATGGAGGGGATGTTGGCGGTGCCCGGGGTGCAGCCCGTCAGGAATGGGAGATAGGCGACGCTGGTGGTGGAAGGGAATACGGTGATCCCGCGCGCGACCCCGTCCACGCCGGTCATGATCCGGAGCGCGGGCAGTGCACCGGCCTCCAGGACGTTCTCGGCCACATCGGGGCGCAGTCCGTCCACCAGCAGGAGGATCACTCGTCGCATGTCGGGGTCCTGACGGGTGTGAACCCGGGAGTCTGGATCGAGACGCCCGGTGGAGCGCCGCGAACGGCTGCGGTTCCGCGCCCGCAAAACGTAGCCCGTGGGCCTGTCGAGAACAACGTACCGCCCGCTATACTTCGGCGACCGCTGGTACTCCACCCACTCTCACAATGAGCGCCCCATGTTCGAGCCACGACGGCTAGTCGTGCTGGCCCTGCTCGTGTGCCTGACGGCCGCACCGCTGGCGGCCCAGGAGGATGCCCAGCTTGCCGTGCGGGTGGACTCGGCCAGCCACGAAGTGGTCCTGACTGCGGGTCCGTTTGATCTCCCCTCCATGGCGGGGATGGATCACGGCGGCCACAGCGACATGATGAAGACCCTGTCGTGGCGGTTCGACTGGCCGGTGGACGCCATGGGGCGCGGCTTCACGCTCCAGTTGCGCGATCCGGAGGGGAAGAAGGTGACCCAGCGGGTCCTGCACCACCTGCAGATCATCAACAGCTCCCGGCGGCAATTGCTGCTTCCCCTCAAAGAAAAGATCATGGCAGTGGGCCGAGAGACCAAGAACATCATGCTGCCCAACACCATCGGGATGCCGATCGCCGCCGGCAGCCGGATGAAGCTCGACCTCATGTGGCACAACGAGACCCCGGTGGACATTGGCGGGGTCATGCTGACGCTGCGGATCAAGTATTCGCCCGAGAACCTCCTCCCGTATCCCACCATCGTGCTGCCGATCTCCATTGACGTGGCCGACGCGGCGGGCCGTCCCAACTCCTTCACGGTGCCGCCGGGCAAGTTCTCCGCCTCCCGGGAGTTCGTGATGCCGGTGGATGGCCGGCTCCTGGGGCTCAGCGGCCACATGCATGACTGGGGCGTCGGGATGCGGCTGGAAGAGGCGGAGAGCGGCAAGGTCCTGGCGCGCATTGTCACGACGAAGGATTCGCTGGGGCGAATCACCCACATTCCGATCCGGCTCTACGGTATCGTGGGCGATGGGCTCAAGTTGCACGCCCATCGGCGCTACCGCCTGGTGGCGTCCTACGACAACCGGACGGGCGGTCCGGTAGACGGCATGGCGCACCTGAACGGCATCTTCTCCCCGCGGGATCTATCCCGATGGCCCGCCTCCGGCTCCAAGGACGTCGCCTACCTCGATGACGGCGCCTACCACCCCGAGGAGGAGCCGCCGCCCGCGCCACTGGCGGGGTCCGAAGTGCCCCCCGGGGCCGGGCACGCGCACCCCACGCCCTGAGCGGCTGGAACCGCGATGTGACCTGGAACTCGAATCGCCGGCGACCGTCCCTGATGGACGATGGCCGGCGATTCGGTTCTGGTGTCGATCGGGGCGCCGGGATTTGAACCCGGGACCTCCTGCTCCCGAAGCAGGCGCGCTAACCGGGCTGCGCTACGCCCCGCAATGCGGTGGAGTGCTCTTGTCTGATTCCCAGCGCGGGTGCCGGCGGGACATGGGCCCAGAGGGACTCGAACCCCCAACCTTCTGATCCGTAGTCAGATGCTCTATCCAATTGAGCTATGGGCCCGATGGGCGGTACAAGGCTCGAACTTGTGACCTCCACGATGTCAACGTGGCGCTCTAACCAACTGAGCTAACCGCCCGTTCCGGACGGACAGAACGGACAGACGGTCGGGTGGTCAGGGAGGCACCGGGTGCGTCGGTCTCTCTGCCGTCCGACCGTCTGTCCGTCCGACCATCAAATAGCGGGGGTGGGATTTGAACCCACGACCTCCGGGTTATGAGCCCGGCGAGCTACCAGACTGCTCCACCCCGCGACGATTGTCCCATCTGCACTGCGCGGCCAACGCCCGCTTGGCCTCTCCATCCAGAGAGCGGGAAACGGGACTCGAACCCGCGACCCCAACCTTGGCAAGGTTGTGCTCTACCAACTGAGCTATTCCCGCACGCCGCGCCGGATACTATTGCCCGGCTCCGCCCGACGCAACTGTCCTGGCCGGCCCCCGAACGTCGTGGCTCTCAAGCCCGGACCGGGATGCGTCGAGAGTTACAGCACGGCGCACCCTGCGGCGCCACAAACGGGGCTGAGAGAAGTGGAGGCGAGGGGGATCGAACCCCTGACCTCGTGAATGCCATTCACGCGCTCTCCCAACTGAGCTACGCCCCCATTATATTAGCGCGCCCCGCTGGCTCCCCTGGTCGCGGAGAGCACGACAAGCTACCCGGCTGCCGCGGGGCATGTCAAGCTGGCGGCACCACATTCCGGTACGCGAGGATCAACGCAGCTCATGAAGAAGCGGACGGGGAAGGCCAAGGCGGCCCCCAAGACCAAGGCCGACCCGAAGCAGAAAGCCGGAGCCCGGAGCAAGGCCAAGGCCGCGGAGCCGGTGCGGGCTGCCCAGCCCGAGCGCAAGCTGACCCCGGTGCAGCAGATCCTGATCGACAATCAGCCCACCAAGCGCGCCCGGCGCGGCCGCCGGGAGACCTCCAAGTCCCTCGGCGTGTACGACGCCGACCGCGACATCCTCGACCAGTATCTCTACGAGGTGAGCCAGACTCCGCTGCTGACCACGCCCCAGGAGATCGCCATCGCCCGGCTGGTCCGCGCCGGCGACCCCGAGGCCATGCACGAGCTGGTCAAGCGCAATCTCCGGTTCGTGATCTCGGTGGCCAAGAAATACCAGAACCGCGGCCTGGCGCTGACCGACCTGATCGGGGAGGGCAACGTCGGCCTGCTGACCGCCGCCCGGAAGTTCGATCCCGACCAGGGCGTCAAGTTCATCTCCTACGCCGTGTGGTGGATCCGCCAGGCCATCCTGGCCTCGCTGGCGCGGCAGGGCCGCACCGTCCGGGTGCCGCTCAACCGCACCGCCGATCTGTCCCGCATCGTGCGGACGGCCGAGACCCTGCGGCAGGAGCTCCGGCGCGAGCCCACGCCGGAGGAGATCGCCAAGTCCACCGGGCTCTCCCTGGAGGTGGTGCAGTCCCTCGCCGCGCTCAATACCAGCGAGGTCCGCCTGGATGCGCCGATGGATCCCGACGGCGATCGCTCGCTCATCGACCGGTTCACCGCCGGCGACCAGTCCAGCGCCGAGGAGCAGGCGATGGACAAGTTCCTCACCGAAGAGATCGACGGCGCCCTCACCACCCTGCCGGCGCGGGATGCCAAGGTGCTGCGGCTGTATTTCGGGCTCGACGGCGGCCGCGAACACACCCTCGAGGAGATCGGCGGCATGCTCGGCGTGACCCGCGAACGGATCCGGCAGCTCCGCGACCGCGCCCTCAAGCGGCTGCGTGAAGGCGACGTCGGGCGCGCGCTGGCCAGCTTCGCGGCGTAACCCGCGGGCCGGCCGCCACCCGCCGGCGGAAATCGGGTCGCCGACCCTTACGCCACTCCGCCAGCCATCGTAGTTTCACCCCGTGCCTGCATCACTTGCCGCCGCGCATCCGGGCCCGCTGGCCCGGTTCATCGCGCAGGTTGGCCGGACCGCCATGGAAAGCGGTCGTGCCATTGCCGACGTGCGCACCTGGGGGCCCCATCTCATCCCGCAGATGCGGCGGCTCGGCGTGGACTCCGTGCCGATCGCCCTGTTCATCGCCGTGTTCACCGGCATCGTGCTCTCCCTGCTCTCCAAGTACATCTTCACCGGCGCCGTGCCGATCTATTTCGTCGGCGCGCTCGTCGGCAAGACCATCATGATGGAGCTGGGCCCCGTGCTCACCGGCCTGGCCCTGGCCGGACGGGTCGGCGCCAATATCGCGGCGGAAGTCGGGACCATGCGGGTGACGGAGCAGGTGGATGCCCTGGAAACCCTGGCCTACAACCCGCGCAGCTACCTGGTGGTGCCCCGGGTGGCCGCGGGGATCCTCATGTTTCCGGTCGTCACCGCGCTGGCCGTGGCCACCGGGATCGTCGCGGGATGGGTCACCGCGATCAACCTGCTGGATCTGTCCACCCTGGAGTTCATGAAGGGGCTCCGGCTCTTCTACCAGTTCAAGGACATCTGGTTCGGCCTGGTCAAGGCGGCCAGCTTCGGCGCCGCCGTCACCCTGGCCGGCTGCATCATGGGGCTCACCACCCGGGGCGGCGCCGAAGGGGTCGGCCGCAACACCACCCGCGCGGTGGTGATCGGCTGCGAAGCGATCCTGGTGCTGGACGCGTTCTGGGCCCTGGTGCTGCTGTGATGCGGCGGCTCACATGATCCGGTTCACCGGCGTCGACAAGGCCTTCGGCTCCAAGGTCGTGCTCGAGGGCCTCTCGCTCGACATCCCCGACGGTGAGACCACGGTCATCATCGGCTTCTCCGGGACCGGCAAGAGCGTGGCCCTGAAGCACATCGTCGGGCTCCTGGCGCCGGATGCCGGGAAGGTCGAGGTGGACGGCCAGGTGGTGCACCAGCTCGATCACGCCGAGCTGGATGGCCTGCGCGGGCAGATCGGCTACGTCTTCCAGTTCGCGGCGCTGTTCGACTCCATGACCGTCGGCGACAACGTGCGCCTCGGGCTGGCCCGTCGGGGACTGGAGGACGACGCCATCCGCGAGCGCATCCACGAGAGCCTGGCCCTGGTGGACCTGGCGGGCGCCGAGGAGCATATGCCGGCGGAGCTGTCGGGGGGCATGCGGAAACGGGTGGGGATTGCCCGCGCGATCGCCCTGCGGCCGCGCTACATTCTGTACGATGAACCGACCACCGGGCTCGACCCCGTCACCTCGGCGGTCATCGACCAGCTGATGGTCCGTGCCCGGCAGGAGTTGGGCACCACCGGTGTCGTCGTGACCCATGACATGCGCAGCGCCTACACTGTCGGAGACCGCATCGCGATGCTCTACCAGGGCCGCATCCGCCAGGTGGGCACCATCGAGGAGATCCGCCACACCGACGATCCGGTGGTACGGAATTTCATCGAGGGGCGCCCCTTCGATCCCGACCGGCTGGTGCCGGTGGAGGACCGGGCATGAAGCGCCGCAATGAATTCCTGGTGGGCCTGGTCCTGCTGCTCGGCATTGCCGCGGTGGTGGCCGGCGCCCTGTGGCTCTCGGAGGCGAATATCGGCCGGCGGGAGACCGTGCACGTGGCGCGGTTCCGCACCGTGGGCGGCCTCACGCCCGGCGCGCCGGTCACCTATCGCGGCGTGCGAGTGGGGCGGGTCGAGGCGATCCGCCTGGCCGACGAGTTCGTCGAGGCCGATCTCCGGGTCTACCAGGGAGTGGAGCTGCCGCTGCGCCCGGCGGTGATCGCCGCCTCCCAGAGCCTGTTCGGGGAGTGGAGCGCGGTGATCGTCTCGCGCGACCAGCCCCAGGACGACCCCAATGTGCGGGTCATGCTCGCCGAGACCGAGCGACCCGGCGGCGACCGCTGGCCCGGGGCCACGCTCCCCGACGTCGGACAGCTCACCGCCCAGGCCGGCCGGATCGCCACCGACATCGCGGCCGTCGCCCAGCGGGTACAGGAGACCTTCGACTCCTCCGCCGTCGCCGAGCTGCGCCAGAGCATCAAGGACTTCGGCGTCATCGCCAACAAGCTGGTCCGGTTCACCGAGAATCAGACCAGCCGCCTCAACGAAGTCACCGATAACGTCGAGCGCACCTCGGAGGCGGTCCAGGCCGCCTCCGGCCACCTCGGCGCGACCCTCGCGCGGGTGGACTCGGCCACCGCCGACGGCCAGTTGCAGGAGATCATCAACAACGCCCGGGGCGGCAGCGGGGACCTGCGACAGGCCTCGGCCGACCTGCGGAGCCTGCTGGGGTCGGTCCGCGGACAGGAGGCCGGGATCGTTCGCGCGCTCATCGCCGTGGATTCGGTGCTGACCGGAATCCAGAATGGTGAAGGGACCCTCGGGCTGGCCGCCAAGAACCCCGCCCTCTACAACGAGACCATCGCCACCATGCAGGACCTCCGGACGCTGATCGCGGACATCCAGATGAACCCGCGGAAGTATTTCAAGTTTTCGGTGTTCTAGCCGCGAGCCTCATGCATCCCAAGAAGAAACGCAAGCCCGAGCGCGAGGTCTCTGCCGGCGGCATCGTCTTCCGCCGCCAGCCCGACCGGAGTGCGCGCTTCCTGCTCATCCGCGATCCCTACGAGCACTGGGGACTCCCCAAGGGCCATCTGGAGGGGGCGGAGTCGCCGACCGAAGCGGCCACCCGGGAGACCGAGGAGGAGACCGGGCTCAACGACCTCCGGCTGCACGGCCCCATCCGGATCATCGATTGGCACTTTCGGTTCAAGGGCCGCTACATCCACAAGTTCTGTCACTTCTTCCTGTATGAGAGCCCGTCGGCCGAGGTGGTCCCCCAGGTCGAGGAGGGGATCACGGACTATCGCTGGCTCACGCTGGAAGAGGCACTCGAGACGCTTTCCTACGACAACGCCCGCGGCGTCCTCAAACGGGCCGGGGAAATGGCCCGGACCCTGGTGGCGGTCGGCCCGGGTCGGCACAAGCAGGGCGGCGGGCGATCCTCCGACCCACGCCCCGCCGAGCTCACCCCATCAGCGCCACCCGAAGACAGTGGAGATGAGGAGCTGCTGGCCGAGCCGGACCCTGAGGAGCCAGCGCCGTCGCCGAGCCATTCGGTGGCATCCCCCGACGGGCGCTGACATGCCGGCCGTCGCGGCCCTCCTGCCGGGCGCCCAGGCGGCGCAGACCCTGCGACGGACCCTTCCCGCCAAGGGCCCGTGGCGACTGGTCAGCTGCCGGGGTCTCGAACAGCTGCAGCGAACGCTCCAGGGTCAGCTGGTGGACGCGGTGGTGTTTTCGCCGGGTGCCCATCCGGCCGATGTCGGCGAGCTTCGCGCTCGCTTCCCGCATATCCCGTGGATCGTCTTCGCCCCGCTGCGCCCGGATGACGGGCCCGCGCTGCTCGAGTACCGCGCCGGGGGAGTCGCCGCGGTGGTGGTCGCGGGCGTGGACGACCCCGTCGCGGGCGACCTCGTGGTGCGCCACTCGGCGGCCTCGGAGCGGCAGCGGGTCCTGGCAGACGCCCCGCGCATGCTGCGGCTGGCGGAGCCTCTGCAGCGCCGGGTCTGGGGGTATCTGCTGGATCGCGTGGACCAGCCCATCCGGACCAGCGACCTGGCGGCCGAGTTGCACTGCTCCCGGGAGCACCTGTCCCGCCAGTTCGGCGCCGGCGGCGCGCCCAACCTCAAGCGGGTGATCGACCTCACCCGGGTCGCCTGCGCCGCGGCGATGCTCCGCAATTCCGGGTACGACGTGGCGGCGGTAGCCCGGATTCTCCGGTTTGCCACGGCCAGCCATCTGGGCACCACTGCCAGGCGCATTGCCGGAGTGTCCACCCGCGCCCTGGCGGACCTGGGACCCCGCGGAGTGCTGGCCGCCTTCGCCCGGGGGAAGATGCGCAGCCGGGTCTAGCTGGCGTCTCGGCGCCGGTCCCGTTTATATCCCCCGCCGTTGCCTGTGCCGGGAGTTTGTGATACTTTTCACAAGCTAGGCCAGAACCCCTGTTCCTACCCCAATCGCGAGACCTATGGCGACCGATTCCGTACTCCGTCCCGGTGAACTCAAGGACGTCCTGCTTCGGGAAATCGAGCGTGCCGACCTGACCTCCGTGGACGCCAACGAGGTCGGCACCGTGCTGGAGGTGCGGGACGGCGTGGCCCGGATCTACGGACTGAACAAGGCGCTGGCGGGCGAGATGCTGGAATTCTCGGTGTCGGCGACCGGTGAGGTGATCACCGGCATGGCGCTGAACCTCGAGGCCGACAACGTCGGCGCGGTGATCCTGGGTGACTACCTGAAGCTCAAGGAGAGCGACGAGGTCCGCTGTACCGGCCGTCTGCTCGAAGTGCCGGTGGGTCCGGGGATGCTGGGCCGGGTGGTGAACGCGCTGGGGCAGCCGGTGGACGGCCGGGGGCCGATCCAGGCCGCCGGGGCCCGTTCGGTCGAAATGGTGGCGCCGGGCATCATCGTGCGGCAGCCGGTGAAGGAGCCGCTGCAGACCGGCATCAAGGCGATCGACGCCATGATCCCGATCGGGCGGGGGCAGCGCGAGCTGATCATCGGCGACCGGGGCACCGGCAAGACCGCCATCGCGGTGGACACGATCATCAACCAGAAGGGCACCGGGGTCGTCTGCGTGTACGTGGCCATCGGCCAGAAGCGCTCGACGGTGGCCACCGTGGTGGAGAAGCTCAAGGAGCACGGCGCCATGGCCTACACCATCGTGGTGGTGGCCAGCGCGTCCGATCCGGCCCCGCTGCAGTACATCGCCCCGTACTCCGGCTGCGCCATCGCCGAGTACTTCATGTACGAGGAGGGCAAGGCGACGCTCTGCGTCTACGACGATCTCTCCAAGCAGGCTGCGGCCTACCGCCAGCTGTCGCTCATCCTGCGCCGCCCGCCGGGCCGCGAGGCCTATCCGGGCGACGTGTTCTACCTCCACAGCCGCCTGCTGGAGCGCGCCGCCAAGATTTCCGAAGATGCCAACGTGGTGAAGCTGGACGCGCGGATCAAGAAGCCGGGCGGCTCGCTCACGGCGCTGCCCATCGTGGAGACCCAGGCCGGCGACGTCTCGGCCTATATCCCGACCAACGTCATCTCGATCACCGACGGCCAGATCTTCCTGACCACGGACCTGTTCTACTCCAACGTCCGCCCCGCCGTGGACGCCGGCATCAGCGTCAGCCGGGTGGGCGGCAACGCCCAGATCAAGGCCATGAAGCAGGTGGCCGGTCCGCTGCGACTGTCGCTGGCGCAGTACCGGGAGCTGGAGGCGTTCGCGCAGTTCGGCTCGGAGCTGGACGCTGCCACCCAGCGCCAGCTGGCCCGCGGGGCCCGCACGGTGGAGGTGCTGAAGCAGCCCCAGTACAGCCCGGCCACGGTGGAGAAGCAGGTCGCCATCATCTACGCGGTGACCAACGGTCATCTCGACGATGTCGGTGTGGCCCACATCCGGAAGTGGGAGGCGGATTTCATCGCCTTCCTCGAGTCGGCCCATCCTCAGGTGCTGGAGGGGATCCGGACCAAGAAGGCGCTGGACGATGCCAACACGGCGGCGCTCAAGACCGCCATCGCCGCCTTCAAGCCGATGTTCAAGGCCGAGTAATGGCCAAGTCGTCCAAAGCGCTCCGGGGGCGGATGCGGTCCGTCCAGAACACCCGCAAGATCACCCGGACCATGGAGCTGGTCTCCACGTCCAAGCTCAAGCGGGCCCAGGACCGGGTCGTGGCGGCGCGCCCCTACGCGGCCGCGCTGGCCGAGGTCATCGCCGACCTGGTGACCCCGGAACTGGCAGAGCGCTTTCCCCTGCTGCGGCAGCCGGCCCCACCGGCGCGGGGTGGCCCCTCGCGCGCGGCGCTCCTGCTGGTGACCTCCAACCGGGGCCTGGCTGGCGGGTTCAACTCGAATCTGATCAAGGAAGCCCGCAAGCGGATCGAGGAGCTGGAGGCGGAGGGCTACCAGGTGGACCTGCACCTGGTGGGCCGCAAGGGGATCGGATTCTTCAAGTACATCGGTCGGCGGGTCGCGTCGCAGCGCATCGATATCGGGGACAAGCCGACCGTCGAGCATGCCGCCGAACTGGTCGGCGGCCTGATCGACGAGTACTCCGCCGGCCGGCTGGCCAGCGTGGAGATCGTCTGCGCCAAGTTCAACACGCCCATTTCGACTCCGCCCATCACGCTGCGGGTGCTCCCGGTGGCCGCGCCCGTCCGGCGGCAGGGCGGGGTCCGCGCCGATTACATCCTCAAGCCCGGGGCCGATGCCCTCCTGGCCCAGCTGCTGCCGCTGTACGTGCGGAACCAGGTGTACCGCGGCCTGGTGGAAACGGCGGCGGCGGAGCACGGCGCCCGGCGCACGGCCATGAAGAACGCGACCGACAACGCCGGCGAGATCTACGACCTCCTCAAGCGCACCTATAACCGGCAGCGACAGGCCGCGATCACCCAGGAAATCGCCGAGATCGTCGGCGGGTCGGCGGCGCTGGAGGGGTAGCTGGGCGGTTAGACGGTTGGACGGTTGGACGACTTTGGCGGCAGAAGGGGGAGGGTGGCTGGCGCGGACCAACCGCCCAACCGCCTAACCGCCTCACATACAACTCGACCCCACAACGGAACCCAGATGGCCACTGCAACCGCAACGAAAAACATCGGCAGGATCGTCCAGATCATCGGCCCCGTGCTCGACGTCGAGTTCGAGCCCGAGAAGCTGCCGGAGATCTACAACGCCCTGACCATCGAGGACACCAGCGGGCCGCTGCCCATCCGGCTGACCGCGGAGGTGCAGCAGCACATCGGCCAGAACATGGTGCGCGCGGTGGCGATGTCAACCACCGACGGCGTGGTCCGCGGGATGGAGATGGTGGACACCGGCGCCGCCATCACCGTGCCGGTGGGTGACGCGGCGCTGGGCCGGATCCTCAACGTGCTGGGGGAGCCGGTGGACGGCGGTGCCGCGATCCCGGCCAGCAACGAGCGCTGGCCCATCCACCGCGAGACGCCCAAGTTCGTGGACCTGGAGCCCAAGACCGCGATCTTCGAGACCGGCATCAAGGTCGTGGACCTGATCGCCCCGTTCGTGAAGGGCGGCAAGATCGGCCTGTTCGGCGGCGCCGGCGTGGGCAAGACCGTCGTCATCATGGAGCTGATCAACAACGTGGCCAAGGGGCACGGCGGCAAGTCGGTCTTCTGCGGGGTGGGGGAGCGCACCCGCGAGGGCAACGACCTCTATCTCGAGATGGAGGAGAGCGGTGTCATCAAGTCCTGCGCCTTGATCTACGGCCAGATGAACGAGCCGCCCGGCGCCCGGCTGCGGGTGGGGCTCTCCGGCCTCACGGTGGCGGAGTACTTCCGTGACGTCGAAGGCCAGGACGTGCTCCTGTTCATCGACAACATCTTCCGCTTTACCCAGGCCGGCTCCGAAGTGTCGGCGCTGCTGGGCCGGATGCCGAGCGCGGTGGGCTACCAGCCGACCCTGGCGACCGAAATGGGCGATCTGCAGGAGCGGATCACCTCCACCAAGAAGGGCTCGATCACCTCGGTGCAGGCCATCTATGTGCCGGCCGACGACCTGACCGACCCCGCCCCGGCGACGGCGTTCGCCCACCTGGACGCGACGGTGGTGCTCTCGCGGGCCATCTCGGAGCTGGGCATCTATCCCGCGGTGGATCCGCTCGACAGCTCCAGCCGCATTCTGGATCCCCAGTACATCGGCGAGCGGCACTACAACGTGGCCATCGGCGTCCAGCGCACCCTGCAGAAGTACAAGAGCCTGCAGGACATCATCGCCATTCTGGGCATGGACGAGCTCTCCGAGGACGACAAGCTGGTCGTGGCCCGGGCCCGGCGCATTCAGCGGTTCCTCTCCCAGCCGTTCTTCGTGGCCCAGCAGTTCACCGGCTTCGACGGCAAGTACGTGAAGCTGGAGGAGACCATCGGGAGCTTCGAGCGGGTGCTCTCGGGCGAGTTTGACGACCTGCCGGAGCAGGCGTTCTACATGGTCGGGGGGATCTCGGAGGTCGTGGAGAAGGCCCGGAAGATGGCCAGCGAGTGATGCGCGTCACCGTTATTTCCCCGGAAGCTGCCATCTTCGATGGCGAGGCCGACGCGGTGACCGCGCCGGCCTACGATGGGCAGGTGGGCATCCTGCCCCGCCACGCCCCCTTCATGACGCTGCTCGGCCGGGGTACCTTGACGGTCGCGGCTGCCGGCACCACCCATCGGTTCCACGTGGACGGCGGTTTTCTGCAGGCGGTCAACAACACAGTCCGCGTCGTCGCGGAACAGGTGAAAGGACTTGCGCATGCGTCGTAGCTTCATTCTGGCTGGCCTGGTGGCCGCCCTGCTGGCCCCCGATCTGGCGGCCCAGACGCTCGGGACCCCGATCTACAAGAGCCCCTACGTCTCGTTCAAGAAGACCGAGTTGGCGGGCTACATCTCCGACCCGGGCGAGGGCGTCAGCTTGGCGCTCCAGGGCGAATACCGCATGGCGCGCCCGACCTTCGACTGGGGTCTGGTGGTCGGGTACCTCGATGCCAACGGCGGCGGGGACGGCATCTTTGGCGTCGGCATCGACGCCCGGGCCCGGCTGGCCCGGCAGAGCAAGGACTTCCCGCTCGACGCCTCCGGCACGCTGGGGTTCGGCGCGCTCTTCAGCAACGGCAACAGCGGCTTCCTGATTCCCTTCGGCGTGACCCTTGGCCGCCAGGTGGAACTGGAGAACTCCAAGGTCAGTTTCGTGCCGTACGTGAATCCGGTGATTGCGCCGACCTTCGGGGATCTGCTGGATGATGTGCAGTTCGGGCTCGGCCTCGGCGTGGATATCGCCCTCAGCCCGAGCCTCGATGTGCGGGTCAGCGGTTCGCTCGGAGACATCGAGGGGGTCGGCATCGGTCTCGCCTGGCATCGGTAATCCCGGGCCTCCGCGTCACTAGCTTGCTGCGCCTTTCTCACGACCTGCCAGACGGAGGTTTCATGTTGCGATCCGTTTCGATCCTCACCCTTCTGGTCCTCCTGACCGGTGGGAGCTCCGCCCAGGCTCAGGTCACCGGCCTCCCGGTGCACAACGGCGGTCTCACGAGCGGCCTGACGGTGGGAGCAACGGTGGGATTCCCGGATGCCGACTACGGCAAGGGGACCGCCTTTGGCGCCCGGGGAGCGCTCGGCCTGGGCCCCTTCGGCGTGAGCGCGGTGATTTCCCGGTGGAACCCCAAGGGCCCCGGAGATGCCTCGAGCGCAGTGGGCGGCTACCTCAACCTGAAGGTCTTTGGCGGGCCGCTGATTCCCCTCTCCGTCACCCTGCAGGGCGGGGCGGAATACACCAGCAACAATGGCGTCAAGGTGGTCCACGCCCCCGTGGGGCTGGGTATTGCGCTCAAGATTCCCAACCCGGCCCTGGCCATCAAGCCATGGCTGGCTCCGCGGCTCGACATCGTGAAGGTTTCCGGCACCACCCTGAACAACAACACCGAGACCAACTTCGGCGTGAGCGGCGGGGTCGACTTCAGCCTGCTGGGCGGGATCGGCTTCGGCGTCGCCTACGACCGCACCTTCGTCGGCGGCGGGCTGAATCCCTCGGTCTTCAGCGCCGGTGTCAACTACAGCATCAAGATTCCCGGGCTCTGATCCCCCTGACACCGGTTTCCCCTGTGCGCCGCTTCTCCCGCTGCCTCCCGCTGGTCCTCGTCCTCCTGACCAGCGGGTGCGCCATCAGTTTTGACGCCACCGGGCTGGGTGTGCCGGCCACGCTCTCCAATCCCGCGGAGGCCCCCGCCCAGGGGACGCCCTTCAAGGTGACCAGCCGAGCCACGTACGTGTTCTGGGGCGCCCTGCGGGCGTCACAGCCGTCGCTGCGGAAGGCCCTGGCGGCACAGATGGTGGACGGAACCCGGGTCGCAGACTTGAAAATCAAGGTCCGGAGCCGGTTCTCGGACCTCCTGGTCACCGTGCTCACCGGCGGGCTGATCGTGCCGCGGTCGGTCACCTATGAGGGTGTGATCGTCGGTCCGTAGTCGGGCAGCGCGGCTTCCACCAGCGCCGCCGTCCGGTCCGCCGCTCCCGCCGCGGCATCGACCACCGCCCGCGCCGCCGCTCCCGCCGCCGCGCGGGCGGCTTCATCCTCCAGCCAGTGTTGCCACTGCCCCGCCAGGGACGCGGCCGCCCCCGCATGCGGGAGCGGCGCGAGCGCTCCTGCCACCGCGAGACTGGCTGCCTCCCGGCTGTTGGCCCACCGCGGGCCCACCAGGACCGGGAGACTCCACGCCGCCGGTTCCAGCACCGAGTGGAGCCCCGCCGATCCGAACCCTCCCCCCACGTAGGCGATCTGTCCTGCGCCGTAGAGGGCGGCGAGCGGTCCGACCTCATCCAGCACCAGCAGGGAATCGGTCTCGGTCGCCTCTCCGAGCCGCACCGGTGCCGGCAATCCCATCCTGCGGGCCGTGGCCGACAGGGCGCGGAGGTGGCTCGCCGTCGGGCGGTGCGGGGCGATGACCAGCCGGGCTCCCGGCTGCCGGTCCCGCACCTGCCGGAACGCTTCGAGCAGCGTGGTCTCGTCACGCGGCCAGGTGGAGCCGGCGACCAGGACCGCACCCCGAGCGAGGGCCGGCCAGCGCGCTGCCGGCCGAACGCCGGCGACCAGATCCCGCACCTGGTCCGCGCGGGGGTCGCCCGCCACCTGAATCCGCTCTCGCGGCACGCCCAGCCGGGCGAGTCGCTCCACATCCTCGGCGCCGACCGCGGCGGCGGCGGTCACGCTGCCGTAGGCACGGCGCATGGTACGCCGGGCGAGTGGACGCAACCGCCCGCTCGCTGCCCCGATCTGAGCCGCGATGAGCACCACGGGAATCCGACGGCGCTCGGCTTCGGCGGCAAAGGTGGGCCAGAGATCCATGCGGCTTATCAGGGAGGCCTGGGGACGCACCAGATCGAGGAAAGCGCCGGTCTCCCGGGCGGTGTCCCAGGGCAGGTACCCGCGTACGACAGCCGGCAGATCGGCGGCGAAGGGAATGGCGGAGGGGCTGAACCAGGTGATCACCCAGCGCCAGTCCGGGTGATGGCGGCGGAGACGGGCCAGGACCGGCTCGGCGTGGCGCAGCTCCCCAGCCGAGGCGGCGTGCAGGTGGAACACCGGCTCGTGGTCCTGCCGCCTGTTCCTGGCCCAGTCCGCGAACTCGCGGGCGCTCTCCCGGCGGCCACGCAGCCCGGTGGCGAGCTGGGGGTGCACCCAGCCGGCGAGGGGCAGCAGCGCGCGGAGCGAACGGGCCAGGACCCGATAGGCCAGCGGGGGCGACGCCATGGCCGCAATGTAGCGGCGAACGGTTCATCTTGTGGACGGTCACGGAGGCGTATACGATTGACGCGTCCGCCCGCTGTTCCACCTGTTTGAGAGGAGGTGATCCATTGTCTAGTGACAGTTGCATCGGTGGCTCGAACAGGGCAAGCGGTCGCCTGGTGAGCTTCTGATCCATGGGTGGCCGGGGCCACAGCCCCGGCCCGTCTGACCCGGGGATCGCCTTCGAGTCCGATGCACACCGGAGGGGCCCGGCTGCCACGCAGCCGGGCCCCTTCCACGTCTGGTGGAGCGGGACTTCTTGGGCGGGGCCGGATGCCCCTATTTTCCCTCATGACCGAGTACTGGCGGGCCACCCGCGCCCCGCGCTACAGCCTCCTCTTCGCCCTCCCGCTGCTCATCCTGTATGAGCTGCTGGCCCATCTGATTGCGGGACAGGCTGGGGTCCGCAACGGGGCCGATGTCCTGCTCAAGAGCCTGTTCGTGCTGCTGGGCGGCGACGTCGGGCTCAAGATCTTTGCGATCATCGTGCTGGGTACCGGCTTGGTGCTGGTGTCCCGGGACTGGCGGGACAGCGGGTCACCGAAGGCGGCCTGGTTCGGCGGCATGGCCGGGGAGTCGGTGGTCTACGCGCTGCTCTTCGGCGGGGTGACCAGCGCGCTGACCGGGCTGTTGCTGCACGGGCCCAGCGCCCTGAGCGCCGGCCAGGGCCAGGCCCTGAGCCTGCCGGCCGAGCTGATGGTGTCGCTGGGGGCGGGGTTCTACGAGGAGCTGCTGTTTCGGGTGGTGCTGGTGGCCGCGCTCGCCAAGATGGCGCTGGTCTGGTTCGGGTGGCGGCCCTGGGCGGCGGGGACCTTCGCCACGATCGTGGGGGCGTTCCTGTTCAGCGCCTTTCACTACGTCGGACCGATGGGGGATGCGTTCGAGCTGGGGTCGTTCGTGTTCCGGATGGTGGCGGGGCTGCTGCTCAGCGCGCTCTTCCTGGTGCGGGGATTCGGCATCGCCGCGTGGACCCATGCGCTGTACGACGTATTCCTGATGCTGCGCTGACCGGCGGCCGCGTCTTTCACTCCCGCACCAACTCCACCCGCCGGTTCTGGGCCCGTCCCATGGCCGTTGTGTTGTCGGCCACTGGCTTGGTCTCGCCGAAGCCCACGGCGCGCAAACGGGCGGGGCCCGCGCCGCGGGTGATCAGCGCGGCCCGCACCGCCGCGGCGCGCGCCTCCGAGAGTGCCTGGTTATGCGCGTCGGTCTCCTGGGCATCGGTATGGCCCTCGATCAGGAGCTTCCAGGCCGGCTCCGCGGTAAGGACCCCGGCCACCTCGTCCAGGACGGCCTTCGACTCGGGGCGGATAGTGGCAGCGTCGATGTCAAAGAGGATGCCGTAGAGCTTGGTCCGGCGGTCGGTCTCGAGGGTGCGGCGCAGCTCGCCGCCCACCGAGCCGGACCAGTGGGGACAGGTGCCCACCTCGGAAGACTTCCGGGTACCATTCCAATCGCCAGCCGAGGCGCTTTTCCCGCCGCCGGCGTTCCACCAGAGCCCACGGAAGCCGGATCCGTCCGGCGCGAAGACAAATACCGTCGGCCCCCAATCCTGCGGCCCGCCGTTCTCCCGCCAGACCAGCTGCATCAACCGGCCCTCGACCGTCCCTGCCAGCAGGCCTTCGTTGTGCTCGTAGCAGCCGATGAGTGCGGACCCCTGTTGCTGGATGTGAAACAGACCGTAGTTGGCCTCATACGTGCCGGAGACGTCGGGCAGGGCGGCGGCCGGCCCGGCGGTGCCGTAACCCCGGAGGCCCATCAGCTCGGTGTAATCGGTGGCGCCATGGTTGCCAGCGATGGTGAGCCGGAGCCAGCGGCCGGGGACGGGGGCCTGGAGCGGGAACCGCTGCCCATCGACTCCTTCCCGGAGCACCGCCTGCAGGACCTGGCGGAACCCGGTGGCCTGCCCCTGGTCCGAGATCTCCACCGTCACATCCTTCGCCCCGCGGCCGGCCCCGTCTACCGACCTGGTGTCGAACTCGAGGGCGGTAAGCGTGGTGCGGGCCAGCAGCTCGAGCACCACGACATGCGGGCCCAGGTCCCCCTGCGGGCTGGCCCAGCCGGTGGCCGGGTCTTCATCCAGCATGGAGAAGACGCCCCATGAGCCGCCGTAACTGCGCGGCTCGATGACCGGGAAGGCCCCGACGGCCAGGCCGAGGCGATTGTCGTCCTGCGCGGGCAGCATGGGGGCAGGCAGAGCGAGAGGGTCAAAGGACCAGATGGACGCTTTTCATGGATCGCTCCGACGAGGCGGACGGGACGGGCGAGATGGACGTTGAATGGTGAACGTTAGACGTTGTCCTCCTGAGGGCCAGGCGCGCAGCGCAATCATTCACGATCGCGCACCCACACGGTGGTTGCCGCATAATCGATGGAACCTGACCCGGGACCTGTCAGGAATGTTGTGTGTGCGCCATTCTTCGAGCATGAAAGGGAAAGCGAAGATGGCCTTTTCTCCCGCATTACTCGACCAGCTCCTCGCCGGCTGTGAGCGGCCGGAGGACATCCTGGGGCCCGACGGGCTCTTCGGCCAGCTCAAGAAGCCTTGGCCGAGCGGGCCTTGAGCGCCGAGCTGGGCTACCCCCTGACCATCATCGATCACTTCAGCCGCTACCTGCTCTGCTGCCAGGGGCTGCTCGATGTCGGCCGGGCGGGCGTGCAACCCCAGCTCCGCCACCTGTTTCGGACCTGGGGGCTGCCGGACGCCACCCGCAGTGATAACGGTGCGCCCTTCGCCTCCAGCGGGATCCACGGCCTGAACCGGCTCAACGTCTGGTGGCTGCAGCTCGGCATCACCCACCAGCGCATCACGTCCGGCCGCCCCCCGGAGAATGGCGCCCACGAGCGCCTGCACAAGACGCTCAAGGCCCGCGCCACCCGACCGGCCGCCGCCAACCGCAACAGTCAGCAGCGGGTCTTCAACACCTTTCGGCAGACCTACCACCAGCTGCGGCCGCATGAAGCGCTGGATGACGAGACCCCCGCGTCCCGCTGGGCACCCTCGCCGCGGGCCTATCCCGAACGCACCGCCCAGCCGGACTACCCCGGCCACTTCGAGGTCCGGCGGGTCAGCCGCGCCGGCACCTTCCGGCTCCACTCCGGCCAATACTTCCTGAGTCAGGCGCTCAACGACGAATACATCGGGCTGGAGGAGGTGCAGGACGGCGTCTGGAACCTCATCTATTACGACACGCTCTTAGGTCGCTTCGAGGAACACACCCACACCATCACCGGGGCTCCCTCCCTCAAGGACAAGTGTTAACCATGTCCCCGGACGTTCTGTCACCTATGTCCCCGGTTGCTCACGGTCAACACAACGGCACCCGAATAATCGTCACAGCACTAGCTCGGGGCACCGCCTACCTTTGCTGCGCGTTGGCCTCCGCGCCTGGAAGCCTGTGCTCACGAAAGAACTCCCACATCTCGCTCGATGCGTCGATGCCGCGGCTCGTGCGTCCGACGAACCATTCCGGCATCGCCTTGCCGCCGGGCCAGGTATGGCCGCCGTCCAGCACGGTGTAGAGCACCACCGCCGCGTTGTCCGCACAGGCCGTGTATGCGTGACGGACGACATCCGCCGTCACCGCGGACTCATCGGGGTTCGGCGCGCAGCGGTTGCGCCGAGCCCAGGTCGCCGTCCACCGTGGGATGTCCGGAAATGTCTGAGGTGCCACCCAGGTCGTTCCGCCGTGGTAGGGCACCTGCTTATCGGCCGTTCCGTGGAACGCGATCATCGGTACCGCTCGCTGACTGGGGCATCCACTCCACGGCAGGAATATCGCGGACGCCACCAGCCCGACAGCCGCGATGCGATCGGACAGCGTGCACGCGAGCACGAACGCCATGCCTCCGCCGTTCGATAACCCGTTCGCATACACCATCGTCGAGTCGATGTTGTAGCTCGCCCGCAGTGTGTCGATCAGCTCTGAGATGTATCGGACATCCCGCTGCTGACTCCGCCCGCCACCAGCGCTCCAGGCCCTGGGTCCCCTCCCGCTGAGACCAGACGGGTAAACGGCAATGAACCCGTGCTCGTCGGCCACCCGATTCCATTGGCTTGTCTCCCTCTGCGCCGCCGGCCACATCCCCCCACCGTGCAGGCTGATGACGAGCGGCGTCGGCCTGGTGGGGTCATGACTCGGAGGCACATAGAGCAGGTACTCCCGTTCCAGGCCCGACGAGATGATCGTGCCGTTGCTCCGATTGCGGACGTGGTAGCACGCCGCCTCGACCAGCACCAGAAGGAGCGGCAGGCTGATGAGCACCAGCACTGTGGCGATGACTCCCTTCCCGCGTCGCATGTCGCTGTGAGCGGCCATCGCGGTCACCGGTGTCGGTTCCACGCGAGGGCCAGCGGCGCCGCGGAGACTCGCGCCAGGGGAACGGCCAGGATCGCGACAAGCCCAAGGACATACCGCGGGAAGAACGGTGTGAAGAGAACCCAGGTGAACAGTCCGAACAGTGCAAGCACCACGGCGACCCAACAGGTCGCCCCGGTCACAAGCGTGCGGTCGCTCAGCACTCGGCTGCGATAGAGGCGCGTGGCGATCCAGGCGGCGGCGGACGTCTTGCAGCAGGCCAGAACGCCGAGGATCCACGGCAGCGCGTTCCACAGCGCAACCCGCACGTCGCTGGTTTCGCGAATCCACTGGACGATTGGCTCAATGAAGATGAGGGCCGTCAGCGTCAGGCAGGTGCTCGACCTGATCAGCCATTCCCGGCCACCCAAGCCGACGTAGAGACCCTGCACGAGCTGCCTCCACGTCCACGCTACCAGGCCGGACACTCCCAGGAGCCCGACGACGACCGTGCGGGGCGCTCCAATGCCATCGCTCAGTTGCCGAGCGCGTGCGATCACCACCGGCCAGGTGTCCGACAGGGTGAGCGCGGCGGGGATCGCGATGAGGACCAGCAGCCACGCGGCCAGGGTGCTCCAGATCGCCATCCTCAGCTTGGCGGCAATGAGCGCAGCGCTGGCCAGCGGTCGCGTCGCCGTGAACGGCGCGATGCCGTAGGACTCGCTCACCCGCGGATGCGGCCGGCGCACCGACGCCGCGACAAACGCGGCCATGAAGGGCGGAGTCAGCAGCACGCCGGCCAGCGTGTAGGCGATGAGCGATTGCATGTCCTTGCCAGCGACGAAGAGCAGGGCCAGCTCGCACGGCACCAGGATACCCACCCACACCGGGAGCGAGCGCCCGTGCTGCCGCCACTCGAACCACGCCTGCGCGTGCGCGGCGGAGCGAAAACGGGCGTGGCTGCGCGGCAGGATGTCCACGATCTGTCCGAGCCGGGCAAGCATGCCCCGCCAGTCGGGCACATCGCCGCGGCGGGCCCGCGCAACGGCGAAGCGGGCGGCCAGATACGCGAGGGGAATCTGCGGCGCCAGGACGGCGACCATCACGTTCTCGGGGACCTTGAGGACGATCGCCGTGAACACGGCGGCGTCTATTGTCGCCAGCCACAGCACGGCGATGATCACGCGCAGCCCGGGGAGTCCGTACGGCATCCACATCAGCGCCTGCGTCCAGGCGACAGTTGCCGCGGCGAACAGCGCCGGCCAGATCAGGGGAAGGTCCACTCCCGACGGCCCTGCCACAAAACGCGTCGTGACCATCAACAGAGTCGCCAGCGTCGCGGTGCCATAGAGCATTGGCCAGAACGCCAGCGCCGCGGTCGTCACCGGCAGCGTGAACATGCGGGCGGGGTACATCGACTGGCGCGCGGCCACGTCGCCGGACAGGCCGAAGCTGAACGCCGCCAGGAAGTAGTAGGCGAGGATGGACACCGGAACTACCACCGTGGCGGCAAGACGGGGCGGCACATCCGGGGAACCGTCCCACCGGAGGGCCTGTCCCGGCTCGAGGATCAGCAGATCAGTCGTCCCGGCCAGCAGCAGGTACGCGGCTAGCGCGGCGAATCCCCAGCGATGGCGCCGGCAGAGCTCCCAGGCGATTGCCACACCGGCCGAGCGAATGGTCTTACGCGTCCGCATCCGACGCAGTGGCGGTGCCGACGTGGGCGACGAAGATCTCACTGAGGGGTGCGCCGCGGTTCGCTGCCCTTATGGCGGCCAGCGGCCCGCTGAGCACGATCCGGCCGTGGCTGATCATCGTGACATGATCGGCCACCTGCTCCACTTCGTCCAGCAAGTGCGACGAAAAGAGCACGGTGCGGCCTTCAGCCGCAATGGTGCGCATGACGGCGCCGAGTATGTCGCGGCGCACGATGGGGTCGAGGCCAGACGACGGCTCATCCAGCACCAGCAGTTCGGGCCGATGGGCGAGCGCGATGAGCAGTCCCACGCGCGCCCTCTGCCCTTTGGACAAGGTCCGGATTCTCGCCGTGGGGTCGAGTGCGAACCCGTCCCGCAACTCTTCCGCGTAGCCATCGTCCCACGCAGGATAGAACGCGCGGGAGTAGCGAATGAGCTCTTCCACGCGCATCCAGCCGGGGATGTCGTTGTCCTCGGAGAGATAGCCGATCCGTGACAACACCCCCACCGGATCGGCGACGGGATCGAGCCCGAAGACCCGCACCGAGCCGCTGGCCGCCCGTAGCAGGCCCAGCATGTGCTTGATGAGCGTCGTCTTGCCCGCTCCGTTTGCGCCCACGAGGCCGTAGACCGCCCCGCGCGGCAGGGATAGGCTCACCGACGCCAGGGCCGTCGTGGCACCGAAGCGACGCGTCAGCTCCGTCACGCGGATGACCGAGTCACTCACCCCGGCACCACCCGTGCGTCGCTTCCGGTAACAACGTCCACAAGCCGGGACATCTTCTCATTTGCTTGCCCTTCTTGACGACCGTGCGCGCGTAGAATTACCCGATCGAGATAGCATGGACGTTCGCTGTCATTGTGTGAACTCTCCATGCAGGCGGAACGATGATTCGCGCCGTCTTGTATCTAGCTCTACCAGCGGTTTGGTGACATTCTGATCCGGGCGCCAGCTCGATGCCGTCTGGGTGGCAAACACCGTGCGTTCGCCGGAGCGGCGTCCCGGATCTCCCGTTGCCAGAGCCCGAACAGTTGCGGGGGCCGACCTCCTGGTCGAGCCCGAATGTAGACAAGACCGGGCCCAGGCGACATCTCCTCATGGAGGGGACACGATGGTAATTCGGAATCGATGTCGCCAAGGCCGAGCTGGTCGTCGCCATGCGGCCCAGCGGGGAGCGCTGGACAGTGGCGAATGACGAGCCGGGCATCGCCACGCTTGTCACGCGCCTGGGTCAGGTGGCGCCGGAGCTCATCGTGCTCGAAGCGACCGGCGGCTATGAGCTTGTGGGTGTGGCCGCCCTCGTCGCCCACGGCCTCCCGGTCGTCGTCGCCAACCCCCGCCAGGTGCGCGACTTCGCGAAAGCGACCGGCCAACTGGCGAAGGCCGATCTCCTCGATGCCGACGTGCTGGCGCTCTTCGCCGAGCGGGTGCAGCCCGCGGTCCGGCCGCTGCCCGACGCCCAAGCCCGTGAGGCTCAACGCGCTGCTCACCCGGCGGCGCCAATTCCTCGAGATGCTCCAAGCCGAGCGGAACCGCCTGGGCCAGGTCTTCAGCCGGAGCAAACAGGGGACGAAGAGCCTCACCGTCCACATCGCCTTCCTCGAACGGGAGCTGAAGAAGACGGATACTGAGCTTGGCGACCAGGTGCGCCGCTCGCCGGCGTGGCGGGAAAAGGACGAGCTCCTGCAGAGCGTGCCGGGCATCGGACGGGTGGTGTCCTTCACGCTCCTGGCCGAGCTGCCCGAGCTGGGTCGGCTCTCGCGCCGCGAGATCGCGAAGCGCGTCGGTGTCGCGCCTCTGAGCCGTGACTCGGGCACCCTCCGCGGCCGCCGCTTCGTGCACGGTGGGCGGGCCAGCGTGCGGGCGGTGCTCTACATGGCCGCCCTGGTCGCCACCCAACGCAACGCCGTTATCCGCACCTTCTATCAGCGGCTCCTCATGGCCGGGAAGCCGCCGAAGCTGGCGCTCGTGGCCTGCATGCGGAAGCTCCTCACGATCCTCAACGTCATGGTGCGTACGGCGCAGCACTGGTCCGTCGAGGCACCGCGCACGATGCTCCTCCACGCTTGACTTGCGAGACAGTTGCTAACGTCCGCGCATAGTTGGGATGAAGCGGCTGGCCTCTACTCCGACGTGGTGGCAAGCTTCGCCCCACATTCGGATCACGTGCTCGAGGCACTCAGGAGGGAGGCCAGCCAATGGACAGTATAGGGCTCGATCTACACGCGCGCGAGAGCCAGCTCTGCATCCTCACCGAGGAGGGGCAGATCGTGGAGCTCCGGATCCGCACCAGCCGGGAGCGGTTCACGGCGGTGCTGGGGGGCCGGCCCCGGGCGCGCATCCTGCTGGAGGCGTCGACGGGCAGCGAGTGGGTGGCGCGCTCCCTGGAGGGGCTGGGGCACGAGGTGATTGTGGCCGACCCCAACTTCGCGCCGATGTATGCCACCCGGAGCCGTCGGGTGAAGACCGATCGGCGCGACGCCCGCACGCTGGCCGAGGCGGCGCGGCTGGGGGCGTACCGGCCCGCTCATCGGGCGTCGAACGGGCGCGGCATGTCCGGGCCGAGCTGGCGGTGCGGGACGCGTTGGTCCGGACCCGGACCCGGTACGTCGCGGTGATCAAGGCGCTGGTGCGGCGTGACGGCCTACGCCTGGGCAGCGGGAATGCGGAGCACACCGAGCGCAAGCTGGGGGCGCTGGCCATGCTGGCGGACCTGACCCTCGAGTTGGCCCCGCTGCGGGCTCTCTGGGCGCCGCTGGATGCGCAAATCGCCGGCGCCAGCGACCGGCTGGCCACGCTCGCGGCCCCGGACCCGGTCGTGACCCGGTTGATGACGGCGCCGCGCATCGGGCCGGTGACGGCGGTGGCCTTCGTGGCCACGCTGGACACCGTCGCGCGGTTCACCAGCGCCCATCAGGTGGAGGCCTATCTCGGTCTGACCCCCCGCGAGTACAGCTCGGGTGAACAACAGCGGCGCGGGCGGATCAGCAAGACCGGCAATGCCCGGATGCGCTATCTGCTGGTCGAGGCGGCCTGGCGGGTACTGCGGACCACGGACCCCGCGGCGGCCGCGCTGAAGACGTGGGCCGAAGGGATCGCGCTCCGCCGGCGGCGCAGCATCGCTGCCGTCGCCTTGGCGCGACGACTGGCCGGGATTCTCTATGCCATGTGGCGCGACGGGAAGGACTACGAGGCCCCGCGGTCGGCGGCCGCCGCGGTGGCGTAGACGTCAGCCCGGTGGCCCGCAGAGTGTGACCGACATGAGTGGTGAGCGCGATGCAGCTTATGACCGCTGTCGAGGTCGTCGCATAGTGGGCGCCACCGCTCTTCGGATCCCCAGATGCGCCGACGAGCAGACCTCGTCACCAAGAGCGCGGACAGAAGGCTGAGCGGCACCTCGAGGGCACCGGCTGCAACGGGCCGCACGCGGCCCGACAACTGCAAGGGAACAGACAACCCGACCGAGAGGCCGGGCTTGACGGGGCGCGCCGCTTCACAGAAAGCTGCAGGGCTCGACCCAGGAATGCCAATCCTGCCACAACCCGACGGCCGCGCCCTGACGGGTGCATGCGCGGGTTCGACGGCCGGGGAGGCGGGACGTGAACCGGCAATTGCGGAATCACAGCGAAGTGACAGAAGTCGATGAGACGGGCCTCCATGTCTCCCCCGTCGGCTACCCCTGAGGCTACGAGACTGGAATCCGCTTCTGGGGATCGACGAACGGCAGCGGGGTGACCGTGGCGGCACGGCGACCCCACTCGCTGGCCACGTTGACGGTGATACCTGGCACTGCGAGTGAGGTTGGGAGCCAGCAGTAGCCAATGTTCTTCTTGAGCCTGGGGGAGTAGATCGCCGAGGTCACCTGTCCGACCTGCCGGCCCTCGGCTTCGGCCGGCCATTTCGTGAAGTTCAGAGCGGGGAATGGGTCGCCGTCCAGCTCGATGCCCGTGATCCGACGCTCCACGCCGAGGTCACGGAGCCGTCGCAGCGACTCCATCGACAGGCATTCGCCGGTCATATCGAAATCCACCAAACGTTCAAGCCCCAATTCGAGCGGATTGTTCTCGTACGTCATGTCGGCGCCCCAATTGAGAATCCCGCCTTCGATGCGGCGGATGTCACTGGGACCGGTGGGCCGGATGTCGTAGGGCGCTCCGGCCTGCATGATCCTGTTCCACAGCTCGGTCCCCCGTGACCCGTCGAGCAGATATATCTCGTAACCAATCTCGGAGGTCCAGCCGGTTCGCGTGACTATGACGGGGATCCCGTCAATCTCCGTCTGGCGAAAGAAGTAATACTTGAGGTTGAGGATCTCGTCCCCGAAGAGCGCGCGCACGACGTCGCGTGCCTGTGGCCCCTGGATCTGCAGAGGGTAGGCCTCCGCCTCGCGGAGTTCAACGTCGAGACCGGTTCTGGCCGCAAGTCCTTTGGCGTACAACAGGACGTCGCTTGAGGCGAGCGCGAACCAGAACCGGTCCTCGCTCATCCGTGTCATCACAGGATCGTTCAGAATGCCGCCGTCACTCGCGCAGATCAGCACATACTTTGCCTGCCCGACCGCGCAGGTGGACAAGTCGCGGGGCGTCATCAGTTGGGCGAAGCGCAGCCCGTCTTTACCTGCGACCTCCAGGCACCGCTCCACTGCCACGTCCCAGAGCGTTACGTGTTTCAGCAGGTGCCAATACTCGGCCTCGAAGTCGTCGTAGTGGGTGGGGAAAAGCATGTGATTGTACACGGTATATCCGCGCGGGCTATGCCGTTGTTCGGCCTCATAGAAGGGCGAGCGGCGGAGGCGGGCGCCACGCTGAACCATGCTCATGTCGAAGGGTGGCATTCAGAATCTCCTTCCAAGTGTGGGGTGAGGTAGCGGCACGAGCATGGAACCGCTCGTTGGTATGAGGACCTCGGCCCGACGATCCCGTAAGCGGTAGACAATCCGATAGGTGCCGAGAATCACCTCGCGCAGGTCCGGCCGCTGGAACTCCGGGACGATCCGACCGGACTCCGGAAAGGCGCTGAGCCGATCTGCGGCCCAACAACCGCTCCACGAGCAACGTGACATAGTGGGTGGAATCCCGGGCGACGTAGTCGCGGATGGCCGCGAGGTCATCGCGGGCCTGCGGGGTCCAGCGAATCTCGGTCATCCGAGCCGCCGCCGCCGGGGCCTCCCCATGGGAGCCGGTTTCTCCCCGATCCGCCTGCTGGAGGCCTCGGTCGACCTTGGCCAGGAAGTAGAGGTGCTCCATCGCTTGCTCGATCGGCGCATCCGCAGGAAGCTGGTGCATGGCTTCGAGCAGGCGATCGTTCGTGGTTTCGGAAGGCATGGAAGCCTGATTCACTGGTGGTGCTCGAAAGATGCGGGGAAGTCGTCGGAGGGGCAATCCTGACCCATGACGCAGGCGGAGCGAGCTCTAACGACCTGCGCATCAGCTGTGGGCGCAGGCTCCCAGGGACACTGATGAACGTCGCTTGTCCAGGTGCCGGACTGAGGGCGCCACGGTGTCCAGTGACCGCGGCACAGCGGGGCCTCCGCTGATAGCTCGCCGTCCCGCTCCGGAGCGAGCCACGGGAAGGGCCGGAGTAATGACGGTGTTCCCCTAGACGGGGGTCTGGTGCCGCTGAGGGTCTAGCGGTTCAGGCAGACCTGCGAGAGGGTGGAGGGAGGATGTGTCCGCTGGACTGAGCCTAGCCAAAAGCCGCTCCGCAAAGTCCAGGCGCTCATGAATCTCGGACAACTCGCGGCGAACCGACTCGAGCTCCTGGTGGCGCTGGGCATTGGCCTCGATGGGCAGGTGCCGTTCTTGGAGGAACCGGGTCAAGGCGCGGCCCAAGGGGGTCAAAGAGAGGGCGCAGAGCATCCCCCCAGCAAGGAGGAACCAGGGCAGGAGCCTGAGGAGCTCGTTTAGGAAACTCTCCCAGAAGATGGCGCTGGGCACTAGGCCTCCTCGGTCGTTGATCTGGGCATCAGCTGCAGGCGATCATGCTGGCGCCCGCACAAACTTACGGTTCCTTTAGCGGCGCCACAGGAGGGTGCCGCCCGCATGCTGAACCGGCGGCCCCGCAAGCGCCTGGGCTACCGCACCCCGGAGGAAGTCTATGGCTCATGAGCGGTGGTGTTGCACTACAAACTTGAATCAGCGACATTGTCGCTGGAACTACCCAGGCCGGTGGTCCGGCGGCCCCTTCCAGGTCTGGCGCGCCATTTGGAACCACGAATCAAGGGCGGCCGGTAGCCAGACCATGGCGTATCCTCGGCGCTTCTCGGGCGACAACGGCTTCCCGGTCGACAGTACCGTCAGTTGTGGGTAGGGGATGGGCTTCTCAAGCATTCTGGCCGCGGTGACGACATAGAGTGAGGCGACGTCGATGCCGGCCTCATGGCGCTGAGCGGAGAAGTGCTCGATGCGATTCATGGCGAGCCAGGAGGCCAATTCATCGTACCTGCGATCCGTACGGTGAATCACTAAGCCGCTAACCGCGGCATGGGTTACCGCCTTCGTCTCCTGCTCGGCTGGGCTAAAGAGGAAGGGCACGATTGTCTGCGTGGCGACGAGCTGCGCTGGCCCGGTCATTCGCGATGCCTTGCCATGGCCGCCCTGCCAACCCCAAATCATGGTTGTGGCTTCCGGAGAGCGGCGGACGAGTGTGTCCAGGTAGTCTGCCTTTGGAGTGTTGAAGATTGGCAAGACGACCGCAGCGGTAGTTCCAAATGGCATGGTCAAAAGACTCCAATGTGAGCATCGTGCCGCCCTCTCTGCCAATATGAGTGAGACACCGAGCATCTGGAGTTTAGTGTAGGAGGGTGAGGAAGGTGGGTCGACATGGAGTACCCCATTGCTGTGGGGGAGAAGCCGCCGCATGATGTGGGC